>Ga0255052_10000002_pt1 | contig 214121 bp, 200 predicted proteins | sample JV7_2_21_MG_FD_188632 | JGI IMG/M metagenome (GOLD analysis project Ga0255052, IMG submission 188632) | Seawater microbial communities from Jervis Inlet, British Columbia, Canada - JV7_2_21 | ecosystem: Environmental > Aquatic > Marine > Inlet | place: Canada: British Columbia | collected...
AGTTGTCCCCCACTACTGGGCAGATTCCTAAGTATTACTCACCCGTCCGCCACTCGTCGCCCGGGAGCAAGCTCCCGTCGTTACCGTTCGACTTGCATGTGTTAGGCATGCCGCCAGCGTTCAATCTGAGCCAGGATCAAACTCTTCAGTTTAAAGCTTTGAGCTTTATCTAAAGACGTAATCCCCACTCTAAATTACTTAGAATTTAGGTTGGTTCTCACGTTGATTTTGCCTATGCAAATTCCAACGCGAGCACCCACACAAATTATCTGTTTCAACTTGTTAAAGAACGAGCCTCGCGGAATTTTGAGTTTCACGAGGCGGACCCACAATTATACAGGCCAGAGGCGGCTGTTGGCCAGCCCGGGGCCTGTGCGTGCTAACTTATTGGAGGTCTGCTACAGGACACCGTACCTGCAGCGGACGGGCATTATAGCGGCGAATCGGTGCCCGTCAACACTTATTCGCTAGAAATTTGAGCTCGCCCCGTCCGGGACAGAAAGGTGCCGTCTAAATTATCGGGTTTCAAGCCAGGCTGCGAATTCCCCAGATGCCATTAAGTCCCCGAAAACTCGGCTTTTTTTGAGGGTCTCGGGTCCGAGATCGTAGCTAAAATTCGACTCCAGCCCGGTCAACGCCGTCACGGCCCCGGCGAAATCACCGACCGCATTGCGCGCGTTCAGCGCCGACAGCCATCCGAGCTCGAGTCCGGGCTCGCGTTCGAGTGCTGCGTCAGCGTAGATGACGGCCTCAGCAGGATTGCCTGCTGCAAGGTATGCCGCAGAAAGGCGCGCCTCCATTGCAGCATCGGGAAAATCAAGTTCGTCGGCCAGCCGAGCGAGCGCGGCAATTCCCTCTTCATACTTCTTTTGTGGGAACAAATGGTCCAACAGCATTAGAGAATAAAGCGGCTCCTCAGGGAAGTGTTTGATCATCTCACCAAGGGCCGCGACCATCTCCCCCCGCTGCCGCCTTGCCTTTGCCACATGCACACCAGATTCAACAACGATTCGTTGTCGCTGGAAACGCTCGTGCATGCCGTCTCGGGTTTCCTTGAACTTGCCGATGTTGCCATCCCGAGCCGCCTTCAGGATCTCGCCGAACAGATACAGTTCACGCTCATTGACATTTTGAGTGTCGACCAACTTTCGCAATGCCGTCTTGCTCGGTGCGGCCAGTACCAGGTAACGGCCGATACTCTCGGAGAACGTCAGACCGGACAGGTAGTCCGTCCAGTCAACGATAATCACCCGGCCGCCGCTGCCAAGCCGCAGGTCGTACTGCTGATAATTGAACTGGAAATTACTGAGGTCCATACGTACGACGGCCCTGCCCAGTTCGCCACGAGACTCAACGCCCAGCAGTGTGTAGCGCACCCCTTCATCGGGCACGCCCGAGGGCGGAACAACGCCCGCCCTGGCAATGCCAGCACCCGTCTGCACCATCAGAGCGAACGAGTTCTCAAGGTTGTCGGCGAACTGCTTCTTGATTCGCGGATCGATTAGCCGCAGGCCGTATATCCGGTCGACCATGTCTTCCTGATCAATGGCGCGAACAAAGCTGTCTAAATACTGCTGGTTGAGATCATTGACGATCGAGTCGAAACCGAAACGAAATGCCTCCTTTCTCCTCTCCTCTTGCTGAGCCGCTGCTTCGGCATCGTCGGCTTCATCGGCATGGATCGCCGGCACCGCAAATACAGCGAACAGCGAGATCAACATCAACAGTCTGCGCAACTTCATGTCGATCGCTCCGATCAGGTCAGGCTCACACGCGAGAACTTGCGTTTGCCGACCTGGTAGATATTGGTATTGCCTGCGTCTATCTCGAGGCCACGATCTTCAACCTTGACGCCATCGATACGCACTGCGCCCTGCTTTATCATCCGGAATGCTTCGTTTGTGCTACTGACGAGCCCTGCCTGTTTGAGCAGATAGGCGATCCCAAGACGTCCGTTATCGCTTGCGAGGCTGAGTTCCGGCATCTCCTCGGGCATCGCGCCCTCGCGAAAGCGAGCGATGAATTCGTCTTTCGCTGCGTTCGCCGCTTTCGCGTCGTGAAAACGCTCGACGAGTTCGAGTGCGAGCTCAAATTTGGCATCACGTGGATTCATGCCTTCGGTTACTCGTTGCCTGAGTCCTTGAATATCATCGAGTGAGCGGAAACTCAAAAGTTCGAAATATCTCCACATCAAATCGTCAGACACCGACATGACCTTGCCGAACATCTCTCCCGAAGCGTCCGTAATACCAATGTAGTTACCGAGCGATTTCGACATTTTCTGCACGCCGTCCAGACCTTCGAGCAAGGGCATCGTCAGGACGATTTGTGGTTCCTGGCCGAAGTCCTGCTGCAGTTGCCGGCCTACGAGCAGGTTGAATTTCTGGTCAGTCCCGCCGAGCTCGACGTCTGCCCTGAGGGCCACCGAGTCATAACCCTGCACAATCGGGTACAGGAATTCGTGGATAGAGATTGGTTCGCCACCCTTGTAACGCTTGTTGAAGTCATCCCGCTCGAGCATTCTCGCGACAGTATGGTGCGAAGCCAGCTTGATGAGCCCGGCCGCGTCCATTTCGCCCATCCATCTCGAATTGAAGTCGATGCGCGTCGTCTTTTCGTCGAGGATCTTGTAGATCTGCGCTTGGTATGTCTCCGCGTTGGCCTTGATATCCTCGGGCGACAGTGGCGGACGCGTTGCATTCTTGCCCGACGGGTCACCAATCATGCCCGTGAAATCGCCGATCAGGAACACGACCTCGTGACCGAACTCCTGGAACTGCCGCATCTTGTTAATAAGAACGGTATGCCCGATATGCAGGTCCGGCGCCGTCGGGTCGAAGCCGGTCTTGACCACCAGCGGCCGGCCCTGCTTGAGCTTTGCTTCGAGACCATCCTCCGGCAATACTTCGTCGCTGCCGCGCACGAGTTCCTGCAATTGATCCTTGATTCCTGTCATGACGTCCAGTCAGGGCCATCTATTGAGCGGAACTGTAGCATTCTCGTCGAGTGAAGAAAGGCCACATACGGCGATTCCGAATTATATGATTTAACACCATGACTTATAACACTTTTCTTTGACGTCTTGAAAACGCCACGGTAGAGTATCGGCATCTCGAACAGCGGGGACCCCGACTTGCATCGCCCAGTGAGTCCACTACTGCACGATTACAAGCCAACGGCCAGGAAGAAGCCGAGTAAAGCCAGGGCACTACAGTGGTTTGCCATTGGCCTCGGCATCCCGTTACTCGGCCTCGCCTTGATCAGTACCGTCGACATGTCGAAAACGGCGGCACCCCAGCCGACTGAAGCTGCAATGTCGGCCAGTGCCGGCACTGAACTGGCGCAACCGCGCATCTACACTGACGTACCGATCGTGCTGCTGCCCGAGCCCGAATATGACACGCTGACGCTAACGATTCGCAGAGGCGACACGCTGGACCAGCTGTTCCGAGCGCACCAGCTCGACATTGGCCATCTCACGGAAATCGCGCGCCTCGATGAGGCTGGCAAACAGTTTCGCAAAATCAAACCGGGTGATGTATTTGAAATTACGCACGATGATGGCCAACTGATCAGAATGTATTCCGCGCTCAATCTCACGAGCGCGTTACAGGTTGACCGGGAAGAGTCCGGCTTCAAGGCAGCCATCGTCGATCGGCCGATCGAAATTCGCAAACGCATGGCTCACGGTGTTATCGACAGCTCACTCTTCGAAAGTGCAGCTGCGGCCGGATTGTCCGACAAGCTGATCATGAATATCGCCGGGATCTTTGCATGGGATGTCGATTTCGTTCTTGATATACGTAGCGGCGACAACTACTACGTCCAATGGGAAGAAGTATGGCAGGACGGCGAGTTCGTGACCGATGGCGAGATTGTCGTCGCCGAATTTAATAACGACGGCCGTAGCTACCAGGCGATTCGTTTCGTCGACAACGGGGGACGCACCGACTACTTCACGCCGGAAGGCAACAGCGTGCGCAAGGCGTTCTTGCGTTCACCCGTCGACTTCCGTGTCAGTTCATCATTCAACCCCAGCCGTCTGCATCCGGTTCTCAAGACCCGCCGGCCGCATCGGGGGGTCGATTATGCGGCGCCGCGCGGTACTCCGATCAGGGCCGCCGGCGATGGCAAGGTGATATTCCGTGGTGTGAAATCCGGCTATGGAAACGCCGTCATCCTGCAGCATGGTGGCAACATCACAACGCTGTACGCACATATGTCGAGATTTGCCTCCAGTGCCAGGTCCGGGTCGCGAGTCCGGCAGAGCCAGACCATCGGCTACGTCGGCTCGACCGGACTGGTTACAGGTGCTCACCTTCATTACGAGTACCGGTTGAACGGCGTTCACCGCAACCCGAGAACGATTAAACTGCCGCAGGCTGATCCGATCGCCGAAGAGTATCGCAAGAAGTTTTTGTCTGCGGCGGGGCCAATCCTCGAGGAACTCGAGAATTTCAAGAACACGCAACTGGCAACGATTGCGTATCTCGACAGCCCCTAGGCCAGAAAACCATCGTGCCTGACCTGTATATCGGCCTGATGAGTGGCACGAGCATGGACGGCATCGACGCCACACTTGTGAGTTTTGGTGACGCAACGCTAGACATTATTGCCACCTGTCAGCACAACTATCCTGACGAACTGCGGCGACAATTGCTCGCGGCGCGCAGCAATTCAGCCTTGCGCAACTACGATGATGTCCCGGAACTTCACCGACACGTCGGCGAGTGCTTTCGCGATGCCGCCAATGAGCTACTGATCCATGCCGGGACAGATGCATCACTCATTGCGGCGATCGGCAGCCACGGTCAAACACTGCGGCACGAGCCTGACGGAATCGATCCATTTTCGCTGCAGATTGGCGATCCCAACATCATAGCGACCGGTACCGGGATTACGACGTTTGCCGATTTTCGCAGAGCAGATATCGAACTTGGTGGCCAGGGCGCGCCGCTGGCGCCAGCATTTCACGAATGGTTGTTCTACCGCCCTGATCAGACGCGAGTCGTTCTGAATATCGGCGGTATTGCGAACATTACTGTTTTACCTTGCGATGACCAGGCAACGACCGGATTCGATACGGGCCCAGGCAATACGTTACTCGATGCCTGGACGCTGCATCACACTGACCGGTCATTCGATCGAGATGGGAATTGGAGCGCGTCTGGGTCAATCATTGACGAGCTCCTCGCACAACTAAAAGCCGATCCGTACTTCGAGGCACCAGCGCCGAAGAGCACGGGGTTCGAGTATTTCAATCTCGACTGGCTCGTGGCGGCTGGTGTCAGTGACTTCGATCCGGCCGACGTTCAGACCACGCTCTGCCAGTTGACCGCGGACACGATCGCCGCCGCGATTCGTCACTCGGCACCTGACGCGTCAGACATCCTCGTCTGCGGCGGCGGCATACACAATGGCGACATGATGGACCGGCTGCGGGCCGCACTACACGAAACGCCAATCGCATCGACCGCCACTGTGGGGCTGGACCCGGACTGGGTCGAGGCTGCCGCATTCGCCTGGCTGGCCATGCGTACGTCACACGGCCATACCGGCAACCTGCCAGGTGTCACCGGTGCAAGTCGTGCCACAGTGCTGGGATCGATACACAAAGTGTCCTGATTTGCGGACTTCGTAAAATACTCGAATCATTGTCGTTGCTATACTGATCGGCCGACCATCGAGAGACAACCGTGGACGCGCCGACTCTGCCACCTGCTGACCTGTATATCAATCGCGAACTCAGCCAGTTTGAGTTCAACAAGCGCGTATTGGCGCAGGCCCAGGATTCGGACATGCCGTTGCTCGAGCGCCTGCGCTTTCTTTGCATTTCTTGCACGAATCTCGACGAGTTCTTTGAAATCCGTGTCGCAGCCTTAAAACAGCGCATCGAGATTGGGGCACCCGCACAGGGCCCGGAAAAACTGTCCGCGCAGCAGATTTTCGACGCAATCCGTCACCGCATGCTCGGTGTGGTGCAGCAACAATATGATTTGCTAAACCATGTGCTGTTCCCCGAACTCACCAAGGCCGGTGTCGTATTCCTGCAAAGTGAAGAATGGAATGAAGAACAACGCGAATGGCTGCAAGAGTATTTTCTCGAGCAGGTCGTTCCGGTATTGACGCCGCTAACGTTTGATCCATCACGGCCGTTTCCGCGCGTGTTGAACAAGAGCCTCAATTTTATCGTGCGCCTGCGCGGCAAGGATGCATTTGGCCGGAAACGACACCGCGGTATGGTCCAGGCGCCGCGCTCGTTGCCACGCATCATTCGTCTCCCCGAACATCTCAGCAGCCCGGGCCAGCATCACTACGTGTTCTTGTCGTCGATCATCCGGGTGCATGTTGCCGAGCTTTTTCGGGGCCTCGCTGTTGATGGTTGTTATCAGTTCCGCGTAACACGAAACTCCAACCTGTATGTCGACGACGAGGAAATCAGCGACCTCGTTCTGGCGCTCGAAGGCCAGCTGGCAGCGAGCCGGCACGGCGCTGCCGTGCGTCTGGAGGTTAGTCACGAATGTCCGGCTGACCTGCAGGAGTTCCTGCTCGATCACTTCAGTCTTGACGAACAGGACATGTATCTCGTCGACGGCCCCGTGAACCTCAACCGGCTTGCGACCGTTTGCGAGATTGAGGACCGGCCGGAACTTCTGTACCCGGCCTTCACTCAGGGCCTACCCGAGGAATTGCTGAGCAACGAAGATATTTTTTCATTGCTGTCGAAGAAAAATGTCCTGCTTCATCATCCCTACCAGTCATTTGCGCCAACGATCGACTTCATCAAGTCAGCGTCGACAGATTCGGATGTGCTCGCCATAAAAATCACGTTGTATCGAACCGGTGCCGACTCACCAATAGTTGATCATTTGGTCTACGCGGCGCAATCCGGCAAGGAAGTCACCATAATTATCGAACTAATGGCTCGATTCGACGAAGCAGCCAATATCGCACTCGCAAATCGTCTGCAGGAAGCTGGTGCGCATGTCGTGTACGGCCTGGTCGGATACAAGACGCATGCGAAGATGACGCTGGTCGTGAGGCGTGAATCGGACAGGCTTGTTCGTTATGTGCACCTTGGCACCGGGAACTATCATCACGCAACAACGCGCGTCTATACGGATTACGGCTACATGAGCAGTAGTCGTCGCCTCGGAGAGGATGTGCACCAGCTGTTCATGCAGTTGACGAGCCTGACCGAATCCGGCGACATGTCTCGCATGATGGCCGCGCCCTTCAATCTATACCCCTCACTCCTGGGCAAGATCGAACGCGAAGCGGAGAATGCCCGCGCCGGCAAGATTGCGCGCATCATCGCCAAGATAAACTCGCTCAATGAGCAGGGCATTATCGACGCGCTGTATGAGGCATCCCAGGCTGGCGTCAAAATCGACCTGATCGTGCGCGGCATCTGTTCACTGCGTCCTGGCGTCCCCGGGCTGTCCGAAAATATCCATGTGCGTTCAATTGTCGGGCAATTCCTCGAACATTCACGCGTGTACTACTTCTTCAATGACGGAAACGAGGAATTTTACTGTGCCAGCGCCGACTGGATGGAGCGAAACCTGCTGCGTCGCAACGAATCCTGTTTCGAGATCCGCCAGAAGGCGATGAAGGACCAGATTCGCGCCGACCTGGAGCTGTTTCTGTCCGATAACTGTCAGGCCTGGGTACTTCACGGCGACGGCAACTATGAACGCCTCGTGCCGCGCAGTGGCGAAGATCGAATTTCCGCCCAGGCGACATTCCTCGAACAGCTTGCCTTGCCTAGCTAAAACTCAGCTCGTAACCAACTGCATGCAAATAACCGGCCTCGCGCTCGAGATCGGCGACAGTCAATGGATTCGCGGCCAGCCAGGTCGCATCGAACCGCAGCGCCAGCGAACTGTGGTTTACGGACATCTCGACCTGCGGCATATCGACCGCACTGCGACTGCGGTTTAGCAGCACGGCCAAACGTAGCAGGAGAGCCAGGCGCATCGCCGGTTTGCGCCAGGCACGTGGCAGGATCTCTTGAGCATGCACGTTAATCGCATGCCGCTGGCTACCGATTAGAAACGCAAGAAACCGTTGTTCGGCGCGTGGAAAGCCTGGCAGATCGGCATGAGCCGCGATGTACGCACCGTGCCGCTGGAATCCATCATGTGAAATATCCAGACCGATTTCGTGCAGCCTCGCGGACCATTCGAGAATATTGCCACTCAGCGGCATCCCGAGTTGCCATGTTTCCGTACATTGTTTGAGTAGGGAAATCGCGGTCCGCGAAACTCGCCCTGCCTGGTTCGCATCGACCTGATAGCGCGCCGCCATCGCTCGAACACTGCGCTCGCGCGCATCCTCGTGCTGCAAGCGCCCTAACAGGTTGTAAAGCAGCCCTTCACGCAGTGCACCATCGGAAACTCTGAGTTCGGCTACGCGCAATACGCTGAGCAGTTCCGCGAGGATCGCGAGCCCGCCAGGCCAGACTTGTGCGCGATGTTCGGACAGGCCCGGCAATAACAAATGCTCTATGGAACCGAACTCGATTACGCGCGCGATAAGCTGCTCCAGGGCACCAGGTGTAAGCACATGTGCATCGATGAAGCCGAGTTCGCTCGCCACACTTTCGGTGGCGCGAATCGTGCCTGAAGTTCCAATAGACTCAATTGGCTCGGAACCGCGGAAAAAGGCCTTGACCGGCCGCAGTTCGAGGCGCGCTGCGACTCTCGCCTTGTCGAAGGCATCAGCCGTGACGGCGCCGCCACCGAAGAAGCGCTCGGTCATCGAGACACAGCCGAGATGAACGCTCTCGAGCGCTCGCGGCTCCGGACCCTGGCCGAGGATCAGTTCGGTGCTTCCGCCACCAATATCGAGCACCAGCCTCAGGCCATCGTGCGGCGGCAAGCTGTGCGTTACACCGTTGTAAATAAGCCGCGCTTCCTCCAGGCCGGAAATAGTCTCGATGGGATGACCCAGCGCGGACTCCGCCTCAGCCATGAAGCCAGTGTCTTCACGCGCGCGACGAATCGTGCTTGTGCCCGCGGCCCTGACACTGCCAGCGCGCATGTCTCGCAGTCGCTCGCCGAATCGTGACAGGCAGTCAATCGCCCTGGCGCGCGCGTCCTGAGACAAGTCTCCGCCATCAGACAGTCCTTCTGCCAGGCGCACCGTTTCGCGAATTCGATCGATGATTGCAAGCTGCCCGTGGCGCAGCTCGCCGACGATCATGTGAAAGCTGTTGGAGCCGAGGTCAACAGCGGCGATGACCTCAGGCGAGGAATCAAGCGCTAAATGACTGTCCACAACCGCAAGTTGTTGTGGCATTAGGGTTACGGATGATGAACTGCGCACCCTGCAGGTCTTCTTTATAATCGATTTCCGCGCCCATCAGATATTGGACACTCATCGGGTCGATAACGAGCGTGACACCCTGGTTGATAACTTCGCTGTCCCCGTCCTCGATGTTCTCATCGAATGTGAAACCATACTGAAATCCGGAGCAGCCACCACCCGAAATGAAAACCCGCAGTTTGAGCTCGGGATTCTGCTCTTCCTCGATCAATTCGCCGACCTTTGCCGCTGCCGCATCGGTAAAAACGACGGGCGACGGTGGCGCTGGGGCTGTTGTATCTGTTTGCATGTCTATATTTCCTCAGAAATTGGTTGACCGGCAACATTCTGTTGCCGGCCCTGCGGGCGCACTTCGTGCGTCCAAAATTGCCTTCGGCGATTTTGTCGCTGCGCTCGCAATGACTCCACCTTTCTTACGATTCGGCAGCTACTGCAGCCGTTTCATCGATACGGCTGGTTTGCTCGAGCAATGGCACCTGGCCTTCCGGCTGGTGTACAAGTTTGCCATTGATCTCGGCGCCGATCGCCATCTCGATCAGATTGTAATACACATTGCCAATGACCCTCGCAGTCGGCCCAAGTTCCACACGCCGCGCCGCGCAGACATCGCCGCGCACGATACCGTGCAAGACGACATAAGGTACCGTCACGCCACCTTCGACATTGCCGTCCTCACTGACACTCAGCGCAGAATTGCTGTCCGGGTCCGCACTGACGTTTCCCTTTACAGTACCGTCGACATGACAACCACCTTCGAAATTAAGGTCGCCGTTGACCCTGGTGTTGGCGCCGACGAGCGTATCCACAACTGTGTGCCTGCGTTGTTTTCGACCAAACATGGTGTTCTCCGTTCTGCCCTTGCAGGCTGCCAATCGGTGTCAACCTGGACTCGTCGTCCAGGAGTAACTCTCTTCTATGCTCGAAATCGAGCGCGTCTTTGAACGCACTTCGATCGTAATCTTCTCGGGTGTAAACCCGTCGGGCAATACGATTTCCCTGTCGAAGTCCTGAAAATAGCGAAACGAGAATGGCCAGCCCTTCTCGGCATCTTTGCGCAGCAACTGCGCGTACTGGTAAATCGCTGTGTCACCGCCCTGCTCGCCCTCGATACTGATATTTACGTCACCGGTGACTTTGCGATCATGCTTCAGGGACTGTACGAGCACCAGCCGCACATTGTATGCACGTTCGTCCTGACCGCGCGTGAGCTTCAGATCCTGAACCTTGAGTCCGGCTGCACCATCGGCAGGAGATACGATGCCACGGTAAAAGGCGATCGCGTCCGTCTGCTCCTGAATCTTGGCCTGCAGCGTCGTCAGGCTTGCTTCCACTTCCTTGTAGGCTTCCCGATCGATTTCGCGGTGCGTCTCGACCAGAGCAATCTCTTGTTTGAGTCCGACGATGTCATTTTCAAGTCCCGCAATGCGATCCTCGTAAGACTGGCGCTCCTCGACCGCAACCACGATATTGTAATTCGCCTGGATGCGCCCGAACTCGAAGACCAGATAGCCGACTGCGGCGATAAGCACGGCAAACACGGCGCGTGTCACGAAAACACGTCCGCGGCTGTGCCCCTGCAGTGGTGAATGTCGCGCCATTCCTAAGCTCGTCGGTGTAAAGACATTATGTTACGCGGAGGCCCGGGTGTAGAGAAGTGCGGTACGTCACGATTTCGCCGCCGCGATATCTTTGTCGAACACGGCGCGCCAGCGTTTTGGCCACCACCGAGGCCGCGGCGGAAGCTCCTTCGGGTATACGGTGGATCCTAACTCGTGCAAGGCCCGCGCATAAACCCTGCGCTTGAAATAGATCACTTCATTGACGGGCCGCCAGAAATCGACCCAACGGATGCGGTCAAATTCTGCCTGGTCGCCGAGATCAAAACGGACATTGTCGGTCGATGACACGAGGTGCAGCATGAACCAGCGCTGTTTTTGGCCAATACAGAGTGGCTCGCTGTTGCGACGAACGAATTTGTTAGGGAGACGGTAGCGCAGCCAGTCGGATGTCACGCCGAGCAGTTCGACATCTGACCTGTCGAGGCCGACTTCCTCGCGAAGCTCGCGATACATCGCATCCTCGGGCTCCTCATCGACCAGCATGCCGCCCTGCGGAAATTGCCAGCCCTTGCTGCCGACCCGTCCGCCCAGCATTAATTTACCGTCACCGTCTGTCAGGATGATACCGACATTGGCGCGGAATCCTTCAGCGTCAATCCAATCGTTGCTCATTGCAACCGATACAAAAACTCTATCTGTCTTTAACTTTACACGAATTAAGGGCATTGTCGGCGACTCCAGTCACGAGGGAGACAACTGGTGTCCGTGGTGCCCAAGCCTGTGTTGTTTGCCGGACTAATCGGTATCTCACTGATCGCGATGGTCATCGCACTCGCATTTGGCAGCGCCGACATCAGTATGGCGGACACCGCCAATGTCATTCTGGGGGGCGGCCCGGATAAAGCCAGGTCGCTGATTATGGACCTGCGCCTGCCGCGTGCCCTGACGGCATTTTCGGTCGGCGGGCTACTGGCGATCGCCGGCGTATTGATGCAGGTACTGCTGCGCAATCCACTCGCCGAGCCCTACATTCTTGGCAGCTCAGGCGGTGCCGCGGTCGCCGCATTATTCGCAATGATCCTCGGACTCGGCAGCATCGTCATTGACCTCGCAGCTTTCGGCGGCGCGATGGCCGCAACTCTGCTGGTCTTTTCGATCGCTCACGGCACCGGCAGCTGGGCGCCGGCTCGCCTGCTGCTGACCGGTGTGGTACTTGCAGCCGGCTTCAGCGCCGCGACGACGCTGCTGCTTGCCCTGAGCCCCGAGCAGAACCTGCGCGGCATGCTGTTCTGGCTCATGGGCGACCTGAGTTTCGCGTATGAGCCACAACGGGTGCTGTGGTTGCTCATCGTACTGGCAATCGCGGCAACGCTGGCCGCCCGGCAACTCAATGTGCTCTCGCGCGGCGAATTGCAGGCGGCAATCGTCGGCATGCCCGTCGCCGGATTTCGCTACATCATATTCGCCGTCGCCTCGCTGGCGACGGCCTTGTCTGTCACGACGGTCGGCGTCATTGGGTTCATCGGTCTTGTCGTGCCGCACCTCGTACGAATCGTTGCCGGCTCAGATCACCGCATCGTCGTCCCGGCGTCTGCACTCGCCGGCGGCAGTCTGCTTGTGATCGCCGACACATTGGCGCGAACGGTAATGGCGCCACGACAGCTGCCAGTCGGTGCGTTGACGGCCGCGATCGGAGTGCCGCTGTTTCTTGTCCTGATGAGCCGCAGCCGAAATTCGACCGCAACCGGCTAGGGATCTGCAATAGGTTCCAGCTGGCCAGCAGCATCCATGTCTCTGACCCGCGCAAGCTGGGCCGCCATTTCAGTCTTTATCTCTTCCAAAATAGTCTGGAACTCGGGCCGGGTTCGAATCGACTCGAGGTTCGGGTCGTGCTCGAGGTAATACCACCAATTGAACCGCCATCCCTCGTCGACAGCCTGTCTCAAAGCCGTGAGAGCCGCATCGGGCTTCCCCTGCAAAGCATAAATCAGGACATCGGATATGCCATACCCGTTAATCCCCAGCCTGAGGATCGTTTGGACGTACTCAAAGCTGCGCTCCAGCAATAAATTTGCCCGGTCCGACTCCCCGGTACCGACCAACACCAATGCCATATCGATGGCTACCTCATAATTCGAACGGCGAATTACCGGTACTTTGTCGCCAAAAAGTTCGGGATAGCCGCGCTCATACCGGGCTCGCGCCTCGGCTGCTCGTCCCGCACGCAAATCGTGGTTGCGCAGGTTAGCCAGTGTATATGGGGCTCCCGACCACCCCTGAATATTTTCCTTTGCGATCTCCACGGATTTGGCGAACTCGCCTCGATGGAGAAAAACCACCTCCATTAACGCATCCGCGAGCGGAGTTCTGTTAAACCACCGCTCTGCCTCGACAGAATCGCCTAGATCCAGGTAGATAGCACCGAGATACACGGACCCCCTCGGCTCGCTCGGGTCGCGAGAAATGCCTTGTCTTTGCCAGGTAACTGCTTCGTCCAGTCGCCCGAAAGCGAAACGATGAATATCGGCGATGCGCTCATAGGATGCAGGGAGGGCCGGATCGATTTCGATCGCTTTACGATAATGGGCCATCGCCTCATCGAAACGACCGGTGTCTTGCAACGAATTTCCAACAACCACGTTGATATTCGCCGACAGCGGGTCCAGCTCCAGAGCCTTTCTCCTGTGAGCCAGGGATTCCTCCTTTCGGCCGTCGGAGCCCAGGAATGCACCGTACCACTGGTGAGCCGTTGCATAATTCGGGTTCAGCTCCAGCGCCTGCCTGAAATCTCTTTCTGCAGCGACATCGTTGTTATAGTACATGTGCTGGACCACCGCGGATATGGCGTAGGCCTCTCCTGAAAATCTGTCCAACTCGCGAGCCCTTTTGATCGCCGCCTCGACTCTTGGAAGCCATTCCTCTTCTGACAGACTACTGTAGAGCATGTGCAGGTAGGAGCTCTCCGCCAGCCCAACCCAGGCCCGCGCGTAGTCAGGATCCAGCTCGATAGCTTGCTGGAAGTAATCGACTGCTTCGGCCAGGGAGTCTGTAGCGCGTCGCGCCATTCGCTTTCTGCCCAGCAAATACGCCTGGTGCGCAGCAAAACTCTCCGTTTGCCTCGCCTGGAATCGCTCCAGGTCCTGCGGCGATAACTCCGCGCGTAAACTGCTGGTGATGAGGCTCGCAATATCATCGCGAATGTCGAACAGGCTGGCGAGATCGAGCTGCCGGTCCCACGAGCTTGAAAATGCTTGTTCATCTCGCTGCACATCGACAAGCGTCACGCTGACCCTGACCGTGCCGAGAACCCGCTCGACCGTTCCTTTCAAGATGAATGCGGTGCCAAGCTTCTCGGCCATGACGGCAACGGGAAGGTCTATGTCAATGTTCTCCACCGATGTACTTGCAATCACCTTGACGTCTTGCAGGGTCTCAAGCTGTGTTTGCAGATCCAGGCGAATGCCGAACGCCAGATCCGCCCCCTGCGGATCATGCCCCCGGTTCTCGAACGGCAAAATCGCAATCGACCTGTCGACTGGCGCCGGCGTGTACACCAGGAAAAGAGCCAGGGCCCAGGTCGCGGCCAGCGATGTGAGTAAAGCATAATCGCGCCGGCCCAGTGAGGAATCGAACGAGGCCGGGGCACCCGCAGGCGCCGTCCTTACGATACCTTTGCGAGTAATGTCATAGAACCACGCCACGACCAGAGCGACGGGAAACCCGAGGAACGTTGCAACAAAGACGTTGCGCAGCGTCCAGCGCAACAGCCCGGCCTCTATCGCAAGGTCCGCTACCTGGATCGTGGCCCATGCCGCGACGACATACAGCGCCGTCGTCGCAAGCACTCGACGGCGGGAAGCCTCGTTCACGATCTTGCTGATCTTGTCCACGCAACCCTCAGGGGCGATGGGTCATTTGAATAAGTTTAGCAGCCGCTGAAACAGATTCTTGTTGCGCTAGCGATATCGGGCACGCTCGGCAAGCCTGACTGCGTCCTCGTAATTCCACGCGAAAAGGCTGACATGCGCCTGACTGACATGCTGGTCGTTCTTGATTGGCATCCCTTCGATCTCGAAGGCGAGCCACTCAGCCAGTGCTGCAGCGCCGTCCGGATTACGCGCGTGTCTTGCAACGCCGATTGTCGCGACGTCTGCATAGGTCGTCGCGGGTACGTGCACGCTCATACCCGAGTCGTCCGCAACGCCGCTCGAAACGATCGCGACGCCGCAAGTGCCGGCCTCCAGAGCATCGATCAGCCGTGCCTCGGTCTCGAACGGCGGCACCGCGAGGTTTTTCATCCAATCACGGACGATCAGTTCCGTTGGACGCCCGCCTAGTTCGCTAATCATCATCGCAATGATCATCCGGTTGACCGCCAAACCCGACGACGACAGGCACAACGAACCCTCGAAGCGCTTATCCGCAAGCGCAGCGAAATCCTCGATTCCGGACACGTCGACAGCCGGCGTATTGTGAACGACTACTGCACCGTGAGAATCAGTTCCGAACCACAGGTCGTCAGCATCCCTCGCCCATTCGGGGACGCGTTCGCGTAACACCTCGGACAAAAGCGGCCGCAGTGCACCTTCTTCAGCAGCGCTCCAGGCGTGGACCACCGAATTGGTCATCAGGACGTCTGCCGGTGGCGAAATGGTGTTATTGATGAGGTCGGCCACGATTCGATCGGCCGGACCGCGGCGCACGATAACGAGAACGCCGGTTTCTTCCTTGTAGCGATCGAAAATATCAGCGAGGTACGAATCATCTTCGAAGTCGGCGTATACCACGACGGGATCCTGACGCTCGGGTGGCGATTCAGGTGCGCAGGCCACCAGCAATACCAGAGCAAGCGTCAAGAGATTGCTTCGCCGGCTGCGCCGGCTCGCAATGACCATCAGGAATCTCCATCCACGGCGACCCGGTCACGGCCATCCGACTTGGCCCGATAGAGCGCCACATCTGCCCTGGCGATCAGGGAATCGCCTACCGTCTTCAGGTCCTCAGCATCGGCGCCTGGCGTAATTCCCGCAATACCAATCGACGCAGTAATCCTCTTCTGCTCCCCACTGGGTAGATCGTAGGATGCTTCCGACACCGCATGGCGAATACGCTCCGCGAGCTTTACGCCCGACGCGATATCGGTGTCGGGAAGCAGCACGACAAACTCCTCGCCGCCGTAGCGTGCTGCAACATCACTTGCGCGATTCTGGGCATCGATTCGATTTGCAACTTCCTGCAACACGTAGTCTCCAGCAGCGTGGCCGTAGGAGTCGTTAATTCGCTTGAAATGATCAACATCAAGCATAAGGCAGACGAGTTGTTCGCGATCCCGCCTGGCCCGGGCCAGTTCTTCATGGAGTCTCACTAGCAGGTAACGCCGGTTGTGCCAGCCCGTCAGCACATCGGTGAAACCACTGCGCAGTAGCCTTGCGCGGTTTACTGTGTTGTCAATGCAGTAAGACGCGATCACGCCGAGATGCGCGAGAAAGTCGGCTGCGTGTGCTCTCGTAAATCGCTTGGTGCTGGAGCTGCCCAGATTCAGGCTGCCTATCAGATTGCGACGGTGTGTCAATGGAATCAAAGCAACGCTAGCCAGATCTTGCGAATGCGGGAAGATCAGCTGATGATCGCAGGCTGCGTACTTCCCCAGCCAGGGTTGCCTCAATGCCGCGTATTGCGGCGCAAGTCCAGTCAGCGATTCGACCATCAGCAATCCTTCGAAACCCTCGGCCGGTGTTCCTGCCGCCAGCAGGAGATGACGCACGTCGTGGTCGGGGTCACACAGAACGACTGTCACCTGCTGCAGCCTGTAACCCGTCTGCAGGCCGTCTGTCAGTTCCCAAATTAGTGTCTGAATATCTTCTGCATGCAGTAAGCGCAGTTCCCGCTGCTGTGTGCGATGCATCTTGGCATCATTGCGGGCAACTTCGGCTTTCAGATCCTCGAGCTCCTTCACGCGTGCCTCGAGGCGGGCGGTAAGTTCCTTTGTCTTTTGCATCAGCTCCGTAGTGCCATGTACTGCCGACCCTTCTCCATGAGTTCGACGAAACCCGCTTCATCGCTGCCTGCAACGGTTTCGCGTATTCGATCGGCCGCTTCACACAAGGCATCAAGCGGCCCGATTCCAAATTTATTGAGATTTTGGATTTCGAAATACAGGTGCGGATTGTCCCGTGCAACTGCTGCTGAAACCAGTAACTGTGCATCAAATGTCGTCGACGACATTTTCGCGAGTTTGGGTGCTGCTTCACCACTCTCGGCCAACGCCGTGAAAAAAGCGATGTTCAACGCATGCGACAGACCGAGCACATACGCGATCATGCGATCGTGGTCGTCCAGGCCCATGTCGAGCTGCTCAACCATCGTCGAGCCAAACAAATCTTTCGCGGCCTGAGTCGCTTCCGGCACTCCGGCATCACAGATGATCAGATGATGCCCGGATAATAGTTGCGTCTCCGGCCCGAACATCGGATGCAGCGATGTAACGCGGCAGTCAGCGTCGCGGAGCTCCGCCAGACCATCGATCAGCGGTGATTTCAGCGAGCCAATGTCGAAAATGAGCCCTTTGGGCTTCAGCACTGCCAGTTGGGCGAGAATTCTTCCGGATACCGCAAGCGGTGCCGCAACAACGATCACGTCGTAGTCGATGCCGGCGTCGGTCCAGTTTTCGAACCGTCCATTTCCATCCTCAACGCTGCGATCGGCGATCGTCGTATCGAACCCCTGAGACGTGAAGAAATCGGCAAACCAGCCGCCCATCTTGCCCGCACCGCCAATAACGAGGACGCGCTGGCCATCGCCCCTGCCTTCCGCAATAACGCGCGCTCTTTCCTGGTTCGCCAGCGATGAACGAATCAATTTTCGCAACACATCCTCGGCAAGATCAGGGTCGATGCCCAGCTTTTCGGCATGTGCACGTCCCATGTCGAGTACGTCCTTTTCGCGAGCATAGTCGCGCGTGCCGGCACCGGATGATTGTTTGTCCCGGCCGATGTCACCGACTATTCGCTGCCGTTCGGCGATCAGGTCGACAATTTGCCGGTCCACGGCTGTCAGTTGTTGGCGCAGGTCTTCGAGGCTCATGCTTTCTTTCTTAAACCAATTAGTCGGGGACTCCCGTTTTACAGGACTCAAGCGCGGCGGAGCAAGCGACATCGCATTGTCGAGAAGGCGGCAATCGTGCGAATATCGCCATCCGGAACAAAGACAAGAACGTGGAGCCAGATAACAATGAAGACACGCGCTGCAGTCGCCTGGGAAGCGGGCAAACCTCTCGAGATTGAAACGATTGATCTGGACGGACCGAAGGCTGGCGAGGTCCTGCTTCGAAATGTCGCTACAGGCGTTTGCCATACGGATGCGTTCACGTTATCCGGAGAGGATCCCGAAGGCCTGTTTCCTGCAGTTCTCGGCCACGAAGGTGGAGCAATTGTCGAAGAAATCGGCGAAGGCGTGACATCGATCGCGGTCGGTGATCACGTGATTCCGCTGTATACGCCTGAGTGTGGCGAGTGCAACTTTTGCACCTCGGGCAAGACCAACCTGTGCCAGAAGATTCGCGTCACACAGGGCCAGGGCCTGATGCCTGACGGTACATCGCGCTTCTCGGCAAACGGCAAGACCGTCTTTCACTACATGGGTACGTCCACATTTAGTGAATACACAGTGCTTCCGGAAATTTCGGTGGCAAAAATTCGTGAAGAGGCACCACTGGAAAAAGTCTGCCTGCTCGGGTGCGGCATCACGACCGGCATCGGCGCGGTGCTGAACACAGCCAACGTCGAGCCCGGCGCCTCGGTGGCCGTTTTCGGCCTCGGCGGCGTTGGCCTCAGCGCCATCCAGGGAGCCATGATGGCGAAAGCCGGACGCATCATTGCGGTCGACATCAATGCAGACAAGTTCGAACTCGCGACGCAGCTTGGCGCGACCGACACGGTTAATCCCAAGGATCATTCGGCTCCAATTCAGGAGGTTATCGTCGACATGACCGATGGAGGCGTGGATTACTCATTTGAATGTGTCGGCAACGTCGACCTGATGCGCGCTGCCCTCGAGTGTTGCCACAAGGGCTGGGGTGAATCGACCATTGTCGGCGTCGCGGGCGCAGGCCAGGAAATCTCCACACGACCATTCCAGCTCGTGACTGGTCGGGTCTGGCGCGGCACGGCGTTCGGTGGTTGCAAAGGTCGTTCGCAATTGCCGGGGATGGTCGACCAGTACATGGATGGCGAAATCAAGATCGACGAGTTCATTACCTACACGATGCCGCTGGAAGACATCAACAAAGCGTTCGACCTGATGCACGAAGGTAAGAGCATTCGTTCTGTCATTCATTACTAGAATCGCTTTCGGCAGGCCTCGCAGATGACCAAGGTCGCCGTCGCAACCACGTCGCAGCTCGCCGCTGACGGCGCCAACGAGGTCGCCGAACTGGGCGGCAATGCCGTCGACTGTGCCCTTGCGGCTGCCTTGTTCACGATGAACACCGAACCTGGAGTGTGTGCACTCGCAGGCAGCGCATTCATCACAATCTGGAATCCCGACAGCGATCCGGTCACGATCGACGGAAATGTTGCGGTACCGGGAAAAGGATTGCCCGACAACGAGCGCGGCCATGCGGCCGACAGCGTAATGCTCGACTATGGTGGCGGCATCACGACGCTCGCCGGGCCCGGCTCGGTGGCCGTTCCCGGCTCACTCGCAGCAATCGAACGCGCCTGGCAGCTGTTTGGTAATGCGCGCTGGAAGGACCTGTTCGGCCCGGTGATTGCCGCAACACGCGATGGCTTTCCGCTGTCATCCGCCTGCCACTACTATCTCGGTTACTCCGGCAAGGACATCTTCGACCGTAGCGAAGACGGTTATCGCGCCCTGCATGCCGGGAATGGCAACTTGCAGGACGCCGGAACCCCGATCGTCGTTCCGCACCTCGCCGATTCGCTGTCTGGCATTGCCGATGAAGGCGCGCGTCTCTTTTATGAGGGCGAGCTTGGGCAGAGGATCTCGACCCACGTTCGCGACGGCGGGGGTGGCCTGACAATGCAGGACTTGACGGAATTCGAAGCAATTGAACGACCGTCGCTGACCGTTGGCATTGGTGACTGGACCATCGCGACCAATCCGCCACCGGCTATTGGTGGAGCCATACTGTCGGCGATGCTGCTTGCGTGCAGGGACCTGCCGCACCAGAGCTGGTCGAGCGCCGCCTTGTCACGCCTGATCCAGGTGCAGCGAGCAGCGCTGGACTTTCGCCGGCGCCGCCTGGATCTCGCCGATGATGTCGGGGCGGAGGCGGCAAATCTGCTCGAGTCCGCTCGTGATGGGGAACTGCTTAACCGCTGGGCGTCCGCGTCTACGGTACACACATCCGCTGTCGACGAGAACGGTATCGCCTGCGCAGTTACGGCATCGTCGGGCTATGGCTCGGGCGAGATGCCAACCGACACCGGGCTGTGGCTGAATAACTGTCTCGGCGAACTCGAACTCAACCGCCGTGGCCTGGACGCAGGCCCTCCCGGAATTCGCTTGCCATCCAACATGGCCCCAAGCATCGCGCGCCGCAAAGGCCGGGTGCTGGCCGCCGGTTCACCCGGCGCAGACCGTATTACCACTGCGCTGCACCAGTTCCTGGTGAATATTTTGCAGATGGAAATGTCACTCGAAGAAGCGATTGCGCACCCTCGACTTCACATTGATACCAGCGGGGCGGCCGAACGACTGATGGCAGAGCCCGGACTTGATCTTCCGGAGGTCGAATTGCCCGTCAATGTCATGCCCACGCTGAACATGTACTTTGGCGGAATTGGTGCGACACTAGCCGACCGAAAAAGCGGCTTCCAGGTAGCATCGGATCCGCGGCGCGAAGGAGGCACGCGGATCTGTGGCGAGTGATCGCTTGAAGATTTTTGCGGAGGAACAAGTGACGGACCCTTGCACAGCAACAACGTTACCGGCCGAGCTGCCCGGCGACCCGATGCGCTGGGCGCAAGCCTGGCTCGACGAAGCAGTGCAAAAGAAGGTGCAGCGCAACCCGAACTCGATGACGGCCATTACGGTTGGCGAAGATGGGCAGCCCTCGGGCCGCGTCGTCCTGTGCAAGGACTTCGTCGCCGATCCCGGTTATCTTGTTTTCTACACGAATTACAAGTCGGACAAGGCGCGTCAGATCGAGAGTAACGAAAACGTTGCTCTGTTGTTTCACTGGGATGGATTCGGCCGCCAGGTACGCATGGAGGGCATCGCCGTCCGCTCACCGGCCGAAGAGAGTGACTCCTACTTCGCCACGCGTGACTGGGGCAGCCAACTCGGCGCATGGGGCTCTGACCAAAGCTCGCCACTCAAATCCCGGGCAGCCCTGGTTGCACAGGTAAGCAGACGCGCGATGAAGCTCGGCGTCAAGGCAGCAAAGAACCTGAAGTCGATCGCTGTCGATGAGCGTCCCGCAATTTCACGGCCATCACACTGGGGCGGATATCGCGTCTGGCCTCGGCGCATCGAACTGTGGATCGAAGGCACGGATCGCATCCACGACCGTGCGCGCTGGGAACGCAGCCTGAGCCAGGGCGATGACGGCGAGTTCTCTGCCGGTGCATGGGCCGGCACACGGCTGCAACCCTGACCTGCCGGCTTGTTCAGAGTTACTCTGCTTTGTGCCCTGTTGCTCTCCGCGATCGTTGCGGAGGCGCAAGTATCGTTGACGCGCGGCACCAATTTCTCTCTTGACGTTGCGGCAGATGGCCACATTGCATTCGACCTGCTCGGCAAGGTCTGGATAATCCCTCCCGGCGGCGGCGTGGCGCAGGCGATTCCGGGAGGGCCGCCAGCAGCCCGCCGGCCTCGCTGGTCGCCAGCATCCAACTCGATCGTTTTCCAGGCGCGCGACACTGGCCAGGAGCAGCTCTGGCTTTATCAGGTTGACGATAAGGTAACCACGAATCTCATGGCTGGGCAGTTCTTTGATCATCATCCCGCGTGGCATCCACAAGGCGATCGTATCGTCTACTCGAGCGATCGCAGGGACACGGGATTCGATCTGTGGGAATACGATGTTGCGACGGGGCTGACATGGCGCATCAGCAGTTTACCTGGCGATGAAACAGAACCTGCGTGGTCTGCCGATGGTGAAAACCTTGTCTTCATCCACCGGGACGAAGACCGTTGGCACCTGGTGCTACGCCGTCGCAGCCAGCCCGATCGAACTCTTGAGTCGTCAGCGTCACCACTATCGAGCCCGTCCTGGCGACCCGATGGCAGCCTGATTACTTTTTTGCGCCATGGTGAAGACGAACTTACCGTTGAAATGGTCATACGTTCTGATCCATTGCTGATCAGGCCGTTGATCGAGGGCGAGGATATCTTCGTCGCACCGGTCACCTGGCTGGACCGGCACACCATGCTGTACGCCGCCAATGGCCTGATCCGAAAACGTGAGTTCAATTCCTGGACGTCGCGAACCGTGCCATTTCGAGCAACGGTCTATCGAGATGCTGCACCGCGGCAGAAAGTTGTGGAGGCACGCGAACTACCGATGATCAATGAGCCTGAAGGCTTGCTTGTCGTACGCACGGCAAGGCTATTTGACGGCATCGGCGGCGGCTATCGGTATGACATGGATATCGTCATGCAGGGCGGTCGCATTACGGCCGTCGAAGCGCGCGCTGACAGACCCGGCGCCATCGTCGTCGATATGGGCGACCTGACAGCACTGCCTGGCTTAATCGACGTGCACGCGCGGTTTGACGCCGACATCGATCCGTCTCTCGGTCCCGTGTTGCTGAGTTTTGGCCTGACGACATTGGTTGCCGACACCGATGATGCCGATGCGCTCAACGCGATTTGGTCGGGCAAGGAATTGCCGGGCCCGCTGGTACTCGGCAAAGACTGGTTGCCCGATCTCGATACCGTGTCAGCACTGAACCTGAGTGTGGAATCGCTGCCAACATCGCCACGCGGAATCCGCTACGAGGATGCACGACTGGAAGAGGCGGCTGAGCCCGCAATCGTCTTGTCCGGCCTCGCCGATGCGAGGACACCGGGCCTGCCTGCATTGTTGAAATCCCGACAGGCGGGGCAATTACGAGGCCTGCCGACTGCCCTGCGTCGTTTCAGCGAAGCGCCGCAACTTGCCACGCAATCGTCATCGATCGCGCTTGGCAGCCAGGCGAACGGGCTGCCGCCGGGTATTGGATTGCATGCTGAGCTGCTCGCACTAGCTGGCGCCGGCCTCGACGGAGAACACGTCCTGCGAACGGCAGGTATCAACGCCGCAAGGGCGCTCGGCCTGGGTTTGCAGGCAGGGCGCATAGCGCCAGGCGCAAGTGCGGACCTCGTGCTCGTCGATGGTGATCCGCTGCACAACGTCGGCGATGCGCTCAATATTGTCGGAATCGTCCGCAATGGCCGCTTTTTCAGCACCATCGGGTTGATCGAACGGCGCCAATTAGCCCAATTCGTCGAATAATTTGACAAAAAACAGCCAGCTTTGGGACGATTCGAACAAAGATGACCCGAACGCAGCTGGGCAATGTAGTAAACGCTGGTTTTTCTACGGCTTACACAAGCTTGTTTTAGGATCAGTTGATGTGCAGCGCAGCATTTGCGTCGATTTTCTTTACAAAATGCATGCAATCGTTTTCGGACATAACCTGTACCGACCGCTAAATACCTGAATTACGGGCGTGCGGTGCGCTGTTGGCACAGGTCTTGCTTTTATTACCTTGCCCAAGCGAAGTGTAACTGCACTCGGTATCACTAAACGGCTACATACAGGATTTAGACGCCAGAAGAACAATAACTACAAAAACAAACGATCCAGATCCAATAATAATAATATCTTTGTATCCGGAACCGAATTCGCAGTTACCTCTTTTGATAATTAAAAGAGAAATTAGCCCCGCCGCTCACGCCGCGGGGTTTTTTATTGGGCGGCACTTTGCCCGCAATGACCGGTCCGATACCGGTATCATCGGATTCACATCAGACATTGGGACTAACCATGAAAACAATACTTGCTCTATTGACCACGGCATGCCTGGTCACAGCCTGCAGCCAGGAAACCAGTGAGCCAGCTCCGGCGGCCACTGAACCAGCCGCCGAACCTGAGATTTCGGCCTACGCGGCGGCCGTCGCAAGTGAGACGCGCCCGGAAACCGATCGCACCTCGGATGACGGTCGCAATCCCGAAGCGGTGCTCGAGTTTTTCGGCATCCAACCAGGTGACGTCGTACTCGAAATGTGGGCCGGTGGCGGCTACTACACCGAGTTGCTCGCCCATGTCGTCGGCGATGACGGCCGAGTCGTCGTCCATGCGAATACGCCCATTCTGAATTTCGCGGGCGAAGCGCACACCGACCGCCACGCAGACGATCGCCTGCCGAACACTGAAATACTGTTTGCCGAAAACAACGAGCTGGCACTCGAAGCGGACAGTTTCGATGCTGTTACGATCATCCTGAATTACCACGACCTCTACTGGGCATCGGAGCAGTACGGCTGGGACCAGATCGATGTTGCGCAATTTCTCGCCGAGATATTCAAGAGCGTCAAACCCGGAGGCATTCTGGGCATCGTCGATCACCAGGCCGTCAGCGGTTCGCCGTCGGAAACGGGGAATACTCTGCATCGCATCGATTCGGCAATCGTGATCGCGGAATTGCAGGCAGTTGGGTTTGCGCTCGATGGCGAAAGCGATGCGCTCGCAAATCCCGAGGACGATCACACCAAGGGCGTATTTGATCCGGAGATTCGTGGCAAAACCGACCGCTACGTGCTGCGCTTTCGAAAGCCGGATTAAGTAACAGGAGCGCCTGGTTGAGTGCCAGTTGCGGCCAGGCGCACACCTGAACACCAACATGTTCAAAGCTATTCGTATTGCGATTCTGCTGTTTGTCCTGTTTCTCGTGACTGTCGGCACGTGGCTTACACAGGCGCGAAGCACAGACTGGAATAACAGCTTGTGGGTCAAGGTCTATCCGATCAATGCCGACGAAAGCGACGTAGTTGACGCATACATCGCTGGTCTCGAGGTTGGCGATTTCGCCGATATCGAAGCGTTCGTTGCGCGCGAAACGGTACGCTATGGCAAGACTGTGGCCCAACCATTGCGAATGGAACTCGGGCGGTCCGTACGTGAACAGCCGCCATCGATTGGGCCTGGAGCCGGCTTTCTCGATGTGATGCTGTGGTCGCTCAAAATGCGATGGTGGGCATCTGCTACAGCTGGCGACCAGGACCGAATCACGCCGGATGTGCGTATCTTTGTTCGTTACCACCGTCCGAATGACGGATTCAGGCTCGAGAACTCAGTCGGATTGCAGAAGGGCATGGTCGGGGTCGTCAATGCACGGGCAAGCCGTCGCCATGCGGGTGGCAACAACGTCATTATCGCGCATGAGTTCATGCACACACTCGGCGCCTCTGACAAATATGAGCTTGGCAGCGGACAGCCAACGGCACCCGACGGACTGGCCGAGCCGGATCGTACTCCGCTCTACCCGCAACGATGGGCCGAGATCATGGGTGGCCGAATCGCGCTGGCGGCGGATGACGCTGTCATACCGAAGAACCTGAAGTACGTAGTTATCGGTCCCATCACTGCGACCGAGATTCGTCTTACCAACTAGCCTAAACTACGCCGCATGTCCCAGGCACAACGCCCACTGCTTGCGTGTGAAAACCTCAGCATCAGAGTGCCGGGGCGACAACTCATTGAAGCACTCGAGCTGACGTTGCACCGCGGCGAATTCATTGCCGTCCTCGGGCAAAACGGTACGGGGAAGACGCTGGCACTGACGGCACTGGCCGGGCTTCGCGCGCCAGAAGCGGGGCGAGTTCGCCTGTTGGGTGACGACATCACGTCGATACCGCGTCAATTGACGGCGAGGCACCTGGCGCTGCTGCCACAGGTTATCGACGATATTTTTCCGGCCACCGTGATGGACACTGCACTCATCGGCCGTCATCCGCACATTGGTGCATTCCGGTGGGAATCGACAGACGACCGTGCGATCGCCGCACAGGCGCTCGATACGATGGGATTAGAGGAGCTCCGCGACAGGGACATCCTGACATTGTCGGGTGGCGAACGGCGAAGGCTTGCTATCGCCCAGGTTCTGACGCAGGTACCCGACGTCTATCTGCTCGACGAGCCAACCAATCACCTGGACCCACAACACCAGCTCGACTCGCTGCGCGTGTTCCGCGAGGCTGCTGATGGCGGGGCGGGCATCATCGCCAGCCTGCACGACGTCAATCTCGCGGTTCGTTTCGCCGATCGATGCCTGATGTTGTTTGGTGATGGGCGGTGGCAACTGGGGGATTGCGAAGAGATCCTGAACGAGCAGACGCTCAGTGACCTGTTTGCGACACGAATGGAAGCCGTGCCCTGGCGTTCTCGGGAGTTGTTTGTCGCATCCTCAGACCAAGCTGCCTTTTAGAAGTGCAAGGTAGTGCTCGTGAAGCGCTGCATTGGCTGCCAGTACGGACCGCGTTTCGAGGCTTACCGGCGCGCCATTCATGTCGGTAAACACACCGCCCGCTTCAGTCACGATGACGGACAATGCGGCAACATCGAGGATGCTGACGTCGGATTCGATGACAGCCTCGATCTTGCCCGATGCGAGCAAATGGTAGTGATAGAAATCGCCGTAACCGCGGATTCGGTCGGCCTGCGCCACGATATTGCCAAGGGCTGCCCAACCCTCGCTTGAAGCAAGCGACTTGAGATTGCCGGTGGAGACCGCGGCCCTATCGGGATCGTCTACTGAACTGGCGCGGAGCCGCTTGCCGTTGAGCCACGCACCCTGACCCTTCTCGGCCCAGGCTAACTCATCCATCATCGTGCCACTCGATACGCCGAGCACAATTTGGCCTTTGTGCATCAACGCAATCTGCGTGGAGAAGAACGGGTACTGGCGCACGAATCCCTTGGTGCCATCGATCGGGTCGACGAGCCAGAGATATTCAGCGTTCTTCTGTGTGCGGCCGGTCTCCTCACCATAGAATCCGTGCTCCGGAAATCGTGCGAGGATGATCTCGCGTATCTTGTGCTCGCACTCGACATCCGCCTGGGTTACCGGCGTGAAATCTTCCTTGGTCGTAACCGTGAAATTGCCGGCGTAATATTCGCGGCTGATCTCTGCTGCCGCGCTTGCCGCCTCAAGCGCCGTTTGCAACTCGCTGGAAGACTGGCTTGTGTCGAAATTTTCCAATGTGAGTCTCGCCCGGGGTGTGCGGCGCAAAATAGCCGCTTGCCGGTGAATACACAAGCGCAAGACCGGCAGCTTGACAGGGTCTGGCGACGTCCTTATCGTACATCCCTCATCAGGTGAGCCCGGTTTGGCAAAAACCGGGTTAACGGGAAGCCGGTGTCGTCTCATCAGAGACCGAGTCCGGCGCTGCCCCCGCAACGGTGATCGAGTTAAACCGTAGCCCCTGGATCGATGCTTTCGATTCGGAGCCACTGCGAAAGGCATGAGTTTTCGCGGGAAGGCGCTACGGCGAGGATGAACGTCCGCTCGTCAGCCCGGAGACCGGCCTTGTGAACCCGTGAACCATTGCGCGTGCGGGCGGCACGCAAGGAGGCAGTATGAAAATTTATACCCCATTGGTCGCCATCGCCCTGGCGATTCTTAGCGTTGATTCCCCTGCCGCTGATATCGCACCGGGAGAGACGATTATCGTCACGGCAACGCGAACTGAAATACCGCTTAGTGACGCAATTGTGCCCGTAACAGTAATTACTCGTGAAGACATCGAGCTTTCGATGGCGACCGACCTTGCTGAACTATTGCGTTTTCAGGCCGGTATCGACATCGGCCGTAACGGCGGGCCGGGTCAGACGACCTCGGTCTTCATGCGCGGCACCGAAAGTAATCACACACTGGTTCTGATTGACGGCGTGCGTATCAATCCGGGAACCCTCGGCGGCGCCGCGATACAGCACATTAGTCCGGAAATTATCGAGCGTGTGGAAATCGTTAAAGGCGCACGATCAGCGCTGTTCGGAACCGACGCGATTGGCGGCGTGATCAATATCATCACTCGCCAGGCGGAGGATGCATTTATTGAATCCGCAGTCGGTGTTGGCAGCTTCGAGTCTCGTTCCGGATTCGTTTCCGGCGGTAATCACGGCGAGAACGGCGAGTTTGGTATCTCGCTCAACTGGCAGGATACGGAAGGATATGCGCCGCGCACCGACTCAGACATCGTTCGTGGCTACGATAACTTGTCGGCAAATATCTATGGCGCACGCCGATTCGGCAACAACGAAATCAGCATGCGCCACTGGCGCACCGAAGGCACCGTCGAGTACTTGGATTTCTTTCTGACGCCAGTCGATCAAGACTTCGAGAATTCCGCGACAGCACTTGAACTCGATACCAAGATCGGCGATAGCGGCACCAGCAAACTAATCGCATCGTTCATGCAGGACGACATCGATCAAAACCAGAGTGATGATTTCGTCAAATCAGACCGGCTTACGCTCGACTGGCAGTACAGCCACGCATTCGTCAATCACACGCTGACAGGCGGCCTGTTTGTCGCCAATGAGAACGCGCAATCCCTGTCCTTCGGCTCAGCGTTCGATGAGAACACCAATGTCCGCGCCGTATTCGTTCAAGACCAGTGGTCAGTCGGCCGGCACCGCACGTTTACGGCGTTGCGACTAACCGACCATGAGACTTTTGGTCGGCACACAACCTGGAATGCTGAATACGCTTTCGAGCTCAACGATAGCTGGACACTTAACGCAGGCCTCGGTCACGGGTTTCGGGCACCCGATGCTACCGACCGCTTCGGTTTTGGCGGCAACCCGGACCTCGATCCGGAAAAGTCTGATGAGGCCCAGTTCGGATTGCGTTATGCGCCGGGTACCAAGCACAGCATAGACATCGAGATTTACGCCAATGACATCGATGATCTCATCGAGTTCGACTTCCAGACATTCACGCTACGCAATATCGCGCAAGCGGAAATTCGTGGCGCACAACTCGGTTATGAGTATCGCAGCGACCAGTTCGTCGTTCATGCCGAAGTCATGAAGCAGCGCGCAGAAGATGCAACGACGGGCGACCGCCTGCTGCGACGCGCCGAAGAAACGGCGTCGCTCTCGTATACCCAGGACATTGGTGCGCATCGTGTCGGCCTGTCGCTGCTTGCCAGTGGAAATCGGGAAGACTTTGGCGGCGTGAAACTAGACGGCTATGTGCTCGCTAACCTGACCGCGCAATTCAGCCTTGGAAACACCTGGGCGATACATGCGAGGATCGAAAACCTGCTGGACACGGAATATGAGACGGCTGCGGGCTTTCGCATGCAGGAACGAGGCGGCTTCGTCGAGCTAAAATACCGCTGGAATTAGGCGCGGCATGGGTAAACGACTCAGCAAAATCTACACAAGAACCGGGGATGACGGCACAACCGGCCTGGGCGATGGTACGCGTGTGCAAAAGAACAGCCTGCGCGTCGATGCTTTCGGCACTGTGGATGAATCCAATAGCGCTATCGGCGTCGTGTTGGCTAACGACACGGTCCCGGAGTCCGTTCGGAGAATTCTAACGAGTGTGCAACACGACCTCTTCGAGCTTGGCGGGGAATTGTGCATACCGGGTCACAGCGCAATCACGAACGATTTCATCGACAGACTCGAAAATGAACTCGATGCACTGAATGCGGATTTACCTGCACTCAAAGAGTTCATTCTGCCAGGCGGCGGGCAGGCAGCCGCCGCCTGTCACCTGGCACGAACTATCGTGCGTCGTGCCGAGCGTTTGACCACGACGCTTGCTGCTGAAGAATCGGTACGCCCTGAGGTTCTAAAGTACCTGAATCGCCTGTCGGACCTGCTGTTCGTAATCGCCAGAGTGCTTGCGCGGGCTGAGTTGGGACAGGAAGTTTTGTGGGACAGGGAAAGGTAGTTACAGCACTTTTCGCATTAGCACAGCGTCACCCGGGCACAGAATGGAAAATTCTCTGGTTTGACGAATGCAGTCAGGCGCGGCGTCGCGTTCTATCACTTCGTAGCCCAGCTCCGCAAAGTAAGCGTCCGCATCAATCGTCAGCAACCACAACTGCGCAATTCCCTGCGACAAGGCGCTGGCCTCGAGGGCCGCAACGAGCTGCCGGCCTACGCCACTGCTGCGTGCCACCGGGTTCACCACCAATGAACGCAACAGGCCAGTGTCATTGAACTGTTCAAGGCCGATCATGCCGGCCGATGAGTCGCTGGTGACTGCAACGAGGAAGTGCTCCATATGAGCACCGGTCAGGTCGGCTGTCGGTAGCCCGGCGGCAACAAGCCACGCCGTGACAGTTTCAAAATCCTGGGTGGTGGCGGGCCGAATGATCATCCTGAGGCCTTTCGTTCGCGCGCATCTTCGAGCGCCGAGCAAACGGCGCGGGCTGCTTGTACCAGCCTCGGCGTGGCCCGGCCGATTGCATCAGCGGGCATTAGAAAGCGATTGTCGTAGCGGTTCGCAGCGATGCCCGGCCAGCGGTCCCATTCGCCGAACGCGTCGTCGCCAGCATCGCTACTCGCCAGCATGACCTCCGGGTCGCGTTCGACCACGGACTCGACATCGATGCTCGGCGCAAGATCAGTGAGGTCCGCAAATATGTTGCTGCCGCCACAGAGCGCTATCAGCTCGCTAACGTAATGTTTGCCATTAATCGTGAACAGCGGCCGCCGGGACACTTGGTAGAACACACTGATGTCCTCGCGTCCCTCGAAGGATGCGGCCAACGTGTCAAGTTCGCTTCGGTACGCCGCAACGGATCGCCGCGCTATTGCCTTATTGCCGGTAAGCGCGCCAATCCTCAGGATTGCATCGGCAACATCGGTCAGGCTGTTAGTACGAATGACTTCGACGGTATAACCCGCGCTCTTGAGCTCGTCGACGACGTGCGCAGGTGTGCCACCCTGCCACACGATCAACAGGTCGGGCCCGAGTATGGTGAGCTGCTCCTGGTCGATCATGAACGCATCACCGACGACCGTAAGCTCCAGGACTTCTGGTGGATAATCTGAGTAGGCACTCACACCGACAAGCGCATTGCTGGCGCCGGCCGCATACACAAGCTCGGCCAGGTTGGGGGCAAGTGTGACAATGCGTTCGTAGACGACCGGGTCACTCACTGGATCGGGGGCTTCGTTGCAGGCCCCGAGGCTGAGAATGAACAGAGGTAATAGTTTGGCCGCTCGCGGCCTCACTGCGTCCAGCCGTACAAGGTCATGGCCGCGATCACGACCGCCCAGATTAGCAATAGCCGGAACACCAGCCTGTTCGCCGCGGTCGCACCACGAATGCTGCGCGAGACGTGATCTTCGTCGGCATCATCACCGAGGGCCAGGGCGCTGACGCCCACCCGCGCGAGCAGGTGCTCATTGTACTCGGACGGCGAATCCGAGTCTTGTTCCGTGGGCGCCCGCCAGGCGCCGAGTGCCGGGTCAAAATTTCCGGCAGCCGCGTAGCCAATGGCCGTCAGGCGTGCCGGAATCCACGCGAGCCAGCCATGTAGAAATATCGCCGCATCACGCAAGTGGTCCGATGTGCCGTCGGCCTGATCTTCACGCGATGCCGCGAATACGGCTCGGCACCGAATCAAGTCGGTCACGCGGTAAGTCCATGCCCCAAGGGGTCCAAGCAACACAAACCAGAAGATGACTGCGAACAGGCGGTTGTTGGCCTGCACACAGACTGCTTCTTCAACCATGTGAATGCGCTCGAGTGTGTCTTCCGGTACGTCACTCTCGATAATGGCCTTTGCCGTGTCGCGAATCCTGTCCTTGTCGCCGTCTTCGATTGCCTTGCAGTACTGATCTACATCTTCGCCAATATCCTGCGGGCCGAGCGAGAAGAACAGCACCACGACACCGAGTAGCAGATAAGGAAATCCGAGCAATGAGTCACCGAGGACGAATACGACGACCAGGACCGGCAAGACAAGCAGCACGACCATCGCCAGAATCGGTATTAACGCGGGCCAGTTCGGCAACCGGCCGGCTTGCCGGAATCCGGCGTCGATAAGGCGGTCCAACCAGCGCAGTCGGCGCAGGTGAAACAACCGCGTCGCAAGCCGCTCGACGACCAGACCGATAAGCAGGGCAATCAGATGCATCGTTCCTTAACTCAAAGTGTCCTGATGACTGGGGTCAACAAAGCCCATCATACAATCGAAGCCAGTCGAAAGCAGGACCCGGATCGGTTTTTCTGCCCTGAGCTATATCCGAATGCGCTGCGATCTCGCGGCCGGAAATTACTGGGTAGGCAGTGACGATCGCTCGACTGGCCCCGGTCAATGTCGTGTACTGCTCATCGGTGTATGGCATCTCGTCCTCACCTTCGAGTTCGACTCCGATCGAATAATCGTTACAGCAATCCTGGCCACGAAATGAAGACGCCCCCGCATGCCAGGCACGCTGGGTAAAAGGCACGAATTGCACCAGTTTGCCGTCCCGGCGGATGAGCAGATGGGCGGACACCTCGAGACCCCGGATCTCAGCAAAATATGGGTGAGCGTCCCAATCCAGCCGGTTTGTAAACAGCTGCTCGATTTCCGGACCGCCGAATTGCCCGGGGGGCAGGCTGATGCCGTGGATGACTAGCAGGTCCGGAGAACCGTCGTTCGGCCGATCGTCGCAATTCGGGCTCGGACATTGGCGTGCCGGAGCAATCAGGCCCGTATCGGTATTGATGCTGTAAGACTCGCTCATTGGTATACGATAGTCGTCTTCGCCGGCCCCAAAATCAACGCCAATGGCACTAACTCGAATATTCGTCGACAAAGCGCTTGCGCCTGGTGCGGATATTCAACTGGACCGCGATCAGGCGCACTACGTCGGCCGGGTCCTGAGATTACGCGCCGGCGATACGCTTAATGTGTTCAACGGCAACGACGGCGAATTCAACACCAGTGTCCAGTCACTGGCGAAAGACTCTGCGCTCTTGCGGATCGATTCACCCGTTGATGTCACGACCGAGTCGCCCCTGAAGGTTCACCTCGTACAGAGTATTTCGCGCGGCGAGCGAATGGACTTCGTCATCCAGAAAGCCACCGAACTCGGCGTAAAACGCATCACTCCGGTGTTCACTGAGTACGGCGTCGTGAAACTCGATGAAAGTCGCGCACGAAAACGACGCGACCATTGGCAAAGTGTGGCGACAAGCGCCTGCGAACAGTCCGGTCGAATTCGCCCGCCCTTGGTCGATGCGCCCGTGGACCTGAATGCCTGGTTCAGCGGAGGTGCCAAGGAGACTGACACCGACCTGATTCTGCAACCGGGCGCGCCTGCCCCGTTGTCATCTATTGCCAGCCCGGGTGCCAAGGTTTGCCTGTTGATTGGCCCCGAGGGTGGCTTCAGTGACACCGAATATGAGGATGCCGACGCCACCGGATTTAATGCTGTTTCGCTGGGACCTCGCGTCCTGCGCACCGAAACCGCCGCGCTGACGGCGATAGCGGTTGCGCAAGCGCTGTGGGGCGATTTGCGAGTATCAGGATGACGAATGAGACTGACTTTCATGACGGCGGCTGCGCCTGCGGGCATGTGCGATACAGCGTGAAATCTGAGCCACTCGTTGTTCACTGCTGTCACTGCAGTGGGTGCCAACGCCAAAACGGATCTGCATTTGCCGTAAACGCATTGGTTGAAACAGACCGGGTGGAAATTCTCCAGGGTGACGTTACAGACATCCTTGTGCCGACTCCGAGCGGCAAGGGCCAGAGAATCTCCCGTTGCCCGAAGTGCCAGGTTGCTGTCTGGAGCTCCTACCTGATCTTGTTCGGCGGCATCGGCGACCTTGTGCGGTTTATTCGTGTTGGAACGCTTGACGATCCTGGCAGAATGCCTCCGGACGTCCACATTTACACGTCATCAAAACAACCCTGGGTCACGCTATCGCCAGAGGCCCTGGTCGTGGACGAGTTCTACAAAACGGATGAGGTCTGGTCCAAAGATAGCCTTGAACGTCAAGCGGCTCTGATGGCTGCGGTTCGAGACTGATGATCCGGCCTATTCTGTAACTGGCCCAAATCCATCGGGCGCTCTTCTGTGCTTGGTCTTCTGCTCGTAGGCGTATGCCAGCTCTATCAAGGTCCCTTCTGCATATGGACGCCCCGCAAATTGCAGGCCACCAGCAGGCTCAAAGCCGCTATTTGAGCGCACCTATTCGTAGTACAGATTTCTCCGCGAAGATTTTTCAAGGGCCCCACAAGGCCGGCTGAAGCCACTGTTCAGGAACAGTCAGTTCTCCCGAATATGGTGTCGCCATGTTACCCGATCTGTGCGACTGCCAAGCACCGTCATACTCTGCCGGTAATTCGAATGGCGGCCTAATCGAGAGATCCGGGAGAAAACCCAGGCGCCCGTAAAAAGCAGGGTCTCCCAGTACGCATACCAAGCAACCATCCGGCTCCTCGAGCTGCCTCAGACCCGAGCGTACCAATGCGCTCCCGATACCCTTCCCTTGCCAAGCGGGAGTGACCGCCAGAGGCCCGAGCAGTGCAGCGTTGGTCGGTCTTTCATTCACGCCACACTTCGTAAAGATCACGTGTCCGACAATTCGGGAGTCAATCACACCGACAATTGATGTTGTGATCGCCGGATCTTGCAACAAATCTCGTACGAGAGGAAGTAGATCTTCGTCCGGGAAAGCCTGCGGATACAGCGACTCAATCGCTTCGACATCGTCCAGTATGCTTTCTCTTATTTCGAGCTCTTCCGTCACTACGGTCCCCCGAATTCAGTCTATCCCCGACGCGGGTGATTTCGATCAGGCTTGAATCGACTCGCTGGCCAGCATTGACTCGAGTTTTTCGAGGTCGGGAATGAGCGGAAACTCGTTGATCATTTTGACCCGGCACAGTACCGGGGCATCGTCGGGCCAGCCATCGGTCGTATGCAGGTCGAGTACATCGCGATTGACGCGCACGAGCTGCGGAAAGCCCTGCGTCAACACACCAAAGTAACCGGTCTTCAACTGCCCTGTGCTGGCGTAAAACACGACGACTCGCGTGCGACCGGTCGCGGCCGGCACTTCCTTGCCAAGCGCACCTTCGAATGACATGACCGGTAACTGGCGACCGTTCCAGTTGACCGTACCCATCATCCACGGGTGCGCGCCCGCTTCATGGTCGGGTTTCGAAAACCTCACGACCTCGACGACACAGGCGCGCGGCACTATCAGGCGATCTTCCGCCAGCGGCACGAGCAAGCTATACAGTTCGTCGCTTTCTGCGGTCACGTCAGTGTGATTCCTCGTTCTTCGAGCAAGCGGCCCATCGCTTCGAGCAGCTCAGCATCCTGATACGGTTTACCCAGGTAGTCATTGACGCCGAGTTCGATCGCCCGGGCGCGATGCTTGTCGCCTACTCGCGATGTCACCATGATGATCGGCACGTCCGCCACGCGTTCGTCATTGCGCACGTGCGACGCAAAATCGTAACCGTCCATGCGCGGCATCTCGATATCGAGCAAGATGATGTCGGGTTTCTGTGCAGCGATGACGCTGATTGCGTCGAGCCCGTCTTTTGCGGTTATGACACGCAGGCCATTGCGCTGCAGGAAACGTTCAGTGACACGTCGCACCGTAATCGAGTCGTCGACAACCAAGGCCAGCGGCCGGTCGTCCGTGGGCGTCGGCGCAGCCTTTTTCAGTTCGACTACGGGCGCACCGGTGCGCACCAGCGCAGCAATGTCGAGAATCAGGACAATACGACCGTCGCCAAGAATCGTTGCGCCTGATATGCCACGTATGCTGGCGAGCTGTGGGCCGATAGTCTTTACGACGATTTCGCGGCTGGCAATCATTTCGTCGGTCAGCAGGGCGGCCGAGAACTCGCCTGCGTGAACGAGTATGACAGGAATAAACGGCTCGTCCTTCGGCAACTTCGCGGCCTGACCGCCGAGGTACATACCGAGGTGGCGGAACTTGTAGGACTGTTCGCCGTACTGATAACTCGGCTCACTCTGGCTCAGCAGGTTCTCGAGTTCGCCACGAGGAATCCTCGCGACACCTTCGACCGATGGCAGCGGCAGCGCGTAAACCTCTTCGCCGGTACGCACAACCAGCGCCTGGGTAATTGCGAGCGTGAATGGTAACCGTACAGTGAAATTCGTGCCCTGGCCCGTAACCGACGAGATGCGCAGCGAGCCGCCGAGTTTCTTAACCTCGTTGGCGACAACATCCATGCCGACACCGCGACCGGCAGCCTGCGTCACCTGGCCAGCCGTCGTAAACCCTGGCGTCAGGACAAGCTCCATGATCTCTTCGTCAGTGACCTTGGAATCCGGCTGCAGCATGTCGAGTTCATATGCTTTGCGGCGGATCGCGTCGACATCGAGCCCGCGGCCGTCATCGGCGACGTCGATCACCATTTCCGCGCCTTCCCGGTGCAAACGTATCGTTACACGACCCGTTGCTGGCTTGTCGGCCTTCTGCCGTTCATCTGACGATTCGATGCCGTGCACCACGGCATTGCGCAACATGTGTTCGAACGGCGGCAACATCTTCTCGAGCACCTGGCGATCGAGTTCGCCCGAGGCGCCTTCAACGGCAAGTTCGGCACGTTTGTCCGCTTCTTTCGCAATTTGCCGCACGAGACGCGTCAACCGGGGCACATGACGTTCGAACGGCACCATGCGTGTGCGCATCAGGCCATCCTGAAGCTCGGCTGTCACACGAGATTGCTGCACCAACAGGCCTTCTGCCTCTGTGGTCAGCGACTGAAGCAGGTCCTTGAGACTGCCCAGGTCACTCGCCGACTCGGCCAGCGCGCGCGACAGCTGTTGAATATTGGAATAGCGGTCCAGCTCAAGCGGGTCGAAGTCACGTGCGACGAGCGTGTCCTGGTGACCGTGCATAATCTGCGCTTCTGTCTCGATCTCGAGTTTGCGCAGTTGCCCGCGAAGACGTGAAACGGTCTGCTCGAGTTCCTCCACATGGAATTCGAAGGAACTGACTTGCTGTGTCAGCCGCGAGTGATAAATGCTGATCTCGCCAGCCGCGTTCAGGAGTTCCTCGAGAAGTTCGGCATCGATGCGCGCGAATTCCTGGCGCTGTTCGCTGCGGCCTGTCGCTGCGGCAGCGGGCTTGGACTCTTCGATTTCGGGCTTCGGTGCTGCCGTGACCATCCTGCGAGGTTGAGCTTCGGGCTCCGGTTCCGGCTCCGTCGGAGGCTCCTCGACAACGGGCGGCTTTGGAATCTCCGCAAGTTCATCAGCCAACGGCGTATCGACGATGACCATGCTGACAGTATCGTCCGGCTCGATCGTAAACTCAGCCGGCTCAGCAGCTTCGACATCCTTTTCGGGCGGTGCCGTTTCGACCGCGGAGTCGTCGGCGACCTCGAATCCGGCGTTGGCCTGCTGAATTCGTTTTTCGAGGTCGCTGGCCGCTGGGACCGCCTTGCTGGCGATGACTGCATCACGCATGCGGTGCAGTTCATCAACGCTCTGTTGCAACAGTTCATCAATCGCTGCTGTTGGCTTGATGCGGCCGCCATCGAGAGAAATCAGTAGCGTCTCGAGTTCGTGACTCAGGTTTCCCATTGACTTGATACCAGCCATGCGCGCGCCGCCCTTCAGCGTATGAAGATGGCGCTTGAGCTCTTCCATGGACTGCTGTGATTCTTTGTCGTTACTCCATTCCAGGAGCGCCTTGTCGGCCGACTCGAGCAATTCTGCTGATTCTTCTGTGAAGATGGCCGCGATTTCGGCGTCGTAGCCAGGCTCATCGGTAACGACCTCAGGTTCCGGCTCCGCGACAGGTTCCGGCCTCGGCACCGGCGCAATATCGACAACCTCGTCATCCGTGACAATCGTCTCCTCAGGCTGGACCGCATCGGCAAGGTTCGTGAGGTGATTGATCAATGCCGTATAGTCGGCGCGGGTTCGCTCGGGCTTATTGATGTCGCCAACAATCGTCGCGATTGCCTGGGCACCTGCGCGCAATCCGCCCAGCCCAGAATTCTGGAAACCGACCTTGTAGTCATACACACGCCGCACGAAGCGATTCAGCGTCGCGGCAACTGCAACGCCACGTTCGACATTCGCCATATTGGCGCTGCCATGCAGCGTATGGCAGGCACGATACAGTTTGTCAGTCACATCGAACGGAGGCTGATGCCCTTCGCAGGCTGCCAGATAATCGACAATAACTTTGATATGGCCCGCCGTCTCTTTCGAGAAGATGTCCAACAGCACCGGATCCATCTCCAGAGCAGGCTCGTCTTCCTCCACCGCTTCTGGCTCCGGCTTGGTCACTGTCAACACCGCGGCATTGGGGTCGCCTTCGGCAAAGGCAGTGGCGCGCGCCATCAATAAGCTGAGATCCGCAGATGGTTCTGTTCCGACTTCCAGTTGCTCGATCAGTTCAGGTACTGCAGCAGCCGCTTCGATAATGAAATCCACCATCGGTGGAGTACGTACCAGCGTGCGATTGATGAGTCGATTGAGCAGATTCTCGACGCACCAGGCGTATTCGCCGATGCGCTCGGCACCAACCATGCGGCCGCTGCCTTTCAGGGTATGGAACGACCGCCGTACTGTGATCAGCTTTTCCATGTCGTCAGGTTCTTCCTGCCACGCCGGCAGCTTGCGCTTGATCGATGCGTGTTCTTCTCTCGCCTCCTCGATGAATAACTCCAGCAGTTCCGGATCGAGGTGCTCGGCGTCTGGCGCGACGACTGGCAGCGGCATGACTTCGGTTGCCTGCATTCTGGCCTGCTCGGCCACTGCCATCTCTTCAGCCTGCCTGGAAATCTCCGCCGCATCGAGCTTCTGAGTTGTATCAACCCGTGGCGTCTGCTGGGCTTCCTGCGACAATCGATGCTCGACGTCACGCAAGACTGCGAGACACGCCTCCGCATTGTCGAGCATGTACCAGGGTTCACTGCGCCCGGCTTTGACGGTTTCCATGTAGTACTCGATGCTGACGATGGCGTCCGCCATGCGGTCGGTTTCTTTTTGCGACAGACGTGACACCCCGTCGCCGGCTAGCGTCAGCGTGATCAAGCGCCCGATCCGGTCGATTATTTCCATGGCGCGAGTCTTATTGAGCATCAACAGGCCCGCCTTGATGCCCCGGACCAGCGACGGAATGCTATCAAGGCCCTGCGGAGGTACCTGGGAGGCCAGGCTCTGGCCGACCGTTTCCTTGATGCGCGCAAGATTGATGATGCACTCGCGCATCACGGATTCGGCGACGGCCTGGTAGTCGGCAGCTTCCTGCGGAGGCAGGTCGGCGTCATCGGCGTCGTTGCCTGCATCGCTGGGAACGATCAAGCGCACGAGCTGCTGATCGAGCCGGTCCTCCACGCGCAACAATGTCGATGCGATATCCAGGATGATCTGGTCCGATGCCCCTCCACCACGTTCGACAACTGTCTTGAGTCGATCGATCTCACCGTCAATATTGCCACGCAACTCGCCGAGCCCGAGTACACCCAGCGTGTCACTGATCTTCTTTAGCAATTCCAGTTGCGGCACAAGATCCGCCGGTTTGTTCATACCCGTACGCACGAAGATGTCGAGCACATCCTTGACACGCGCCAGGTCTTCCTTGATCGCTGCCGCGACCGTTTCCATAAGCTTGATGCTGGGCGCCGACAGCGCTTCGCGCGCGTGCTCTACCTGCTCGTCGCCAGGCAACAGTTCAGCCAGGTTGAACGCTGCACGAATCTCGCCAATACGCTCGCCCGCTGTACTTGATCGGGCCACGTAGTAAAGAAGGTTATTCAAGAGATCATCAATCGGGTGATTGTCGAAGGCCTCTATACCTTCATCAATAATGCGTCTGATCTGGCGATCCGTCTGACCAAGCAGACGCTTCAGCGCAACAGAGTTTTCGAGACCGCCATTCTGCAATGACTCCAGTACGCCGCCGACTACCCAATACAGCTGGTACATGTCATCACGCGTCGCCGCCTGCTCGAGTTTTCGCGAGACCGACGTCAACGTCTCGAGGTGGCGCTGATTGTCGCCACCCTTGATCCACCCCAGTAATGCGAGCTGAAACTTGGGCCGCAATTGCGTCGCGACCGCAACCGGGTCCTCACCTGACCCTTCGCGCTTTTCAGCCTTGGCCGTCGCGTGGCTTGGCGACAGGTTCAGTAGCAACAGGGTGCCCTCTGACAACAGAGGCTCACCACGCGCGGCGCGCAGGTCATTGAGCATCGGCAATAGGACGAGTGCGATATCGCGCCCGCCACTGAGCAGACGTTCAATATAGACTGGCAGTTGCACCATGGCGCGAGTCAGTGCGTCGAGACCATCCTCGCGACCTTTTCCGGCTCTCAGGCCCGCCAGGTACTTGCAGCCAAGTTCCATTTCCTCCGTAAGCAACGCCGCGCCGTAGGTCTCGGTAATGTGCAGTGCGCCCCGGACCTGGTGCAGCAATTCACCGGCTCGCACAAGTGCCGCAGACCCTCCGCGTCCATCGACACAATCCTCCAGCGCGAGGTGCGCGTTGCGAATCGTCTCCATGAGTTCATCGGCGACGATCGCGAGCGCGCTGCCGGTGACACCACCGCCTGCGTCTTCGACAATATGCTCCTGTATGCCGGTATCGGTCATCTAACGGTCCGTATTTCTCTAGCCCGTCTTCGCCTGCCCGCCTGGTTTGGCGACGGGTGCGTTTGCGGCCGACATTTGCAGTGTCTTGGCTTGCAGAGCGTCGCTAGGCAAGGTGAAACCGGCGACGGTCTTTCTTAGCTGGGACGCCAGCCCCGACAGCTTCGAGATAGCGGCTGCTGTCGCTGTTGTCGCTTTGCCGGTCTGTTCACTGATCTCACGGAGTCGTGTCGTACGCCGCGTTACATCGGCGGCCGACCCGGCCTGTTGCCGTGCCGAACTCGAAATATTCTGTACGAGGCTGGCTATCTGATTGGATACCTGCTCGATTTCATCGAGCGCAGCGCCTGCATTTTCCGCAAGCAATGCACCGCCAACCACATCTGTGGTGCTGCGTTCCATCGACACGACAGCCTCATTGGTATCCGCCTGAATCGTGCGTACGAGCACCTCTATCTGCTTGGTGGCGTTCGTCGAGCGCTCAGCCAGTCGTTGCACCTCATCGGCAACAACCGCGAAACCGCGGCCCGCCTCGCCGGCCATCGATGCCTGGATGGATGCATTTAGTGCCAGGATGTTAGTTTGCTCGGCAATATCATTGATGAGTTCGACGATGTTGCCGATCTCTTGTGAACTTTCACCCAGCCGTTTGATGCGCTTGGACGTTTCCTGGATCGTTTCGCGAATCGCATTCATGCCATCGATCGTGCGCCGTACGGCCTCGCCACCCTTATGGGCCACTTCAACCGAATGTCGGGCAACATCAGACGACCGTTCAGCGTTGCCTGAGACCTCTTCGATAGACGCTGCCATCGAGACGATCGACTCGGTCGCAGCGTTAATCTCACGACCCTGGTTGTCTGTCGCCTTGGCCATGTGTGATGCCGTGCTTTCTGTTTGTTTTGCGGCTGAGTCGACCATGATCGCCGTTTCATTCACGGTCGCCACCAGTTTGCGCAGTTCTTCGATCGCGAAGTTGAACGAGTCAGCGATCGTTCCGGTAATGTCTTCGGTCACGGTAGCTTCGACGGTCAGGTCGCCATCGGCCAGGCTGCCCATTTCATCAAGTAGCCGTAGAATTGCCTGCTGGTTGCGTTCGTTTTGCTCAGCCTGGACCTTAGCCGTTGTCTCGAAGTGTGATGACTTCGAATTGAGAACGATGAGCCCGATAATGAGCAAGACTCCCAGCACGATCAGTCCCAGCGGAATAGTCGGATTCAGCAGTACCTCCGGCAAAAGGCCGCCCGACCCAGAGCCTGCGCCTGCGAACGCTTCCGCCAGGCTGGCCGCACTCGACCTCAGCCCTGCGCGGGCCCCGGCGACCTCGCCAACCTGGCCGATGTTGCTGTTCATATTCTCTACCTGCACCGCGAGATCGGCGAGCAGCCCGCCAAGCGGTACCAGTACGACCTCCCGACCCTCATCATTGAGTGCCGACACATCGAGTTCACTATCCTCGCCCGATAACGCCGCAAAGACTGTGCTCAAGTAATTTGCGTCGTCGCTAATTGCTGCTGCCGTGGCTTCTGCATCAGGATTCATGACGAGGCCAGGTGCCGTTTGCCCGATACGGGCAGCACGCTGCTGGAATTCCTGAATGATCGCGATCGCGCTCGAACGATCGAGCATTTCGTTCGAGATTTCGAGGATTGCGCCCGTGCCTTCCACCATGCCTGCCGATGCCTGGTTCAGCGCCTCGACGGCGGCACGCTTCGCGAGAATTGAATCCGCCCGGGATTCGAGGCGCTGCCACTCGGTTGACGAACCAGCCGCTACCACGCCCGCATTGCGTCGCAGTGTGGCGAGCTGCTTCATGCTCGCATCGAGTTTGTCGAAGCTACCTCCCACGCCGTCGACGGCATCCGCTGCCTGGTTGGGGACCGCCTGCGACAGCGCGGCAAGGCCGGCTGCGTGCGGATTGCCGCCAGACCCCTGCAAGAACGATAATGCGGCCGCCGCAATCAGCACTACGGCTGTCACGATGGCGACGGATCGAAACGTGGATGATGTATCTGCTGTTTTAGCCATAAATCGCTATCTCGTGTGCCCTACTCGGCGGCTGCCTGCAGGAACAGATTGCTTTCGATGAAATCGTACAGGTTCATGACGGGCCAGGTGTCCTCGCCGCGTTCGTATGCACCGGTCAGAAACCGGTCACAACGGACGATGGTCTCTGGCCAGGTGTCAGTAAATTCGTGATCCATGAAACGACGGAATCCGAGCACCTCGTCGACGACGAGCCCAGCCGGGATCTCGCGGTGATTGACGGATATGACTCGGGTATTACGCCGCAGAGTTGTACGGCCGCTGCCGAGCAACAGCTTGACGTCCACCAGTGGCAGCAGATGACCGCGAAGGTTGGCGATGCCGAGCATCCAGCGCCTGGCGCCCGGTACGCGTGTCATGCCATCGGGTAACATCAAAACCTCTCGGACCTGTTCGCGGCTCGCCACAAATTGTTCTTCGCCGATGCGAAACCCGACCCCCACCCACTCGGCCGGCATCTCGCTACTGCCCCCTCCGCCATGGGCCTGACGATACCGCCGCTCGATCTCCTGCAGCAGCTCGAATGGCTGCTCGACGAGCGTTTCGAGAGCGACCGACTCACTCATTCAAGCAGCCATTACCGCGTTGATTTTGGCCACCAGCTGTTTCGCGTCAATCGGTTTGACGAGATACTCGACGGCGCCTTGTCGCATGCCCCAGATCTTGTCGGTCTCCTGGTCTTTGGTCGTAATCATGATGACCGGAATGCCGGTTGTCTCCGAATCCTGCGTCAGTTTCCGGGTCGCCTGAAATCCGTTCATGCCCGGCATGACCACATCCATCAGGATACAGTCGGGTCGTGACGATTTAGCTTTTCGCAAGCCTTCCTCACCGCTGTCGGCCACCATGGTATCGAAGCCGTTCTTTTCCAGCATTTTCTGAAACAAATGCAGTTCGGTCGGTGAGTCATCGATGATGAGAATTACTGACATCAATGTGTCCTTTGCTATGTGCTCGGCAACAAGCGATTAATTGATCTGGTTCGAAATCGCACCGAGTAACTCGTCTTTGGTAAACGGTTTGGTCAGGTACTGTTCCGATCCGACGATGCGCCCGCGGGCGCGGTCGAATAACCCGTCCTTCGATGACAACATGATGACCGGTATCGCCTTGAACATCTTGTTGTGCTTGATCAACGAACAGGTTTCGTAACCATCGAGACGCGGCATCATGATGTCCACGAATATCAGGTCGGGCTGGTGGTCCGCGATCTTCGACAATGCGTCGAAGCCATCGATTGCTGTGAATACCTGGCAGCCCTCCTTGGTCAACAGGGTCTCTGCCGTCCGACGGATTGTCTTGCTGTCGTCCACAACGAGGATCTTGAGGCCATTGAGACTTCGAGATGCGTTATTTGACACCGGAATTCCTCTACTTTTTTGGACTTTTACCATATTGACATAAGTCCCGCTACGACGCCCGTGGCGAACAACAAAATCTTAGGAATTTTCAACGCTTACCTTTTGATTCCAAGGTATAGTTGCTCGCTCGAAGCGTCAGGGGATAATTATCCGGCCATGGCCAGTGACACGCTAAAAATCGGCATCGTCATGGACCCGATCGAGTCCATCACTCCATACAAAGACAGTTCTCTCGCCATGTTGCTCGAAGCCGAGCGACGCAACGCCGAAATCCACTACTTTCAACAGCGGGATCTGCGCCTTCTGAGTGGACGTGCGCTGGGCCGGTCGCAACGATTGACCGTCCGGGATGACAACACCGAATGGTACGAAACCGGTGCGCGCGAAGATATCGAGCTGGGCTCGCTCGACATCATCCTGATGCGCAAGGACCCGCCGTTCGACATGGAGTATGTCTACACGACCTACATTCTCGATCGCGCCTTTGATGCCGGTGCCCTGATCGTGAATCATCCGCAGGCCCTGCGCGACATGAACGAGAAAGCCTACACGGCGTGGTTTCCCGAGTGCACGCCGGTCACGCTGATCACTCGCTCTATGGCCGATATGCGGGCATTTCTCGCCGAATACGGCCAGATTGTGGCAAAACCGCTCGATGGCATGGGCGGCAAGTCTATTTTTGTTATCCGCAAGGGCGACAAGAATGCCAATGTCATATTCGAAACATTGACCGACTTCGGGCAGCAGTTTGCGATGGCACAGGTGTTCATTCCTGAGATCAGTGCAGGCGACAAACGCATCCTGTTGATCAATGGTGAGGCCGTGCCTTACGCGCTGGCACGCGTGCCGACGGATGAAGATCATCGTGGCAATCTCGTCACGGGAGCCACGGGCCTCGGCCAGGAACTATCGGCCGCAGACCGTGCCATCTGCGAGCAAGTGGGTCCCGTGCTGCGTGACGCCGGCGTGCTTTTTGCCGGTATCGACGTCATCGGCGACTATCTGACCGAGGTCAATGTTACGAGTCCAACGGGCATTCGTGAGCTCGACAAACAGTTCGATCTGAACATCGCCGGGCTATTGTTTGACGCTATCCAAAACGAGACTTAAGCGCTTGTTTTAAAGCCACAAATGGCGGATGATTCGGCGCAATTATGGCCACCATCGCCATCAGATCTGATTCGGACGAGATCCAGCTCGTCCCACCGCAGACGCCGGACAGGCTGCCGGCCATGTTATTCCTGGCCGCCCTGGTTCACGGCATCCTGATCATCGGCGTTACCTTTAATCCGCACCTGCTCGACGACTTCTCTGACGCGATTTCGCTCGAGGTGACGATTGTCGCGGATCCCGATCAGCGCATCGATCGGCCGGATGAGGCCGAGTACCTGGCGCAGGCCTCGCAGCAGGGTGGCGGCAATACGATCGACGAGGTTCGGCCGTCGGCGCCGCTGCAAAGCGCTTCCCCAATCGATAATCCTGGCGAAGAAAACGCCCAAGCGCTGCTCGAAGCGACGTCCCACGAAAAATCGGCCGACCAGCTCGTCACAACGCAGGGCGAACAGGATCTGCGGGTCGCCGATGACTTGCGCGAGGAGCCGCAGCCCGATGACACCACCGCGATTGCCCTCGAGAGGGGCAGCGAGCAGACCTTGCCGCTACCCCAGGACGTAGATTCGACGATGCTGATTCATGATGATGATCCGCGGCAACTAATAATCAGTGCCGACACGCGAGAGTCCACGATCGCTGGCTACCTCGACAACTGGAAGCGGCGTATTGAGGCCGTTGGCGACGAGTATTTTCCCGAGCTTGGTGAACTGCCCGACCTGACCGGCAGTCCGACGCTCGAAGTCAGTATCGAGGCATCAGGCCAGCTCGCCGAGGTCGTCATTCGTAAATCAAGCGGGTCGACTGTGCTGGACAAGGCAGCGCTCGATATTCTACGGCGCGCATCGCCGTTCGAGCCGTTCCCGCCCGAGATTCGCGCTGACTATGACCGGCTGCGATTTGCTTACAAATGGGTTTTCAACAAACAACTGGAAGTGGCGACAGCGAGCACAAATTAGTCAGTACGGTGCCCGTAATTTAGTCCATACTGTGGGTATGGCAAACGATGGTTCCCTGACAAATCAATTGCTTATCGCCATGCCCGGCATGGAAGATCCCAATTTCAGCACGACCGTTACCCTCATCTGTGAACATAACGACGACGGCGCCCTCGGTATCGTCATCAACCGGCCACTTGAGCTGAAATTGTCGGGATTATTCAAACAACTCGACGTTGACGATCCGGATCCGCTTACTGCCGAAAAGCCGGTTCTTATGGGTGGCCCGGTCGGCCCGGAGCGTGGTTTCGTGCTACACGGCCCTGGTGGTGACTACGAGAACTCATTGGTCGTTTCGGAGGACATTCATTTGACGCTATCGCGCGATGTCATCGACGCGATGGCAACCGGCGATGGTCCGGACAAATCCCTCGTTGCCCTGGGTTACGCAGGATGGCAACCCGGGCAGCTCGAAAACGAAATGCTCGCCAACTCATGGCTCAACGTTCCCGCGTCGCCAGACATCATCTTTGACATGCCATTCGGCCAGCGATGGATGTCCGCCGCGCAGACGCTGGGCATTGATATCAGCCAGATCTCCCCCGATGCCGGACACGCCTGACAGCGGTCAAGCAATCCCCGAGACGATTCTCGCGTTTGATTTCGGCCTGCGTCGCATCGGTGTCGCGGTCGGTCAGTCGGTCACCGCCTCGGCCAGCCCGCTCGGTGTTGTCGCGAACTCCGACAGAGGTCCCGATTTCGCTGCGATCTCGACATTAATCGACGAATGGCGGCCGTCGCGGCTGATCGTGGGCCTGCCGATGCATGCCGATGGCCAGCCCGGCGAAATGCAGGCGCACGTCGAGGAATTCGTGCGCGACCTATGGCGCTACCGGATCAAAGTCGACACGGTGGATGAACGCTATACATCGCTCGAGGCCGAGGAAGCCTTGAAGAACGCCCGTGCATCGGGCAGCCGCGGACGAATCTCCAAAGAAGCCATTGACAGCGCGGCCGCCGTGTTCATTGCAGAACGATTTCTCACTGGCCGAACGAACGTGTAGCATTGCCCCGCCATGCAAGTGATCGAAGCATTTCCACCCGTCGACAACGTCGCCAACCTGCAACTCAACGCTAATGGCAGCCTGCGACATCTCCTGACACTCAAGGGCCTCGACAAGAGCATGCTTGTCGAGCTTCTGGACGACGCCCAGCGCTTCGTCACGCAACCCGGGGAGCCGACGTCGCGCGGCCGGTCCCTCGTCGGGCGGACCGTCGCCAACCTGTTTTTCGAGCCGAGCACACGCACGCGGGCATCGTTTGACCTGGCAGGTAAGCGACTTGGCGCCGACGTACTAAACCTCGACGTCAACACGTCCTCGCGCAAGAAAGGCGAGAGCATTCTCGACACTATCTATACCCTGCAAGCCATGCACGTGGACGTCATGGTCGTGCGCGACGCCAGCGCCGACGTGCCCGCCTACATCGCGCGCCACGTCAACGACCATGTCTGCGTACTCAATGCGGGGGAGGCGGAGGTCTCGCACCCAACCCAGGGCCTGCTTGACCTGTTGACTATTCGCCAGCGCAAGGAACGGATCGAGGACCTTACGGTCGCCATTGTCGGCGACATCATGCACTCGCGTGTTGCGCGCTCAGCAGCGGAAGGCCTGCATACGCTCGGTGTCGGGGAGTTACGCCTGATCTCGCCCAAGGCGCTATCCCCGGACCCAGACGAAATGCCATATGCCAGATTGCTCGATAATCTTGACGATGGCCTTCGGAACGCCGATGTTGTCATGGCCTTGCGCATTCAGCGCGAGCGCATCGGTAGCCTGGATGGAATTCCGGGAATCGGCGAGTACTTCGCCAATTTCGGCATTAGCGCCGAGCGCATGAAAATCGCCAAACCTGACGCGATCATCATGCATCCTGGGCCGATGAATCGAGGCATCGAAATCGAGTCCGCCCTGGCCGACAGCCCGGCATCTGTCATTACAGAACAGGTCGCCAATGGCGTCGCCGTCCGAATGGCAGTTCTCGAGTGCGTGTGCCGGTCTCTGGACGGGCGTTGACGACCGCAGCGCAAAAAAAAGCCCAAAGCAATCGTGGAACCCTGTTTGTCGAAGACGGCGAACTGATTTCCACGCTGGCGTTCCCGGGCGACCAGTTTGTCATGCGAATTCGTGCGCCGAAATGCGCCGCGGCTGCGACACCGGGCAGCTTCGTGCACGTCAACTGCGACGAAACATTACCGATGCGCCGCCCGCTGTCGATCATGCGAGCAGGTGATGACTGGATCGAAGTGCTCTACAAGATCGTCGGCGAGGGATTGCACCTGCTGGCGGAGAAAAGTCCCGGCGACACCATCAATGTCCTGGGCCCGATCGGCCAAGCGTTCAGGCCATCACCGGAACGAACAAACTGTCTGTTAATAGGTGGGGGTGTCGGTATTCCCCCGATGGTGTTTCTTGCGGAAACACTGCGTAATGGCCCATGGCAACCGTTCGCCATTCTCGGCTCCGAACTGCCGTTTCCATTTAGCCTGGAGAAGTCCCACTTCGAATTGTCCTGGCTCGACGGCGACGTCATCAGCACGATGCCATTACTCGAGGGTTGGGGAATTCCTGCGCGATTGACCAGCCTGTCTGACTTCGACGGTTGTTATCGCGGCTACGTAACCGACCTTGCCGAACTCTGGCTGCGAAGCCTCGACGACGATGACAAGGGCGGGGCGGAAATCTTCACCTGCGGCCCAACGCCAATGCTCAAAGCGGTTGCTGCCCTCGCCGCCAGGTATGACGTGCCCTGCCAGGTATCACTCGAAGAATTCATGGCCTGCGCTGTCGGCGGCTGCGCCGGCTGCACTGTGGAAGTGACTACACCTGAAGGCCCGGCAATGAAACGCGTCTGCGTCGACGGTCCCGTATTCGACGCCTCGACCGTAGTATGGCGGTAGTAGCCGCCTGTCCCGGGTGCGCTCCCCTCAGTTGAAAGCCCACGCCTTCGGCGAGCGCACCCACGCCAGCCGACTGTAGAAACATTGGAGATGTCACCGGGGCCGCCCGACATGGGGGTCCCTGCTGAGGGCGTGGGGTATCAACCGAAGTAGGGGCCCCCAGGGTGGACGGCCTCTACGCTCAACCCCCGAAGTTGACCTTCGCTTCGAGGTTGGCGCGGGAATCGGCGTGTGACATCGCCTCTTCCAGCGTAATCGTGCCGGCCTTGTAAAGATCCAGCAGCGCGTCGTCGAAAGTCATCATGCCCTGCTCGCCGCTGTCTTTGTGAGCATCCTTAACCGCCGAGATATCACCCTTGAGCATCAGATCCTTGATATGCGGCGTGTTTAGCATGAGTTCGACGGCTGCAACAAGCTTGCCACTGCGCGAGCGAACCAGGCGTTGCGACAGCACTGCGCGCATGTAGTGCGCGAGGTCCATGAATACCTGGCCGTGTTGTTCCTGCGGGAACATATTGATGATTCGGTCGAGCGTTTCCGAGGCATTGTTGGCGTGCAGCGTTCCGACCACGAGGTGACCCGTGCCAGCCATGTCGAGAGCTGCCTGCATCGACTCACGATCGCGAATCTCGCCAATCTGAATGACATCCGGTGCCGCGCGCATGGCACTCTTGAGCGCACGGCCGTAGGACTTCGTATCGAGTCCGACTTCACGCTGGTTGATGATCGACTTCTTGTTCGGATGCAGGAATTCGATCGGGTCCTCGATCGTAATGATGTGTGACGATGTCTTCTCATTGCGATGGTTGACCATTGCCGCCAGCGTCGTCGATTTACCGCAGCCCGTTGAGCCGACCATGAGGATCAGGCCACGACGCAACATGATCAGGTCCTTGAGCTGCTCCGGCATATCCAGCTCATCGAGCGTCGGCAGTTCGGATGTGATGTAACGCAACACCATCGCCACATTGCTACGTTGGTGAAAGACATTGACGCGAAATCGGCCCAGCCCGGGCTCGGAAATAGCGAAGTCAACCTCGAGGTCACGTGAAAACATCTCCAGCTGGTCCTCATTCATCAGTTCGATTGCCGCCTGTTTGACCATCTTCGGCGTCATCTCAAGCTTGTTGACCGGCATGATCTTGCCGTCGATTTTGATCTTGGCCGGTGAGAACGGCGCGAAGAAAAGGTCCGACGCCTTTTTTTCAACCATCAATTTGAATAAAGGCTTTACATTCATTGGCTATTCGTCCCTGGGGCTCAGAATGTCTGAGCGGTGTCCTCTTCCATGATGTTGAGGCTTTCCGACTGCCGGTCGGCTATTGCGGAGTCACGCTTACTCTCGAGCTTGACGCGCAGGCGCAGCTCGTTCTTCGAGTCGGCGTTGCGCATGGCTTCCTCGTAGGAAATCATGCCACCTTCATAGAGGTCGAACAGGGCCTGGTCGAAGGTCTGCATGCCCAGGCGCGTCGACTTCGCCATGACTTCCTTAATCTGGCCGACTGCACCTTTGAAGATCAGGTCGGCAACGAGCGGCGTATTGAGCATAATTTCCATGGCAGCAATACGACCGACACCACCTTCGCGCGGCACGAGCCGCTGCGAAATGAATGCCTTGGTGTTTAGTGAGATGTCCATCAGCAACTGCTGACGGCGCTCTTCAGGGAAAAAGTTGATGATGCGGTCGAGTGCCTGGTTAGCACTGTTGGCGTGCAGTGTTGCGAGGCAAAGGTGGCCGGTTTCCGCGAACTGGATACCGTACTCCATGGTGTCGCGGTCACGAATCTCGCCGATCAGAATGACGTCGGGCGCCTGGCGCAGCGTATTTTTGAGGGCCGCGTGCCAGGTCTCCGTATCGACACCAACCTCGCGCTGCGTAATGACGCAGCCCTTATGCGGATGCACGTATTCGATCGGATCTTCGATGGATACTATGTGGCCACGTGAATTCTCATTGCGATGACCGATCATTGCGGCCAGCGTCGTCGACTTACCAGAGCCCGTGCCGCCGACAACGATACACAGGCCGCGTTTGTTCATGATCACGTCCTTGAGAATCGGCGGCAGCTCAAGGTCCTCGAGCGTCGGAATCTCGGTCGTGATCGTACGCAGCACCGCACCGACATAGCCCTGCTGTATAAACGCACTAACACGGAATCGTCCAATACCTTGCGGTGCGATAGCGAAGTTGCATTCCTTGGTCGCGTCGAATTCCTTGATCTGCTTGTCGTTCATGATCGCGCGAACCATGATCGCCGCCTGATCACCTGTCAGCGGATTGTCAGTAGCTTTGTGTATCGTGCCGTCGACTTTGATCGCAGGGGGGAAGCCCGCAGTCAGGAACAAGTCCGAGCCTTCACGCTCGACCATTTTCCTGAGCAAGTTCTGCGTCAGTCGTACCGCTTGTTCGCGTTCCATCTACCGGTCTCCCGTCAGAAATTCTCTTTCTGAACTGCACGGAATCGTGCTTCTTCCTTGTTGATCAGTCCCTTCGACATCAGGTCGGCGAGGTTCTGGTCCAGCGTATGCATGCCGGCTGCCTGGCCTGTCTGAATAGCCGAGTACATCTGTGCAATCTTGCCTTCACGAATCAGGTTCCTGATTGCGGGGGTACCGATCATGATCTCGTGTGCAGCAATTCGTCCGCCGCCAATTTTCTTCAGCAGCGTCTGCGATACAACGGCACGTAGCGACTCGGACAACATCGCGCGTACCATTTCTTTTTCGGCAGCCGGGAATACGTCGACGATGCGGTCGATGGTCTTGGCGGCCGAGCTCGTATGCAGCGTGCCAAAGACGAGGTGACCCGTTTCTGCCGCGGTTAGCGCAAGGCGAATGGTCTCCAGGTCACGCAACTCGCCGACTAGAATGACATCAGGGTCTTCGCGTAACGCTGAACGCAATGCTTCGTTGAAGCCCAGGGTATCGCGATGGACTTCGCGCTGGTTAATCAGTGACTTCTTCGACTCGTGCACAAACTCGATCGGATCCTCGATAGTGAGGATATGGTCCGGCTTGTTGTCATTGATGTAGTCGACCATGGCAGCCAATGTGGTGGACTTGCCGGAACCCGTAGGTCCGGTCACCAAAACAATGCCGCGGGGGTGCATCGAGACATCCTTGAAAATGGACGGCGCACCCAGATCATCAAGCGAAAGAATCTCGGAGGGAATGGTGCGGAACACAGCTGCTGAGCCACGATTCTGGTTGAATGCATTAACACGAAAGCGAGCAAGCTTTGGAATTTCGAACGAGAAGTCTGTCTCGAGAAATTCTTCATAGTCCTTGCGCTGCTTGTCATTCATGATGTCGTACACCATGCTGTTGACGTCTTTATGAGTCAGCGCAGGCATATTGACACGCTTGATGTCGCCATCAACTCGAATCATCGGAGGCACACCACCTGACAAGTGCAGGTCGGAGGCGTTGTTCTTAACCGTGAACGACAACAGTTGGGCAACGTCGACGGCCATATTTCTCCCTCATAGATTAATAGCCGGACTTACCATAACCCGGCCCTGAATTGAGCCTAGTATAGCGAAGCACCCGGAGCAAAACGTGATTAGAGTCACGGAAAACTTGCGAAAAATCCGCGATTTGCTGGCCAAAGCTGCCGAAGATGCTGGCCGCAGTGCCGATCAGGTCAAATTGCTCGCAGTGAGCAAGAAACAGCCTGCGTCAGCGATAGCTGAGGCCGCCGCTGCGGGGCAGAACGATTTTGGCGAAAATCAGGTTCTCGAGGGTGTCGAAAAGATCAAATTGATCGCGGATCCGACCCTCGTCTGGCACTTCATCGGCCACCTGCAGACCAACAAGACGCGAGCCGTTGCGGAGCATTATGACTGGGTACATTCCATCGATCGCCTGAAAACAGCGCAGCGTCTTTCCAGGCAACGGCCGGATGATCTGCCTGACCTCAATATCTGTGTACAGGTCAATGTCGACGACGAACAGTCGAAGTCGGGCGTGGCGATCACAGATGCTGCTGATCTCGCACGACAAATTGCTGACCTGCCACGACTCCGTTTCCGCGGGCTCATGTGCTTGCCGGCCGTACGCGAGGATTTTGAGGCTCAGCGCGAGCCGTTCCGGCGCCTGTGCCTTCTTGCGGATCAACTTGGTGGCAACGGACTACCAGTCGATACTTTGAGCATGGGCATGAGTGCAGATTTTCGCGCCGCTGTTTTCGAAGGCAGTACAATGGTGCGGGTCGGCACTGCAATTTTCGGTGCCAGAGCCTAGCGTATGAGCAATTACAAAGTAGGATTCATTGGTGGCGGCAACATGGCGAAAGCACTTGCCGGTGGACTTACATCCAGCGGCTATCCATCCGTCAACCTGTCGATCGCCGAACCCAATAGCAAGCAGCGCGCCATTCTGCAGCGTGATTTACCGGGCGTAACGATCACCGAGAGCAATGACGATGTAGCGTTGGCCGCCGACTGCCTCGTGCTCGCGGTCAAGCCACAGCTAATGCAGGAGGTGTGCCAGGGACTTGCTGAGTCCGTGCAAAAAAAGCGCCCGCTGATCGTCTCTGTTGCAGCCGGCACGCACAGCGGCGATATCGATGACTGGCTCGGTGCTGAACTGGCCGTGGTTCGCGTTATGCCGAATCAACCAGCCATGCTGCTTCAGGGCGTATCCGGTCTATTTGCGAATGATCTGACGACCGCCGAGCAACGTAATCAAGCAAACGAGATTATCTCAGCCGTCGGCAGCGTCGTGCATGTCCACGATGAAGACAGCATCGATGCTGTGACGGCGATTTCGGGAACCGGACCAGCCTACTTCTATTTCCTGATCGATATGATGATTCGCTCGGCGGAAGAATTCGGTCTCGATTCACAGGCAGCTCACAAGCTCGTCATGGATACTGCAAAAGGGTCTGCGGCGCTTGCTGCGGTCAGTGGCGAAACCATGGCCGCGATGATCGAACACGTTCGCTCACCGGGTGGCACAACGGCGGCCGCATTCGATGTGTTTGATGAGGAAAGCGTCCGCGAAATTTTCTCCAGAGCCTTCACAGCTGCCAGGGACCGGGCTGTCCTATTGGCCGGGAGTAGCAGCGAATGAGACCGGCACTGATATTCATCATCAATACAGTCGTGCAGCTTTACCTGTTCGTCATGTTGCTGAGATTCTGGCTGCCGTTCCTGCGCGCCGATTTTCGCAACCCGATAGCGCAGGGAGTATTGCGTCTTACCTCGCCGCTGATCGTTCCGGTCCGTCGTATAATCCCGCCGGTAGGACGACTGGATACGGCCACGGTGATTGTGGCGTTCGCGATCCAGTGCCTGACAATATTCGCCATACTCTCGATCAGCGGTGTCTCATCACCGTTTGCCCCGATCGCTGTGACCAGCCTCATCGATCTGGCCTTGCTATCACTCAATCTGTTCAAGTTTGCGATCTTTATTTACGTCATCCTGAGCTGGGTGGCGCCCGGAACCTACAATCCTGTAACTGCTTTCATCGGAATGATCGTGCAGCCCGTATTAAGACCGGTTCGCGGCCTGATCCCGCCGCTAGGTATGCTCGATCTGTCAGCGCTGATTGCACTGATCGCCCTGCAAGCAACGACAATATTTGTTGCGACCCTGCGGCCACTGCCGATATAGTGACCGCAACGGGAGAGGGACAAGCATCGTGACAATTACAAAAACACTGATCGCCCTGTCAACGCTCGCGCTCATATCTGCCTGTGGCGGGCCGAGTGGCTCGGCTGACATGCCGGTCGCACAACCAGCCGGCGCCACCAGCGAGAACATCGGTAACCACGTCGTGCATTTCAGCGCACAAACCACCGATCAACTGCCGCCGGAAGTCGCGCGCGCATATAGCATCGTGCGCAGCAAGAACAGGGCGATGCTCAATGTGTCGGTCCTCAGGGCGTCCGATAATAAGCCTGTTGAGGCAGATGTCACGGTCAAGGCCGTCAATCTGACCGGGCAACTCAAGAGCATCACCATGCGTCAGATCGACGAACAGGAAGCGATCTACTACATCGGTGAGGTCGCAGTTGCCAATCGCGAAACCTTGATTTTCGACATCAGCGTTACGCCAGATGGCGTCGATTCGCGGTCCGACGTTCGTTTCAAGCGCCAGTTTTTCACCGACTAAATACAGGGACAGTGACCCTAATTCGGCCCCGAATTAGGGTCACTGTCCCTGTATTTTTGTGCTATCGTCGCGCTGCATTTGACGCGGGCCCAGCCCGTTTTTTTTTGTTTTTTTCAGGAGTCAGTTTTTCATGGCAGCGAACACCAAGAAGCCACCAACCAAATCGGAAATTTTCGCAAAGATTGTTGAGGACACCGGATTGACGCGCAAGGACGTCGCCGCGGTTTTCGATTCACTGAATGGCCAGATCGAAAAGAACCTTGGCGGCCGTGGTGCACCAGGCATTTTCACGATACCGAGCCTGTTGAAGTTGCGTGTCGTGAAGAAACCCGCACGGAAAGCACGCAAAGGCGTTAACCCGTTTACGGGCGAAGAGATGATGTTCAAGGCGAAACCAGCGTCGAAGGCTGTCAAGGCGACGACCTTGAAGGGCCTCAAAGACATGGTCTGAACGTCTCCACAGACGTAATCAAAAGCCGGGTTCGTCCCGGCTTTTTTATTGATGTGCAGCGACGAACGCCATTACGCCCTCGCGCAGATCATTCAGCCGGCCATGAAAAAAATGTTCAGCGCCTGAAAGAACAAGCAGTTCCGGTCCGGGCTCGAGACCGTCGACCCACTCGACTGTGTCGTCGATTTCCACCAGTTCGTCCGCATCGCCCTGAATGATCAGCCACGGACAGTCCGGTTGCCCGTCGAGATTCCCGGCAATACGATTGATGGCCGGTGCGACCGAGATCAGGCCGTCGACCGCACTCACCAGTGCCGCACGCACTGCAATCGCGGCGCCAAATGAAAACCCGGCTAACCACAGCGGCACTCCCGCGTGCTGCTCACGCATCCAGTGCATAGCAGCGAGCGCATCGTCAAGTTCACCGACGCCATTGTCATACTTACCCTCACTGCCTTCCGTGCCCCTGAAATTGAAACGTAGCGCCGCGAAGTTGCGGCGCACGAATGATCGCGCCAGCGTATGCGCCACCTTGTTGTGCATCGTGCCCCCGTGTTGTGGGTGCGGATGACAGACAACTGCTGCTCCGAGTACCGCGGCATCTCCGGGCTGTTCGACGATCGCCTCCAGATCGCCAGCCGGTCCTGGCACGGTGATCTTGCGGATTGCTGCCCGGCTGTTCACATTTGACGTCAATAGAGTTAGCTTAAGTGGATGTTATTGCTGTAAAATTTCAGCATGAGCGAACACATAGATCTCGAAGCACGGTATTGTGCACAGAATTATCACCCATTGCCCGTTGTTTTGACCCGGGCTGACGGTGCCTATGTCTGGGACGAGAACGGCAATAAATACCTCGACATGATGAGCGCGTACTCGGCCGTCAGCCATGGGCATGGACACGAGCGCCTGGTGCGGCTCGTGCAGCAGCAAGTCGAGCGCCTGAATATCGTGTCTCGCGCGTTTTATACCGACAAGCTCGGTCCGTTTCTCGAGCGAGCCTGCACACTGACGAGCCAGGACAAGGCGCTGCCAATGAATACGGGCGCCGAAGCCGTGGAGACGGCGCTCAAAGCTGCTCGCAAGTGGGCCTACACGGTCAAGGGTGTCGAAAAAGACAAGGCCGAGATCATCGCCTGCACAGGCAACTTTCACGGCCGCACGACCACGGTCGTGGCGATGTCCGATGAACCGCAATACAAGGAAGGATTTGGGCCGTTCCCGCCGGGTTTTCGTCTCGTCGAATACGGCAATATCGATGCGCTCGAGGCAGCAATCAACGAAAATACAGCCGCATTCATCGTGGAACCGATTCAGGGCGAAGGCGGCATCGTTGTACCGCCGGCAGGATATCTCAAGGCTGCCGAAGCGCTGTGCCATGAGCACAACGTATTGTTGATCGCTGACGAAATTCAGACGGGGCTGGGGCGCACAGGCACGCTGTTGGCCTGCGAGCATGAAAATGTGCATCCCGATGGCCTGATTCTCGGCAAAGCGCTTGGCGGGGGCATTCTCCCAGTATCGATGTTCCTCGCCCGCCGCGAGGTCATGAACGTATTCACTCCAGGGGACCATGGCAGCACGTTTGGAGGCAATCCGCTGGCGGCTGCCGTCGGACTCGAGGCGCTCAACATTCTCGTCGAAGACCAGCTACCGCAGCGCAGTGCCGAGATGGGTGAATACCTGATGCAGCAGCTCCATACCATAGACACGCCGCTGATCAGGGAAATTCGCGGTCGCGGTCTGTTTGTCGGAATAGAGGTTGATCCTGCCCTGTGCAGCGCTCGTGAAATTTGTGAATCACTCATGCATCGCGGCCTGCTCAGCAAGGAAACGCACGAAACCGTCGTCAGGCTGGCGCCGCCATTAATCATCAACCGCGAAGAAATCGACTGGGCCGTCACCCAAATTCGGGAGATCCTGGCCGAAATCGACAGCACGCGGCTGGCGTCATAGGCGCTCGGACAATGCCAGAAATAACAGTTACTCACATCGCAATAATCGCCGCCGCACTGATTGTCGGCATTGTTCTTGGCTGGATCGCACGAGGTGGTCGCTCCGCCGGCGAGAAAACAGCGATCAATGAAGGCTGGCAAGAACAACTCGAGGCGCAGCGCGGCGAGCACGAGCGCCTGCTCGAACAAAACAAGAGCTTGATGGACCAGAATAGCCAGTATCAGGCCTCCAATAAAGACGGGAAAATGCGCGCCAGCGAGTTATCGGACGCCCTCAAGGAAGCGTTCGAACGCCGCGACGAACTGCAGCGCCAACTCAAGGACATCCGCGGCAATCTCGAAGTTGCAGTCTCGGAGCGCGACCAGCTTCGGGACAGCGCATCGGCCAATGACCTCGCTGAGCAGCTTGAGCGAAAAGAAGCCAGGATCGAAAAGCTCAATGTGGATCTGAAGAACTGGCAGGATCGCCTGCCACCGTTGATCGAGCGATTCCAGCAGCGCAACGCCGAGGCGGAAGATCTCGAGGCCCAGCTTGCCGAGGCACAGCAGCACATAGCTGCCCTCGAGGATATGGTCGGCTCCGAGCAGACACGGGTCGAGCCCGTCGACCCTGATGCGCTAACCGATGGTATGGATGCATCAAACGATCCCATTGATGCGCAGGATGAGACTGTGGTCGAGCAGGTGGAAGCGCTCGAAGATGTCGATGCTGCAGGCGCAGAAATCGCGCAAGAAGAAGCCGCAGAAGACGAGTCGCCCGATGACGATCAAACTGATCTCGAGGACGCGCCCCGTGATGATCTCAAGCAGATCAAGGGTGTCGGACCGGCAATCGAAAAGACACTCAATGAAATGGGTATCAGCCGCTTCGACCAGATCGCCCAGATGAGTGAGTACGATATTGACCGCGTTGCGCATCGCCTAAAGGGTTTTCGCAGCCGCATCTACCGCGAAGACTGGATCGGCCAGGCGCGCGACCTGCAAGACCAGAAGGTAAGCAACCAATAGCAGACCTTGCATGCGAGCCACGATTTCGATTGCTGTGCTTGTCTGCGGCGTACTGCTATCCGCCGGCCTCAATCGTGGCAGCAGCGACCTCCCTGAACCGCTGTTGGATGTGTCGCCCCTGGCATCTGCCAGTTTTTCGATTACGTCGGCGCGCGGCGAGTTGACGATTCGTGGCACGACCGTATCCGCCGCACATGAACTCGCGTTACAACAGCTCGCCGTAGATCTGCTCGGCGAGCACGAACTGCAAACCGATTTCCTCCCCGGCATCGTCCCGGGCCCCGGCTGGGAGGCAACCAGCAATCGCTTGTTGTATGTCGTGGCCACAATGGACTCGGCCGAAGCAGTCATGAACACAGAATCAGTTGCCATCCGTGGTGTAACTGCCGATGCGACGACGTTCGCAGCGCGAATCGAGTTCCTTCGCGAGCGGCTGCCACAACAGGTCGAGCTCGTCAGCGATGTCGTCTACATTCGCTCCCGCTCATCGTTCGAAGCGTTGTGCCGACGAGCATTCTCGGAGATCGTCTTCGGATCTGTGTCGTTTACGGAATCCAGCGCCGAGATTCGCCAGGCATCGTTGGTAACGCTTGATCGAATTACCGATTATGCGCACGATTGCCAGAACGCCACGATCGCCATTACGGGCCATACTGATTCGACCGGAAATGAAGCATGGAACCAACAACTTAGCCTGGCCAGGGCGCAGGCCGTGGCGGATCACATTGCCGCTAACGGCATTGACAGCGCGCGACTTGTTGTAGGCGGTTTGGGCTCGTCGATACCTGTCGCGGACAATTCCACGGTGCAAGGCCGCGAACTCAATCGCCGTATCGAATTCGAGCTCAGGTAGACCTACCGCGCGTCGCTCGGTCCCTCGGCGCCGAACAGCTCCACCTCGAATACGAGCGTTGCGCCGGGCGGAATTACGTTGCCTGCGCCGCGATCACCGTAGCCCATCTCAGGCGCTATCGTCAGTTCGCGCTTCTCACCGATCAACATACCGGCGACGCCCTGGTCCCATCCTTTGATCACCCGGCCTTCTCCCAGCGGGAAACCGAATCTCTGCCCGCGGTCCACGGAGCTGTCGAACTTGTCGCCATGATGGTCCTCGGCTTCGGCGTCGTAGAGCCAGCCGGTGTAATGCACTTCAACGTAATCGCCTGCTTCTGCCGCGCGGCCGTGGCCACGTTGCAGAATCCTGGCGGTGAGGCCAGGCGCCACTTCGATGGTTTGTCCCGCAGTGCTATTTTCTTCGGTCACGGCCTGCTCCTCAACGTTTTCTGTGACAGATTCAGTAGATTCGGCAGGCTCGTCACCTGACTGGCCGCACCCGGCAATGCCGGCCGCAAACAGGGCCGCAAAGACTGGCAAACTGACTTTCATAATTTACGCCTTTCGTTTAGTGATAATTATTCGTCGCCCTTGAAGTCCAGGGACGCGGAGTTGATACAGTAGCGCAGACCGCTCGGTTGGGGGCCGTCTTCGAACACATGCCCGAGGTGCGCGCCGCAAGCACTGCACACAACCTCTTCGCGAACCATAGCGTAGCTTGCGTCGGTCTCGGTCCTGACCGCATCGCCGGCAAGGGGCAGCCAGAAACTCGGCCAGCCGGACCCCGAGTCGTACTTGTGATCGGACGAGAACAACTCGGCATCGCAACATGCGCAGCGATAAGTGCCATCTTCCTTATGGTCAATATACTTGCCTGTGAAGGCGCGTTCGGTGCCCTTGTTCTGCGTGACCTCAAACTGCTCGCTGGACAGTTTTGTCCTGAGATCGTTCTTGCTCGCGTTATCGTCGCTCATAAGCTGTTTTAGCCCGTGCCCGCGCTTGAATCAAGTTCCAGTAGCAGCGCGTTCATACGCTGCACGTAGGCTGCCGGGTCATCGAGTTGGGATCCTTCCGCGAGTAACGCGTGATCGAGCACGATGTGGGCAAGCGCATCAAAGCGCTCATCGTCAATTTCATTCGACAGTCGCTCGACGAGTGGATGGCCCACGTTGACCTCGAGGATCGGCTTCGACTCAGGAAGCGCCTGACCACTGGCCTCGAGCATACGACGCAGTGACGGATTAAGTTCGTTCTCGCCAGCCACTACGCAGGCTGGCGATGACACCAGCCGGCTGCTCACTTGCACGGTCTCGACTCTCTCTTTGAGGACCTTCCTGACCTTTTTGAGCAATGGCTTGTGCTCGTCTTCCATTGCGTCCCGGGTCAATTCACCATTGCTGTCCGGAACGTCGAGTCCTTCGCGAGCGACATCAACCAGTGTCTTGCCGTCGTATTCGCCAAGCCCGTCGACCAACCACGGATCAATGCGATCGCTGAGCAGCAAGACCTCGATATCCCTTTCCGTGAGCAATTCCAGGTGTGGGCTGGACGCTGCTGTCGCATGATTTTCCGCGAGTATGTAGTAGATCTTGTCCTGCCCCTCAGCACAGCGACCAACGTAGTCATCGAGAGACTGATCCTGGGCGGTACCGGCCGATCTTGTCGTCGCAAATCGCAGCAGCCTGGCGATCCGGTCGTTGTTCGCATGATCTTCGACGACGCCTTCCTTTAGCACCTGGCCAAACTCCTCCCAGAACTTGCTGTAGTCGTCTGGAGACTTGTTGGCTAATTTGGAGAGCATGTCGAGAACGCGCCGTGTCAAGGCGCCACGCATCGCACTGAGCTCAGGGTTTTGCTGCAGCAACTCTCGCGACACGTTCAAGGGCAAGTCCGACGAATCGACGACTCCTTTCACGAATCGCAGATACAACGGCAGAAACTGCTCCGCATCGTCCATGATAAAGACGCGCTGCACGTATAACTTGAGGCCGCGCGGCACCTCGCGGTTCCAGAGATCGAACGGCGCGTTGGCGGGAATGTAGAGAAGACTCGTGTACTCGCGTTTGCCTTCGACACGATTGTGGCTCCAGGTCATCGGGTCGGCGAAGTCGTGCGACAGGTGCTTGTAGAATTCCTTGTACTCGTCATCGCCTACGTCGCTGCGCGATCGCGTCCATAACGCTGTCGCCTCATTGACAACCTTGTCCTCATCATCGTCGCGCCCAACCAGCGTCACCGGAAACGCAATATGGTCGGAGTACTTACGAATCAGGTTTTCGATGCGCAGTGGTTCGGCAAACTCGGACTCACCTTCCTTGAGGTGCAAGGTGACTGACGTGCCTCTTTCTGCGCGTTCAATGGGCTCGATCGTAAATTCGCCTGCGCCATCGGATTCCCAGCGTACGGCCGCTTCTGCCCCCAGTCCTGCGCGACGTGATTCGACCACCACCTTGTCTGCCACGATGAATGCCGAGTAGAAGCCGACTCCGAATTGTCCGATCAGCTGCACGTCTTTCTGCTGGTCGCCGGTCATCTGTTGCAGGAATTCCGCCGTTCCGGAACGCGCGATCGTACCGAGTTGCTCCACGAGATCGTCTCGCGACATACCGATACCATTATCGGTAATCGTTACAGTGTTGCTGTCCTTGTCGAAATCGATTCGAATCGCGAGGCCCGGATCTTCACTCAGCAGGTCTGGCGCCGCCAGGGACTCGAAGCGCAGCTTGTCGGCTGCGTCAGAGGCATTCGATATCAGCTCGCGAAGGAATATTTCCTTGTTGCTGTACAGGGAATGAACCATCAGCTTCAGGAGCTGGCGAACTTCTGTCTGGAAGCCGAGTGTTTCCCGGCCGGATGCGGTGCTCACGCGAACGCTCCTTGAGTGTCTGGACTGGCAGACACGATAAGGGCTTGTCAGGCTATTTCAAGTCGCGGGGCGGTTACAGAGTGATACAACAGGGATACGAACAATAGCAATGCCAGGGCTAACGCGAGAGGCGGGTGCGCCAGGGCCAGCAAGATTCCACCAACCTGGATCGCGATTGTCGTGCAGGTTGCGATCAAGCCGAGCAGGATTTTGCGAATACGCTCGCTGACGAGACCGATCATCGAGACCAGGTCGTCGAGGTCGTCGAGCAACTGGGCGATACGCTCCATGCGTCAGAAATCAACGAACGATCGACAGCATCCGGCCGCCGCTGTTCGCGCCGCCCGAATCACTGTCATTATCGTCAAGAGCCGCATCATTCGACTGTTTCGCATGGGCGATGGCCCGATGGAACAGCTCCCAGCGTTGCCGTGCGGATTCATCCTTGAGGAATACGACCGGCGATTCTGCTTCCTTGCATTTGTTTGACATACTCTTAATCGCAGATTTGGTGTCTGTAAGTGTGACTATAGATAGCTCATTTGACTGCCTCCGTGAGGCAGATCACAGCTTGATTTAGTATTTGTGAAATCTTCGTCGCAATGCGCAAAAGTAAGAACCAGTACCGCTTCGAAACAACGCCCGCACAAGCTTTGTTGAGTGACTCTCGTCACACAATGCTGTCCGCAAAAGGGTAGCGTGGCGCACAACGAAAAACGCCGGCTGTGCCGGCGTCACATAAGACTTAAATGGGTAGCTGCTGAGCTATTCGGTATCGTCACCTGCGTCAGGTTCCCAGTTGCGCTTCACCTGTTCTGACCAGTTGCGATAGCCCTTCCAGGTATACAACGCGGGATCGATACCAACCCTGCGGCCGCGCGGTGCGGGCGCCTTTGATATCCACTGGCGATATTGCTGCCAACCATCCGCATCATTTGCGGCAGGCTCTGCAGACGGTACAGGCTTGTCTGTTGTGTCGGTTTGCGACTCGCCATCCGTGCTGTAGTCGTCCACCCATCTGAGGTGCTTGCTATCCGGCATTAGTATGCTCAGTCATTCCTTTGAGCAAATGCTAAGTGTCACGCCGCCCGAATCACAGGAACTGCATCACAGTGCAGACTGTGATTTTTCACATAATTTTCAGTATGTTATCTGGGCTCTTTACTTAATCACCCGCTTGACTGTGACATTGGCCGAGGCAATTTGACAATAACTCCTGTAGCTCACTCAGCTAACGCGATAACAGGGCTCATAATCGTTACCTGAAATCTTCATGCGTTTTTGCTCGACAAAAGCTGCCAGAAGGTCATCGAGCAGCGCCATGATTTTCGCCGAACCGTTTATCTCGAACGGACCCTCGCGTTCGATCATGGCAGCCGTATCCTCGCGCACATTCCCCGACACGATTCCCGAGAACGCGCGCCGCAGATTTGCCGCCAGGACATGGTGCGGCAGGTCTTCCCGGATCTCCAGCGCATGCATCTCGTCGTGGGTCGACCGGAAAGGGCGTTGAAACTCCTCGTCAATGGCGAGACGCCAGTTGAAATAGTAGGCATCTCCTTTTTGGGTACGAAACTCGCGTACCGAGTCGAGCCCTTCGCGCATGGTCCTGGCAACCTTGCGAGGATCGTCGATGATGATTGAGTAGCGCTGCTGTGCCTCGCTGCCCAGCGTTGCACCGACAAACTCGTCGATTTGCCGGAAGTAGGGCTCCGCCGACGGCGGCCCGGTCATGACCACCGGGAAAAGCTGGTCCCTGTTGTCGGGATCCAGCAGGATGCCGAGGAGGTAGAGAATCTCCTCGGCGGTTCCTACACCGCCCGGGAATACGATGATGCCGTGCCCTATCCGCACGAACGCCTCGAGCCGTTTTTCCATGTCGGGCATGATGACGAGCGAATTGACGATGGGATTCGGGGATTCGGCGGCAATGATGCCGGGTTCGGTTATGCCGACATAGCGCCCATCCCGGATACGCTGCTTGGCGTGACCAATCGTGGCGCCTTTCATGGGACCCTTCATGGCGCCGGGCCCGCACCCCGTACAGACACTGAAGCCACGCAGCCCGAGTTCGTAGCCGACCAGCTTGGTGTAATCATATTCATCACGACTGATCGCATGGCCACCCCAGCAGACCACGATATTCACGTCCGCTGGCAACCGCAGCAGTCCGGCATTACGAACGATATGAAAAACAGCGTCGGTGATGCCCGCACCGGATTGCAGGTCGAAGCGGCCGCTGTCAACGATGACATTGCGCGTATAGATGATGTCGCGCAGCACGGCGAACAGCAATTCGCGAATGCCACGAATCATCTTGCCGTCGACAAAAGCCACCCCGGGAGCTGCCTTGACAGACAGCTTAAGTCCGCGGTCCTGTTGAATAAATCCGAGTTCGAAATCCTCGTAGCATTCCAGCATTGTCCGCGCATTGTCGATTTCGCTGCCGGAATTCAGCACCGCGAGCATGCAGCGCCGCAACAGGGTGTAAAGACCACCTTCGCCACTCGATCGCAACTGGTCGACTTCGAGCTGTGACATGACCTCGAGGCTACCCTCAGGCCGCACCGTGGCATCGACCGTTGCGGAACTGCTCAGGACTTTTTGGCTCAGGGCCGAATCTCGATGGGTGTGTTGTTGGCCGTCATCAACCAGGTGTCGATCATGTCCGAGTTGGATAAGGCGATGCAGCCATTGGTCCAGTCCTGCGTCCGGTAATAGGCTTCCGACCGCGTGGGCTGGTTTGGCTGGCCGTGAATCATGATTGCCCCACCTGGATCCAGGCCGTTGGCGCGCGCTTCGCGCGTATCCTGCCTGTTCGGGTAGGACACGTGGATGGACAGGAAAAACTCACTATTCGGATTGCGGATATCGAGCACGTAGGCTCCTTCCGGCGTGCGGAAGTCGCCCTCGTATTCCTTGTCGCCGGTCGGGCGAATGCCGAGCGCGATATCGAATGTGCGGAACGGCTCGCCATCCTGGACGAGGTACAACTTGCGGTCCGATTTGTCGACAACGACCCGGTCAGCCACGGGGAACCCGCCTGCCTGCAGCCCGCCCTGCCAGAGCAGGGCCAGTGATGTCATTGCGATACTGACTTTACGCATGCGTCGAGACTAGCAGACCTTTCGGTGGCGGGAAAATGGCAGCGTTCACACGTTTACACACTTCTGCCGACGATCCAGCCGATGGCGAAACCGATACCGCCAGCGACGAGCGTGTAGAGGGGCAGGTATCGAAACAGGCCCTCGGGATTCGTTGCGTCACTGAACAGATCGTTGAGGTTTACAGCGTATGCGTAGTGTAGGTAGGCCGCCAAGCCGAGCGCCGGGATGGCAAATCCAGCGACGCCGAGCGGCAGTCGCCACCCGGATCCCGACCAGGTTCCCTTGCCACGGAGCAGCGTGAGTGCTGCCAGCAAAATCAGTACCAGCAGCGGCACCAGGTTACGCAGGACATACGGCCCTCCTTGCTGCACATCGTTGAACCAGAAACCGACCGCAATGATCAGCATTAGCAGTGGTGCCAGGCGCAGCAAAATCAGGCGCGACATGATCGGTCAGCCTGCGTCTGCGCCGGTGAGGACCGGAAACTGCACAGTTGTGCCCGGCTGCACGTTGTGAAGATCGAGTTCGGGATTGTATTGCCGGAACAGCCACACCGGCACATCGTAGTCTCGCAACGCCAGCACCCATATCGAATCGCCACGCTTGATGACGTGATCAGTGACTCCGATGATGATGTTCTCTCGAAAGAAACCATCCTGTTGCTCGCGGTGCCAGGCTACGCGCCGGTCTTCGAAAGTCTTGGCGTCGATGGTGCCAAGATCGAGTCTTATGCGATTGCCAACTTCCACGGGAGTCCGGAAAGCCAGCCCGTTGATGTCGCGCAGGCGCTGCGTGCGGATGCCGAGCCAGTCGGCATAGTGGCCCAGGGTTTCGTCCGGGTGTACTTCGATTGAATTGTCACCGGCGACCGTGTAGTCACTCGGGTCGGATAACAGCGCCGTCTGTATCGTGCCGAGCAAACTCGCCGCAAGGTCGCCCGCCATTGCCACAGGTGTTGCCTCGGATACGACCGCTGGAATGTCCTCAATCGCTGGCGTATCGGCGCTGGCAGCCACGACAGGTGATGGCGGTGGCGCGACAGGTGCAGGACCGGCCGCAGGTAAACGCAGACGCTGCCCGGCCCGAATGCGATTCGAGCTGCTGAGGTTGTTGAGCGCAACCAGAGTGGAGACGCGGGTCTTATAGGTTTCTGCAATCTGCGACAACGTATCTCCCCGGGCGATTGTGTGGAACAGGTCTGGCAATTGTTCGGATTGCCAGTTGTCGGCGGGAACAGCGGCGAGCAGACTGTCGGCCGATGCATCGAGCAGGCTGGCCGGAATCCTGACCTGCAGCCCTTTGGGCAAATGCTTGCTGCCCTGCCATACGGTCGACTGCAGCGCCGGATTGTGTGACCTGAGCTGGCGTGTCGAAATGTCCAATGCATCGCTGAGATCCGTCGCAGCGATATATGATTGCAACTCAAATGTCGCGTAGTTCGTCGGATTATCGCGTCCGACGCCAGGGAAATAGGTGTCGGCATTCTGGTCCACATGCTTTGCCGCGAGAAACGCCAGGTAGAAATTGCGCGACGCAAAACCGAATGTCCTGCCGTTGTAATTCCTTAGGATGTCCGCGTATGCGTCGTCGCCAAACTGGCGCATTGCGCGGCGCACGCCGGATAGTCCGTGGTTGTATGCGGTAATCGCCATCGGCCAGTTTCCGGTGATCGAGTAGTTGTACGCGAGCAACTGGCCGGCGGCGCGAGACGCCGAAAACGGATCGTTGCGCTCGTCGATTACATGATCGATGCGCAAAAACCGCCTTCCCGTACTGCGGGTGAACTGCCAGATCCCGGACGCGCCAACGTGAGAACGCGCATCAGGGTTATACGACGACTCGACATGCGGCAATGCGGCCAGCTCGACCGGAACGCCGAGTTGGCGCAGCTCATTCTCGATGTAGTCGCGCCAGCGGCCGGAACGAGTCAAACCTTCGCGAAAGCGATCCCGTAGCCCCTGTTGATAACGAATTTGTTTCGCGGCTGCACTAAGCGTCGCGTCACTGACGCCGGCCGGCCACAAGGCAAGCACACTTGCTTCGTCGTCGATCAGGTTGTCGCGCTTACCCTTCGCAAGCGTGCGCAAAATCGCCTGGAAATGTTCACGTCGTTTCGCGACACGACGCTGGCGCTCGCGCCGCCCCATATCCGCCGGCAAGTCGATGCGCTCGTAGACGACAGCGAGGTTTCGATTGTCGTGCAACACCCCCTGTGCCGTCGTGTAGTGACTGAATATGTCGATCCAGAAATCGACATCGCGCTGCAACTCAGCAGGGATTGGGAACATTTCCTGTGCCGGCAGGGGGTTGCCCAGGAACAGGAATAGCAGCAGGAAAAGTTGACTTTTTCTTGTCATTCAGATTAATTCAAGTTTCAATCGTAAATTCTTGATTAGTTCACAGAAAATTGCACGCTATCAGGCTATTTTGCACAATGAATCCAGTTCGCGCATTTACCATAATTCTACCGGTTTTTTACACCGGATTCGTCGTTGCCGGCGAGGTTGCCGTTGACCCCAGCGACAGTGGCGCGGATATCGTTGAAGATACGACCGAGGATATCGATTCGCGTTCCAGCGAAGTTGCGGTAGCCGTCGAAGATCTGCTTGATCCATCACGGCCTGAGACCGAACTGCCCGCCATTCCGCTGGCCGATGCCGTAACGGCAGCCGGCGGTGCAGCATCAGCAATCAATGTGCTCGACGTCAACATCGAGCCCGGTTCTGCACAACGACTTTCCTGGTCGGCCACCGAGTTATTCGAAGGCGTACCCGTGTCGACACCGGTGCTTGTCGTCAACGGCGCATTACCGGGTCCGACACTGTGCCTGACGGCCGCCGTTCATGGCGATGAACTCAACGGCATCGAAATGGTCCGCCGGGTGATGCACGACCTCGACCCGTCGAAGGTATCGGGCGCCGTCATCGGCATACCGATAGTCAATGTGCAGGGCTTCCGGCGTGGCTCACGTTACCTCCCGGACCGGCGCGACCTCAATCGCTATTTCCCGGGTAATCCGAACGGCAGCGCAGCGGCCCGCATTGCACATTCGTTTTTTACCAATGTCGTCGCACATTGCGATGCGTTGGTCGATCTTCATACGGGCTCTTTCGAACGCGCCAACCTGCCGCAGATTCGCGCCGACCTGCGCAACCCGGACGTCATGACCCTGACACAGGGTTTTGGTTCAATGGTCATTCTGCACAGTACGCCGGCCGTCGGTACGCTGCGCCACGCCGCCACGCTCGCGGGAATCCCGGCCGTGACTGTTGAAGCCGGTGGCCCGTCGCAGCTCGAACTCAATGAGGTGAAGCTCGGTGTCAAAGGCATCGAAACTCTCATCAATACGCTTGGCATGACTCGCAAACGGCGCTTGTGGGGCGAACCCGAACCTGTCTACTACCGTTCGTCCTGGGTTCGCGCGGACAACGGCGGTATTCTCCTTTCCGACGTCAGCCTCGGCAGTACGGTCCGCAAAGGCGACCGGCTCGGCACCATTACCGACCCGATGAACAACGCGCAATCTGAACTGCGGTCACCGTATTCCGGGCGCATTATCGGCATGGCCCGCAACCAGGTCGTCATGCCCGGATTTGCCGCGTTTCATGTTGGCATCCAGACCGATGAGGCACCCGTCGAGGACACTATCGACTCCTCACCCAGCCACGAAAAAGACAGTAGCACAGACTACGTCGACGGCATGTCCGAATAGGTTTAAGCTGCACGGCGATGTCCGGCAGCCGCAAACCGCTTTACCTGTATTTGTCTCCGCCAACCTGGCCGACCTGGATCGGCATGGGTTTATTGCGCATTGTGTGCTGGCTGCCACATTCTGCGGCCCTGGCGACAGGCCGCCTGTTGGGCAGGTTTGCCCACAAATTCGGTGGCGAACGCCGTGCTATCGTCAGACGAAATATCGAATTGTGTTTCCCGGAACTCGATGCGAGTCAGCATGACGCACTGACTCGAAAACACTTCGACGCACTCGGCATGTCGATGATCGAAATGGGCCTGGGACGGTGGGCATCAGACGAGCACCTGACGTCGCTAATGACAATCGAGGGCGTCGATCATGTCCTGGATGCCGTCAACAAAGGCAGGGGCGTGATCCTGCTGAGCGCGCATTTTACGGCCCTGGAAATCAGCGGCCGTGTGGTCAAGCTTCATGTTCCGCCTTTCGACGCCGTGTATCGCAAGAACCGCGATGAATTCACTACGGAAATGCTGCGAACGGGACGTGAACGTTCAGCGGCCAATACGATCGAGAAACGCGACATTAAGAAAATGGTACGCAGCCTGCGAGAAGGCCGCATCGTCTGGTATGCACCCGATCAAAGTTACAATCGCAAGGGGTCGGAGGTTGTCGAGTTTTTCGGCGTGCCGTCAATGCACACGACAGCCACATCGACACTTGCGCGCCTGGGTGACGCAGTCACGATTCCATACTTTCCGCAGCGACTGGAGAATGGACGCTACCACCTGACGATTCTGCCGCCGTTCGAGGATTTTCCGAGCGATGATCCTGGTGCCGACACACTCAGGTATGTGCATGTTCTCGAAGAGCAGATTCGACTTTGCCCCGAGCAATACCTCTGGGTGCACCGCAAATTCAAGAATCTGCCTGACCCGTATCCTGATTACTACGCCGATCTTGACGCATCGAAATAGCCTTCAAGGAACTGTTCCCAGTTCTGTTTCCTGAAATGTAGCCTCGGGTCGAGATCGACAATCTTCTGCAAGGAACGGTGCAGTCGGCTCAAGGTTTTCTGCTGCCACGGCCCGGGCGGCAACAGGCGGCCGCGGTCAAAATCCAGCATCCACAGATCGCCGTCCCTGTCGATCTGCAGGTTGTAGGCGTTCATATCGGCGTGAAACACGCCCTTTTCGTGAAAATCCTGAACGGCCGCACCCAATGTTTGCCAAAAGTCACCGGGCAACGCGTCACCCGCAATGTACTCAGACAAAGTCACAACATCGGGGATTCGCACGGTAATAAGATCGGCCGTATAAACCGGCCCGCGCCGGCAATAACGCGCTGCGGCCGGTCGCGGCACTCGCAGCCCACTGTCCGCCATTTTCGCGAGCATGCGCCATTCCAGAAACGGCCGCGTCTGGTCCTCACCTGTCCACACGTAGGCATCGCGCACAAGCGTGCCGACGAGGCCACCGCGCAGGTAGTGCCTCAGGACGAACTGCCGCGGAATGTTGCCCACGAACATCGTGTTGCCGCGCCCGGCGGCCCGCAGAGCACCACTCACGGGCTCCGCATGCAGCCAACCGCCCGCTTCGAAACGGTCGTCGCTGATCTCTCGAATAACCTGGCGGTCATACAGAATGGTGCCGCTCGAGGTTTTTTCTACCGTTTCTGTCATTTAAGCGATTTTCGACGTATTTATGGGCATTTTTACCGATTTTTAAGAAAAAGTAGCAAAATTTTCAGCCAATGAGATCGACGTTAAAAAAAGAACAAGAAAATTGTCATTTACCGACGTTTTTGACACTTTTCGATAATTATTTGGCTATTTTAATGACTTTTCGCTTCGTTTTCCTCTGTAGCATCGCGTGGTCTGATGTTTTCCATTATACAGACACAAGTTCGCGACATTAACGAATTTTACGAGCTTTTAAACGCGAAATCGGCAATTTTTGAGGCGATCAGTCCTCATCGTTGCCAAGGTGGTACTGGGCGCCGCAGTAGGGGCACTTCGCCTCTCCGCTATCCTCCACCGGCAGGAAGACCTTCGGATGCGAATTCCACAGGTACATGCCTGGCATTGGACACGACAGCGGCAGATCCTCACGGCGGACCTGGTAACGATGCTGCGCATTTGCGGCAATGAGATTCTGATCAATGGTGCCTGCTTTGCCTGTCACGAGCTGTCCTGTTCCTGGTGTCTGGTTTTCCGTCGTCGAATTATAAGACCTGATCCCACAGGTCTTCTACAAACTGTCGGTCCTCAGTGAACTCATCCTGGGCTACAAGCGCACGTTTGTCATCAAGCGCCAGGTGATGTAGCCGCAAGCGATAGCTCTTGTAGACATCCTGCAACCGCGTTGCCGCGTCCAGGGCAATGCATCCTGAATCGGCCAGCGCATCGAGCTGGCGAATATTGTCTGAGTAGAAATACACGGCCGGCACCTGTACCGCATTGGACAACACGAGATATTGCACTATGAACTCGATATCGCCGATGCCGCCACGCCCTTGCTTGAGGTCAAAAAAGATGTCATCACTCTTGTCGAGCTTTTTGCGCATGCGCCGGCGCATGTCGGTGACGTCTTTGCCAAGCTTGTCGTGGCGGACGCGCGAACAGAGCGTGTCAGCACGAATGCGCGTGAAATGCTTCGCGATACGCTCGCTACCGGCAACGGGTCTCGCACGAAGCAGTGCCTGGTGCTCCCAGGTCCAGGCATTGTCTTCCTGGTAGCGCTCGAAAGCACCAACACTGCTGACCATGACACCAGACTGGCCATCGGGGCGCAGGCGCGTATCGACTTCATAAAGCATGCCGGACCCAGTTTGTGTGGTGAGAAAGTGTGACAGCCGGCGCACCAGCCGAGTAAAGAACATCGAGTTGTCGATTGGTTTGGCTCCGGTCGTGTTGCGATCGCTGCCGGTCGAGTCGTGCAGGAAGACCAGGTCGAGGTCGGAACCGTAGGACATCTCGAGCCCGCCAAGCTTGCCGTATGCAATGATCGCGAAGCCGGCTTTCCTGCGCTCACCGCCGACTACGCATTCCGGCTCACCGTGTTTCTCGACCAGGTCGCGCCAGGCGATCCCAAGCGTGTGTTTCAGTACCGCTTCGCCGAGCCACGTCAGGCTATCGCTTACTTTCATAATTGGAAGCGTGCCGGCAAAGTCGGCCACCGCAACCCGGAACAGGTTGGCGCGCTGGAATTGCCCGAGTACCGACATCTGCGCCTCGCTGTCGCCGGCCGGACATTCGGCGAGGCGTTCGCTCAATTCCACGTCGAGTTCAGCCAGTGTCAACGGCGAAGAATGCATACTGGGGTCCAGCAACTCATCAAGAAGAACCGGATAACGTGTAATTTGATCAGCGATGTAGGCACTCCGCTCGCATAAGGCAACCAGTCGTGTCAGCACGCCGGCGTTTTCGTTTAGCAAAGCCAGATACGCGCTGCGGCGGAGTATTTCTTCCGCGAACGCGAGCATTCTGACCAGCGCAGTCACCGGCTCAGCCGCCTTCCGAATGCGTAGCAATAGTTCCGGAATAAACGTCTGCAAACGCCTCCTTGCAACTAAGTCGACCTGACGTGTCGCTGGCGCCGCGGCAAACGTCGCGATTTTCTTCGCGATTACGTCCGCATGCTTGAATTGGTCCGCTCTGAGCACTTGCTCCCATTCATCCGCCGCCGCAGCGCTGTCCCACAATTCCGCGAAGCGCTGCTGGGGCCTCTCCACGGACGCTTGCTCACGATCACGGAACGCAATGGCCTCAAACTCTCGCGTTACGTTGTCGCGATGCTGGTCCAGCTCGGCAAGCAACTCATCCCACCCTGAATAGCCCATTGCCAGGCACAATCGCCAACGGTCGACATCGCTGGTCGGCAGATCATGCGTCTGTCGGTCACGAATCGCCTGAATGAAATTCTCGAGGCGCCGCAAGAAAACGTAGGCATGCACCAGAGTGTCTGCATCCGCCTCACCGAGTCCGTGGCGCCCTACGAGTCGCGGCAACACCGATAGCAACTCTCGTTCCTGCAGTTCTGCTCGCGAGCCACCACGCACGAGCTGCAGCGACTGCACAATGAACTCGATTTCTCGGATGCCGCCTGGTCCGAGTTTTATGTTGTCAGCCATTTCGCGCTTTTTGACGTCGGCGGTAATCATGCCGTGCATCTCACGCAGCGATTCGAACACACCGAAATCGAGATAACGTCGATACACGAACGGCGTAACCAGATCGTCCATCAGTTCCGCAGCGACGGCTGCCGGCACGGCAGGCCCGACGGAACGCGCTTTGACGTAGGCGTAGCGCTCCCAATCCCGCCCATGCTGTAGCAGGTATGATTCGAGTGCAGCAAAGCTCGTGACGGGCGGCCCGCTGTCACCGAACGGGCGCAACCGTGTGTCGACGCGAAACGCGAATCCGTCCGCAGTGACCTCGTCGAGTAATGCAATGATGTGTCGAGACACCCGCGTGAAGTACTCCTGCGCGCTCAGGCATTTTTCTCCATCACTTTCTTTTCCTTCCGGGTAAAGGAATATCAGGTCGATGTCCGAGGAGAAGTTTAGTTCGCGACCGCCGAGTTTTCCCATGCCGAGTATGACGAGGCTGACAGGGTCGCCGTCATTGTTGCGAACGACCCCAAAACGCTGACGAACGAATTTCGCCGCCAGGTCCGCTGCGGCTTCTAGTGAACGGTCCGCCAGATCGGACAGTGCCGCCAGTGTTTCCTGCAGCGTGGCAACGCCGGCCAGCTCTCGCCACAGGACTCTCACCATCCAGCGACGCCGAAAACGGCGAATGTGCTCCTTCGCGTCGTCCAGGCTGTCCATAGCCCGGACCTCATCGACAAAATCACAAAGTTCGCCGCCGTCAGGAAGATCGTCGAGTGACTCGTGATGCGCGACGAACCAGGCCCAGTCCCGCTGCAGGGCCGAGGCGGCGAACTCACTACAGGCGACAAGGCGGGACACACGCTCCATCGCGACGTCAGAAAATACGGCGCCCGCAATCGGCACCCGTTCGAACCAGTGCGATACCGGCTCCCGGAGTTCGGAAGGAATCGAGTCCAATAGCATCGTGTCGTTTTGCGTTTGCACCGTGCGTTCACTATAAAGAGAGCACTCACAAAAACAATCGAGAAATCAAATGACCCTCTCCCGATGTCTGCTTGCAGCGTGTTCCACCCTGTTGATCGCCCAGTTGGCGACGGCCCAGGATCGTGACTGGGGCGTCAATCGTTCGATCGAGCAAATCTCCCCAAGCGTCTTTCGCTGGGGCTCCGACAACCAGTATGGCGCCTACATCGTCGGTGACGACGGCATCGCCATCATCGACGGGCACTATTGTCCATCAGGAACGGTGGCATGGGTTAGAGATGAAATTGCGAAACGTCACGACGTACCGATCAAGTACATCGTATTGAGTCACGACCACCCTGACCACATTTGTAACTCGAACATGTTCTCCGACACAGCCATTACGGTAGGGCACAAGAACATCGTGCCGCACATCGTGCGCGAGAATCGTCCTTCTGCCGTACCCGATGTCACATTCGAACGTTCAATGGACCTGCAACTTGGCGGCATTACCGCGACGCTGTTGTATTTCGGGCCCTCGCACAGCGACAACCTGATCCAGGTACACGTGCCCGACGAAAAGGTACTTGTGGCCGTTGATATGGCGAAGGGCCGGTCGCTATTCCCTGACTATCGCGACATGGATGTACACAGCATGCTTGACGTCCTGAGAACCCTGGAGCACCTGCCCGATGTCGAGATTGTCCTGCCCGGTCACGGGCCGGTGTCCGACCAGGCGAACTTCGGGCATCAGCGACGCTACATCAAGGCATTGCGCGACACGGTACTCGAGAAAATGGTGGCCGGATACTCGCTCCTGGAGATTCGTGACAGCATTACGATGAGTGAGTTCAGCGACTTCGGCAGCTTCGAGAATCACCTCGATTCAAACATCGTCACGATGTGGGGCTACCTGTACCGCTACCGCGAACCAAACATAAGAATAGGACCGGATGAGGCCGTCGCCTGCCGCGAGGACAACAGCAACTGCCGTACAGCCGATCCGCATTAGCGAGCAGCAGTCACTGTTCTCTTCACTCGAGCAATAACTCCGGAAGGATGAGAGAGATCCAGGGCACGAACGTAATGAGCAGGAGAAATGCCAGCAATACGATTAGCCAGGGGAACGTCGCTTTGATCGTGTCATCAAGCGACATTTTCGCGATTCCGGCAGTGACGAACAGATTCAGGCCGACCGGCGGCGTCACGAGACCGATCTGCATATTCACGATCATCAATATGCCGAGGTGAATCGGGTCAATACCCATATCCATGGCGATCGGAAACACGATTGGCGTCAGGATCAGGACAACTGACGTGGGTTCCATGAAGTTGCCAGCAATGAGCAGCAGGATATTCAACAGGATGAGGAATCCCCAGACTGGCAAACCCATGTTGACGAGCAACTCGGAAGCGAACTGCGGTATCTGTTCGGTCGTCAGCAGGAACGCAAACATGAACGCGTTGGCAATGATGAACATCAGCATTACGGTGATGCGACTCGCTTCGACCAGCACGCCGGGCACATCATTCAGGCCGATGTCCTTGTAGACGAATACGGCGATAAGAAATGCGTAGACTGCCGATACTGCAGCCGCCTCGGTCGGCGTAAATACCCCCGCGTAAATTCCGCCAAGAATAATTACGACAAGCATCAAGCCCCAAAGCGCCTCGCGAAACGTGCGCACCACGGTCCTGAAACTCGCACGTTTTTGTCTCGGCATGTTTTGGCGCCGCGCGATCACAATCAGTGTGAGCATCATGACGAGTGTCAGCACTATGCCGGGCAGGATTCCTGCGATAAAGAGCTTGCCGATCGACGACTCGGTAATTGCGCCGTACACGACCATGACGAGCGACGGTGGTATCAGGATTCCAAGCGTGCCTGAGTTACAGATCACACCAGCCGCAAACCCTTTGCTATATCCCGAGGCAACCATGCCGCCGATCATCACGCTGCCAACAGCAACCACGGTAGCCGGCGCTGATCCCGAAACGGCGGCGAAGAATGCACATGCAAGTAGCGCAGCCATGGCCAGGCCACCGCGGAAATGACCGACGAGCGCGTTGGCAAAGTCGATCATGCGGCGTGCGACGCCGCCGGTCGTCATGAACGAACCTGCAAGTATAAAAAATGGCACGGCGAGCAGCGGATAAACGTGCATTGTATGGAAGAACTTCTGTGCTGATGACAACAACGACTGGTCACCAAACAACAACATCGTCACGATACTGGCCAGCCCAAGAGACACAGCAACCGGCACACCGATGAACAGCAATACGAACAACATCAGCAGCAGGAATGCGGCGGTCATGCGTCCGCCTCGGTTGCGTTGTCCCTGTTACGCAGCAATTGCCAGCCAGCCTCGCCGAAGCGAAACGCGAGCAACGCGAAGCCGAGTGGCATCGTTACGGTTAACAGCCACTTCGGCAATGGAATGTCGCGCGCGTGATTCCCGAGTGCCAGCAGTCGTTCGACAAAGACCGCCGAACCGTACAGCATCAGGAGTGCGTACACGAGACAGGCTGCAATCGCGACGAATTTGATAACGCGTTCTGCGTGGCTCGGCAATCTGCGAGTCACGATGTCAACAGCGATATGAGTCTGTGTGCGCACGCCGTATGACATGCCGATCAACACGAGCGCCGCAAACGAGTAGGTCGTGGCTTCGAGCGACCACACAACACCGCTGTTGAAGGCGTAGCGCAAAACGACCTGAACGAAGGTCAGCACGGTCATCAACGCCAGCAGCACTGCCAGCACGCCTTCCTCGAGACGATTGACCGCCGCTCGCATGACGCCTATTGCCTGGCCGCGAGCGCAGCCTCGATCAGGTCAGCGCCAATATTGCCCTCGAATTGTTCCCACACCGGTGTCATGACGGTCTGCCACTCGGCCAGTTCCTCGGGCGTCAGAGCCAGCACTTCTGACTTACCCGACGCGACAATTTTCTGTTTGCCGTCTTCGTTGATCAACCGCGCCTGTTCGTTTGCCCACGTCGCCACATCGGCAACGATTGCTTCGAGTTCCGACCGAATGTCCTCGGGCAGGCCACTCCAAAACGAGGGATTCACGGTAACGAGGTAGCCGATGTAACCGTGATTGGTCTCCATCAGGTAATCCTGGACCTCGTAGAATTTCGACGAATAGATATTCGACCAGGTATTTTCCTGCGCATCTACGGCGCCGGTTTGCAGCGCCTGATATACCTCGCCGAAGGCCATCTTTTGCGGATTACCGCCGATTTGCAGAACCTGCGCCTGCAGGACGTCCGACTCCATGACGCGGAACTTCAGGCCCTCCGCATCGCCGGGTCTGCGCATCGGAACCGGCCCGCCGAACTGTTTCATGCCGTTGTGCCAGAACGCCAGTCCCTGGAGGCCCTTGTCTGCTATCGAGTCGAGCATGGAACGACCCTCGCCGCTCGCCTGAAATCGCTCCACCGCGGCGAGATCCGGAAACAGGAATGGCAGGTCGAAAATCTGGAAACGGTGTGTAAGGCGGTCGAGTTTCGACAACGATATGGCGATCATCTGCACTTCACCAAACGCAAGCGCATCCAAAGAATCGTCATCGCTCATGAGTTGGCCCGACGGATAGACTTCAACGACGACTCGTCCTGCGAGCCGCTCGTCGACGAGATCCTTAAAACGCTGTGCTGCCTGGCCCTTCGGCGTCGCGGGTGCGGTTACGTGCGGAAACTTGATCAGGATTGGCCCGTCATCCGCGGACTTGCCGCAAGCCGTCAAGACGAGTGCCATCGACAACAGGCCGGCGAATAAGAATTTTCTGCTTTCGTTCATGTCAATATCTATTGGCGATAAACAAGTCCTGCGCCGGGAACAGGGTGATGACCCGGCAACCATCGTTCGTGACGACGACTTCCTCTTCAATACGTGCCGCACCGTTGCCGTCGGCAGCAGGACAGTAGGTTTCGAGGGCGAAAACCATCCCTTCTTCGAGTTCGAACGGATTTTCGAAGGACACGAGACGACTGATGATGGGCCGTTCGTGCAACGCGAGACCCAGGCCATGGCCGAACTGTAGACCGAAGGCTTCCATCTCATTGGCGAAACCAAAATCCTCTGCTTTCGGCCAGAGTGCCGCGATCTTGTCCGTGGTCAAGCCGGGCCGGACAATGTTGATTGCAGCATCGATCCATTCTCGCGCCTGTTTGTACGCGTCTTCCTGTGCCGGCGTCGACAGTCCAATATTCAATGTCCGGTAGTAACAGGTTCGATAGCCCATGTACGACTGGATGATGTCGAAAAATGCCTGGTCACCCGGCCGGTACATGCGATCGGTAAAATTATGCGGATGCGGCGAACAACGTTCGCCAGACACGGCGTTGATCGCCTCGACGTCGTCCGAGCCGTTCTCGTAGAGAAACTTGTTCGCCATCGCGACCATTTCGTTTTCCCTGACACCGGGCTTCAGCTGTTCCGCAATTTCCTGGTAGGCACCATCTACGATCGCGGCCGACATGTTCAGCAGGACGATTTCGTCCATGCTCTTGATCTGCCGCGCATCGAGGAAGACCTGTTGCGCGTCCCGTACATCGAGCCCTTCCTGCTGCAGTGCAAATAACATCGGCGGCTCGACGATATCGACGCCAACCGGCATATCGGCAACGCCCTGCGCTTTTAGCAGATCATGAATTTCTCGTGCCGCGTTTTTCAGAAGGTTGGCTTCCGGCGGTACCGAGCCGCGCAATCCGAGCATGCCGGCCTTGCAATGGTCGGTTTTTAGCCACGGCGCATACAGCCGATGATGCGATGCAGCCGAACCAAAGTCCCAAAGGTATGGATCGGGGCTGCCGGTGAATAGTGCATACCGACAGACCTTGTCCCGGCTCCATTCACCAATGACACTACTGGTCAGGTAACGGATGTTGTTGTTATCGAAACACAGCAGCGAGCCGAGGTCGGAATTCTCTAGCGCCTGACGTGCCCTGGCGACGCGATAGCGGTGAAGACGCTGGAAATCGATACGTTCTTCGAAGTCGACATGCGTCCGACCCGGAGCCCCGATCGGCCGGTCCCAGTTCCAATTGGTGTCGAGGTCTGACATGGCCCTTCCTGATTCTCTGCAAACGTGTGCAAAACGCCAAACTAGTTTACCATCAGTATCCGGATCTTGGCACTAATGGAAAGCGATGCCGACCTACGTCTACGAAACTGTGCCCATCGAACCGGACGACGAACCGCGCCGCTTCGAGCTGTTCCAGAGCATGCATGACGATGCGCTGACGCACGACCCCGAAACCGGCGAACCCGTGCGAAGAATCATCACGGGCGGCATTGGCTTGAAACTCGGCGTCCTGAAACGCAGCACCGTGGTCGATAAGACGAGTCCCGCTGCGACAGCTTGCGGCTGCGCGACCGGCAAACCACACCGGCACTAGAAATCATCTAGTCGCCACTCACCCGTAACGAATATGTCTGACCTTTGAGCTTGCAGTCGGTGCAGGACAGTGTGTACTCGCCTTCGCTGTCGGGTGCCTGCCACTCGATCGATCCGGAACTGCGGGCGGGAATAACGAGTTCGCCAAAACCCATGTTATCGCTGGCGAATGTTTGCGCCTGAAATCCCGAATTCTGAATCACGACCTGCATGCGCGCACCGGGTTGTACTGTGATTTCCTCCGGGATGAAACGGCCGCGTTTCGCGAGCGTTCGCGCCACTTGCATTTCGCCAAGATATGCTACGTATGCCGTAATCGCCTTGATCTCGTCTTCAGTGATGACATTCTTGACCACTACCATCTCCGCAATGGCATCGATAGCGGCGCGTATTGTGCCCTCGCTCGCGCCGCGCATAAACACACCGACACCAAGGTCACCCTCGGCAAATTCACCGTGACAGGTCTTACAGCCAACGCCAGCCACTTCGTTGAAGACACGCTTACCCTCGGCCAGCAGTGGGTCATCGAATTCGGTCGCGGAAACTGACCCGCCCGCACCCGATCCGAATTCGCCAGCGACAATCTTGCGTTTGGTCTCGAGCGCAGCGCCATGTAGGCCATTCATGTCTGACAGCGTCGTGCCTGGCTCATCCCAGCCTGCTGGGTAGGACACGAATGCGCCAGAATGCGTACTGCCGCCGTTTGGCAACGGGACCCGGCCCGACACTTCGCGCATATCGAGATCGAATATCACAACCTCGAAGCTTGCGTTACAGCTGATCCACAGTTCGTTGGCTTCGGGGTCCGGGTGCAGGGTCCCGTGGTCACCGCGGATACAGCCCGTATAGAACTGGTTCATTGATCGTGAACCGGGAATCGACATCGTGTCCGCATCGACCATGCCGACCATCTTGCCGCGGTTATGCGACTCCTCGCCCTTGCCGATCGTGTAAATGAACCGGTCGTCCCAGCCAAAGTGATTGCCGTACGGGCCGTCGACGCCGGCGCGTTGTTCGGTAACGACTTTTTGTGCGTCGACGTCGAGCTGCAAAATAATGCTGTTGCGGGCGCCCGTTATGTACGCGTACTTGTCATCCGAGGTGAAATTGACCCACACCGGGGCGCTGTCGTGTACCTGGATCCACTTCTTGACCTTCCAGGTCTCGGTATCGACGATCCAGACCGGGTTGTCGGTCAGGTGCTTGCGCATGTCGAAGTCGCGGTAGCGGCCCGTGCCAATGATCTTGTCACCGTTGGAAGAGGCGAAGTAAAGGTAACCTTCACTGCCCTGTTCCTGGTGCGACACGCTGCCAACGACGCGATTGTCGTCCGCCGGGTCGAGCACGAACATCGGTTGCGTCCAGCCGTACAGAATGACGCGCTGTTCACCTTCCGGTGTAACAAACGACTTCGCGTGATGCGCCTGGCCCCGCAGCTTTATGACCTTGTCGATTTTCAGTGTGCGGGCATTGATAACCAGGAAACGACCGGCGTGATCGCCTGCCGAACCGAAAGAGCCTTCGCCCGTTGGCAGGTAGATCCACTGCCCGTCAGGCGAGGCACCAAGGCCGTGTGGCTCGAATACGTTCGACCAGCCCCAGGACAAAACGTCGTAATTTTGGCTGGTAACGACCTCGCGAGTATCGGCGTCGATGATTGCGAAACCGGGCAGCGTTACACCGCTTAACAGGCCACCATAACCCGGGCCCTCGGTGGTAACGAATACGAGCGGATGTGCGGATGAATCCCAGGCGTCCGGACCGCTGGAATCGAAACTGTACTCGAGCTCGATGCCGACTTTTTCCGACCACTCATTGGCCCATGCGGCTTTCTGCCGGGATGTCGCCTCCTTCGGTGGCGCCGCCATAGACGTTGCCCAACTCAAACACAGCAATACGCATGAGGCCACGCCCAACCTCGACAACGGAAATCTCATCGCAAATGCTCCTCTTCGTTGCGGCTGAGTATACCTACGTTTGACAACAAAAAATCGTCAAAAACGCATGAACTGCTATTTTATCGAGATTATGGGGTGGCCGCCGCCTCAGGCGGTCGAGGATTTTTTGGATTTTGTCAGAGCTGCAAGCGCCTCGTCGAGAGGCACCGGCTTGCCTACCGCGTGACCCTGGGCGAAGTCGACACCGAGTTCCGCGACCAGTTTGCGTGTTTCTTCGCTCTCCACATATTCCGCAACGGTCTCGAGTTCCAGGACCTTGGCGACCTGGGTGATTGCAGCGACCATCGATTCGGATATGCGGTTGTCGGTAATATCGCGAACGAAACTACCGTCGATCTTGAGCGAATCGACCTTGAAATTCTTCAGGTAAGCGAAAGAACTTAGACCCGCGCCAAAATCATCCAGTGAGATACTGCAGCCGCGATCGCGTAGTTCATCGATAAACCGCTGCGCTTTCTGCAGATTGGATACAGCCGCTGATTCCGTGACCTCAAAGCACAATGCCTTTGCAGGCACATTGTTCTCCTCGAGCTCCTCATCAATGAACTCAAGGATATCGTCGTCACTCAGCGACTGTCCTGAAAGGTTGATCGAGAATATCGCATCCTGGTCATCGACCTGTTCCAGGCTACCGGCAAGCCGCGCCAGAGTCGTCGACGTAACCCAACGGTCAATCTGTGGCATCAGCTTGTAACGCTCGGCCGCGGAGAAAAACGCACGGCTCGCTATCGTATTGCCGTCATTGTCTTTCATGCGCAGCAGTACTTCGTAACGCGGCCGCTCATCGTCATTGCCGAGGCTTACGATCGGTTGTGCGAGCAGCTCGAAATCATCATCGTCGAGCGCCTGCTGGATTCGCGATACGAGCTGCATGTCGTCGTGACGTCGAATAATGCTCAGGTTCGCATCGTCATAAACCTCGATCCGATCACGGCCGTAATCCTTTGCCGCCTCGCAAGCGAGACGCGCCGTCGTCAGGGCCCTGCCGATATTGCTGGAGTGCGAGCTGAACTCGGCGATACCGATACTCATTGTTATCTGCAGGGATTTGTCGCCCTCCAGATAGCGCAACGATTGTCCCTTGTCGCGGATCGACTGGGCCAGGTCCATGCCCCTGTCGCCGTCGGCATGAGTCAGCAGAATGCAGAAATCATCACCAGTAAGACGCGACACAACAGCCCTGCGCGACAGGTCTTCCTCGAGCAGTCTTGCGAATCGAATGATGACTTCGTCGCCAGCTTCGCGCCCGAAGGTGTCATTGACGAGCTGTAGATTGTCCAGGTCGAAGTAGATTAACTGGTGGGCGTCATTGTTATCGTCCAGAGTTGTCGCCGATTCCTGTAACTGTGCCTCGAAACCGGACCGATTCATCAGGCCCGTCATGGCGTCGAATGATTGCTCGATGACATACTCGATCTTGCGCACGATATGCGCCATGAAACGACGCTCAGATTTTGTGAATTCGGCATTGCTGACGCGGCCAAGTTGTGCCATTACGCCTTCGAGATTGCCGTGCTTGTCCAGCAGCGGACTCAACAACGTCTGGAACCCTTGCTCCGGGGTATTCTCTTCCCCTTCGATTCCCGGAATTTCAAATACGGCTGGCCATCGCTTGCCTTCGAGCTTGGGCATCATGTGATCAATGAGGTAACGGTCCAGCACCTTGCGATTGACATTCTTCCAGCTCGAATGCGTTGCACTGACCCGAATTCGCTTGCCTGGAATCAACAACACACTGTAGGCAATTCCCAGGAACCGGCCACTCTGGCCAACGAGCTGCGCCAACCCCGCGTGACTGCGTGAGGTGCCGTGTATTTTCTCGTCGACCTCGTAGACGAGTGTCAGTTCCTTCTCCGCATCCACGCGTCCTTGCGATGTTTGTTCGAGTTGCTGGCCGATGATGAGGCTCTCGCCGATCAGCTCGACCGCGGGACGCAGGATGTTGGCGAGCATCTTGGGATTAAACGACGAGGATTTGCCGGCATTGCGCGAGAACACAGCAACGAGAATACCGAGACGGGCGCCATCATCCCGACTAACCGCGAGCACGAGCAATGTCCGTCCGGAGTTGAGCGTGCGACGAATGTGTCCGCCATCTTTCTCGGAGTCTGCGATGATCTCTTCGGGAAGATCCGTTACGAAGTTGTCGATTTCGTAGTCATCAGCGCCGTCAGAGCTCCAGATGCATCGCCGTCCGACGTCATAAAAACAGAAGCACTGGGCGCGAGGCACAAGGGAATGCAGCAGGCCTTTGGCCTTGCCAATATTCTTCCTCGTTTGCAGGTTATGCAGATCGGCCGCCAACGCTGGCTCCATGGTATCTGGCTATAGCCGGGACCACCAACGATGCCAGCACTTGGGCAACCTGACTGTGACTGAAGTCTCAGGTGAAACCGTTTTTGCGCCGAAAATTTAGTCTTTGGGCAAATTCGCCCCGATCACTGCGATTCAAGCCACTCGTCGTCGGATCCGTCATTGACCCCCTCGAATAACGGGGTCGACAAATATCGTTCCCCGGTGTCGGGTAACATCGCCAGAATGACCGAGCCAGCCGCTGCGTCCGCAGCAATATCCAGCGCAGTCGCCAGCGTCGCGCCTGAGGAGATGCCCGTGAAAATGCCTTCCTTGTGTGCGAGTTCCCGGGACACCTCGATCGAGCGTTCGTCGCTGATCGAGCGTAGTTCGTCGAATATCTCACGATCCAGAACATCCGGAATGAAGTCCGGGGTCCAGCCCTGGATCTTGTGCGGGGCCCACTCGGCACCGGCAAGCAGGGATGCCCCGGCAGGCTCGGTGGCAACAATCGTCAGATCGGGCCGCGCTGCCTTGAGTGTCCTGCCTGCGCCACTCATTGTGCCGCCCGTGCCGTATCCGGTCACCCAGTAGTCGAGCCGCCGGCCCGAGAAATCACTCAGTATCTCGGGCCCCGTGGTATTCGCGTGATAATCCGGGTTCGCCGGGTTTTCAAACTGCCGCGCCAGGAACCAGCCGTGCTTCTCGGCAAGCTCTTCGGCTTTCTTGACCATTCCGGTGCCGCGCTCTGCCGCAGGTGTCAGGATGACTTTCGCACCGAGACCGCGCATGACCTGGCGGCGCTCGACGGAAAACGAATCGGCCATGGTCGCGACGAATGGATGTCCTTTCGCCGCACACACCATCGCCAGCGCGATACCGGTATTGCCCGACGTCGCCTCGATTACGGTCTGGCCCGGTTTCAGTGTGCCTTTCTGTTCGGCGTCGTTGACGATGGCGAAAGCCAGTCGGTCCTTGACCGATGCCATCGGATTGAATGACTCCACTTTGACATACGTGTCTACATGGTCCGGCCCCATACGATTGAGGCGCACAATCGGCGTGTTACCGATGGTCTGAAGAATATTGTCGAAGATCATTGTCAGGTACCCCCTACCTGCAGTCGCGGCTATCGAGGCTACCACGGATAGCTTGGCCCCGGACCATCCTGCGTCAACTAAAACGTGCTCTGATGCATCTAACTCTAGAGGTACGAAATTTGTTTACGCGGTGTGACTGGCGGATACCGGACCAAATAACCATGTGTTATATGTACAGGAAATTTATTGATGCCAGTGAAACGTTCATGCCCAGCCGCGGTCACATACTGAAGACGTAACGACGCAGCGTTCAGAATGAAGCTACAACAACTGAAATATTTGCTTGCGATCGTCGATAACGGGCTGAATATTACGGCAGCGGCCGAAAGGCTGTACACATCTCAGCCAGGGGTGAGCAAACAATTGAAACTTCTCGAGGAAGAACTCGGGTTGCAGTTGTTTGTGCGCAAAGGAAAGAGCCTCGGTGGCGTGACTGCAGCCGGTGAGCAAGTCATAGACCGTGCACGCATTATCATGCAGGAGGTCGAGAATATTCGCAGCCTCGCCTCGGACTACTATCACGAGGAGGAGGGCACGCTTTCGATCGCAACGACACACACCCAGGCGCGTTACGTATTGCCCGAGGTCATTCGGGAGTTTCGTAATCGCTACCCGGGCGTCAACCTCAACCTGCACCAGGGAACTTCAGAGCAAATCGCCGACATGGTTCAAGCCAACGAGATCGATTTTGCGATCGCGACCGGCTCGCACGAACTGTTTGGCAATCTGTTGCTCGTGCCAAGTTACCACTGGGATCGAAAAATCATCGTGCCGAAAGATCATGAGCTGGCGTCGCTCGATCGCAGATTGACGCTTGAGGATCTTGCGGAGCACCCGTTAGTCACTTACGTGTTTAGTTTCGGCGGCCAGTCCTCGTTAAAGCGTGCTTTTTCCGACCGCGGCCTCGAGCCCGACGTCGTGTTTACAGCACGGGATGCCGACGTTATCAAAACGTATGTTCGCATGGGGCTAGGCGTCGGCATCGTCGCAGCCATGGCCGAGGACAGCGACGACGGCAAAGACCTGGCGGCGCTCGACGCAGAAGGATTGTTTCCCCGCAGTACCACCTGGATTGGATTTCGCAGAGATATCGTACTGCGCCGCTATTTGCTCGATTTCGTGCAGTTGTTTGCGCCGCATATCACCACCGACCAGCTCGAACAGACGCGCCACGTCCGTTCCCAGTCAGAAATCGACGACCTGTTCAAGAATTCAAAGCTGCCGGTTCGCGGCGGCTTTAACGACAGCGTAACTGCGGCTGCGTAGGCGGTTAGTAAATCCTTATACCGCCGTGCCGCTTGCGGCTGCGATGATCGACCCACCAAAGGCCGAGCAGGAAGCCACCGACCAGGAACGCCAGGACCGCACCACCCACCCACTGCAGCGGCATGCTGTGCTGGAATTGGGCCTGGCGATTCCGCAGACTGGTGTTCTCGTCGCCGAGTTCTGCGACGGCAGCCTCACTTGAATCCAGCCGAGTTTGCAGATCCGCCGCCTGCTGCTTGAGCGCATCGATGGTCGCGGCCGGCGCCGCAAACGCCTGACGTGATTCCTCGAGTTCACGGGCAAGCCGATCCGCCTCGGCCTGGGTTTCGGCCACGATTAGTTTTGCAGGCTTGGCATCGACGAGGAAGCCGGCTTTGACGTAACCCTGTGTCCCGTCAGGTAGCTGAATATGCGCGTAATAGCGTGTTCGTGACAGCACTTCCATTGCCTGGCCACTATCCAGATTGCGGAAAGGGCGGTCGCTCGTATCCTCGGCCTGGTGTAACCCGAGCTGCAATGTATCGGTGACGTACGCGGTCTCGGCAATTGCTGCAAACGGCAACATCGTGAGCAAGACGAAAAATGTTCGCATTACGAATCTCCCCAAACGATCTTGCGAGAGTCTACTGCTCATATAGCCAACGCAGCAATGCTTCCTGCGTCTCTTCGCCGAATCCACGGTGTATATCCGCATGGTTCTGCAGGACAACCACGGCGAAGCGCCGCCCTGAACGCGCCTGCAGGTAACCGGCAATCCCGGCAACATGATCGAGCGATCCGGTCTTGAGGTGTGCCGATCCTTCGAGCGGCCCGTCATCCATACGATGCCGGAGCGTGCCATCCAGGCCCGCAAGCGACAGGGAAGACACATACTCGGGCATATAGGGCTGCCGCCAGGCGAAGCGCAACATGGCGCCGAAATCGGAGGCCGTGATGCGGGCATCGCGCGACAATCCGGCGCCATTGTCGAACGCCAGTTCGCTGAAATCGAGGCCCTGATCGTGCAACCAATCGCCAACAACCTTGCGGCCGCCTGCCTCGGTTCCCGGTGGCCCCTCAAATTCGGCTGACAATGTAAACAACAGCTGTCGCGCCATAACATTGTTGCTGTATTTGTTGACGCGAGCGATGACATCAGAGAGCGGCAATGAGCTGAAAGACAACAGCGGCTCTTCGTCCTCAGGCGCCGTCGCTTTCTTCCAGCTGCCCTCGAGCTTGCCACCAGATTCCGCCCACATCGACGTGAACAGACCATAGGCGAACTCATTGTGGCTCAGCGCAGACCTGTCCATTGCATAACGTTCGCAACCGCTTGGAAACCTGCCGCTGAATGTCATTCTGTCAGCGTCAGCACTAATCGTTATGCCGCGCTGATACCCGCGGCAACTACCGGGCGTTACGCTGAGGCGGTTATCGATGGTCAGATTGGCCAGTGGAGGATCGGTCCAGATGCGTACCTTGCCAGTGTCGTGCAGTGGCTCGAACCAGTAGCGCACGACCTTGTAGTTCATCAGCAGGGCGTTGGGCGCAACGTTGTAGGCGCGCAGCGGCTGCCGGTCGAATGCCGCCGGATCGTACCCGTTCAATTCGAAATAGCTGTCATCGAGCAGCAGGTCCCCGGCTATCCTGTCGATGCCTGCCTGGCGTATTCGCCGTGACAACTGCCACACGCGTTCGGTAACAAGATACGGATCACCGTGGCCTTTGAGCAGCAGGTCACCCTGCAACTCGCCGCCGATAATTGGTCCAAGCGCGTACACGTCGGTTTGCCAGGTATAGGCCGGACCAAGCCTGTCGATCGCGACGAGTGTTGTCAGCAACTTGATCGTCGAGCCGGGATTCCGCGCTACCGATTCATTCCAGCGGACGACCACCTCGCCCGAGTCCAGGTCCTCAACGAAGATGCTGGTCGTGTCGTGCGGTACCTGGCGATGATTCAGTGCTCTTTCCACGGGTAGTGGCAATGACGTCTCCGCGGCCAGCGCAGTGGCCGCGAACAGGCCGGCGGAAACGGCCAGTAATCGAATCATCGGGCCGGCCTCTTGATATCGAAAACCCGAATCCTGTCTGCCAGCGTCGTTGGCCTGACGCCGAGCAACTCGGCTGCCCCGTCCGGTCCCGATACACGCCAATTGGTCTCCTGCAAAGCAGCGATCAGGTTCTTTCTCTGATACTCACGCATTTCATTTTCAGTCAGGATGCCTGTAATTCTCTCAGCTACCGGGGCTACTTGTGCTTGCCGGGCAACGCGCATATTCGGCATCGACAGATCGAGTCGCAATACGTTACCCGGGGAAAGGATTACGGCACGCTCGATAACATTTTTCAATTCTCTGACATTACCGGGCCAGTCGTACTCGTAAAGTTTGTTGGCCTGTGCCCTTGTAAGAGTCAGTTCCGGGCGCCCGAAGTCGTTGCAGGCGCGTTCGAGAAAGTGCTGTGCGAGCTGGATAATGTCATCACCACGCTCGCGCAGTGGCGGTACCTCCACCGGGAAGACACTGAGTCGGTAAAACAGGTCCTCACGAAATTCGCCATCAACGATGAGTTTCTCGAGATTCCTGTTAGTTGCTGCGATGACACGAACGTCGACCGAGCGAGTGACGTCGTCACCGACACGTTCGAACTCGCTCTCCTGTAGCACGCGCAGTAACTTGCCCTGTAGCTCGAGCGGTATTTCCCCGATCTCGTCGAGAAAAATCGTGCCGCCATCGGCCAGCTGGAATCGTCCAATTCGGTCACGGTGAGCCCCGGTGAACGCGCCCTTGACGTGGCCGAAGAATTCGCTTTCGAACAGCTCTTTCGGTATCGATGCACAGTTGACCTTTACCATAGGCCCGTCGGCACGGGCACTTTGTGTATGGATTGCATGGGCGACGAGCTCTTTACCAACACCTGATTCTCCCTGTAACAGCACGCTGGCCGGTGTTTCGGCGACGGCTTCGACACGCTTGAGCATTTTCTGCAATGCCGGGCTGGTGCCGATAATGCGGCCGAAATTCATGGCCACATGCACTTCTTCGCGCAGGTAGTCACGTTCGCGTTCGAGCTCGCGGCGCAGACTCGCATTCTCGGCAAGCGCCGTGCGTAACTCACGCTCGGCGCGCAGTCTCTCAGTCACGTCCTTGGAAGCAATCAGCATGCGATCGACTTTGCCACTTGAGTCGCGGTGCGAGATGGCCGACACCACGAGGTCGAGAACCTTGCCATCCTTGGTGACGACCCGGCGCTCCTCGTTATTGAAATCTCCCTGGTCGAGCAACTCCTGCAGGCGACCCTCGGCGTAGCGGCGTCGGTCGGTTTCGCTGAAGAAATCCGTCGTCGGCCGCCCGACCACTTCATCGCGCCGATAGCCCAGTTTCTGCAGCCAGTGATCGGTTACCGTCACGATGTTGCCGTCGCCATCCACGGTATGCAGCATCGCGGGCGTCGAGCGGTACAGCTCACGATATTTGAAGTTTGCCCGCGCCTGGTCACCAATCTCGATATACAACGCCACCGTGCGTACGAACGCGCCGTTCGGGTCGTATTCGACCAGCGAGTTCGTCATGCACTCGAGCACCTCGCCCGATGAAGTCAGGAAACCGATCGGCTTGTTCTCGAGTTTGCCGGTACGTCGCAGCGCAGGCAGAAACTCTTCCTCTATACGCTGTGCCGACTCTGGCGTCACGAATTCGTCCGGACGGTGACCGACCATGTCTGCGCGGTCATAGCCGAGCCGCTCGAGGAACGCGTCGTTAACGTCGAGGTAGGTGCCGTCTTCGCCGATGGAGGTTGCCATTGTCGGCAGCTTGCGAAACAGCCACTGATAGTCCTGCAATCGTGTCATCGCGCGAGTGTATACGATATTTCGTAATTTTGTTCACGGTTTTTCGTAATTTACGAAATTCCGTTATGCAATGAATTTCCCTAAGTTTTTGTTTTAAAAGGGTTTCTTAAGTTGGCACGGCTTATGCAATAGAGAAATGTAACGAACGCAACACCGTCGCTTGGGCGACGCTCGCAAACAAAGGAATGATTATGAGAACCGGGAAAATTGAAAATGCTCTGGCGCTGCTTGGCGCGCTAATCGTGGTATTCGCCGTCTCCTCGGCCGCGAATACAGCACTGGCCGGAGAGGCCAACATCGTCGATGACAGCTTGAAAATCGAGTCATCGACCACAAATTAAGACTTCCGGAGGATGGCCGTCAGGAATCTCTCCCCCGAAATGCCTGATCGCCTGATTACCGGATAACGCCAGCAGGAATGCTGGTGGCAACGGGCCTGGAGGCCCGGCGGCATCCCCCCTGCCGTAAAACCTTGGGCGCCGGAGACCTCCGTGTCGGAGGCCCGCTGAATCGGCAATCGAATCAGCACTCCGGCGCCTTTCTTTTTTCAACCATCGACGCGGTCGCGATGTGAATTCGCGCGCCTGCCGCGATGATTCGCCAAGCCATTACTGATCGTCTCACGCAGGCGCTTGAGCCACAGTCGCGCCCAGGCGAACTCAATGCCCAATACGGTAAGGCCGATCGGGATCACGATCAGCGCCGGGCCAGGTGTGACGATCATGACGATTCCGAGTAATATGATAGTGGTTCCCAAAACGGCCACGGCGATGCGGCGTGCGGCCTTATAGGTCAGATGAACGGTTCTCTGTATCACGTGTCGCCCCCATTACCCGGTGTCGAGCATCTTAGCTTATCGGCATTGTTTGTTTTATGACCGCCTTGTCGTAGTCTTTGTTGCATGATCGTCCGGCTATTTCTCTTGTTTATTCCAGCCCTGCTGCTTGCAGACGAGGCCTGGCCTGATGGGGCCGCACGACTGAGTGTCCACGCAACACCGGCAATTGTGCAGGTGAAACCACTGGCTGAGGGCCGCAAACTGATTCGCCTGCCCACACTCGAATTCCGCTTCACCCTCCAGGCAGTCTGTGCCGTCAATACCGAGGCGAAGTCGATATCAATCAGTGTAGCCGACACAAGAAAGACCATTAGCGGCGACGACATCGCTACTGTTTCCGATATGCCAATCATCTTTTCGGTACCGGCCCGCCAGGTATCGCCCGTCGCCGTTAACGGCTTTTGCCCAGTGGCTGATGACAGGGATCGCCTGGCTGAATTACTGGTTCGTAGTGCTGTAACAGCGCATTTGTCGCTACGCTGCAGCGGCGAAAAAGGGGAGGCAATTACGTACGCATCACACGCCCTGGACGTGATGCTCCAATGCCCTGGACGCGGTGACGATCAGGGAGAGTCAGTGTCCGAAATCGCCAGGTGAAGCTCCAGGAACGCAAGAGTTTTCTCCCAGGCATCCTCTGCCGCAACCGCGTCATAGGCGCTGCCGGTGGGATTCGCGAAGGCGTGGTCAACACCAGGGTAGATGTGAATCTCGTAGTTCTTGCGTAGTTTCTGCAAAGCCACCTCGAAGCGCCGCACCGAGTCCACCGTTATGCCCTTATCGGCAGCACCGAAAAATCCCATTATCGGTGACGATATCGGCCGTAGTTCTTCTGAATCATCTGTAACCTGGCCATAGTAGATAACAGCTGCATCGAGTTCGTCCGGGAACAACATCGCAGCATTTAGCGACCACCCGCCACCGAAACACCACCCGAGTGAACCGATACGAGGAGCGCCCGCCGTGACACTGACAAACTCGTAAGCCTTGCGCAAGTTCTCGTTTGCTGCCTCAGGATTCTCGACAACCTTGAGCATCTGTTGCCGCGCCTGCTCGGGCGTAGTCGTCGACGAGCCACCGAACAGATCAACCGCAAGTACGATGTAGCCTTCGCCAGCAAGCCGGTCCGCCATAGCCCGAACATTGTCATTGAGGCCCCACCATTCGTGGATAACGATAACTGCGGGCAGTGGCTCCACCATGTCAGCCGGAAATACGAAATGACCGTAGACAAGCTCTTCGTCAATTTCGGCGTAAGGCAATCGCTCCGACACCACTGGCCGCGCTGGCGCGATCTCGGTGGCCGGGCTCGGGTCTGCCGTATCGTTGGCGTGCTCCCGGCTCATTGCGTCGACCGTCGCGCGCCTGGCCGCCTTGTCGGCCGTGTCACTGTCCGTCGTACCCGAATCACATGCCGATAAACTGATTGCCGCGCACGCACATGCTAATGCCAGGAGTCGGTTGGCGAGGTGGTCTGTATTCATATGGCGAACAAGTGTAATCGAAAATGTGCGCGTGGGTCGAAGGTTTGCGCCGTAGCGTCTAGACTCGGGGGCCGGAACTAGCATGTGGCAATTGGGGGTCCCGTGAGTCTGCTACAGGAATCGGTCATCTACCTGTTGGCCGCGATCATCATGGTCGCTGCGAGTCGCCGCCTCGGCTTTGGCTCGGTACTCGGTTACCTGGCTGCCGGCATTATCATCGGCCCATTCGGACTGGCTTATATCCACGATCCGGAGCACATTCTGCATTTTGCCGAGCTCGGCGTTGTGTTCCTGTTGTTTGTCGTTGGCCTCGAACTTCAGCCATCCAGACTGTGGGTATTGCGCAAGATGGTCTTTGGCCTCGGAACGGTGCAAGTACTCGCCAGCGCCGCAGTCATTGGCAGCCTCGCCTGGATATTCGGTCTTGGCACGACACCGGCCATCGTTATCGGCTTTATCCTCGCGTTGTCATCAACGGCATTCGTGCTGCAAATGCTGGCCGAGAAAAAGGAAATGACAAGCCGCCATGGCCGCGCGGCGTTTTCAATCCTGCTGTTCCAGGATCTTGCCGCGATTCCGCTGATCGCGATACTGCCAACCCTGGGCGCTACCGGCGGCGACGGTCTTGATATCAAGCAGGCTGGCATCATGTTCGGCACGATTGCAGCGCTGATAATCGGCGGCCGCCTGCTCCTGAAGCCGGTTCTGCAGATCGCAGCCAGCTCGAGGATTCCGGAGATTTTCACGGCAACCGCGCTGCTTGTTGTCATCGGTGCAGCTTTACTGATGGAATTTGCCGGTATGTCGATGGTGCTCGGCGCGTTCATTGCCGGCATGCTGCTGGCTGACTCGGAGTATCGGCATCAGCTCGAGGCCGATATCGCGCCGTTCAAGGGGCTGCTGCTCGGATTGTTCTTCATCGCCGTCGGCATGACAGTCAACCTCGGCCTGTTACTGGAGTCCCCGGGCCGGGTAGTTGTCATTGTCACCATGCTCATGGCTGCAAAGGCGATGGTGTTGATACCGCTCGCTCGCCTCTTCGGCTTGTGCGATACCCGCGCCGCCATGAGCCTCGCCGCCGTGATGTCGGGTGGCGGCGAGTTCGCATTTGTCCTGTTTGCCATCGCAGCACGACAGCGCCTGATAGAGGCACAGCTCATCGACGAAATGATCCTGGCGGTCGCCGTGTCGATGCTGCTCACGCCGTTCATCTACCTGTTAAGTGGGGCGATCGGCCGTAAGCTCGAGAATCAGGAGACTCCCGAATACGATGACATGGACAATCCACACAACGACGTGATCATCGCAGGATTTGGCCGCGTCGGTCAGGTTGTCGGACGATTGCTGGCTGTTGTCAGTACACCATTCACAGCGCTCGAAATTGATTCCTCGCAGGTGGACGTAGTGCGGCGGTACGGAAACGTCGTTCATTTTGGTGACGCGTCACGTCTCGATATCCTGCGCGCGGCCGGCGCTGAAAACGCAAAGGTATTTGTACTGGCGATCGATGATGTCGAGGCCTCGATTCGAACTGCCGAAGCGGTCAGGCGTCACTTCCCGCACCTGAAAATCATCGCACGTGCCCGCAACCGGCGACACGCTCATTGGCTGATGGATATCGGCATCGAACACATCTTTAGGGAGACGATGCTATCAAGCCTCTCCATGTCGAAGCGTGTATTGACCGACCTCGGATTTGGCAATGACGAAGTAGAGCGCATCGGCGAGAAATTCCGGGCGCGCGATACTCGTTTGCTTAAAGAGCAACACGCGATACATCACTCGGAGGAAAAGATGATTCAGTCGGCGAAAGATACGGCGGCTGAACTGGAATCCCTGATGCAGGGAGATATCAAACGCTAGCTATCCCATTCGTCGTCATCATCCCACTCGCGTAACTTGCTTTTATCGACCTCGTGCCATTGTTTATCACTGCGGCGCATGTATCCGATGACTTTTGCGATCGTATACGCGAAGACGACTGCGATGATGACAAGTATGGAGGCTAGGCCTTCGGGCATGACACAGGTCAATGACTTCAGCAGACAACAATACTAACACCGCGACGGGGCAGTCGGTCCTGCAACGCAGCGTCTCGTTCTTTCGCGAATCCCTGCGTGACAGCGATACCGATTACACGCGTGGTCCGATCGGCAGAGCGCTGGGTCTGCTCGCCATTCCGATGATGCTCGAAATGTCGATGGAGTCGATCTTCGCCATCGTCGACATTGCGTTCGTTTCGCGGCTCGGCACGGACGCAATAGCGTCAGTTGGCATAACCGAGGCTTTGATTTCGGTACTCTATGCGATCGCCGTCGGCCTCGGGATGGGTGTGACCGCCATGGTGTCTCGTCGCATCGGAGCCGGCGAGCGAGAAGCGGCCGCGAGAGTAACCGGCCAGGCGATCTGGGTCGGCGCCGCATTGTCATTGATGATCGGCATTCCCGGCGCCTATTACGCCGCCGACATGCTGCAACTGATGGGCGCGAGCAGTGGCGTCATCGAGACCGGCACCGGATTTGCGGCCGTATTACTGGGTGGCTCGGCCAGCATCATCTACCTGTTTCTCCTGAATGCTGCGTTTCGTGGCGCAGGTGATGCATCGATCGCACTGCGATCATTGGTGCTTGCGAACGGACTCAATATTATTCTCGATCCCTGCCTGATTTTCGGGCTCGGGCCGTTTCCCGAGATGGGTGTTACGGGCGCAGCGTGGGCAACGACGATTGGCAGAAGTATCGGTGTCTTCTACCAGCTCTGGCACCTGTTTGATGGTCGTGGCCGCCTGCAATTCCGGGCCCGTGATCTCGCGCTGCAGCTGCGAATGCTGGCACGCATGCTGGTGATCTCCGCTGGCGGCATCGCCCAGTTTTTGATCGCCACATCGAGCTGGATCATCATCATGCGTATTGTTGCACTTTACGGCAGCACGGCAGTCGCGGCCTACACGATTGGGCTGCGCATCCTCGAGTTCGTCTGGTTGCCTTCGTGGGGACTTGGCAATGCCGCCGCAACCCTGGTCGGCCAGAACCTCGGCGCCGGAAAGCCAGATCGTGCCGAGCAGTCGACCTGGCGCGCCGGTCGTTACAACACGGTATTCCAAACCATTGTCGGTGTGCTGCTGCTGGTGTTCGCGCCCGGCATTACCGGCCTGTTCAGCAGCGATCCGGATGTCATGCGAATTGGGACCCACTGCCTGCGCATACTCGCGATCGGCGCCCCGGCCTACGCGATCGGCATGATCGTCGTCCAGGCGATGAATGGCGCTGGGGATACGGCGACACCGACGGTGATCGACTTCGTGGGCTTCTGGCTATTGCAGATTCCCCTTGCCTACTGGCTGGCTACCGACATCGGCTTGGGACCGGATGGTGCTTTCTGGGCGATTGTCATCGGGGAGACATTCGTCACTATACTCGGCGTAATCGTATTCCGGCGTGGCCGCTGGAAACATACCATCGCCTGACGGGCGCCGGTCCAGTACTATCCCGCTCACCATGGCTGACGCTCCCTTAATCGAGATTTGCGACGCGACAATCTGGCGTGGATCTACGCGCGTATTCGAGGCGCTAAATCTGACGATCGAACAACACGAGCGTGTCGCCATACTCGGCCCGAACGGCTCTGGGAAAACCACGCTGCTGAAGACCATCAACCGGGAGCTGTATCCGGTCGTCGCGGACGGGTCTTGCGTGCGAATTCTCGGGCGTGAGCACTGGAACGTGTGGGAGCTACGCAAACATATCGGCATCGTGTCTCACGATTTGCATCAACGCTATACACCGACGACGACCGCAGTAGAAGTCGTCGTATCGGGATTTCATTCGAGTATCGGTGTGCACGGCATGCTGGCCCGGCGTGTCAGCAAGGAGCAGGTTGAGAAGGCGCGGGAGACGTTGAAGATCCTGGGAATAGCTGCGCTGGCGAAAACGCCACTCAGGTCAATGTCGACCGGCCAGCAGCGCCGCTGCCTGCTGGGCAGGGCGCTTGTTCACGAGCCTCAAACACTGATTCTCGACGAGCCGACCGAGGGTCTCGATTTCGCGGCGAGCTTCGACTATCTCAACCGCATTCGCGACTTGTCGGCGAGTGGCCACAACATCGTGCTAGTCACGCATCATCTGAATGAAATACCGCCCGAGGTAGAACGCGTCATCGTATTGAAAGGCGGTGCCGTCGTTGCTGACGGCCCGAAAACAGAGGTCCTGTCCGGCGAATTCCTGAGCTCGGTGTATGAGACCGCAATCAGAGTCGCCGAGCTCGACGGCTACTACCTCGCATATCCGGGCCCTTGACCCTAAGCGTGAATGTTTTACAAAACGTGACCTGATACATTTAATCCGACGACAATAGTCCTATTCTTCAGGCATGTTCGTACTTATTCGCATCCTCGCAACCAGTTTGCCATTGATCACCCTGCCGGCATTAGCCGCAGACGAGCCCGTGGCGACTGGCATTACGAGTGTTGGGCCGGCTGCCTTTATTTTCACAATCGCCGGCGCCCTGTTCCTGACCCTGATCTTCAGATCGACGGCCAGCCACGTAATGCGAATGGTGACCGGTCGTATCGGTGCATTTCGCATCCGTCGCGCACTGCACGCGCGCAGCCCGGATGTGTTGCACGACTTCATCCTTCCCGGCGCCTACGGTGGTCTGGTCAAAATTGACCATGCGATCCTCACGGCAGGCGGCATTCTCTGCATTCAGACCAAGCACTACAACGGCATCGTCTTCGGTGCTGAGGACGAGGCGCAGTGGACCAACGTGGATGGCACTCTGCGGCGACGCTTCCTGAACCCGTTGATACAGAATGAAGGCCGTACGCGTGCCTTGCAGAATGTCGTCCCCGATGTGCCAGTAGACAACGTCGTCGTCTTTACGGGCAACGTCGATTTTCCAACTCCGCCACCGAAAAATGTCATTCGTGTGGGCGGCATCGACAGCTTCATCGCCAAACACGTTTTCGGTCCAAGCAAGGTCAAAGACTGGGACGCCGCCTGGCTGACTGTCAATTCAGCCGCCCTGACAGACGAAGCCACGCGCAAGGACTTGCAGGCACAAATAGCCTGAGTTTCCCCGGCGCGCCCCGCGCTGTTCATTCCTTTATACTTTGCGGCATCCAGCCCATGAGTTTATAGCGATGGAACAATCCGCGGACCTGATCTCATCCCCAATCGGTGTACTCGCCGTGCTCGCCTTTGTCGCGGCATTTTTCTTTGCGATCGAACAAACAACAAAGGCCAGGCTGTTTCAATATTTGCCGCCGCTGCTGTTTATCTACGCGACGCCGGTGTTCCTTAACAACTTCGATGTCATCCCCAGCGAATCAGCCGTTTATAGCGGACTAAGTGCCTATGTGCTGCCGGCTTTCATCGTTCTGATGTTGATCAAGGTGAACGTGCCTGCCGTTGTGCGAGTCATGGGCAAGGGCGTACTCGTTATGCTGATGGGCACGGCCGGAGTCATGGTTGGTGCCGTTGTCGCTTACATGCTCGTGCACACCTGGTTATCGGCGGATGCGTGGAAAGGCTATGGCGCGCTCGCCGGCAGCTGGATCGGCGGCACGGCCAATATGGCCGCGACCGCGGAAATGCTCGGCACGTCGGAGGAACAATTCGGGCTTGCTGTTATTGCTGATAACGTCATCTACATCGTATGGCTGCCCTTGCTGCTGATGTCTCGCGATTTCGCAGATCGCTTCAATCGCTGGGCGCGTGTTCCAGCCGAGCGTCTCGAGGCGATGGACGCGGCCGCCGAGATGCATGTTGAGGACGATCACGCCCCGACGATGCCGCAATACCTGTTCCTGATAGCGATCGTGATCGGTATCACCTGGATCGGCACGTCACTGGCACCGGGAATTTCCGAATGGATCGCCGGGAATGCGACGGCGTTGAGTGGAATCTTCGGCGTCTCCACAGTACGCATTTTGCTCGTGACGACACTTGCGCTGGTGTTATCGGCGTCCCCGGTCTCAAAGCTGCCAAATTCGACCGCCATGGGAACAGCAATGATCTACGTATTCGTTGCCGGCATGGGTGCCAGGGCCTCAGTGGCAGGTCTGGCGGAGGCACCAATGTTTGTCGCGGGCGCATTCGTCTGGATCGCGATTCATGGCCTCTTTTGCCTCGCCGGCGCGTGGATTTTCCGTGTCGATGTGCACAGCGTTGCAATTGCATCGGCCGCTAATATCGGTGCTGCCGCATCGGCACCCATTGTCGCGGCCCATCACCGCCCGAATCTCGTGCCGGCATCGATACTGATGGCGCTGCTCGGCTATGCAATGGGCAACTACCTGGCGCCCCTGACCGGACACCTGGCAAGGATGGCTGTCGGACAGTAATGCGTGCCGTCACGCCAGACGAGGTAAGACGATGGGCCAAGACGAGCGCCATCGCGATTACAGCTGTTGCCACCGTAATTTCGATCGCTGTAGTCCTTCTATGGCGCGACCGCGCATCACTTGACGAAATCGATTGGCCGCCCTACCCGAACATCGCGCCGAGTATCGATGCGGTGACAATGACCTGGCTTGGCGCGACAACGCTGCTGTTCGACGATGGTGAGACTCAGGTACTCATCGATGGTTTCCTGTCGCGGCCGACACTCGGCGACGCACTTTTGGCCAGGCCCGTCGAGAGTGACGCAGCGACCATCAACCATGTACTCGATGAATACCGAATGCGCCGGCTTGCCGCAATCATTCCCGTGCACTCGCACTATGACCACGCGATGGATATCGGCGCGATTGCGAATCGCAGCAGCGCATCGATACTGGGTTCGGAATCCACGGCCAACATTGCACGCGGCGCAGGTGTTCCCGAAGACCAGATCATCGTCGCTGAAAATGGCAGCCGCTATTCATTCGGTCTGTTTACCGTCACCCTGATCGAAACACCGCACGCACCTATTGGGTGGGGTGGCTCGGTACCCGTTGCCGGCACGATCGACGAGCCGCTGCAAGTACCTGCACCAATCTGGGCCTATCGCGAAGGGCAAAGTTATTCGATCGTCATCGAACACCCGCATGGCACCACGCTCGTGCATGGCAGTGGCGGCTATCTCGACGACGCCCTGAGCGGTGTCAAGACCGACGTCGTTATGCTGGGCGTGGCACTGCTGGAGGGGCTTGGCCGCGACTATATCGAACAGTACTGGCAGGCCGTTGTGACCACGACCGGTGCGGCACACGTGTTCCCGTTTCATTTCGACGACTACACGCAGCCTTTCGGTGAGATCGTGCTTTACCCTCGCGCCCTGGACGATTTTGTCACAACATCGAAGTGGCTCGAGGAAATCGGCGCGACCTGGGATTCGGATACGAGGCTTCACCTGCCCGAATTCGGCAAGGCGCTTGTGCTCTACCCGCGGGCCTCACCCGAGGCCTGAGACTCACTCCGGCGCTACGTCAGCCAGCGTGCATTGGCCGGCAATTAATGCCTCTTTGCGATCGCGCTCGAGCCGCTTCACCCGATATTCGACCTGCTGGGCCGTGCCGCGATCGCCGAGCGCTGCAGAAAACACCAGGTGCAACGGCCCTTTCCCACGCAGGTACTTGGCGCCGCGGCTGCCCGATTGGTGTTCCCGGATTCGTCGTTCGACATCGATGGCAATACCCGTATAAAGGCTGCCATCGTTACAACGGACGATGTACAGGCTGTACTCGCCCGAACTCATTACTGTCAGGCGTTGCCGCCAGTCATCGTGTCGCCGAGCACGCGAAAAGCGCCGGCCTCGATGCTCGCCCCGTTTTCCGGCGTGTCGGCCCAGGTCAGCACAATTTCCGACACTCCGTCGAGTTCAGTTGCGGGCTTGTAGAGGTGCAGCGTCAGCATGTTGCCCATCAGCGCTGCCTCGCGAATCAGGTTATGACCGCCGAATTGCTGCTCGTTGATCTCGATGTAGGTCGATGAATCAAAATCGTCCTCCACGGTCCGCATAAGCAACAAGTAGTCATCAATATCGCCCTCGGAGGTCGTGCGCGCAAAGAACAACATCGTCGCGTTATCGCGCACATCGAAGGCAACAGTGTCGTAGTTGCGGCTGTCAGACATCAGCACTTCCCGAAACGAACATGATGCCTAGTCTACGCCAATCGCTTTAGTTGCGTAAGCGTGCTTGCCGAGGCAAACGCCTTGGAGTAACTTGATTCTCCATGATCTCACTCAGAATCAATGGCGAATCCCACTTCATTGACGTCGATCCTGCGACACCATTGTTGTGGGTCATTCGGGACGCCGTTGGACTGACAGGCACCAAATTCGGCTGCGGAATTGCGCAGTGCGGCGCCTGTACCGTACACCTGAACGGCTCGCCGATACGCTCGTGCGTTGTACCGGTTCAGGCCGCCGTCGATAAAGACATCACGACGATAGAAGGGCTCGGTAAGGTCGGGCAGGCATTGCATCCGCTGCAACAGGCATGGATAGACGAACAGGTTCCGCAGTGTGGCTACTGCCAGTCCGGCCAGATCATGTCGGCCGCCGCCCTTCTCGAGAGCAACCCGTCACCAAGCGATGCAGATATTGACCGGGCGATGGCCGGCAACGTGTGCCGGTGTGGCACCTATCCACGTATTCGCAAGGGCATCAAGCGTGCTGCGCTGATGATTAACACGCTGGGCGATGAGGTGACCAAAAATGAGTAAGTGGTCACGTCGTGCATTTATCACAACTGGCATCGCGGCCAGCGGTGTCGTCGTCTTCGGTGTGGCAATTCGCCGGGGAAGTCGATCCGACGACGTTCGGAAGCTAGTGGCAGCGGACGATGAGTCGCTTTTCGATGTTTGGCTAAAGATATCTCCCGACAACACGGTCACGGCTATCGTGCCCCACGCCGAAATGGGCCAAGGTGTACACACGACGCTCGCGATGATGCTTGCTGACGAACTCGATGCGAACTGGTCCAAGGTCGAGATAGTCGAAGCGCCGAGCCATGAAGAATATGCGAACTACGCGATGGCGCGCGGCTACGTGGCAAGCGATGTCGATTTCCCGGCCTGGCTCATCGACACCGTGGACGGTTTTTTCTTCCGCGCCACACAGGCGATGGGGCTGCAGATAACAGGCGGTAGCACGTCGGTGAGGACGACCGGCCAGATTGCGATGCGTGTTACCGGTGCCGCTGCGCGGGTAGCTCTAATTGAAGCAGCAGCCAACGAATGGCAGGTGCCCGCCGGCGAATTAACGACGCAGGACAGCACAGTCATGCATGCAGCAAGTGGGCGGTCTGCGACCTACGCCCGTCTTGCCGCGGAGGCGGCGAAAATCTCGCTGCCAAGCAAACCTGTTCTCAAGAACAGCGACGCTTTCAACATCGTGGGCACGTCACCACAGCGACACGACATCCCGGCAAAAGTCGACGGCACGGCGATATTCGGTATCGACGCGAAGCTGCCAGGCATGAAGTACGCCGCGATCAAAGCGGCGCCCGTTTTCGGAGGCGGCGTCGCGCACTTCGACTCGGGCTCAGTGCAAGACATGCCGGGTGTGCGCAAGGTGATTGATCTCGACAACGCTATTGCGGTGATCGCAGACGGCTACTGGCAGGCGCACCAGGCACTGAATCAGCTTGATATCGAATTCAACGATGGCGGTAACAGCCATTGGGAACAGGGTGATATCTACCGGCAATTCGGAGCGGACCTCGACGCATCGGCCGATGCCGGTGATGAGCAGTCCGACGTTGAGTCAGGCGATGTGGTGATTGCGCTCTCCGACGCAGCGCACGTCGTCGAGGCCGAGTACCGCGTTCCCTACCTGGCGCACTCTCCGATGGAACCGATGAACTGCCTGGCCTGGATTCACGAAGGCCAATGCGAACTCTGGACCGGCACGCAAAATCCCCTCGGCTTCGCCAAGGAGGTCAGCGACGCACTCGATATGGATCTGGCAAACGTCACGGTCCATAACCAGTATCTTGGCGGCGGATTTGGACGCCGAGCATTTGCCGACTACGCGGTACAGGCTGCCCGCATCGCAGAGAGAGTGCCTTACCCGGTTAAGTTGGTCTGGTCCCGCGAGGAAGACACACGCCACGACCACTATCGGCAGGCAAGTATCAGCCGCTTCCGCGGCGGCCTCGACAGTGAAGGCCGCGCGCTTGCCTGGCACAACCACTACGTCAATAAGCACGACCCCGAAGAAGCCCCGCATATTCCGTATGCGATCGACAACCAGCGTATCGTATATACAGAAAGTGACACACATGTTCCCTGGGGCTTCTGGCGCAGTGTCGATCATTCACTGCACGCCTTTTTCACCGAGTCGTTTGTTGACGAACTCGCCGTGGCAGCTGGGCATGATCCTTATGAATACCGGCGTGAACTACTCAAAGATCAGCCGAGATTTCGTGCGGTTCTCGATCTCGCTGCCGAAAAAGCCGGCTGGGGTAGGCCGCTCGCAGAGCACCAGGGACGCGGCATCTCGATCCATCGGTCGTTTGGCACTATCGTCGCCGAAGTCGTGGACGTCGAAGTCGTCGATGGCGAATTGACCATTCCGCGGGTCGTGTGTGCGGTCGACGCCGGCTACGCGATCCATCCCGACGGCATGGCCGCACAGATGGAAAGCGGTGTCGTGTATGGCATGACAGCGGCGTTGTACGGTGAGATTTCGATTCGCCATGGCGCCGTTGCACAGTCGAACTTTCACGATTACCCGATGTTACGCATGAACAAGGCGCCGATTGTCGAGACGCACATTATTAACAGTGGCGAGTCACTCGGCGGCGCCGGCGAACCCGGGACTCCGCCAATCGCAGCGGCCCTGACCAATGCAATTTTCGACGCGACCGGCATTCGCATTCGCGAACTGCCGGTGCGCCAGCACGCTTTAAAGAAATCCGACTTCCGGGAAACGGATGTCGCCTGACAACACCTATTGGATCAGACATTGAGTAAAGAACGGCTGAGTGAACTGCTGACCGAACTGAGCGCCGAACTGCACGACGCGGGCGATGTGGATACCGAGACACGCGAACTATTGAGCGCCTTGCACGAAGACATCGATCGCCTGACCGGCGAGGCGCATCCGACGACAGTCGACCGCGCCAAACATCTCGAATCGCGGTTCGCCGCAAACCACCCGGTCGCCGAACGCATCGCCCGGGAGTTCGCTGATCTGCTGGCGAAAATGGGCATTTGACTGTCAGCAATCGCTCTCTCGCCATCCTGGTGACCACGTTCGTGGCGCTGGCGGTGCTGTTTCTGTTCACTTCGCCGGTTCCCCAGGACCCGGCTTATCATGACTTTGCTGACCGTCGTACGATATTCGGGGTCGCAAACTTTTTAAATGTAATGTCGAACCTGCCGTTCCTTGTGATCGGGCTGTGGGGCATCGTGTTTGTTTTCCGTCACAGTCAATCGGTCTGCCTGCCGGGACTTGAACTCGCATATGTCGTATTCTTTTCGGGTATTTTTCTGACAGCTTTCGGTTCCGGCTATTACCACCTCGATCCGTCCAACGACCCACTCGTCTGGGACCGCCTGCCGATGACGATCGGTTTTGCCGGCTTGTTTGCCATTATCATTGGCGAGTTTGTTTCGCCGCGCATAGGACGGGCTGTCGTCATCCCGTTGTTGCTGATTGGAATCGCGTCAGTTGAATATTGGGCCTGGACGGAAACGATCGGTGTGGGCGACCTGCGTCCTTATGCCGTGGTGCAGTTTCTGCCAATGATGTTACTACCGGTTATCCTGCTGACTTACAAGCCAGCGATCGGTTCGGCGAAATATTTCTGGATCATGCTGCTGTTTTACGTGCTCGCCAAGCTGGCCGAGCAGCTGGACGAAAGTATTCTTGCGGCAGGCGGACTCATCAGCGGCCATTCGCTCAAACACATGTTCGCCGCGATGACGCCGGCGACCTTGCTGTACGCCTTGATGCAACGCCGAACGTTGGCGACGGCTACCAATGATGACTGAGATGGTGTATTCAGGAAGTTGCCACTGTGGCGCAATTGGTTTTCGCTATGCGACAGACCGTCATCCGGCCAAGTGGTCAGTGCGCGCGTGTCAATGCCGCTTTTGCCGAATGCACGATGCACTGAGCACCTCGGACCCGCAAGGCGGCCTGCGGTTCCTTGCCAGTGACGCAAATGCACTGCAGCGCTATCGATTCGCATTGAAGACAGCCGATTTCCTGCTGTGCCACAACTGTGGTGTGTATATCGGCGCCATCATTGAGATCGGTGAAAGACACTACGGCATCATCAATACCCGTGCGCTGGATGATTCGCCTGCCGACATGGCCGAGGTAGGTGCAATCAGCTATGACAAAGAAGATGTAGCAGGTCGCGTGAGCCGGCGCGAGGAGCGCTGGACGCCGGCCAGCATGATGCCATAATCAACCGGAACGCCACACCTTCTCGGTAAGCTCTGCCAGTCCGGCGTCGAGAAATTTGGGCGGCGCGTTCTCAATATCTTCGCGTTCCTCGACACAGCACAGGCCAGGCCAGTAACCAAGTAATTCTGCGTCGTTAACAGAGAATGGCGGTCCCATCGCCACCTCTTCGTCGTAATTGACCGTTATTACGAGTTGCTCGACATTATCACGCAACAGAGAGCTCACATGTGCGGCATAAGCCGGGCGCATTTCAGGCGGTACGGCGATCAGGGCGCCACGGTCAAAGTGCGCATCGCAGCGCAGGCTTGTCAGAGCGAAGAAGTCGCCACAATAAATCGTAATATCAATACCGTGGGCATCAAACCTCGGTAGCTGATCCTCCGACATCGAATAGCTGATTCCTTGCTCGTCAAAAAAGGCCTCGACCGCAATACTTGACAGCTCGACACCGATGACCTGATTGCCCTGCTCCGCAATCCAGCGCAGGTCGACTGACTTGCCGCAAAGTGGCACAAGGACGGTCCGTCCACTTCCGCGCCAGTGCTTCTTCAGGCTCGCATTGCCTGCGTCTTCATGCCAGCCAATCCGTCCTTCCCGCCAGCGCTCCAGCCAAGGCTCTGTCATTTGATTCTCTCCTGCCAGGTATCAGCCGAAGTTTACCCGCCCGATCCGCAGCGTTACTATGCGCGCGCACTCCAATCGACCAGGAACCGCCCAGAATGACAAATGCAATTCGTATCGACGGCAAGGAAAAAGCCGCCGAAATGTCCGAAAAAATCACAGCCGAAACAGCAGAGCTTCTCGAACAGCACGGGCTGCAACCCGGGCTCGCCGTCGTCATCATTGGCGAAGATCCTGCCAGCCAGGTGTACGTTCGCAACAAGAAGAAGCGGGCAGAAGGCTGTGGCTTTTATTCCGCTCAGCACACGCTCGACGCAAAATCCTCGCAACAGGAGGTGCTGAAGCTCATTGACGAACTGAATAACGACGATCGAATTCACGGCATTCTCGTGCAGCTGCCGCTACCTGATCACCTCGATGAACAGACGATCACACAGGCGATCTCACCAAGCAAGGACGTCGACGGGTTTCACTTCATCAACATTGGCAAGCTGACATCCGGCAACTTGGCCGATGCGTTCGTGCCCTGCACGCCAGCCGGCTGCATGCTGATGATCGAAGATCATCTCGGCGCGGACCTGTCTGGCCTCGATGCCGTTGTCGTCGGTCGCTCAAATATTGTTGGCAAACCGATGGCTAGTCTGCTGCTGAAAGCAAACGCGACCGTGACCGTCTGCCACAGCCGCACCAAGGATCTTCCGGATGTCGTCAGGCGGGCCGATATCGTCGTCGCTGCGGTCGGCCGGGCCAACATGGTGACCGGTGACTGGATCAAACCCGGGGCGGTTGTCATCGATGTTGGTATCAACCGGGTCGAGACGACGGTTGACGGTGAAACGAAATCAAAACTGACAGGTGACGTGGAATACGATTCGGCCTGCGACGTCGCCAAAGCAGTGACGCCGGTACCCGGCGGCGTCGGTCCGATGACGATTTCGATGTTAATGGCCAATACGCTCAGGGCCGCGAGATTGTCGGCCGGCCTGCGTGACTAGAGGCGGTCTTGGCCGTATTCATGAGCCGCGTTTCTGCGGCCATTGGCCCCAGCTGCGCGGCGCGTGCCGCGTCCAATGTCGGGGATCATTGGCAAGGTGCGCAACAATGCAGATGGGCCAATGGCGCGAAACCCGGAGGGAAGCACCTTTGCGGGCGCTCCGCGTTGTCGCTCGTCACTTGAGTGGATCAACCACGCAGCGCTCCTTGCTTCTCGCGATGCATCCCGCAGACGCGGCTTCGCGGCCATGAATACGGCCAAGACCGCTTCTTCAGACTTTCGCACCATCTGGCTACACCCGGACGACGCCGAGGTCGTCCAGATCATTGACCAGCGTCGTTTGCCACACAACTATGTCATCCACGACTTGCGGACCTGGGGTGACGGCGTCGAGGCAATCAGCGACATGCTGGTGCGCGGCGCACCACTCATCGGCGCGACAGCAGCCTGGAGTCTGTACCTTGCCGCTGTCCGCGGTGAGTTTCCACGCCACGAAGTAACACGTGCCGCGGACGCATTGCTCGCGTCACGGCCGACCGCTGTGAATCTGCGTTGGGCCGTCGAGCGAATCCTGGACGGAATCGACGATGCGCCGGATGCAAATCTCGCCGCTATCATTCGCAACGATGCCGAAGCGATTTGCGCAGAGGATATCGAGATCTGTCTCGGCATAGGCCGCCATGGCCTTGAGTTGCTCGAGGATATTTCCCGCCGCAAGAACGGCGACACGATCAATGTATTGACACATTGCAATGCCGGCGCACTCGCTACAATCAACTGGGGCACTGCAACGGCGCCCGTGTATCTGGCCCGCCAGCAAGGCCTCGACGTCCACGTGTGGGTCGACGAGACGCGTCCACGCAACCAGGGATCACAGTTGACGGCCTGGGAACTGGCGCAGAACAAAGTGCCGCACACGCTAATCGTCGACAACGCCGGCGGCCACCTGATGCAGCGCGGCCAGGTCGACATCGTCATCACGGGGACTGACAGGACAGCGCGAAATGGCGACGTGGCGAACAAGATCGGCACCTATCTCAAGGCGCTGGCTGCATTCGATAACGACATCCCGTTCTACGTGGCGCTGCCGTCGACGACGATTGACTGGGAAATCACGGACGGCATTGCCGGCATTCCGATCGAGGAGCGAGATCCCGCCGAGGTGACTGACATCTACGGTGTAGCAAATAGCGAACCCAGTTCGGTTCGAACGACAGCGCCCGAGACACCAGTCAGCAATCCGGCGTTCGACGTAACACCTGCCCGCCTTGTCACAGGACTGATTACCGAACGCGGCATCTGCGCGGCCAGCGAGAGGGGGTTGTCAGGCCTGTTTCCGGAAAAAGCCACCGCTTGATGATCGACGAAGGCTATATCAAGTACGACAGTGACTGGTCGCCCGGTGAGGCGCCGGATACTGAAATGACCAGCTTGTTGAACGCCTGGCGGCGACCACTGTACGACGCCGGACTCATCGGCCACTATGCCGACGTTGGCATCGGCTATGGAAACCTTAGCGTGCGCGCCAAAGCACATGGGCAGTTCATAATCAGTGGGACACAAACCGGGCAACAGGCCGACACTGATGGACGTCACTATGCCCTGGTCACTGATTACGATATTGAGCGCAATCGTGTCAGCTCGACGGGCCCTGTGCTGGCATCGTCAGAATCGCTGACACATGCTGCAATCTACGAACTCGACGAGTCCATCAGCGCGGTGGTTCATGTACACAGCCGGCTGTTATGGGACCAGCTAATAAACCAGGTACCCACCACGGCGGCTGACGTCAGTTACGGGACCCCCGAAATGGCGCATGAGTTGGCGCGCCTGTATCGCGATGACGAATTTGCAAAGCGGGGCATTGCGGTAATGGCCGGACATGATGAAGGCATTGTCAGTATCGGCCAGAGCCTCGAGGAAGCCGCAACGAGGATCCTCGGAATTCAAAGTGAATCGAGCTAGGTCTCGGGCTTTTCGATCGCGACGGGCGTCAGGTGGAAACGAAATGTCCTGCAGGTCTTGATGCCAGACAGCTTTTGGTCGTTCGACAACGGCTTGTAGGTGGAAGCTCGGATCGCATCTCTTGCCGGTTTCTCGAATGCACGATTCGTACTGCGGCGCACACCGACCCGGCTGGTCCTGCCTTCGCGATTGACCTTGAAACAGACTTCGACTTCGCCTTCAACTCGCGCTCGACGCGCTTTTTCCGGGTAAAGCGGCACGACCGTGTGTAGCGGTACTCGTTCGCCCTCGACGCCGGTCAAATATTCGACCTTCGTATCGTCCTGGGCCATAGCCGAACAGACCCAGAGGCCAACGAACACGGTCATTGCAACGCGATACCTATTGCTCATCGTCTTCGGCCGCCTGGCGTCTGTCGTCGATAATCACCAGTGGCGCAACAGGATTGGTTGCGTCCAGCAGCATCGAACGCACAATCTTGACCGTTCTTGCGTTAGGTGCCATTTCCTCGGCTTTCTGTAAGTCCGGTTCAGCCTCTTCGAGGCGGCCGAGCTTGACGTAGACAAGAGCCCGGTTGCTGAGTGCACGCCAATTGCGATCATTGAGCTCCAGGGCCTGGTTGCAGTAGGGCAGCCCCTTTTCCGGCTCGCCGAGCATGATATAGCCGGCGCACAGGTTGGACATGCCGGCTATTCGATCACGCTGACTGGCCGCATAGGTCAAGCCCCTGAGCGTCTTGCGCACGCCTTCTTCGGCGTCGCCGTCCAATAGCGCCTCAGCGCCTTCGTGGAGGTCGGTATTTGTGGGTCCGAGGACGGTCTTGCTTTCCTGGCTCCAGGCCGACAAAGACGCAAGGCACAGACAAGCCACGACCGTGCGCCAGAGCCGCCGAGTCGTCGCTGTATTCATTGCATGATCTTCCTGTATTGGGTACCTAGGAAGTACCGGACTGCAGATGCTCGTTGAAGTGCTGCAGCGTTCTTTCCCATGCCAGCGCCGCCGCATCGTTGTCGTATCGCGGCGTCGTGTCGTTATGGAATCCGTGGTTGGCGCCGACATACATATAAGCCATGTAGTCCAGGTCATTGTCCTTGGCCGCTTGCTCGAATGCCGGCCAGCCGGCATTGACGCGCTCGTCGAGTTCACCGTGATGCAGCATTAGCGGCACCTCGATGCGGGCAGCGTCTTCGGCAGACGGATGGCGCCCGTAAAAAATGACCGCGGCGCCGAGATCCGGGATACGAACCGCAAGCTGCCCTGACATGCCGCCGCCAAAACAGAAGCCGACAGAGCCAACGCTGCCATTTGAATCCGGATGATTCTGGATAAACTCGACTGCTGCGACAAAATCCTCGACCATTTCGGCGCCGTCGCGTTGCCGCTGCAATGTCCGGCCATCATCATCGTTGCCGGGATACCCGCCGAGCGGCCACAAAGCATCCGGGGCAAAAGCGATAAAGCCCGCCGCCGCGAGACGCCGGGCGACATCTTCGATATATGGGTTCAATCCGCGGTTCTCGTGAATGACGACAACACCCGGTAGTTTGTGATCGATGACGGTGGGCCGGGCAAAATAGCCGCGCATTTCACCACCACCCTTCGGCGACGCATATTTCTTGTAACTGGCCAAAATGGACGGATCATCCGGCGCAACCTGCTGCGCCAGCGCATAATCCGGACTCAGGGCGGCCAGAACGGCGGCGCCGGATACGGTGAATGCAGCTGCCTGGTCGATGAATTGCCGCCGGCTGATCTTGCCATGCACATAGCCGTCAAAGAGCTTGAGTACACGTGGATCGTAGTCGCTCGCATCAGCCACTGATGTAGTGCTCCAGCTGCTCGATCTCTTCTTGCTGGTCGGAAATGATCGCCTGCACGAGATCGCCAATGGAAATCATGCCGATCACACGATCGTCTTCGACGACCGGCAAGTGCCGAATGCGGCGCTCGGTCATGAGCTCCATGCAATCGTTGACTGTTTTTGCGCTCGACGTTGTCATTACATCCTGTGTCATGATCTCGGAGACCGGCGTATTTTCGGATGATCGTCCCTTGAGTATGACCTTGCGCGCGTAATCACGTTCCGTAACGATACCAAGCAACCGCTCATCTTCCATAACGATGAGCGAACCGATAGTTTCATCGGCCATGACCTTTATCGCATCGAACACCGAGGTGCCCGGCGCAACCGAAATGATGTGCCGCCCTTTCGATTCGAGCAGGTGTTTCACGAGTTTCATGCGTCCTCCCTTTCGTCGTCTGCCGCGACTTCTACCCTGATTCTAGCAGCAGGCGCGAACTACAGGCACGCGAGAGAGGCTCGCACTGATAAGTGCGAGAAAAATCAATAATTTAATGCGTTGCTTTGTTAGCTGTCGTTGTCGATGATGCCGCGAACGTTGGACGCGTTGAATCCGCCGCTGCCATCGTCGATGATGATCAGATCGTGCTCGACATCCTCGACATCGATGCCGCCGGAGCCGTCATCGATCGTGACGCTGCCGCCAACCTGCTGGACGGTAATGCTTCCGGAGCCATCCTCAATCTCGACATCGCCGCTCACGCCAACTACCGTGATCGATCCCGAACCGTCATCGATAGCCACGCTCGACGCGCCTTTGATACGGATGGATCCCGATCCGTCATCGATTTTGATGTCTGAATTGGCGCCGATAATCTTCATCGAGCCACTGCCGTCATCCACGACCAGCGCCAGCCCATGGGGCACTTGCACGTCGAGGTCGACTGTGGGCGAATCGCCCCAACCCCAGGAACGATCTTCGAAGTAGGCTTCGAGACGAGCTTCGTCACGTGCTTTTTCCAGCGAAAGTCGCAACCCCTTCTCGATTATTTGCTGTGCGTCGTCCGCGTCCTCGTCAGGTACATTAATCGTCGCGGTCACCAGGATCTTGTGTAAATCCTTGACTCCGGTGACGACGAGACTCCCGCCGCCGGCGTTGATTTCAAAACTCGAGACGCCATTGGTGTCGAGTTCGAGGTCACGATCTTCCGTGTACCCATTCCAGGCGGCATGGGCCAGACTGGCCGTAAACATGGCGATAACGATAATGCTTCGCATGATCTGATCCTTTTCTCGCGTGCAGAACTACCTGTTAGACGCCTCGCAACCGCAAAAGGTTGCAAAACACTCTCACTCGTCTTCGGACTGGAAAACGCTCAGGCGCTGCTCGAGATCGTTGAACGAATGCCAAACGCCGCGAACCATGACGCCGTGAACTCGCCTCGAGTTGCTGATATCCACAAGAGGGCTGGCATCCAGAAGAACGAGATCGGCGTCTTTGCCAGTCTCAACCGTTCCTGTATTGGTACCGAGAAACTTCGCGGGCGCCGTTGTCCCGGTTGAGAGCGCCTCGAACGGCGTCAGTCCCGCAGCCACCAGGAAACCCAGCTCGTGATGCACGGAAAACCCGGGAACATTGAATATCTGCGGAGCATCCGAGCCGAGCAACAACCCGGCTCCCGCCTCGTGCAGCGCGACGATAATCTGCCTGCGTATCTGAATGGCCCGTGCGCCAATCTCCGGCGTGAAACCACGCTCATTTAGTTGATTTTCTTTTGCCGCTATCCACTGCCGCACCGTCGCCCGCGGCATGTAGCGCATGTCCGGCCGATTGCCGAGCTCGGAAACACTGCTTTCATTGATGAGTTGCTCAACGAGTGACTGGGTCGGCACATTCCATGTCCCGGCAGCGGCCGTCTGCATGACAATCCCGTGGATGCTGTCCGGGTCCACCTGGTCGGCAAGCAGTACATCAAAAAAGCCGCCATAGCCGCCAGACCGGTCAGTATCGGTTGGCATCAAAGCCGCGATATAGCCATCGAGATGATCGATCGTCGCCATGCCGGCATCGAGTGCACCCGGCACGCCGACTGACGCCGGAACATGGCCCGCAAACGGCATGCCGAGTTCATTGGCCGCCTCGGCGATTGCGTTGAATTCACTCGCCGTCAGTCCCGGGTGAATCTTGAGAAAATCGTAGCCGGCCGCATGTTGCGAGCGCACCTTGCGAACACCGTCTGCCGGGCCGCTGACTGAGTTGCCGTTAAGGGAGGGCCCCGACGTAATCAGCCTTGGACCGAATTGTCCACCATCAAGCAACTCTTGCCGCAACACCAGGTGTGACGGACGACCCAGCATGCCGCGAATGGTAGTGACACCGTTAGCAACGAACAACGTGAATACCCGATCGAGGTTCTGCGAGCCGACATCGGGAACGTGCGCATGCATTTCCGCCAGGCCCGGCATCAGGTATCGATCGGTGCCATCGACCACGAGCGCGTCTTTTGGAACCGGCACGGTGTCGACATCGCCAATCACCGTAATCCTGCCCTCGTCGACAATGACGGTCTGCGCCTCGATAACCCTGTCATCGGTCATCGCGATTACATTGACGTTAAAAAAAGCCGTCGGCGCGGCAAGCACGGCGTCGGCGGCCAGGATCATTATCGCTGTCAGCAAGCTTTTCATATTTGCAAGCGTAAATTGCTATTCTTCAACTGGCAAACCGCCGGGCACTGGTGGGTTAGTGATGGTGTCGAGCGTCTGCTGTGAAACGTTGCCACCGCAGACGATGACCACAATTTTGCGTCCTTGCACGGCATCTTTTCGCGCCAGCAGCCCCGCTATGGCAACGCCCGCCGCTCCCTCGATTCGGTCCTGTTCGGCAGCCATGTAGTTGCGCATGGCCGAACCGATTTCCGCCTCGCCGACCAGCACGAATTCGTCGCTGAGGTCGCGGCAAAGCTCAAATGTGATTGAGTCCTGCTCGACTCCACCGGCCGTGCCATCAGACAAGGTTGGCTTACTCGGAAGATCCAGTACGCGTCCCGCCGCCACCGATTGCGCCATGACCGCGGAGGCTTCAGGCTGACAGCCGACCAGCATCAGCCCCGGGTTATGATCCTTCAGTACGCTGCCGACGCCACCGATCAGTCCGCCGCCCCCAACGGCAATGAAAGCGGCATCGACGTCAGGCAATTGCCGCACGATCTCTACACCACAGGTTCCCTGGCCAGCAACAACGGACGCATCGTTATACGGAGAGACGTAATACATGCCTTCACGCCCGGCGAAGGCCCGAGCCTCTTTTTCAGTATCGAGACCGTCTGTACCGAAAAACCGGATATCACCGCCATAGCTTCGAATCGCATCGACCTTGGCGGTCGATGTTTGTTCGGGAACAAAAATCACGCCCGAAATTCCGAGTTCTCTCATGGCATAGGCGACGGCGGCGCCGTGATTGCCGCTCGATGCCGTAACACAACCTGTCTCGCACCGCTCAGGCGAGAGACTCATCAGGCAATTACTGGCTCCACGCAGTTTGAACGAGCCGGTATGCTGCCGGTTCTCGAGTTTGAAAAAAACATCGGCACCCGTCGCATCACTGAATGCGGTCGAACGCTGCAATGGCGTCTCGCACACAATGTTGGAGATACGCCCGGCGGCAACTGCCGATGCGGCCGAAACTTCCTGGGTCAGTTCGCTCATTGCGCCCATACCATGCGTCACCAGGAAACCACTGACAAGTTACAGACTGGTCTGGGTGACGTGTCGTAGCAAAATGTGACGCAGGTTTCCCTTACCTGCCGGTTTATTTAACAATAAGCTTTTGGGCGCTCCCGTTTCGTTGACCTGCCCTGAATGCCGTGCAACGATGGGCTTGCGCATGACAAAGGCACACTTGTCGAAAGGCAGGGTCGCAAAACCACCGGTCTAAGGATCATCTCTATGACAGCGGGGTTGCCAGCACGATCCTCCCGTCGCCGTTCGGCCGACGCAATCTTCGTCAGTGTGTTTTTGGCATATTTCGATCGACTTTGCCGGAGACATGGATGTACGCAACGAAACTCGCCCACACCGGACAGTACCGCGTTAAGAGAATCATCGAACCCGCTGTGACGGGACCGGTCATTCGCACACCAGGTGATCTCAACGAACTCAGGAAAATCATCGACCCAGCTGCACGACTGCCATTGCCGCTTCGCGTCCAGGGCGCAGGCAGCGCATGTACCGGCTGCAATACGTCCGAGACTGGCACCACGGTCCGCATGACCGGGCTCGACCGTATCATCAATGTCGATTCCTACAATCACAAGGTCACCGTGCAGGCCGGCGTGCTCGTCGCTGACCTGGTCAGGGAGCTGGCTGAGTACGGCCTCGAGCTGATCGGCGGTTATGACCTGGCAGGGCGTACAGTTGGCGGCGCCGTATCCGCACCGTGCTTCGGTCCCGGGATTGGCAATGGTGGTGCCTACTTCGCCAGCGGCGTCATCGGCCTGAAGATGGTCCGGGCGGATGGCCAGATGTTGAAAATCGATTCGAGCCAGAAGAACCTGCTGGGGTCGTTTCGCACAAGCTTCGGTATGCTCGGCGTAATTCATGAAATTACTCTTCAGGTGCGCCCCATTCGCACTTTCACGGCCAGCCACCGCCGTATTTCGATCGACAAATTCGCATCCGTGGTGGATGCCCTCGCGCATGCGGATGTGGGAATCAAGTTTTATCTGATGCCATACCGTGACCGTGTTTACCTGGACTTGCGCCGTTACGAGGCAGATCCAGGCAATACCTACTCCGCACCGTGGAAGCTCAAGGACTGGGGTGAGAGCACGGTGTTGCCGCACATTTTCAAATCGCTGAATCGCGTTGTACCGGTGCAGTCAGTCCGATACAAACTGATCGATACCATTTCGGAGGCCACCCAGGGCCTGGTCAACTCGAGACTCGTTTCGGCTGGCTCCAATGCCACGTCCCAGTCTGACCCGAACGGCAAGCGCGGTGCGCGACGGTGTTTCTACTCCACCTGGTGTTTCCCGGCTGCCAATTTCTCGATGGTTGTCAAGGCCTACCGCAATTTCTGCGAGACGATGTATGCCGAGTCAGGCTATCGCAGCGATATGCCAGCCGTCGGATACCGGCTTGGGCGTGACGCTACGTCACTGCTATCTCCATCCTTCGATGAACCAATGGTCGCTCTGACGTCAGCTTCAACGCAGGAAAAAGGCTGGGATGACTTCGTCATTGATCTTGCCGAATTCGCGGAAAAATGGGGGGGGTTGCCGTTGATCAGCCAATCGCGCGCATTGCGAGCAGAGCACGTGATACAGACCTACAGCAAGCGCCTCGATTTCTTTCGCCACATGCGTCGCAAACTGGATCCCGACAATCGATTCCTGAGCCCGTTTCTCGCCCAGTTCATGCAATAGAAATTGCTGGACTTTATATATCGAACTGATACTATACATCGTCCCGATATATGGGCGGCCATGGCCGTCCAATCTGATGTAAGAGTGAAATTCGATGGATGTGAAAACAGTTTGTCTCGGCATGTTGACCGAAGGCGAAGCCTCCGGCTATGACCTGAAAAAGGCGTTCGAGTCTTCATTCGGCCACTGCTTCGCGGCTGGATACGGCTCGATCTATCCTGCCCTCGCGTCACTGGCTGAATGCGGTTGCGTGAGCTGCGAGGAAATTCCCCAGGACGGCAAACCGGATCGCAAGGTCTATCAGATCACCGACAAGGGCTGGGATCAGTTGCTTGCGGAACTCGATAACCCCGCCCCAAGTCACAAGGTTCGTTCGGAATTTCTTGCGACGATGGCCTTCGCGCACCTGATGACGCCCGAACAGGTGCAGACGGTGTTGGACAGTCGTATTCGTGATGCGGACGAGAACCTGCAGTTTATTGATGAATTCGAGAACAGTTGCGATCGCGAGTGGCCTGTGGGTGTTCGTTTTACGCTCGGCTTCGGTCGCGCGATGTTGCACACGATGAAGACCTATGTCGAAGAGAACAGGCACTTGTTTGACATCGACAAGCAAAAGAAAACGGTGGCGCGATGAAAAGCTTCACGCTCGCAAAACACCGCTCCTGGTTCTATTCAGGCGGCATCACCGTACTGATCACTCTGTGGCTGCTCTCAGGGACCCTTGGCGGCGATGAAGCCGAGAATACAGCGGCAGGGCCCGCTGTATCCGAATTCACGGCGCAGCACAGCAAAGTTCGAGTGCGAACCCAGACGGCTGAAGAAATCGTGCGCACGATCATTGTCAACGGCAAGACCGCGCCCGCCCGAATCGTGCAGTTGTCGGCCGAGACCGACGGTCGCATCGAGTATACGGGTGCTGAGCGCGGCGCCAATGTTGTGCGCGGCGGCACAATTGTCAGACTTGACGAGCGCGACCGCAGTGCACGACTGGCCCAGGCGATGGCAACACTGAAGCAACGCGAAGTCGAGTACGAAGGACGTCTGAAACTGCAGACTAAAAGTTACGTGTCCGAAGCGCAATTACAAGAGGCCATCGCACAACTCGAGGCCGCAAAGACAGAATTACGGCGCGCCGAACTCGACCTCGAATTCATGACAGTACGCGCCCCATTTGATGGCGCGCTGCAGTCGCGTGTCGTCGAGATCGGTGAATTCGTCAAGTCGGGCGACCCGATCGCAACCTTTGTTGACAATCGCACCATCATCGTCGCTGCCAACGTGTCAGAGTTCGACGCACAATATGTTGCAGTAGGCGAAGCGGCTGAAGCGCAACTCGCCACGGGAGAAGAAGTGCGCGGCACGATTCGCTACGTTGCTCCCGTCGCTGACGAGGCAACGCGGACGTTTGCGGTTGAACTCGAAGTGGACAACCGGGATGGAAATTTGCGCGCCGGCGGTACGGCCGAATTGTACATTCCTGCCGAGGTTGTTAACGCGCATCGCGTTTCACCGTCGCTTTTGACGCTCGATGATGCCGGCAATGTCGGCATCAAGATCATCAACGAAAACGGCGAAGTCGAATTCGTCGTGGCTGATATCGCATTGTCATCGAGCAATGGCGTCTGGATCGCCGGCCTGCCCGATACGGCGACGATAATTACGGTCGGACAAGGATTCGTCACATCCGGTTCGGTGGTCGATGCCATCCCCGAAAGCGACATCGCAACCTCGGTCGCCATCAAGGCGCACGACGGGAATAACTGATCCATGCAGATCATCGATGCTGCAATGGCGCGTTCCCGGACGGTCATTCTAGGGCTGGTATCCGTACTGATCGCGGGCGTCATCACCTATGTGACGATTCCCAAGGAAGCCGAGCCCGACATCGAGATTCCGATTATTTATGTCTACATCGAACACGTCGGCATCTCGCCCGAAGATGCCGAACGCCTTCTGGTGCGCCCGATGGAACAGGAAATTCGTTCGATCGAAGGCATCAAGGAGATGATCGCCGAGGCGTTCGAAGGCGGTGCCAGCGTGCAGATCGAGTTCGAGGCCGGCATCGATACCGACAAGGCGCTGCAGGACGTGCGCGAAAAAGTCGACATGGCCGAAGCCAAGTTGCCGGGCGAGTCCGAGGAACCGACGGTCAACGAAGTCAAGATGACGCGTTTCGACCCGATGCTGGTCCTTAATCTCGCGGGCAATGTGCCCGAACGGACACTGACGACAATCGCCAAGGAGCTAAAGGAAGATCTCGAAGCGATCGGTGGTGTGCTGGAAGTCAATCTCGTCGGTGTGCGTGAGGAACTGATGGAGGTCGTCGTTGATCCACTGGCCATGGAGAGCTACGGCCTCGACCAGGCTCAAATCGTCAGCTTTGTTAACCGCAATAACAAACTTGTCGCGGCAGGTTCGCTGCAGTCAAGGGAAGGCCGGTTCCCGGTGAAGGTCCCTGGTGTGTTCGAGAGCGCCGCCGACGTACTCGATCTGCCAATCAAGGCCGATGGCGAACGCATCGTGCACTTTAAGGACATCGCCGATGTGCGGCGAACCTACAAAGACGCAGAGAACTTTGCACGCCTTAACGGCAAACCAGCCATCGCCATCGAAGTCGTCCAGCGTGGCGGCGCCAACCTGTTGCAGGCCATTGAAGACGTCATGGCAATCGTTGCTGAAGAACAGCAATACTGGCCGGACGACATCGAGGTCAGCGTATCGAAAGACAAGTCGAAGGACGTCAACAACATGCTGGCCGAGTTGCAGAACAGCGTTATCGCGGCCGTGCTGCTGGTATTTATTGTTATTGTCGGCATTCTCGGTATTCGATCGGCACTGCTGGTCGGCATATCGATTCCGGGCAGCTTCCTGCTCGGTATCCTGCTAATCGGCTCGTTCGGAATCACGATCAACATGATGGTGCTATTCGCGTTGATCATGGCAGTCGGCCTGTTAGTCGACGGTGCGATCGTGGTGACCGAAATGGCCGACCGCCGCCTCGCGGAGGGCGAGTCTCGTCATGACGCCTATTCGCGTGCCGCAATCCGCATGGCCTGGCCGATCATTGCCTCGACCTGCACCACGCTTGCTGCATTCGTTCCGCTCGCGCTGTGGCCCGGCACATCCGGCGAGTTCATGAAGTACCTGCCGCTGACCCTGATCGCCGTGCTTGCTGCGTCATTGCTCATGGCGTTGTTGATCGTGCCGACACTGGGGTCGATCTTCGGCGAGACCGGTGCCGTCAACGAGGCAGCACGCCGTAACCTTGCGGCAGCCGAGACCGGCGACCTCGACAGCGTTGCAGGCTTTACCGGCAAATACATACAGTTTCTCAAGAAGTCCTTGAGCACACCGTGGCGCAATGTCGGTTACGTGTCGGCCTTGTTGCTGATCATCTATGTCGCATTCGGAACTCTCGGTCGCGGCACGGAATATTTCCCCGAGGTAGAGCAGCCGTTCGCAATGGTCGATATTCGCGCTCGCGGCGACTTGTCGATCGACGAACAGGATTACCTTGTGCGTCAGGTCGAAGAGCGCCTGCTTGACATGGCCGAGATAGAGTATCTGTACGTCAAGACCGGCGATGTCCGGGAAACTCCGGACCAGATCGGATCGATGACGCTGAATTTTGTCGATTGGGACAAGCGCCGAAATTCGAATGACATTCTCACCGAGGTTCGTGAGAGAACGGCTGACCTGGTCGGCATTACGATCGAAACTCGCAAACCTGACCCGGGACCACCGCAGGGCAAACCGGTATTCATCGAATTCTCGTCACGCGATGCCGACCTCGTCATCGACACGATTAGATATGTGCGCGCCGCATTGGAGCAACACCCGGGCGTGACGAACATCGAGGACGGACGGCCTTTGCCGGGCATCGAATGGCAGATCAGGGTTGATCGTGCAGAAGCAGCACGATTCGGCGCCGACATTACGCTGGTGGGCGCGATGGTGCAGCTCGTCACCAACGGCATTATGATTGGCGAGTACCGCCCTGACGACAGTGATGACGAGATCGAGATCAGGGTTCGCTACCCGGAACAGGATCGCAACCTGTCTCAGCTCGACGAGCTGCGCATTCCGACGCCAAACGGTCTCGTTCCAATCAGTACATTTGTCGATCGCGTTCCGGCACAGGAAGTCAGCACGATCACACGTACCAACATGCGCCGCACGATGACGATTGAGGCTGACGTATCCCAGGGATATCTTGAAAATGACGTCATCGCTGAGCTGCGCACATTACTCCCCACCCTGAACATCGATCCGCGCGTCAATGTCGCTTTCCGGGGCACGATCGAAGATCAGGAAGAGGACGAGTCTTTCCTTGCGCAGGCCATGATGATGGCTATCGCGATGATGGCCATAATTCTCGTCACGCAATTCAACAGTCTGTACCAGGCTTTCCTGATTCTGACGGCCGTTGTGTTCTCGACGGGCGGTGTGCTCCTTGGTCACCTCGTGCTGGGCATGCCGTTCGGCGTCATCATGAGCAGCATCGGTGTTATCACATTGGCCGGCATTGTCGTTAACAACAATATCGTCTTCATCGATACCTATAACGTCTTGCGACGTCGTGGCACCGATGCGTTCGACGCAATCTTGCGAACCTGCGCTATGCGTCTGCGGCCCGTGCTCCTGACGACGGTAACAACGATCGTGGGCCTGATGCCGATGGTGCTCGGCGTCAACATCAACCTGATCGCGCGCGAGGTATCGATCGGCGCACCCAGTTCGCAGTGGTGGACGCAGCTGGCCTCGTCAGTGGCCGGCGGTCTCGCCTTTGCAACCATTTTGACCTTGTTCCTGACGCCAAGCCTGCTGATGATCCAGGCCCGGGTTAGCGCACGGCGGGCCGAAAAACGCGCCGCAAAGACAGGTCAAACGGCGCCTGCGCCCTCCTGATGGCGTTACCGGGCTGAGGTCGCTTCGCTACGCTCGCGATGGCGGCTCGCCGACATCTAATCCAAAACGCTGATACGTGCATCTAATGGATACACGGCGGCGACTTACCGTGACGATTTCGCTAAATGATTGATTTAACTAGATAAGACTTGGGACTAATTCTGTGAACTGAGGGGTTGCGTTATACCGAACTAGTGTTATACTTCACTACAACACTAAGCAACCCCGCACACTGTCAATACGATGAAAACATTGAATTCGAAAATTGCTGTTCTGGCCTTGGCCAGCATCGCGGCACTCCCCGGCTGCGGTACTGGCGAGGCCAGCGTCGCCAACCAGGCCGAACTTCGCGCGGCCACGCCTGTACCGGTCGAAGTCACTTTGCCCGTACGCGCCGATATATTCGCGACCTACTACGCGACCTCAACCATCGAATCTGACGCTGATGCGCCGGTGCTTGCCCGGGTTTCGGGCGAAGTCGTCGAAATACTGGTAGAAGAAGGCGATGTCGTTACGGCTGGCCAGGTGCTTGCGCGCCTCGACGGTCAACGACTGCGACTCGAGATGTTGGCGGCAAAAGCTGATCTGGACCGCGTCAGCGGCGAACTAAACCGCTACGATGATCTGCATTCTCGCGGTCTCGTCAGCGCGACCATGTATGACGGCCTGAAGTTCGACGTTGATGCTCTGCGTGCCACCTATGAGCTCGCAATGCTCAACTACGACTATTCGCATATCCGCGCCACTATCAGTGGCGTGGTTTCATCGCGTGATGTCAAACTGGGACAGGCAGTCGAAGCCAATAGTGTTACGTTCCGCATTACCGACACCAGTGAGCTCGTCGCGTACTTGCAGATCCCACAATCTGAGTTGGCCAAATTCTCATCGGGTCACAGTGCGAATCTGCAGGTTGACTCGATGCCTGATGTCGAATTCGACGCCACGATCGCGCGTATCAGCCCGACCATCGATACCAGTAACGGCACGTTCCGTGCTACAGCGATCATCGGCAATGACGCCGGTAATCTCGTGCCCGGAATGTTTGCACGATTTGCCATTGCTTACGAAAAACACGAGAACGCACTGCTTGTTCCGAGTATCGCAGTCGTCGAAGAAGATGATGAAGCGTCGGTCTACGTCGTAGCTGACGGCGCCGTTGCTCGCCGCATCGTGGAAACCGGCATTTCGTTGGGCAGCCAGGTCGAGATTCTGGGTGGCCTTGCGGAAGACGAAGAGATCGTGGTAATCGGCCACTCGGGACTGCGCGACGGTAGCAAAGTTCTGGCAAGCAATCGCACGCCGGAAAGCTTTACGGGCTGACCGGCCGCGCCGGAGCACGCAAGCGCTGTCTTGTCGTGCGAAAAATCACAAAGGGAGAATTTAATGTCGCTGAATCACATGGTTCCGGCCGCGCTTGCCTGCGCGCTATTAGTGGGTGGGTGTGCCCAGGAGGGACCGGAGACCGAAGCAACCGAGAATCCGGAAGAAGAAGAGACGGTTGCCATCCCGGTCGAAGCGGGGAAACCGACGAGAGGAGACGTCTATGCCGTCTACTCCGGCACCGCACCAATTGAGGCCTATGCCGAAGCCGACGTCATTGCGAAAGTGGCTGGTGAGGTACGCGAAATCCTGGTTGAGGAAGGCGACGACGTCAGCCAGGGGCAAGTGCTGGCGCGCCTGGATGGTGACCGACTGCGTCTGGAATTGAATCAGTCCGAGGCCAACCTGCAAAAGCTCCAGCGCGACTACGAGCGCAACGTCGACCTTAAGGACAAAGGCCTGATATCGACTGGTGACTTCGACAAGATTCGCTACGAAATGGAAGCACTCGAAGCATCATACAATCTCGCCAAACTGGAGCTTGATTACACGCAGATTCGCGCCCCGATTGATGGCGTCATATCAAACCGTTTCATTCGTCGCGGTAATACCATTGCGGTCAGTGAACCCGCTTTCCGTGTCACCAGTTTCGATCCACTCGTGGCATACCTGCACGTTCCCGAACGCGAATATCGCAATATTCACAAAGATCAAATCGTCGCTATCGACATCGACGCGTTGCAGGGCCAGCGCATAGTCGCCTCGGTCACCCGGGTCAGTCCGATCGTTGATCCGGAGACCGGCACGTTCAAGATTTCGATCGAAATCAGCGATGAGCAGCGCCGCATCAAACCCGGCATGTTCGGCCGCATCAGCGTTGTTTACGACCAGCACTTAGACGTGTTGCAGATTCCGCGTAGCGCGATCCTCGAAGACGATGGCGAGACGAGCGTATTCGTTGTTGAAGACGGCAAAGCTATACGTCGCAGCATAACAACCGGTTACAGCAACAGTGGCCAGATCGAGATTTCCTCAGGCCTGACCGACGACGATCATGTTGTCACGGTCGGCCACGTGGGCCTGAAGGATGACGCCGATGTAACAGTCATCAATGCGACCGAAGAAACGCAGGTGAGCGATAATGCGCCGACTGATTGAGATCGCGACGGAACGTCGCGTCACGATCGTCATGTTGATGGTCGCGATCGTCCTGTTCGGCATGGTGTCGCTGTCGCGGCTGAAGCTCAATCTGCTACCTGATATTTCCTACCCCACGGTAACGATTCGTACCGAACTGACCGGGGGCGCACCTGTCGAGGTCGAAAACCTGTTGACCAAGCCCATCGAGGAAGCGGTCGGGGTCATTCGCAACGTTCGTCTCGTACGCTCAGTCTCGCGTTCCGGACAGTCTGACGTGACGCTTGAGTTTCTATGGGGCACCGACATGGATATTGCCGGTGTCGATGTCCGCGAAAAACTCGATATCCTGATGCTGCCGCTCGAGGCCAGCCGTCCGCTACTGCTGCGTTTTGATCCTTCCTCAGAGCCGATCATGCGCCTCGGACTGCTTCACAAAGAGGACGCGGCCGGCGATCAGGACGGCGCCGAAGCGCGTCTGAAGGCACTGCGGCGCCTGGGTGAAGATCGCATCAAGACGGACCTCGAGGCACAGGAAGGCACTGCGGCCGTCAAGGTCAGTGGCGGCCTTGAAGATGAAATAGAGATCCGTGTCGACCAGCAGAAGCTGTCTCAGCTCGGTATCAGCATCGACCAGATCGCTGCCCGAATTCGTGCCGAAAACGTCAATCTGTCGGGTGGCCGGCTCGAAGAGGGTAATCAGCGCTTCCTGGTACGTACGCTCAACGAGTTCAAAACCGTCGACGAAATAAGCGACGCCATCGTCGCCTATGTCGCGGACAGGCCCGTATACCTGCGTGACGTCGCGACGGTCGAGCGCGGCTACAAGGATCGCGAGGCGATTACACGCGTGCGCGGCAGAGAGTCAGTCGAACTTGCGGTGTACAAGGAGGGTGACGCCAACACGGTGCAGGTTGCCAACCGCATCAGTGCTCGCCTCGACGCAATTAACGAGTCCCTGCCCGACGACATCGAGCTGATAACGATTTACGACCAGTCGAAGTTCATCTCGTCCTCGGTTAATGATGTCAGGAACGCGGCCATTCTCGGCGGCATCATCGCAATCATTGTTCTCTACGGCTTCCTGAGTGACTCCCGTGCGACGACGATTACCGGTATCGCGATTCCGGTCTCGGTCATCGGCACATTTCTGCTGATGTATCTCAATGATGTGTCATTGAACATCATGTCGCTTGGCGGTATTGCGCTCGCCGTCGGAATGCTCGTCGATAACTCGATCGTCGTGCTCGAGAATATCGTGCGCAAGAAAGAGAGCGGCGAGGGAATTCTGGAATCTGCCCAGAATGGCACATCGGAAGTGGCCGGCGCTGTCGTTGCTGCCACATTGACGACGATCGCCGTGTTTTTCCCAATGGTTTTTATATCCGGTATCGCCGGACAACTGTTCCGCGACCAGGCATTGACGGTGACATTCGCGCTCGTGTTCTCGCTGATCGTCGCACTGACTTTGATTCCAATGCTGGCGTCGCTTGGTGGCAGCAAGCGCTATCACAATCAAAATGAAGATGCTCCACCAAGCTGGTTCACGAAAGGCGTCGCCTTCATCGTGCGCCTGTTTGCCTATTTGTTCGCCGGCCTGAGGTGGCTGTTCTGGATCATCCTGTGGGTGCCGAGCTGGATCTTGCAGCGCCTGTACAGGGTCATCGCTGCTGTCTACCCGGCCATCTTGAGCTGGTCATTACATCATCGCATGGCCGTTATTGTCATCGCCCTGGCGATCTTCGCGGGTACGATGTCTTTGATTCCGCGACTCGGCACCGAACTGATCCCACAGCTGTCCCAGGGTGAATTCAACGTCGATTTGCGCCTCGCGCCAGGCGCGCCGCTTGCGGAGACTGATCGCGCCATACAGGCGGCACAAAGTGCCGCTGCCGGTATCGCTGCCGTTGCTCTGGATTTCTCGGTCGCTGGCACCGGTAATCGCCTCGACGCTAATCCCGTCGACGCTGGCGACAACACCGGGACGCTGAGCATTGCGCTTCAACCTGGCGCGGGCCGCGCTGACGAGAATGCAACGATGGATGCCATGCGTGACGAGCTTGCACGTGTGCCCGGCGTACAGTACGAGTTCAGTCGTCCGGCATTAATGTCGTTTGCAAGCCCATTGCAGATCGAGATCTCCGGGTACGACCTCGACGGCCTGGCGCGAGTCAGTGGCATGGTTGTCCAGGAGATGTCAGCGTCAGATCGATTCACTGATGTCAAAACGACCGTGGAACGCGGCAATCCCGAAATACAGATTGTGTTTGACCAGGAACGTGCCGCCAAGCTCGGCCTGGCCGTTCGTGATATTGCGGATCGAGTCGTCGCGAATGTGCGTGGTGAGCTGGCGACGCGCTATACCTGGCGCGACAAGAAAATCGATGTGCTTGTGCGCAGCGTCGACACGCGGCAATCCAGTATCGAGGAAATACGGCGGCTCATCGTCAACCCGGCATCCGACAGACCCGTCTCACTCGATGCTGTCGCAGATATCAGCGTGTCCCAGGGACCTGCAGAGATTCGGCGTGTTGCCCAGGAACGCGTCGCGATCATCACAGCAAACCTGGCTTATGGAGATCTCGGCGCCGCCGCGGTCGAGGCTGGATCGATCGTGAGCCGCGTGCCGATGCCCGACGGCATCAGCGCAATTATCTCGGGCCAGAGCGAGGAAATGCAGGAGTCATTCCAGTCGATGCAATTTGCGCTCGCACTGGCCATTTTCCTCGTCTACCTCGTCATGGCGTCGCAGTTTGAATCACTGATACATCCTTTTGTCATCCTGTTCACGATTCCGCTCGCGCTGATTGGCGCTGTACTCGCGCTGTTTGTTACGGGAACTACAATCAACATCGTAGCCCTGATCGGCGTAATCATGCTTGCCGGTATTGTCGTCAACAACGCCATCGTCCTTGTCGACCTGATCAACCAGTTGCAAGATCAAGGTAAGAAGCGCCTCGACGCGATTATGGAAGCTGGCGCTGCCCGCCTGCGGCCTATCCTGATGACATCACTGACTACCGCGCTGGGGTTACTGCCCATGGCCGTCGGCTTCGGTGAGGGTGCCGAGGTACGTGCACCCATGGCTATCACGGTTATCGGCGGGCTGCTCGTCTCCACATTCCTGACGCTCGTCGTTATACCTGTGGTCTATTCGTTGATGGACCGCAAGAAGTGGCCGACGGCGGCACAGGCAGCCTGATGAAGCACACCGAGCTCGCACTCCGGCGCCCGGTCACAACCGTCGTGACGTTCGTTGCCCTGGCGCTCGTGGGACTCATTGCATCGCGACTACTGCCGCTCGAGAAATTTCCGGACATCGAGTTCCCGGGTATCTTCATCCAGATTCCCTACCCGGGCTCGACACCCGAGGAAGTCGAGCGATTGATCACCCGGCCCGTCGAAGAAGCTCTGGCGACACTGTCGGGTGTCGAACAGATGTTCTCGAGCTCGGACGAGGGACAGGCACAGATTTTCCTACAGTTCGGCTGGGACCAAAGCATGGGCGTCAAGGGCATCGAGGCGCGGGCGAAAGTCGACAGCATTCGACACCAGTTGCCTGAGGACGTGCGGCGAATTCTCATTTTTACCGGTTCGCTGGGTGACCAACCGGTACTGCAATTACGCATTTCGAGTGAGCGGGACCTGTCTGGCAGCTACGACCTGCTCGACCGCCTGCTCAAACGTCGGCTCCAACGCATCGAAGGCGTATCGCGCGTCGAGTTACACGGTGTTGATCCTCGCGAGATCCGCATTCTGCTCAAACCGGATCGCCTCGCTCGTCATGGCGTGGATATCGCTTCGCTAAGAGACCTGCTCCAGCGCAGCAATTTCGCTGTCAGTGCCGGAAAAATCACGGCTGGGGAGCAGCGTTTCAGTGTACGACCCCGCGGCGAGTTCACTTCCGTCCAGCAGATTCGTGACATTGCGATAAACGAAAGTGGCCTGCGCCTGCGCGATATTGCCGACGTTGAGCTGCGTACACCTGACCGCAACTACGGTCGGCATCTCGACCAGAAATATGCGGTCGGGGTCGCCGTCAGCAAGACAACGGGCGCAAACCTGGTCGAAGTCACCGATCGGGTTATCGCCGAAGTTGAGGAGATCGGCAAGTTACCGCAGATGCAGGGTATCAATATCTTCTCGCTGGACAATCAGGGTGACAGCGTAAAGGACTCCCTGTCCGACCTGCTCAGCGCCGGACTCGTCGGCGGACTGCTCGCAATCGTGGTTCTGTACCTGTTCCTGAGGCAGGTTTCTACAACGCTGATCGTTACTGCCTCTGTACCGTTTTCGATCTTGATTACGCTGGGTGCGATGTATTTCTTCGGCCTCACGCTCAATATCCTGTCGATGATGGGCCTGATGCTGGCTGTCGGCATGCTGGTCGACAACGCCGTTGTCATCACCGAGAGCATTTTCCGGGAACGCGCCGAAACTGACCTGAGTCCACGCGATGCAACACTGAAAGGTGTGCACGAGGTCGGCCTCGCGGTTATCGCTGGAACGGCGACTACGGCTATCGTATTTGCACCAATGATATTCGGCACGAAGACGGACATCATGGTCTTTCTGACGCACGTCGCAGTAACGATTATCGTTGCGTTATTTGCGTCGTTGTTGATTGCTCAGACACTGGTGCCAATGCTCGCAGAACGCGTCGCGGTTCCACCGCGACCAAAAACGGGAGGCTTGATGTCGCGGCTGACCCGGCGCTACGAGCGCGGCCTGTCCTGGGTTGTGAACCGCCCGTACTGGACGGCACTCGGCATATTCCTGACCTGCGTCATTGGCGTGTTACCACTCGCCCTCGAACTCGTGCACTTTGATGCATTTCCTCGGGACGTCGGGCGGCGACTCTTTATGCCGTACCACGTCGAGGGTCAGCATTCCCTGGAGCGTCTTGAGGAAACCGTCGATACGATTGAAGACTATCTGTATGCGAACAAAGAGGAATTCAACATTCGCAGCGTCTACAGTTATTACGATTTCCAGCAAGTTCAATCGACAATCCTGTTGACCGACGAGGACAACGCAACGCTGTCAACCAAAGAGGTTATCGAACGCATCGAGGCCAACCTGCCCGCTATCGTGATCGGCAAACCCAGTTTTGAATTCGACCAACAGGGCGGTGGCGACGGTTTCAGCGTGCAGATATCGGGAGATTCAACTACCGTTCTGAACGAACTCGGCGACGACATTGCGCGCGCGTTGTCCGCTATAGACGGACTAAAGGACGTCCGCAGCGACGCAGAGAGTGGTGACAAGGAAGTTCGCGTCATCATCGATCGTCCACGTGCCGCGTTGGCCGGGCTGACAACGGAGGAAATAGCCTCGAACATCGCCATCGCCATGCGCGGCGAGAATCTCAGGGAGTTCCGTGGTGAATCCGGCGAAGTGGCCGTACGACTGGCATTTCGCGATGATGAGAAACAGTCTGTTGAGCAGCTTGCCGACCTGCCGCTGTACAAACCGAATGGCGAGCGTATTACGCTCAGTAGTGTCGCCAACCTGCATGTTGCTCAGTCACCTGACACTATTCAACGCACTGACCGGCAAACAGCTGTCATTCTCTCTGGCAATCTCGAGGATGAAACCAGTCTCGAAGATGTCCAGCCGACGATCGAGGACATGATGTCCCAGATCGAGTTACCACCCGGTTACAGTTGGAAATTCGGCCGCGGCTTTGAACGTCAGGACGAGACTCAGCAACAGATGGGGCAGAACATCCTGCTGGGTATCGCCTGTATTTTTCTCGTAATGGCAGCTCTGTTCGAATCGATGCTGCTGCCGTTCTCGATCATTCTCGGGTCGATTGTGTTCTCGATCTTCGGTGTGTTCCTGTTTTTTGCGGCTACCGGAACGACGTTCTCATTTATGGCCTCTATTGGCATCATGATATTGATCGGTGTCGTCGTGAACAACGGCATCGTGCTCGTCGACCATGTCAATAATCTTCGGCTACGCGGCCTGCACCGCAATGCAGCCATCGTTGAAGCCGGTCGAGATCGCCTGCGACCGATCCTCATGACCGTCGCGACGACGATTGTCGGTCTGTCGCCTCTCGCTGTAGGCACAACGCAAGTTGGCGGTGACGGTCCGCCGTACTACCCGATGGCGCGCGCCATCATTGGCGGACTCGCCTTCTCCACGGTCGTGTCATTATTCGTCGTTCCCGCGCTGTACATCTACTTCGACAACTTGTCGGCCTGGGGCCGCAAAGTTATGCGCACCGCTCGTGGCGAAGTCTCGCGATCGCTGCCAGCCCAAGAAACAGGATAAGCAAGACACCTGTTGCTCCGCCACCGCCGCGGTTGACGACTATAATTTCAGGCACGTCGGCCACATCACGATCGGCGTCTTCGAGCGGCAGAAAGGCGAGCTCGAGCGTATCTTCCGGGCCGTACCAGGCGAGAAACGTATCGTCGTAAGGGTCGAACAACTCTATCAGTATGTCGTAGCTGCCAGTCGGGTAGCCGCTGATCAGTTCCGTGACGATGATGTATTCGTCATCGCTCGATGCGCCGAACAGTGTGAAGTCTTCGGTTACCGCATACTCGTTCCAGGGGCCGCCGTCCAGACTCAAATAGACGACCGCGTACACGTCGGCGAAGGTGTAATACGTGTCAGCGTCGAACAGTAAGTCTATGCCGTGATAATAGCCGTCGCGATCATGATCATTGAACAGCTCGACATCGGCCGAGTAGAACCAGAAGTCATAATTGGCTGCTTGTGCAGACTTGGACAGCGCCATTGGCGTCTTCCCTGCCAGGCGGCCACCATCCGTGCGCAGCTCGGGAAACTCATCCTCAGTTATTTCGCCCGGGGTACCGCCGTCTCGATCGGCGCGGGAACTTTGTGTCGACACCGACAAGCGTGATGACTCCTCGGCAAATGCGTTAATTGAAATCAACAACAAGCCGGCGAGCAGAAAAACCCAGGCCGTTACTTGTGATCGGTTGACGGACAGTGCGTAAGTAATCATTAGTCACTCCTCTCGTGCTTCGTGACTACCATTTAATAACTCCGTCTCTGAATCGTTGCTGAACTCGTAGGCAAATTGAATGCTAAATGCGATGATGTTCAGCTGTCGTTAAGTTTCACGGCGAATTTCACTCATGGTTCACGACGTCCGTCAAAATTCGACGGGTAGAGCTATCGGCTACCTGTTGTTCGGGGTCATTGGCGGCCTCGGCCTCGACCTGTGCGCGAAAGGCCTGCTTGCGACCTATTCCCTCGAACAGTTCGTGTTTCTTCGCAGCCTGATTGGACTCGCGATCTTTGTCCTCATCGGAAAGCAATTTGGCGGCGTACGCAGCCTGATCACTGCCAAGTGGCGCTGGCATCTGCTACGCACGCTGCTTGCAACAGGTGCCATGTTCGGGTTCTTCTACGGGCTGGCACGCATGCCGCTGGTCGACGCGCTGACACTGGGTTTTACCGCGCCACTGATGGTTACTGCGCTATCGGTACCGTTGCTTGGGGAACATGTCGGCTGGCGTCGCTGGACTGCAGTAACCGTCGGCTTTGTCGGCGTATTGATAATCCTGCGGCCAGGTGGCGGTGAAGCCTCTTTCGCATCTGTCGCAGTCCTGTTTGCAGCATTCTGTTACGCCTGCATGGCCATCACGTCGCGCAGTCTCTCTACAACCGAAAGCAGCTACGCGTTGTCCGTGTACGTCATCGTAGGTCCGATGATCGTGTCGCTGGTTTTACTCGGCCGCGGTTCCTGGCAGGTGCCAGACCCGAACGGCTGGGTACTGTTTACGCTGGCCGGCGCCTGTTCGGTGATCGCGTGGATCGGTATCATCGGCGGCTACCGCCGAGCGTCGCCAGCGCTGCTGGCGCCCTTCGAATACACAGCATTGATTGGTGGAGCGATCGCCGGCTACTTGATCTGGAATGAGGTTCCCGATCGATGGGTTGTACTCGGCGCAACGGTAATCATGGCGTCGGGGCTGTTTTTGGTTTATCGCGAAATCGGTGGCGCGCTTTCCAAACGATGGCTTAACCTACGTCCCCGGCGCTAAGACCCGCGATCTCAGCCGGCGTTACCTTCAGCGATTCGGCCACGCTATTGAAGAAGTCTATCTCCAGCACACTGATTTCCTGGTCGCTGCGAAAGACATCTGCCAGCGCGTGAATTGTATCCACGCGGTCTGCGTTGGCCATTTTGTCCCGTACGCTTGACAGGTATTTCAGCAGTGAGGACTCAGCGTACAATTCCTCGCGCGCAGCAACGCGGACGTCGCCGGAACTGAAGTCATCGCCTGTATGTTCCTTAAGAATCTCGCGAATCCGGTCGACCTCGACGGTCTGAATGTTGATATCGGCGTTTGCTGCCCTGGAAAGGGTCATTAGCAGAACTTCCTTGTACAGCTCGTTACGTTCGTCATCACTGATGTCCGAGCCGCCGAAGATTTTCAATACACTCTTAAGATCTGCGATTGCCATTGTGCTCTCACTGTTGATTATTGTTTCAGCGCGGGTGCCGCGACTGAGGCAAGTACCGGAGTATACACGGCAATTATTATTAGGCTAGTCGTCGGCTGAGCTGGATATCATAGCGTATTAAAAGCACGTTTTATACCTTTGTTTTTATGCGAGATTTTTCGGATACTGTTGTTGGGCAAACAACTGAAAAGGAGGTGATCCATGTCTAGTGAGATATCAAAGGTATTGAGAAAGCCGTTGGGTCTTGTGCAGATTATGGAGCTACCTTCGCACCGTACCTGACCACGCTTTCCAATCCGAATCTCACGAAAAAGGCTGCCCGCAGGCAGCCTTTTTCTATTTCGCCATGGGTCGCGAAGACTATCCGTCGTCTTCGGCCATTGTGCGTTCAACCCGGGCCGTATAGATGCGCGCACTATCGCAGTCAATGATGTCGTCGAACAGCTCATTGGACTTCTGATAATGTCCTTCTGCGTACAGTGCCCAGTTCGAGCCCAATGTTGTGTAGTCTCCCGTACTGTTCACTGCCTTGAAGTCGTAGTCAGCGTCCGCCGTTTCTCCCCAGACCGGGAAGAACATCCAGGAGCCACCCACGATGCCATGCTCGTCAGCATAGGCATTCCATTGCTGTTGCGCTGCGTTGAGCTGCTCCATCGTCGCACCTTCTTTAAATGAGCAGTTCGAGAACTGCAAAACGAAAGAAATGTCCGACTCGTCGTCATTTGGCTGCGGTTCCCTCACCCTGACGGAAGCGAACTGTGTGTGCGCACCGCAATCCAGTACTTCGGAAAACTTGGCAGCAATCTCCCGGCCAGCGGTCATGAAAAGGTCTGTGCCGGCCCCCATCGCCCTGCCATCAGACCATGCACCCAGCCAGCCAACGTCGAAAGCGCGCTCGCCGTAGTAGCTCGGCCATATCGTTGCGGCAAAGTAGGACGTCTGGCCCTCTTCATCCATCCACGCGTTCCATTCTTTGGTCACCGCTGCCAGGTCAGCCGGCCCTTTGCCATCATTGAAATTACAGGCAAACGCCTCGACAGGTACGAAATCCAGGCCATCTGATTCCTCCTCTTCCTGTGCGATCACAGCTCCGCTACCAACAAACAGGAACATCAGGGCGGACATCGCCGCCGTAAGAATTTTCTTCATTGTTAACCCCTGTTACTTATTTGTTTTTGAGTACCGGCTTTGCGCCGGATTACAGAGAGTATAGCTTACTCGCTAAGAATCTCGCCCAATGCACCGACTACGACGTCAATCTCGTCCAGCGTGTTGTAGTGCACGGCGCCAATTCGAACAGCGCCGCCCGAATCGTTGATATTCAAAGCCTTGGCAAGCTCGAGCGCATAGTTGTGGCCGTTCCAGGCGAATATATTTCGCTCGGCGAGGCCTTTGGCGATTCCTGCAGGCGACTTGCTGTCGTGAATGAATGACACCGTAGGTACGCGCCTGCGCGACGCGTCAGGGTCCGAGATGCCGATAATCCTGGTACCCGAAATATCCTCGATCCCGGATATCAGTAGCTCCGCCAGTTGCCGCTCATAGTCAAACAACAATCCAAGTGCAGTGCGCAGGCGATCACGACGACCGCCCGATGCTCCTGCCATCGTCTCGCCTATCCAGGCGAAATAGTCGATGGCTGCTGCCGTACCGGCCATGCCCTCAAGACTTGGCGTTCCTGTCTCGAAGCACCACGGCAACTCCGCGGCCGCCGGCCGCACCTTGTAAGGCTGCAATTGCTCCAGTACCTCGCGACGCCCCCAGAGTATCCCCTGGTGCGGCCCGAAGAATTTGTAGGCCGAACACACGTAGAAATCGCAGCCAAAGTCCTGCACGTCACTCACAATATGTGGTGCTGACTGTACGGCGTCGATGTAAGACCACGCCCCAGCCTCTCGCGCCTTTGTGCAGATCGACTTGACGTCATTGATCGTTCCCGTCAGGTTACTCGCACCGCCAACGCACACGAGACGCGTCCGTTCGTTCAGCAAGTCGTCGAGTTTCGACAGATCGAACTCATAGGTATCGGTATCGAATGGTAGCCAGCGAATCTTCAGGTCAAAGTCGCGAGCCATGAGTTTCCAGGGCTCGACGTTGGCGTCGTGATCCATGCGCGACAGGATAATTTCGTCGCCCGCCTGCAAATGCCGCCCAATCGATCGCGATACATGAAACGTAATCGTCGTCATATTCTGGCCGAAAATGATTTCGTCCGGCGACGGCGCATTGACGAAGTCGGCCATCGCGGCTCGAGCTTCATCCACCACCTGTCCGACAAGCCGTGATGTCAGGAAATGACCGCCGAGGTTGGCGTTTTTGAACAGCAGGCAATCAGCCATGCGATCAGCGACGATCCGGGCCACCTGGGTGCCAGCCGGATTGTCGAAGTAGTAGCGTGCCTGACCATCGTCTTTCGTGGACAACGACGGAAATTGCGTACGAATCAGCTCGCTGTCAATTGATTCTGCATCGATCGCGGGACTACTCATTCGCTTTACCACCCCACTTCTCACGGTGCGCATCTTCGGCGCGTTGCCGGACCTTCGCATGCCGGCGTGTCAGTAACAGCGAATTCGGATCACAAACCTCGGCCCTGATTAGCCCGAGGTCACTGGCCGCGTCAAACAGACTGGGATACCAACGTTCCCAGTTGGGCAGCAACAGTTCGACCTGGTCGCGAAGATTCATGCACGCAATGTAACCGAGCGTTACTGGCGTGACAACGTGGGCGGCTTAACTCAATCGAGAATCATGCGTGAGCCGAATATGGCCACCGCGAGGAGCACGGAGCCAAATACGACAGTCTGCAAAACAGAAGCACTGATGGCGACACCCTGCACTTCAGGCAACCAGGACACAGGTGCCTCGACGAGGCCCTGTGGAACGACTGCCAACAGTTTGGATGCAGCAATGACGAGCTCAGACGCCGGCTTGATTGCTATGGCGCCGCCAACCAGCATCGCAACAGGCAATGCCAGCCGCCGTACCCAGAGTCGACGGCGAATACGCGTCACCACGCGGTGACTGAAGCCGTCGTCAGCAATCGGCTCCGCCGCGAACATCGACTCGAGGAGCCGGTCTTCAGCGTCTTTGAGTTTCTCAGCCATGTTGATGATCTTTGATGTCAAAACTGGTCCTGATCTTTTCTTTACCACGAAATATTACGGATTTAATCGTACCTATCGGCAGACCGGTCGCTTCGCCGATCTCCCGGTGTGACAACCCACATGCGTATGACATAACCATTATCGCGCGCTCTTCCCGGGTAAGTACTGCGAGGAGCTTGTCCAGATCAGTAACTTCTTCAGTACTTGGAGTGTAACTCCTCGACTCGAGCTCCGCGACATGTCCTACCTCATCCATAATCTCGGCATAGCGTTTCGATTTGCGCTTTGATTGCAGAAACGTCGTGTATGCGACTTTGAGCAACCAGCCGATAAACGAACCGCGACCCGAGTAGGTCTGCAACTTGTCCCAGGCGTGAAGGAAGCAGTCCTGCGCAAGATCATCGGCGGCGACTACGTCGCCCGTGAGTTTGCGCAGGAAATTCCGGACCTGCGACTGGTGGCGCCGGATCAGTTCCCCGAAAGCCGCCGTATCCTGTGATGCAACGGCAAGCGTAACAAGGTGCTGATCGTCGCCCGATATCGCTGTTTGGACTATCGCTCACGCTCCGTAAAACGCCACATGATGACATAGGCCAGACCGAGCATCAGCGGGAAAGCCGCAATGCCGGACATAATGAAGAATACTTCTTCTTCTGTTTCCACCGCACCTATTGTCGCACCAAAAATGCTGATTCCAAATGCGATTGCGAACCAGATCAGTGACAGGCGCAAATCCTTGTCTTTAGACACTTTCTGCGGCTTGCCCAAGCTTTCGACAAGTTCCGGAGTCAGCTCTTGTCCTTTATCGATTGCGGAACGAAGCGTCTGCTGCATCTCACTCCGGGAACGATACCGGAACCAGAAAAAGAAACTGATAATGACAGTCATCGCCGCGAACATTGCGATTGGTACCCATAATCCTTCCACTTTGCTATCTCCACTTAGTTTTGCTGCTCATTGAGCAGTTCTCACCCGGTAGATGCACCGTATTGACCGATTGGATGCAAGATTCTTAACTTGTTGTTTTGCTGGGCTTTATTATGTTCAGTGTAGACGAAAACCAGGAAATATCGAGCTCTTTGAGTCAATTAAACCCCACCCGGGCGATTGCCGCGTTTGTATCGGGCATGAGAGTCATTGCCCGAACAATTTCCGCATTGCGCGACCCGCGCTGGTACCAGGTATTCGTACTCAGCTTGTTACTTTGCTTCGGCGTATTCGTGCTGGACTTCGGTATTCATTGGCAAAACGCCATCGCGATATTTGCGGCCGCACAGCTGGCGCAGTATGCAGGCGCGCGGTTTGTGGCCCGAGTTTCCTATGACCCCCTCAGTGCCCTGATTACGTCGTTCTCGTTAACGCTGTTACTACGTACGGACCTGATAATACTCGCGATGCTCGCCGCTATCATTGCCATCGGCAGCAAGTTCCTGATTCGTGTGCGTGGCAAGCACGTGTTCAACCCTGCCAATGCCGCCCTCGTGTCAATGATGTTACTCAGCGATAGCGCGTGGGTGTCGTCAGGACAATGGGGCAGCGCGACTGTCGGTGCGCTGGCACTGGCCTGTCTGGGCATGCTTGTGCTTACGAAGGCTCGTCGTGCCGAAACAACCATCGCGTTTCTATCGGCCTATGGTTTGCTACTGGCAGGTCGCGCAATCTGGCTAGGCGATCCGCTGAGCATTCCGCTGCATCAGCTTCAAAATGGCGCCTTACTGATCTTCGCCTTCTTCATGATATCGGACCCGAAGACCACACCGGATTCCTCGCTTGGTCGAGTGCTGTTTGGCACGCTTGTCGCGTCAATTGCTTACGCGATCCAGTTTATGGCCTACCAACCCAACGGCCCAATTCTCGCCTTGATCATATCGGCACCCCTGGTGCCGCTGATCGACATCGTTTCGCGAGGGCACAACTACCGGTGGGAACAACCGATGGCAGATGCAAGCCGTCAAATCAAAGGAGTGTAGTGATGAGATTTCTAGTAACTGCGACAGCCGCCATGCTGACTATCGCGTTATCAACAACGGCACAGGCGTTCTGCGGTTTTTACGTCGCACGCGCCGATACCAGCCTTTTCAACCAGGCATCACAAGTAGTTCTGGTTCGCGACGATGATCGTACCGTTATCACGATGGCCAACGACTTCCAGGGTGACGTCGAAGACTTTGCAGTTGTCATCCCGGTACCAACGTTCATCGAGCGCGAGCAAATCAACGTATCGAACCGCGCGGTCGTCGAACATCTCGACGCTTACACGGCGCCGCGACTTGTCGAATATCACGATCCGGATCCCTGCGTACGCTACGAACTCATGAGCCGCATGGCCCAGGACGCTTCATCTCCCGTGCCGAAAATGTCAAAGGACGACAGAGAACGGTCGCATGGTGTCACCATCGAGGCCAGTTATACGGTTGGTGAGTATGACATCCTGATTCTCTCAGCAGAGGAGAGTACAGGGCTGATCAAGTGGCTCGACGACAACGAGTATCGCATTCCCAAGGGTGCGGAATCGGTTGTCGACAGTTATCTCAAGCAGGACATGCGGTTCTTCGTCGCAAAGGTCAATCTCAAGGAACAGGCGAAATTCGGCTTCTCCTACTTGCGCCCACTGCAGGTTGCCTATGAGAGCAATAAGTTCATGCTGCCGATTCGCCTCGGTACGCTTAACGCACAGGGCAAACAGGAACTGTATGTCTACGCACTGACCCGTACCGGCCGAGTTGAAACGACAAACTACCGGACCGTGAAGTTGCCCAGCAACACCGACGTTCCCGAGTTCGTGCAGGCTGAATTTTCCGACTTCTATCGCGCCATGTTCGATAAGCAGACGCACAAGGAGAATGAACGGGGCGTGTTCCTCGAGTACGCCTGGGACATGGCGTGGTGCGACCCCTGCGCGGCCGATCCGCTAAGCAGCGAAGAGCTGCGCAAGCTCGGTGTGTTCTGGATCGACAGCTCACAAAATGCACGCATGGGCAAGAGTGGCGCCGAGAACGTTTTTGTCACCCGCCTGCACGTTCGATACGACAAGGACCATTTCCCTGAGGACTTGATGTTCCAGGAGACCGGAGACCGGCAGAATTACCAGGGTCGCTATGTCATTCGACATCCGTTCAGGGGTCAAACAAGTTGTGATGCATCGTCCTACTACGCAGAGGTCAAAAAAAGGCAGGATCGCGAAGCCCAAACGCTGGTGGACCTGACCGGCTGGGACATCGACGATATTCGTAACAAGATTGACTACATTGACGGCGCGATTCCCGAAGCCGACAAAGAACCATGGTGGAAACGCATCTGGAAATGAGATCAGTCTGGAAAAAAACGCCCCGGCCCTGCGCCGGGGTTTTCTTATGCGTGGTCCTTGTGCCAGAGCGCGATCAACTCGGCCTCGTACTCCGGCGGAAGGCCGGCTTTTGGCACAGACGTTCGTTCGGCCGGCAATGTCGCCCACCAGCTCATCACGTCGCGAATCGTTTCGCGCACCGGGCGATTGTGCAAGCCTGCCTCGCGAGCATTTCCTGAGATGAACTGGGCGCCCATCGCCTGGTTGCCACGTTGCGGGTGCCAGACCGGAAACGCACCCCAATTTCCAGCCGGCATACGCTGGCTGGCCGCCAGAGCAAAGTCCTCGCCGACCCAGGTGGCGTCGACACTCGACGCCGTCACAGCCTGACAATCGGCGAGCAGGTCGCCCATCGCGTAGGACCGCTCAGGTGTCGCCGTCACGTATGTACCGGCAATTCTCTGTTCGACGCAATCAATCGTGAAATTCGCGAAATCTCTTACGTCGATGATTTGCACATGATCTACGGGTTGCCCCGGCCATAACATCTCACCACCGCGTTGTGTGCGGACAGGCCACCAGGTGAATCGATCCGTGTGGTCGCCTGGACCGCAGATATAGGTTGGCCGCAGCACGGTCGTTCTTTCGTCGCCTAATTCTTCACGTACGGCGGTCTCGCATAATGCCTTCAACGGACCGTAGGTCGCAGCGGTCCGCTCTTCCGTTGCCTTGTCGGCTAGTGTGCCGACAGCAGAATCTTCATCGATATCCTGCGTGAAACTCTCATATACGGAGGCCGTGGAAACAAACAGGTAATGAGACACATTGGGCGCCAATAAGGCAGCGGAGTCTCGTACATGTCGCGGCAGGTATCCGGAATTGTCGATAACGACGTCCCAGCGCCTGCCCCGCAAACCGTCGAGTCCGTTATTCCGGTCGCCCTTGATCTTCTCGAGATCCGGAAACAGCGTGTTGTTGGTACGCCCACGATTGAATAACGTGACTGAATACCCACGGCGTAGCGCTTCGCGCGCCATATGTGGCCCGATGAAGCCCGTGCCTCCAAGAATCAGGACGTCGAGCGACTGCTGTGCCGCGCGTGCCGGCGTGGACGACACAAGACTCAGTGCGCCCGTCGAGAGCGCTGCTGCACCGAGCGCGCTTGCCTTGATGAATTCACGACGATTGTTTTTCATCTTTATGTGCTACCGATAGCGCGCAAGAATCTTCTTGAGTTCGTCTTTCCCGGGATGCAATTTCTCCAGCGGGTACTCAGACAACGGCGTCTCGATGTTGCCCATAAGGTCGTGCATTTCCTTACGCGAATCATCTATGTACAAGAGGCCGGTAATAATCTCCCCGGCATTGAATCGCTCGCGCAGGTATTTGAACGCGGCCGCACGGCTCGTTGGGTCGTACTCGTTGTCGATCTTACGCAGAACGATCTTGCTACCGTCATGCAGTTCGACCTGCATCGCCGAACCCTTGTCGTACTGCGTCTGGATTTCTTCGGCCGGTGGAACGTAGTCAGCGTCGACCACATGGTGATAGAACTGTCGCGTGTGCGCGTAGCTTTTCGTGGATCCTTCGTGATCGTTGAACGTGACACAGGGACTGATCACGTCGACAAGAGAGAAGCCATCGTGCAGTAATGCGCCCTGGATCAACGGCACCAACTGCTCCTTGTCGCCCGAGAAGCTGCGCGCGATGTAGGTCGCACCGAGCGACAATGCTGTACTGACGGGATCGATCGGTTCCTGCTGATTGGGCAGGCCCTTCTTGGGCTTGGTGCCGATATCGGCGGACGCCGAGAACTGGCCCTTGGTAAGTCCGTAGACACCGTTGTTCTCGATGATGTAACACATGTTCAGGTTGCGCCGGATTGCGTGTACAAACTGACCCACGCCAATAGACAACGAGTCCCCGTCCCCCGACATGCCGATATAGGTCAGCGTGCGATTGGCCGCGCTCGCGCCTGTCGTAACCGATGGCATGCGACCATGCACCGAGTTGAAGCCGTGTGACTCGCTGACAAAATAGGCCGGCGTTTTGGACGAGCATCCGATACCACTCATCTTGGCAAGCATGTGCGGCTCGATATTCAGTTCGAATACCGCCTGGATGATCGCCGCTGTTACCGAATCGTGGCCGCAGCCGGCACAAAGCGTCGAGACTGCACCCTCGTAGTCCCTCGCCGTCAGCCCGAGCGTGTTCTTCGGCAGCCCCGGGTGCGTAATTTTCGGTTTCGAGATATAGCTCATGCGGCCTGTCCCCTTGAACGCTCTTCAAGGATGCGCTTGACGACAAATCCAGCATTCAACGGCATGCCATTGTAGTGCAATAACGGCTGGAGTATGGCCGGGTCAGCCTCGCAATCGAGCATCAGCAAAGTGCGAAGTTGTGCGTCACGATTCTGCTCAACGATGTATACGACCTCATGCTGCCCAATGAATTCCTTGACCGAATCGGCAAATGGAAACGCCCTGACGCGGCAGTAGTTCAATGAGATTTTCTGCGCATTGAGCCTGTCCAGCGCTTCCTTGCAGGCGCCATTGGAGCTGCCCACGCTGAGAATCGCCGCCTTGTTAAATTTCGAATACTGAATCTCGGGCTCGGGTACGATCGTTCGTGCCGTTTCCCACTTTACCAGCAGGCGGTCGATCACCTCCTGATATTCTTCCGCATCCTCAGTGTATTCGCCGTACTTTGTATGGCCCGAGCCGCGTGTGAAGAACGATCCTTTCGGGTGCGTGCCGGGTAACGTTCGGTAGGGAATTCCATCGCCGTCAACATCGAGGTAGCGGTAGAACTTCTCCATGTTCTCCACATCCTCGGCGCTCAATACCTTGCCACGATCGGGAATTCCGCTCTCATCGAAGTCGAAATCGGGCACCATCCAGTCGTTCATGCCAATATCGAGGTCAGACAGGACCATCACCGGCGTCTGCAGACGCTCGGTCAGGTCGAACGCTTGCTGCGCCATCGCGAAACACTCGGCAGGATCAGACGGGAACATCAGTACGTGCTTCGTGTCGCCATGCGAGGCGTAGGCACAGCTCAGAATGTCAGCCTGCTGAGTCCGTGTCGGCATGCCGGTCGATGGTCCGGTACGTTGCACATTGAAGACAACGGCCGGCAACTCGGCATAGTAGGCGTAACCCAGGAATTCGCTCATCAATGAAATGCCGGGACCACTGGTCGGCGTGAACGATCGGGCTCCATTCCAGCCGGCGCCCAGGACCATTCCGATTGCCGCAAGTTCGTCCTCGGCCTGGATAATGCAATACGTACGCTTGCCGGTTTCCTCATCGATCCGATATTTGGAACAGAATGACCTGAAGGAATCCATCAGCGAGGTTGATGGCGTGATCGGGTACCAAGCGCCTACTGTAGCGCCCGCATACATGCAGCCCAGCCCGGCAGCCGTATTGCCATCAATGATGATGTGTCCCTTCGTCTTGTCGCACCGCTCAACCTTCGCCGGCAGAGGGCACACGAAGTTTTCCGCTGCGTAATCGTAGCCGAGTCGAATGGCATCCATATTCGAATCGATCATCTGCGGTTTGGACGCGAACGTCTCCGACAGCAATTCCGTAATGATGTCGAGATCGATGTCCAGCAACGCTGCGACCGCACCGACATAGCCGATATTTTTCATCAGTATTCGGGCGCGCGCACCATCGAATTGCTCGTTACACATTTTCGACAATGGAATGCCGAGCACCGTTACATCTTCGCGATCAAGCAGCTTGCTACGAGGCCAGGTCGAGTCATAAACAAGCCACCCTCCTGGTGCCACGTCGGCAAGGTCGCGAGCATAGGTTTGCGCGTTCATCGCAATCATGAGGTCGACGCGATTAGAGCGACACTGGTAACCGTCGCCCGTGACGCGGATCTCGTACCAGGTCGGTAATCCCTGAATGTTCGACGGGAAATAATTCTTGCCGACGACGGGAACGCCCATGCGAAAGATGGACTTCATCAGCAGGCCGTTCGCACTGGCCGAACCAGTTCCGTTGACCGTAGCTATCTTGATGACGACGTCGTTGACTGTTGCCACTGCTGTACTCTGTCAGGCGGCCGGAGCCGCCACATCCTGTCGATCGTCGGCCGCTTCGTCGCTGGCATACGGAATCAACACCCTGGATTTCTGCATGTCCCATGCGCCCGTTGGGCAGCGCTCCGCACACAGGCCGCAGTGCACGCAGAGATCTTCATCTTTGACCATGACGCGGCTCGTTTGTGGCAGGCCGTCCGATATATAAAGCGCCTGCTCGAGATTTGCGGCCGGCGCGGACAATCGGGTACGCAAGTCTTCTTCATCACTGTTTTGGGTAATCGTCAGGCAATTGACCGGACAGATGTCGATACAGGCATCACACTCAATGCAGAGTTTGGCGCTGAACACGGTCTGTATGTCGCAATTCAGGCAGCGCTCGACCTCCTGAACGGTCTGCTCGACCGTGAAGCCCAGTTCGACCTCAATATCGAGCTTCTTGAAGCGTTCCTTGAGGTCAACGTGCGGCATCAGTCGTCTTGCCGCCGGGTCATAGTCATTCGAGTAACTCCACTCGTGCATGCCCATCTTCTGGCTGGAAAGATTGACACCGACAGGCAACCGGTCAGCCAGCTTCTCGCCCTGACAAAATTTGTGAATCGAGATGGCCGCCTCGTGGCCGTGAGCGACGGCCCAGATGATGTTTTTCGGTCCGAACGCCGAGTCGCCACCGAAGAAAATGCCGTCATGGGAACACATCATCGTCTGCTCATCGACGACCGGGCATTCCCACTCATCGAACTCGATGCCGATGTCTCGCTCGATCCAGGGGAACGCGTTGTCCTGGCCGATAGCAAGTATTACGTCATCGCAGGGAAACGTCTCCTCGCCGACGACCGTGCCACGATCGATACGCCCGTTCTCATCGATGTTGTATTCCATTAGCTCGAACGTCATGCCGACGAGCTTGCCATTCTCGAGGATGAACTCCTTCGGCGAGTGATTGGTGACAATATCGACATTCTCTTCCTCGGCATCCTCAAGTTCCCATTCAGAAGCCTTGAAAAAGCCGCGCGGCTTGCGTGCCATTACCTTGACGCTTTTGGCACCGAGCCTCAGCGAAGATCGGCAGCAGTCCATCGCCGTGTTACCAACGCCGATGATAAGAACATTCTCGCCGATGCTATCGATGTGCTCGAAGGCGACCGACTCCAGCCAGTCGATGCCGATGTAGATGTTTTCGGAATCGTAACGACCCGGAATTTCGAGATTCTTGCCGCGCGGTGCGCCGCTGCCGACAAATATCGCATCATAATTCTCGGCAAGCAGCTCCCTCATACTGTCGATGCTGTGATTGAATTTCAGATCGACGCCGAGATCGAGTATGTAACCAATCTCCTCGTCGAGAATGTTGGGCGGCAGGCGAAACTGCGGAATATTTGTCCGCATTAACCCGCCGGTCGTATCCAGCGCCTCAAAAATCGTGATTTCGTAGCCGAGCGGAGCCAGATCATTGGCGACAGTCAGTGAGGCACAGCCGGCGCCTATCAGAGCGATTCGCTTGCCATTGGTCTGCTCGGGAGCCTTAGGAAGAAATTCGGCGACATCGTCACGATGGTCCGCAGCGACGCGTTTCAGGCGGCAAATGGCGACGGGGCGTTCCTCAACGCGGCCGCGGCGGCAGGCAGGTTCGCAGGGACGATCACAAACACGCCCGAGGATGCCTGGAAATACGTTGGATTTGCGGTTCTCGATGTAGGCGTCGCTGAAACGCCCCTGGGCGATCAGGCGAATGTACTCGGGAACGTCTGTGTGCGCCGGGCAGGCCCACTGGCAATCGACGACTCTATGAAAGTACTCGGGGTTGGAGGTATCAGTCGGTTTCATTCCAATTATTGAACCTAACGCGAACGCGTGAAATCAAGCCGTCGGCCGGCCGTCACGCCGCTGAGTTTGCCGTTCTGGTAGGCCACAACTCCGTTGATAATCGTCGTGTCGATCGACGCAGAAAAAGTGTGACCTTCGAACGGAGACCAGTGGCACGTGCAAAGCAGGTTCGACTGATCAACCTTGTGCGGTTTGTTCGGATCCACGAGTACCAGATCGGCGAAGTAGCCCTCGCGAACATAGCCGCGCTCCGTCACGCCGAAAATGTCCGCCGGTGCATGGCAGGCCCGGTCGACAATCAATTCATGACTGATACTCCCGGATTTTGCGAGATCAAATAATATCAGCAACGCGTGTTGTACAAGCGGCAAGCCCGCAGGCGCCTCGAAGTAACTTTTGTTCTTCTCGCTGGCCAGGTGTGGTGCGTGATCCGTCGCGATGATGTCGATGCGGCCGTCGTTGAGCGCCGCTATCAAGCCCTCTCGGTCTGCGGCCGTCTTGATCGCCGGGTTGCACTTTATCTGTGTACCCAGCGCCTCGTAACTCGATTCGTCAAACCACAGATGATGGACGCAGACTTCCGCCGTGATCCGCTTCTCGGCTCGATGGGTTTTCGAGAACAAGTCCATTTCGATCGCTGTGGTCAAATGCAATACGTGAAGTAAAGCGTCGTGACTCCGAGCCAGTTCAATAGCCAAGCTCGATGACTGCAAACACGCGGCGGCGGATCGTATTTTTGGGTGCTCCGTCATCGGGACGTTTTCACCATATGTCGACTTGGCGTGTGCTTCGTTTTCCCAGATCGTAGGCGAGTGTTCGCAGTGCGTCACAACCATGAGCGGTGCATGTTCGAATACCTGCTCGAGCACGGCAGGATCGTCCACGAGCATGTCACCCGTTGACGCCCCCATGAATACCTTGATGCCACAGGCCTCGCCAACCTGCAGCTGTTTGATCTCCTCGATGTTGTTGTTCGTGCCGCCGAGATAAAAACCATAGTTCGCCGAACAACGGTCGGCGGCGATTCGGTACTTATCCGCCAACGCGTCACGGGTTGTCGTCTGCGGATTGACGTTCGGCATATCCATGAAACTTGTAATGCCACCGGCAACGGCCGCGGCAGATTCCGTCGCGAGATCACCCTTCGCGGTCAAACCGGGTTCGCGAAAATGAACCTGGTCATCGATCATGCCCGGCATCAGGAAACGGCCACCGGCGTCGAGCACTTCAGTACCCTCTGCAGCGTCGATCGACGCCGCTACCTTCTCGATACGATCGCCCGAAATCAGGACCTCGGCATCCTGGATGCGGCCTTCATTGATCAGGCGCGAATTGGTAATCAGGAGCTTGTTCATTGGCGCGATTATGCGGTCTAAGTGGACGGAATACACGCTCTTCGCCACAATCGGGTGGATGAGCGATAGCAAAGACTATCTGCAGCGAATTCGAGACGCCTCAGTATATGACGTCGCCATCAAATCGCCGCTGGAAATCGCCCGCAACCTGTCGCGGCGACTCGGCAACGATGTGTGGCTCAAGCGGGAGGACCTGCAACCAGTATTCTCATTCAAGCTGCGCGGCGCATCCAACAAGCTGGCCTCGCTATCGGGCGACGACCTTGCCTGTGGCGTAATTTGCAGCTCCGCGGGTAATCACGCCCAGGGCGTTGCCCTCGCCGCAAAACGCCGGGACGTCAAGGCCGTCATCGTCATGCCAGTCACCACGCCATCGATCAAGGTCGATGCCGTCCGTGCACTCGATGGTGACGTAGTCCTGCACGGCGATACCTATGATGATGCCTACGCACATGCCCGCGAACTCGAGCAGCAGCACGGTTATATTTTCATCCATCCATTCGACGATCCGGACGTTATTGCCGGCCAGGGCACGATCGGTCTCGAGATTCTCGACCAGTCGGACGGCGATATCGATGTTATTTTCATACCGGTCGGTGGCGGTGGACTGATCGCCGGTATCGCCGCCTGCGTCAAGGCCGTGCGGCCTGACATTCGCATAGTCGGCGTCGAACCCGAGGACTCGTCCGGGATGGGTAATTCAATCCAGGCCGGAGAACCGGTCGTTCTCGATCATGTTGGTATCTTCGCGGACGGGGTTGCCGTGCGCCGCGTCGGTGACGAGACATTTCGCCTTTGCCAGCAATACGTCGACGAGTTCATTACGGTCGACACGGATCAAATTTGTGCCGCCATTCGTGACATCTTCGAAGACACGCGATCGATCGTTGAACCTGCGGGTGGACTTAGCATTGCCGGCCTGAAGAAATTCGTTGCCGAGAATGGCGTCACCGGGCAAACGCTGGTTACGATCAATTGCGGCGCCAACGTTAATTTTGATCGCCTGCGCCACATTGCCGAACGGGCCGCAGTCGGTGAACACACGGAAATGCTGCTTGCCGTCGAGATTCCGGAGGAGCCAGGCAGCTTTCGGCGCTTCTGCGAGATGATCGGGCGGCGAGGTGTTACCGAGTTCAATTACCGCTACAGCGATACGCGCAACGCACACATCTTCGTCGGCATCCAGATAAGTCGTGGCTTACAGGAACAGCAGGAGCTCATCGGCAACCTGCGTGCTGCTGGCTATCCGGTCGAAGATTTGAGCAACAACGAGATGGCGAAGCTACATGTCAGGCACATGGTTGGCGGCCGATCGCCTGGTGTAGCAAATGAGCGCCTGTTCCGCTTCGAGTTTCCCGAACGCCCGGGCGCGTTACTCGATTTCCTCAATGCCATTGGCAACGAATGGAACATCAGCCTGTTTCATTATCGCAATCATGGCTCCGATTACGGCCGCATACTTGCCGGTATCGATGTTCCGGCAGACGAAACCGACAAACTTGAAGCGCACCTTGCCGAACTCGGCTATACCCATTGGGAAGAGAGCCACAATCCAGCCTACACAATGTTCCTGTCCTGATTATCAGTCCTGAAATTGGTTACATTGGTAACTCTGATTTCGGAATATGCAGGCTCAATATGCCATTTTGATTGCAACCAAGTCGGCAACGCCTGCATCTAAGGATTGAACGCAACAAACTCAATAATTCCCTTATGCTGTTTGTTTCGTGTAATAGGCGGTGGCATGTGCCACCGCCTATTTTTATATCACCACATGTCCCGCATGCGTGACGCGACATCGAGGCGCTTGTCAGATCGAACCTGTTGTCGTCCGGTGTCAGGCTCTTTGCGGCCATGAAAACGGCGATCCATCGTTTCCAGCAATGCGTCGGTCAGGAAGCGACTGCGCGCGCCGTACACATGTTTGTCACCATCACGTCGCTGCTGCGTCACGTGGTATTTGAGCGGTGCAATCAACACCAGCGATTGCCTGGCGCGCGTCATGGCCACGTACAACAGTCGCCGTTCCTCCTCGATCATCGCCGGCTTGCCCGTTGCAAACTCCGACGGGAAATTACCATCCGACACATTGAGTACGTATACCGCTTCCCATTCTTGCCCCTTGGCTGAGTGCACGGTTGAAAGCACAAGATAGTCTTCGTCGAGCAGTGGGTCTCCCGCCAGGTCCCCGGCACCACTTGGCGGATCCAATGTCAATTCGGTCAGGAAACGCTCGCGCGTCGGGTAACGCCCGGAAATCTGCTCAAGTTGTTCGAGGTCAGCTTCACGCGTATCGAGCCCGTCATACAGCCGCTCGAGGTGGGGCTGGTACCAGCATCGCAATTCGCCAAGCTGCGCTTGCCAACCTGCATCCTCAGTTTCTGCGCTCGACAGCGACGCCATCAGTTTGCACAAACCTGGCCACGCTCCCGCGGCGCCAGCCGGAGGTCGAAAATCCTGCAAGCCGGTGAATGAAAATTCGGCCATCTCCAGTCGCTCATAGCACCGCTGTGCGTTCGACGGCCCCATTCCCGGCAGCAGCTTGAGCACGCGAAACGCGGCAACCTGGTTGCGCGGGTTCTCGGCCCATTTGAGTACTGACAGCATGTCCTTGACGTGGGCAGCCTCGAGGAACTTCAGCCCACCGTATTTCACATACGGGATGTTGCGTCGTACCAATTCGAGTTCGAGGCGGTCGCTATGGTGTGCGCCGCGAAACAGCACGGCCTGGTCCATCAACTGCATACCAGTCTCGCGATTGCGCAAAATCGCCTCGACGACATACTCGGTTTCTGCGTCGCTGTCCTCCACCGTCACGTACTCGGGCTTCGCGCCAGCTTTGTCTTCCGCGAACAGGTTCTTGCGATACTGGCATTCGCTCTCCGCAATTAATCGGTTCGCGCTATCGAGAACTTGTTGCGTCGAGCGGTAGTTCTGCTCGAGTGAGATCACCTGCGCGACAGGCAAGAACTGGTCCGGGAAGCCAAGTATGTTTTCGACATCGGCCGCCCGAAACGAATAGATCGACTGTGCGTCGTCGCCGACGACTGTTACACCCCCACCTTCAGGCTTAAGCGCTCGCAGGATCTGCGCCTGCACAATATTCGTGTCCTGGTATTCATCAATCAGCACATGATCAAACCAGGAGCCAATTTGCTCGGCAAACTCCGGATCCGCAACAAGGTGATTCCAATACAACAGCAGGTCATCGTAATCGAGCACCTGGCTGTGCTGCTTGCGTGTCACATAGTGGCGGAACAGTTCACGTAATTCTGCTTCCCAGTCAGCGCACCAGGGGTAGGATTCATTGAGGACATCGGTCAGCGATCCTTGTGTATTCACGCATCGCGAGTAGATCGCAAGGCAGGTGTCCTTTTTGGGAAAACGGCGTGACTTCCGGGACAAGGATAATTCGTGCCTCGCGACATCGATGAGGTCGGCCGCATCGCTCCTGTCAAGAACCGAGAATCCAGGGTCCAGCCCCAGGTTCGCAGCGAATCGCCGCAACAGGCGATTGGCAACCGAATGAAACGTCCCGGACCACGGCAACACGCCCGCCGACAATGCGCTCGAATGATGACCGGCAAGCGCCTGGCGCACGATGGCATCAACTCGGCGTGTCATTTCCTGCGCCGCACGTCGGGTAAACGTCAGCAACAATATGCGCTCCGGGCTCACATCCTGGAGAATCAGGTGTGCAACACGATGGGCCAGGGTCATCGTCTTGCCAGTACCGGCGCCAGCGATTACGAGCAGCGGCCCCGAGCTGAATGGCTCACTTGGCGCCTTTTCGCCGTACTCGGCAGCTTGCCGCTGTTCCGGATTCAGCATCGCCAGGTAATCGTCTGTGCGCTCGGCCGCTTGCACCGCCTCTCCCCAGTGGAAAAGTATGTATTTTTATACAGTACTGGATGAATTTACAAGGTCAGGTGCTTGGTTTCCTGAGAAATTCCTCGATGCTGCGGGCCAGCGCAACCGGCTGCTCGAAATGCAGCATGTGGCCCGAATTCTCGATCCACACCGTTTGCCGGCGCGGGTACGGCAGGTTTTCGGCTGATCCGAAGCCACTGTCGCGACCCGCCACAAGCAGCACGTCGGCCGTGACTTCTCGCCAGCAGGCTTCAGCTTCGGCGCGCCGGTAGAGCACGGCATTGGGCAGATTATGCGCCGGATGAAGATTCAGCCGAATGCTGCCATCGTTCGCCGCCACGGCCCAACATCGCGCCACATATGCCGCCTGCTCTGCCGTCATATTCGGGCTCCGTTGCCGAATCGCCTGCGCCAGCGCATCGAAATTGTCGCGCACTGTGCGTTCCGGCAGATCGCGACCCTGTGTAATCCAGTCACGGTACCGGGACGGCGCATCGTCGGGTGTCGCGTCCTGCAGGCCGAAGCCTTCGAGATTGATGAGTGCGGCGACGCGTTCCGGGAACGCACCTGCGTAGAGTCCCGCGATATTTCCGCCCATGCTGTGGCCAATCAGGCGCGCGGGCGCATTTCCACAGTAGTGGTTTAGCAGCTGGTCGAGGTCCGCAAGATAGTCGGGAAACCAGAAAGCCGTGGTTTCGACATGCGTATCACCAAATCCGCGCCAGTCCGGCGCAACAACGTGCCAGTCATTTTCAAATGCGTCGACTACGAACTGAAATGTCGATCCGCTATCAGCAAATCCGTGCAGGAAAATCATTAACGGGGCGTGTTCATCGCCCCATTCAGTCACAGCATAGTCGACGCCGCGTACTGCCAGTCGCCCGGGTCGCGGCATCCGTTTCGGCTTGTAGCTCGAGTCGTCAGACATGAGCGTGCATGATGCCCTATTCCGCACGCTGCGTAGTCTGTATAAATGCGTTAATGACGCTCGACATTGCCATTGTCCTCATCATCCTCGGCATCTCGCTGATACTCTTTATCAGCGAAGTCATTCGCATGGATCTCGTGGCGCTGCTCGTCCTCGGCACGTTGGCATTGACAGGCCTCGTCGATGCGGAACAGGCCTTTGCTGGCTTCTCCAACGGCGCTGTCATCACCGTGTGGGCCATGTTCATCCTCAGCGAGGGCCTGACACGTACCGGCATCGCCGACATCATCGGCCGGCAGGTCATGAAACTTGGCGGCACGCGCGAGGTTTCGATGATTCTGGTCATCATGGTGACAGGCGCCGTGCTATCCGCCTTCATGAACAACATCGGCGTCGCAGCATTGATGCTGCCAGTCGTCGTCGAAGTCGCGCGCCGCACCCGAATTCCCGCGTCCCGGCTGTTGATGCCGCTTGCGTATTCGACCCTGCTCGGCGGCCTGATGACATTGATCGGCACACCACCCAATCTGCTGATCAGCGAGTCAATGGCCCGATACGGCCTCGAACCGTTCAAACTGTTCGACTTCACGCCGATCGGCGGTGCGGTCATGGCCATTGGCGTTATCTTCGTCGCTTTGTTCGGGCGTTTCCTGTTGCCGAAGCAAATCTCCGAACACGGTAAACATGTCAGCCAGCGCAGTCTGCGTTCACAGTACAAGCTGCACGAACGCACGTTCATGATGCGCGTGCCGACGAACTCGATTCTCGTCGGCAAGACGCTGGCCGAAAGTCGTGTCGGCACATCGACCGGGCTCATTATTCTTGCACTCGTCAGGCAGGGGCGCAGCGAACCATTACCGAGCAGGCAAACGGTGCTTCGCGGTGGCGACGGCATCCTGGTCCAGGGCCGCGTCGACCAGTTTCGGGAACTACGCCGCTGGAGCGATCTCGTCATTGAACGCGAAGCACCAGTACTCAAATCCATGGTCGCCGCCAAAATAGCCTACGCCGAGGTAACGATTTCAGACACGTCGCCGTTGGTGTCAGAACTGGTACGTCACGCTGCGTTTCGCACTCGCTTCAATGTCGCCGTCGTCGGGCTGCGTCGTCGCAATCAGTACCGTCTGACCAACCTCGCCTACGTTCCTTTACGCAGAGGTGAGCGTGTTCTGCTCCAGGGTGAGGTAGACGCTATCGAGCAACTCGGGAAATTCGCCGATTTCACGGACGTCGAGGTATTGACGGGCGAGCGCCTCGACGACCAGTACCATACCGATGAACGTATGTTTGTCGTACGACTGCCGAAGGCCAGCGACCTCGCTGGTGCTACGCTAAAAAAGAGCCGCCTCGCCGACGTATTCGATTTCCGCGTAGTCGCCATATTTCGCGACAGTGCACTCACGGTCATGCCACGAGGCGACGAGAACCTCGTTGGCGGCGACCTGCTGCTGATCGAAGGACAGCCGTCCGATCTCGACGTCTTGCGTGGATTGCAGGAATTTGAAATAGAAACGTCAGTACCGGCGAACCTCGGCGCATTTGAGTCGGAGCGACTCACATTGATGGACGCGACCCTGGACCCGCGCAGCTCGCTGGCCGGGCGCACAGTCGGCGAGCTTAATTTTCGCGAGCGTTACGGCATCGAACTCGCGGGAATCTGGCGTGAAGGTGAAACCGTCGGCACCGAACTCGCCGACGAACGGTTACAGATTGGTGACGCCCTGTTGCTTCTCGGCCCACGCGATCGCTTGCAGCTGCTTTCGTCCGATTCGGATTTCCTGATCCTGACCCCACTCGGGCAGGAGCCGCCCGACACGCGGCGTGCACCATTGGCCGCTTTTGTCATGGCGGCCGTCGTCCTGTCCGTGATGATGGGATACCTGCCAATTTCCGTCGCCGCCGTCGTTGGCGGCAGCATCATGGTGCTGACCGGGTGTCTTAACATGGAACAGGCTTACCGCTCGATCGACTGGCGCGCTATCTTCCTGATCGCGGGCATGCTGCCGCTTGGCACGGCGATGGCCGAAACCGGCGCCGCAACCTATCTTGCCGGCCAGGTCATGGATTTACTCGGCGACGCCGGCCCCTGGCCGGTCATCATGGGACTTTATGTCCTGACAGCCATGGCGACAATGATCATTCCAACTGCCGCTCTCGTCGTACTAATGTCGCCGATCGTGTTATCCGCGATGGCGGACATGGGGCTGCAACCCGAGACAGCGATGATGGCCATTGCAATGGCCGCGTCGGCGAGTTTCACGAGTCCGATCTCCCATCCGGCTAATATTCTCGTCATGGGCCCGGGCGGATACCGGTTCATCGACTACCTCAAAGTCGGTGTCCCGCTCACTATCGTTGTGTTTATCACGGTCATGGCCCTGTTGCCTGTGCTCTGGCCACTGCAGGCAGTTTAGGAGCAGCACACACAATGACTGACACAGTCGTAATTGTCGGTGCAGGTCATGGCGCTGGCCAGGTTGTCGCAACGCTCAGGCAGAAGAAGTTCGACGGCAACGTCGTGTTGCTGGGCGACGAACCTCATCTGCCGTACCAGCGGCCACCACTGTCAAAGAAGTTTCTCGCCGGCAAAATGCCGCCTGAGAGGCTCTATTTCAAACCCGGGTCGTTTTACGACGACCGACAGATAGATGTGCACCTGGATACCCGGGTCGAGCACATCGACCGTAAGGCCCAAAAGGTCACTTCTGCCAATGGCGAGAAATTTAGCTACGACAAACTCGTTATTGCAACGGGGTCGCGTGTACGCAAGATCACCATGCCTGGCAGCGACCTGCCTGGAATTCATTACCTGCGCAACATAGCCGACGTCGACGCGATCCGCGACGATATGTCGCGCAGCAGAAACGTCGTGATCATCGGGGCGGGTTATATTGGGCTCGAGGTGGCAGCCGTCTGTCGCCAGAACGGACTCGATGTAACGGTTGTCGAGATGGAAGACCGGGTAATGAGCCGTGTCGTCTCGCCCAACGTCTCCGACTACTATCAGCTGGAACACACCAGTCAGGGCGTCAAGCTGTTGTTGTCAACAGGCCTCGCGGCTTTTGACGGCAAGCGGCGCGTGAAACAGGTAGTTACCCATGACGAGCAGCGAATTCCCGCCGACTTTGTCGTTGTTGGTGTCGGCATCCAGCCAAATGCCGAGATTGCCGAAATGGCCGACCTCGAGGTCGATAATGGCATAGTGGTCGATGATTGCTGCCGGACGACCGACGCTAACATTTACGCGATCGGTGATTGCACTTCTCACCCGAATGACATTTACGGGCAGCGGCTGCGGCTGGAATCGGTCCACAACGCGCTCGAACAGGCAAAGACGGCAGCCAGCAACATCTGCGGCGAAGAGTCGCACTACTGCCAGGTGCCATGGTTCTGGTCCGACCAGTATGGGCTCAAGCTGCAGATCGCCGGAATCTCGCAAGGCTACGATGAGGTCGTGCTGCGAGGGGACCCGTCGGGCGGCAGTTTTGCCTGCTTCTATCTACGCGACGGCGTGTTGATTGCTGTCGACGCGATCAATTCACCGCGGGAGTTCGTGCAGTCGAAAACGCTGATCGCACAGCGCTCGAAAGTTGATGTAGAGAAACTGGCTGACGCCGAGCAGGCGCTCAAGGATCTGGTGTAAGCTCTTCGTCGCTGCGCGGCAGTTCGATCGCGAGTTTGCCGTCCATTGCGACAGCGCCGCCCTCAACCGCGTAAGCCTTGGCGTTAAGAGACTCGACACCACCTGTTTCGAGTCCGGCGAACACGCCACTGCCACCCACGACTCTCGCCGTGTCCAGGGCACCAGGCCCCGATGTCGTATTGCCGCTCCAGCTTCCGCGCCAGTTGTTGGCGGAGCTCCAGTGCGCCGGTATAACTATTTCCCGCAGGTAACTCCAGAAATTCTCTTGTTGCTCAATAAACAGGCTGCCCTGACCTGGAACATAAATGTGCCACACGCTGTCGACGATGGCCTCGCTGTTGAGAATGTTGGTGCGCTCGGAGTCGGAGGAAAACTTGATGCCGATCGCGGCTGCTTGATTGCGGCCGTCACGCAACACGGTTGCCATCGCGTCCGTACGCCGCACAGTCGGTTCCCACAACTGCAGCACTTTGACCGGGTGCGGCGTAACGTTGGATTCGCCATCGTTAGTGTAGACCAGCGTGTCTGTTGCAACTGCCGAAAAGTTGAAGGTAATAACGTCATTGTCGGAAACCGACAGCGGCGACAGCTTGTTCTGAGCCGTCATCGGGTTGTAATACAACAACGCCAGAAATGCAGCGACACCGACCACCATGCCCAATATGAGGGAGATCAGATACTTCACTCTTCTCCCTCCATTTCCTTCGCTTCAAACGCGGTAATGATCTCTATTCGACCCGCAGGGGCGTCTTCAAGGCCAGACGTATCGGTAATCCAGCGTTCAGTAACAATACCGGTCAATGGCTCAAATTCCCGGGTACCCGTCCTCAACTCACCGATGCGGTACCCTTCTTCACGCGGAGCAGCCTCCATAGCAACGTAGGCCGAACCCCTGGAGGGAAAGTGAAAAACCCATTCGATGATATCACCAGAAACGTCATCGCTTGCCGCCAGGCGACTTGCAACCCCAACCACTGCATCCTTGCCATTACGAATCTTGAACAGCTCTGCTCGCGTTCCGGCAAACCGCACGTCCTCGGGCCACTGAAGGCCGACCGGCAGCGGTTCTTGTTGTCCCGGAACGCCGACCAATATGCGGTCCATCGGCACGTTGATGTGAAACGTCTCCGTATTGCCTTGATTCGGGTGCACCACGATCAGGGAATGCTCGCGTGACTGATTGACCACCGGTACGTAATACAGCGCTGCAGCCGCACCGGCGATGCCCAGTAATATGCCTGCTATGAAGGTCTTGAACATGCGCCAAGTTTAGTTAAATTGGCCCCGCCATCACACCTTGCGACATCAATTTGTGACAGAACGCACATAAGGAGGGTCGCAACAATGAATTCAGGCTATTCGGCGGCGTAGTAGTTGGCCAGGTACTCATCAAAACTGATGCCATCGTTTGCCTCGATTTCGCGTTGGCGACCCATTGAGTCAGCTGCCTCACGGCTGAATTGTTCGTGGCGCTGCGCTGACATGGCCGTTATAGAGGCAAAATAGTCGCGATGACTGCGCGCCATTGAGATCGCGTAGTCAAAGAAACCGCTGCCGCTGCCGTGCAGTTCATCGAGCAGGCGCGCCGACGGCGTCGTGTCCGGACCGTCAACCAGGCCAACCATCAGCCGAACCGCCTGGACATAACTATCACCGCCGTCTTGCGAATCGATCAGTTCGGCAATCATCAGGACCTTGTCGAGAATTTCCCTTGCCCAGTCACGAAGCCCGGTCTCCCTGCCATTGCGGATGAGATGAAATGCGGGGTCCCGACCTTCTCTCGCCATGCGCGACTGGTTGCGTTTGGTTTCCTCGAGCGCGTTGTCATCAAATAAGGGGCTTTCTTCGAGCAAGCAATAAATCAGGAACGCCTCCATGAAGCGCATAGTGTTCTGATTGATACCCGCGGGATCATCGATACTGATATCGAGTGATCGAATTTCGACGTACTCGATGCCGTCACGCCGGAGCGCAACCGTTGGCCTCTCACCCGAACGTGCAACGCGTTTCGGTCGGACAGGGCTGTAGTACTCGTTCTCGATCTGCAGCCGGTTGGCCGACAATTGCCGGTACTTGTCACCGACTTTGACGCCAATCATTTCGTATTCCGGCTCTGGCGTATTGATGGCGTGCTGCAGGTCGCGAATGTAATCATCGAGGCTATTCAGCGAAATGTTTATTCTGGACTGATTCTGGTTGCTGTAACCGAGATCGCTCATCCTGAGTGAAGTGGCGAAGGGTGCATACCAGCTATCAGTACCGAGCTCCTGCATGCCGAGGTCACTTCCTCCACCGAAGGACTTGCATATTGCCGGTGATGCGCCCGACAGGTACAAAACGAGCCAGCCGAATCGGCGAAAATTGCGTATCAGTCCGAGGTACTTCCCGGATCGAAACGCTTGCTCGTCGCCGTCATCACCGAGAACCACATGGTAGTGAGGCCAGAACGATTCCGGCAATGAGTAGTTGAAATGAATGCCAGCGATTGTCTGCATGTGCCGGCCATAGCGATGACCCAGCCCACGACGGTAAATCGTCTTCATCTGACCGACATTTGATTTACCGTAGCGCGCCAGCGGAATCTCGTCATCCGCTGGTATGCGGCACGGCATACTGGCGACCCACAGCAATTCGTTATCCAGGCATTCGTAGGTAAACTGGTGCACATCACAAAGAAAATTCAGCGCTTCCCAGGTACTGGTATAGACGGGTGTTACGAACTCGAGCAGAGCCTCGGAAAAATCGGTTGTAATGAACCGGTTTGTGAGTGCCGATCCCAAATTTGGAGGATGGGGCGTCCGCGACAAGTAGCCATCCAGATCGAGCCGCAAAGCCTCTTTTTCGATGCCTTTCTGACCCCCGCCGAGCGGCGCCCCGCTCGCGATCAGTGCATCAAGTCGCTTGTCGAATACCTGGGTCAATAGCTTCTTCTTTTTGTTGCGTGCCTGCTCAAAGGAGACGAGAAATTCGTTTCCCGGCCCGCTGTTTTACCATAAGCGCCGCACTGGCGCGTGCATGCCATTATCACGCTTGCTAATCTGGTTTTCGACATGAGCGTTCGCGCGCATAAATTCACAGTCGTCACGCTCTTGCTGGCGACGGCAATGTTGCTGCCTGAATCGGCCGCCGCGTTTCGTTGCGGCAACAAGCTCGTCAAGGACGGCATGCATGAAGTCGAAGTCATGGCTATCTGCGGCGAGCCGACGACAAAACGCCATCTGGGCTTTGCAGTGCGCAGCGTCGATTTTCGGGCGCACCATCCCTCGGTCCCCGGATTGACCAATAGCCGGTCATACTCCTACCCGGTCGAAGTGATGGTAACCGAGTATGTCTACAATCTCGGTCCGCGACGACTGATGCGCCGACTGGTATTTGAGGGTAGCTTGCTCGTCTCGGTAGAAACGCTGGGACGTGGTTATCGCGATTAAAGCACTGACAAGGGCTGCGGTCTGCAGGTAGACTGCGCTTTGGCGCACTGATTCCCATCATGGACTTATCTGTATGAACGACTCCCACCTGCGGCGTCTGCGAGACAAGACGGCCGGCTCTGCCACTCTGATTAATGAATCCTGCAAGATCATCGGCACGATCACCGGCTCCGGCAGTTACCTGATCAACGGTGAAATCGACGGCGACTGCGACGTCGATGGCACTGTAACGCTTGCCAGTAACGGGCTCTGGAAGGGCACGATCAAGGCGGCTGATATTATCGTGGCCGGCCATGTCCAGGGCGACATCGTCGCCGCGGGCAAAGTCGAGATTACTGATTCCGCGCAAATCACTGGCACAGTCTCGGGCGAGGCAATCGCGGTTGCTGAAGGGGCCGTTGTCGAAGGCGTAATGAAGACAACCGGACCGGCCGATCCGCTGGAATTTGTTGAAAAGCGCCAAGAAGACTAATCGTCAGTTATTTCCTAATATGAGACTATTAACCCATATATAGTAATTACTGTGGGTTTTGGGTCAGTAGACCGGCCTATCCTTGAAAATTGAGCTCGTGTGACTGGCCGATGATAAACTGATGGTCGGCCATACGCCCCAAATAACAACAATAATAAGAATAAGGGCCTGCGCATTCCAATGAACGGCAGCAGAATTCCACGATACGCCTTGATAATCCTGACCCTGGGCCTTGCCCTGGCCAGTATTCTACTGGCGTTGCTGTTCCGGCAATATTCCTGGCTGTCTGCCGAATTGTCGGCCGCTGCTCCAGCCGAACATGAGGCGTTCCTGCGTACGAGTTACGTGTGGCTGGCCGGCGGCGGTCTGGTGGCACTGCTTTTTGTTCTCGGCATTGTGTCCTTTATCGTCCGCCGCCAGACCGCCAGAATTCGGGACCTTAGAATCCAGGCGGAAAAGCTCCGTGACTCGGACTTTGGCGAGCCGCTTGCACAGACACAGGATGATGCCCTGGGTGAACTGGCGGCAGTCTTTGATGATATGCGTGACCGACTTCGTTCCACGACGATATCGAGGGATTATGTCGATCGCATCCTGTCCGGCATGAACGAGGCCATTATCGTGACGTCGACTGACGGAACGATCAAGCGCATCAATCGTGCAACTACCGTGCTGCTTGGATTTGAAGAAAACGAATTGCTGGGCACATCAATCGAGTACATCGTCAGCAAGAGCAAGCCGGGCTCATTGATCGACGACACCGTCTCCGGAGTGCCGAAGGAAGCTGTGTTTGAAACCAAGTTTGGTGAGTCCCTCCCGGTGTCGTATACCTGTTCGGTTGTCGATGGCGAGGGCGGCGAGTCACAAGACCGTATTTACGCGGCGCAGAACATCACCGAAAGACGCCGCGCCGAGCAACGTATCCGATACCTTGCCCGGATCGATGCATTGACCAAGGTCCCTAACCGCATGCAGTTTCAGCACCTGTTGCAGCGGTCCATTGCGCGAGCCCGCCGGTCGGCCCAGCCCCTGTGCCTGTTCTATATCGACATTGATCACTTCAAGGAAATCAACGACACATTCGGGCATTTGGCCGGTGATGCCACTCTCGAGACAGTGGCCGAGCGCTTGACCGCCGCATTGCCGGACAACTCAGTGATCGGCCGATTGGCCGGCGATGAGTTTGCGGTGGTTGTTACAGGCCTCGGCCCGAGCGACGACAAACGCTCCGAGACCGACAAGCTTGCTCGCAGCTTGCTGGACCGCCTTGCCGATCCGTTCTTCGTGCAGGGCCATGAGGTATTCATGACCGCTAGCCTCGGTATTGCCTATTATCCAAAAGACGCACCTAACGTAATCGACCTGATACGCAACGCCGATGCGGCCCTTTATAGTGCCAAGAAAGGCGGCGGCAATGTGTACGCGTACTACAACCCGCAGATGAATGAGGCGGCAGTGGAACGTCTCATGACCAAGAGCAAACTCAAACGCGCGTTCGAGCGCGACGAATTGCTCGTTCATTATCAGCCCAAGTACAACCTGGAAACAGGCGAGGTCTTCGGCGCTGAGGCGCTCGTGCGTTGGGAATTGCCTGACCGCGGACTGATACTGCCATCTGATTTCATACCGATCGCCGAAGAGACGAACCTGATTATCGAAATCGGCGAGTGGGTCCTCGACAAGGTCTGTGAAGATTTTCGTGTCTGGCAGCGGTCAGCATCGTCGCCGGGCCGCGTTTCGGTCAACTTGTCGTTGAAGCAATTACGCCAGCGAAATTTTACCAAGCGCATTAGCTCCATCCTGAGAAGCCACGAGGTATCGCCGACGTCACTCGAACTCGAGATTACCGAAACGACCTTGATGGAGAACCCGGAACGAACGATCAAGCTTCTTGACCAGTTGTATGCCCTCGGACTGCATCTGGCCATTGACGATTTCGGCACCGGTTACTCATCACTCAGTGCTTTGCAGCAGTTCCCGATCAGCACGCTTAAGATCGACAAATCCTTCGTACGCGATGTCGCGACCAGCCCGGATGACGCCATTATTGTTGGCACCATAATCCAGATGGGTCGCAATCTGCGCATGGATGTGGTCGCCGAAGGTGTTGAAAATGAGGACCAGCTCAACTTCCTGCAACGCCTTGACTGTAATTATGTTCAAGGGCTATTGTTTGGCAACCCGATGAGCGCTGACAATTATCTCGAGTTGCTGCTGTCCCAGGCGGACGGTACGGATTCGTATCGTGCCTTGTTTGCGTGATTACTTCACACCGCCGGGACAAAATGATTAAATACGTGGACCTTTTCAACCACGCCGATCCTGTTTCAGGTTTGCCGCAACCAAAGTCGATTCCATGACCAAAATGATCAAGTTTTCCATTGGCTCGTTATTTTTTCTCGCTAGCACATTCGCATTTGCCTGCGATTATCCGGAGCGTCCGGCTATCCCTGATGGCAGTACGGCTAGCAAGGAAGACCTGCTTGCCGCCAAATCGTCGGTGCAGGACTACATCGCGAAAGTTGATGAGTATCTGACCTGCCTCGAGACTGAGGAAAAAGCCGCTGCCGCCGATCTGGATAATCCGTCGCCAGAAGAACTGCAACGCCGCGACGAAATGCTGAACAAGAAGTTTAACGCGGCCAATGACGAAAAGGTGCTGCTCGGGGAGCAATTTAACCAGCAGATTCGCGCCTATAACCAGAAGGTCAATGAAACCAAGGAGTAGCCCCGTGGGGCATCCTAGAGACGATTGATCTCACGCCGAAGATCGTGCTTGTCTTCGGTGACGATGCGCTCGAGCACACGAATTCGTTCTTCAAGCAGCTCGAGCCTCTCCAGCTCTTCATCGGGTCTTTCGTCAGCCTGCTTTTTTTCGTGACGTGCTTTGTGCATCTTCTGGATCGTGTCCGCCGTCATAACGATCGCGACAATGCAGACAACATAAAAAAGCGTATTCATTATTGAACCCCTGGTCCCTTAGTTTCGTATCTCAAAGATTCCTGAATTCCCTGTCGAGATCGTAGCGTGACGACGTCACGTACTTCTCGATTCGGGCCAGACGCTCGTCGAGCGACTCATAACGTTCCCTGACGGCATCAGCTGCACGTACTTCTTCTTCGGCAGCGGCCTGCTTCCGCTCCCGCCGGGTCATGCGCCGGCGCCGGCGCCGGGTTTTGCGCTCTACAACATACTCGTATCGGCCAGACTCCGCCGGAACCAGTAGTACGATCGCAATGTATGCAATGACAGCGAACGGAAATGCGGCGCAGAGTGCGATGACGAAAATTGCCCGGGTCGCGCAGCGATTAAATCCGAAGTAGTTGGCGATACCTGCACACACACCGCCGAGCACCGCGTGATCGGCGTCGCGCACGAAACGGCGTTCAGAGATCGTTGCATATGCGGTCATGACTCTCTCCAGTAGTCTCGTTGGTGGCGCCGCCAAAACTCATACTCGGACCGGCATCCAGAGTAGACCAGTGGCTTCTCTTTGATCAACAGGGTAGCGCCAATGTAGATCGCTGCCGTCAGCCAGAAGAACAGGACCAGGCTGATGATCGCAATGATTCGTACCGTCGATAGGCGAAAGTTGAATCGGTCGGCGATGCCAGCGCATACGCCGAAGATCCACGCGCTCTCCTGATCGCGGTACAGTCCTCGCAGCGGGCCGTAGTCTATGTTCCAGGTAGGTCGGGTCATTCTCTTATCCTTCAGCAGTGTCTTTGTTATCGTCCTCCGTTGTGCCCGCAACACGCTTCTTCAGGGCATCCAGTTCTTCCTTGACCGAGTCCTCAGCCTGCAGGCTCGCGAATTCATGATTCAAATCCTTCGGCAATCCAAGGTCGTAGGCCTCGACCCGTCCCTCAACATCATCGATGCGACGTGTGTATTGCTCGAAGCGAATCATTGCATCTTCGATTTTATAATCATGGATCTTCTTGCGCACAGCGAGCCGGCTGCTGGCTGTCTTGTGGCGCGCCAGCAGTGATTTCTGTCTCGCCTTCGCATCCTCGAGCTTGGCCTCTAGCCGTGCAATGTCTTCATTGAGCTTGCTGAGACCTTCGTCGACCGCGAGGTAGTCCTGCTTGAGTACTTCGGTCGCAGACGCAACGCGTGACTTCTCTACCAATGCGGCCTTGGCCAGGTCGTCGCGACCCTTGCGAATCGCCAGTTCGGCTTTATCCTCCCAGTCGGTTTGCTCGCGGTCGAGCGACTCAAGCTTGCGATTCAGGTCTTTCTTGTCGGCAATCGATCGAGCGGCTGCGGACCGCACTTCGACTAACGTGTCTTCCATTTCCTGGATCATCAGCCGCACGATTTTTTCGGGATCCTCTGCCTTGTCGAGGATGGCGTTGATGTTGGAGTTCACGATGTCGCTGAATCTCGTGAAAATACCCATGGATGTGTCCTCATGTTGGATGAAACCTGCTATATCTATTGCAGCATCCGTGCCAACTCCGCCAGGTCAACATAAGACATTGTATTCGAAAGTGTTTTCACGTGCCTCGGTGCTTCTCCCGGGGATCAAAAGTTAGTCAATTTTGCTAAGTATTCGCGTTTTTGGCTAATTTATGGCTAAATTGGCTAATGTCTGCACATCGCCCCGACCAACCCATCATCGGCGAAGCACCGGCTTTTCTCGAAATGCTCGAGCATGTGTCGCGTGCGGCGCCCCTGGACAAGCCCGTTCTCGTCGTCGGCGAACGCGGCACTGGCAAGGAATTGATCGCCTCCAGGTTGCACTTCCTGTCGGATCGCTGGGAGCAAGGCGTGGTCAAGGTCAACTGCGCAGCATTGACCGAGTCGATCCTCGAATCGGAGTTGTTCGGCCATGAGGCAGGGGCTTTTACGGGCGCCGCCAGGACTCACATTGGACATTTCGAACGAGCCGACGGCGGAACGATGATTCTCGACGAGCTCGCCACGATTACGTTGCGCATGCAGGAAAAAATTCTGCGTGTGATCGAATATGGGGAAATTCAGCGTGTCGGTGGAAGCGAGACGATACAGGTCGATGTGCGCATTGTGGGTTCCACAAATTCCGACCTTCAGTCGCTCGCCGCGTCGGGGCGCTTTCGTAAGGATCTTCTTGACCGTCTTGCATTCGATGTCGTGACGATCCCACCGCTGCGCGAACGCCTCGAGGACGTGATGACGCTCGCGCATGCCTTCTCTGTAAATATGGTGAGCGAACTGCGTCGCTCCTACTTTCCAGGATTTGCGCCGCGTGCGGCGTCCGCGTTACTCAAGCATGAATGGCCGGGTAACGTTCGCGAACTAAAGAATACGGTCGAGCGGTCGGTGTACCGCTCCGATGACCCTGAGCAGCCTATTTCCAGGATTGCGTTCGACCCGTTCGACTCGCCTTTCAAACTGGCAAGCGAACACGACTCACCTGCAACGAAGTCACCAAGCCGCCGTGCGCCGCTGCTGCCGGCAGACCTGACTCAGCGCCTCTGGGATACCGAAAAGGACTTGTTACTTGCGGCGCTCGACAAGGCACGATTTAACCAGCGAATGGCCGCGGACCTTCTAAGCCTCAGCTACCACCAGTTCCGCGGCAAGTTGAAGAAATACGGCGTCTCGGGCCGACCGTCTTCGGCTTAGCTGTCGTCGCGATAACGCCTGACGTAAATTGCTGCCGTCAGGAACAAACCACACACAATCACGCCTGCCCACATCTGCGGGCTCGCCAGGAAGTTGCCGATGTCGATAATGCCGATCAGGCTGATTGCATCGGCACTGGCAATGAGTTCTCTCTCGTTAAAGAAGATTTCGGGGTCGATGCCCTTAAACATTGGCAACTGCTCGAATCGGGTCTGCATGGCGTCCGCGACCAGGTGCGTACGAAACACCCAGTATTCGAGCGTCGGCACCATGATCAATGGCAGGGACGCCATAAGCAGTGGCGATCGCTTGGTCCAGGCCGACACGAACAGGAACCAGCCGATAAATGGTGAGAACCAGATCGGCAGCAAGATCATGATAACCAGCATGCCAGCCCAAAAGTCGAATATCGGCGCAGACTTCCAGATCAGGAACATGGAGCTGCCGCCTTCAACGCTGATAAAGATACCTGCGATCAGGAGGACCAGCAGGTGGGTAACAATGATAACGACAGAGGCGATCAGCGGAATTGCGAGCGCTGCCGTCAGGAATTTCGAGATCACCGTTTCGGCATCGGTTATCGGCAGCGAGCGCCAGAACAGGATGCTCTTGTTCTTGCGCTCGGCGTATAGCGAATCGAGAGTGTAGAAAATCGTCAGGATCGCCCCGGCGAACAGGAACGGGAATGTATTTCCGATCAAGACCGCGAACATCGCCGCGCGGCGCTCGGCCTCCCCGGCAATGTTCTGAGCGCCGACAATGAAGATATCAACGATCTCCTGGTAACCCGAGGCAAATACCAACGCTGTGAGTCCCGTGAGAATCAGGACCAGCCCGACAACAGCTGGCGTGACATACAGCGAGCGGTGCTCCCAGATTTCTCTTTTTACCAATGCGAACTGGTGCGAAATCATGCGGCTGCTCCCTTGACCTTGGCCACGAACAGGTCTGCAACCGACGGCGTATGACACTCGCCAAACTCGGCCAGTCGCTCCTTGCTCTTGCCTTCAAACGTCATGACTTTTTTGCCGAATACATCATGCTCGTAGATCGGTCCGAGCTGGCGCGCCTTGTCGGCATCTTCACCCGACGCCGACAGTTCGACATAGGTCTCGGGAAGCGTCTCCATGGTCGAGTCCAGCAAAATACGACCGTCGTTGATAAACATGATATCGGTCATCAGGTTTTCTATTTCCTCGACCTGGTGCGTCGTGATCAGAATTGTCCGCTCACCATCGAAATAGTCGTTGAGCAGGTTGCTGTAAAACTCCTTGCGGAAAATGATGTCGAGCCCAAGCGTAGGCTCATCGAGCACCAGCAGCTTCGCGTCGATCGCCATGATGATCGACAGGTGCAGCTGAGTAACCATGCCTTTCGACAATTCGCGAACCTTGGCATCTGAACGAACTTTGGTTCGTGACAGGAAATCCTCTGAACGTGTCCGCGAGAAATTCGGATGTGTAGCTTCCATGAAGTCCAGCAGTTGCGTGACCTTTATCCAACCGGGTAGTACGGCGACATCGGCAATGAAACAGATGTTTCGCATCAGCTCCTTGCGCTGCTTGAATGGATCCAGTCCCAGTACCGACAGCTGACCTTCACAATCGGTCAGGCCCAACACTGCCTTGAGCAGCGTAGTCTTGCCGGCGCCGTTCGGACCGAACAACCCCATGATTCTTCCTTTCTCGATTTCGAAGCTGACGTTATCGACCGCGCGCACAGCTTTGTAGCGCTTCGAAACATTGCTGGCAGTGACCAGGCTAGTCATTCTTGTCTCCTGCGTCGTCTGTCGTAGTGGTTGATTCCAGCAACGTCGCGGCGTCAAGACCGAGGCGTTTTATCGTTGCTGCGACTTGCGGCCATTCCTTTTCAAGAAATCGCTGCCGCTCGTCTTTCATTAATTGAATCTGTGCACCGTCAGTAACGAACATTCCCCGGCCGCGCTTCTTTTCTACGAGGCCTTCGTCAACCAGCTCCTGGTAACCCTTGAGAACCGTTAGCGGATTGAGCCGGTACTCAGCAGCAACATTGCGAACTGACGGCAGCGCATCACCGTCGCCGAGGACGCCTTCGAGGATCATCGCAACAACGCGATCCCGGAGTTGCCGGTAGATCGGCAGGTCTTCATTCCATTTAGGGTCCATTCATGACGCCCTGTAAAAAGGCGCCGGCCTCAGTCGAGGCCGGCGCAACAACTCCGTCGCTACTTTACTCGCCGTTGTGACGGAAACTGGATTGTCCTTGCTCAGCTCGTAGTCCTCTTAGTCTACGACGGTCAGCCGAATCTCGATGACCTGGCGGGCTTCGTCCGCAACCGCTTTATGAATTTCAGCATCTGCCTGGCCAGCGACGAGCGCCAACGTCATCAGGGCCATTACGGTCAGACCGACGATTTCGTTGAGGTATCGTGTAAAGAAGGCTTTCATCGCTATTACTCCGTAGAGGTCCTTTGTGCTTGGTGAGCTAGTGTTATAGTTGACTATAACACTATAAAGTCGGATTGCAAGCTTTTTTTGAGTCTTATTTAGACCAGGCGGCCGCAACCCACCGTTTACTTAGGGTATGGCAGCGAACGCACAGACAATGGTCAGCGGTCCCGTGGCGCTTCCCCGTACGCCAGAGAGCGCCTATGCTCGCCCTATGGACCACACGCCCGACGACAGCGCTTTGATGCTTCGTTATCGCGACGGCGATGTCGCCGCATTCGAGACACTCTACCGCCGCCACAATGACGCGCTATACCGGTATCTACTGCGCCTTTGCCAACATCGCGATGCAGCTGAGGATGTGTTCCAGGAAGCATGGAGCAAGATCGTCAAGGCACGGGGCAATTATCGTCCAACTGCCAAATTTACGACGTTTCTGTACCGCGTGGCTCACAATTGCTTCATTGATTACGTCCGTCGCAATAAGCGCCACTCGATGACCGTAGATGTCGAGCCGGACACCCAGGCCGATCCGGGTGACCTGCCAGAAACGGAAACCGAACGTAGCCTCGCACGGCGGCGCCTCGAAGCCGCGCTGCAGCAATTACCTGATGAGCAGCGGGATGTCTTCTTGTTACGTGAGGAGGCCGGATTCAACCTCGACCAGATAGCGTCGATCACGGATTGCAACCGGGAAACAGCGAAAAGCCGGCTACGCTATGCCGTCAACAAATTGCGTGCTGCGATCGACGAGCCAGTGGGGACATCATGACTGAAGCGCGAGAAAATACTGCAACCGGTAGCGAGCGGGATGCGCTCGTAAGTGAGACGTACCGCGAGATCGCGCACGACCGTGCGCCCGGGCACCTTGACAAGACCGTGCTCGATGCGGCGGCCAAAGCGGTACGCCCGCGCTATTCCTTGCTTATCAGATGGACGCGACCCGCAGCCTGGGCCGCAACCATAATGTTATCTGTCGCGCTCGTTCTCGAGTTTTCGCAAACGCCCGTGCTGCAGCCGCCCAAAATGGATGCTCTCGCGCCGAGTGACGCACAGGAGCTCGAGGTCCAGGATGTGGACCTGTTGCAACGCGCCGAAGATATGGCACGTATCCAGGAAGGGCAGAGCGAACCACCAGCGCAACCGCTGCAGCGGGCGAAAGAGCGTGTCGCGGCGCCTGCCGCAGCTGCTGCAATATCGAGCAAGAGTTCGCTGCAGAGCACCGTTGCGCTTGAGGACGACGCGGGCCCGTGCGACGCAATAGCAACCGCTGAACCGGAGTCCTGGCTGACATGCATCGCTGAGCTCGAGGATGCCGGGATGACCGATATCGCTCACGAGCAGCGGGCACTGCTGGCTGAGGCTTTTCCCGACTTCGATTCTCGCTAATTAACTTCGGTATCTAACGAGTGATGCCTGACGCGGGCGATGCTAAAATCGCCGCCCGCAGAGGCACTTATTTGTCGCAAATTCAGGATATCAAGATGAAATCACCCGTCAGAGTCACCATCACAGGTGCGGCCGGACAGATTGGATACCAACTCGCCTTCCGCATCGCCTCCGGCCAAATGCTCGGATCGGACCAGCCAGTCATCCTGCAGCTGCTCGAGATCCCGCCGGCAATTCCGGCGCTCAACGGCGTGGTCATGGAACTCGATGATTGCGCATTTGCCACTCTTGCGGGCGTCGTCGCTACCGACGACCCTAATGTTGCGTTCCAGGACGCTGATTACGCCCTGCTGGTTGGCGCTCGACCGCGCGGACCCGGCATGGAACGCAAAGACCTGCTCGAGGCGAATGCGACGATTTTTTCGGTACAGGGCAAGGCAATCAACGATCATGCCAGCCGCGATATTCGTGTTCTCGTCGTTGGCAACCCCGCTAACACGAACGCACTGATCACGAAAAGCAACGCCCCCGATATCAACCCGGCCAATTTCACCGCAATGACGCGCCTCGATCACAATCGTTCGATGGCCCAGCTGGCCAATAAGACGGACAGTCACGTGACAGATATCCGACGCATGACAATCTGGGGCAACCATTCCGCGACCCAGTATCCCGATATCCACCACACCGACGTAAAGGGACAGAACGCCTGCGAGCTCGTCGACGAGGCCTGGCTGAGCGAGGAGTTCATTCCGCTCGTGCAGCAACGCGGCGCAGCCATCATCAAGGCACGTGGTGCATCGTCCGCCGCATCAGCCGCGTCCGCCGCGATTGACCACATGCATGACTGGACACTTGGCACGCCGGACGGTGACTGGGTCAGCATGGGAATATCGTCCGACGGCAGCTACGGCGTAGAAGCGGGTATCATTTACTCCTACCCGGTTCGTTGTAGCGGCGGCCGTTACGAAATCGTGCAAGGCCTGGAAATTAGCGATTTCAGCCGCGAACGCATGGCTGCGACCGAGGTCGAATTACGAGAGGAACGCGCCGCGATCGAGGAGTTGCTTTGACAGAGATTCTGGTCAGTCTAGCCTGGCTGCTGCTGTTCGTCGGCGGTGGCATTTATCTCGCCTATCAGCGCGTTGACCTGCGCACTTCGACGATTACGACGGGCCTCGCGCTGCTCGCATACACCATATTTGGCGATGGCTGGTGGTGGTGGTTGCTGCTCATGTGGGCATTTTTCGGCGTCATGATCTTGCCGAATCTCGTGGAATTGCGGCGCGAAAAAATCACGCGTCCGTTGCTCGACATCTACCGCAAGATGCTGCCGTCCATGTCCGATACCGAGCGTGAGGCGCTGGAAGCCGGCAACGTATGGTGGGACGGCGAGCTGTTCTCGGGTATGCCCGAATGGGACCGCCTGATGAAATTCCCTGCTCCAGAGCTATCCGAAGAGGAACAGGCGTTTCTCGATGGCCCTTGCGAAGAATTGTGCGGCATGATCGACGACTGGGAGATCTGCCACAAGCAGGCCGACATCCCGAGGGAAGTCTGGGATTTCATCATCAAGCATCGCTTTTTCGCGATGATCATTCCGAAGACATACGGTGGGCTCGAGTTCTCGGCCTACGCCAATGCGATGATCCTCAGCAAGATCGGCGGGCGCAGTGCCACCGTCGGATCGACGATCGGCGTGCCAAACTCGCTCGGCCCGGCAGAGCTCCTGCTCCACTACGGCACAGCGGAACAAAAGGACAACTACCTCCCGGGTCTCGCTGCCGGAACAGAAATCCCCTGCTTTGCACTGACTTCTCCTGAAGCTGGCTCCGATGCCGCCTCTCTGCTCGACAGCGGCGTCATTTGCAAGGGCAAGTGGAACGGCAAGACTGTCACCGGCATGAAACTCAACTGGAACAAGCGCTATATCACTTTGGCGCCCGTTGCGACCGTGCTGGGTCTCGCGTTCAAACTTTACGACCCCGATCATCTGATTGGCGATAAGGACGAATACGGCATCACGGCCGCGCTGGTCCCGACGGATACGCCAGGAGTGACAATCGGAAGACGCCACTATCCGCTGACTATTCCTTTCCAGAATGGACCTACGATCGGTGCGGATGTGTTCATACCTCTGGATTACATCATCGGCGGACAGGAGATGGCTGGCAAAGGATGGAAGATGCTCGTCGAGCTGCTGTCGGTCGGCCGTGCGATCTCGCTGCCATCAGCATCATGCGGCGGTGGCCAGGCCGCGAGTTATGCCACCGGCGCCTACTCCCGGATTCGCAAACAGTTCAATACCTCGATCGCGAATTTCGAAGGCGTTGGTGAAGCACTGACGCGAATCGCGGGTTACACCTACATAATCAATTCGGCCCTGTCTGTCACTTCAGGTGCCATCGACCAGGGCGAGAAACCTGCGGTACCGTCGGCCATCCTCAAGTACCACTGCACCGAACTCGGCCGCAAGATATGCAACGATTGCATGGATGTGCATGGTGGCAAGGCCATCATGATGGGCCCATCCAACTATGTTGGCCGGGCCTACATGGCGACACCAATTTCGATCACAGTCGAGGGCGCCAATATTCTTACACGCAGCCTGATCATCTATGGCCAGGGCGCGATTCGTTGCCATCCATTCGTGCTGCCGGAAATGGCTGCCGCAGGCGATGAAGACGCGGACCGCGGATTGGTCGATTTCGACAAGGCACTGTTCGGGCATATCGGATATGCGATCAGCAATTCTGCGCGCTCGTTCTTCCTGGCGCTGACGCATGCCAAATTCAGCCGCGTGCCCCTGAATACGCCGACGCGGCGCTACTACCAGAACATCAACCGCTACAGTGCCGCTTTCGCGCTCGCATCCGACTTTGCAATGCTGACTCTCGGCGGCGCACTCAAGAAGCGTGAGCTGCTGTCGGCACGCCTTGGCGACGTGTTGAGTTCGATGTACCTCGCGTCATGCGTATTGAAGCACTTCGAGAACCAGGGGCGGCGAGCCACTGACCTGCCGCTCGTCGAATGGTCGGTACGCACGCTGATGTACCAGGCGCAAGAAGCGTTGCATGCCTTCCTGCGCAATTTCCCGAATCGCTGGGTCGCCACATTCCTGCGCATATTCATCTTTCCGCGCGGCAGAACCTACTCGGCGCCATCTGACGAGCTGTCCCATAAGGTCGTCGAGCTCATGACTCGCTCTGGCGAGGCGCGCGAACGGCTCAGTCACCAGGCTTACACGACGCTCGAGCCCGGCAATCCGCTGGGCCTGCTGCAAGAAGCACTCGAGCTGTCCGAGAACTTCGCCCCGATGGAGCGTCGCCTCAAGCAGGCGCAGCGCGAAGGGCTGATCAAGTCCGATTTTCTGGGCGAACAGATCGAAGAAGCGGCCCGTGCCGGCGTCATCAGCAAGAAAGAAGCCGGCGAGCTTCGTGAATACCATGATAAGGTGACGGCTCTTCTGGCCGTCGATGATTTTGCGTCTGAAGAACTGTCACGCTCAGTCGCAGCGGACCCACGGGCAGCGCAACCTGCCGCGAACGCCACGAAGGCAACCCGCAAAAAATCGGCGAAAAAGAAGGCCAAACGAAAGAAAGCCTCCAAAAAGACTCGCAAGAAAACCACCTAGCCTATGACAAGTCACTCCGGACCCATCTATGAAGTCACGTTCTTCGTAGCGCCGGATATTGCCGAGGACTGCGAAGGCCGCATCGAGGAGCATGTCCGGCACGTGCTGCAAGACCCCGCCGTCGCCGACTGCATCGTATTCGCCAGAGACCCGGATGACCAGGGGCGCCTGCAGCAAGTCTGCCTGCACAGCCTGACAGGTGATGATGTTCTCGATGATTTCATGGACGGACCTTGCAGCGAGCTCGAGGCGCAACTCACGGCCGAGTTTGGTGAGCAAATCGAAATCCGTGCTCGCATCTTGCGTGAGGATCAACTTGCAACGCTCATGCCGGAGGCGTCACCGAATTGCCTCAACTGCGGCGCCCGGCTTAAGGGGCAGTATTGCGGCACCTGTGGTCAACGTTCTCGAAGCCGGCTCATCAGTCTGTGGGAGCTGATCTCCGATGCTTTTGGCGACCTGCTCGAGATCGACTCACGCCTCTGGCAGACGCTGCTCCCGTTGCTGATCCGTCCAGGTCGGCTGACCGCCGACTATCTGCAGGGCAAGCGCGCCCGTTTCATGCCACCGTTTCGCATGTACCTCGTGCTCAGCCTGCTGTTCTTCATCGTGGCATTTTTCGACCCTCGCGAGGAATTGGGTCTGCTCTTTGAACCGGAGTCTGGCGTAACAACGGAAGAAGAAGCGGCGGCAACGAGCGACGCAGCCGAAGAAGCGCAGGAAGTCATCGATGAACTTACTGAGCAAGGCATCATCGACGAGGACGAGTTCGCGACCGAATTTCGCGTCGATGAGAACGGCCTCAGGTTTACGATCGACGGCGAAACCGCAGACGAAGACGGCAACTGTGATATCGATCAGTCTGATGTGGAGGATCTACCGGGGTGGCTGGCGCGGCGCCTGACCGTCGAGCGCATGCAACGCATCTGCGAACGAACGCAAGTTGATGACGGCAGGGCCCTGGTGGACAAGCTGCTGGACAATATCCCGGCCGCACTGATCATTTTGCTGCCGTTGATGGCGTTTGTTCTTAAAGCCCTGTATCCGTTATCGAAGCGTTATTACGTCGAGCACCTGTTGTTCTTCGTCCATTTCCATTCCTTTTTCTTCCTGATGCTGACGTTGCAAATCCTCATGATTCGAGTTGGATTCGCGGTTGGCATGCCCGAGGCCATACCGATCGTGATCGTAGTGGTCCTGTCTTTCTACGTAGCGGCATACCTGTTCGTCTCGATGCGTCGGGTTTACGGCCAGGGGCGCATCATCACATTCCTCAAGTACATCGCACTGCTCATTGCCTATACATTCGGCTTCATGATGACGATGCTAGCGGCTCTGGCGATCGCTGCTTTCTCCATATAGGCTAGGGAATAGCCATCTTCAGGGGGCAATAACATGACCAACAAATTCGAGTTCTGGGCGGGCGCAGCGGCAGCTTCACTGTTGCTGGTCAGCGCCTGTGGGCAGCAGGGCTCAGAAGCTGAAGTGGCCGAACAACCTGCGTCGGAGGCGCCTGTCGTAGCGGAGCAGCCCGCCGCTATGCCGCGCACCGCATCGGCCGAAGGCGCAACAGCGTTTTTCATAACTCCCGCCGATGGCGAAACCGTGCCCAACCCGATTTCGATCGAATTTGGCATTGCAGGCATGAGTGTTGTCGCCGCGGGTGTGAACGAGGCGCATTCGGGTCATCACCACCTGCTGGTCGATACGAATCCGCCCGAAATGGGGCTGCCGATTCCCGCGGATGCGAATCATATTCATTTCGGTGATGGGAGCACGTCCACCGAGCTAACGCTGGCCCCGGGCGAACACACGCTGCGCCTGTTGCTCGGTGATCACCTTCATATACCCCACAATCCACCTGTTATGTCGGAGACAATTACGATCACGGTCGAATAGACGGTTGAGTGTATGCGCCCGGACCTCTAGAATCGCCGGGCTAAGCAGATCCCGCCCATGAATCAGTCCAATAACATAAAGAACATCGGAGTCAGCGGCCTCGCCGCCTATATCCCGCCATACCGCGTGTGGCTGGAGGACTGGTGTGACTGGACCGATAACCAATGGCCCAAGATTCGCGAGGTCGTCGGTCGCAGCTTCCGCATGCGTGGGCCGGAGCACAGCGTCTACACGATGGCCGCCACGGCCGTTATGCGCCTGATCGAGCAATACGACGTCGATCCGACGCGCATCAAGTTCCTGGGTCTGGGCACCGAGTCGAGTACCGACAACTCGGCGGGCGCCATCATCGTCAAGGGCATGGTCGACCGCGCGCTCGAGGCTCGCGGCAAGCCGCCAATCGCCCGCAGCTGTGAGGTTCCCGAGTTCAAGCATGCCTGCCTCGGCGGTGTTTACGGCATGAAGGGCGCAATTCGCCACCTGGCACTCGACGGCGCCGGCGGCCAGGCAATCGTCGTTTGCGCCGATATCGCCGAATACGCGCGCGGCTCCAGCGGCGAACCCACCCAGGGAGCGGGTGCTGTCGCGATGTTGCTTGAAGAAGATCCTCAGCTAGCCGTCGTCGACCTGCCCGGCTCCGGCTCGGCATCCGACTACCGCATCATGGATTTCCGCAAGCCGATGCTGCGCTTCTGTGGCCAGGATCGTTCCGAATCTCACCAGGTGCAGGATTTCCCGGTATTCAATGGCAAGTACTCAACGACCTGTTACATCGACGAGACGCTGCACGCCCTGAACGACATGTACGTCAAGCGTGGGCTCAACCCGGCCCAGTACATGCGCTCACTGAAAACGATCTTCCTGCACCGGCCGTACCGGAGAATGCCCGAGACTGGCTGGGCCGTTTCGTACCTGTTCGCGATGAGCCGGGGCGATGCCGAGGACCGTGCTGAACTTGCGTCCTATTGCTACGAGGCCGGCGTCGAGCCAGCAATGCTCGAGGCCGAGATGCTCAGCAAACCGGATGTCGCCAGCCTGGCTGGCCCGGAGCAGCTGCAGTACGAAGTGTATCCCCTGACTATGGCCGTACTGCGTGCATTCCGTGCCTCACGTCATTACCGGCGCGAGATACTCGACAAGCTGGCGCTCGGCTCAGACACAATGCTCGATCTCGGCAACCTCTACACGGCCGCGCTGCCGGCGTGGATGGCAGCGGGCTTCGAGCAGGGACTGGACGAGAAAGCCTTCACACCAGGTGAGGAAGTCCTGACGCTCGGTTACGGCAGCGGCGATGCCGCTGAAGTCATTCCCTTCTTCATGGCAGAAGGCTGGCGTGAGGCCACCACGAAGATAGGCTTTGGCGATGCCATGCAAATGACCATCGACCTCAATGAAGAGCAGTACATCGCTCTGCATGACGGCCGCAAGGCGGTCGGCCTTGATTACATCCCCAGGAATGAATTCGTCATTGATCGCGTCGGCCAGTCCGACGAACGCCATTTCAGTGACCTGGGCATCGAGTACTACCGCTACGTCGGGTAGCGCGTCCGTAGGGGCCCGTCCTAGCGGGCGACATCCAGCCACAAAACTCTACATAACACCTTGTTTTAGCAGTTATTTCTGGCTTTGTGGCTGTGTATATTGACAGGTCTTCCTGGTTTATCCGGAGACCTCTCATGAGCACATCTTCCGCCTTTATCGAATTACCCGGTATCGACGATCTTGACCGCGCTATCGTCAATCTCTCGGCCCGTATAGACGCGGCGTGCTATGAGCAACTCGTCCTGATTCGACAATTTGATGAGCGTGGCGGCTGGCTGAAATGGGCGTTTCTCAACTGCACCGAGTGGCTGGCCTGGCGCTGTGACCTGGGCATGAGCGCGGCGCGAGAGAAAGTACGCGTAGCGCACGCACTGATGATGCTGCCACTCATATCCGAATCTTTCGCAAAAGGTCAGCTCTCGTATACCAAGGTTCGCGCATTAACCCGCGTGGCGAACAAACGAAACGAACCAGAGCTGGTGTCATTTGCGCGCAAGAATTCGGCGATTCGAGTCGAAGAACGATGCCGTGAGTTACGCTGCGGCTCCGCTGCTTCGATCGATGATGCCAATAGCGCGCACGCGCGTCGCTCACTTACTGTCCGGCGTAACCCATCCCGGGGCACATTGACCATCACCGTGGAACTGCCCATAGAAACCGGTGAACTCGTCGACAAGGCGTTGGATAAAGCGCGTGACAACGACCAAAAGCCTGAATTCGCTGGCACCCCCTGGTCAGCTCAACAGGCCGATGCACTCGTGGCAATGGCAAGTGCTTATCTGAACGGCAATAAGGGCTCATCGAACAACTCGGCCGAGAACTACCAGGTCACCGTACACGTCGATCGCTCGGCACTCGTCGAGGGAGAAGGCCGGTCGAGTTTGCCGATCGAATCAGTCAAACGTCTTTGCTGCGACAGCGAGACGGTCCTTATCGTCGAGGACGAAGACAACCAGCCGCTAAATGCCGGTCGAAAATCGAGAACCGTACCGACGGCCATCAAACGCGCACTTTGGGCGCGTGACAAGGGCTGTACATTTCCCGGTTGCCATCGCAAACGATTTGTCGATGCACATCATATTCATCATTGGTCGGCCGGCGGCGAAACCAGCCTCGACAACCTGATGCTGCTTTGCTCGAAGCACCACCGACTCGTACACGAAAGTGGTTATCGCATTCTCAAGAACTACCAGGACAGCTGGTGCTTCAAGCGTCCCGATGCCATGGCCGTGCCGGAGTGCGGTTACTGCCCACAAGACATGATGGATGACGATGTGGACGTTTCTTCCATATTGGTCAAAAAAACCCTCCGCGGAGGGATTTGCGGTGGGCGTTGTCTGACTATTCTTGGGCGTCCGCTTACACCTAAAGCAGACATTCAAACAGCACAATAGGCACCAATCTGACCGTCTGCTTTCGGCCAAAAGCGGCCGTTCACGATTCGTAGAACTACCAAGCCGGCAGTGAGAATTGCACCCCGACAAGTAATGTACGGCACCTGCGTGTGGTGCTCGCCGAACTTGGAAGTCTATAGTTCAACTATCGGTTCAAAACCACCGTATATAAGGCGTTTGCCATCGAATGGCATGCGGTTTTTCTCCGGATCCATCCGCTCGTCATTGAACTCTTCGGACATCATCGTCTTCATGGCAGCATCGCGCGTATCTTTGTCAGGCCATTCAATCCAGGAGAACACGACCGATTCGTCTGCCTTCGCTTGAACCGACTTGCCGAAATCGGTCACCTTTCCCTCGGGCACATCGTCGGCCCAGCATTCGACAACCCGTGTCGCACCGAGATCGGTAAAGATGCTGTCGCTCAGTCGAGCGTACTCAATGAATTTCTGTTTGTTCGCGGTCGGTACGGCGATCACAAAACCGTCTATGTAGCTCATCTTTACTCCTGCATGTCGCATCTGGCTCAACGACCGCTTTGGGTCATTACCAGCCATTGAGTCTATCATCCGGTGAGTGGCTGCTTTCGGCCAATAGAAGTCATTGGCGCGCTCAATCTAGTTGACCGAATACAGATTCCTACGAACCGAGTAGAGTGCCAAGCCAGCGTTCTACGAAGGCGGCACCCAGCCAGGATCCGATACCGAGCGATACATATAGCGCGAAGCGAAGCACCGTCGGTGTGTTGAACGCCCAAGTACTCACCCGCTCGACCTCCTGTTTATAGACGATCAGATCGGCGAGTGTTGCCCAATCCTCTTCACCGGCAATCCTCGCCTCGTTCTCGCGGTGGATGTCGGCACTTATACGCTCGAGCTCACGTTGTTTTTCAGTGCGGATTCGTCGGTGCAGGGGATACAGAGGAATCAGGAAAATCGCAGCCGCGGTAATGCTTGGCATGGCCAGGATTACGAACACCTCGTTATCGAAGTCCAAAAACGGCATCGAGATCGCCAGGAGCGACAGGATCGCAATGAACAGCATGAGTACGAGAACCCCACGCAATGCTTGCTGCGAAAATGGCGTGACCCGTTCGAGATTGAACAATTCAACATTAGCGAAGCGGTGGGCGACCGCTGCGAAAAGGAAAGACGAGATGAACATGGATGCTAAGGTACGGAAAAGGACAAAGGTGTTCAGAAACGTCTTCATCTGTTCACCGCCCATCCATCTACCTTGATCCGTAAAGTTTAAATAGCCAACGGCAGTCGCGAGCGCGACGGCAACGTAGAGCGATACTCGGGCAGTATTCCGAACGCGAGCAAGCCAATTGTCATATTCGTTATCGTCGCAGTTGAGCACAGACCGAAGACTTAAGAAATCACGCACGGCTTCCTGGTTTATGTAGTAAGGAACGGCTATCAGATACCCAAACAGGATCGATAAGACAATATCTGTTACCAGACCCAGAGAAAACCCTTCTCCCCAAGTCCAGTGGTCTCCGCTCATGGTCGGGTACAGGGTTATCTCGAGCATCTCAAAGAAGACGAAGAATGCGAGTGCGGCGCATACCCCCAGTGCAAGCAAATTCAATGGAACGCGGTTAAAGATCCGGATTCGCCAGGGTGAGGTGCTAAGGTCGACCGATGCCATATGCGTTCCTCGTTACCATCCCAGCGTCATCCTTGACCACCTTGCGAGTGACCGCAATGGGTCATTTCCAGACGCTCAGTATAACTCCCGGCGAGTGGCCGGTATCGGGCGCATAGCGGCCGCTCGTTATCTGGACGGAGACTTACGAGCCGAAAACCAGGGGTGCGTGCCGAAGGCGTTCTTGGGCACTGGTTGGTGGCGGATCACGAACCACTCAAATCCTCTTACAACGGAGTCCAGGTATTTACGGAGTAGTGGACGAAGCCGGAGCGCATGTGGAATCCACCGGATAACGACAGGGATGTTTTGAAGGGCGCGCGGGCATACCGTTATCCGGAGCGCACAACAGTGATCGTCGATCGGATTTATTCGCCAGGACACTGATGACTTGCCGCCGCCACCCCTGCCAATCTCGAGGTCATAGCCAACCCCCTCAACCCACGCGCGGAAATGTCGCTCATAGATCCAGCCACTGAGATAATGGACTTCATCCTGTGAATCGGGCCCGGGCCAAACCTGGACCGGGTTACTCGCGCAAAATGGATGGCAAGGCTCAAGGTTTCCTGGCCGCGAAATCGCATCCCAAACCTCTTGCGCCGGCGCTGCGATCACCCTCTCGACCGTCACGGGCCATTTAAAACCGATACCGGGTTCTTGTATGAGCATTCCTCACAACCGCCGTACAGCATACTTCGCAAGTTGTTCGCGATAGTCACGGGACAACGTACCCCACTCCAGCTTGAACCACGGCGTTAGCGTCTCGGGTTTCTCGACAAACTCCCGGTCGAGTCCACTCGCGGAAACGAATCGCATGTCAGTGATCTCGTGTTCATTCGGATGGATTTCGGCTGGGCAGCGCCCAAGAAACACATGACAAAGTTCGTTCTCCGACCCGGCGTCACCGAATCCCGCCTGGTAAGCAAATTTGTAAACGAATTCGAGCTCGCAGTGGATATTGAGCTCGTCCTGCAAGCGTCTTTCGGTGGCAAAATCCATCGACTCACCACGCCGCGGATGACTGCAAATACTGTTGGACCAGTAACCAGGCCAGAGCCGTTTCGATGCACTGCGCTGCTGCAAGAGCAACTTCCCATCGGGATTGAAAAGGAACAGCGAAAAGGCACGATGCAACACGCCGTCGCCATTGTGGCAATCGGCCTTTGACAGGTAGCCGGCTTCGTTATCGTCGGCATCAACCAGGATGAGCTCTTCATTCTCTGAAGAGACGACTCGGTGTGCGTTGTTCAAATGCGGAAATCCTTATTCATGTGGGGCTTATCGTCCTGAAGCCGGCAATCTCCATTGCCGCCGTAACCTCGTCCACAGTGCCGGGGCACAGCGCGACGATGGAGCCGCCACCACCCGCACCGGTGATCTTCGCACCAGCCGCACCAGCCGCCCGAGCAAGCGCGACCATGCTTTCAAGCTCGGCGTTCGAGACCTCGATCGCATTTAGCAGGCCGTGACAAATATTCATCAAGCGGCCAAGCGCTTCGTAATCGCCGCTCGACAATGCTTCTGCCCCCGCGAGGCTAAGCTCATCGACCTGAGTGAAGATCGCATCGTAATGTGCCGGACTCTGTTCGTGTCGTGAACGCACGTTTGCGACTTGCTCCCTGGTTCGACCGGTTTGGTGGCTGCAAGCAATAACAAGCGGCGGCGGTTCAGAAATTGAAACGTTCTGAATTTCCAGTGCGCCATCATTGCTGAACAGCATCGGCTCGGCATATGTCGCTATCGTGTTGTCGACTCCGGAAGGTGTGCCGTGTGCCAACTTTTCGCACTCGTACGCAACGTCGTTGATGGCTACATCATCAAGCCCGAGATCGTGCTTTGCATTGAAGGCGCGCGTGATGGCTACGGCAAACGCCGCTGAGGCCCCAAGGCCCATCGCAAACGGCAGGCGTGATCTGACTCGGACCGAATATGGCGAATCATCGACGCCGAGCTTGTGCTTTATCACTGCAATTGCTGAATCGAGTTCCGGAACAATTGGCTCAATCGGACCATCGTGTAACGTAGCCGCAACGGCGTCGGGTATCGGCAACGCGAGTGCGTGCTTGCCGTAAACGACAGCGTGTTCGCCGAGCAAAATCACTTTGCCCGCAGCTATGCCGTCTGCGGCATCGGGCTCGTCGGTGCCGCCCTTTTTCTCGGCGAGTTGTTGTGCTCTCCAGACTTTGATATTGCCGTCAGCAATCAGCTCGTCGACAACCTCGTCGAATAGTTCATCGGCGACGCCGGCACTGCTGGCAACGCTTCGGGCATGCAGTTTCATGTGACCTGCCTGGATACCGGTCGAGGCGAGCGCATGCAACGCTGCGAAATTCTGTGCGAGACCGACAGCGGCCATGAGCTCGGCCAACTCCCCGGCAGTAGCCACACCGCACACGGCGAGTCCGAATGCTGCACCGGTGTTTGCATCAAGATTGCCACCGACAGTACCCACCTTGAGCGGGATGTCGATTTCGCCGAGCAGCTCTCCACTGTCGCCAATCCGCCACCTCGAAAGCGGCCCGTACTGGCCATCTCCGGCAGCGTACGCATGTGCACCCGCTTCGATAGCGCGCCAGTCATTACCGGTCGCGATGGCCAGTGCGTCCACGCCATTCATGATGCCTTTGTTGTGCGTCGCAGCACGATACGGATCTGCACAGGCGATATCACTCGCTAGCACGATGCCGTCGCGAACATCGTCGCTGAGCTCATAGCTCACTCGCGCAGTGACGACCGAGCGGTCAGCGAGATTGGAGAGAATTCGTAGCGCGACGTGGCCGCCGCAAATGTCTTGAATTTTCGGGGCAACAGCCTCACAAATCGTATTGACGAGGTTAGCCCCCATGGCGTCGCGCGTATCGACAAGGATGTGGACCGCGATCGTGCCGCCACCGATTGTTGAGCCGAGTGACCGCACTTCGATGTCGGTGACGCCGCCACCACGTTCAACAAGGCGAGGATGTATCGTATTGCATTGCGCGATGAGCTCGTCCCTGGCGGTTTCCAGCTGCTCGATTGCCGCAGCAGTATTGTCGAGGCCGCTGAGATGAACCTGTCCAGCCAACAGTGACTCGCGACACGTCGAGGTAAATCCACCGGTCTTACGTGCCAGCAGTGCAGCTTTACTCGTACCGGCCACGATGGACGGCTCTTCCACGACCAAGGGCACGATGTATTCGCGATCGTTGACAATGAAGTTCGGAGCAATAGCGAGCGGCAGCCCAAATACGCCGATGACATTTTCGACCATCTTGTCTGCAACAGCTGGCAGTAAGGTGAACCGGCCCTGCCTCAGGTTTTCCGCATCACCGGGACTCAGCCAACCGCGGTGTTGCAGTTCCTCGATGCGCTCTGCAATGCTCAGCCGGTACAGGCCGCTTATATGGGAATCATTCAAATTCGTTCCGGTCAACCTGTACGCCAAGTGGATCCAGATTTGCGTCAAGTAGTTCGTAGTTGATTGCCTTCGCCTCATCGGCAAATGCATCGAGAGCCGCTACATCGGCGGCAAGAGCAATACCAACGTCGCCACCACCCGCCCCGCACGGCTTGTATACGACGCCCGCCGTGGCCGCCAACGCGGTCAATTCATCATGGCCAGCATCGAATATGCCGAGATCATGGTCAATACTGAATTCCCTCAGCACCTGAATATAGTCTCGATACTCGTTGAGGAGGCGATCGACTGATCCCTGTCGCCACGCGCTGGCTAGCCGGCGTGACGAGTAGACCAGCGCCGCCCGCGATGGCCTTGGCCTGCTCTGCGCAAGCCGATCGAGCTTTTGTGCCGTACTTGCCGGTGTGCCACTCCAGATCAGCGTGCTGGCCAGCCCCTGCGGCCAATTCAGTGGCCGCACATCCCTGGTTTTCGCAACATACTCGATGACCCCTCCCGTCTGACTACATGCGATATCCACACCGCTGCCTCGCCCACCCTGGAAGCAACGGTGTGCGGCGTATGCCTTGGCTGGCGCGTCGAGCGCCGCTGTGAGCGCAGCGGTGAGCGCCGCGCTCGAACCGATGCCCATCTTGCAAGCGTTCTGAGGATCGACAAACTCGCTGGTATCAAGTTGTAGTGACAGTCCTGCCGGAGGCGCCACATCCAGCGCAGACCATACCGCGTCAATTAGGGACAGGCCGGCACCGTCGTCAAGCCATTCGGGTTTGCCGTCGCAGTAGCGGAACGTTCGCGGCCCATCCGCGTAACCGGGCGCGCTGACGATGTGGACGTCATCACCTGTTTGCGTGACGGCTACACGCGCACGCCGATCGATCGCCATACAAATGGCCGGTGCACCTTCAAGTACAGCATATTCGCCGGAAAGGACGAGCTTGCCGGGCGCAGTCGCATTAATCTGCATCTCAGTCATCGTCAATTTGCACCGCGCCATCGCCCAGGCCACTGACGAAAATGTTTTCGACACCCGGAACAGCTGCAAGAGCTTTACGGACCTTGCCACTGCCACCGGGTTCGCAGACTGCTTTTAATTGTGGTCCGGCATCAATCGTAAAAAATACAGCGACGCCCGCCGACTGTAAGTCGCGAATTGCCTCCATGCAGGCCAGCGTCGTAGCGTTCCAGTAGACCATCGGTGGCCGCGATCCCCACATGACCGAGTGCATTTTCAGACAATTGTGTTCGGCGATCGACGCCAGCCGCGTAAAGTCCTTGCCTGCGATCGCCGCTCTCGCTTCGTCGAGGTCAGCATCCTGCTGTTCGATCCAACGCTCATAAAACGGGGAGGTCCTGCGGCTCAGCTCCATTGCTTCGGTCGAACCGACCGACTTCGGTCCCGACGCAGTAATCGCGACAACTACTTCCAATGGCCATTCATCACCACCGATCAGGCTGGTTAACGCAATGTCCTCCGCCGTGTTGTGCAACTCGACGAATCCACCCAGCATCGATCGCGCTGCCGAGCCCGAAGCATGTCCGGCAGTACTCGCGAGTTGCGACCGCGTGCTATCCCGCCCGGTCGCAGCATCGGCTGCGACGACGAGTGCCGCAAACGCCGACGCTGACGAAGCAAGGCCGGCAGCAATAGGAAAATTACTCTCACTATGAATGGCGGCACAGTCTCTGTCGGCTCCTGCAACGTCATCGAGACAATCCGAGGCTCTCGACAGCATTGCCTCATTCTCGGCACCATTGATGACGAGCCTGTCGGCACGCAGCGAGCTGTCGAACGTGACGCTCATAGTCGTGTAAAGGTCAGCCAGCGTAACCGAGATCGAGCCGACCGCCGGGAGATTACGCTTTGTGTCGCGCTTTCCCCAGTACTTGATCAGGGCGATGTTGGGCTGAGCTTTGGCAGAGGCCCGCATAGATCTCTTCACGCGCGAAAAGGGACGCGAATTATAGCCCAGGCATGCTGCGCACAGGCGGCAATTACGTGTACGCTACATGACCCCGAACGATGCTGCGGAGGCCGCGTTGACAGAAGAGTTTCAGAGCCGAGTCGCCCACTATTCGGCACGCGTTGCTGATGCGCTGGACGATGCACTGCCGCCTGCGACACAGGCCCCAAAGCGTCTGCACGATGCGATGCGATATGCCGTATTCAATGGCGGCAAGCGCGTCCGGCCTTTGCTCGTATATGCGACCGGTGAATGCCTCGGCTTGCGTGAAGAAATACTCGATGCGCCGGCAGCCGCTATCGAAATGATTCATGCGTTTTCTCTCGTACATGATGATCTGCCCGCTATGGACAACGACGACATTCGGCGTGGTAATCCGACGTTGCACCGCCAGTTCGACGAGGCAACCGCGATACTCGCAGCAGACGCGTTGCAGCCGCTCGCATTCAGCGTGCTGGCCAGCATCCGGGATGCTTCGTCCGGGACGCGCGTCCGCCTCATCAAACTCGTCGCTGACGCAGTAGGTTCAGTGGGCATGACGGGAGGCCAGTCGATGGACCTGGCCGCCGAAGGCCAGTCATTGACCGCTGCCGAGATCGAGCACATGTACTCCCTCAAGACAGGCGCCCTGATTCACGCTTCGGTCGCTGCCGCAGCACTCCTGGCCGACAAGCTGCCTGCCGATCGCGCCTCGGCGATCGACGCGTTCGGGCGCACTATCGGCATCGCGTTCCAGATCAAGGACGATATTCTTGATGTCGAGGGCGAGACCGAGGTAATAGGCAAACAATCCGGTGCCGATCTGCGGCTCGGCAAAGCAACCTATCCCGGACTTGTCGGCATCGAGGAAGCGCGAGCTCGTTGCAACAGCCTGCTCAGAAGCGCACTCGAGCAACTCGACGACTTCGGCGACGACGCGGAACCGCTACGCTGGCTGGCGCACTTCATCGTAGAGCGCGGCAACTGACATGACGCCCGCAACGCGCACCATCTTGCACGTCGATATGGACGCGTTCTATGCATCCGTTGAACAGCGAGACAATCCCGAATTGCGAGGCACGCCCTTGGTTGTTGGTGGCGGCAGCAATCGTGGCGTCGTAGCGGCGGCCAGTTACGAGGTGCGGAAGTTCGGCGTGCGCTCGGCGATGTCGATAGCCGACGCAAGAAGGCGCTGCCCAGACCTGGTTCGCGTCGCGCCGCGCATGTCCCATTACAAGGCCGTCTCCCGACAGATATTCGCGATCTTCCGGCGATTTACGCCGCTGGTCGAAGGTTTATCGCTCGACGAGGCGTTTCTCGATGTCACGGCGAGCCGTAACCTGCTCGGAGACGGTGTCGACATCGCAAATAGCATCAAGCGAATGATCCTCGAAGAGACCGCGTTGACGGCCTCCGTCGGCGTGGCCGAAAATAAACTCGTTGCCAAGATCGCCTCGGATCTCGACAAGCCGGACGGACTGGCGGTTATCACGTCGGCAAATGCTCAGGAGAAGCTCGATCCATTGCCGGTATCGGTTATTCCCGGCATCGGCCAGCAGACTCTTGCCCGGCTAAAGAAACTCCACATCCATAGCATCGCCGATTTACGCCTGGCCCCAGACCGCGACCTGGAATCGGTGTTCGGGCGTTTCGCTACTCGCACGCGCGAACGCGCAGCCGGGATCGACAAGCGGCCTGTCGTTGCCGAACGCGAAGAAAAGTCGATTAGTGCCGAAGAAACCTATGATGTAGATCTCGAGAATCGGGATGACATGGAGCGCGAGTTGCTGCGGCTGGCCGAGACAACGGCTGCGCGAATGCGCAAGTCCGAGCTGCAGGCCGGCACGATTCAGGTCAAGATCCGGCAAGCCGACTTTCAGACTTTCACGCGTCAGCGCAGTATCCAACCACCGGTCAGCAGCACGGACCAGATCTATCATATGGCTTGCGAATTGCTCAGTGCGTGGCTCGAGCAGAATCCTGGCACGCGCATTCGGCTACTCGGCGTCGGCGGCAGCAAGTTGTCACCCGCGGAACAGCGTGATCTGTTCGCTGAAACCGATATCCCGGCGTCTAGCGCAGTCGATCAGGCCGTTGATGACATTCGTGATCGCTTTGGCTCGCTGTCAGTTGGCCGCGCTCGCACGCTGGACAGGCACTGAGTCATGTAGAATCAGGTTTGAGGGGACCTGACCACCGGCAAAAAATAATGTACACCAGCTATTTTGGTCTCAATGAAAAGCCGTTCTCGATAACGCCCGACCCGCGTTATCTGTATATGAGTGAGCGTCACGGCGAGGCGCTCGCGCACCTGGTCTATGGCGTCACCGAAAGCGGCGGCTTCATACAACTGACCGGCGAGGTCGGTACCGGGAAAACGACGCTGGTACGGACGTTGCTCCTGAACCGCATGCCTGCCAACGCAGACGTTGCTGTGGTGCTGAACCCGCAGTTGTCAGCTCGTGAGTTTCTCATCACGATCTGCGAGGAACTTGGTGTCGATGTCCCCGAGGAAAAGGACAGCATCAAGGCATTGATCGATACGCTGAACCACCACCTGTTACAGGCGCATTCGGACGGGCGGCGCACGATACTGGTTGTCGACGAGGCCCAGAATCTCGCACCTGATGTCCTCGAGGAAGTTCGCCTGCTGACCAATCTCGAGACGGCCAAACAGAAGTTGCTGCAGATCGTGCTCATCGGCCAGCCCGAGCTGCGCGAGCTGCTGGCACGTAATGACTTGCGACAACTTGCTCAGCGCGTAACCGGTCGCTATCACCTGGAACCGCTGTCACGCGACGAAACGGCGCAATACATCGAACACCGGCTCAAGGTTGCCGGCGCACTGAGCGATATTTTTGACGCCGGCGCAAAGCGGGAGGTATTCCGCCTGTCCCAGGGCGTTCCGAGGCTCATCAATGTTATCTGTGACCGTGCCCTTCTCGGCGCGTACAGCATCGAAAGCCGCCGTGTGGGTCGTAGCATGATTCGCCGTGCCGCCTCGGAAATCACGGGCAGAACAGAAAAAGCGCAGTGGCCGCGATGGGCCGTACCGTTTGTTGGCGTTGCGGCGGCTGTCTTGATTGCCTTTGGAATCCTGACCTCGCTCGACGAGCGGCTCGAAATGATCGACGACGCCGTCGATCTGCCGCGTGCCGAGCAGGTGATCACGCCCGCACCGGAGCCGGAGCCTGTCGCTGTTAATGCCGGCGTGGAAGACCAGGCAGATGCCGAGGTCTCACTCGATGCGCAACTGCAACTCGCCAGCGAACTGACAAGTTCCGAGTCGGCGCTAATGACCCTGCTGGAACTCTGGGGACTCGACTACCGACGCGGTGCACGCGGCTGTACACAAGCCGCCCAGGCTGGTTACGAATGCCTGTCCCAACGCGGATCCTGGAGCGGATTGAAACAATATGATCGCCCGGCGATCCTGACACTCATTGATCGCAGGGGCGCCGTACATGATGTTTTGCTGACGGCCGTCCGTGGCGCAACCGTTGAATTATCAATCGGAGGCGTTGCGGTTATGCATTCCCTCGAAGAAGTTACCGATATGTGGTTTGGCGAATACCTGCTGCTCTGGCACCCGCCCAATGGCTCATCCGAGGCATTGGGTCCCGGGTCAACAGGACCGGGGGTAGCATGGTTGCGGCAAAGCCTTGCGGCGATCGACGACCGATACAGCACGGCCGCGCCAGAGTCGAATGTTTTTGATGACGACCTCGCAGGCAAGGTACGAGAATTCCAGCGCGATAACCGACTCGATGTCGATGGGCTCGCCGGACATCAGACACAAATCATTATCAACACCCTGCTTGACCCCGACAATACGCCGCGACTGACGATTCCGCGCCTGGCCCAGGAGTAGCGCATGAGTTTCATTCTGGACGCCCTGAAGAAATCCGAGACCGACCGCCAACAACAGACTGGCGCCGAGTTTTCGAGCATTCCATCAAGCTCGGGTGAGCCGAATTCGTTCAAGTGGCTGTGGATTCTTGCATTGTTGTTACTCGTCAACATCATTGTCCTTGTCGGTGTCCTGATGCGCCCGGACAAGGCGCCTGATGTGCCCGAATTCGTCGAGCCGCCGCAAGTCGAGCAACCCCAGGCAACCGAACCGTCATTTGAGGAACGCGTTGCCGAAGCGAAACAGAATCAGTCGCCACCAGCGGAGTCCGCGGCCGACATCTCGCCAGTACAGCAGCAGCCCGCTGCAACCATTGCTGCCGAGGAACCTTCGCCGAGCCGGCCGCGGTTGATGACGATTGACGAGCTGCGCCTGAATGGCACGCTGCAGCTGCCCGAACTGCATCTCGATATACATGTTTTTGCTGATGATCCCGCCGAACGATTCGTGTTCATCAACATGACCAAACACCGCGAGAACTCGCCACTCGCTGAAGGCCCGGTCGTGGCCGAGATCACCAAGGACGGTGTCATCCTGGAATATCAGGGACGCACATTCCTGTTGCCGCGTGAGTAACGGCGCACTTGCCTGACCCGGTCTCAAAGTACCTCGATGGCGCCGCTTTCGCCGATGCGCTGGTATCGGGTATCCACTGCGTCGTCGGTGAGCAGGACCTGCTGAATCACATCAACGTATTTCCGGTGGCAGATGGGGACACCGGCACCAATCTGAGCCTGTCGCTGGGCTCGGCATTAGCCGTACTAAACCACCACAGTGACAGGCACCTGGGCACATTGCTCGCAAGAATTGCGGACGCCTTGCTCGATGGATCGCGTGGCAACTCCGGGGCCATTGTTGCGCAGTTTTTCCAGGGGGTTAGCGACTCGGCCGGTGAAATGACACGCTTCACGCCCTACACGTTCAGCCAGGCGGTCGCCAAGGGCAGCGAATACGCACATGACGCTTTGTCGCAACCTCGCGAGGGGACCATTCTAACCGTCATTGCTGCAGTATCCGATGCCATCGCATCGCACGTCGCCAGCGTTCGCGATGGCGAGTTTCCGCCGCTTATGAGTGTGGCCCTGGAGCGCGGCCAAACAGCGCTCGAAGAAACGACGGACCAACTCGATGTCCTGCGCAAAGCGGGCGTCGTCGACGCCGGGGCCAAGGGCTTTGTCGAGCTGCTGCGCGGCATGACCGAATACATCAAACACGGGAGCATCGCGGACGAACCCGACCTGTCGGTTCTTGGTGTTGGCGAATCACTGCCGGTCATGGCCGGGTCGGATGAAGATTCGGAATTTCGCTTCTGCACCGAGTGCATCATCAGCGGCGCCGATATCGAGCGGCGCAAGCTGCGAGAGACTCTGTCGAGCCTCGGCGACTCGCTGTTGCTCGCGGGTACCAAACGCAAGGCCAAAATTCATATTCACGTCAATGACCCCGAAGCGGTTTTCGACGTCGGCCGCCAGTATGGCGAAGTCAGTAACGAGAAAGCCGATGACATGCACCGCCAGGCACACAGCAGTCACGATACGGCGAGCCGCTTTGCCGTCATTACCGATTCAGCCGCTGACATTGCCGATGAGGACCTCGAACGCCTCGACATTCACATGGTGCCCTGTCGCCTGCAATTTGGTGACCGCGGCTACCTCGACAAAGTCAGCATCTCGGCGCCTGAGTTTTTCGAGGAGCTGGCGTCGAACCCGGCGCATCCGACGACATCGCAGCCGGCACCCGGAGACTTCCGCCGCCAGTTTCAGTTCCTTGCGAGCCACTTCAATGATGTGCTGGCATTCACGGTGACAGGCTCTGCGAGTGGTACGTACCAGGCCGCGCTCTCTGCCGCCGAACGCATCAACGCACCGGGCCGGATTCACGTCATCGATTCACTGAATGCGTCGCTGGGCCAGGGGCTGCTTGCCGTGTTCGCGGCGGAATGTGCGCATGCCGGGCTATCGGCCGAGAAAACCATCGCGGCGGTCAACGACCTGATACCTCAGACCAATATCTACGGCATGCTCCGGGATCTGCGCTACGCAGTGCGGGGCGGTCGCGTGCCGTCGTGGGTCCGGACGATTGCGCAAGTCCTGAACATCACGCCGTTTATTCGCGCGACGCCGGATGGTCACATTGCGCCCAGTGGATTCGCGTTCGGGCAGCGGGACCGGGTCCGCAAATTCGCCCGCAGCCTGGTCCGCAATGCAAGGGGCAGAGGTCCACTCAACGTCGCCATCGGCCACGCGGCATGCCCGGAAGATGCCGAAAAGCTCGAGACGATATTGCGCCGCGATCTGGCGCAGATAAAGCGCCTGACTACAACCTCACTCGGTGCGGCGCTCGGTGTGCATACGGGACCCGGCGCGATGATCGTGGCGCTGCAACCGTTTACGAAGCCTCCGCAATAAGATCTGCTCCTTCGTTACGGGCGTTGTTTACGCGCCGGTCAACCGCCCAGGCGCGAAGATCAGGCCCATGCTTCACAGCGTATTCGATCGCATCGTCGCCGCCGGCCAGCCAGCGATCCGCAGTGTCGGGCCTCAGCACGACGGGCATGCGATGGTGCAGGGAAACCATGAAGTCATTGGCCGACGTCGTGATCAGGGTCGTGCTCTGAATCGACTCGTCGGCCTCCTTGCTACTCCAGTTTTCCCAGAGCGCAGCAAACGCAAACGGCTCTCCGTCGGCCGCTGATATGTAATAGGGCGTCTTGACGCTGCCTTCGCGGTGCCATTCGTAAAATCCGTCGGCCAGCACCAGACAGCGACGACGGCGATACGCCGCACGATACGAAGGCTTCTCCGCGACAGTCTCGGCACGCGCGTTAATCATACGATTGCCGATTGAGGGATCCTTGGCCCAGAATGGAATCAGCCCCCAGCGCAGCATCGCCAGTTCGCGCGTGCCATCCTCACCGTTTCGTATAGCAGCGATGTACTGTGTCGGCGCGATGTTGTAACGCGCCTCCACAGGCAACGCACCGCTCGTACCAAACAGGGCTGCCATAGCCTCGCTGGGTGAATAGAACGCAAACCGGCCACACATGTCTATTCCCGAATGCCGACGCCGCGATTCAGTAACTGCAGGCAGGCAGTAAATAACACCACGACGAACACCAGGAGGATAGTGTAGGCCACGCCGATGCCAATGTCGGACCTGCCGAGGATGCCATAACGAAAAGCGTTGACCATATAGAGAATAGGATTGGCCAACGAAACCTTTTGCCAGAATTCCGGTAACAGCGAAATCGAATAGAAGACACCGCCCAGGTACGTCAACGGTGTTAGCACAAAGGTCGGTACGATCGAGATGTCGTCGAACTTTTTGGCGAAGACTGCATTGATGAATCCGGCCAGGGAAAACACGACTGATGACAGTATGACGATCGTGATCGTGATGAATGGGTGCTGCACTTGCAGGCGTGTAAAAAATAACGCAATGATCGTCACGAGCAGGCCGATCAACATGCCACGCAGCACGCCTCCGGCAACGTGGCCGATGATTATGGTTGCGTTCGACATCGGTGCAATGAGCATTTCCTCGAGGTGCCGGCCGAACTTGGCGCCAAAAAACGAGGACACGACGTTGCCATAGGAATTGGTGATGACCGACATCATGATCAGACCCGGCGCGATGTATTGCATGTAATCGAAACCGTCCATGGTGCCGATTCGGCGGCCAATCAGGTTACCGAAGATGATGAAGTACAACGTCATCGTTATGGCGGGTGGGACGACCGTCTGGATCCAGATTCGCAGGACGCGCATGACCTCCTTGCGAACTATCGTATTCATGGCAACCAGGTTCAGCGCGATGTTCATACGCCCTCCACCTCCTTGAAGCCGTCTGGCTTGTTCTCGACGAGGCGCATGAACAATTCCTCGAGCCGATTGGCCTTGTTGCGCAGGCTCACGACCTCTATGTCTCGCTCACCAAGTTGCGAGAACAGGTCGTTGAGATTCACCGAGGGTCCTTTTTCGACCTCTAGTTCGCAGTCCTCGAGCAGTCGTGTTTTGAAGCCTTCGAGCTGTGGCGTCTCGCCGGGTGGTTGCGCAAGACTCAGCACGAATACTTCGCGTTGCAACTTGCGCAGAACGGTACTCATCCTGGCATCCTCGACGATCCTGCCTTCATCGATGATCGCGACGTGACGACACAGGGACTCGGCTTCCTCGAGATAGTGCGTCGTCAGGATAATTGTCGTTCCAGCCTCATTGATATCGCGCAGGAACGCCCACATCGAGCGGCGGATCTCGATGTCCACGCCCGCCGTGGGCTCGTCGAGAATCAGGAGTTTTGGTTCATGCACAAGTGCGCGAGCAATCATCAGGCGGCGCTTCATACCACCGGACAGGCTTCTCGCCGTATCGTCACGGCGGTCCCAGAGCCGAAGTTCGCGCAAGTATTTCTCGCTACGCTCGCGCGCCAGTTTGCGCCCCAGGCCATAGTAGCCTGCCTGATTGAGGACGACGTTGTGGACCTTGTCCCACAGGTTCATGTTGATTTCCTGCGGTACGAGCCCAATGCAGGTCTTGGCGGCCTCGATTTCGGTGTCGATGCTGTGGCCAAAGATCTCGACTTCACCAGCCGACTTATTAACCAACGAACTAATAATGCCGATCGCCGTTGTCTTTCCCGCGCCGTTAGGCCCGAGCAGCGCATAGAAGTCTCCGGCCTCTACGGACAAGTTGATGCCCTTTAACGCCTCGTTGCCATTGGCGTAAGTTTTGGTCAGGTTACGAATCGAGAGTGCTTGCATGAGGCGGGCTATTGTAACCACGCCGCCCGCGGAGCAACACCTAGTGTGACCGGGGTTTTTCCGCGACGCTAAGAGTCGGCACCGGATTGTCACAGGCCGCCGAGCGAACACGCCGATAGTGCACGGCCGGGTCGTCGGTCAACAGCCATTGCAGGCACGTCACATGTGCCGAATGGCGTACTCGCGACCCGGAACTCAGCCCCGGGCCCAGTAATTTGCGCCAGAAATCCTCGTCTGCTGCAAAGCGCGCCTGCAACAACCCGTCCCGATCAGCCGCTGTACGCAGCACGTGTAACAAGGTGCATTCTGCCAGGCGTTCGCACCAACCGAGGTTCGCCCCGGAGACCAGGCGGGCGGCATAGGAGTTGCGACTTGCCAGTTGCCACAAGAACGACACGGCCGTCGTCAGCAGCTCGTCGCTGTGCCGGCTCGTTGCGCCGAGCAAGTTGAGGTTTGGCTCATCAGACCCCAGTGAATACCAGCAGGCTTCGTCCCGCTCACGTAATGACAGCAACAGGAATGGCGATAACGCCAGGCGTTCGACCTGCAGGTTCGTCATAGCCTGGATCAGCACTGCGATATCGGCGGGCAAGCCTTGCCGCAAAGACTGTCCCTGGCGAGAATCGCGCAACCGCAGCAAGAAAGCGTGGTTCAACGCCCTGACATTGGCGAAATCAGCCGCCTCGGGCCCGAAAAAATCCATACTATCCCCTTATTTTTGATTTTATGACCATGTATGGATAATATATACTCTTATAACACTATATATGGTCTGTTTCTAGCATAAAAGGATTGATATGCGATTGACCGATGACCGCTACGCCGCCGAGCGTAGCCAGTTCGAGCTCGCGCTCAGGATGATCCGCCACGAAGCTCGTACAAGGACGATTCGCGAGTGCACGGGCCTTTCCGACGACCGCATCCGCAAACTGTACGCGACCTATTTTCGCAATACGGGCGCAACGACGATTCGCCGCCGGCGTGGTAAATCGCCGCGACAGGTAGCCCGCTTTGTAAAGAATCCGCGGAACCAGCTGCAGGCAACGACGCTGGTTGCTCTATTTTGCAGCGGCTTGTTATTGCGTATTGATGACGATGCCAATGTGTCGGCCTGCTGGCCGCGTCCCGGCGTCGAGTTCGGTCATCGACTCTGTCGCGCTTACGAAACGTATCTGTTATTGCACGCGGACGCACACCTCAGTTTCGAATGGGCCTGGAATTTGCTGCACTGCATTTCCTACAACGATGAGTTGTACCTCGCAACATGCCAGGGATGTCGTACGCGCTACGTACAGGATGCCTATGCACTCGACCGGGGCAGCTGCCCTTCTTGTGAAATAGAGGTGCAGGGACACTGATCTGACACAGGCGGTACACTGTTGCGGTGACCGTCCAGAATCAGAATGTGTTTGCCGGTGCCTTCGTCGACAGAAGTGGTGAGCGGCGCAAGGACCCGGAGTGGCTCGCGGATGCGCTGCCAAGCGACGACAGTCGCTTCGTGCCGGTGTGGCATGACCAGTGCCTGACAGCCGGGGACCCTATCGGCGCCGTATTGCTGACTCGCCAACAGCTCGGACGTTCTGTCGACGAGCACGAACTGATTTTTCTCGGCGTATTCAAGGACCACCCCACATTTGCGATTTCATTTGATGGCGAAGACGTGCCGTTCGCCGACCGCGGTGAATTCCACGAATTGCGTTACCTCGGCACGGTGTTGCCACCCGACGAGGCCAATCTTGTCGCCCATGCACGAGCGTTAGTGCTGTGGCATGCGTCGCAGGTCTTCTGCGGCATTTGCGGTTCCGCGGCGCGCCCGGCGGCTGCCGGAAACTCTCGTATTTGCGTCAATGAGAAGTGTGGTCGCGAAATATTTCCGCGGGTCGACCCGGCCATCATCGTGCTGGTCGAAGACAGTGACCGGTGCCTGTTGGGCCGGCAGGCAAACTGGCCCGAAAGCCGCTATTCGACCATTGCCGGATTCGTCGAACCGGGCGAGAGTCTCGAAGATGCCGTACGCCGCGAAGTGTATGAGGAAACCAACATTCGCGTAGGCAAAGTGAGCTACCACAGCTCGCAGCCCTGGCCGTTTCCGTCGTCGCTGATGCTTGGCTTCACGGCAGAAGCGACGTCGAGTGAAATCGAACTCAATGATGGCGAGCTCGAAGACGCGCGCTGGTTTACTCGCGACGACCTTCGCTCGGAGTTTCCCAAGCTGCCATTTCGCATTTCGATCGCACGGCGTCTCGTCGATCACTGGATCGCACAGGAAGACACCGGCTGATATGTGCCTCGTCGTCCTGGCTTTCCGGGCACACGATGATGTTCCGCTGGTCGTTGCCGCCAATCGCGATGAGTTTCACGCGCGACCCACGCGTGACGCGGGCTGGTGGCCTGACGCTCCAGACGTGCTCGCGGGCCGCGACCTGCGGGCCGGAGGCACCTGGCTGGGTGTTCATCGTTGCGGCCGATTTGCGACGGTGACCAACTTTCGCGATGCCGATTCGCCGGCCGCCAGATACGAGTCCCGTGGCAATCTTGTTGCTGCGTTTCTGCAAGGTGATCAACCGCCCATAGACTTCCTGCATGCTGTCGACGCGGATGCCTATGCGGGATTCAACCTGCTGCTCAGCGATGGCGATTCGCTAGCCTACCTTTCCAATCGGGGTGGCGGCCTGCAGGAATTGCCACCGGGAATTTACGGCTTGAGCAACGCGACACTCGACACGCCGTGGGAGAAAGTCGAGCGCAGCAAGCGACAGCTTGCCGACCTCGTAGAGAAGGGACAGGTGGACGAAACCGCATTACTGCGGCTTCTGGCAGACCGGGAGAAAGGACCCACGAGCGAGGTTCGAAGCGAGCGCCTGCCTTTTACAACGGCACACTCGATTACGGCGCCGTTCATTGTCATGCCCGACTACGGCACTCGATGCTCGACCGTCGTGCGCCGTGATCGCGACGCTGGCTGGCATTTTGTCGAACGACGCTTCGACGCAGACGGCGAGGCAAGCGGCGACACGCGTGTGTCATTCAGCGGCGCCGTAGACCCTGAGTAACCAGTCGCCTATGTGTACGATTTCTTCAGCACAAACGGCGTGCGCCATCGGGTAATCGTGCCACTCCACCGCAAACCCGGCTTCGCTGAGAAAGCTGGCTGAATCTGAACCGAGGTGCATCGGCAAAACCGGGTCGAAGCTGCCATGCGCCATGAATATCGGGATCTCGCCATTGACCGCATCGTCATTGGCAACGACCTCGGCATCAAAACTCCCAGACAACGGCAGATACGCTGACAGCGCCATGAGTCCGGCCAGGCGCTCGGGATAACGCAACGCCGCGTGCAGGGCGATTGCACCACCCTGTGAAAATCCCGCGACGACGATACGGTCTGCCTCGACACCCCGCTCACGCTCTCGCCTGACGAGCTCATTGAGGATTTCGCCACTGGCGCGAATGCCCGCTTCATCGACCGGCCCATCGTGATCAAGACTGAATATGTCGTACCACGCCCGCATGGACATGCCACCGTTGATCGTCACGGGCCGGACAGGCGCATGAGGAAACACGAAACGCAACGGCAACGTCGAAGGCAGACGCAACTCCGGGACTATCGGCTCGAAGTCGTGACCGTCAGCGCCAAGGCCGTGCAACCAGACAATACTGCCAACCGGGTTTGGCCCGGTTTCGACTTCCACGGTATCAGTCATTTTTTCATTTTATGCCAAATGAAGGGTTGACGCGATATGCGCATTTTGTGTAACTTATGCGCATATTTATGCGAGATGATCAATGCCCAATTCATCACAAGACCAGCTGCAACGCCGCGAGACTATCCGCCAGCTGCTGCTGAAGGCCCCGGCCAGTACACAGCAGCGTCTCGTAGACGAGCTCAACGATCGTGGTCACGTGGCGACGCAGTCCAGCGTGAGCCGTGATCTAAAGGAGCTTGGCGCCATCAAAACCCACCAGGGCTACGAGTTGCCTGCCTCCGGCACTGTGCCCGGTGACGAACTTGGCGGGGTCGCCGATTTCTTGCGCGGCATCGCGCCCGCCGGTCCGAACCTGACGGTCATCCGCACAGCGATCGGTGCCGCACAGCGAGTAGCGCTCGCCCTTGACCGCAGCAATTGGCCCGAAATGATCGGCAACATCGGCGGCGACGACACGGTATTCGTCGCGACCGACTCTGCTGCCAGCCAGAAAATTCTGATCACCAGGATCGAGCGCGCCCGCTCGTAATCCGGTATTCAAGGAAGACCCCGTGAGCAACGACCAGTCACCTATCATTGTTGCGTTTTCCGGCGGCCTCGACACATCCTTTTGTGTGCCCTGGCTTAGGGAGACCTACGGCCGTGACGTAATTACCGCGACCGTGGATACCGGCGGCATCGACGCTGACGCAGCGCATCAACTCGAAGCACGATCAAAAGCTCTTGGCGCGATCGAACACATCCTAATCGACTGCAAACAAGACTTTTTCGATGACGTCATCAAACACTTGATCGCGGGCAACGTGTTACGCGGCCAGGCCTACCCGCTGTGCGTTGGCGCCGAGCGCGGCTTGCAGGCCGCGCGGCTCGCTCAACTCGCCAGCGACCGCAATGCGACAACGGTCGCGCACGGTTGCACTGCCGCCGGCAACGACCAGGTGCGTTTCGAGGTCGCGCTGCGCACGCTCAACCCAAGGCTCGAGATACTCGCCCCGGTGCGCGATAACAGCTGGGCGCGTGAAGAGCAACTGCGTTACCTCGAAGACCATGACATGCCGCTGCCCGCACAGGGATCAGCCTATTCGATCAATCGCGGTCTCTGGGGAATCACGATCGGCGGACAGGAAACGCTGACGTCGGAGAACACGATTCCCGAGGATGCCTGGGTCCTGTCAGCAAACGCCTTCAGCGATCCACAAGCGGCGGCGCAACACACGCTGGAATTCGACGCCGGGATACCGGTCAAGCTGGATGGCGAGCAACTTGGGCCCGTCGCCCTGATTGAGGCGTTGGAGCTGCTTGCCGGTCGCTACGGCATCGGTCGCGGCATTCATCTCGGCGACACCGTGCTTGGCACGAAAGGACGAGTCGCGTTCGAAGCACCTGCTGCGATCACGTTGATCACGGCGCATCGCGAACTTGAGAAGCTCGTATTGAGCGCACAGCAGATGCGCGTCAAGGACAGCCTGTCGGCGACCTACGGCGACCTGGTCCACGAAGGCAAACAGCTCGATCTCGCCTGCGCCGATATCGAAGCACTCATGACCTCATCACAGCAGCGCGTCAGCGGCATCGTGAAATTTGCGCTCAAGCCCGGCAGCCTGTTCATCGAAGGTGTCGAATCCAGGCACTCGCTACTAGCCGCGACCAAAGGGGTGTACGGCGAGGCGGCGGGCGAATGGACGGCGGCAGATGCGTTGGGCTATGCCCGCATTCTCTCACTGCCGGGCTCACTTCAGACGCGCGCCGGCGGAGCTGGGTCGTGAAGAGCGTCGTCGTCGACAAGATCGCCTCGGTTGCTCAACACAGTGACCTTGGACACGAACTTCGCCTGTCGGCAGACATCCCGTGCGAAGAAGGAGTGCTTGTCGCCGCGCGTGTCCTCAACAACAAGACGCGCTACAACCAGCTCGAGCTGACATCAGGCCGCATGGCGACCGTCAATCAGGGCGACGTCGTCGTTGGTGCGCTCGGCCACCGCAAGGCATTGCGCGGCTACTCCGGTCATTTGCCGTCGGATCTATCGGTGGGCGACACGATTCAGCTACTCAACATCGGCGGCGTACTCGGTCATTGTGATTCGGCCAACCCGGACGTCGGTCCACCGTTCGACTGTGAGGTACTCGGTGCTGTGCTGCACTTCCCTTATCTCGGCGAACGCATCGGCGTACCCGCCCGCGCCGGCGCGAATCAACTGGATCAGGCAGCAACGCTCGACACGATAGGCGTGCCTGTCGTTGCGCTTGCAGGGACCTGCATGGATTCAGGCAAGACTGCAGCCGCCTGCGCAATAGTCGGTCGTCTGCGACACCTCGGTCTGCAGGTTGCGGCGTGCAAAGCCACGGGTGTCTCGCTGCGGCGCGACATACTGGCGATGGAAGATGCGGGTGCTGCAGACACGATGATCTTCTCCGATCTCGGCATCGTAACGACGACAGCTGACAACGGACCTGCCCTGACCCGCTCCCTGCTCACAGGGCTGGCCAGGCGCAAGCCCGACGTCATCGTGCTCGAACTCGGCGACGGGCTGCTTGGCGCATACGGCGTCGAGGCGATCCTGTCCGATGAGGAAATACGCGCAGTTCTTTCGGTTGTCATCCTGTGCGCCAACGACCCGGTGTCGGCCTGGGGCGGCGCACGGCTTCTGCGGGAACAGTTCTCTATTGAACCGGCCGTCGTAACCGGGCCAGCCACCGACAATGCCGTCGGTGTCGACCAGATCGCAGAGCGCCTGTCGCTTCCGGCGATCAACGCCCTGTCGAATGGCGTGGCACTCGGTAATCTCGTCTCCGCTTTGCTTGGTACCAAGGAGGCGGCATGAGTATCAGTGCAGTGGTGTTCGGCGCGAGCGGTTATGTCGGCGGTGAACTATTGCGGCTGATTGCGGCGCACCCCGACCTGCAGTTCGCGGCCGCCGTATCCGAAAGCAAAAACGGGGAGATGATCGCGACGACTTTTGCCAACCTGTCACCTGCTTACGGTGAGCAGAGTTTCGTTGGCTATGACGACTGGCTGGATACGCTCGACGACGGTTCCCAATTGGCGTTGTTCTCTGCCGCCCCGCACGGCGCATCCGCCGGGTTGCTCGCCACTGCACTGGAAAATGCCCATAACAAGAGTATTAGCGTGCATGTCGTCGACGCGTCTGCCGACTTTCGCTACTCGAATCAGAGCGACTACGAAACCGTGTACGGCGACCAACACGGTGCGCCACAACTGCTCGACGCGTTCCAGTCCGGTGTTCCTGAACATGTCGCGGATGTGCAGGCAGAGCACGTTGGTCACCCGGGCTGTTTCGCAACGGCCGTGTTGCTCGCATCAGTTCCGCTTATCGGCTCCGGGCTCACCGACGACACTCTGTTCGTGAACGGTATTACCGGCAGCACGGGCTCGGGCCGCAGTCCGAAACCCGGCACGCACCACCCCGAGAGACATAGCAACCTGTACGCCTACAAGCCACTCGTGCATCGTCATGCAGCCGAGATCGAAGTGCTTATCGAGGCGGCGACCGGCAAGAAAGCCAAAGTGAATTTTGTCCCGCATTCGGGACCGTTCGCGCGAGGTATTCATGCGACTGTACAGGCAAAAACGACCTCCAGCGTCACAACGGCGCAACTGCAGGAGGTCTTCGCACGAGCCTACACTGATGCACCGTTCATCGAGGTTGTTTCCGGTGCGCCGCGGCTCAAGGACGTCGTGGCCAGCAACATGTGCCGCATTGGCGTTGCCGGCGGCGACGATTCGGTCGTCGTCATGTCTGTCATCGACAACCTCGTCAAGGGTGCGGCTGGTGGCGCCATGCAGTGGATGAACCGTCTCTGGGAGCTGCCTGAGACAACCGGCCTCACGGCCTCGGCGCCGGGGTGGACCTGAATGGCCAGCGCTGTTGTCGCATTAACGGACCCGCGTCCGAGGGAAGCGGCAACCACGTTGCCCGTGTACGGCCAGTTGCCGTTCGTTCCCGAGCGCGCGTCCGGGTGCGACATTTTCACTTCTGACGGTCGCTGCATTCTCGACCTGTACGGCGGCCACGCTGTTGCGGCCCTCGGCTATGGACACCCCGCGCTCGTCAAGGCGATCAGCGAACAGAGCTCGCAGCTGCTGTTCCAGAGCAATGCCGTCGCGCTCGACGTCCGGGCGCGTGCAGCAGAGAAACTTATTTCCGTAGCACCTGGCGATCTGAGCCGCGTGTTCTTCGTCAACTCCGGGGCCGAAGCCAACGAAAATGCCCTGCGTATGGCCTGCACTGTTACGAGTCGCAAAAAAGTGCTGGCAATCACCCACGGTTTCCACGGCCGCACCGCGGCCGCGGCGGCCGTCACCTGGAAATCGGATCACTGGTACGGATTCCCACAGCACCCGTTCGATGTCGACTTCATTCCCCGGGATGATTGCGATGCGGCAGAGACGATGATCGGCCCTGACGTCGCAGCGGTCATTGTCGAACCCGTGCAGGGCGTTGCCGGTGCGTACGATCTGTCGAATGAGTTCATCAGAGCTTTGCGTGACTACACACAGCGACATGGCGCCCTGCTGATCGCCGACGAGGTCCAGTCCGGTATGGGCCGCAGCGGGCACTTCTTCGCCGTACAGGCTCACGAGATTACAGCGGATATTTTGACCAGCGCGAAGGCTCTGGGCGGCGGCATTCCCTGCGGTGCGGTTCTCTGCAATGAGGATATTGCGCAGCACTTCGGACACGGGGACCTCGGCACGACCTTTGGTGGCGGCCCGGTGGCCGCCGCAGCCATTGGTGCCGTGATCGACATTATCGAGGCGGAACAACTACTGCAAAACGTTCGCGAACGTGAGGCGCAGATTCGCACCCACTGCGTGACAGGACCCGTGACGAAGATCCAGGGCATGGGGCTGCTGCTCGGACTCGTCTGCGACCGACCAGCCGCCGAGATTCGTGACGCACTGCTGGAACGCAATGTGCTAACCGGGACCAGCGACGACCCGGCAGTCTTGCGCATCCTCGCGCCACTCGTACTGAAACCCGAACATGTTGATCGGCTCGCGCAAGCGCTCGAGACAATCGCACCCGGACATCACTGAGAGAATTCCATGAAAGCGTTTAACGACCTTGCCGATTTTTCCAATGACGAAATTGCTGCCTTGCTCGAACTGGCCAGCCGTCTCGACAGCCATCCGGAGCCCCAGGCGCTGCGTGGCAAGGTGTTGTCACTTCTATTCCTGAGCCCGTCCCTGCGTACGCTGGCATCGTTCCAGGCCGCGATGACGCGCCTTGGCGGCGGCTCATTCGTCATCTCGCCTGACATGTCCATACACGGCCTCGAGACGCGACCTGGAATCGTCATGGATGGTGCTGCTGCGGAACATATCCGCGAAGCCGTGCCGGTGATCGCATCTTATGGCGATGCCATTGGCATTCGTGCGTTCGCCGAGCGCAAGAATCTCGAGACCGACATGGCTGATACCGAATTTTCGGCACTGACGGACCTCATCGACACGCCATACATCAACATGGAATCGGCCATGAATCACCCCTGTCAGAACCTGGCCGACTGGAAGACGATGGATGATCTCGGCATTCCGGCAAACGGTGGCAAGTTCGTTCTGAGCTGGGCCTATCATCCAAAGGCTCTGCCACTGGCGGTTCCCGCGTCGAGCCTGTTCATGGCGGCCCGGCGCGGCATGGATGTCACGGTGTTGCGTCCCGAAGGATTCGCATTGCCTGACGCGCTGATGCAAAAAGCCGCTACAGCCGCTGAGGCGAGTGGCGGCTCGGTTCGCGAAACCGACGATCGCGCCGATGCCATGCAACACGCGCACGTTATCTACGCGAAATCGTGGTCATCAACATCGCACTATGGCGACAAGCTCGGCGACCAACAGCTGCGCAACGAGTTCATCGACTGGTGTGTCGACGAACAGTGGTTCGATAACGCGCGCGACGACTGTCGATTCATGCATTGCCTGCCAGTTCGCCGCGGTGTTGTCGTCAGTGAACCGGTCCTCGATGGGCCACGCAGCGTCGTCATACCTGAAGCACGCAACCGCATGCTTGCGCAGATGGCCGTACTGCACCAGATGCTCGGAGCGTCATCATGAGCGCCAAGAAAGATCGCGCGATCGTCGTCTCCGCGCTCAAGCACGCAGCACCCTATATTCGCCTGTTCAAGGGCAAGGTCTTTGTGCTCAAAGCCGGCGGAGAGATCTTCGCCGACCCGACCCAGACCCGTGCCCTGATGGAACAGGTCGGCATCCTGCACCAGGTTGGTATCCGCGTAGTATTGATCCACGGTGGTGGTCCGCAGTCGACCGAACTGGCAACGACGCTCGGACTCGACACGACATTTGTCGACGGCCGCCGGGTTACTGACGGCGCCTCACTCGAAGTGACCACAATGGTGCTCAACGGCCAGATCAATACCCGTGTATTGGCATCTTGCCGGGACCTGCAGATTCCGGCCGTTGGTATCAGTGGCGTCGACGCCGGGCTGATACAAGCTCATCGCCGGCCGCCCGTCGAACGCGATGGCGACGATTCCGTCGACTACGGATTCGTCGGCGACATCGACTCAGTCGAGGCCGACGTCCTCGTGAAGCAACTCGACAACGGCCTGATGCCCGTCGTCAGCCCCTTGTCCTGTGATGAGGCGGGGACCTTGCTCAACATCAACGCGGACACTGTTGCTGCCGCCATTGCCGCCGAGCTAGACGCCGAAAAGTTGATCTTGCTGACTGGCGCTGCCGGAGTACTGGAAGAAATTGACGATCCGCAGTCACTGATCAGTTACATCGATCGTGCTGCACTCGATACGCTGCGTGACGATGGCAAGCTGGCCGATGGCATGTTGCCGAAGGCCGCAGCAATCGACTCGGCGCTGGCCAACGGCGTCAACCGGGTGCACGTCATTTCCTACAAGGTGCCCGATAGCTTGTTGCTCGAGGTCTTTACCAATGAGGGTACCGGCACGCTGGTCGTCAATGACATTGGCGCCCTGACACCGGCCGAACAGGGCGGTGAGCAGTCATGACGCGGCTGTGGGACAAGGGCCTGCCGCTGGCGGAGCGCGTGCTGCGCTACACGGCCGGTGAAGATCATCGGCTCGACGCACGACTCGTTGCCTACGACGCTCAGGGCTCGATCGCTCACGCCGAAATGCTTGCGGCTACCGGCCTGATCAGCGAGGACGACTGTGCAGCGATTTGCGACGGCCTCGAGAATCTCGACAACAGCTTTGCGGCTGGCGACTGGCACATCACGCTCGAGGATGAGGACGTGCACACGGCGCTCGAGTCACGCCTGACTGCATCCATCGGTGACGCGGGCGCAAGACTGCATCTCGGCCGATCCCGCAACGACCAGGTCCTGACCGCACTGCGGCTCTACCTGCGCGATGCGGTCGGTGACCTCGCTGGCCGAGTCGAGAAGCTGCGTGAATCTGTCGCGGGCCTGAGTAGCCGCCACGGAGAGGTCACACTGCCGGGCTATACCCACATGCAGCATGCGATGCCGTCATCGGTTGCGCTCTGGTGCGGCGGCTTCGACGAAGCGTTCGCTGACGCAATCGAAGGCCTGGGCACAGCGAAGCGCCGCATTAACAAGAATCCACTCGGCAGTGCTGCCGGCTACGGCACGCCCGGCCTGCCACTCGATCGCGAGTTGACGACGAAAAAACTCGGCTTTGACGAGATACAGTCGCCCGTGACCGCCGCGCAACTGTCACGCGGCAAGGCCGAGAGCACGCTGTTGTTCGAGATTACACTTTTGTTGCAGGATCTCGGGCGTATGGCCACCGACTTGCTGCTGTTCTACACCCAGGAATTCGCCTACATCTCGCTCGCGAATGACGTGACCACGGGTTCGTCGATCATGCCGCAAAAGCGCAACCCCGATGTGCTCGAATTGCTGCGCGCGTCGTCGGCAACGGCACAAGCCTGCCTCGATGAGTCACTGATGATCACCGCCAAGCTGCAGTCGGGCTACCAGCGTGATCTGCAGCGCCTCAAGGCGCCCTTGTTTCGTGCCATCGATCTTGCCGTCGACAGCGTCGATATCATGGCCTATCTGCTTGACGGCTTGAATTTTCTGCCCGACAACATCGAGCTCGATGACGGCATATTCGCGACCGCAGAGGCCTATCGTCTCGTTACCGATGAAGGTGTGCCGTTTCGCGACGCCTACAGGGAAATTGCCAAACGCTATTCAAAGTAATAGCTGGCCCTCTATAATCGACCGATCCTTCGAATCGGTCGAATCTCATGAAATCCACGATCATCACGTTAGTCGCTCTGTTTCTCGTCGGCCTGCTCGCGGCCTGTGGCCAAAGTGGGCCTCTGTATGTGCCGGGCGACCCGAGCGAGATCAAGACGACACCCCAAGCGCCCGAAGCCGAAGAAGATAGCGACGAGAACGGCGAGGACGACGAGCGTCAATAAGCCGGAAAGGCACTGATGCCCGGCGCTGACCTGGTACTCATCGACGGTTCGTCCTACCTGTACAGGGCGTTCCACGCACTCCCTGATCTGACCAACTCCGCGGGCGAACCCACCGGGGCGCTACATGGCGTGCTGGCGATGATCAACAAGCTCGTGCGCGAGCAACCTGGCGCGCTTGTGGTTGTAGTTTTCGATGCGCCAGGCAAGACATTTCGCGATGACATGTTCGCCGAGTACAAGGCGAATCGCCCGCCCATGCCCGACGACCTGCGTAGCCAGGTCACACCGATACTCGATGCCGTGCGTGCGATGGGATTGCCATTGCTGCAGGTCGAAGGTGTCGAGGCAGACGACGTCATTGGCACATTTTGCCGCCAGGCCGCCGGCGACAGCCTGAGTGTCCTCGTTTCAACGGGCGATAAGGACCTGGCGCAGCTTGTCAACGACAAGGTAACGCTCGTCAACACAATGAGTGACAGCATGCTCAACCGAGACGCTGTCAAGGCGAAGTTCGACGTCTACCCGGAGCAGATCATCGACTACCTCGCACTTGTCGGCGATACCTCGGACAACATTCCGGGCGTGCCGAAAATCGGCGCCAAGACCGCGGCAAAGTGGCTCAACCTCTATGACAGCGCAGACGGTATCGTCGAACATGCAGAGGAGATCACGGGCAAGGTCGGCGAAAGCCTGCGCGACAACATCGAACAACTGCGACTGTCGCAACAGCTCGCGACGATTCGACTGGACGTCGACTTGCCGGTTGCATTGAACGAGCTAGAGGCGGGTGATCCCGACCTCGATAGTTTGCGCGAACTATTCGGGCGCTTCGAGCTGCGCACTCTGTTGCGGCAGCTCGACGAGCAGGCCGGGACGCCACAGCCCGAGGTCGTGGAAGCCGACAGCGGCGATTACGAAACCGTTCTTACCTGGGCGCAATTCGACACGTGGCTCGAGAGGGTCAATAACGCAGACCTGGTCGCGGTGGACACGGAGACGACGAGCCTGGACTACATGTCTGCGGAGGTCGTGGGGTTGTCGCTGTCAGTTGCCGCCGGCGAGGCCGCCTACATACCGGTCGCACACGATTATCCGGGCGCCCCGGATCAGCTGTCACGCGACGAAGTACTTGAAAAACTACGGGATTTTCTTGAAAGCCCGGATAGGAAAAAGGTAGGCCACCACCTCAAGTACGATGCCCACGTGCTCGCCCGGCACGGTATTGAGATGAAGGGCTTGGCTTTTGACTCGATGCTCGAGTCGTACGTGCTCAACAGTGTCGCAACACGGCACGATATGGATTCGGTCGCACGGCATTACCTCGGCCGCGAAACAATTCATTTTGAAGATGTTGCAGGCAAGGGTGCGAAGCAGCTGACGTTTAATGAAATCGATCTCGAGACAGCCGCGCCCTACGCTGCCGAAGATGCCGACATCACGCTGCAACTGCACGAGACTCTATGGTCGAAACTTGGTGAGATCGAGACACTGCGCGACGTCTATGCCGATATCGAACAGCCACTGGTGCCGGTGCTGCTCGAAATGGAAGAAACCGGTGTGCTGCTTGACCGTGACATGCTCGCAACACAAAGCGGCGAACTCGCCAAGCGAATGGTCGAACTGGAGAAAGAGGCGCACGAACTGGCCGGTGGACCGTTCAACCTCGGCTCACCGAAGCAGCTGCAGCAGATCCTGTTCGGGAAACTCGAGCTACCCATCATTCGCAAGACGCCGAAAGGACAACCATCGACCGCCGAGGATGTCCTGGTCGAACTGGCGGCCGACTACGACCTGCCACGCGTCATCATCGAATTTCGCAGCGTCAGTAAACTGAAAAGTACCTACACCGACAAACTGCCGCTGCAGATCGCGGACAGCACCGGCCGTGTGCACACGTCCTACCACCAGGCTGTCGCCGCGACCGGCCGATTGTCATCGACCGACCCGAACTTGCAGAACATCCCGATTCGCACCCCTGAAGGGCGCCGCATCCGCCAGGCATTTATCGCGCCGGCCGGGCAGCTGCTGCTGGCTGCCGACTACTCACAGATTGAATTGCGCATAATGGCCCACCTGTCCGGAGACAAGGGCCTGCTCAAAGCATTCGCAGCCGAGCAGGACGTGCACCGGGCAACAGCCGCCGAAGTCTTCGAGGTCAAACTCGACGGCGTCAGTGACAATCAGCGTCGTTCAGCCAAGGCAATCAACTTTGGTCTGATGTACGGCATGTCGGCATTCGGCCTCGGCAAACAGCTCGGCATCCCGCGCAATGAGGCACAGGAATACATCGACCTCTATTTCGATCGTTACCCCGGCGTCAAGGCGTTCATGGACAACACACGCGAGAACGCCAGCAAGCAGGGTTTCGTCGAAACCGTGTTTGGCCGCCGCTTGTACCTGCCCGAGATCAACGCCCGCAATGCGCAGCGGCGTCAGTATGCCGAACGCAGCGCCATCAATGCGCCAATGCAGGGCACGGCGGCGGACATCATCAAACGCGCCATGATTGAAGTGCATCAGTGGCTGGAGAATGGCAATCGCGGCGGCCGCATGATCATGCAGGTACACGACGAACTCGTCTTCGAAGTTGACGAAGACAAGATCGAGTCGTTCCGGGCCCAGGTAACCGAGATGATGTGTGCCGCAGCGGATCTCTCGGTCCCATTGGTCGTCGACGTAGGGATAGGCTTGAATTGGGATGAAGCTCACTAAGGTAGCCGCGCGTGGGAGCTTGGTTACCGGAAGTAAAGCGCAGCGCAGCGAGCTCCCGACGTGGCGGGACAATGCATGCAGGTAATCAAGCTCCCAGGTGCGGCTGCCATATAGACTCGCTCTAATCTATTTCTCTATGTAATTCAGAGATTTACGGATGGACGGGAACCTTCCGCTTCGGTCAGACTCCAATTCCCATGAGTGCAATAGTCACTCGCCTGTTTACCTCCCTAAACAGGCGTGCAACTCGGTAACCCCAAGCCGGTTGCTTCTTCATTCCCCGGGGCACGATGTGCACCGGGGTTTTTTTATGCCGGGGCCGTCAACAACTGTTCGAGCACCTTTCGTGCCTCGTCTTCACCGTGCCGATTCAGCGCCGAGAATTGTTGCACTGTCGCGTGTTCGCCGACTTCCTTGCGCACCTTGAGGAGCGCGTTTGCCGCCTGGCCACGCTTGAGCTTGTCGGACTTGGTTAGCAGGATGTGGATGGGCAGGCCCACGTCCTCGGCAAATGCGATCATCTGACGATCGTAGTCCTGCAACTGGCGCCGAATGTCCACGATCAACAACAGCCCCCGTAGGCTCTCGCGCGCCTTGAAATAATCGGACAACAACTCGCCCCAATGCGCGCGCACGGCAGTCGAAACCTGCGCAAATCCGTAACCCGGCAAATCGACGAGCCGCTGTCCATCGCGCAGGCTGAAGAAGTTGACCAGTTGTGTGCGGCCAGGTGTCTTGCTAGTACGTGCGAACTGGCGCCGATTGACGATGACATTGATAGCACTCGACTTGCCGGCATTCGAACGGCCCGCGACCGCGACCTCGACGCCCTCGTCGGGAACGAACTGCTCGAGGGCATTGGCACTCTTGATGAAGTTGGCTTCGGGGTACTGCGACATGGGGTATGCCCCGGGGTTTCTGTGTATAATTTGGGGCTGCTAGTCTGACGGCTTCAAGGTCATGCGGCAAGGCGGTCAGTCGCCTTGCGATCCACCAAAAAAGCGAACAAATCGAATGAAAATGAGCGATGGCTGCGGTCGCCGCGAGGAAGTAACGGTTACACGAAAATGAAGAAATGGAATGCAAAGAGCTGGTTGCCAATCGTCGTATTGCTGGTCGCCACACACGTTCAGGCCGAGAGCCTGGTTGAAGGGTCCGCCGAGTCCGGCAAGGCCAGGGCGATAACCTGCATGGCCTGTCATGGGCCTGAAGGTATCAGCGTGAATCCACTGTGGCCGAATATCGCCGGCCAGAGTGCAACCTATATCGCCAGCCAGCTGACGGCCTTCCGCGATGGCGCCACGAACCCGCAAGGCGCGGAGCGTCATGACCCGTTGATGTCTCCGCAGTCGCTAGCGCTGACCGATGAGGACATCCGCAATCTCGCCGTCTACTTCGAGAGCCTGCCAGCACCCGCTCAAGCTGTTGCCAATCCAGGTACGGTCGACAAGGGACAGGCACTTTATCGTGGTGGCGACCTGCGTAACGGCACGGCTGCGTGTCTCGCTTGTCATGGCCCGACAGGGCGCGGCAACCCGGCTGCAAACTACCCGGCACTTCAGGGGCAGCACGCGGTCTATACCGCCAAGCAACTGAATGACTATGCGAGCGGCGCTCGCACATCAGATGGCAAGACCAGCGTTATGCGCGACATTGCCGCACGGCTGAGCAAAGACGACATCGATGCGCTCGCTTCCTACGTACAGGGACTCCGGTAATGAGAAATTCACTACTCCTTAGCATCGCGCTCTTGGCGATAGCTGCTTGTGGGCAGGAAGAACCAGCTCAACCCGTGGTTGAAGAACCGGCTATGGTCGAGGAGGCGGTCGTCGAGGACGCTACAGAATCGACCGAAGCTGCCGAGGAAACCGAGGCCACGGTGGTAGAAGAGTCAGCGGCCGAACCCACGGCGGATGAACAGGCAATCGTACTTGCCCAGGCCGAAGTTCCCGCAGTGGCGCGCGAGTGGCAATTCAAGGAAGGCGAACACTACATACGCCTCGTGCCGACGCAGCCGACCCTCGGCGGCGCCGACAAGATCGAGGTCGCCGAGTTTTTCTACTATCTTTGCCCGCACTGCTATAACTTTGAGCCATTGATCAAAGAATGGGCCGCGGGCAAGCCCGCTAATGTCCGTTTCGTGCAGGTCCCGGCCATGTGGAACCAAATCCTCGTTTTGCACGCACGCATGTACTACACGGCCGAGATCCTGGCCCGCAACGGCGCCATCGAGGATGCTGAGGCTTTCAACGCCACCGTGTATGAGGAGATTCACCGCCGCAACAACAGGCTGAGCTCGGAAGCCTCCATTCAGAGGCTGTTCGAGCGCTTCAATATCAGCGCTGATGAGTTCACCCGCATCTGGAACTCTTTCGAAGTCGATCAGAAATTGCGTGTCGCTGCTGATTTGGCGCGACGTTATAGTGTCGCGAGCACGCCGACGATGGTGGTCAACGGCAAGTACCGATTTGGCGCGCAAGAAGCCGGTGGATATCCAATAGTGCTTGAGGTTGTCGACGAACTCGTCGTCAGGGAAAGCGCCCGGTAGGAGCTGCGCTTGCGCTGCGACTGTCGCGCTGCAAGCAGCGCTCCTACCCGTTGTCTTCGGCAACAATCTTCAACTTGCCATCCGCCGAGCGGCGCCAGTAGAGGCGTTTGACCGTGGCGATCGTGCGATCGTCGTAAGCGATGGCCTGCCGGAAGCGGCTCAGGTAAATTCCGGCGTCCTCAGGGTCCGCCAGCAACAACACGTCATTCAGTTCGATGCGATGCGGCGGCGCCCGCGTGATCGACTGTGTGCGAAATTTTGCCCACTCATCCCGGCCCATACCCCGATAACTGAAATCATCGGCGTAAAGCGACAGGTACTGATGCAGATCACCGGACTCATGACTGCTTGCCCAGGCATCCAGTGCTCGTCGAAGCTCCTCCCGAATTTTCGCCACTTGCTCGGCACCAAGCCACGCCATCTGCCGTGTAATCACAACCGGCGTTTCCAGTGGTACGAGACTCTGCTCGAGCGCCAGCAACTCGTGATTCGGCAAGGCGATACAGCCATCGGTATCGAGCGGCGGCCTGCGACCTGCGTTTGGAGTTACACCATGAATCCAAATGCCGCTGCCACTACGCCGGTTGGTTCGGTCCCAGATATTCGGATAGTCGAGCGGGAATGCTGTCGGTCCATACCTCTCGTGTAGTTTGCTCGTATCGAGTTGCTCGTTGATGAAATAGATGCCAAGTGGTGTGCGCCGGTCCCAGGCGCGTTGCTTGCCAACGCCGTTTTGCCCGACCGACATGTAGCTGTCACCGTACCGCTGTGGCCCGTCGTCGCCATGCACGAACAGGTGCAACGTCGACGTCTGTGTCTCGGCGATCAGTACCGTACCGACCGACGCCGGTATCTGCAGCAGATAGGCCGGTACGTCACCCTGCTCCGCGCGTAGCATGAGGGGCGCAAGTACCAGGAGCAATAAGGGCAGGCGCGACATCTGTTGATATTACAGCTGCCCGGTACCCGGCTCCATGTTATGTTTCGGGGCATCGATTTGTGACCCAGGGATTCGTCGTGAAGAGACTCATTGCCGTTCTGGCTCTTACAGTATTGTCCGGAAACGCGTTGGCAGCGTCTGCGGCAGACGCAGCCTTTGAAGGCGTCGCCGAGCAGTTCGTCAGTGGCTTACCTGGACTTTCGCCAGTCGAAGCAACCTGGATTGGCGATCACAGCATGGACGGCGAGCTCGACCAGGTGGATAGCGCCACCCGGTCAAAACTCGAGGACACGTACCGGGGCTACCTCGACACTCTCAAAGGCATCGACCGTGATGCATTATCGCGGGCTAACCAGGTCGACTACCAGCTACTGGGAGTCGACATCGCATCGCGCCTCTGGTCGCTGGAAACGCTGCAGGAGTGGGCCTGGAACCCGCTCTACTATGTCAATATCGCCGGTAATTCGATGTTCAATCTCGCCGCGCGCGATTTTGCGCCCGTTGAGGAGCGCATGGCGAACGCGGCCTCGCGTCTTGAACAGTTTCCTCGATTCCTCGAACAGGCGCGTGCTTCGATCCAACCCGAGCGAGTACCGAAGATCCATGCCGAGACCGCTGTCGCCCGGAATCTCGGTGTCGTGTCGATTATCGAAAACATGATCATCCCTGAAATGGGTGAGCTGACCGAGGCAACACGCGCACGGCTCGAAGCCGCGATCGAAATCGCCAAAGATGCTCTCGCCGATCACCAGACCTGGCTCGAGGAAGAGCTGTTGCCACGAGCTGCCGGAGATTTTCGCGTCGGCGCCGACCTGTTTGATCGCAAGCTGGCGTTCGCACTCGATTCTCCTCTCGGCCGCAGGGAGGTCGTCTCCCGTGCCGAGGCCGCGTACGAGTCGGTACGCAATCAGATGTACGAAGTCTCCAGAGAGATCTACGCGGCCGACCATCCATACACTGCGTTTCCCGATGACCCCGATGAGGCGTACAAGCAGGTCATCATTCGTGCAGCACTTGAAAAGGCTTACCAGATGTTGCCGCCACGTGACGGCATCGTCGAATTAGCCAGGTTACAGATGCAACAGGCGACAGACTTCGTCGTCGAGAACAATATTGTCACGATGCCCGACGAGCCGGTCGAGATCACTGTCATGCCCGAATTCAGGCGTGGCATGACAGCCGCCTTCCTCGTATCTCCGGGCCCTCTCGACAAAGGGCAGAGCACGTTTTACGAGGTATCCCCGCTGCCTGCGGACTGGACAGAGGAAAAAGTGCAATCGTTCCTTCGCGAGTACAACGAGCTGTCGATTCAGGTGCTGACGATTCACGAGGGTGTGCCAGGCCATTACCTGCAGCTCGCGTTGAGCAATCGTTACCCGTCGACGCTGCGCGGCGTCCTGCAGTCCGGCCCGATGATCGAGGGCTGGGCTGTGTATGCCGAACGCGTCATGATCGACGAGGGCTACCAGGACAATGACCCGTTGCAGCGCCTGATCATGCTCAAGTGGAACCTTCGTGCGGTTACAAACGCGATCATTGACACGGCCATTCATGTCGATGGCATGACTCGCGACGAAGCTATGAAACTGATGATCGAGGGTGGCTTCCAGGAAGAGCGCGAGGCCGCAATGAAGTGGATTCGCGCACAGTTGACGTCGGCACAGTTATCGACCTATTTCGTGGGCTACCAGGAGTGGGTCGAGCTCCGCAAAGAGGTGGAACAGGCCTGGGGCGACGAATTCACGCTGCGCCGTTATCACGACCAGGTGTTGTCCTATGGCTCACCCCCCATCAGGTACATTCGCGCCCTGATCCTCGGTGAGGCAATCCCCGGTAGCAGTCACTGAGCACTTATATCTTTTTCTTATAAGCGTAACGCTTTACCACCCCCTCGCATCTAAAGCAGTAACGCGACCACGCTGAACTCGCCAGAGTTGGCGTGGTCTATTCGTTACCACGTGCTGGGGGCGCTATAAGAACAATGAACATCACCGAGTTAAGCACCAGGCACTGGCCATCGGTGGCAGTTGCTGTCGCACTTGTCGCATTCTTCGGGCTGGGGTCGATAGCGTCGCTGCCAATCCAGTTGTTACCAACGATTGAAGAACCCCAGGTATCGGTTGCCAACTTCTGGCGTGCCGCGGCACCCGAGGAAATGGAAGCCAACATCATCGAGCCGCAGGAGAACGTGCTCAAGAACACGCCCGGACTGACCAATATCAGTTCCTTCATTGGCCGCGGGCAAGGGTTCGTCAATCTGAGTTTCGCCATCGGTACTGACATCCAGGCGGCCAAGCTGGACGTCATCAATAACCTCAGCCAGGTTCCGCCTGGTCCCGCGGACGCGACCGAACCGCAGGTATTCGCCGGCGGCGGCCGCAATTTGCCAGGCGCTGCCTCACTACTCGTTCGCGTGCTTCCCGGCAATCCGAATACAGAGCTCTCGAGTTACCAGGGATTGATCGAGGAATTCGTGCAGCCGCGCCTGGCGCGGATTCCGGGTGTGTCCCGGGTTGACCTGCAAGGTGAACAGCCCCGCGAGGTCCACATCACTTTCGACTCCTACCGCGCCGCCGCGCTCGGCATCCAGATCAATGACATTATTGCCACGGTGTCCCGCGCGACCGATTCATCCGGCGGCTTTGCCGACGTCGGCCGGCGCCAGTACACGGTGCGCTTCGTTGGCCAGTTCGAGCCCGGTCAACTCAACGAACTCATCGTCGGCTGGAGTAACGAGCGCCCAATTTACCTGAGTGAAGTTGCCGACGTCGAAATCGTCGCCCGCAAACAGGACGGCTTCACACTGCGCAACGGCTACCCGGCCTACTACATTACGGTTGAGCGTGAATACGACGCCAATACCGTGTCGATACTCGATGGCATCAACGAAGCCATTGTCGAACTCAATGCCGGTGTGCTGGCCGATGCACAGCTGGAGATAGACCTGAGCTTTGATGCCTCGGTGCACATCCGGCGTGCCATTTCGCTCGTCAAGAACAACCTCGGCCTCGGCCTGGCACTCGCGATCGGCGTGCTTTATTTCCTGATGCGCAGCCGGCGCGCGACGCTGTTGGTGACGGCAACCGTACCGTTGTCGCTGCTCGTCGCTTTCGTCGCACTGCGCATGTTCGATAAATCACTGAACGTCATCTCACTGGCGGGCCTCGCGTTTGCGGTCGGACTGGTTATGGATGCTGCGATCGTGACACTCGAAAACATCGTGCGCTGCCGGCAGAACGGTATGGCCATGAAGGAGGCCGTAGCGAAAGGTACGGGCCAGATTACGGGTGCGCTGTTCGCATCCACGGTAACCAGCGTAGCGATTTTTGTGCCGGTGCTGTTCATGGACGGCATGGAAGGTCAGTTGTTTCAGGATTTGGCGCTGACGATCGCGGTCGCAGTCTCGGCTTCGTTTGTTATCGCAATTACGGTACTGCCTGTCGCCGCAAACTTCCTGCTTCGCAATGACAAGAGCAACGATCCTGTCGAAGGCTGGTGGACCCGTATTACCGATCTCGTTATGCGGCTGACACGCACACCGGCGATTTGCCGCAGCTGGGCGGCAGCCATACTTGGTGGCTCGGCTCTGGTCATGCTGCTGCTGGTACCGAAGGCAAATCTGCTGCCGCAGGCACCTTCTGATTCGCTGAACGCGTTTTTCGCCATGCCGCCAGGCGGTACCGTCCAGATGGTTAAGACTGAGATTGCCGCGCCGATCGTCGAGCGGCTCCGGCCCTATATGGATCACGAAAAACAGCCGTATATCCGCGGCTACAACCTGTCTGCATTCGGTACCTTCAACGCACTGTTCCTTTACCCGCAGGACCCAAGCCGCATTGAAGATATGATCGACATCGTGCGCGATGAGGTACTCGTCGATCTGCCTGACACGCAGGCGTTCGTGCAACGATCGTCCTTGTTGAACTTCGGCTTTGACGGCGGTCGTGCGATCAACATCGACCTTTCAGGTAACGACATAAACGATCTGTCTGCCGTCGCGCTGCAGGGCATGGGCATCATCAACGAAGCGCTGCCGGGCGCCCAGGTGCGGCCGAATCCACGCCCGTCGATTGCCGAACCCGAATTACAACTCGTACCTGACGATCGTCGAATTACTGCGGCGGGACTCGACCGCGCAGCGCTCGCCAATATCATTCGGGCACTGACAAGCGGTTCGTTTGTCGGCGAATATTTCGATGGCAACGACCGCATGGACATGATACTGCGCGGCCCCATCTGGAACTCACCTGAAGAGCTCGCCTCGATACCCATCGCAACACCGCTCGCCGGCATACAGACGATTGGCGAACTGGCCGATATCCGGCGCACCGTGGGTCCGACTCAATTGCGACGGGTAGACGGGCAACGCACGATGACGCTGACGGTCCGGCCGCCTGACGATATGACGGTACAGGAAGCGCTGGAAATACTTCGCGATGTCGCAGGGCCTCGCATCAAGGAAATCATGCCCGCAGGCATCAGCATCCACTACCGTGGCACGGCCGACCGTCTCGAGGCTGCCTTATCGACGATGACGACGAATCTCGCTGTCGCCGCCATCGTGCTATTCCTGATTCTCGCTGCCATGTTCCGCTCGTTGTGGGACGCATTCCTGGTGCTGTTGTCGATGCCGCTCGCGATTGCAGGCGGCATCCTCTCGTTGCGCCTCATGAACCTGTTCACAACTCAGGCAATGGACTTGCTGACAACCATTGGCTTTGTCATTTTGCTCGGCCTCGTGGTAAACAACGCGATCCTGCTCGTCATGCAGACGCGGACCGGGCAGCGCAACGGGCTGAGTAAAACCGAGGCCGTCGCGCAGGCGGTTCGAATGCGCGCACGCCCGATCTACATGAGCACGCTGACGAGCATTTTCGGCATGCTGCCGCTGATGCTCGTACCCGGCGTCGGCTCGCAGATCTACCGTGGCCTGGCCACGGTCATTGTTGGCGGCATGGTCGTCAGCGCCATCTTTACATTGATTTTGATGCCAAGCGTGCTGCGCTTGCCACGACTACGTCTGCCACGCTTCGTGCGGTCCGGCGACATTAAGGGAGTCACAGCCGATGTCTAAATTCCGCTTTCTACTCGCGAGCCTGGTGACACTTGTTGCAACAACGGCACTTGCCCAGCAGCCGCCGGCGCCCGTCGTGCAGATCGC
>Ga0255052_10000003_pt1 | contig 210502 bp, 191 predicted proteins | sample JV7_2_21_MG_FD_188632 | JGI IMG/M metagenome (GOLD analysis project Ga0255052, IMG submission 188632) | Seawater microbial communities from Jervis Inlet, British Columbia, Canada - JV7_2_21 | ecosystem: Environmental > Aquatic > Marine > Inlet | place: Canada: British Columbia | collected...
AATATTTGCCAGTCGGGAACTTTGTAGATCTCTGGTAATAACGAAGCCCATTGCGCACCGATACTGTCGCCCAGCAAGACTGCTGTGTGTCTGGAACCACTGTCACCGATAGCACATGGCACAACCTCAGAACTGAGGTACCAACTATCGCAGCTAAGATCGGCCACGAAGATGGCAGGTGCATCGGATCGGGGATTTATTCCGAGGCGATTATCCGAAGCCGCCGAGTCCGTGAAAATCACTTCGTTTACCGATTGCGACAGCCCGAACGTAGCCACTATCGCAAGTGCCGACGTCAATGCAACGAGCCGCGGCGAAGCCACACTGAATCGCCCTTTCCAAAATGGTCTTTCGATCAGGTGATAGCTCAATATCGCGAGCAGGATTGAGACAACAACAAGCGACAATGTACCCGTTGTTCGGTTCGCTAGACCGAACGCACCACCGATCAACAGAACCGGCCAATGCCACAAATACAACGAATACGAGCGATCGCCTAGCCAAACGCAAGTCCTGCTTGCCAGCACACGGTTTACGACAGACAGTTTTGCGCCTGTTCCAGCGTGAATAAGCAGCGCCGCACCAACAGACGGAAAGATCGCGTAATAACTCGGGTAGGTAAGCTCGGCATGGAGCATCGTCGCACTGCTGACAATCAGTAACAGGCCCAAAGGCCCAGCCAGTTGGCTGGCGGTGGCCGACAACGCGAAATCCAAACCGCGGGATTCTTCCTTTCGGGACTTATGAGAGAAAACGAATACACTCGCGCCGAGGGCAAACTGCCATCCTCGCGACGGCATCATGTAGAACGAGAGCAAGGGTTTTGTTTGCGCCCAGTACAAACAGAGAGCCAAGCTGCATATGAATACAATAGTAATTGCAGTAAGCAGAGACTTAAGGCCGCGATCTGCCTTTGAGTTACCGGTAGCGATTGCGAACGAAAGCACCACCAGCCACGGCCAGACGACATAGAATTGCTCTTCGATACCCAAAGACCACGTATGCAGGAAGTAATCTTTGGCCTTTAAAGCTGCAAAGTAGTTGAATTCGACGAAAGCGAAGTAAAAATTGCTGGTCCACGTCGCCGAATATACGAATGACCCTGTCTGCAACCGGACTTCATAAGCGGACAACAATATCGATGCTAACACGAGTACGGCAGCCAGCATCACGAGCAGTGCAGGCAACAGGCGCCGCAGTCGTCGGGCGAGGAACTTTCCATAACGGATAGAACCCGTGGCCAAACGTTCTCGAACCAACAGACCTGTTATCAGGAATCCGGAAAGAACAAAAAATACGTCAACGCCAACAAATCCACCGGCGAAGCCAGGAACGTCTGCGTGTGCCAGGACGACGATCACGATGGCGACCGCTCGCAGACCCTGAATGTCGAGCCGATACGGGATTTTGTGATGCGAGTTCATGATCGAATGCCGGGAGCTTAGTTTGGAACTTTATCGCTTCTACGTTCTGCCACGGCATAAAACCGTAGCATCTTTCTCGTCACGATTCTGCGACATGCGTTAGTGAAATCTGTGCAATGACTTGTGCCTCAAAACACAACCTGACTCCCAACGCCTAGAATCTGAATACGAACCCAGCCATCGCGTAAAACTGCCACAGGACAGAGCCGTCCACCCGGACGGCGCAGACGGCGCCGGCAGGACCGGACTGACAGAACAGGTCCGAATTGGAGTCCAGCAGCGTGCCGTAGCCTCTGGCTTCGAGACGAATCCCAAATTTCTCGTTTGGCCGTATTTGAAGACCGGTACCTATCGAAAATGCGAAAAATGTTTCACTGTCGATGCCGCTAAGACCCGGCTCGAAATGCGATGCGCCGATCGTGGCCGCCAGGAAGGGGCGGGCGGCGTTGCCATCGAAAAGATAGGTGCCACCACCCTGCAGGTAATGCACATCGAGATCGAACGACGAGCCGCTTATGGGCAGGCCGGTTGTGTTTGCCTCCGTCGCCTGCAGTGAATAAAGAACTTCCCACTGCGTATTTGCCGACTCCTGAATGTCCAGAATCAGGCCGAAACCCGCGCCGTCATCGAGATCGAGGGATGCGCCGCTTGTGGTGTCGTCGAACTCGCCACCAGTTCCGAAACCGGCGAAGGGCGTCAGTTCGAACGTGAAAACATCTTCCTGCGCGTTAGATGTAGTCGTCGCTAGCAATGCCAGGGCGGCAGCCAGCACTTTTATCCTGATCATATTTCGCTCTTGTCTGGTTTTAGTAATTCCAGCGGATGCCGAGGACGTACTGGCTGCGATCATACGTGATACGCGTGTCATTGGAATCGACCGTCCTGTGATTGTATTGCAGCATCAGTGTCAGGTCGTAAGCGAGGTCGTAACTCGCGAACAGGCTACCGTTGACGGATTCGAGCGTTTTCCTGCCGGCTATGGGGTTGTGAAATGCGAAGGCGCGTTCGTAATCGTAGACGCGGTAGTACGCGTTCGCTTCCAGCCTGAATTTCCGGCCAGGCCGCCAACTTAGCTGCACATCGTAGGTATCCCTGGTGTAATTGTTGTAGCCGAGATACTTGTCCTCACGCTCGGTTCGCAGATAACCGAAACCGAACCAGAAACTGCGTCCGACCCGTTGTCTGGCCGTTATCCCCGCTTCGAGATACTCGTACTCGATCGGCGGATTGCCCAATAACTGCGTGCCGTCGAGCTCGAATGACGGGCGGTCGCCATAGCGGCGCGAGTAGGCCTCTGCGATAAAGCGGAGCAAAGACGTGCGGGTGAACTTGTACTGGGCATTCAGCCCCACCCGGAAGTACTCGTGGTCATATTCAGGAACGGCCGCGACGTCTTCATAATTAAAGATGTAGCCCTTGATCCCTCCGCCGAACGATAACTTTTCGAACGACTGGCGAAACCAGATCTCCGGGCCATAGCGTAAATACGACATGCGATCCGAGATATCCTGCCCGCCCGAAACACGCGGTGTTCCATCGTCAGGGTCGAAATAGGTTTCATCGTGCTGCGCTATCGCGAATCTGCTGAATACCTTTCGCTCCCGCGATTCCTCGCGCTTGTGATACTCGTTGCCGAAACTGATTTCGTGCCGGTACTCGTTGGCATTTTTCAGCAATTCATCCTGGTAGAAGCGTCCGTTTACCCGATAGGCACCAAAGAAGCCCTCGTGTTCAAAGCTGTTGACGGTATATTTCGCGCCGAAATCGTAGGGAACAAACGTGCCCGACTGGACCTCAGGGGTAACGAGCGGTGTATTCGGGTCCGACAAATCAATATAAGGGTCCGATGGTGAGCGATAGACGTTGGAATCGCTGCCGAAGCTGACCCGACCCGTCAGCTTGAGATTGAACAGCTTTCGCTCCGGTTCGCGCTGATCAGCGACGAGGGCGACCGGATCGTTCTTCCTGGATTCGCGCAGCAAGCGGGCGATGGCGATTTTCGCGAGTTCGCTGACTTCCTTGTTACTTTGTTGATCCCGCGCTTTGCGAAGCCAATACAAGGCGTCATCGAGATCATTGGCCGCATAGCTGTTCAGGCCGAGGTTGTAATGAGAGATCGCGCGCAATCGAGGCTCACGCGCTGCTTTCTTCAAGGACTCACGAGCGCGGATGTGTTGTTCTGCGCGATAGTTCGCAATACCGGTGTTGTAATGAAGCAGCGGCGTATCCATGCCCGCTTCTTCCGCCTGGCGATAGCGAAGCAGGGCGGCCCAGTAAAGGTCATCGCGAAAGAGCCGATTGCCGTCGGCGAACATCTCCTGGGCGTTTACCGCCAGGGCCACGTTCGTTTGCAGGAGGCACGAAGAGGCCACGAGCAGCCCCAGGAAGGCCGTCATCAAATGACGCGGATTGTGCTTAATAGCCAGAATAGCCCTTCTCCTGCCTGCCCAATGGCCAGGAAGCCCCCAGCTTAACGACGATGAACACCGTAAAACTATGACGTACCGCAAAAAAATCCCCCCTGGTGCGGAACAAAAGGGGGGATTTCGGCTTTTTGCGGTTTTAGTCGCCAAAAGCGGCCATCAGGCTAAACGGCAGGGTCGCCGTCGTCATCGCCATCTTCGGCGCCGTCATCAGATGCAACGTCGTCGTCTCCGGCGGCGTCATCACCCGTATCGTCGTCCATGCCGTCGCCTTCCTCACCGTCGTGCTCTTCCTCGTCGTACTCGTCCATGTCGACATCTTCGCCCTCTTCGTCGCCGTCCTCTTCTTCCATGCCATCATCGTCGGAATCGCCCTCGTCATCGTGCTCGAAGCCGTCTTCCGCGTCGTCGCCCTCTTCGCCATCGAAGTCGCCGTCGCCATCATCGCCATGGTCGTCACCACCTTCTTCGTGGTCGCCGTCGTCATCGCCGTCTTCACCATGGTCGCCGTCGCCGTCGCCTCGATCGCTCTCGCCGTCGTCATCACTACCGTCATCACCTTCGTGATCGTCGCCACCGTCGCCTTCGGCGGCTTGTGCAACAGGCAAGTCGAGTACGATACCTTCGAGCTGTGAGAGGTTGTCATATACTTCCATCGTGACGTCGAGGTCTTCATCAGCCAGCGATGCTACCGGGAACATTGCAAGACAGGTTAGTACCAGGCTTGCTGTCAGTAATTTCAGGTGTTTCATCTCAGTACTCCATTTGATGCTTGCGGGCTGCCCATTGGCCCGAAGCTCCTTAACTTACGGTTACGCGAATTCGAAACGTTCGATCGCGGTCTTCATGTTCGAGTCTGGCCAGCAACTCGCCACCGTTAGAATCTGTTGCAATCAGCTTGAGCGGCAGAATATTTTTGCCAGCCTGAAGGCTTGTCATCCAGGTGATTTCCCGCTGCCCGGCAAATCCCTCAATTTCGATTCCCTGTGGGAGACTGACGGTCAATACCGCGTCGTCCAGCCCGGTCTCTGACGAAAACACGAGATTCACGATTCGCGGCTCTTCGAGCGCCATCGTGACCTCGGGTATATCAGCAGAAGGACCCGTGATATCCGGTGTCTGCAACAGCATGCCGCCGATAATCCACGCCAGCAGGCCCGCAGCAATCGCGCCACCGAAACCGGTCATCAACCAGCGATTACGTTGCCGGCTGGAACCGACGTGGGTCGCTTTGGCAAGCGCCTGGTCAAAATATGCAGTATCGGGGGCAGGCACGGGATAATCCTTCAAAAGCCCACGCAGATCATGCTCTGCGGCGACGATGGCCCGGCAGGCATTGCATGAGACGATATGCTGATCGAACGCAACAATCTCCGCCTCATCCAAAGTGCCATCCATATAGTCATCGAGCTTCTCGTTTGTTTGTTTACAAGACATCGTTTTATCCCTGCTTGTCCCTTACACGGATTGCAGCCTGAAAAGGTTCCGTTGCCGACAGCAATTCCCTGAGGCGTGCCCTGGCCCGATGCAGCCGGGACTTGAGGGTGCCGAGCGGATCACCCGTAATTTCTTGAATTTCATGGAGTTTATAGCCCTCGGTGTCGTGCAGCAGGACGACGAGGCGGTGCTCATCGCTGAGCGCGGCTAGAGCGTCATTGAGCCGGATTATGTCGTCCAGACGCTCGGCTTCCTGCTCCGGATTGTCTGGCCCGGGCAATGCATCGATGCCGCCCGGCGGCAGCTGGCCTTCGTCAACGCTGACGAGACGCTGGCGCGAAAAGCGCCGCCGGTTGTCGATGAAGTGGTTATACATGACGCGGCTGGCCCACGAGCCGGGCTCATCAATCTCGACGAGGTCATCCAGCTTGCCGAAAAGCTTGACGAGAACGTCCTGAAAAAGATCCTCGGCCTCGGGCTTGCTGCCCGTCAGCCGGTAGGCGAAACGATACAGGCGATCGAGATGCGGGCGAACGAGTCGCTCGAAGGTCGCACTGCGATTCTGATCAGAATTATTCATGGCCATACACTCAGGGCCGAGTGTATTAGCCACTTGTTATTTCACAAGGACCGGGTTCTAGAAATCGACGCGAATCAGAAAATAGTGGTCGACCAGGAGCGCCGTGAAAAGAATCATCAGGTAATTGATCGAATAGCGGAAAACCCTCATCGGCAACTCGGTGCCGGTGTCCTTTCGCAGACGTATCGCATAGGAGAGGAATATTGCGCCAAGTATCATCGCGGTTACGAGATAGATGATCCCGCTCATGCCCGATGAGTAAGGCAGAATCGTTATCAACACGAGAAGAATCGTGTAGAGCAGAATGAATAGCTGCGTCAGTGAAACGCCGTGAGTGACGGGCAACATCGGAATGCTGACCTTGGCGTAATCGTCCTTTTTGGCGATTGCGAGCGCCCAGAAGTGAGGCGGCGTCCAGACAAAGACGATCAGGAACAACAACAAGGCATCGGCGTGAACCTCACCGGTTACTGCCGCCCAGCCGAGAACCGGGGGGGCGGCCCCGGCGGCACCGCCGACAACGATGTTCTGTGGCGTGGAACGCTTCAGGTAAACGGTATAGACGATGGCGTAGCCGATCAGGGATGCAAAGGTCAGGATCGCCGTGAGCGGGTTGACCAGGAAAGTCAGCATGAGCATCGAAATGACACCAAGAACGACGGCGAATGTCAGTGCCTGGGTGCCGGTCAACTTGCCCTGCGGCAGAGGCCTCGCCCAGGTTCTCGACATCTGTGCGTCGATCCGGGCGTCCAGAACGTGGTTGATTACGGCTGCCGAGGCAGCAGCCAGACCAATCCCCAGCGTGCCGAAGAGCAGGGCGTTGACCCCCGGCCAGTCCGGTACCGCCAGGAACATGCCGACAACTGCCGTGAATACGATAAGCGTGACCACCTTGGGCTTGGTCAGTTCAAAGTAATCCCGCCAGTCGGCGACAGCTTGTACGGTTGTGGTGCTCATTCGGCTATTTTTCGTATGTGGGCTCGAGCGGATGCATATCGTACCGGGCGAGAGGCATTCAGGGAAGTCGGCGGAAGCCTTATTCGGGTCCCCGCCTGCCGATTTCAGCGGCAGCAACGCGATATTCTCCGGCTGGCTGCGGCGGCCCGCCGCCCCAGGCATGGCCGTAAACGAGCTCCAGCCTGAGCTCCAGAAGACCCTCTATGAAACGGCGGCGGAGCCTGTTTTCCATGTGCCGATAGCGTTCCTTTCCGGTAAGTGTCGTTGTTCGACCGGCAAGGCAGTTCCTGGCCCCAAGGAGGGTCAGATCCTGGAAGAGGTCGGCCGTCTCCCGGTAGGTGACATGGAGGTAGTCGGCATCGAGCACCGGGTCACGGAGGCCGGCGCGAAGCAGGCCGTCGCCAATGTCGTGCATATCGGCGAAGGGGTTGACGTGCTGGCCGTCATCGACCGACGCCCAGGCCTCTCTGAGCTCGGACAAACTGTCCGGCCCCAGCGTGGAGAAAGCAAAAAGCCCGCCTTTTTGCAGCACTCGGGCAACTTCGGCAAATATGGCCGGCAAATCGTCAATCCAGGGCAACAGCAGATTCGAAAAGACAAGATCCACGCTGCCGGTCTGCAACGGCACGGCCGTGGCGTTGCCCTGCAGAACAGCGGTTTTCGAGAACCACGATCGTTTTTTCTGCGCTTGCCGCAGCATTTCATGCGAGGCATCGAGGACGATAACGCGACTTCGCTTGTAGCGCTTGCAAAGACTTCGGCTGGCCGATCCGGTTGCGCCGCCCAGGTCCAGGATCCGTTTTGCCTTAATGATCATTGGCTCCAGTCGATCCAACAAACCTTTTTCAGTTTGCCGGTGCACAAAGTCGACGGAGTCGAAACTGACCGCCGCCCGGTCGAAGCGACGTTGCAAGTCCTGGAAATTGAGTGTGCCGGGCTGCGGTTTCATGCCGATCCCAAGCATAACCGTTCTTCATCGACGTTTTTGTCCAGACAGGGAACTTACGGGGGATGCGCATCCCGCTACCGGATGCGACCGTGCGGGCATGAATTTGTCGAAGCTTTTCCTGCCACGGCTTTGTGTGCTTTGTGGCGCGGAACTCGACGAAGGTCATTTTTGCGAAGATTGTAAGGGCGACCTGCCGTGGATCGGAGCAGCGTGTGAGCGTTGCGGTCAACCCTTGCCGGCCCAACTGCCCGCCGGCACGCATTGCGCAGCCTGTCAGTTATACCCTCCTGAGTTCGACAAGGCTTTCGCGCCACTTCTATATACGTTTCCTGTCGACAACGCGTTGAAGGCGCTCAAGTTCAGACGACAACTTTTCTATGCGCCGGCCTTCGGTGAACTCTTGCCGCCAATGCTGGAGAAAAATTTCCACGGCGTAGATGCCTTGCTGCCGGTACCTTTGCACTGGAGGAGACACGCAATCAGGGGCTTCAATCAGGCTACCGAGCTGTGCCGCCCGCTTCGTAAACATAGCGGCCTGCCCGTCATCGCTAATGTACGGCGGCTGAAATGTACAAAGCCGCAGACCGGACTCGATGCAGCAGAACGCCGGCGCAATTTGAAATCGGCGTTTGGCATCCGGGGCACGCTGGGTTTTCGGCATCCGCTCGTGGTCGACGACGTGATAACAACGGGCGAAACCTGCCGCCAGCTTGCTGCGATATTGCTTGAGGCCGGGGCGAAGAAGGTTAGTGTGTTCGCGATAGCCCGCGCGGCTTCACCCTGACTCGAAAAGGCAATCGGACAGTTCCTCCTCCGGTATTTCATCGAGCCATTCCGGGCGAGCGAAGCTTCGATGAATCGCGCGGCCGAGTTTGCCAATCTGCATTCCGTCCACGATCCGATGATCGAAGGTGCCGGTGAGGGGAAGAATGCTGCGAACGACGATTTCACCGTCTCGCACGACGGGCTTCTCTTCCATTTTGCCCATGATGACAACAGCCGGAATTTTTGCTGCCGGGAATAAAGCTGCCATGCCGGATGTCAGGCCGAAGCTGCCGATGTCGGAGACGATGAACGAACCGAAGCTGTCGGATGACAAGCCGAGCGCCCGCAGTTCAAGTCCCAGGTCGACCGTAAGCCATTTCAGGAACTTGAATACGGCACGCCGGAAAGGCCAGGGGATTTTGTTGAGCAGGTATTTGTTTTGCGAGGCCCTGGATTCCGTGCCGCTGCGGCTCCTCTGCGCAAGGTCGCGGACTTCACTGGCAATGTCGCTGACGCGCCTGGCATGTGCATCATTGACGAGTACCGAGGTAACGCCGGATTCGGCATCGAGCATCACGGGCACCATCACGTTCAGGCGCCTGCGGCCGACGACGCTACCCCTGCGAATAAAACAATTGAGTTCGGGGACGTCGAATGCAACCGCACGAGCGAGCACCGCGGTCGTGAGATGAACCATCGTCATCTTCACGCCGGCCTTGCGCCTCTCGAGCATGAAGCGTTTTGCCTCGGTGACATCGATATCGAGGCTGCCGTAGACGCGAGAGTCGGATGGTGCGGTGTAGATGGCAGCAGCCGTTACACGCCAGGGAGTGTTGAACTGATCCATTGAAGCGAGCATAGCCCATATTTCAGGTACTATCCTGTGAGCTTCGAATCGTCGAACAAGCCAAAAAAGGCAGCGCATGGAATCCCTCGTCAATCAGATCAACGCGATCGTCTGGAGTCCTGTCCTCGTCTATCTTGCTCTGGGCGTAGGACTGTTCTTTTCCGTGCTTACGCGATTTGTCCAGGTCCGGCTATTCCGGGAAATGGTTCGTCTGCTGTTTTCGTCCAAGGGTTCGGACCGAGGAATTTCATCTTTTCAGGCCTTGTCCGTTTCTCTGTCAGGCCGCGTGGGTACCGGCAACATCGCGGGTGTTGCGGCGGCGATCGGGTTTGGTGGTCCAGGCGCCGTATTCTGGATGTGGGTGGTGGCATTTCTCGGCGCATCGACTGCCTACGTCGAGTCTGCGCTCGGCCAGATTTACAAGGAAGAAGACGAGGGTCAGCTTCGGGGTGGACCCGCCTACTATATCGAGAAGGCGATGGGGCAGCGATGGTACGCCTGGATATTCGCTATCTCGACGATCATCGCAACCGGGCTTTTGCTGCCGGGCGTTCAGGCGAACAGCATCGGCAATGCCGCGGAAGTGGCATTGGGCGCAGGGCAGATGATCGACACAGATGTCGGTAGCATTGGCACGACGAAACTCGTAACGGCGGTTGGCGTAGTCATGGTTCTCGGCTTCATCATTTTCGGTGGCGTGAAGCGCATTGCTCATTTCACACAGATCGTGGTTCCGTTTATGGCACTGGCCTACATCGTGACCGCCGTCGTCATCATCGCGCTCAACATGTCGGAGTTGCCGGGCGTCGTAAGTATGATCTTCAAAGACGCGTTTACGCCGATGGCAGGCTTTGGCGCAGCGATAGGTTGGGGAGTCAAACGGGGTGTCTACTCGAACGAAGCGGGACAGGGCACCGGGCCACATGCGGCAGCGGCGGCGGAAGTGCAGCATCCGGCGCAGCAGGGTCTGGTGCAGGCATTTTCGGTCTACGTGGATACCTTGTTCGTTTGCTCGGCGACAGCTTTCATGATTCTGATCACCGGGGCATACAATATTCACAGCGGTGACGGCGGCTTCCTGATTCAGAACCTGTCGGCAGAATTGCCGGCGAACAGCCCGGCATTCACTCAGTTTGCAGTGGACAGTGTCTTTCCGGGTGTCGGTAAACCTTTTGTTGCAGTCGCACTGTTCTTTTTCGCGTTTACCACCTTGCTTGCTTATTACTACATCGCCGAAACCAACGTTGCCTATCTCAGGCGATTCTTCAAGATACCTGGCGAAATGATGATCCTGAAACTCGCATTGATGGGGTCGGTGTTTTATGGCGCGGTGAAGACCGCAAACCTTGCCTGGGGGCTGGGTGACATCGGCGTTGGCCTGATGGCCTGGCTCAATATCATCGCCATATTGATTTTGTTCTTTATGGGGAGTCCTGCGCTCAAAGCACTAAAGGACTACGAGGCGCAGCGGAAAGCGGGTGTCACGGAGTATACCTTCGACCCCGATGCTTTGGGCATCAGGAACGCGGACTTCTGGAATAACAACAAGAACTAACGGCAGGCGCTTGGCAGATGCTTGTCCGGAATGACACCGCCACTCGCGCAAATCCATTGAACGCTGCCGGCTGTTGCGGTGTTTGCAGTCAAGGTGACCGTCTCGCCCGATATCTTCGCGTTCGCATCGTTGCCGTATTGAATACTGATGACAGCATTTGTAACGGTTATTGAGCCGACGTACTTGCCCTGAATATTGTTGGCAGCTTCGGTGCCGGCCGCGGCATTGTTCGCCGGGAAAAGACCTCTGTCCTGGTAATACTCGGTTACCGCGACCTTGGCACCCTCGGCAACATTGAGGCCCTCAGCGACCTGGGCGCGAACCGTATAGTCGAGGTACATAGGCACGGCGACCGCAGCCAGAATGCCAATAATGGCCACCACGATCATTAACTCGATCAGCGTAAATCCCTGTTGCTTTACTATCATGTTCCGCTCCCTGAAACCAAAGCGCAGCTTACAATTGACGCGCAGTTTCGGCCCCAACTCAGTTTGAAGCGATTTGCGTGCCAGGATCGCATAGGAATCCCTAAGTCACTGTAATAAAAAGAATCTTAAATTCTTTTCGTTTCATTGACACGGCGTAGATAAGCTGGATTCCAGTGGTCGGTATGTCATTTTCGTCACAAGTTGACGGAAATTGTCACCCATGTCGTTGAGCCATGTCACAGCTTCAATAGAGAAGCCTGGCCTGGCTGCCAGTACTCCGCGAGCATCAACGCCTGCAGGTGACGCAGCGTGACCTCGTGGTTCCTGTAGTCCAGGTGCACGGGAGCAAGGTGATGGCCGTTATGTAGCGCCAACGCAGGAAAGCCCTGAATCGGCGCACTGCGGGAATGGGCAATCTGCTGCTGCAACGCCGTTTCAGTTTCGGCCGACCGCAGATCGATGTCAAAATTTGTGACATCGAGTTCCAGCTCCTGAGCCAGCTGCTCGAGCGTTCCAGGGTCGGAGGGGCTCATCGCGCGCAAGTAATACGCGCGCTGAATTGCCAGGATCATGTCCTCCTCGCGATTCTGTTTCGACGCGGCGATGACGGCGCGACAGGCGGGATAGGTCGAGCGACGGGGATCGCAGATCCTCCAGAAATCGAAATTGAATTCGGTACCAAGCATTTCCTGAATGCGCTTCCAGTGACCGGAAATAGTGGCGCGCATTTCAACAGACATCGGCTCGTGGTCATCGGGTGCAAGGCCACCCAAAACATTTTCCAGCGAGACGTTCTCCGGCAGCTTCGAAAACAGTAACTCTGCGGTAGGGCGATATCCCCAGCACCAGCTACACATGGGATCGTGATAATAGTAGAGCGTAAACACTATGTGACTCGTAATTTATGCCTCGACCTTGCGCGTGCGATTCCTTGCGGCCGTCAGCAAGTAAAACGACAATCCGGCGGCAATAATACCGAGACCGAACAACCCTTCCTGCGGCCTGTTCAAAAGTACAAATGTCAGCGTCCACCCGGTGAGGACAAGATAAACGAGCGGAGTAACGGGATAAGCAAAAGTACGGTACGGCCTGGGCAGGTCGGGCTGCTGCCAGCGCAGAACGAAAACGCCGAGCACCGTGGCAAAACTGTTCAGAGCGAGAGTGAATCCGGCAAACACGAGTATCGACTCGAAACTCGACGTCAAAACAAAAATCACCGCGAGAGAGGACTGAAAAATGATGGCTGTCGATGGAATGCCGTCGCCATTCACCCGCGCCAGGAACCGCAGCGCATAAAAGTCTTCGCCTATGACCTGGAGAACACGCGGTCCGGCCATCGTCATCGCGCTGACGGTGGATACCAGCAACATGGCAAGCACCAGGCCCGTGAAGCGGCCGCCAATATCGCCGAATGCGGATTGCGCTGCGATATAGCCGACCTCGATCTGGCCTGCCATAGTGTCCATTGCTGCGACTCGCAGAAATACAAAATTGAGCGCCAGATACAGCAGCATAACCACCAGCGTGCCAGTCAGCAGAATGCGTGGAACCGTGCGCTGTGGGTCTTCGAGTTCACTGGAGAGATAGGTTGCCGCATTCCAGCCGGTGTAGGCATAGCTGACATATATAAGCGAGACAGCGAATGCACCGCTCATCAGCAGCGTACCGTCGCCGCTTGTCGGTAGGAAGCTCGGCGGTTCCGGCGCATCGGCGATCAGGACTGCCGCCAGACAAAAGCCGACGATGACACCGACCTTCAGGATCGTAAAAATTAGCTGCAGACCGCCACTGTTTCGCCGCGTGCTCGCATGAACGATAGTGAGTGCGATGATCAGACCGGTAGCGAGCGTCTTTTTCAGCATGTCGGATGCATCGGCGGGCATGATCGACGTCGCATAGGCCGCGAATGTAATTGCCGCAAGCGCGGTTGGGCCGGCGAAACCTATGGTCGCCGACACCCAGCCCGAGACGAAGCCGGCGGCAGGGTGGTAAATTCTCGCCAGGAAGTTGTACTCGCCACCCGAACGCGGCAATGCAGCGCCAAGTTCCGCATATGTCATGGCACCGCAGACAGCCGCAACGCCGCCCACCGCCCAAAGCATCAGCAAAACAAAAGCGGAGCGAATTTCCAGGAGCTGAAAACCCAGACTCGTGAATACGCCGGTGCCAACCATGTTGGCGATGACGACGGCTGTAACTGTCGTAAAACGAAATTTAGCCACTAGCCCGAATATTGCACGAGACCGCCCGAGGTCCCAAACAACTCCATAATTTTGATACGAATGGTAATAGATTCCAACGGTAACACCTTGTGGTTCTCGAAGGCTGTCCGGCCGCAGACCGGACTCTCGTGCAATTTTCGGGCTAGCTGCCGGGTAAAACGGGATTGAATGTGTAATGCAAAACGATGCCGATGAAAACAATCAGCCCGATGTACTGGTTATGCAGAAATGCAGCGAAGCAACTTGCAGACTGCCGGTCTTTTGCAAGCCATTGGTGATAGATCATGAGAATCGCTGATATGAAAACGGAGGTGTAATACCAGGCACCCAGCCCCGCCATATCGCCAATAAAGATTAATGCAAGAAGCATGAGTATTTGCAGACCACCGATAACGAACAGGTCTGCATCGCCGAACAGGATCGCCGTCGACTTGACGCCGACTTTCAGGTCGTCTTTGCGATCTGCCATCGCGTAAAACGTGTCGTAGATGACCGCCCAGACTAATGCGGTCCCAAAAACGAGCCACGCCAGCTGTTGCGTCTGTCCCGTCTGTGCGGCAAAAGCCATTGGCACGGCCCAGCCGAAAGCCATGCCCAGTACGAATTGCGGTATGGACAGGAAGCGCTTTATGAATGGATATATAACAGTAAGCCCCGCCGCAATAATCGCAAGAACCTGGGCCTGTCGATTGAGCATCGCCGCAAGCCCGATTGCGATCAATGCGAGGGCGACGAACAGGGTGAGTGCTTCCATGGGTGCGACGGCCCCGGATGCAATCGGGCGGTTCCGCGTCCTTTCGACATGAGGGTCGATTTTCCGGTCGGCGAAGTCATTCAGGACGCAGCCGGCTGAGCGCATGACAATGATTCCGACAACAAACACGATGAAGACGCCGCCGTCGGGATGACCCTCTCCGGCAAGCCACAGGGCCCACAACGTCGGGTATCCCAATAGCCAGCTGCCGATCGGCTTGTCGAGTCGCATCAGCTGGGCGTAGTTCATCAGCTGAGTGATGAAGCCGGGGAGAATGCCGCCCTCTGCGCGCGCCTTTTTCATGAAACGAAGATTATCAGACCTTGCCGTACCGTCCCGCATCTCCGAGCCAGCGCCGGACGATTTGATCTCCGAAACCCTGTGCGGATCGACGAATCGACTCTGCTGCGAGCTGCACTTTTGGCATGAGTTCGGCATCGCGTACGAGATCCGCGATTCGATACTCCGGCAGCCCAGTCTGCCTCGTGCCAAGGACCTCACCGGGCCCGCGAAGCTCCAGGTCTCTCTGCGCAACGAGGAAACCGTCATTGGTATCCCGCAGGACCGCCAGCCGACTGCGGGCGAGATTACCGAGCGGAGGTCTGTACATCATCAGACAATGACTTTGCGTTCCACCGCGCCCGACGCGCCCGCGAAGCTGGTGCAGCTGGGACAGGCCCATGCGCTCGGCGTTCTCGATAATCATCAGGGTCGCGTTCGGCACGTCGACGCCGACCTCGATCACGGTCGTAGCGACGAGGAGCTGTATGTCTCCGTCTTTGAATGCGCGCATGAGCTTGTCTTTTTCCGCAGGTTTCATTCGGCCGTGAATGAGGCCGACTCGCAGATCCGGCAGTGCGTCGGTCAACATCCTGTAACTGGCTTCAGCCGCCTGGTAATCGAGAACATCCGATTCCTCGATCAGCGGGCATACCCAATAGGCCTGCTGGCCGTTCTTGCACGAGGAGCGCACCCGGTCGATGACTTCATCGCGGCGGGTTTCTGGCATTGCAACTGTTAGTACCGGCTGACGGCCGGGCGGTAGCTCATCGATGACAGACGTGTCCAGGTCCGCGTAAGCGGCCATCGCAAGCGTCCGCGGGATGGGTGTTGCGGTCATGACAAGCTGGTGCGGATGCCCCTGGCCTCCTTCGCCTTTCTCCCGCAACGCCATACGCTGATGCACGCCGAACCGGTGTTGCTCATCGATGATGACAAGCGCCAGGCGATTGAATTGCACGCCCTCCTGAAAGAGTGCATGCGTGCCAATGACGAGTGAGGCTTCTCCGCTTTCGATGGCCTCCAGCGACTGCCGCCTTTCCGCTTGCCGCTGACTGCCGCTTAACCAGGCCGGCTCAATGGCAAGCGGCCCGAACCAGTCGGAAAATGTTCGCCAGTGTTGTTCGGCAAGAAGCTCTGTCGGCGCCATGATGGCGACCTGGACGCCGCTCGCGATCGCCCTGAGACAAGCTACCGCTGCAACCACGGTTTTTCCGGACCCGACATCACCCTGTATCAGGCGAAGCATCGGGTAGGGCGTCGCAATGTCACCCTTAATTTCCCTGATGACACGGTTTTGCGCTGCGGTTAACTCGTAGGGCAGGCTCTCGATGAAGCGCTCGACGAGCTCGGATCCCTTGCCGAGTCGGGACGCGCCCGCGGTTCTCGCCAGGTCGCGGAGATTCCTGAGGCTCAGGTAATGCGCGAGCAGCTCTTCGAATGCCAGGCGTTGCTGAAAAGGATGTTTCCCTGCATCGATGCTAGCAAGATCCGCGTCCGGTGGCGGTTGATGCAGGTAGGCAAGCGCCTCGAACAACGCAGGCATGTCGTACTTCGCGCGGACATCGTCGGGCAAGAGCTCAGCCGGCGGTGAGGACTTCGCGATCCTGAGGGCCTGATCGGTCAGGCTTCTTAGCCGGCCCTGTTGTACGCCTTCAGTGGTCGGGTAGATCGGCGTGAGCGCATCGCTCAGGACCGGGTTCTGCCCGGGCTTCAGCACCCGGTACTCGGGGTGCACCATTTCGAGGCCGACGGGACCGCTGCGAACATCGCCAAAGCAGCTTATGGCAACACCCGATTGGAATTGCGCCTGCTGTTGTTTCGAAAAATGAAAAAACCGGAGTGTCAGCTGGCCCGTACCGTCGCCGATACGCACCAGGAGGTTACGGCGGCCACGATAAACGACTTCGGCAAGCAGGACTTCACCGCTGACGAGCGAACGACTACCCGCCTGCAGTGATCCAATCTTGCCCAGGCTCGTGCGGTCTTCGTAGCGGTTCGGTAACAGGAACAGCAGATCTTCGACACGATGAAGATCGAGACGGGCGAGTTTTTTATCGAGTGCCGGGCCGACGCCCCTTAGAACGGTGAGGGGAGAATCGAGATAGGCTCTGTTCACACCGCGAGAATCGCCTCCGCCTCTACATCAGCGCCCTTGGGCAGCGAAGCGACGCCGAGGGCCGCCCTTGCCGGATAAGGCTTGTGGAAATAATCTGCCATGACGCTGTTTACGGTCACAAAGTTGTCGAGGTCAGTAAGGTAAATTGTCAGTTTGACGATCTGATCGAGGCTGCCGCCCGACTCCTCGGCTACTGACTTAAGATTATCGAACACTCGTCTTGCACGCGCTTCGAAATCTCCGTCGACAATCTCCATCGTCGCCGGATCGAGTGGTATCTGCCCTGACATGAAAACAAACTGGCCCGCCCTGATGGCTTGAGAATAAGTCCCGATAGCCGATGGGGCGCCATCGCTGTGTATCGCTTCTTTGGTCATTTGTTCTCCGTGTTTTCTTGTATCAGGCGCAGTCCCGCGAGACCCGCATAACGTCCGACATGTTGCGCACATTCCGCATAATTCTTGCGAGGTGCGTGCGATCTCTTACGGTCAGCAAAAACGTGAGCATAGAGCAGTCTTCGTGGCGGCCCAAAACGGCGACCTGCTCGATGTTCGAGTCGGAGTCGCCGATGGTTGCAGCCACTTCGGCCAGCACGCCCGTCTTGTTTTCGGTGTCCACCAATATCTGGCTGTTGAAGTCCCGATCTATATCTTTTTCCCAGCTGACAGCAAGCCACTTTTCGGGTTGCTTGCGGAAGTTACTGAGGTTGCCGCAGCAATTTCGGTGAATGACAACGCCCTTGCCGGAGGTGAGGTATCCCATGACGTCGTCTCCCGGGATAGGGTAGCAACACTTGCCGTAACTGACGACCACACCCTCGGTGCCGGCGATGACGAGACTGGCGGCAGCGGGTTCGGTGCCGCCTTCCTCATTGACGCCAACCAGGAATCTGGCTGTCAGCGGCGCAAGCCTTTCGCCCAGACCAAGTTGTTCGAAAAGCCCCGCCGTGTCTTCCAGACCAAGCTCATCCAGGGCTTCCCGCATTCGTACCTTGCCCACTTTTCGGAGCGATGAATCGAGATCCTTCAACGAGCGATCGAGCAGTCGCTTGCCAAGGTCGATTGACTCGCTCGAGCGCATATTCTTCATGTAGTGACGAATGGCCGAACGGGCCTTTGCAGTAACAATGAAAGTGACCCAGTTCGGATTCGGTTTGGCGCCGCGGCTCGTAATTATCTCGACCGTCTGGCTGTTCTTCAGCTGGGTGCGCAGCGGTACGAGGTGACGGTCGACCTTCGCGGCTACGCAGCGGTTGCCGATGTCCGTGTGCACCGCATACGCGAAGTCCACCGTGGTGGCGCCCTTGGGCAGAGGCATGATGTCGCCTTTCGGCGTGAACACATAGATCTTGTCGGGAAACAGGTCGACCTTGACGCTCTCCAGAAACTCCTCGGAACTTCCGGACTCCTGAATCTCGACGAGATGGGCCAGCCACTCCCGCGCCCGTCGTTGCGGTGTCGCACTCGTCTTGTCTTCCGCCTTGTACTGCCAGTGCGCAGCGACGCCGGATTCAGCAACGCGGTGCATCTCTACCGTGCGAATCTGCACCTCGAGCGGCAATCCTTTGGGGCCGAATAGTGTTGTGTGGAGGGACTGATAACCATTGATGCGTGGAATGGCAATGTAATCCTTGAACCTGCCGGGCATTGGTTTATACAACGCGTGCACCAGCCCGAGAACCTGATAACAAGTGTTGACGTCGTGTACGACAATGCGAAAACCATAGACATCGACAATATCGCCGAGCATGCGTTTCTTCTCCGCCATCTTTTTGTAAATGCTGTAAAGGTGTTTTTCCCGGCCGATGACTTCAGCGTCGATGCCATCAGATTCCAGCGATTTCTGCAGATCCTCCGACATTTTTTTGACGATCTGGCGCCGATTACCTTTGGCCTTTTTCAACGTGTTCTCGAGTATTCGGTGTCGGAACGGATAGAGATAGCGAAATCCGAGCTCTTCCAGATCGACTTTCATTCGGTTGATGCCAAGGCGGTTGGCGATAGGCGCGTAGATTTCCAGGGTTTCCCTGGCGATTCGCGCCTGTTTTTCACGCGGCATTGCATCGAGCGTCTGCATGTTGTGCAAGCGATCGGCGAGCTTCACGAGAATGACTCGAATGTCCTCGATCATCGCAAGCATCATCTTGCGGAGACTCTCTGCCTGGGCTTCGGCCCGGCTCGTAAATTGTATTTGATCGAGTTTGCTGACTCCGTCTACGAGTGCAGCAATCTCGCGGCCGAATTGATCATCGATGTCCTGCAGGGTTACGTCTGTGTCCTCGACGACATCATGAAGGATCGCTGCCACAATCGTCTGCGCATCCATATGCATGTCGGCCAATTCCCGGGCGACCGCGACGGGGTGGTTGATAAAAGGTTCGCCCGACATGCGAGTCTGCCCCTGATGCGCGTTCGCACCGAACTCGTACGCGTCCATGATCTGGGCGATCTGATCGGCGGGCATATAGGACTCCAGGTATTCGAACAATCGCCGAAGACCGGGATCACGTCGCGAGGACGTGCCGGGGAGCCTGGATAAAATTGTTGCAGCGTAGTCCATGACTTAGTGTAACCCGGTTGCCGGGTCAACCGCTGCGATGAGTATTAGGATTGTATCAGACTGATGCTCAGTCGCCGATGGATATTCCTCGCATCGGAATTACTTCGTCAGCGGCTTCCGGTTGCATAAATTCCTCTGTCACTGGTTGTTCGATTTCTTCGAGAATCGACGGCGTGATGTGGCCATCTGCTATTTCACGTAATGCGACAACTGTCGGTTTGTCGTTTTCGAGATCGACCAGGGTGTCGGCACCATGGGCGATTCGTCTGGCGCGCTTGGCGGCAACCAGCACCATCTCAAAAATATTTTCGATGTTCTCCAGACAATCTTCGACCGTAATTCTGGCCATGTATTCCTTACTCCATTTTTGGCCCAGAGGGGCCTGTAAAGACGCAGACCCACCAGTGTAATCGAAATCGAGGTCGAGAAGGAACCCTAAGGAATGGAATCCAGGAGTATTTTCGTCAATCCTGCAGGATCGTCGATGGAAACGTCGTGACCGGTCGCGATCGTGAGCGTTTTCCACCCTTTTTCTTTGGCCTTCTCAAAGAAGGGTGGAAACGGGGACCCGGGATGATCGGTCGCGAGTATGTAGGTCACAGGCTGAACTGCAGCGCCCTGCCCGCTGAGCCTGATTGGCTGTTGAAATGTCGCCACCGGTTGCGGTGTGCTTTGCTGATCCACCCAGTCTCTGTCATCGGCATTGACGTTAAAGACTTCGGCCGGGATCGGTGGAATCGTCCAGCCTTCCCCGGCGACCGCCGCGCCCCGGAGCTGTAGTTCTCTGTGTTCTTCCGGCAATGTGTCGTGAATGCACTCGCCGTTTTCGAGCACGAAGGCGTCAAGGTAGACGAGCGCGGCGATACGGTCAGGGATGCGGTCCGCAACCCCGCTGACCACGCCGCCGGCATACGAATGGCCGCAGAGAAGGACATCGCTCAGGTCCTCCCATTTGAACAGGTTGACGACGTCGTCGATGTGGGTGTCCAGGTTTATCTCAGGCGACAGGAGGTGTGAGCGGTCCGCGAGACCGGTCAGGGTCGGGGTGAACACCTCGTGACCCTGGGCCTGGAGCAATGGCCGGACGCGGTTCCACAGCCAGCCGCCGCGCCAGGCACCGTGAACAAGGACGAAAGTCGTCATGGTGCTATCTCCCGAATTTTTGATGCCAGCGCTTCGTTATCGACCCTGCTGTCCTTTGCCGTACCCTCGAAAACAGATTCGAGCTCGCGGACCGCTATTTCCAGATCATCGTTGATGATGACGTAGTCGAATTCCCGCCAGTGAGACATGTCGCCGAGAGCATCCCTCAAACGCCTTTCGATGACGGCTTCGCTATCGGTCTTTCTGTCCCTTAGTCGTCGTTCGAGTTCCTCACTCGACGGTGGCAGGATGAAGATGGTGACGCAATCGGGCATTGACCGGCGGACCTGTTGAGCGCCCTGCCAGTCGATTTCAAGAAGGACGTGATTGCCATTGCTCAAATGTTCCTCGACCTGCGATCTGCTGGTGCCGTAGTGATTGTCGAACACGAGCGCGGATTCGAGGAGCGCACCCTTCGCTTTCAGCACTGCGAATTCGGTGTCGGATACGAAGAAGTAATCCTTGCCTTCGACTTCAGTGATGCGCTTTTCGCGCGTCGTATAAGAAGTTGAGAATCGCAATTCAGGGTTTCGATCTACAACGGCTTTGACGAGTGTCGTTTTGCCAGCGCCGGACGGTGCGGCGATAACGAAAAGTCTGGCCTTATTCGACATTCTGAATCTGTTCTCGCATCTGCTCGATCAGGACCTTGAGTTCGACGGCGGCTTTGGTGGTTTCGGTGTCGGCCGACTTCGATCCGAGTGTGTTCGCCTCGCGGTTCAATTCCTGCATCAGAAAATCGAGGCGTCGGCCAACAGGCTCGTCACTTGCCATCACTTCGCGGATTTCGCTGATATGGCTCTGCAGGCGATCGAGCTCTTCATCGACATCGAGTTTTTGTGCGATCAACGCAAGCTCCATCTCGAGACGCGCGGGATCTGCCTCGAAATCCAGTTTGTCGATACGTTCCCGTTGTCGCGTACGCACGGCGGACAACACTTCGGGCATCCTTGTTTTGACGCTCGCGGCAATAGTCATGATGTCCGCGCAGCGGGACTCGATCATCTCGGCGATGCGCATACCCTCCGATGCGCGCATTTTGCCGAGTGCCGCCAGGGCGTCGTCAAACAAGCGACTTGCCTCTTCAAAAAGCGGGCCTGCGTCGACTTCCGTTTCAGATACGACTCCGGGCCATCGAAGCACATCGACCGGGTCAATTGCCCGCGACTCGTGCAGGATATCGGACAGCTCGTCGAGCTTTTCCCTTAACTGGTGTACCAGCTCCTGGTTAATTTTGAGCTCTGCGCTGTCGGATATCGCGCGGCGAAAGTGCAGCGAACAATCGATTTTGCCCCGTTTCAACAGCGCTGCGGCCTGATTTCGAAAATCTGTCTCATTCGGTCGCAGTTCTTCCGGTAGTCTGAACTGAACGTCCAGATAGCGGTGATTTACCGTCCGAAGCTCCCAGGTTAGCGTGCCGAAAGGACACTCGACGGCCTGCTGCGCAAACCCTGTCATGCTGTTTAACATCGTCTACTCCGTTATTGTTGCTCTTGTCACAGATTTCGGGGCCGCAGGCGGGCCATACTTCGCTTGAGGAATCAATTATTCTAAGCTGCGCAAGCGCCTAGCCGCCAGCTCAAATATAAGAACGCTGTAAGGCCCCTATGCAAATCGAATACGCCAAAGTATCTGCACTCGGAGATCGAACCGACAACCAGGATCGCGCAGCGATCGTTGTTGCCGAAGATGCAGCGCTGATGCTCGTATTCGACGGTATGGGAGGCCACTCCGATGGCGCCAAGGCCGCCGAGACCGGCCTCAAAGTCGTTCAGGAAACCTTCATGGAATCTACGCTTCCGGTCTTTGACCCGCAGGGATTTCTTTACAGCGCGCTTTCTCATGCGCATGACGAGGTGGTAAGGATCGGCATGGAGCTCTCGGTCGACTTCCGGCCGAGAGCCACCTGCGCGATCTGCCTGATACAGGAAGGCGGTTCTTACTGGGGACATATCGGCGACAGCCGGATTTATCAGATGCGCGAAGGCGAGCTCGTTTCCCGGTCCCGCGATCACAGTCATGTCGAGGTATTGATCCAGGAAGGCGCAATTACCGAAGAAGAGGCGATGGACCATCCCATGCGCAACTTCGTCGAATGTTGCATCGGAGGCGATGCACCAGTCCCGGACATGAGCATCACGGCAAAGCAGCCGCTCAAAACCGGCGACGTATTGCTCGCCTGCAGCGATGGCTTGTGGTCCGGTTTGACTGACGCCGACATCGTCACGCTGGCATCCCGCCCGTCTGATAGTCTTGCCGAAAACCTGAAATCGCTAAGCGTTAAGGCACTGCATACGAACGCACCATACAGCGACAACACGACCGGCACCGCACTGCGGTGGCTGGGGGAATAGCAAAGAAAAACAGGAGACGCCAATGCGTCCGAGCGGCCGGAAACCGGCTCAGATGAGACCGGTAATCTTTACGCCCGATTACACCAAGCATGCTGAAGGAAGCGTACTCGCGGAATTTGGCGATACGCGCGTGTTATGCACCGCGAGCGTCGAGGGTCGGGTGCCGCCCTGGATGCGTGGTGCAGGGCAGGGATGGGTGACGGGCGAGTACGGCATGTTACCGCGCGCCACACACTCGAGATCGGGCCGCGAGGCAGCGCGGGGAAAGCAGGGCGGCCGCACCCTGGAAATCCAGCGCCTGATCGGCCGCTCGCTGCGCGCCGCGATGGATCTTGATGCGCTGGGGGAGCGAACCGTTACACTGGATTGCGACGTGATACAGGCAGACGGCGGCACGCGAACGGCGGCAATCAGCGGTGCTTACGTTGCACTATCGATGGCGATGCAGAAACTGTGCAAGGAGCGAAAACTGAAAACCAATCCTTTGCACGGGCAAATCGCCGCCGTGTCCGTCGGTATTCATAAAGGTGTCGCTGTCCTGGACCTCGACTATGCCGAAGACTCGCAGGCGGAAACGGACATGAACGTCGTGATGAACGAAGCGGGTCACTTCATCGAAGTTCAGGGCACGGCTGAAGGCCATGCATTTACGCGTGAGGAATTCAATTCGCTACTCGAACTGGCGAACTCGGGAATCAACGAGGTTATCGAAGCGCAAAACGCGGCACTCGCAAAGGCCGGTTCATAAGCACCAGATGCTGCCGGCGAAATTCTTGAACGCAGCCAAAGACAAGATCGTTATTGCCAGCGGCAATGAGGGCAAGGTCCGCGAAATTGGCAGCATGCTCTCGAGCCTTGGCTTCGAAATCATTGCGCAGCAGCGCCTGGGCATCTCGTCTGTGCCTGAAACCGGAGCGACCTTCAGAGAAAATGCGCTGATCAAGGCACGTCACGCCGCGGCGAAGTCGGGTCTGCCGGCGATAGCAGACGACTCCGGCCTGGTCGTTGATGCGCTGGGGGGAAGACCCGGAGTTCACTCGGCAAGGTACGCAGGCAAGAATGCAAGCGACGAGGAGAATGTCGACAAGCTGCTGGCTGAACTGCAGGGAGTGGCGGCCGGGAAACGCGGGGCTCACTACGAATGCGCGGCCGTATGGCTGAGCCCTGACGCCAGCATTGCGCCGCTGATTGCAGAGGGGCAGTGGCATGGCTGCGTAATCGACGAGCGCAGAGGCGACGGCGGCTTTGGCTACGATCCCGTATTCCTGGATCTGGAAATGAACATGACCGGGGCGGAGATGTCCATCGAGGAAAAAAACCGTCAGAGCCACCGCGGCAAGGCATTTCGCCAGCTTCGGGAGCTATTGTCGCAATGAGCGAAAATTGGCAACCACCCCTGTCTCTTTACGTTCACCTGCCCTGGTGCGTTCGCAAATGCCCTTATTGTGATTTCAATTCACATACGGCCGCCGATGCTGCACCGAAGGAACGCTACCTCGAAGCAGTGGTCACCGATCTGAAACTTGAAGCTGTGCGGGCGGGAAACCGGCCACTCGTAAGCGTATTTATCGGCGGCGGGACACCGAGTTTTTTCTCCGGGAAAGAGATCGGGCAGCTAATCGATGTCATCGCCGGAAAATTCCGTCTGCAGACGGACATAGAAATCACGATGGAAGCGAATCCCGGCACCGTTGAGCATGGCGATCTCGGTGACTATGCGGACGCCGGCGTAAACCGGCTTTCACTCGGCGCGCAGAGCTTCAATGCGCATTCCCTGCAAAAGCTCGGGCGCATACACGGCCCGAATGAAATATATTCAGCGTATGAAGGTGCTGTGGCGGCCGGCTTCGACAGCATTAATCTCGATCTGATGTTTGCGTTGCCAGGGCAGGATCTGGAGATGGCGATTCAGGACGTGGAGAAGGCAATCGGACTCGGGCCGGCACACATTTCCTATTATCAGCTGACGCTGGAGCCGAACACCGTATTTCACAACAAGCCGCCGCCGGACCTTCCCGACGAAGAACAAAGTTTCGCGATTCAGGAGCAGTGCCACGCACTCCTCACCGGGCACGGTTATGAGCAATATGAAATATCGGCGTTCGCAAAGACCGGCTTTCGCTGCCGGCACAACCTGAACTACTGGACATTCGGCGATTACCTGGCGGCCGGTGCCGGGGCGCACGGCAAGTTGACGAGCGGGGCCGGTGAGATCCGGCGGTACGAAAAACCCAGGCACCCGATGAGCTTCATCGAACAGGCGGAATCCAGGTCCATCGAAAACCACGAGCGCCAGGTAATCGGCGCCGATATCGCCTTCGAATTCATGCTGAATGTGCTGCGATTGCCGGAGGGTTTCGCTGCGGCTGACTACACAGCCCGGACAGGACTTTCTGCCGATACGATTGAAGACCGTCTGACGGCGGCATCGCAGAAGGGAATGATTGAGGCGATCGAAGGACCCGGCTGGCGACCGACGGCGCTCGGTTTGCGCTTTCAAAACGACCTGACAGGGGTCTTTTTGCCGTGATTAGCAAGCGCCTCGTTATACACAGCGCCTCAGCTATGTCTGATCTTTCCGGCTTCTAAGGCCGGTATCTCAGCCGGACCGTCCAAAAGCAGCTATACGTTATTGTAATAAAAGATATTTAAAAATTGAGCACAAAATAGACATATTAACAACGCTTCTTTAAAAATCCCGACTTAGCGCATTCACTCAATTTTCCTCCACAGAGTTATCCACAGCTTTTGTGGATAAGCACCGCCTGGCCCGGGGCTTGCGGGAAAGGCAGCTTCCCTATATCCTACGCGGCCCCTGAAAGCTGCTCTCATTACCGGAGACCTCCAATGAAAGCCGACATTCATCCCGATTACAGTGACATCAAAGTGACCTGTAGTTGTGGCAACGAATTCACCACCCGATCCACGCTGGGTGAGGACCTCCTGATAGAGGTCTGTTCGGCATGCCACCCGTTCTATACGGGCAAGCAGAAGATCGTTGATACCGGTGGCCGCGTCGACAAGTTCCGTCGCAAGTACGGCCTGAGCTAGCTTCCTCGGTATCTAACGACTGCCATACGCATAATCCCAAGTTGCCCGGTTTTTGTGCTTGCGGCACCATGGGCTGCTGGCAGCTGGTGCAGCGCGCGTTGCCTCGGGAGCAGGATGGAAGGCTGATATGGACACAGAAACAATGACCAAACAAGCATATAGGCTGGTAGGCCCCGACGGGACCGAGATAGAGCTTCCCGTGCACAGCGGAACGCTCGGACCGGATGTACTGAATATCGGTCGCCTGTATCGCGAAAAGGGTGTTTTTACCTACGACCCCGGTTTTGCAGCGACCGGCAGCTGCGACAGCAAAGTTACTTTTATCGATGGCGAAAAAGGCGTGCTGCTGTACCGTGGCTATCCGATCGAGCAACTCGCCGAACATTCGACTTTTCTCGAAGTAGCCTACCTGCTGCTACACGGCGAGTTACCGACTGCGATCCAGCTGCAGAAATTCGATACGACCGTTCGCACGCATACGATGCTGAACGAGGGCATGCTGCGCTTCTTCAGCGGGTTTCGTTATGACGCTCATCCGATGGCTGTGTTGTCTGCCGTCGTTGGCTCGATGTCTGCTTACTATCACGACACGATGGACATCCAGAACGCCGAACAACGCGACATTTTTGCCCACCGTATCCTGGCAAAGCTGCCAACGATTGCGGCGGCGGCATACAAACTCAATGCCGGCCAGCCATTTGTCTATCCGCGCAACGATCTGAGTTACACGGAGAACATGATGCACATGTTCTTCGCTGTTCCTGCGGAACCTTACGAGATAGACAAGATCGCGGCAGAGGCGCTCGATCTCTTGTTCATTCTGCATGCCGACCATGAACAGAATTGCTCGACGTCGACGGTCAGGATGGCCGGCAGTTCCGGCGCCAATCCGTACTCGGCGATCGCGGCGGGAATTTCGGCTTTATGGGGGCCGGCCCATGGCGGAGCAAACGAGGCTGTTCTTGGTATGCTTCGTGAAATCGGCGATGCCAGCAACATTCCGAAATACGTTGCCAAGGCAAAAGACAAGAATGACCCGTTCAGACTGATGGGCTTCGGTCACCGGGTTTACAAGAATTTCGATCCGCGGGCGACGATTATCAGGGAAATGTGCCACAAGGTGCTGAAGCAAATGGGCAACGCCGACGCACCGATGTTTGACCTCGCTCTGCGACTCGAAGAACTGGCACTAAAGGATGAGTATTTTATCGAGAAAAATCTCTACCCGAATGTCGATTTCTACTCCGGCATTATTTACCGGGCCTTGGGCATTCCGACTTCGATGTTCACGGTGATGTTTGCGATCGGCCGCTGCGTCGGCTGGGCGACACACTGGCGCGAGATGATAACGGACCCGATCGGGCGAATTGCCAGGCCCCGGCAAATCTACAGCGGCCCGGTGCAACGCAACTACCTGAAAATCGGCGACCGCACGTAAAAAGAAAATAAAAGGGGACGTACCCCTTTTTTTAAAAAAAGGGGTACGTCCCCTTTTATTTCAATAATTCCAACACGGCATTCCTGTCCGCCCGCAGCATCGGTTTGCCGTTGACAGGGCTGATCGGGGCCTGTCGCATTCCGTCTACCGGGAACACGGTTGCCTCTATCGATGAATTGTCGTGCATGAAACGGTAGCCTGAAAATGTTTCGGCACAGTCTCGCCGGCTTTTGAGTCGTCGTTCGTAGAGTCGGTACTGAACGCTGTTGTCCTGAAGCTTCTTGGCGACGAGTTCTGCGCTGTCTGAAAATACGTGCAGATTCACAGCGGAGTTTACGGCTGCCGTACCATGTAGTACCGGGCCGACAAGACGCGGCGTAAATTGCGCAAGAAGCTCCATCGCCGATAGCGCGGCTTCGCGGAGGACTCGCAGCAGGTCGAGATGCGATTCCCGTCCAAAGATTTTCAGATGTTCGCTAACTGCGTGCTCGATCTCGGAGTTGCCCGGGAGCGAACCGCGAGTGCTCATACCAAGTCGCTCGGCTGCCTTCTTTTTCGCCAGGCGGTAGTCTTCAATACCTTGCTCGACAATGATGCGGGCAGCTTCCTGAGCAAGCATCTGCCTGGCTCGGTCGATTCCGTTGGCGTTTGTTCTGGCCATGCCTAAAAGAGCTCTTCCGGCTCTTCTTCATCCAGAGCGCTGGGGTCGTTGAAAGGATCCGCCACCACGTCCGCAACCTCACACACGGGGACATGTCCTTCCCGGAAGACTTCGAACATGACGTCGTAGCTCGGGTCGAGGGCGCTGGCGGGGCAGCCGGTTTCCTTGGATATTCGAACGCTGACGATGCCCTCGGGAACCGGTAATTGATTGATCGGGGCACCACGTAGTGCAAAACGATTAAATTCGATCCAGATCGGTAAGGCCGTCCTCGAACCTTCCTCACCCGCGCCCAGCGGCAGATCGTCGTCGTAACCGACCCAGACGACGGAGACGAGGTCGGCGTTATAGCCGCCAAACCAGGCGTCACGCCGGTCATTGGATGTACCGGTCTTGCCGGACAAATCACTGCGCCCGAGTACTCGGGCGCGGCGTCCAGTGCCACGCAGGATGACGTCGCGCATCATGTTCTGAATCAGGTAAGCGTTTTGCTCGGTGATTACCCGCGGAGCGGCCCTGATGTCGGCATAGAGTTCAGGTGCGGTTGACGCATCGGGCCGGTAACTTTCGCCAACCTCGGCCATTAGCTCGAGGGACATCGTTTCATCGAACTCGGGCAGATCGGCCTCAAGCGGCTCCTCGTTGGGTATGTCTTCGCATTCGCGGCAAACGACGAACGGTTCTGCCCGATAAAGGATCTCGCCGTCGGGGCCGCTGATCGAGTCGATCACATACGGCTTGACGGCAAACCCGCCGTTGGCGAATGTTGCATATGCCTGCGCCATGTCCAGCGGTGACGCATTGCCGCCCCCGAGGGCCAGCGAACCATTCGGCGGTAATGCGCCACCGCCAAATCCGAACGGCTCCAGATGCCTCACGGCATTGCTGACGCCCGTGTTGTACAGCAGAAGACGTACCGATGCGAGGTTCATCGAACGAACCAGCGCTTCGCGCATTCTTGTCGGCCCGTAAAACTTGCCGCTATAGTTATGCGGACGCCAAACATCTTCGAGCTCTGAAGAAATAACGACAACCGGTGAATCATCAATGATCGTAGCCGCGGTGTTGCCGCGCTCGAGGGCAGCCGAATAGATAAAAGGTTTGAACAATGATCCCGGCTGGCGGGCAGACTGAACAGCGCGATTGAACTTGCTCATGGTGAAATCGAACCCGCCGGACAAACTGGTAATGGCGCCGTCCCGGGGATCAACAGACACTACCGCTGACTGCGCCTCAGGTATCTGCGCCAGTGCCCAGGTGCCCAGGGTCGTAGGCATGACATGAATGATCTGTCCCGGCGCCAGCACATCGGCAATCACTTCCGGCGGCTCGCCCGTGGTTTCCCGATCAATGAAAGGTTTCGCCCACGACACTCCCTGCCAGGGCAGCAAGTCGCGCGCCCCGTTCTGCAAAATGATTTCGGTACTGTTGTCTTCGTTGAGCGCCGTCACGATCGCGACCGCGAGCCCGCCCGGATTGGGCTGGTCGGCGAGCGCCAGCTGAATTTCTTCAGGCCACTCGTCGTACGGACTCTGCAGAAGCTCGGCATCGACTTCCAGTTCTGCGATCGGGCCTTTGAATCCCCGCCTGCGCGTGAACGCGAACAAACCATTTCGCAAGCTATAGCTTGCTGCGTTTTGCAGCCTTGAATCGAGCGTGGTGACAACTTCGAAACCGGCCCGGTAGGTGTCTTCACCGTAACGCTCCAGCATTTCACGGCGGACCATCTCGGCCACATAAGGCGCCGACAGTTCTGTCGCAGTGCCGTGCAGTTGTGACTGCATCGGAAACATCATTGCCCGCTGGTACGTGTCCTTGTCGACGTAGTCGAGATCGTACATGCGCTCGAGCACGTACTTGCGTCGGACCTTCGCATTCGTCGGACTGCGCACAGGATTGTATTGCGAGGGCGCCGGCAAAACCCCGGCCAGCGTCGCCGCCTCCGCAACATTGATGTCCTTCAGGGGCTTGCCAAAATAGACCTGGGATGCGGCCGCAACGCCGTAAGCCCGTTGCCCGAAAAACATCTTGTTGAGGAACAGGGCAAGAATTTCCTCCTTGGAAAATTCTTGCTCGATCTTGTAAGCAAGAAATGCCTCGCGCAGTTTGCGCGTAAAAAGCTGTTCGCGGGAAAGGAAATAATCACGGGCGAGCTGCTGTGTCAGCGTACTGCCACCACCCGAGATTTCGCCGGTGCCAATCATGCGAATGCCTGCCCGGAGGATGCCCTGGTAGTCGATACCCGGGTGATCAAAAAACCGGCGGTCCTCGGCCGAGACGAAAGCGCTCACGACGTGCGAGGGCAGCTCGTCGAACGTGATCAGAATCCGGCGGCGTTCACCAACCTCGGCGATCAACCGCCGATCACGACTGTAAATCCTCAATGGAATCTGCAATGGGATATCGCGAATCGTTTCTGCCGCAGGCAGGCCCGGAGCGACATAGTAATAAGCGCCGATGACGGCAGCCGAGACCGCCATGCTCGCCGCGAGACCGAATCCTGCGAGCAAAATGAGCCACTTCACATAACGGTTCTTCCGTTTGCGTGCCAGTTCTTTGTGCTGCGTGCCAGAGTTCTGCATGTTTGGAGCGTATTGAGGCCAAAGCCTGATTTAGTCGGCGTGAGCCGCCGCGGGCCCAGAGGTATCTTGCTTGAAGCTGCGTCAGCCAGCCGGATTTCAGGGTCGTGCGCCAAGTCGAATCGAGTCTACAGGCCGGAATAATAGGCACGTATTGTGTCAAGCTGCAACGGACGTTTGAGAACGGGTACACAGACTCGGAAATTAGGCCTGTATAATAGGCCTATAAATAAGGTGCGGGCCGCCAGGGCCCGCAAAAGCCACGAAATAGGGCGCGAATAGCGGCTCTTGGCGGTTTCGGGGAGCCAAAACAGGCGAGTTTGAGGGTGGGTAACAGTAGCCGGGCAGATGGAGAAGGTACCGGTCCGAGCCGCCAACCAGTTCACGGAAAGGCGGCGCGTCCCCGCTTACCATACGGATCGCCGGATCGTGAACAAAGTCACGTTTTATTTAACATTTTATTGATATATAGTTAAATCGAATTGCTAAGATCTACCTGAAATTTGATCCGCAACTTACCGACTTAGAAGGAAAAAAACGTGTTTTTTGGCAAAAAAACTCAACCATTGTTGGGGCTGGACATAACAACCTCGTCGGTCAAGCTGATTGAGCTTACCCAGAGTGGAAAGCGCTATCGGGTCGAATCATATTCAGCCGAACCCACCCCGCCGAGCTCCGTGAACGAGAAGGCGATCGTCGATGCCAAGGCCGTTGGCGAGGCCATCCGCCGGGCTGTCAAGAGGTCCGGCGCCAAGGCGAGCGATGTAGCGATCGCAATCAGCGGTGATGCGGCAATTACCAAAGTCATTCAGATGCCCTCGAGTCTCTCGGAACGAGACCTCGAAGGCCAGGTCGAGATTCAGGCCGATCAGTACATTCCCTTCCCGATGGAAGAAGTCAGTTTCGACTATGAGATCGTCGGGCCCAACGAGAACGACCCGGAGTTGATGGACGTTCTTCTCGTCGCGACCCGTACAGACAATGTCGAGCAACGCCAGCTTGCCGTAGAGGCAGCAGGGCTGACCGCGCACATTGTCGATGTCGAGGCTTTTGCTCTGGAAAATGCCTGTGCGCTTCTGAGCCACCAGATTCCTGACGGCGGCATGGGCCAGTCGGTGGCGATCGTCGATATCGGCGCAAGCAGCACGACCTTCAGCGTCCTGCAGGATCTCAAGGTCATATACACGCGTGATTTTGCATTCGGCGGCCAACAGCTGACCGAGGAAATAATGCGTACCTACGGGCTGTCGATGGAAGATGCGGGCCGGGCCAAAAAGCAGGGTGGTTTGCCGAGCAACTACCAGCCCGAAGTTCTGGAGCCGTTCATCGATGATATGACCCAGCAGGTCAGCCGCTCCTTGCAGTTTTATCTCGCGTCGGGCGGCGGGCGAGAACAGCCGGACATGGTGCTCGTCTGTGGCGGCTGCGCAAATATTCCGGGAATTGCCGACGTGATTTCCAGCCGTGTCGGAATTCCGACAGAGGTTGGCGATCCGCTGGGGCAAATGAAAATTTCATCGAAGGCCAAGTCACAGGGAGTGCACAAAGATTCGACTGCACTGCTGACGGCCTGCGGACTTGCACTGAGGAGCTTCGACTAACATGCCACGCATTAATTTACTGCCATGGCGCGAAGCGGAGCGAAAAAAACGCCAACGCGATTTCATGGTTTCAATGGCCGGTTCGCTCGTTGCCGGGCTGCTTGTCGTTGCCCTGACGAATCTTGCTTACTCGCAAATGATCGGCCACCAGCACGAACGTAACAATCGCCTGGAGACAGAGATCGTCGAGCTCGAAAAGAGCATCACCGAAATCGATGGCCTGGAAAGACAGAAGGAACGGCTTCTTGCCCGCATGGAAATCATCGAGCAGCTACAGAGAAGCCGCCCGGAGATCGTACATCTGTTCGATGAGGTGACGCGCCAGCTTCCGGAGGGTGTTTACCTGACGGGAATGAAGCAGACAGGCGCAACCGTCGAAGTACAGGGCGTTGCCCAGTCCAGCACGCGAGTATCAGCGCTGATGCGGCAAATCGATTCATCGACCTGGCTGACAGATCCGGACGTCGTAAAAGTCGAGACCACGGAACAAGGGCCGGGACGCAAGGCGGAATTCGTGGTTAACCTGAAGCAGGTTCGGACCGACTCTGATGGCACGGAGGACGAAGGATGAACTTCGTTGAGGAACTAAGAGCATTAGACGTCAACGACGTCGGCCGTTGGCCACTGGCATTTCGAGCCGGCGTAATCGCCATTCTGTTTGGGGTGATTGTTGGCCTGGGCGTCTATTGGACCATCATCGAAAACAAGGCGCCGCAGCTGAAGCGCGCCCAGAATGATGAACAGACCTTGCGTGTAACGTTCGAGAACAAGCAGCGCAAGGCAGCCAATTACGACGCATACAAGGCACAACTGGCACAAATGGAACAGTCGTTCGGCACGATGCTGCGGCAGCTGCCGGGTGAGACCGAGATCCCGAGCCTGATCGTCGACATATCACAAACCGGTCTCGCGGCGGGGCTGTCTGAAAAACTCTTCCAGCCGCAGGCGGAAATTCCACGAGATTTCTATGCTGAAAAACCGATCCAGATCCGCCTGGCAGGCGGCTATCATGAGATCGCCAATTTCGTAAGCGGCATCGCGGCTCTGCCACGAATCGTGACGCTGCATGACATCAACATCACACCCGAAGACAGAGACGTTTACGACAGGTTGTCGCTGGAAGTTACCGCGAAGACCTATCGTTATCTCGAAGAGGAGGCACAATAAAAATGAGAGCTTCCAAATTAATGCGTTTGACGCTGATTGTCGCACTGGCAGGGTTCGGCTTTACAGGCTGTACCGGAGACATGGACGACCTTGACCGATACATCAACGAGGTCAAGGCACGACCTGGCGGTCGCATAGAGCCCCTGCCGGAAATTACGCCTTACGAGATTTTTGCCTACGCTGCTGACAGAGAAGGCCTTCGCTCACCGTTCGTGCCGGACTCGCCGCAGCCCGGCCAAGGTGGCCCAGGCAACAACACACGGCCCGATCCGGACCGAAGTCGCGAGTTTCTGGAACAGTTCCCGCTCGATACATTGCGAATGGTCGGCACGCTGGAGTTGGGCGAAACGAGCTACGGTCTCATACAAACCTCAGACGGCCTGATTCACCGTGTCTTGCCTGGCAATTACATGGGCCAGAACGACGGACGAATCGTGGCTGTGGATGAATCGGAAATTCAAATTGTAGAAATAATTTCGGACGGGATCGGCGGGTATCTGGAAAGAGAAGCCGCTGTCGGTCTTGCGGACTGAAGCCTGAATGGAACTGGGAGTACTTGGAATGACGCGCAAAATCAAGCCGGCTAACGGCATAAGTAACCGGCGTTCGTCGCAGCGGTTGACGGCTGTATTACAGACGGCATTTCTGCTGTTGTGGGGGTTAGCAGCAAACGCGCAGGATAGTAACCGCCTGCAGGACATTCAGGTTCAGAGCCTCCCGGGACAACGGGTGGAGCTGCAATTGGTGCTGAGCGGGACGGCGCCCGAGCCGCTCGCTTTTACGATCGAGGACCCGGCGCGAATAGCGCTCGACCTGCCCGAGACGACTCTCGGTCTGTCATCGCGTCGCCGTGACGTGAACCTCGGCCCGCTGGACACAATCCTGACGGCGGAGGCAAACGGCCGCACGCGTGTCGTATTGAATCTCGATTCAATGGTGCCCTATGAAACGCGCCGTAGTGGCAACACCATATATATAACGCTTGGCGCCGAGAGCGCCGATGGTTCGGTCACCCAGTTCGCCGGCAGCAGTGCACCATCCGCCGCACCGCGTTCTTACGCAAGTTCAGGCGGAAGCCGCTCGATCAGCGCTGTCGATTTTCGCCGCACACGTGACGGTGGTGGCCGCGTGATGGTCACGCTTAGCGACCCGGGAACACCGGTCGACATTCGTCAGGAAGGTGGCCGCGTCGTTGCCGTATTCAAAGACACAGACCTGCCAGCGGAGCTTATGCGTCGTCTTGACGTGATGGATTTCGCCACCCCGGTTGCAACGGTCGATACGCTGCGAACCAATCTGGACACGCGCATCGTTATTACAGCGGAAGGCTCTTTCGAGCAACTCGCTTATCAGTCGGATAACGAATTTACGATCGAGATTAACCCGAAATCTGAAGACACCGAGCAGTCGGATCTCTTCTCCGAGACCAAGGAATATGAAGGTCAGCGCCTGACCCTGAATTTCCAGGACATCGAGACACGCGCCGTACTACAGCTTCTGGCTGAAACCTCAGGCCGCAACATCGTGGTTTCGGACACGGTTCAGGGCAATGTGACCTTGCGCCTTCGGAACGTTCCCTGGGATCAGGCTCTCGATATCGTCATGACGACCAAGGGCCTGGATATGCGGCAGAACGGTAACGTGATCATCGTTGCGCCGGCCGAGGAAATTGCGGCACGCGAAACAGCAGACCTTGAAGCCCGTCAAGCGATAACCGAGCTGGAACCGCTCTATTCCGAGTTCCTGCAGGTCAACTATGCCAAGGCCTCCGATCTTGCTGCACTCATTAGCAGCTCGGAGGGCTCGAACGCACTGATTTCCGCTCGTGGCAGCGTGGCCATCGACGATCGCACCAACACGCTACTTGTCGTTGACACGGCCGAGAAGCTGCAGGACATTCGTCGCCTCGTGCGCACGCTCGATGTTCCGATTCGGCAGGTATTGATCGAGTCGAGAATCGTCGTCGTCAGCGATGACTTCAGCCGCGATCTGGGCGTACGCTTCGGCGCGACCGCTTACAAAGAGAACAGCACGGATGGAGCGACAGTTATATCAGGCACCGGTGGCGGTACCGATACGATGATCAACTCCATTCTGGACAATCTGGGTGATCCGGCAAACGGCACGATCTTCCCGATCCAGTTGCCGGATCTGAACGACCGTTACAACGTCAACGTACCGATCGGCAGCCCGGCAGGCAGGTTCTCGATTGCTGTGCTCGAAACAGAGTATCTCGTGGATCTCGAATTGACCGCGCTGCAGTCAGAAGGTCGCGGCGAGATCGTTTCAACGCCACGAGTCATTACGGCGAATCAGAAGGAAGCTCGCATCGAGCAGGGTGTCGAGATTCCCTATCAGGAATCAGCCTCATCCGGTGCGACGACCACACAGTTCAAGAAAGCTGTCCTGAGCCTGACTGTAACGCCGCAGATTACGCCGAACGACAACATCATCATGGATCTAATCGTGAGCAAGGATAACGTCGGTGACCTGGTTTCAAGTGCCGGGGGCGGATTCGTCCCGAGCATCGACACGAGGCAAGTGGAAACCCAGGTGCTGGTCAACGATGGTCAGACTGTTGTGCTGGGCGGCATATACGAGACGGAACGCCGGGAGACTGTAAACAAAGTGCCGTACCTGGGCGACATTCCGGGAGTTGGTTTCCTGTTCCGTTCGAAGCAGAGGCTGGATAATAAGTCTGAACTACTCATCTTTATTACGCCGAAAATTCTGACAGAAGGATCAAGCATTTATTGATTTGGTCGTAAAGTCAGAATCGCAGAAGACAGACGAAAGCCAACCCTCGGGTTGGCTTTCTTTTCAGAGAAATCCTAAACGCGAATGAACAAACCCAGGAACCTGTTTTTGATCGGTCCGATGGGCGCGGGCAAGTCTGCCGTCGGGCGCCAGCTTGCGCGTCTGCTTCATCTGGAATTCCTGGACAGCGATGAAGAAATCGAGACCAGAACCGGTGTCGATATCCCGTTCATATTCGAAAAAGAAGGCGAAGAGGGCTTTCGCAAGCGAGAGGCCAAGGTCATAGATGAGCTCTCGCAACGGGATGGCGTTGTTTTGGCAACGGGGGGCGGCGCGATTGTCGACTCGGAGAGCCGCAGCCGCCTGGGCGCGCGAGGCTTCGTAGTCTATTTACACACGAGCGTCAAACAGCAGCTGGAGCGAACACGGAGCGGTCGGGAACGACCGCTGCTGGAGAACAGTAACAAGGAAAAGGTCTTGCGGGACCTTATGGACGAGCGCGATCCCCTGTACCGGGGAATCTCGGACCTGATCGTCGAGACTGACGGGCGGCGTGTACAGACGGTCGCCCGCGAAATTCAGGAAGCCCTGTAAATCAGGTACTCTTGACCGTTCTGTAAGCCGTCGGAATGGTTGATGTTTGCCTGCATATTTCACCAAGGCTGCGCCCGTCTCTCGGGAAGCGATTGAACCTTCAATGCTTTTTGCCGTATCTTGTGGACAATCGTTAACAGAGATTTTTTACACCGCCGCCCGCTTATCACGAACCTGGCTGGTTCTCGAACGCCTGAGCTTGGCTTTCACTCAACCAATAGCAATGGCTATTGGTTTCGCTCCAAGCCTATGCTCAGTCGTCCGAGCTCTCACCCAGGATCCGCGATCCTTGGTGAACTATGCAGGCTAATCCCCGAACCCTTACTGTCGATCTCGCCGAGCGCAGCTACCCCGTAGTCATAGGCAGCGGGCTGCTCGGCGGAAACTTCGACCTTTCCCGCCATCTGGCCGGCCAGGACTGTCTCATCGTTAGCAACGAGACCGTTGCACCGCTGTATCTTGGGGTCGTAAAGAAGAGCCTTGCGGACAGTGTCGTCAGCACATTCAATCTGCCCGACGGAGAGTCCTTCAAGACAATGGCGAGCATAGAATCCGTTATCGACAGCTTGGTGAATGCTCACGCCAATCGCGATACGACGGTGATAGCGCTGGGCGGCGGAGTCGTCGGCGACATCGCAGGCTTTGCGGCGGCCTGTTACATGCGCGGCGTCGCGTTCATACAGATTCCGACCACATTGCTCGCGCAGGTTGATTCCTCGGTCGGCGGGAAGACCGGGGTCAACCATCCGGACGGCAAGAATCTGATCGGGGCATTTCATCAGCCGCAACTAGTGTTAATCGATACCGATACACTCGCGACCTTGCCTGACCGTGAGCTTCGGGCGGGGCTCGCTGAAGTGATCAAACATGGCGCAATCGCGGACGCTGAATTCTTCGATTGGCTGGAAACGAATATGGCTGCGTTGCTCGCCAAAGATCCGGACGCCCTGGCATATGCGATAAACCGGTCCTGTGAGATCAAGTCGGCGGTTGTCGCTGAGGACGAAAGAGAAAAGGGCAAAAGGGCATTACTGAACTTCGGCCATACATTCGCACACGCGATAGAGAACTGTTTGGGTTATGGCGAATGCTTGCATGGCGAGGCCGTCGCCGCTGGCATGCTGATGGCGGCCGAACTGAGCGAATTGGCTGAAGACGATCTGGTACGCCTTCGTAACCTGATCGCTGCGGCAGGCCTTGCCGTCGAGCCACCCCGAATAGCCTCAGCAGAATTGCGTGCAGCCATGGGAATGGACAAAAAAGTCCAGGCGAAGCAGCTCCGCTTCGTACTGTTGAAATCGATCGGCGAGGCATTTGTCACGACGAATTTTTCAGAGACTCGCCTGGACGAGATACTGTTGCGCGGCGATGGGCGCGCTTAAGCCCTACGCCGCAAACGAGGAGCAGAGCCTCGGGCGCAAGTACGATGAGCCCAGGGCGGCTTATCGCGGGGAGTTCCAGAGAGACCGTGACCGGATTATTCATTCGACCGGATTCCGCCGGCTTGTGTACAAAACCCAGGTCTTCGTTAATCACGAGGGCGACCTTTATCGAACTCGATTGACACACTCCCTCGAGGTGTCACAGATTGGTCGCACCGTCGCGCGAGCGCTCGGTCTCAATGAAATGCTGACCGAGGCGATTTGCCTTGCACATGATCTCGGGCACACGCCTTTTGGACACGCGGGGCAGGACGCGCTCAATGGCTGCATGAAGGACTTCGGCGGTTTTGAACACAATCTTCAGTCGCTTCGGGTCGTCGACGAACTCGAGGCGAAATATGCAGACTTTCCGGGATTGAATCTGACCTATGAAACCCGGGAGGGAATACTCAAACACTGCTCAAAAAAGAACGCCCGGGATCTCGGGCGCATAGGCAAACGATTCCTGGAACGCAGGCAGGCGGGACTGGAGGCGCAGCTCGCCGACATCTCCGATGCGATCGCCTACAACAACCACGATGTGGACGACGGTTTTCGGGCGGGACTACTGAGTTTCGAACAACTTTGCGAACAACAGCTGTTCTTCGAGCAATACAAAGTCGTTCAGGAAAAATATCCTGACCTCGAAGATCGACGCCTGATTTACGAGATCATCCGCCGTATGATCAATGCAGTCGTCAGCGATCTGATCGAACAGACCTCATCGCGCCTCGGTGAGCTCGAGCCATCCTCGATCGAGGATGTCAGGGCTCAGACAACAAGCATTGTGGGCCTAGGCGATGAAGTGCTCGAAAAGCACACAAAACTCAAGCAGTTCCTGAAGCAAAATCTCTATCAACACGAGAAAGTGCTGAGCATGACTGGTAAGGCCAGGCTGATGATCGAAGTGCTGTTCGATCGCTATATGCGGAGTCCTCATGAGATGCCCGATGAGTTCGCCGGGCGCGCTTCTACCGACAAGGCGCGTGTTGTCGCGGACTACATTGCCGGGATGACCGATCGATTCGCCATCGCCGAACACGAGCGCCTCAGTTAGGGGACAAAAAAGGGGACGTACCCCTTTTTCGAAAAATGCGCGAAAAAGGGGTACGTCCCCTTTTTTGATAGAATGCGCCGCGGCCCGCCACGAGAAGTGATCAGGTGATAGAAAAACAGATACCCGCCAATGAGCGGCTTATATTTGCCATGGACGTAGCCGAATGCGACAGGGCGAGAGCGCTGGCAGAGGAGCTGGGCGATTCAGTCACGTTCTACAAGCTCGGCCTGGAGCTCATGATGAGCGGCGGCTACTTCGAGCTGATGCAGTGGATGCTTGATCGGGACAAGAAAGTATTCGCAGATCTGAAATTCTTCGATATTCCTGCGACGGTCGGATCTGCAGTGCGGCAACTGAAGAGCAGGGGCGCAAGCTTTGTGACGGTACACGGCAACCAGTCCATCATGGAGGCAGCGGCCGAGAACAAGGGTGACGAACTGAAGGTGCTCGCGGTGACCGTTTTGACGAGTCTGGACAGAGGCGACCTGGACGACCTTGGCTTCGACTGCGACGTCGAAGCGCTGGTCGTGTCCAGAGCGCGGCGAGCGCTCGAGGCGGGCTGCGACGGTGTCATCTCATCCGGTCTCGAAGCGCCGATGTTGCGTGAACGGGCCGACAATAGTTTGCTGGTTATTACACCGGGCATCCGGCCGGTCGAAAATCGCCCGAGCGGCGATCAAAAAAGGGTGGTAACGGTGGAGAAAGCCTTTTCAAACGGGGCCGACTACATCGTCGTCGGCCGGCCCATACGCGATGCAGAAAGCCCGCGCGCGGCTGCAGAATCCATTCAGCAGTCAATTGCGGCGCAATTCTGATATGACACCTTTAAAAAATGATCTACTGATACGGGCGCTTCTGCGGCAACCTGTTCCACGCACTCCGCTCTGGATCATGCGTCAGGCCGGACGCTATCTGCCGGAGTATCGGGAGGTAAGGGAAAAAGCAGGCGACTTCATGAGCCTTTGCAGCAATCCCGAACTCGCTTGCGAAGTTACATTACAGCCTTTACGCCGATTCGATCTCGATGCGGCGATCATATTCTCCGACATTCTGACAATTCCGGACGCGATGGGCCTGGGGCTTTACTTCGTTGCCGGCGAAGGCCCGCAGTTCGAAAGACCGGTGAGTACAGCCGCCGACATCAGAAAACTGGCAATACCAGATGTGGCCGACAAGCTTGGCTACGTATTTGACGCCGTTGCACTGACGCGCCGCGAGCTCGACGGCAAGGTGCCGCTGATCGGATTCTCGGGCAGCCCGTGGACGGTCGCGACCTACATGGTCGAGGGCCGGTCGAGCAGGGACTTCGCGAAGATAAAGGGGCTGGCAGCCGACGATCCCTCGAGCATGGAGATGTTGCTCGAGGTCGTAGCCAGAACAACGATCGAGTATCTGAATGCGCAAATTGAGTCCGGCGCACAAGCTATCATGATCTTCGATACTTGGGGCGCGACCTTGCAGGGAGACGACTACCATCGCTTCTCGCTTTCAGCCATGCAACAAATAATGGCAGGACTGAACCGCCAGAAGTATGGTCACACGATTCCGGTCATCCTGTTCACCAAAGGCGCCGGCCCATTGCTTGCCGACATGGCCGCAACAGATTGTGACGCACTCGGAGTCGACTGGACGACCGAACTTGCGACCGCCCGCGAACTTACCGGAGACGAGGTTGCTTTGCAGGGGAATCTGAACCCTGCCGTTTTACGCGAATCTCCAGAGGCAATCGAAAAAGGCGTGGCCGAAGTGCTACAAAGTTACGGGCAGGGACCCGGGCATGTGTTCAATCTGGGCCACGGCATAACGCCGGATATCGATCCCGACAATCTGGCCGTGTTAGTCGATGCGGTGAGAGAGCTAAGCCCGCAATACCACAAGTAAAAAAGGGGACGTACCCCTTTTTCGCGAAAAAGGGGTACGTCCCCTTTTTTACTTCAGCTCAATCTCCAGCAGGCTGCACTGCTCGACAACATTTGCAGTAACGCCGCCATGGGTTTCGGCGGGTGCCCAGACAGGCTCACCGAATTTGTAGGATTTCATTGAGGCGCCGCCTTTGCCATCATCCTCGAGCCAGGCGCAGGGATTCAGGTAGACGATCACGCGATCCGGGTGAGCATGCAATGGCGCTGTTTCGCCATTGCGGATTGTGGCCTTCAAAACCCTGACTCTGTCGTTCTCGAAAGCGAGAACGTGCATGTGTGGTGCGATGAGCACAGGGTCCAGCGCCGAAGGAATCGCTGCCGCAGCTGTTACGAGCAGCAGCACGAGTAGTTTGCTCATGCTTCTCTCAGAGCCCGTCGCAGAATCTTGCCGACATTGGTTTTTGGCAGTTCGTCCCGGAATTCGACCATTTTGGGGACTTTGTAGTTGGTCAGGTTTTCCCGGCAATGAGTCAGAATATCTTCAGCCGTTACAGACTCGTTTTTCTTAACGACGAATAGCTTGACGATTTCGCCTGATTTCTCGTCCGGCATACCAATCGCAGCAGCCTCGAGAACACTATCCATCTCAACAACGACGCCCTCGATCTCGTTCGGGTAAACATTGAATCCGGAGACGAGAATCATGTCTTTCTTTCGGTCCTCGATATAGACGAAGCCGCGCGCGTCCATGCGAGCTATGTCGCCGCTACGGAACCAGCCGCCCGGTAACATGACCTTCGCCGTCTCCTCCGGTTTTTGCCAGTAGCCCTCCATGACCTGCGGGCCACGAATGCATATTTCACCGAGTTCGCCCAAGGGAACGTCGTTGCCAGCGTCATCACATATGCGGACTTCGGTCGACGGAATAGGCACGCCGATGGTGCCTGAAAACTCTTCGATGTTTAAAGGCACGACGATCGCCGATGGCGAGGTCTCCGTCAGGCCGTAGCCTTGCGTGATCGTACAACCGGTAACTTCCTTCCATTTTCTTGCGACGGCCTCCTGGACTGCCATGCCGCCGCCAATCGTTAGTCGCAAAGAGCTGAAATCCAGGTCCGCAAAACCCGGTGAGTTCAGGAGCCCGTTGAAAAGCGTGTTGACGCCCGTGAAATAGCAGAAGCGGTGACGGGAAAGCTCCTTGACGAAGCCCGGGAAATCTCTGGGATTGGTAATCAATACGTTTTCGCCGCCTTTGTGCACCATCGACAGGCAATTACTTTGCAGGGAAAAGATGTGGTAGAGCGGCAAAGCGGTGATTGCAACGATACGGTCCAGGTCATCCCAGACACCTGCTTCGCATGCCATCGCCTGATGCACGTTGAATACTATGTTGCGATGGCTGAGCATTGCGCCTTTGGACAAGCCGGTTGTTCCGCCCGTGTATTGCAGAAACGCGATATCGGCGTAACCCAGTTCCACATCCGCAAGCTCACTCGTTTTTCCGACCCGAAGGGCCACTGGCAACGGCGTGCTGCTAGCAAAGGAATACGACGGAACCGTTTTTTTGATGTACTTGAGAACGAAATTGGTAAGGAAATTTTTCGGAAACCTCAAGAGGTCGCCGACCTGAGTGGTCACTACATGATCAACGGCGGTGTCTGCGATGACCTCCTCGAGTGTATGCGCGAAGTTGTCGAGAATAACAATACATCTCGCGCCGGAGTCGGAAAGCTGATGCTTCAATTCCCTGGGTGTATATAGAGGATTGACGTTTACGACGACGAGACCGGCACGAAAAATTCCGGATAGGACTACCGCATACTGCAGTACGTTGGGCAGCATGATTGCGACACGCTCACCTTTGATTAGACCCAGTGTCTGCTGAAGGTATCGCGCAAACTGCATCGATAGTTCGTCAAGATCGCGATAGGTCAGTGTCGAGCCCATGCAGGTGAATGACGGCCTGTCGGGAAACTCCGTCATGCTGTGCTCGATCATGTGCCTTACGGATTTGAATTCGGGCGTCGGTATTTCCTCGGGTACGCCGTCCGGGTAGGACTCAAGCCAGATTTTCTTCACGTTTTTGTTTTCGCCTGTTCCAAAGCCTCACGAATTATAGGCCAGGCATTATCGAGAAGTATCGGTTGCGCTGTGGCGTTCGGATGAATGCCATCATCCTGCATAAGGTCTCTGTCCATGGCGATTCCGGCCATGAAGAATTCTATCCAGGGCACATCCAGTTCCCTTGCCAGCTCACGATAGGTGTTCTCGAATGCCTGTGTATAGCGGCTGCCGTAATTGGTGGGAATGCGAATGCCGAGCAGGACGACTGCGGCGCCGCTTGCCTTGCTGGTTTCAATGATGGTTTTGAGATTGCTTCTCATGCGTTCGGGAGGGAAGCCACGAAGGCCGTCGTTACCACCGAGTTCGAGAATGACGACGGCCGGCTTGAAACGCTCGAGCGCAATGGGGATTCGGTTGGCGCCGCCTTCGGTCGTTTCCCCGCTAATGCTGGCGTTAACGACCTGATGTTCGTACCCTTGTCCCTGCAGTCTGGTTTGCAACAACGCTGGCCAGGACTGGTCAACATCTATGCCAAAGCCGGCGCTCAGGCTGTCGCCGAATACCAGAACCGTTGGTGCTTCCGCGCCGCCCGCCGGGATCGAAATCAGAAACAGAACAAGGGTCAATATTCTTCGCATGTCGAATAATTCAGTGAATGGAGGAGCGGTACTGGTCGTGGAAAACCTTAGCAAGCAGGTTATCAGCCCGGAAGGGAGTCTGACCATTCTTTCAGACGTGAGTTTCAGCATCGATAAGGGCGATTCGGTTGCTGTAGTCGGTGCGTCAGGCGCAGGAAAATCAACGCTTCTGGCCCTTCTGGCGGGGCTTGACCTACCGACTGAGGGCCGAGTTTGGCTGAATGGCGTAAATCTGACCGAACTGGATGAGGATGGCAGGGCGGACGTCAGGGCGGCAAGCGTTGGCTTCGTTTTCCAGTCCTTTCATCTGGTGCCATCCCTGAATGCACTCGAAAACGTGATGTTGCCGCTCGAGTTGGCCGGTGTGGACTCCCCAAGGCAGGCGGCCGCCGAGATTCTCAGTCAGGTTGGGCTGGCCGACCGTACGAGTCATTATCCGGCACAGCTATCAGGCGGAGAAAAACAACGAGTGGCGATCGCCAGGGCGTTTGCGACCGAGCCGGCCGTACTGTTTGCCGATGAGCCCACTGGAAACCTCGACGCGAACACGGGCGATCACGTCATGGATCTGATGTTCGAGCTCAACAGGGACTCATCGACGACGCTGATTCTGGTCACTCACGACCGAGAGTTGGCCGAACGCTGTGACCGCACGATTGGCCTTGATGCAGGCCGCCTGGTATCCGACAGCAAGGCTGCCGCATGAAAGCCGTGAAATATGCGATTCGAAGCTTTGGGCGTGAATTACGCTCGGGCGAAGTGATCGTCTTGCTGGCGGCGATCGCGCTGGCTGTCGCGGCGCTGACTGCCGTCGGATTTCTGACGGATCGCATCGGTCGTGCGGTCGCGAGGCAGGCCAACGAAGTGCTCGCCGCGGACCTTCGGCTGCGTTCGCCGGATCCTCTGCCGAAGGAGTGGAGCAATATTGCTCATGAGCATGGACTGCAGACAGCAGAAACGCAGAGGTTTCCAAGTGTCGTATTTGCCGGCGATGAAAGTGCGCTCGCGACCATAAAAGCAATCAGTGACAATTACCCATTACGCGGTAGCGTCCGAATCGCTGACAGAATGTTCGGGGAGCAACGTGTCGTCGATCACATCCCGCCGCCGGGAACTGTCTGGGCGGATAGTGCACTTTTGGCGCGACTCGGCCTGAGCGTCGGCGATAACATTTCAGTAGGTGAAGCAGATCTCAAGGTCGATGCCGTCCTGACCTATCGCCCGGACCAGTCGATCGGCTTTGCGTCACTGGCTCCGTCATTACTCGTCAATCTGGTAGACCTGCCGGCGACTGCGCTGATCAACGAAGGTAGTCGGGTCCGTTATGCTCTCCTGGTCGCCGGCGAAGAATCGGACGTCGATGACTTTTATGAGGCGGTAGAGGATGAGCTACCTGAGTCAGTGCGGCTTCGTACACAGGAGGAAAGCGGAGAGCGCGCGAACAATGCGGCGGATCGTGCGCAAACATTTCTGTCATTGACCGCTGTAATTACTCTGCTGCTCAGTGCAGTAGCGATCGCGATGTCAGCGAGACGATTTGCTCATCGCAGAATGGACACTGTTGCGCTGATGAAGAGTCTTGGTGCCAGACAGGGCTTTGTGGTTTCCGCGGCGGCCGTTCAGCTGGTAATACTTGGTATTCTCGGAGTTCTTGTCGGTAGCGTAGTGGGCTTCGTGGTCGAAGCCACGCTAACTGCGATGCTTGGTGACCTGTTCGCGAGCGATCTTCCCGAGCCCAGCCTTGCCCCTGTTGGCCTTGCTTCCGGCAGCGCGTTGATACTCCTGATCGGGTTCGCACTGCCGTCCCTCATCCAACTGCGTAATACGCCGCCATTGCGCGTCCTGCGCCATGACGCAATGCCGCCGCCACCGTCGAGGATGTTTGTTGCAGGTACATCGCTGCTTGCCGTTGCTGCACTTCTTTATTACACGATCGGCGATGCCATGATGCTGGTGATCGTGCTTGGCGGCATGCTCGCGGTGTCGGGAGCACTGTATGGCGTCGGACGGGTTCTCGTTTCCATTATGGGCAGATCAAGAGGCGGTGTCGGAATTGCCTGGCGTTACGGTCTCGCGAATGTGTCGAGACGGGGACGCGACAGCGCCGTGCAAGTGGTGGCATTCGGCCTTGGCCTGACTGTGCTGTTGTTGCTCACGCTGGTCAGGACCGACCTGCTGCAGGGGTGGAAGCGCACTCTCGACGAAGATGCACCCAATCATTTTCTGATCAATATTCAGCCACAGGAGCGCGGCTCGATCGCGGCATTATTCCAGAGCGATGGAATCGCGGCACCGCAATTCGTCCCTCTGGTCAGGGCACGCATGACGATGATCAATGGCGAGTCGGTAAAGACGAGAGAGTATCCGGTAGACGACGGTCAGTGGATGGCTAACCGAGAGCAAAACCTCACCTGGGCGGAACAACTGAGCTCGAGCAATGAAATCATCGAGGGCGAGTGGTGGTCATCTGACTATTCGGGCGAACCTCTGGTGTCGATGGAGGAGGAGGCCGCAACGGAGCTTGGCGTCAGCTTGGGTGATGAGCTCGAGTTCCTGGTCGCCGGCCAGGAAATCACCCTGACTATTTCGAGCATACGGCGAATAAACTGGGACTCCTTCCAGCCCAATTTCTTCATGGTTCTCTCGCCCGGGGCGCTGGACGATTATCCGGCAACCTTCGTTGCCAGTCTGAAAATCGAGGAACAACAAAGCGACCTGCTTCTCCGCCTTGTCCGCGCACACCCGACCGTGTCGGTTATTGACCTCGACATCATTCTGCAGCAAGTGAAAGGAATCATCGATAAGGCGAGCCTCGCCGTGCAGGCCGTGTTCGCCTTTACTATCGCAGCGGGTATCGCTGTTTTGTTTGCCGCGGTTCAATCGACGATTGATGAGCGACGCTTCGAGAGCGCGATGCTCAGGGCGCTCGGTGTACGGCGACGGACTGTTCTGTCCGGCGTACTGACGGAGTTCGCCGCGCTGGGCCTCGCAGCCGGTATTCTTGCGTCGGCAGGTGCATCGATACTGGCTGCCGTAATCGCCGTCAAATTGTTCGACCTCCCTTACGAATTCAGTCCGATGCTTTGGATAAGCGGCCTCGCAGCCGGTGTCGTCCTTGTTTGTACCAGCGGTTTCATTGCGGCACGTGGTGCAATAAATGCCCCACCGGTTGATGTTTTGCGGGCGGCATAGCAGCAGTGAATGCCGGGTCCGACAGACTGTCATGCGGTGTAGTCGTCGTTCGCAAGACGGACAACGGCTGGCTGGCCCTGATGCTTCGGGCATATCACAACTGGGACTTTCCAAAAGGTATTTGTGAGGAAGGCGAAGCCTCGATGGATGCTGCCACCCGGGAAGTCGCGGAAGAGACCGGCATAACGGATCTCGAATTTACATGGGGCGACCGAAGCACAGATACCGGCCCATACAACCGGGGAAAGACCGCGCGCTATTACCTGGCAAAAACCGGACAGGATTCGGTCGAGATGGGAATCTCACCCGAACTCGGCCGTCCCGAACACCACGAGTTCCGCTGGGTGAGCTTCGATGAGGCGTACGATTTGTCGGCACTCCGCGTCCGCCTCGTCGTCCAGTGGGCCCGCCAAATCATCGGCACCTAAAAAAGGGGACGTACCCCTTTTCTTTGAAAAAGGGGTACGTCCCCCTTTTATTGGCCAGTTTTGCCAAGAAATCTCCGATCTACAATTCGGCCTCAATGGTTATTGTGCGGGTTCGATCTGTGAATTCGGAGAGGAACCTTGCCACGCCGAGCCCGATTAGCCGTTGCAGGAATACCTTGGCATATCATTCAAAGGGGCCACAATCGCTGTCCATGCTTTTTCGCGGCGGCGGACTATGGTTACTACCTGCACCATCTGGGCAAATACGCGAGTAAGCACGGTTGTCTCATCCACGCTTATGTATTGATGACCAACCACATACATCTTTTGGCGACACCGGAGACTACGGACAGCGCATCGTTGATGATGAAAGAATTAAATCAACGGTACGTCCAATACGTCAATCGAACTTATGACCGCAGCGGAACGCTCTGGGAAGGAAGATTTCGGTCTTGTCTTACGCAAACCGATAGTTATGCGCTTGCTTGTTATCGATATATCGAGCTAAACCCAGTCCGGGCGAATATCGTCGACCATCCAAATAAATATCACTGGTCTAGCTACTCGGCAAATGCAGACGGTTGTTCAAATGCAGTCATATCACCCCATTCTGTCTACCTAGCGTTGCATAAGAATCGAAAAGAGAGGCTAGAACGTTATCGCGCGCTTGTTCAGTTGGGGATTGATGACGACACTGAGTTCAAGATCCGAAGAGCCACTAAAAGAAACAGAATCCTGGGCAATGAGCGTTTTATAGAAGAAATCTCTGCGACCGTGAGTAAGAGTATCGGCCATGAGAAACGAGGCAGACCGAGGAAAAGGGGTACGTCCCCTTTTTTAGACGACGCGGTTTCTTTTTTCGCCGTTCAGGAAGGCCCGGACGTTTGCTGCAAGTTCTCTGATGGCCTTTTGTCTTGCCTCGATCGTTGCCCAGGCCATATGTGGTGTGACTATCAGATTTGATCCTTTGTAGTCGAGAAGCGGATCTCCGGCACTCGGTGGTTCTTTGCTCAGGACATCGACAGCGGCAGCACCGATATAGCCATTTGCGAGGGCCGCGGCCAGTGCCGAAGAATCGATCAGGCCACCGCGCGCCGTATTGATAAGAATCGCATCAGATTTCATCTGTCGAAACTCGTCCTCGCCGAACAGATTTCTGGTTTCATCGTTAAGGGGACAATGCAGACTGATGACATCGGCGCGACCAAGCATTTCGTGAAAATCTGTCCTTCCATCACTCATCGCCGATGCTCCGGGTCGTCGCGCAATAAGCACTGTCATTCCGAACTCTTTGGCGATTCTTTCGACACCGCGGCCGAGTTCGCCATGGCCAACAATCCCCAAAGTCATTGCGGATAATTCCCGAATCGGATAGTCGAGCATGCAAAAGTCGTCCGAATCCTGCCAGTCGCCGTTCCTGACCGCCTGTACATATTGCGCGAGACTGTGTGTGAAATAGAGCAGAACGCCAAATACATGCTCTACGACGGACTGCGTGCAATACGCTCGAATATTACATACGGCGATTCCATACTTATCGGCGCCGGACAGGTCGACATTGTCGGTTCCGGTTGCAGTGAGTCCGATGAAGCGAAGAGATTTCGCATCGCCCAGGGTCGCATCGTCGAACCTGATTTTGTTGGTGAACACGAACTCCGCACCCTCGATTCTCTCGGCGGTCAGTTCGTCCGGCGTTACATCGAAGAACGTCAGGTCTGGCAGTAGATCGGTCAGCAGCGATGTATCCAGGTCGGGTCCCATCGTCGCAAAGTCGAGAAAAACGGCTTTCATGATCTTTTCGGTTATTCTTTGTCAGGATATGCCGACGATGAATGATGAATTCTGGAAACGCAAATCTCTTACCGAGATGAGCAAAGACGAATGGGAGTCTCTCTGCGACGGTTGCGCCCTTTGTTGCCTGCAGAAGATTGAAGACGAAGATACGGGCGAAGTCTTTTTTACGGACCTCGCATGCCGGCTTCTGGATACTAACAAGTGTCGCTGCACCGACTATGGAGGCCGCGCAAAAAAAGTCGCGAGCTGTCTCGTTCTCTCAGCCGACAAACCGGAACTATTTTACTGGTTGCCGGGCAGTTGCGCGTATCGTCTTCTTGCTGAAGGTCAGGATCTGCCGGATTGGCATCCGTTGGTGAGCGGTGATCCCGAATCAGTTCATGAAGCCGCAATATCGGTCAGGGGAAGGGTCACCTCGGAAACGGAGACTGACGATTGGTCCGTGCTCTGGCGCCTCAGCGAGTAGCCCGAAAATTGCACGAGAGTCCGGCCGCAGACCGGACAACCTTCACAGAATTCACAACTAGCCGGTGTTCTGCAGACCCTGCGCAATGCCGTTCACGCTGGCAAGTAACACCGAGAACAGGCCTTCGTCCTCGTAGTTCGAGGCCCGCCATCGTGCGAGTAAGTCGACCTGCATGAAGCTCATTGGATCCACATACGGATTTCTGAGCAGGATGGCGCGCCGCAGCGTCGTATCACCTTCAAGCAGAGTTTCGTGCCCCGAGAATTCGAGTATAAGGTCACGAGTCAGTTGGTATTCCTTTTCGATGACCGGAAAGAATTCATCGTGCAGGTCACCAGCGAGTTCGGAATACAGCCTTGCTATCCCCAGGTCCGCTTTTGCAAGCACCATCTCTGCGTCGGCGGTGAGTGTGCGCATGAAATACCACTCGCGGAACATATCGGTGAAAGTGCTGCGATCGAATTTTTTTGAAGCAGCCTGCAATCCTGTACCAAAGCCGTACCAACCGGGCAATACGTATCGGCTCTGAGTCCAGGCGAAGACCCATGGAATTGCCCGCAGATTTTCGGCGCCGGTGCCGGCACGCCGCGAAGCCGGACGCGAACCGATGCGCATCCGCTCAATCAGATCAATCGGTGTTGCTTTCCTGAAGTACTCATAGAACCTCGGGTTCTCATAAATGAGGCCTCGATAAGCACTGCGGCTTTCCTGCGCGATGGCGTCCATCATCACGTGCCATTCGGGCATGTCGTTGCCGCGATGTTGTGGCATCGCGGTAGCCAGCGCTACTGAGCCGGCGACCTGTTCGAGGGTGCGAAGGGCAATACCGCGCAGGCCGTACTTCTCATTGATTATTTCGCCTTGCTCGGTAACCCGAAGGCGACCGTTTACAGTGCCGGGTGGGGCGCCAAGAACGGCGGCATGGGTCTTGCTACCACCACGGCTGATGGAGCCGCCGCGTCCGTGGAACAGGGTAAGCTCTATGCCCCTGTCGGCCACACAGGCAGCGAGAGCAACCTGCGCGTTTTGCAACGCCCAGCGCGCCGACGCCAGGCCGCTGTCCTTGTTGCTGTCGGAATATCCGATCATCACCATTTGACGGTCATTGCGATAACTGAGGTGTTCGCGGTAGGTGTCGTTGGCAAGCAACGACTCGAGGATTTCGGGGCCCCTCTTCAGGTCATCAACCGTTTCCAGGAGCGGCGTAAGGTCCAGTGGAATTTCCTCCTGACGGTTGTGTAACTGCCCCCAATAAGCCAGCAGTAGCACCGAGAGGATGTCGTCTGCGCCTTGCGTCATGCTGACGATAAACGGTCCGATCGCCTGTTTTCCGTATTTTCGGCGGCAGAAAGCGATTGCTTGAAATACCGCCAGAGTTTTTCGCGTCTGGACAGAATTGGTGTTGACCGGCGATTCCCTGGTATTTAGCGCCGTCTCTATGCGGCTGAGCCGATCTTGGGGGCTCCAGTCAAGCCAGTCGACTTCGCCCAGGCACTCGCCAACGACTTCGCGGTGCACGAGCGCGTCCTGCCGGACATCGAGCGTCACCAAATGGAAACCAAAAGTGTTGATTCGGCGGAGCAGACGGCGCACCGCAAAGAGGCCAGCGTGCTCGCCTTTGTTCGCTTCGAGGCTGTCTGCAATTAATTGAATATCGGCCTGTAACTGATCCGCTTTCTCGTAAGGGTAAACATCGTCGTCATAGGTTGCCTGCAAACGCTGCTGGATAAGCCTGAGGAAGACCCTGTACGGCATGTCCCTGTGACGTGACGGCACTGCGTGAAATGCATTCGGGAATATATGGCTGTACTCGTCGATCTTTTCCTGAACGATCGGGTCCACACTGACGCGCTGACTGGTCTGGCTCAGCTTGGCCGAAAGGCTCGCGCACTCCTTGTAATAGAGGTCGAGGATAAGTGATCTTTGCCGCGCCATCGTCGCGCGAATCGTTTTCGCGTTGACATTTGGATTGCCGTCCATGTCGCCGCCGACCCAGGATGCGAATCGTACGAGTATGGGGACACTCAATCGCTTGTCTTCGTCGCCAAACACGCGAACTGCTGCACTCTCGATGTCCTCGTAAAATGGCGGCATAGACGGATAGAGCACGTCGGTTACGAAAAAAAGCACATGCTCGAGTTCGTCCGCAACTGTCATTTGTTCGGATGGGTGTTCATCAGTCTGCCAGCCCGTTGTTACCTCGAGCTTGATGTTTTCGAGGCAGGCATGCGTTTCCTGAGCCGTCATTGTGGGATTCAGCATGTCGATCAGTCGCCGCACAATGCGTTGTTCTTTTCTGAGAATCGTACGACGTGTCGGTTCGGTCGGATGCGCTGTGAATACGGGCTCGATCCGAATCTGATCAAGCAGTCGCTGAAGCGCGTCCAGGTCAAAGCCTGCAGCTTTCAGTTTTACGAATGTCTCCTCGGGACCGCCCGGCTGGAACTGACCGACCTCCTGCAGGTATTCGCGGCGCCGCCTGATCCGATGGACCTTCTCTGCGGTATTGGCCATCTGAAAATAGGTCGAAAATGAGCGAATGACCTCCATCGCCATCGACAGGTCGAGATCTTTGACGATGTCTGCGAGTTCTTCTCCGGGCTTTTTGTTGCCCTCACGCCGCCGGATCGAACGAAGCCTCGCGTTCTCCACAAGATCAAAAAGCTCATCACCGCCCTGTTCCCGCATCAGATCACCGACAAGAGAGGCAAGCATGTGGACGTCCTGACGTAAGGACTGGTCCTTGTCCTCGAACGTGATGTCCTGTCTGCGCAATGCTCCTGGCATGATCCTGGCCGGTTTCCTAATCGCGAAAGTTTTCGTACTGTAGTGGCAAATCGACGTCTGCGTCTTTCAGCATGCTTATAGCTGCCTGCAAATCATCCCGTTTCTTTCCCCTGACCCGGAGCTTGTCGCCCTGGATCGCTGCCTGCACTTTTAATTTGCTGCTTTTAATCATCTTGACGAGGCTTTTGGCGAGCGGCTGGTCTATGCCCTTGCGCAGGATGACTTTCTGCCGTGCTTCGTTCAGCGTTATCTCTGGCTCTTCTTCTTGCAGGCATGCGATATCGACGCCGCGCTTCGCCAGCTTCTGGCGGAGAATATCCAGCATTTGCTTGAGCTGGAAATCGGACTGGGTGCTAATGGTGACGAGCTGTCCCTCGAGCTCGTACTTCGAGCCGGTACCCTTGAAATCGAAACGCGTAGTGACTTCGCGGTTTGACTGATCGACGGCATTCGAAACTTCGTGCGGGTCAAAATCGCTAACTACGTCAAACGATGGCATGTATTGGGTCCTCTATTACGTATCTTGTGAAACAGGATCGTCTGTTTCTATGGGTTCAGGCTGTTCTTCCAGCAGGGTGATGATCAGGTTCGAGAATTCCTCCCTCAATTGTTCGTGGTGCTTACCGGTCCCCGGACCGGAAAAGCCCGTATGAACCACACGAAGCGCGCCACTGCGGTCGACAAAAATCGTTGTCGGAAAGGCGAGAATGGCGCTGAGGGACGGCAATGTCTTCGATACTTCAGTCTTATCCGAGATGCCCGCGACGAGCGTCTCAAACCGGATATCGAACTTCTCCCGATATCGCCTGATTTGCCCGGTCGCTGTGTCCAGGTCGTCGAAGTGTTCATACATCAGACCGACCACCTCGAGACCGAGGTCACCGTATTCCTCATAAAGCTCAGTCAGGAGGCGGGTCTCGTCATGGCAATTGGGGCACCAGGTGCCGGCGATGACAACGATAACGACCTTTCCATCGAATCTTTCGTCGCTCAATGAAACCTGCTGCCCATCAAGATTCGGGAACGCAAAATCGAAGCGATCATAGTCCGGGTTGAGATAAGTCAGCTTGTACGCATCGGGTAGATACGCGTCCGGGTCACGTTCGGCAGACCAGGCCTTATGAAATTCGGTTCCGGACCAGAAATCAGCATCGATAATCCTGTCGCCGTCGATCGTCCCGGCAAAAATAAACGCGTGTGCGCCGTCAAAGGTGCCCAGATGAAAGTTGTTCCCTGACACGTAACCGGAAAGGTATCGGTGGTCGGCAGTCTGATTCAGAAATGTGCCGAACAGACGCGATCCTCTCTGCGCGAATTCTCCAATTGACGGGTCACTTGTACCGTCTGGATTGTCGAATCTGGCGTCCCAGCGCCCGGACAAGTCGGCGGTGGCCGTCTCGATTTTGTCCAAATCACTGAGGCGGGAGCCTTGCATCGCGACAAAGGGCATCACTTGCGTCTTGCCGTAAAGCTTTACGAGCTTGAGCGTGCCGACGAGTTTGCCATTGTCGAGCCGGGCATTTATTTCATTGTTGAAAGCGGGAAAGCGCAGCTTCAGTTGGCCATCGGAAAAGCTAACCTCGCCGATCCGGATACGTTCCTGCCCGTTGATCAAGGTGGCCCGGTAATGGTCCGCCTCACCGCCGATCTCGAATGCCGTATCGATGTGGCCGCCGGGCAATGTGATACGCGCCTGCCAATAACCGATCTGCAGCTGTTCGGATTCAGCAAGCGGCACGTCCTGGCTGCAAGCGCTGGCCATGGTCAGCAGCGCGACGATTGCAGTCCTGGCAAGATCCCATCGCATTCGCGACATCCTCATTGAACGAGTTCGGGGGGATTCAAGTGTAGCGCTTCACAAGCGGGTTTTGTCGCCTGAGGGCCGTCTTTAGGAGGCGTTGTTTTGCAACCTTTTCTGGTGCTTGCGCGCCAGTTCGAGGAATCGTGGTGTGGGCCCGGTGTCTTCGTAAACCGGATCGCCATGATCATCTTCACGAATGACGCGCTCCCCCGGCACATAGGGCATTGCTGCCTCGAGTTCATCCAGCGATGCAGAAATCAGATCGGTAATGATCCTTTCGGTATCCATACCCGGGTAGAGTTCGACCAGGGCGTGAATGCGTGCCGCATCGTTGACGGCTAGTCGTACTGAATAATCCGTATCCGTGGTGGCAGATGGTTCCTGCTTGTTCCATGAATCAAGCAATGACGTAAAGCTCATGTCGGTCCGTCCGGTTAAGGGGCGCCGCGACAATAACAAAAACTCTGCATGCTGCCCAGTAAGTGTGGCGGCGTTGAATGAAGTTTGAGATGACAATGTAAAAAAGTCCATGGACGGACCGACATGCTGCAGGAAATCATAAGCTTCGATGCACACCCGCCGGGGCAGGATACGGAAGATCGCAGGGCCGGATCGGCGTCAGACATTGTGGACGGCCTGGTCGCCGCGTTGAGGAGGCATGGCCTGACAAGCGGTCTGATCAGGAGCGGCGCAGGCATGACGGCCGGTGGCGCCGATCTTCAGGTGTGGCCTCGAGAGCTTGAACATTCTGATATGGCCACTGGCCATATCATGCGACGCATTGCCTCGCTGGTGCACGATGGCTTGCCGATCACCTTGTCCCTGAGAGAACTCGGCCCCGGTGACAGCGGCATTGGCATACTCGAGAAACTCTGCACAGGTGTTCGAGGGCATCTCGAGGCAGACAGAACGCTAATGACCAGGATTGGCCTGAGTCTTCACTCTCACCAGATACCGCTTCAGGCCTTTCTTCTGATTTCCCGCAGCTTGCTCGGCAACGGACCGCGATACGTGATCCTGGACAGCCTGCAGATGCAGTACCACAAACAGGCGAGGGTGCAGGAGGAAACGGAAAAGAACTGGCTGTTGCTCTGGCGGCAACGGGAGGTGGCAAATGGCCTGATGCCAGCTTACGGGGCAGGCGTAAGGACGGATTGTCCGCTCCTGGGAGACGAAGCGGCGGAAGCCATACTCCCGCTGCACGGCATACAGGTGCCCGCCGGCTCGGCCTGGTTGCCGATAGGCCTGCACCTGCCTCGCTACGCAGATGACAGCGGGCGACTCGCCTGGGCACAGTTGCAGTCGGCGCTCGAGGCCAGCATCGACCTTGGCGATCAATTGCTTGACGTGTTGAGCTGGGCGGCACCCTGCCAACGCAGTGACGCGTGGCTCAATCGCAGACTCGCCATTGTAATTAGCGGTATTGGTGATCTCGTGCAGTTGCGCGGCAAGGACCCGACGTGTCTGAGTTGTCTGCAGTGGATTGACGAGATCATTCTGCGCATACGCAAGGTCTTGTGGGCCCGGTCGCAGGTCATCGCCGGTCAAACAGGATTGCTGCCGGCGCTGGCGCGTTCGGATCCCTCCGGAGGCCTGTGCGATCACTCACACAGAGAGAACTGGCAACGTCGATGGCGTCTCGCACTCGCGAACTCGGCCGTCAGGCATCGCAACCTTCTGGTTATGTCACCGTATTCGGTTTTTCCACAAGAGGGCGACGATAAGACGGCATTCGCCGACCTTTTGCCCGTCTTGTCTCATGCAGACGCTTACGCGTTTGCCGGCCAGCCACGGCTGGAAAACTGGAATATCGGCGAATTCAGACGGTTCCATACGAGGGCATGGGCCGTAATGCAGCGAAATAATGCACGCTCACTCGTTGCGGCCGGGGTATAAACTAATATACGGTCTAGCGTCGCAGGGAAACGGGGACGGGCCCTTTGCAGCCGATAACACCAGATTCGCATGGGATTGCCGTCCTGCTGCTCACCGTAGTAGCCCTCATCCTCTTTACGCGCGACCGCATCCCCCTGGAGTCTTCGAGCCTCGGCATCCTCATTATTCTGGTTGCGGGCTTTCAGTTTTTCCCGTATTCCAGCGACGGCGTTTCAGTTGGGCCAGCTGAGTTCTTCGCCGGCTTCGGTAATGAAGCGCTCGTAACGATTTGCGCGCTTATGATCGTCGGTAAGGCGCTGGAGACGACTGGTGCGCTGCAGCCGCTGGCGACATTCGTAGGGCGGGCGTGGTCAACGCGGCCGGTGCTCGCACTGCTGGTTACGCTCGTGGCCGGTGCCGTTCTAAGTGCGTTCATGAACAACACGCCTATCGTCGTCTTGCTCATGCCGATCCTGGTCGGCGTTTCGCTCAGAGTTAAATTTCCGGTCTCGAGCGTCATGTTACCGATGGGTCTTGCGACGATTATCGGCGGAATGTCGACAACGATCGGCACATCGACAAATCTTCTGGTCGTCGGCATTGCAGCAGACCTCGGCAGAGATATCGGCATGGAGCGCCTGGAGATGTTTGACTTCATGTTGCCGGTCGTGATCGTCGGCGGTGTCGGAATCGCATTCCTGTGGTTGATAGCGCCGCGCTTGTTGCCCGATCGCGATCCGCCAATGGCAGATACATCGCCGCGCGTTTTTTCAAGTCAGCTATATATAAAGGAGGGAAGTTACGCCGACGGCAAGAGTCTTTCCGAAGTTCTCGCCAAAACCGACGGGCACATGCGGGTGGACAGGATACAACGCAGTGAATCTCTGTTCCTGGCCAAGCTGCCTTCGGTGAAGCTGCAACCGGGCGACCGTCTGTTTGTGAAGGACTCGCCGGAAAATCTTAAGCACTTCGAGCGCGAGTTGGGTGCAACGCTTTACAACATTTCAGATATGGAACACCCGGTCGACGAAGATACGCCGTTGCAGGCCGCGGGGCAGCAACTAGCCGAGGTCGTTGTAACCCGCGGATCGCCACTGCATCTGCGCAGCCTTGCGGCTGCACGATTCAGTAACAGTTACGGCCTGATGCCGCTTGCGCTTCACCGGGCGCGAACGCCGAGCGCCCAGTTCACCGGCGACCTCAACATGATTCGCCTGCGCGCGGGCGATGTCCTGTTGGTTCAGGGTTCGCGAGAGTCAATCGACACCCTTAAAGCAAGCGGCAACATGCTGGTGCTCGATGGAACGACCGACCTGCCGCACACGCATCGTGCCAATCGGGCTTTGGGCGCCATGGCGTTCGTCGTGCTTGCCGCGGCATTCGGCATCATGCCCATTTCCGTGAGCGCGATGATCGGAGTCGGCCTGATGATGATTATGCGCTGCTTGTCGTGGCGGGACGCGGCGCATGCCCTGTCGACGCCGGTAATCATGATCATTGTTACCAGCCTGGCACTCGGCAAGGCGCTGATGGGCACCGGCATGGCCGATTATCTCGCCATGAGTTTCGTCAGCGTTACCTCAGGCATGGAGATCCCGCTGATTCTGAGTGCCTTCATGCTGGTCATGACCATCCTGACGAATGTCGTCTCCAACAATGCGGCAGCCGTAATAGGAACGCCGATCGCGGTCGCGATTGCGCAGCAACTTGGTGCCAGCCCTGAGCCTTTCGTGCTCGCAGTGCTCTTCGGCGCCAACATGAGCTATGCGACGCCTTTCGGCTACCAGACCAACCTGTTGATTCTGAGCGCCGGCGGTTACAAATTCTCGGACTTCATACGGGTCGGCATACCGCTCACGATCATCATGTGGATCGGTTTCTCGTTAATCCTGCCGATGCTCTACGGCCTCTAGCCTGCATACCTCACCAGGGCGGCTTTCGCCTATTGCGGCCCTGGCTGGTTCCAGGAAAGCTGAGCTTGACCTTCACCCAACCCATAGCTACTGCTATGAGCTGGGCTCCAGGCCTGCGCTCATCTTTCCCGGCCCTGCCCCAGGATCCGCGATCCTCGGTGAGGTCTGCAGGCCTTCTCCGGTCTCCGGCTTGACGGAGGCCCGGCTCACAGAGATACTCGACCCCATGAATGCTCGCTTAGCACAGCACTGGTCTTGGCTACCCCTCAAGGAGTGGGTGGCTGGCTGACGTTTAGCTGAGCAGAGCGAAAGCACAAGCCCATCTCCGCCGATCCGTGGGGGTGGGTTTTTTTATGGACTGAACGCAAGCAATGCAGGCACCTTTTGACATAGCAGCAGATCTGGATACGCCGGTATCGGCTTATCTCAAGCTTACGAGTCTGAACCCTCGGTTTTTGCTCGAGAGCGTCGAGGGCGGCGAGCGGCTTGCACGCTATTCTTTCCTCGGCTTCGGCGACGCGCTCGAAGTGCGCCTCGACGGCCGGGCATTCTCGATCGGAGAAGACCTGCGCGAACGCCCGAAAAACCAGGCGGAGTACTTGGACCTGCTCAGAGCTGCGCTGGCGGTGGCGCCCAGCCCCAAGCCAGTCGTTGAAGGCCTGCCTTTTTCGGGCGGCCTCGTCGGTGTGTCCGGCTATGACGTCGTACGGCTGTTCGAGCGATTGCCTCAACATACGGCGCCTCAGGTGGGTATCCCGGAAGCTGCATTCACCGCGCCTTCCTCTGCGCTTGTCTTCGATCACCTGACCCGCCGGGTCGCGCTCCTGCATGACGGCCCCGACGCTGAACGTCAGGCCTTGAGAAAGGAAGTAATCAGACTTCTGCGCGGCGCCGTACCGTTCAACGGAAACGCCATCAAAACGTCCGAAGCGACAGGAAGCATGACCAGGAAAGAGTTCGTGGAGCGCGTGGAAGCTTGCAAGGAGTACATTGCGGCAGGCGACATCTACCAGATCGTTTTGTCAGTCCTGTTTCGCGGCGAATCAAACGTTGCGCCGTTCGAGGTCTATCGCGCGTTGCGCCTGCTCAATCCCTCGCCGTACATGTTTTATCTCGAGTTCGGCGACCTGAAAGTCGTCGGTTCGTCGCCGGAGGCTCTGGTCAAACTGAACGGCAGGAGAGCCTCGCTAAGACCGATAGCGGGTACCTTGCCGCGCGGACAGACCTCCGATGAAGACAGGCAGAACGAGATCGCGCTCCTGGATGATCCAAAGGAGTCTGCAGAACACGTGATGCTCGTCGACCTTGCCCGCAATGACCTTGGGCGCGTCGCTGTGCCGGGAACGGTCCACGTCGATCCGTATCGGGCGATAGAGAGATACAGCCACGTCATGCACATCGTCAGTGGAGTTCAGGGCGAGCTTGCCCCCGAATACGATGCCTTCGATCTGTTCGCTGCAAGTTTTCCCGCGGGTACTCTCGTTGGTGCGCCGAAAGTCCGCGCGATGGAAATCATCGAGGAGATGGAGGACGTTGGTCGCGGGCTTTATGCTGGCACCGCCGGCTACTATGGCAGCGGCGGCGACATGGACCAGGCGATCACGATCCGCACGTTGGTGTTCAATGGCAACGAGTACAGCTACCAGGCGGGTGCGGGACTCGTTGCAGACAGCGTGCCGGCGCGTGAGTACAAGGAAGTGCTTGCCAAAAGCGCGATCCTTCGCCGGGCCCTCGAGATCGCAGGAGACGGCTTATGAAGCCCGAAAATGCGCGTATCCTGCTGATCGATAACTACGACTCGTTCACTTACAACCTCGTTCAGGCGTTTGCGGCGCAGGGCGCCGAGGTCCTCGTCTACCGCAACGATCAAATAGAGGAGAGCCAGGCACTCGAACTCGAGCCAACTCACCTCGTCATCTCACCAGGCCCGGGACGGCCCGAGGATGCCGGCGTGTCTCTAAAGATGATAGAGATATTCTCGAACAGGGTACCTATGCTTGGAGTCTGTCTCGGACATCAGTGTCTGGTCAGCCACTACGGCGGCGACATCGTGCGCGCCGAACGCTTGATGCACGGCAAGACCTCCATGGTGAAGCACGACGAGAAGACCGTATTTGCGGGTTTGTCGCAACCATTCGAGGCCGGCCGTTATCATTCCCTGTGTGCAAACCATGAATCGCTACCGGATGTACTCGAGCTGACAGCGCAAACCGAGATGGGTGAGATCATGGGCGTGCGGCACAGGGAGTTGCCGCTCGAAGGCGTGCAATTTCATCCCGAAAGCGTGCTGACCCCCGAGGGAAATCAGCTAATGAATAACTTCATGCGGATGACATCAGATGGGCGATAGTCAATTGCTGGACCGAATTCTCGAAGGCGGGTCTCTGGCGGAGTCCGAGGCTGCCGCATTGATGCACGATCTTGCTGCCGGAGAAATGCAGCCCGCCCTTGCGGGTGCGTTGCTGGCCGCACTGAGGGCGAAGGGAGAAACTGCGGACGAGATACGCGGCTTCGCAATGGCGATGCGGGAACTCGCATTGCATCCCGATATTCCGGACGGTAGCCCGACTGTCGATTCCGTCGGTACAGGAGGCGATGGCTCGGGAAGCCTCAACCTTTCGACTGCAGCGGGCTTGTTAGCGGCCGCATGTGGTGCCCGCGTCGTAAAACACGGCAACCGTTCCATATCGAGTAAGTCGGGAAGCGCCGACTTGCTGGAGAAACTCGGTATGCCTCTGCCGCTGGACGAACAAGCCGTTATCAATTGCCTGAAGGCGACCAACTTTACGTTTCTTTTTGCGCCGTCCCATCACCCGGCGATGAAGGCAATCATGCCGGTGCGGAATGCACTCGGCGTGCGAACAGTCTTTAATGTGCTCGGGCCGCTGACCAATCCTGCCGCGCCTCCCTTTCAGCTGATCGGAGCGTTCAGCAAAGACGCAGCAAAACTCATGGCAGATACGTTGGCCGGCATGCCGATCGGGCGAGCATTCGTTGTGCATGGCGAACCCGGCTGGGATGAAGCAACGCCGGTCGGGGAATTCATTCTTTATGACACTCGCAAGGGTAAAGTCGAAGAGACGGTCAGAACGCCTGAACAATATGGACTCAGTCGTTGCAAGCCGGAAGACCTAAAAGGCGGGGATGCCGAACACAATGCCAGTGAACTCAGGCGCGTTTTCGAAAACGAAGACCAGGGGGCACACCGTGATGCCGTGCTTATGGGTACGTCCCTCGTACTCGAGGTGCTTGGCATGGCCAAAGACGCGAAAGAGGGAATCGACATGGCTGCGTCGGCCATCGACGGTGGCGCTGCAAGGAAACTCCTCGCCGACCTGAAGGGACATTTTGCAAGCGCATGAGTGATTTCCTGAAGACGATGGCCAAAGAAAGTGCCGACAGGGCAGCCGCGACGCATGGTTCGCTGCGGTCGGGTGACCTGGATATGCCGGTCATCCCGCTCTCGCTCGGTAGCTTCGACGTCATTGCAGAAATCAAAAACCGCTCCCCGTCCGAGGGTGCGCTGTCCGGCAAAACATCGAACCACAGTGAACAGGCAACCCGTTACGTTGATGGCGGTGCAGCCGCGATATCCGTGCTGACAGAGCCAACACAGTTCGCCGGCAAACTCGCACATCTGGAAGAAGTCGTCGGCTCGGTCTCGAGCGCATCGATCCCGGTCATGCGCAAGGACTTTCTGGTTGATCCAGTGCAAATTCTCGAAGCAAGGGCCGCCGGTGCGAGCGGCGTCTTGCTCATAGCGACGATGTTGTCAGATGCGCAGATCAACGGCATGTTCGATTGTGCTTATGAGCACAAGATGTTCGTTCTCCTGGAATGTTTCGACCGGGACGACCTGCAACGATCCACGGCCTTGCTGGAAAATGCCGGGCATCGTGATCAGGCAGAGTCGGGCCGGCTCCTGTTCGGCGTCAATACACGCGACCTGCGCACATTGCATGTCGATCCCGAGCGCCTTGAGACACTGGCTCCTCATCTGCCGCCGGGCGTTGCCTGTGTCGCGGAAAGTGGCTTGCACGATGCAGAGGACGCGGCGAGGGCAGCCGGCTGGGGATATAGTCTGGCACTTGTCGGCACGGCATTGATGCGGGCCAAAGATCCGGAAAAGCTGATCCGGGAAATGCTTGCAGCCGGTCGCGAACGGTGTGCTGCTTGAGCTGCCTCGTCAAAATCTGTGGGCTGAAACATATTGCGACAGTGGATGCTGCTGTTGTCGCAGGTGCCGACGCGGTGGGCTTCGTGTTTGCAGAGTCGGTGAGGCAGGTTACGGCCCGTCACGCAGCATTCATTGCCGCAAATGTGCCGGAGCATGTGCTGCGTGTCGCGGTCATGCTGCATCCCACGACCGAGGAATGGGAAGAGGTACAAACAATTTTCTGTCCCGACGTATTGCAGACAGATGCAACGGACTTTGCAAACCTCGACGTGCCGGACGACATCAGGAGATGGCCGGTAATAAGAGAAGGCTCGGCGCCCGGAGCCGATGAGCTGCCAAACACTTTCGTATATGAAGGAATGACCAGCGGCAAGGGAGAAACCGTCGCCTGGAGCGCGGCCAGCGAACTCTCAAAACGTGCGGAGCTGATACTTGGCGGCGGACTCAGTCGGGAAAACGTTGCCGACGCGATTCGACAGGTTGGGCCGTACGGTGTCGATGTTTCGAGCGGAGTTGAGTCGTCTCCCGGAGAAAAAGACCCGGACATGATCCGAACATTTATCGAGACTGTAAAAGCAACACCCAATCCGAGGGCCAATTGATCAAAGGAAATTCTGAATGAAAGCGACATTGGACAGCAATGAAGCCTCGGCACTTCGAACGGCATTGCTTGACGGGCAGTTGCCGGATGAGCGTGGTCGCTTCGGACCTTTTGGTGGGCGGTACGTGCCGGAAACGCTGGTGCCTGCTTTCGAGCGCCTGGAGGAAGGCGTAAAGACGCACCTTCATAGCGAGGAGTTTCAGAACGAGTTCAGAAAAGAATTACGCGAGTGGGTAGGGCGCCCGACCGCTTTGAGTTTTGCACCAAGGCTTAGCGAGCGCTGGGGAACGGAAGCGTGGATCAAACGCGAGGACCTGGCACACACCGGTGCGCACAAGATCAACAATGCGATTGGCCAGGCGCTGCTGGCAAAACGACTTGGTGCCGAGCGAGTCATCGCCGAGACTGGCGCGGGTCAACACGGTGTTGCGTCCGCAGCCGCGTGCGCGCGAGTCGGTCTGCCGTGCAGCGTTTACATGGGCGCAGTCGATATCGAGCGTCAGGCACCCAACGTTGATCGCATGCTTCGCCTCGGCGCAGAGGTGTGTCCGGTCGAGACGGGCGACAAGACCTTGAGGGCGGCCATCGATGAAGCCATGCGCGAGTGGGTATCTGATCCTTCCGGTATCTACTATCTCCTGGGTTCCGCCGTCGGCGCGCATCCTTATCCTTATCTCGTCCGCGAACTGCAGTCGGTGATCGGCAGCGAAGCACGGCAACAAATGCTGGACCTCGCAGGTGCTTTACCTGACGTTGCATTCGCCTGTGTCGGCGGTGGCTCCAACGCAATCGGGCTCTTTCACCCGCTGCTGGCGGATGATATCGAGCTGATCGGTGTCGAAGCCGGCGGTACAGGAGACGGCCTGGGTCAAAATGCGGCGACCCTGGCGACGGGAACGCCAGGCGTATTGCAGGGTTGCTATTCGTTGATCCTGCAAAACAGAGACGGCCAGGTTCAGGAAACACATTCCATATCCGCCGGGCTGGATTACTCCGGCGTGGGGCCCGAGCATGCGCTTCTTCAGGCGATTGGCAGAGTGTCCTATGAAACGGCGAGCGACGATGAAGCACTGGAGGCACTCGAAGAGCTTTGCGAGACCGAGGGCATATTGACGGCGCTCGAAACAGCTCACGCCTACGCCGGAGCAAAACGCTGGTCAAAGAAAAATCCGGGCAAGCGGATACTCATCGGCAACTCGGGAAGAGGCGACAAGGACATGCCGACACTGACCAAATACCCGCCAAGGACGAGATCGCATGCAGCCGCATGAATCCATATCTGCGGCGATAAAGAAAGCCAACAGTAATGGCCGGACAGGCCTGGTTCCGTTCATCACAGCCGGATACCCGGAGCCGGCCGAGTTTGTGGAGACATTACGCGCAGTCGCCGAGGTCGGTGATGTCGTCGAAATCGGCGTACCGTTTTCAGATCCGATGGCGGACGGCATGACGATTCAACGATCGAGTTACGTCGCGATCGAAAAAGGTGTCACGCTCAGGTGGATATTCGATCAGCTCGAGTCGACCAAAGGGAAAATCAAAACGCCCATCGTCTTCATGTCTTACCTTAATCCTCTGCTCGCTTTTGGATTCGACGAACTCGCGCAACGAGCTCTCGAGACCGGTGTCTGCGGCTTCATCGTTCCGGATCTTCCCTATGAGGAATGTGCAGAGATCCGAAGCGCACTCGAGGCGAAGGGTATCGGCCTGATTCAGCTCGTAACGCCGGCAACTCCTCCGGACAGGCTAAAGATGCTGGCCAAAGAGTCGCGCGGTTTCCTTTATGCCGTGACGATTACCGGTATAACGGGCGGCGACAGCGGGCTGCCCGCGGATCTGGCCGGATACCTGGATCAGGTGTCGAGCCTGTCGCCAATTCCGGTTTGTGCCGGCTTCGGCATAAGGGCGGCAAAAGACGTCGAAAACGTCGGTAAACACGCCGCTGGAGCCATAGTTGGCTCAGCCCTCGTCGAAGTCCTGGAGAAGGGTGGAGATCCGGCAGAGTTCCTGAAGCAGCTCAGGCACTGAAAATAGGGGTCGAACCGCTAGGCTTAGCGGTTCGACCCCTATTTTCAATCCGTGACCCCGGTCACAGACCCTAGTCACCCGAAGCGTAAAAAGGGTTAGACGCCTTTCTTCGGAGGCTCTGATGCACCGGCAGCAAGCCTTTACATTCTCAGAGTTATTGATAGCAGTAGCCGTGCTGGCCATGCTTGCGGCCGCTGCCGTGCCGCGATTTCATGCAATCAATAGCGAGATTCGGGCCGGGTCTGTCGAGGCGCTCGCCGTCAATGTCATTAGCTCAGCGAATCTGGCCAATCGCATCTGGCTTTCGAACGGCCGGCCAACAAGACTCACTGTTGATGGCGAGGTGCTCGACATGCGCTTTGGTTACCCCACCGAAATTTCCATCAGTCAGATCGTCTTCGATAGCGGGGACTTCGCATTCCAGGATGGCTACTTCAATCACCGTGAGTTGCTCTCGACGCCCGGCTGCGCCGTGCTCTACATACCGCCACCGAATCCGGACGCCCAGCCGATCATCATCACCTACACCGACGGCTGTTAAAAAAGGGGACGTACCCCTTTTCTTAAGAAAAGGGGTACGTCCCCTTTTTTAGGGCATGCCACGATTGAGTAATCGCGTGCCGGCGATTTCGCTTCTGAGAATAGAAGATACTTTATCCGCGTGCATAGGCTTGCTGATCAAAAAGCCCTGCGCGAGATCACAGTGACAGCTTCTCAGGAATTCGAGCTGTGTAATGGTTTCGACACCTTCGGCCGCCACTTCAATATCGAGACCCCGCGCCATCGCGATGGCGGCGCGAACGATGCGCTGGTGACTGCCATTGATCTCGACATCCTGTATCAACGAGGGATCGAGCACGAAGCTGTCGATTACGCCCGTATCCAGTGAGCTGAATGAGACATCACCGATTCCAAAGTGATCCAGTGACAACCTCACACCGAGCTCCCTCAATCCGTGCAATGATTTCGCCTCAGAGGACCGCTTGCTTACGACATCGACGTCACCGATTTCTAGCTCGATGCAACCAGGGTCCAGCGCCGTGTTTGCAAGGGATTTGGCGACTGCTTCGACTAACCTGCCATGCATCAGTTGTTGCTGCGAGATATTGATGGCCATCGCGAGGTCGGGCAGCTCGAACTGGTGTTGCCAGGCCGCCAGCTGGCGACAGGCGGTGTCGATGACCCACTCGCCGGTGGAATGGATGAGCCCACTACTCTCGAGAATGCTCAGGAACCGTGCCGGCGGTAACAGCCCGAATCGCGGGTGCTGCCAGCGAAGCAAGGCTTCGAGGCCGATCAAGCGCCCGGAACCGACATCGATACGAGGCTGGTAGTGCAGAACAAATTCCTTGCGAACCAGAGCGTGCCGCAGGCCGAGCTCGAGTTCCTCGCGCTGCGCCAGTCTCGTGTTCAGGGAACTGGAGTAATACTGGAAGCGGCCGCCGCCGCGCTTCTTGGCCTGGTACATGGCAAGATCTGCAGCTTTGATAAGGCGCTCTGCCTCGGCGCCCGATTCTGGGTAAATCGCGATACCGACACTCGGTGTCGCATAAACCTCGCTGCTTCCGACGGGGTATTTTTCCGAAAGCAGTAAAACGAGCTTCTGCGCCGCTGCTGCCGCATTGTTCGACTCACCAAAATCCTCGAGCATGACGACGAACTCGTCGCCGCCCCAACGACCCGAGAAATCGCCGATACGAAGGTTCTTTGTCAAGCGGTCGGCGACCTGTCTAAGCACTTCGTCGCCAACGTCGTGGCCAAGCGTGTCATTGACCGATTTGAATTTGTCGAGATCAATGAACAGGACTGCGAGCGCTCTCGACATTCGCTGGCTGCGGCCAATCGCTTTTTCGAGCTGGCGAATGAACAGGCGGCGATTCGGTAACAAGGTTAGCTCATCATATTGAGCGCGTTTTTCGAGCTCGACCGTGCGCTTCATGATGTCGGTGACATCGCGGAATGTAATGACGCCGCCGACCAGTGACCGGTTGCTGTCATACAGACCCTGGCCATTGATGCTCAATACCGAGTCTTCCTGATCCGGCACGCGATAAATGGCGACCTGGTTGCTGAATTTCTGCCCGCTGAGGGCCTTGATCAATGGCATCTCGTCACGGTCGAGCAGCGTTTTACCGTCTGTCGCGACATTGCAGAATACGCCGCCCCACTTTTCGTCCGGCCGTTCCCTGGAGCCAAGGCTGAGAATCGAACGCGCGGCGGGATTGATGTCCATTACCCGACCATGCCGATCCACGACAATGACACCATCGTTGATACTGTTGAGGATGCCCAGCACTGTGCCGTCGGTATCAGACAGCCGGGTCATCAGCCGGAATCTCTGAATCGCGTGGTCAAATATGGTCGCCTGTTCAGATTCGGAAATATCATCAATACAGATATAGTCCTGGGCACCCTGACGCACAGCGGCAATCCCACGATGTTCCTGCGCCCTCGTAGTGACGGCAATGAGGGGATAGTGGCTCAGGGAGTTGATGAGCTTTTGCAATGTCAGCCCAGAGCGGGCGATCCCCGGTCCGGCTTCGAACAGGACCAGGTCAATGTTATCGGTCGCCTCCCACGGTATCGCGAGTGTCTCGGACACGCTTAGCCTGCCGCAAAAATACGAAGCCTCGAGCTTTTCGAGATACTCGACCGCAATGTCCCCGCGGCCCAGATATAGAATTGAATGCCCCGCCATCAGGTCCGAATTGTCTCCGTAGTCAAAGCCCCTGCGATTTTGCTCATGGTCCGGGATACCGGAGATTCATGATTTTTCTCATAGTTCTTCTTTTTTAGATGACGCCGGAGCGTCAATAAGGGCCTCACGCATAATACCAGAATCGCCGTAAATCTCAGTCTGGCAACGGAAATTTCACATTCAGGGGCCTGTAGAATCAAACCATCGGCTCGGGATTGGCATCAAAGTACTAAAGCATGGGGAGATTGAGACATTGGAAGCGCTCATGGCAGCTGGAGTCGCCGGCGGAAGCATGGAGACGACAGTGACCGGGCAGGGCCTGATTGACGAACAAGGCTGGGTGGAGCGCGCCCAGCAGGCGGATACGTCTGCCTTCGAGAAGCTCTACGGGCTGCACGTGGACAAGGTTTACGGACTTTGCCTTCGGATGACCGGCAATGCCGCCGAAGCTGAGGATTGCACGCAGGAGGCGTTCATCCAGGCCTGGAACAAGCTTTCAAAGTTTCGGGGCGACAGTGCCTTCAGTACATGGATCCATCGGATCGCGGTGAACTCGGTACTGGGAAGAATGCGGAAGTCGCGGCGCGAACAGGATCGCGTCCTGGCCGTGACGGACATATCGCCGGTACCGGAGACAGTGGGCGACAACGGTAACTTCGAGGACCTGCAACAAGCGGTCGATGATTTACCGGCTGGAGCGAGACATGTTTTTGTCCTGCATGCGGTGTACGGCTACAGCCACGATGAAACTGGCGAGATGCTGGGTATCGCGACAGGAACGAGCAAGGCACAGCTGCATCGCGCGAAAAGATTACTCGCGCAGCAACTGAGACAAAGCGGATACGGGTCATGAACGAGAAACAGAGTTTCGATGACAAACTGATGGAAGAAGCGAGAGCGCTCGGAACGGAGGTAACTCCCGAACGCGATCTCTGGCCGGACATCGCAAACGCGATCGCCAAGCCTTCGCGGGGTCGTTGGAACACGTCTTTCGCACAAGCGGCAGCGGTCGTGTTGCTTATCGGCGCTTCGTCGGGCCTTACGTACCTGGCGATGACCAGGAACTCTCCATATGTAACGCCGCCCCCACCCACGGGGCTCAATATCGAGCCGGCGAGCTTTGGCGATCATTACGCGCTCGGTCCCGACTACCAGGATGCCCGTGAAGGTCTTAAGGCACAGCTCGAGGAAGAACTCGTTCGCCTGTCGCCCGAAGAACGGGCCGACGTTACGAAAAATCTGGCGGCGATTCGGTCGGTAATCGAGGAGATCAACCGGGCGCTGTCCAATGACCCGGATAATGCATTGTTGCACGAGCTGCTCTTAAGCACGTACCAGAAGGAACTGTCACTAATGATGACGGTTGGCAGCGTCACTAATGCGGCGATGAACAGGACTGACTTTTAAGGGGTGTGGCCAGGGTAAGCACCGCAGGAATTAAACCACTATGAAGAGACTGACTATGAAATTTTTCACCTTGATTTGTTTGGGCCTCATGAGTGTCGCTGCGATGGCGGAAGACATAAACAAGACGCTCGACGCGGCTTCAGACGGCGTCATTAGCATTTCAAATACCTCGGGATCGGTCGAGGTGACCGGTTGGTCGCGCAACGAAGTCGAAGTGACGGGAACGCTTGGCAAAGATGTCGAAGAGTTGATATTCGAGCGCGATGGCGATGAAGTCGAGATCAAGGTTCGGGCGCCGAAAAGAAACAGCCACAGCATTTCGAGCGATCTCGTCGTCCGGGTTCCGGAAAAAAGCTCCCTCCATATTTCCAGCGTTAGCGCGGATATAGACATACAGAATGTTCGCGGCGAGCAGAGACTGCATACAGTCAGCGGAGATATCGATAGTGAAGTTCATGCGGCGGATATTGCTATTGTTACAGTAAGTGGAGACGTTGAGCTGCAAGGTGACGACAAAAGCGCACGGATCGACTTGGAAACCGTTAGTGGCGATGTCGAGGCTCAAAACCTTGCCGGCGAAGTAAACAGCAACTCGGTAAATGGAGAAGTCACACTAGTCAACAGCAGCTTCGAACGCGTGCGTTTGGAAACGGTCAACGGCGACGTCATATTTAATGCAGAAATGTCAGACGATGGTTCTTTCGAACTGGAGACCATCAACGGAGACATGGATATCGACTTCAACGATTCGATCTCCGCCCGTTTCGACATCGAGGCATTCAATGGCGATATTCGAAACTGCTTTGGCCCGGAGCCCGTCCAAACCAGCAAATATACGCCCGGCACCGAACTGAAATTCACCGAGGGCAAAGGCGAAGGCCGCGTATCCATCAAGACCCTGAACGGCGACCTGCGGCTGTGTAAAGATTAAGCAAATTGGGGACAAACCCCATTCGGGGTCAGTCCCCGAGACCAGTCCCCGAGACCCGTCCCCATTTCTTTTGATATTCTTGCGCCTTTGCGCTGAGGAATATCGCTATGGGTCGTCTCGTAAGAATTCTGTTATTCGTTGTCGCCGGTTTCATTGGCCTGGCAATAATCGCTTCGGTCGCCCTGTTTCTGTTCTTCGATCCGAATGATTTCCGGGATGACATATCCGAGCAGGTAAAGACAGCAACCGGCCGCGATCTGGTGATCGAGGGTGATCTTTCACTCAGCGTTTTTCCCTGGATCGCAGTTAATATCGGGCGTACAGAATTGGGCAATGCCGAGGGTTTTGGCGACGAGCCCTTTCTGAGCTTCGACGAAGCTAGGCTAAGCGTAAGACTTGCTCCGCTGCTTTTTCAGCAAACGATCACCATTGGCACTGCCTCACTCGATTCTTTCACCCTGAATCTCGAAATCGCCAGCGATGGCAGAAACAACTGGGATGATCTCGCAGCAGCGGGCGAGGCCGCCCCGGAGGAAGGTCCCGCGGATCCCGGCACCACACAGGCGCTGGATGTCGCTGAAGTTCAGCTGAGTGATGCGTCGATATCCTTCCGCGATGCGCAGGCAGGCTCTGCCAACGTGATCAGCGGGCTCTCGCTCAGCACCAGCAGTGTTGCCGCCGGGGAGCCTTTCGACATCGAGGCCGAGTTCGATTTCAGCACTGAGCCGGCCGGCATCTCGGGCCACCTGGATTTCTCCAGCACGATGAAACTTTCGGAGGGAAACGAGCAGCTTTCCCTGAGGGACTTCAGCATCGACGGTCATCTCGACGGTGTCGCCGCAGAGACAACGGAATATCGATTCAGTGCGCCGGCGATTGATGTCGATATCGCAGCGGATCTCGTGACGATGGGCAAAATGGAATTGTCGCTTCTCGGCATCGACATGTCGGCGGACGTCGAGCCTTATTCGTATTCGACGTTACAGCCGAAAATGTCACTGGCAGTTGAACCATTTTCGCTGAAGGATCTTATGCAGACCCTGGGTGTGGACGCGCCGCCCACTGCAGATCGCGATGCACTCACGCGCGTTTCGTTCAGCGCAACAGCACAAGTTGGCACAACGACAATTGCACTGACGTCGATGACACTCGAACTCGACGACACCAAAATGACGGGCAGACTCGCCATCCCCTTGACTGAACAGGGCGCATTTCAGTTCGATCTGTCGGCAGACAGTATTAATGTCGATCGTTACATGGCGCCGGCGGACGAAAGCGCCAGCGGCAAGGGCGCTGCTGAAGACGACATAGAGATTCCTGTCGATCTCGTCAGGACGCTCGATGCCAACGGAACCATGAGACTCGATCGCGCGTTTCTTTCCGGGATGACATTTGAAAATATGGTGCTCGGCGTGAACAGCGCAAACGGACAACTCCGAATGCATCCGATAACGGCCGAGTTGTTCGAAGGCAAATACAACGGTGACGTTCGGATCAACGCCTCAACCGAGGTTCCATCGATTTCCGTGAATGAAAACATCGAGGACGTTCAACTCGAATCACTCGCCAAAGCGATGTTTGAACAGGAGAACATTACGGGAACCATCGAGGGTAGATTCAAACTGGGCGGTAGTGGGCACACGATGTCTGCCATACGCCGTGACCTTGACGGCACCATGTCATTCTCGCTGGCGGACGGCGCGTGGGAAGGTACCGACGTGTGGCATCAACTGCGCTCGGCGTACGCATTATTCAAAGGAAGGCCGGCGCCGGAGCCCAAGCTGCCTGCCCGAACCGAGTTCAGCAATGTGAGCGGAACGGGCACCGTTACTGATGGCGTTTTCAGCAATAACGACCTGCTGGTGGAGTTGCCGTTTCTGCAGATGACCGGCAATGGCACAGTCAACCTGGTCGAGGCGCAAGTAGACTATTCCTTGCAGGCGCGCGTACTCGCGCAGCCCGAGTTCGTCGATGCTGCAAGCGAAGCAGAGCTGAACGACTTTACCGAAGCGGTCATACCGTTAAGCATTACAGGGCCGCTTGCCGATCCCAGCATTAAGCCGGATATCGAGGCGATGCTAAGGGCCGAGGTCGAACGCGCTGCGGAGAAGGAAGTAGACAAGCTGAAGAAAAAGCTTTTGGGCGATCTTCTCGGTGGCAGCTCCGAAGCGCCAGCGGAAGACGCAGGTGCTGATGGGGAGGAGCCCGCGGAAGAAAAGAAACCTGAAGACGAGCTCGAAGACGCGCTGAAGAAGCTATTCGATCGATAGACCAGTGAATTCCATCACTCATCTGCTTTGCCGCGGACTATGCCTTGTCCTGTCAAGCGCATTCTCCATGCATGCCGCTGCGGCGGAACTCCGTTCAGTCGAGGTTTGGATGGAAGACGGGCGCTATCACCTGATCTCCGAGTCTCTCATCAAGGCCGGCCAGGACAAGCTCTATGACGTGCTGACCGATTACGAGCTATTCAAGAAATTCACAAGCGCGATCGTCGCCAGCAGAAACGAGGCACCGGATGACGAAGGCCGGCCCCGGTTTTACACGCGCATGGAAGGCTGCGTTCTGCTTTATTGCAAGACCTTCGTTCGCAGGGGACATCTCCTGCTCAAGCCCCAGCACGACATTACGGCCATAGCGGATCCAAAGAGGAGCGACTTCGAGTTCAGCCGGGAGCGGTGGCGATTGAGTAACGAGGACGACAACACCGTCATGATTTACGAATTTGAACTGGAGCCCCGATTCTGGGTACCGCCGTTCGTCGGGCCGCTCTTCATCAAGCGGGCACTGAAGAGTGGCAGCATACGCGCAGTCAATCGAATCGAGGCGCTTGCTCGCGGGGAAGAGCCAGAGCCCTAGGATATGACTGCATTCACACAAGCATTACTGCGCTGGCACAGAAAGTGCGGTCGTAAGGACCTGCCCTGGCAGCATGATCCAATCCCCTATCGCATCTGGATCTCGGAGATCATGCTGCAGCAGACACAAGTGGCGACTGTTATTCCTTATTACGCGCGTTTTATGGAGTCCTTTCCGGACATCAGGACACTCGCGGAAGCTTCTGCCGACGAAGTACTGCATCACTGGTCGGGACTCGGATATTACGCGCGTGCCAGAAATCTGCACCGGGCGGCGCAAATTGTTCGCGACAAGCGCGGCGGTATTCTTCCGACGACGTTCGACCAGATCATAGAGTTGCCGGGCATTGGTCGCTCGACCGCCGGCGCCATTCTTTCCCTGGCATGCCAGCAGCGCTATCCGATACTCGATGGCAACGTGAAACGTGTGCTTGCTCGTTACTATGCCGTCGACGGCTGGCCCGGCAAGACAGCAGTATCAAAGACACTCTGGGCGCTGGCCGATGAACTGACGCCACGAGAGGATGTCGCCGCATACACGCAGGCGATCATGGACCTCGGTGCGACTGTCTGTACCCGCAGCAGTCCGGACTGCAATTCGTGCCCGCTCAATAATGGCTGCACGGTATTCGCTCTAGATGCAGTGGCCGACTACCCGGGCAGAAAAAAGACGAAGGAGAAACCACTTAGGCAGACACACATGCTGATCGCTCATATCGACGGCGCTGTCTATCTCGAGCGACGCCCCGCAAGCGGTATCTGGGGTGGACTGTGGAGCCTGCCGGAGCTGGAAACGGAGAATGACATTGATGCCTGGTGCGAACAGGAATTGAATACACATCCGGCAGAGCTCGATCGCTGGACTACAGTGCGGCACAACTTCACCCACTACGACCTAGACATACAGCCTATCGCCGTGCGCCTGGAAGCACAGTCGAGTAAAGTTCGGGATACGGAAGACAGGATCTGGTATGAGATCGGGTCGCCACCGCCCGGCGGCATCGCAGCGCCGGTCAGTAAGCTTATACAGTCACTGAGAGACTTATAAATGTCGAGAACCGTTCAATGTGTCCTGATGAAGAAAGAAGGTGAGGGCCTCGATTACGCTCCATATCCTGGCGAACTCGGCCAGCGCATCTACGATAACGTGTGTAAAGAAGCCTGGCAACAATGGCTGGGCCATCAGACCATGCTGATCAACGAGTATCGCCTTACGCCCATCGAGCCCGAAGCCCGCAAGTTTCTTGTCACGGAAATGGAAAAGTTTTTCTTCGGTGAGGGCTCAGCCAAGCCTAAAGAATTCGTCCCGAAGTAGTCAGGACGCAAATAATTTGGGGTCGAACCGCAATTAATAAAAAATGCGGTTCGACCCCAATTTATTCTAGACACGCAGGCAGTACTGGACGCTGAAAAGCTGCTCAGGATCCGTCCACACCGTATGCACCAGGAATCCTGCGCGATTCGCGATCTTTCGAAATTGCTCCAGCGTGTACTTGTGAGAGTACTCGGTCAGCAGCGCTTCGCCTTTTTCAAAATGAATCGATCGCCCACCGATACGGACGATCTGTGCGCACTGGCTGACCAGATACATCTCCATACGACCGTGCTCTTCATTGTAGATGGCACGGTGCTGAAACAGATCGACGTTGAAGTTGCCGCCGAACTCCTTGTTGATTCGCGACAGAATATTCAGGTTGAAATCAGCAGTGACACCAGCGCTGTCGTTATAGGCGAGTTCGATAATCTTCGAGTCTTTTTGCAAATCGACGCCAATCAACAGCGCACCATCCTCACCCGCTTCCAGATGCATAACCTTCAGGAGCTCGTGCGCTTCCTCGGGTGAGAAATTGCCGATCGTCGAGCCCGGAAAGTAGACAATGTTTCTGAGCGGCATGACACTCGGATTTGGCAACTCGAATGTCTGCATGAAGTCCGCCAGTACGGGCCAGACCTCGATGGCGGGATACTCGGCCGCGATGGCATCTGCAGCCCGAAGCAAGTGCTCCCGGGAGATGTCCACGGGTACGTACGCTGCCAGCTGGAGCAGATTCTTGAGTAACATATGTGTTTTGAGGCTGGAGCCGCTGCCGAACTCGATCAGACTCGCCTGTGAGCCCACCAAATTGACGATCTCTTGCATATTCGTTTGCATGATCGAGAGCTCGGTCCTGGTTGGATAGTATTCCGGAAGCTCGCAGATCGCGTCAAAAAGCTTCGAGCCGCGTTCGTCATAAAAAAACTTCGGCGAAAGGGCTTTCTGACGCCGGCTTAAGCCCTCGACAATCTCGGACAAATCATCCGCAACCGACAATTCCTGTTCGGTAAGGGCTTCGGCGTGTAAAGAAGAGGGCGACATCAGACCGCGCCGTCCTTCGCCAGGCGAATACCAAGGAACTGCCAGCGCGCATCCGGATAGAAGAAACTGCGATAACTCGGACGAATATGATCAGTTGAAGTAACGCAGGACCCACCCCGAATCGTCATCTGGTTGCACATGAACTTGCCGTTGTACTCCCCGAGCGAACCAGCCAATGGCCTGAAGCCGGGGTAGGGTGAATAGGACGACGAGGTCCACTCCCAGACATCGCCAAAAAATTGTGAGTCATCCGAAGTGGCGGCAACCGGTTGCCAGTAGCGGGATTCCAGCAGATTGCCCGCGACGGGCGTTTCGCTCGCAGCGACCTCCCACTCCGCCTCGGTTGGCAGGCGAGCATCTGCCCAGCGCGCGAACGCATCGGCCTCGTAATAACTGACATGGCACACCGGGGCGTCAAGATCAATGTCTGTCTCCCCGCCAAGCGTAAATTCCGATGCCAGATTTTCACTCCAGTAAAGCGGGCGTTTCCAATTACGCACATTAACGACCGCCCAACCATCCGACAACCACAGCGCGGAATTCGAGTATGCACCATCACGAACAAAGTCCAGAAATTCACCGTTCGTGATGAGACGAGACCCCATGCGGTGTTCGTGCAGCAACGTTCTATGTCGCGGCGTCTCATTATCGAAGCAAAAACCGTCTCCGCTGGCCCCGATTTCCCGAATGCCGGCAACACCGCTAATGAACTTATGCTCCTCAACAGCCCCACCTGAAGAAGCACGCAAGGCCGGATTAACTGAGGGCATTAAAGGATTACAGGAAAAGACATGCTTGATATCGGTCAGCAACAATTCCTGGTGCTGTTGTTCGTGATTAAGACCAAGCGTCACAAGCTGCTCTATCTCCAGGTTCGAAGACTCGGCGAGCAGCAACTTCTGCATAGCTTCGTCAACATTGGTCCGATACTCAAGTACCTCATTGACAGTCGGCCGCGACAGCAATCCGCGCTTCGGCCGTAAATGCATGTCACCGACAGAGTAATAATAAGAGTTGAACAGATAGTCGAACTGTTCGTTAAAAGGCCGATACGCTTTCAGATGCGGCCGAAGAACAAACTTCTCGAAAAACCAGGTCACATGAGCCAGGTGCCACTTCGTCGGGCTGACATCCGGCATGCTCTGCACGACGTAATCCTCCGGCTGGAGATGCTGGCACAAGGTAAGCGTCGTCGAACGAACTTGCTGAAAGCGCTCGGCTATTGAAGTGGCGGAGCCGCCTGCGCGAGCGACTGCCTCTGAGGAGGCCATTAGTTCTTCCCTATCTATTATTGCCCAAACCGTACCCGCGCCTCTTTGGCATGTCAAAAAACGCGGATAGTCGCGTATTCTGACCGGTGTTTAACAGGCCATATTACGCGAGCGGCAGCTCAGTCGTCTTACGAACCGTCCGTATCGCCACACTCGAGTTGACTCGGGCGACGCCGGGCAGCCGTGTCAAGGATTCCTTGTGCACGCGCTCAAAATCCGCCATGTCGGATACAACAACTCGAAGCAGGTAATCAAACTCACCGGTCATCAGATAGCACTCCATGACTTCGGGCAGGCCCTGTACTGCAGCCTCGAAGGCAGCAAGCTCGCTCTGTTCCTCCCGATTCAGAGCAATGTGCACAAATACGTTGCCTGACAGCCCCGCCTGACGTTGATCGAGCAGGGCCGTGTACTTCTCGATAAATCCCTTTTCCTCCAGGCGGCGAACCCGCCTGAGGCAAGCGGATTCCGAGAGGCTCACGCCGCCCGCGAGGTCGACGTTACTGATTCGCCCGTCCTTCTGAAGGGCGCTCAGGATCGCCCTGTCGTACTTGTCGATTTTCACGGAATTTAATTGCGTCAATGACCTGGATACGACAGATTCTGTCACTTTTTTACCAATTTGTCAGTCAATCGGCAAGTGAATTGCGTCTGAATGGCGGTATCCTGCTGAAATACTTCAAATAGAGCTTCGGAGAAAGCGACATGAAGATCGGTGTACCCAAGGAAATCAAAACCCTTGAATTTCGTGTTGGCATGGTGCCTGCAGGCGTCCGCGAGCTCGAGCACGATGGTCATGAGGTCATCGTTGAGACCAATGCCGGCGCCGGTATCGGCATGACAGATGCTGACTATGAAAAGGCGGGCGCGACGGTCGTCGCCAAGCCAGAGGCAGTATTTGCCGCAGCAGATCTGATCGTCAAAGTGAAAGAGCCGCAATTAAACGAGTGCGCGATGCTTCGACCGGATCAGGTTCTTTTCACTTATCTCCATCTCGCAGCTGATCCGGAACAGGCCAAAGCGCTGGTCGATTCGGGTACGACCGCTATCGCCTATGAAACCGTCACAGCAGAAGATGGCTCACTGCCATTGCTCACACCGATGAGCGAAGTTGCCGGCCGGCTATCTATTCAAGCCGGCGCTTATGCATTGCAAAAGGCGAACGGTGGCCGGGGTGTGCTTCTTGGCGGTGTGCCGGGCGTTGCGCCGGGCAACGTTGTCATCATCGGCGGCGGGGTCGCCGGGGCTAACGCAGCCGACATGGCGGTCGGTCTCGGTGCGCGTGTCACGATCCTCGATCAGTCGGTCCCGCGCCTGCGGCAGATCGAAGAGATCTGGGGCGGCCGGGTTCGCACCGAGTACTCGACAAAACATGCGATCGACAAGCTCGTTCGCGACGCTGATCTGGTTGTCGGTGCCGTGCTGGTTGCTGGTGCTGCTGCGCCGAAGCTGGTTACAGCCGAGCATGTAAAACAGATGCGTGCCGGATCCGTTCTGGTGGATATCTCCATTGATCAGGGCGGCTGCTTTGAGACCAGCCGGCCGACCACGCATGCTGAACCCACCTACATTGTTGATGATGTCGTTCACTATTGCGTAACCAACATGCCAGGCGCTGTGCCCAGGACCTCGACATTCGCGCTGACCAACGTAACTCTACCGTTCGTCAAGGCACTGGCGAACCTGGGCTGGGTAGGGGCTTTGAGCCGCGATCCACACCTGGCTATGGGACTCAATGTCCATGGAGGTCACGTCAACCATGAAGCAGTTGCCCACGATCTGGGCTACGATTACCTCTCTGCGGATGATGCGTTGAAAGCCGCCTGATAATGAAAACAACCTGGTTTGTGATTGCGCTCGCCGGCTGTTCACTTGCCGCCTGCATCTCGCATGAAGGCAAATATGCGCCGTCTTGCGTTGCCTTTGCAGGCAGTACGATCGAGTTCACCGATGGCCAGTTTGTCTGGGAGAAATTTACTGACGCCCTTGTCGTGGATGACGATGGCCAGGTCGTCGATTCATTTCCGGACTATCCGATGCACGGCAGCTACCGCATAGAAGGACAGATTGTGCATATGGAAACTGCCTCGGGCGAGCCATTGGACAACATGTATCTTCATCGACACGATGATCGCAACTATCTGTTGACCATCGAGCAGTCAGAAGCCTTTGAAAAGACCGGAAAGGTAGCCGAGTGCGCGCTTGTCCTCGGCGGCAACCGCAGAAGCTGACGAAAACACCAGCCAGGTTCCGCACAGTGATATTATAAGTCTGAACGAGGCTCGACCGAGTGCAGTCAGGCTTTTTGAGAACATTGAGAACTACCGCACACTTCTAGGTGCGATGTCGCCAATATCCGACGGATATTTCCTTGTTATCAAGGACCACGTTTGATTAGCTAAGTCCTTGTCCCTAAAGACAAAGTGAGGCTGCCATGAAAGCCTTCAGGTGGATACTAGCCGGCGCAGTTCTGGGCCTTTCTTCGAACCTGTTTGCGGGTCAGCCGGGCCGCATAACGCTGTCGCATTACGAACCGCTGCAGAGACTCAGCATGCAGACAGACACTGCTGCGCTCAATGAAACGCTCCGGGGATCCATGCCCATGACGCTCAGCTTTGACGCTCTGGGCCAGTCCTTCGATCTCGATCTCGTGCCACACAGCAGTTTTCTGTCACAAGCAGCTCGTGACGCATTGCCAGGCGACGTTCAAATGTATCGCGGCGAACTGGCCGGCAATCCCGATTCATGGACACGTATTGTCGTGTATGACGGCGCACCTAGAGGACTTATCTGGGACGGCATGCAGATGTATGCCATCGAGGCGCCTGGCAACAGCATCGTGCAAACATCCTCGCCCATCATTTACCGCCTTGCCGACACATATATTCAGCCCGGCACGATGAGCTGTGGTTCTGAATCTCTTTCCGGCAACGGTGCAGCCGTCTTTAGCAGGGTGGTCGGAGAGCTGAGTACATCAATGGCGCAGGGAGCAGGCGCGGTATCCGAGATCAACATAGGCGCAGTCGGCGATACTGAGTTGGTGGTAAACAGGCATGGCGGTGACGAAGCCGCTGCCGCCGCCGCGATTGCTGCACGTCTCTTATTGGTCGACGGCATCTTCAGCCAGGAAATCGGCGTGCAGATCAATGTTCCACTAATTGAAACATTTAACGATCCTGCGGATCCGTTCAGTGGTACAGACATTCCCGGCGACCTTCTCGATGAGCTTGCGACGTATCGGCAGAACACGCCGGCCCAACGCAACCTGGGCCTTACACATTTGTACACGGGACGAAGCTTTCCCACATCGACAGTCGGCATAGCATTCTCCAGTCCTGCTCCGGGCAGCGTACTGTGTCAACCGAGTGGCGGCGCAGGACTCAGCGAAGGAAACAGCAACCCTACCTTTGACAGCCTGATCGCCGCACATGAAATAGGCCACAACTTCGGCGCACCGCATGATGGTGAAATGGGTTCGGCGTGCGAAGCAGAAACCCAACCATTTATCATGGCGCCCACGCTCAACGGTAGTATGCAATTCTCCGATTGTAGCAAGGCGATCATGGAGGCCAACGCTGCAGTAGCTGCTTGCGTCACGGCCCTGCCTGCGATCGACGTGTCAGTCGATTTGAACGGTCAGTTATCAACGGTGTTACTTGGGACTAACCCTCTTCTCGTATTCGACGTTCGCAGTAATGGCACCGTCCCGGTACCAGGCGTCGTGGCGGATATCAATTTGCCGAGCAATCTGACGATAGATACGGTCTCAGCATCGGCAGGAACATGTACCACCAACGCCGCGAATGTGAACTGCGTATTTGGCGATGTTCCGGGACTCACTGTACACACCGTTACGGTAGGCACGACGGCATCAACGGTCGGCGCTGGAATGATCGATGCGACCGTCACCACGACGGGGGACGATGAGAGACCCGTCAATAATCTGTTTTCCATGCCGTTGAACGTCGATCCGGCGGTTGACCTGGTTATCAACACTCCGTCAACCGTAACGGTTACGTTGGACCAGACCGCTACGATAAGATCGACACTGGACAATCTTTCGATACTGGACGCGACGGGCGTGACGCTGGTTATCGGGTTCGGCAGTGGAGTGCGTGCCGACACCGCAAACTGGACCGCAGGCACTTGTACGGTCGCTGCTCAGCAGGTCGACTGCCAGACAGCTAATTTCGCCAATCAATCCACATCGACACTGACCATCGGCGTGACGGGACTGTCAACAGGCGCACAGAGCTACAGCGTGACCATGTCATCCAACGAAGCAGATGCCAATCCGGTCAATAACAGCCTGAATGGCATCGTCACAGTCAGTGACCCCGCTCGCAAGAAGAGTGGTGGCGCCATTGGGTTGCCATTCCTCTGCTTGCTTGGCCTGATAGTGTTTGTGACAAAGCGCCGCTTACACGGCGCGTGACTGGTGTAAACCACGCGATATTGACTCCCGGCACCCTGGCCGGTCTAATACCCCGCTCGCTACATGGGTCCAACCGTGGCCCGCAAGCGACAGGGCAGGCCAGGTAGCTCAGTTGGTAGAGCAGCGGACTGAAAATCCGCGTGTCGGTGGTTCGATTCCGCCCCTGGCCACCACTAATTCTGCTTCATGACCAAGCACGCCTAACATGTGAATACATATATTCCAGGCTAACCGGATCATCCCTCATGCACGAGCCGCTTAATTGCTTGATTGTGAAGCAGCGGTAATCGGTTGGAACATGCGACGGTACTGACTGGGCGTCAGCCCGGTCAGTCGTTTGAACAGCCTGCGGAAAAAGGACGGGTCTTCATAACTAACTTCCACGCTGATGTCATCGACAGGCAGAGAGCCCGCTTCCAGCAGACGTTTCGCTTCTTCAACGCGTAGGTTCTGCAGATACTCGATCAGCGTAGTCCCCGTCGCCGCCTTGAAGCGTCGTTTCAGCGTGCGCTCTGGAATGCCTGCAAGTTCGGTCACCTTCCTGATGGCATCGCTTTCCCGGAAACGTTCGGCAAAGAAAGTTTCGCAAGTTCGCACGACGGAATCCGCATGTGGATTTCTGCGACTTAGCGATGCGTAGGGCAGTTGACCTTCGCTGTGCCATTTCAGGAGGTAGACCTTTGCAATGCGCAATGCCTCGCCAGTGCCACTGTGTCTGGCAATGATGTGTATCGCGAGATCGTGCCAGGAAGTGGTGCCACCGGCGGTGACGATCCGGCCCGCCGGATCCGCAAATACCAGATTGGGTTGCGGGCGGAAGTGTACTTTCGGATATTGCTTGCGAAACAAGTCCTGATAGCCCCAGTGAGACGTCGCCTCAGATCCATCAAGCAAGCCAGTCTCGGCCAGCATTACCGAACCGGAACAGGCTGAGTAAATCGTGGTGCCTTCCTTATAGCGGCGCCGGATCAGGTCCATGAGTTCGGGATAGCGCCCACGAATGTCCTCATCGGGTCCCAGCCAGACTTCCGGCAAAATCAGGATGCTGGCTTTGGGGTTATCCGCTACCGAGCAATCCGGCGTGACTGGAATGCCATTGCCACAAGTAAACGACTGATTGGTTGGTGCCAGAATTCGCACCCGGAACAGGGTCGGTTCCGGTTCTGTGCGAACCAGTGTTTGCCAGATATTTCCGGCTGCCGATAGCACATCCACCATCCCGTACAGCGCCGAGCCCGCCGTCTCCGTTACGGCGACGATGAGGACCTCCAACGGCTGACTTTTTGAGTCAGTGGCCATGATTCGCTCCATTAATGGCACAAATGCCCTGTTATTGACAAAAATCCATCTTATCGACGCGCATGTCAACCCCTATCGTGTATCTCAAGTCGTCAGCAATCAGCAATTCAGGCAGGGCGACGGACCGATCAATACAACTCAAATCAAGTAAGGAGAACGACAATGACTCAGCAAACGGCAAGTACAAAAACGTCGTCAGAAGTAAATGGCGGAATGGTGAATGGCATCCATATGGAAACGCTGCTCGGAACCGTTAATGCCATCGCGGAGGAACCCGATCTGGGCGCAGCTAAGTTCCGTGCCAGCAACGTCTGGCTCGGCGGTAATCGCAACCGTTCGACAATTGTCGGATTCTATGGCGCAAAACAGGAAATCGCTCATAAGCAGACGTTTGTGCTGGATGCTGACGAGCCACCCATTCTCGCCGGTAACGATGACGGCGCGAATCCGGTCGAGCACTTGCTCAACGCGCTCGCCGCTTGTGTCACAACCAGCATGGTGGCGCACGCTGCGGTGCGAGGCATCAAGATTCAGGCACTGGAATCTGAACTGGAAGGCGACATCGATCTGCGCGGTTTCTTAGGGCTCGCCGATGACGTGGCAAAAGGTTTTACGGACATACGCATCAAGTTCAAGGTCAAAGCGGATGTACGGAACATGGAAAGGCTGAAAAGTCTAACAGCATTTTCGCCCGTCTTGAATACGATCACGCAAGGCGCGAACGTCGAAATTAAAGTAGAAGAAATGTAGGTGGTAACGAGGCCGGATATATTCAAATCAGGAAAATGTATCCGGCCCGTTCTGCTTTTTGCCGTACTCCCAGAGAACACTGATTTTGAAGTCGGCATTACGACCCGCAGGTGCCCACTTTGGTGCCTGAACCAGGATCACCCACCGGCACTCAAGGGAACCTACTGCGTCAGGAATCCGACGTAATACGCGCTCTTGAGTTACCTTAGGTTATGCTGGGTAGTGAAATCTGTTCACTGAAAATCCGCGTGTCGGTGGTTCGATTGACTGCGAATCGGTCCGCCCCCGGCCACTCCCGGACATGTAGCAGCCCGGGTATACCCGACAAGTGGCTGACGTCGAGGTGTCGGAGTCACTAATTCGTCCGAATTTTCTCCCGGCAATTCCGCGATTCCTGATTGACGGAGTAGGCGCGCACAGTATTGAGCAATTGTGGAGCGCCATGCCCACACCGGCGCCACCTATTTCGTCATGCTTCGCGTCCTATGGACTGACCACGACCGTTGGACTCGTTGCAAGGCGTGTGTAGCCGTTATTTTCGAACAGCCGGAACTCATAGTCGCCTGGCGTGGCCGGCATGGTCACTGTCCAGGTGGTGGTCGTCGCTCCCGGTGCGACATATATCCACTGTATCGAGGTCGCATCGGGGTCGCCGACGCCGGCCAGTGCCAGCCAGTCATAACTGTTACCCGGTCCATCGGTCAGGGTCATGGTTACAGAAGCCCCACCGCTGACACTCGTCATGTCCACGTCGAGGGTCGCTGCCCCTGTGGGTGGCGGGTCAGGTGGTGGCTCGGGATCCGCCGCTCCAACAGTTACCGTTGGACTCGTTGCAAGGCGCGTGTAGCCGTTGTTTTCGAACAGCCGGAACTCATAATCGCCGGGAGTGGCCGGCATGGTCACCGTCCAGGTGGTGGTTGTTGCTCCCGGAGCGACATATATCCACTGTATCGAGGTCGCGTCAGGGTCGCCGACGCCGGCCAGTGCCAGCCAGTCGTAACTGTTGCCCGGACCACCGGTCAGGGTCATGGTTACAGAACCCCCACCGCTGACGCTCGTCATGTCCACCTCGAGGGTCGGTGACGCTGCGGGTGGCGGCGGCTCGGGAAGCTCTGCCTGAACGGTCACCGTCGGACTCGTGGCAAGGCGTGTGTAGCCGTTATTTTCGAACAACCGGAACTCATAATCGCCGGGGGTGGCCGGCATGGTCACCGTCCAGGTAGCGGTCGTCGCTCCCGGTGCGACATATATCCACTGTATGGAGGTCGCGTCCGGGTCGCCGACCCCGGTCAGTGCCAGCCAGTCGTAACTGTTGCCCGGTCCATCGGTCAGGGTCATGGTTACAGAATCCCCGCCGCTGACACTCGTCATGTCCACGTCGAGGGTGGCTGGCCCTGTGGGTGGTGGATCAGGGGGTGGCTCGGGGACCTCCGCCGCAACGGTCACCGTCGGACTCGTGGCAAGGCGCGTGTAGCCGTTATTTTCGAACAGCCGGAATTCGTAATCGCCGGGTGTGGCCGGCATGGTTACCGTCCAGGTGGCGGCTGTCGCCCCCGCAGCCACATACATGAATTGCATATAGCTTGTGTCCGGGTCACCGACGCCGGCCAGCGCCAGCCAGTCGTAGTTGTTACCCGGCCCATCGGTCAGGGTCATGGTTACAGAACCCCCCCCGCTGACACTCGTCAGGTCCACGCCGAGAGTTGCTGGTCCTGTGGGTGGCGGTGGATCAGGTGGCGGCTCGGGGACCGCGTCTTGAACGCTTACCGTCGGACTCGTGGTAAGGCGTGTGTATGTGTTGGTCGCGAACAGCCGGAACTCATAATCACCGGGTGTGGACGGCATTAGCGCCGTCCAGGTGGACGATGTCGATCCCCGTTCGACGTATGCAAAAGTAATGTACGTCGTATCCGGGTCGCCGACGCCGGCCAGCGCCAGCCAGTCATAATTGCCACCCGGTCCGTTGATCAGAGTCACGGTCACCAAGTCCCCGACATTGGCGGTCGTGGCGTCTACTGTCAGGACAGGTTGCAGGATGTTGAGCGCAATCGATGCAGATGCCCCGCCGCCAGGTGGCGGAGTGAACACGCTGATTGCGAGCGATGGTGCTGTCGTCGCGAGATCGCTTTCGCTCAAGGATGCAGTTAGTACGGTATCGCTAACGAAGCTGGTAGGCGCAGCGGCTCCATCGACGAATACCACCGTCGAACGCGTGAAGTCCGACCCGGTAACGGTCAAGGTCGTCCCGTAGCTCCACGCCGTGACCGATGAAGGCGCAATGGATGTAAGGACTGGCAGAGGGTACTCGAGGCCTGCCGCGCTACCTAATCGAATGCGTGGTTTGGTGACGCTGACGGCACCACGAATATCCGTGACCGGTCGGCCGGTTGTCTGCAGTAGCGTCAGATTGTCGTCGACAGTTGCGGCCGGAAAGACTTCCTCCAGCACTGCCCATACGCCGGCCACATGTGGCGCCGCCATCGAGGTGCCACTGGACCAGGCGAAACCTTCGTCGGGTATGGACGACTCGATACTGGTACCCGGGGCAAAAAGGCTGAGATCATCCGATACATTGGAGAAATACGCGACGGCATCATTCTCGTCGACTGCGCCAACGCTGATAGCGCTCGAGATGCAGGCCGGCCAGGCGATAGCGTCGTCAAATCCCCCGTTACCCGCTGCAATAACAGTCGCTATTCCCGCGGCCTTCAGATTATTTATGACGGTAGCGAGCTCAGGGAATGCCGCATCGCAGGTGCTCGATGAGGTCTGGCCGCCGAGGCTCAGGTTTACGGCAGCGAACGAATACTGGTCACGAATTTCATATACGCGCTCCAGCGCTGCGACGATGTCGCTGCTGTACGCGCGTGCGCAGGGATTTTCTTCGAAGAAACCACATATGTTGGAGGCGTGGAATACCTGAATGGACATGAGACTGGCGGCGGGCGCAACGCCCGAAAAGCTACTGCCTGATCCGGCTGCAATGCCGGCAACGTGGGTGCCATGCCAGCACGACCCCGGTGCAAACGCGCACGGCACGCCGGCCCCGATTGTTGTCTGTGTCGCCTGACCATCAGGGCAATCACCGCCAACGCCACTCTCACTCGTCGCATAGCAGGCCTCTTCAATTACTCTGCCTGCGAGGAACGAATGATTCTTGTCGACACCCGAGTCCACGATTGCAATCATCGAGCCGCTGCCATGCAGACCCGCCTGGTGTGTCAGATCACCTTCTATCTGCAGGATGCTTTCTGTGAGAAAGAGCTGCGCGACGCGGTCTTCGTAGATACTTTCGACATCGAGTCCGGCAGCTTCAAGTCGTGTAAGACCTTCGGCGTCAATTTGCAGGGCGAGAAACGGCAGGGTTTTGAATTCTCGCCGTACTGTATGACTGGTGCCCTGCAGATAATCACGAACACGCTGTTGAACCGCGGCGATTTCTGTCCGTTGTCGTCGCATTGCTCTGCGCGACATTTCGGACTCGCTATTGTATGTGCTCGACAGGCGCAGCTTGACGATGACGCGAGCACGTCCTTCAGTCTGAATTTTTTCTATCGTCTCCTGGGAAGCGACAGAGCTCTGCGTCGCACCAAAGGCAGAACCAGAGAGGTTGAGGCATAGGAGCCAAGCAACTGCAAGTACCAAAGAACCTGGCAGTAATGGGCGTTTGCTGTTCATCACGGCGTACCTCTTCTCGGGTTTTCCGTATGATCTGCTGAGCCACCCGCCGGGACAACCGGCGCGCCACCGTATTAGGTCATTTATGGCTCAGGCGATTCGAATTGTTTGTTTTTCTTGGAAAAAGCATACGCCGGCTGCCCGCGAAGCTCAAGCAGACATAAGTCCGGGTACGGCTTTTCCGGGCCAAAATCATCATTAATTGCCGGATACGACCTTATGTGAATACGCTCTGCCTCCATCGTCCCATACTCTTACAGGCTGCTTACGCCCGGCGTGTCGCACGGCTGACGAGGAATATCAGGGTGAAGCCCACAATCGTCGCCGGCACGATTTCGACGAGATCGTAGGTAAGTGGTTTCATGAACGTTGCCCAGAGCATGTCGGTGGAAAATCCGCCGATCATGCCGGCCAATGCGCCTTCCTTGGTGATGCCTTTATAGAACAGCGCGCAGATAACCGGTGGCCCGAATGCGGTGGCCAGGCCTGACTGTGCAAACGTCACAAACCAGAATATGACCTTTATTTGGGAAAGGGCGAATGCGGTGGCGCCGACGCCGATCGCAACGGTAACCAACATGCCGATTTTGGCGAGTTGTTCATCCCGCCATCGGACCCGTAGCACCGATTGCATCAGGTCTCGAACGACGGCAGACGATGCGAGAATAAGAAGAGAATCGACAGTGGACATTACGGCTGCCAGTACCATCACCAGAAAGATACCGCTTACCAACGGTGGCAAGAGCTCCTTTGCCATCGTAGGCATTACGGTTTCTACATCGGTCAACTCAGGAAACAGCACACGCCCGGCGATACCGATGAAGATGGCACCGGTGTCGAACGCGATGATGCAGGCGATCGAAATGCGCGCAGCATTCTTGATCTCGTCCGGCGATTTGATTGCCATGTAACGGGTCAATAGTTGTGGCACAGCCATGAATGCAAATCCCAGTGCAATGAATCCGAAGATAGCGATAAAGCCAGGCAGCCCCAATCCAAGGCCTCCCGTCAGATCGAGCAATGCCGGGTCGGTCTCTTGCACGACCTGCCAGAAGTCGCCGTCGATGGCGTAGATGCCGATTATCGGCAGGCTGACCAGTGCAAGCAGCATGAGAACGCCTTGCAACACATCGCTGTAAGCGACAGCCTTGAATCCACCGTAGGCGGTGTACGCCATCGTAATCGCACCACCTAATAGAACACCCGTCGAATATTGCAATGGCAGGAAGCTCGAGAATATTTTGCCTGTGGCCATCATTTGTGCGGATACGTAGGCGGCCACCATGGCGAGAATTATGATGACGCTACTGATCCTCAGGCGTTTGGCTTTGTCCTTGAGTGCATCTTCGAGAAAGTCCGGCACGGTGATCGAGTGATAATTGTCGGTAGCGACTTTCAGACGGCTGGCTATGAGGCGCCAGCCAAGCCAGACGCCGATTGTTTCGCCGATCGCAATCCAGATTGCGTGCAAGCCGAGCAGGTATCCCATCCCGCTAAGCCCGAGCAACAGCCAGCTACTTTCACCGGTGGCATTCGCGCTGAACCCGGCCACCCAGAATGGTAACCGTCGGCCAGCAAGGTAGTAGCCTTCCAGTGATCCGCCCGCTGACCGGCTCCAGATCGCTATGCTAAAGAGCAGGATCAGATAGACGACAAGAACACTGATTATTAAGGCGGTTTCCGACAACGATACGGCCTCCCCGCGCTAGGCTAGCAGACTGGAGTACGCCCGTGCGTTATCGCTTCCATCGCGAGTCTGTTAGCAGTACCTTTGCGGGCATGGTCAAAGCCGAAAAATTAATGAAGAAAGACGGGTCGAATCCGATGGCCTACCCGAACGCCGAATCACGGTCCGCGGAGATCTTCACACGTGCCCAAAGGGTCCTCACGGACGGCGGCTCGCGAACCACTATTCGCATCGCACCCTATTCGATCTACGCTGCGAAAGCGCAGGGCAAGTATGTAACCGATGTCGATGGCAATGAATTGTTTGACCTGAACTATAACTATACGGCGATGATTCATGGTCATTCGCATCCGGCGATCGTCGAGGCAGTCAAGCGGCAGCTCGAAAACGGGACAGGCTATTCCTTTGGCAGTGAGGCGGAATTTGCACTGGCGGAGTTGATATGTGATCGCTGCGACAACTTCGACAAGATACGCTTTATGAATTCGGGTACGGAAGCCGTCATGAAAGCGATCAAGGCTGCCCGCGCCTATACCGGCAAAGCAAAGATCGCGAAGTGCGAAAACTCCTACCATGGCTCGTACGATTTCGCCGAAGTGAGCCTGGGCGTGGAGCCCACCGATCTAAGCAAGGGCGATCCGATATCCCGGCCATACTCCTATGGGACGCCACAGGGCGTACTCGACGATGTCGTCGTCATCCCATTTAACGATGTCTCTAATTCGCGCCGGATATTGCAGGAAAATTCCGACGAATTAGCCGCAGTATTGTTCGATCCGATCGGTGCAAATCTCGCTCGCGTGTCACCAACGGATGAATATCTGGCGATGTTGCAGGAGTTTTGCGACCAGCACGATGCTTTGTTGATCGCCGATGAGGTCATCGCATTTCGAGCCGGGATGACGGGAATTCAGGGGGACCGCAACATCCGTGCCGATCTCACCACGCTGGGAAAAATAATCGGTGGCGGATTTCCAGTCGGGGCGGTCGCCGGCCGCGCCGATGTCATGGCCGTTTTCGAAGCCAGGGAAGCCAAGGCAAAGGCTCCACACGGAGGCACTTTCAATGCTAACCCCGTGACGATGGTCGCCGGACACGCAGCGATGCAGATGCTGACGAAAGAGGCGTTCGACGAATTGAATTCGCTGGGTGACGCGTTTCGCAAAGGCATTCAGGAGGTTCTTGACCTGACAAGCTCCGAGGGAATCGCAGAAGGCCAATACTCGATCTTCGCCCTGACAACCACGGACCCGGATCTCGAAGATTCGGGCACACGTGGCCACGTCTACCAGAGCAGCGGGCTGCATCAATACATGGTGCAACACGGGTACTGGCTTACTCCCGGAATGGTCGGTGTGCTGTGCACCCTGATGGACTCCGCCGACGTCGACCCGTTCTGCGAGACGCTCAGAGCAGGCATTCTCGAACTTAAAGAACGGGCCTAGGATCCCGGAGAGCTGAGGTTTCTTAGTACGCTGACTAGTGACACGGAAGAAACTGTGATGATTAGTTGCTTAGAACATAGCCCGCGGCAGTGATCTCCGCTTCGATTTCCTGATGAGTTTCACCGGCCGCGAGAAGTCGCGCCTGACGCGCGATCTCGTAACGTTCCTGCATCGCGTACTTCCGAAAGACTTCTTCGTCGTAAAGGGCGGTGAAGACGGGAAGTTTGTCTACCGGAAGAGCAGCTTCTGTTATCGCCAGGGGCATATCCCTGGCGTCAATTCCTTCGAGTTCGGATAGCGCCTGGGAAATGTCCCCGACAACTGCGTGAGCAGCTATGCGTACCAGAGCAAGTTCACGATTTGTCCTGGCGATCTCTTCGGATATCAACCCCGATTCCAGCAACGCGCCGATCAGACGTTCGGCCTCTCTGGTATTACCGATCACGGAATTGCAGTGAGCCAGCAAAACCGCGTTTATCCGGTCGCCAGTGTCAAGATACTCGATAGTCTCGCCTTTTAATGATGGATACTGGCGCTCCAGTGTCGATATCGCTGTATCGCAGTGGTCGTTGACGCTGTCGGCCCAGGCGGACAAGGCTGCAAACACCTCGTCTCCGACTTCCTCAAATAACAGATTCGCTTCTTCAGAAACTGTTCCGAAATCCATGTCGAGACGGGCCTGGACAAGTCGGGAGATGTCGATTCCATCGCTTGTCTGCCGGTATCGTTCTGCCGCACCGAGAGCCTTGTCTGCCCAGCCAAAAACGATATAGCCAATGACGGTGCCGTAAATTTCGAATGGATTCGGGTCGACTTCGACTGCTTTGCTAATCCAGTAGCTGCCTTTGTCCAGACGCCCGGAGCTATATTCAATGTTCGACAAATAGCGATAAATCATGCCGAGCTCGGGAAACAGCGATTGCATCCTGAAAAGATGTTGCCGCGCCTCGTTATAGAGACCCATGCCAAATGATGCCTGGGACAGTCCAGTCAATGACAATACATTCAAGGGGTCGAGTTCGACGACTTTCTGGAAATTCTCGCGAGCCAGAGCCGGCTCATTTATATCGAGATAGATGGAAGCCAGCCATTGCAGGGCCAGGATATTGTTCGGGTCCTTTTCTATCGCTTGTTGATAATATGCGAGCGCCTTTTCTTTAGCCTGTTGACTATTTGTAGTCAACGCACGCAACTCTTCGACAAGCCCGGCGACAGCCAGTGTGTCGGCGGACGGCTCTTCCAGTTGAAGGGCTTTCTCGATAGCAACACTCGCCTCAGATACGGCCTCGTCAGTCGTTATGTCCCGAAAATTCCAGTACTGAAGTGCAACTGCGGTAGCAAAACCCGCGAGATACTTCGGATTGCTCGGGTCGAGCACTGAGGCTTGTGCGTACAGGTCCCGCGCTCGGCGAATGCCGGGAAGTGAACGCTGTGCGAGCGCTGCCTGTGCAATCAGATAAAGATTCTGCGCCTCCACGCTTTGTTCGCTAACCATGACAGGCCGGGTAGGCGTGCCGAGTATCTCCGCTTTTAACGCGCGTGCCACATTGCTGGAAATCTCGTCCTGAATAACAAACGTATCGCCGTCGGCCCGGTCATAGGTTTCCGACCATACGTGGAAGCCATCGTCGGCCTTGATCAGTTGTGCGGTGACGCGTATCTGGTTGCCAGAGCGGCGGACGCTGCCTTCGAGAATGTGAGTGACACCGAGCGCATCCGCGATCGTGCGGAGGTCCTCATTCTTGCCTTTGTAGTAAAACGCCGATGTTCGGCCAGCTACCTTCAGGCCTTCGATTTTTGCCAAAACATTCAGTAGTTCCTCCGACAAACCGTCTGCGAAGAACTCGTCGTCTTGCGAGGCACTCATGGCGACAAATGGTAATACCGCGATCGCGCGTTCGGCTGGAGCATCGCTGGTTGCCGGCTCTACGGCTGCGGCAGGTGCTTGCGCAGAGGAGTCCACCTGTTCGACAAGGGCTTGCCGCTCCCATATGAAATAGCCGAGCCCCAGAACAAGCGCACCTATAATGACGAAGTCGAGTTTGCGGCCAGTGAGCTGTGTAATCGATTGCGATCGATCGACATCTTTTTCACGCTTGACGCCCTCCGGTGTGATCTCGAACGCCCAGGCAAAAAACAAAGCGAGGGGCAGGCCCAAGAGTATGACGACGATGAAGGTCTTCAATACCCATTCGGGGGCACCGAAGTTCTCGAACGCGAACTCCGCAACCTGCGCTAGTAGCCAGCCGATCACGACATAGGCGACGCCTACGCGCACTACATTTCGTCGTCTGAGCTCACCGAAAAATGACATTTCTTTTTGTGGCGTTACCCCGGAAAGAGCACATCATACCGGGAATCGTGGCGACAATCGCCGCGCGTGAAGCTTAGTGCAACGCTTGGCTTGACGCGAGTTTTTTGCCCAGCCAATCAGCCATCTTCGGCATGACGATCGATCGGTATTGTCCGAAACAATGCTGATCGCCACCCATGATCCAGAGATCTGTTTCCTGCCCGGAATCTGCAAGCAGGCGAAGATCTGAAACGGGCGCCAGGTCATCAAGATCGCCGTTTATTATCAGTGTCGGCAGCTTGACGCTGTGGGGCCCTTTCAGCAGCCCCTGTCTGACCAGGGAAAACTTCTGCATCTTTTCCTGGATCGCTTTCGGATTATTACGGTCGATGTGAATGGCGGCGGAGAGCGCTTCCTGAATTTCCCACACGCCTTTGTAGATATTGTTCCAGCCGTCGTGGACCGGGCCACAAGCAGAAATGACGGCAAACAATCTGTCTTCCGTTATCGCGTTACGGGCCGCGTAATAACCCGAAAAACTGAATCCAACATGGGCGATGTATCTGCCGTCGATCAACGGGTGGGTTTGCATGTAGTCGATGACGGCGCTGTGCAGTTTGTTCGAATCGGGTTCGGCGGCCCAGCCGGAATTCTCCCCCGTGCCCAGGACGTCGAATGTCAGCACGGCGAAGCCACGATCAATATACGGTTGTACATTGTTATAGCTGTCGCCTTTCCAGGTATCAATGCCGCCATTCCAGAGAATCAAAGGCGGCTTATCGATGTCGGGCGGCATGTGCAGGTAAGCCTGGATCGTCTTGCCATCATAGGGAATATCCAGAACGATCAACGCAGGGTCGAAAAACTCGCCAGCCCGTTTGTAGTACTGCAGATGCTTGCGGTAGGCGTCCAGTTGACCCGGAAGTGTTTTTGCAGGAAATCTGGCGATGCCGTAGAACTTTGCAGCGTTCAGAAAAGCATCACGCGTCGCTTCGCGTTCGTCGCTGGCCGCATATGCTTCAGCCCGGTCCGCAAAGTACTTGCCGATATTCGACCACTCGTAAACCCATGAACCGGGATCGGTACCCTCGAGATGATCGACGCGTAAATAGGTTGAATAAACGAGGTCGCGATTTTTCGTCTGAGAACTCCAAAGTCTCAGGCGCCTCTCCTCGACAAAGCTCTCTTGCTCCATTTCGGACTGAGCCGGCAGGATCGGCAGTGAAATTGCGGCAATACTGGCGATCGTAAATAACAGATGTTTTAGTTGCACCGCTGGCTCCAGATTTTATCTATTCAACGAACTCAGCTACGGCCGTTGCCGGTGGCAAGGTTCTTAGATATGCCACTATGGCATCGAGGTCTTCATCGGAAATCTTTGCATAGAATGAGAAGCCCATGAACGGCAATAGCTCACCCTCACCACGGCTGATCCCGGTCGTAATGGCTCGCTTGATTTCCTCGTCCGACCATTTGCCCAGTCCAAGTTCGGCGTGTTGCGTGATGTTGGAAGAAACCGTCGTATAGTTTTGACCGAGTGGATTCTGGAACCGATTGCCGCCGGCACCCGTGCGGGACCGGTCAAACTGTCCCCTAACGATCGGCGTGTGACATTCAGTGCAGTGTCCCAACGGCCCGGTCAGATATGCGCCATAGGCAACGATGTCATCGCGCGGCACGTCGGGGACTGAGCCCAGCGGCGGGCCCCAGCTGGGCGGCAGTGAAATATTGTAAGTGGAAAGTGGCACTTCGTTTTCAACTGCTGGAACGCTACGAATGTAAGCGACAATTGCGCGTATGTCGTAATCGGAAATCTGGCGATATACCTCAAACGCCATCGGTGGGCCCAAAACGCGCCCATCCGGCCTGATGCCTTCACGAATTGCCAGAATGAGATCCGCATCTGACCAGTTACCGATTCCGGTACGAGTATCGGGTGTGATATTGGGTGCGTAGGCTTTAAAGGCAGGCTCCTCAATGACGAAGCCCCCGGCCAACTCCATGCCATCGGCAAACTCGCCGTCCGGTGTGCGGGATGAATGACAGTTGCCGCAAGCTACTACGCCGTTAACGAGATAATCGCCGCGAGCGAGCAGGTCCTCAGCGGTGGAAGACTCTGAGTGTGCTGCGGCGCTAAAGAGAAGTGCTGCTGCGAGACCTGAGTATGTGACAGTTCGAGCTGTTTTCTTATTCATTATTGAGACTCCGATATCGAGCCGTGTACGGCTGCGGGGCAGATTCTACCGGTTTCTTGTGCGAATGCGGGCGTGAGCTCCGAGTGACGAGGGTATTCTAAGGAGTGGAAGGTGTTTTGTAGCCCTATATGCTGACCAAATACTTCCAAAGCGGTGTTACGATATCCGTGCCCGCCTGCCGGGCCGGAATCATACAAAATAAAGGAAAATAAAAGATGGCAATTGCGGACCTTAGTAGCGTACTGAACATATTCGGTGGGTCTTCGCTCAGTGAGGAGGAACAACAGAGCCTTTTTGGGGAGGTGCTGTTGATGGTCTTGGGACGAGCGTCCAGTTCGGACGCCAATATGGCTCCGGTCGAGATCGAGACCATTCAACAGATAATGGAACGGGCGACCGGGCAGACACTCACGGAGGCCGATATTCGTAGGGCGGCGCGGCCTGAGCTGTATGCGGAGGCCAATCTGCGCAAATATCTGCGAACCGTGCAAAAACAGCTTAAAACCGAAGATAAGACCGCGATCGCGAAGGCGCTGGCGGAAATCATCAGGAGCGACACCGGTATCAGTGTGCTGGAGATCGACTTCTTCAATCGAACGGCAAATGCTCTGGAGTTAACGCCCGCGGAATTGATTGGTCTGTCAGCCTGAAGAGGAATGTCCGATGCGACGAATTTCGATTGTATTGCTGGCTTCGTTTTTCCTGTTTTCGAACGGCACAGCTCAGGAGCTGACCGGCACCCTGAAGCGCATAGCGGATACCGGTGAATTCAAGATAGGCTATGTACCCGACGCACCGCCAATGTCGTTCGTCGATAAAGACGGAAATGCAGTCGGCTATACAATTAGTCTTTGCAAGTCTGTCGCCGCGGCAGTCAAGGTAGCGACAAGCCTCGATGAGATGAAGGTCAGTTATGTGCCGCTGGTGTTGCCGGAGGAGCGGCTGAGTGCGGTCGAAGACGGCACCGTTGACATCGAGTGCGCCGCGTCAACGGTCACCTTGTCGCGCCGCGAGCGGGTCGATTTCTCGTTGATGACCTTTATCACGGGCGGTGCCGTTCTCTCCCTCAAAACATCACCGATTCAGTCGATTGATTCGCTGGAAGACAAGACCATTGCGGTGATAAAAGGAACGACGACACATGGGACTTTGCGCCAGTTCAGCGAAGTCAACGAAGTCGGCATAACACTCCGCATCATTGACACGCATGCAAAGGGCATGGAACTGCTGGACGCCGAAAAGGTTGATGGTTATGCGACTGATCGGGCGATGATTGTCGGGCAGGTTCTGCAATCGCCCAATGTTGCTTCGTACACGATCAGCGCAGATGTTTTTTCATTCGAGCCACACGCGCTAATGCTGAAACGCGGCGATACAGATTTTCGATTGCTTGTCGATCGCGCCCTCGCCAGCCTTTATCGGACAGCGAGGATTCGACGCATTTACCACGACTGGTTCGGCCGCTACGGTGAGCCCATGTCGCCCATCATGGAGGCTATGTACGAGTTTCAGGCGATTGGTGAATAACGGCATGAAGGCTATTCTGGGATTCGCCTTCTTTCTCATCTTTCTCGCGGGCATTGCTTTCGTAATGTTGCAGGGCAAGCAAATGGCTCAACTGGGCGCAGCAAGTGGCGGCGCCGGACTCACCGACGTCAGCTGGCGGCCGGTGACGGTCCGTGGCGAGCCAGTTCCCGAAAACAGCGGTATGTATATCCGTTTTGAAGTCGACGGCAGCCTCAAGGGGCATGGTGGTTGCAATGGTTTCTTCGGTTCATTGCAACAATCGGATGCGGGCATCGAGGTTGGACCGCTCGGTGCCACACGCATGGCCTGCCCGGAAGCAACCATGGATCGCGAGGTGGCTTTCATGGATGCCGTACAAAACACTACGGGTTTTGAATCCGGAAGAGACAGTATGAGTCTGCTCGGCGAGGAAAGCAGCGTGCTGGCTGAGTTTGTCGCTGACCCGGATAACTGATTGCAGCAAGTCATAGGCTCAGTCAAAGATCGGTACCGTCTGTTCGATACACGTTCTGCATCCATGAATCGTGCCCTTACTGCTATAGGACTCCTTATTAAGAGCGTGTTCTCGACGGAGACGAGGCAGGAGCGGTTTCGACGATATGCACTGACCAACAGGTGGCGGAATCGCGAAACCGTGTCCGGACCTGGTTCGACGATCGAATACACTGAGAACCTTCGATCGGAATTACCGCGATTGCTCGAGAAGTATGAAGTCAGGACCATGCTCGACGCCCCTTGCGGGGACTATAACTGGATGCAGTTGGTCGAACGACCCGGAGTGCGTTACGTCGGTGGGGACATCGTGCCGGAATTTGTCGATGCCAATAATGCCCGATACGCGGACGAAAATACGCGCTTCATTCTGTGTGACATTCTGAGAGATGAATTGCTACCTGTTGATTTGTGGGTTTGTCGGGACGTGCTGTTTCATTTCCCCTACGCCGACATCTTTCAGACTTTGAGCAATCTATTCCGTAGTGACGTCACCTATATCCTGACCACGGACCATCCCGAGCAAGGAGCAAATACCGATAGCCGGATAGGTGAATTTCGGCCGCTGAACATGAAACGTGAGCCGTTCTGTTTTCCGGAACCCGTTATGTGGATTGATGACTGGATTGACGGTTACCCGGTTCGTCGCATGGGGCTGTGGGACGTCAACGCACTACGCACCGCTGTCGTCCAAAACGCTGAGTATCAACGGGCTATTGCGTAATGGCCTGATCTGGCTTCAGGTGTTCTCGATTTCGTGGGTATGTCCGAATCGCTGCCGGTATGCTTGTGGCGTAACGTCCAGCTCTCGCACGAATGCGTAACGCATATTGTCGGCTGACCTGAAGCCGCATCGCCTGGCTATGGTTGCGAGCGAAGACCCCGTCATTTCGAGAAGGCTCTGCGCTTTGGTGATCCTTGCATGAGCGATATAACGTCTTGCGGTAAGACCTAGCTCGGACTCGAACTTGCGGCGAAAGGTTCGCTCACTCATGCAAGCGCGACTCGCCAGGCTGGCGGAGTCCAGTTCCTGATCGAGATTGTCGGTAATCCAGTCGAGAAGGGCTTCGAACCGGCTCGGTTGAACCTGTGCAGCGAGAAAGGAATTGAATTGCAGCTGATCACCCGGGCGCTTCAGGAATACGAGGAGGCGTTTCGCGGTTCGAAGCGCCAATCTTCTGGAGTGGTCTCGCTCGATCAGGGCGAGGGCAAGATCAATACCCGCAGTGATTCCACCGGATGTATAGATCCCGCCATCTTCGATGTAAATGCGATTTGCTTCGACGCGAACCTGCGGGAAACATCTTTGCAGCTCTTCGGCGTCCATCCAATGCGTGGTTGCCCGTTTTCCGTCCAACAGGCCGGCTGCGGCGAGCAACAGGGCACCGGAGCACACGGAACAAAGTCGCCGGACTTTCTTCGCCGCCTGCTGAACCCAGGCGATGTAATCGGCATCTTCGTAAAACAGATTACCGCCGGTCAGAGCACCGGGTATGAGCAGCGTGTCAATGTCATCGATAGGGTCACTCAGTTGGCGATCCGCGGCGATTGTGATACCCGACATCGATCGCACGGCAGAGCGGTCTTTGCCGATGACGATTACGTGATACGCGTGTTCCCGGACCTCACCGTCATCCAGCAACTGTTGCGAGGCAAGATTGAATGCCTCGAGCGGCCCAACGACGTCAAGAAGCTGGACGCCGGGGTAGGCAAGAGCGGCGATCGTGCGCCGCTCAGTCACCGTTGAACCTTGCGAACTCAGTGTTCAGAGGTCGTATCGAGCTCCGACAGGTATGCCTGCACATCGGCCGGCAGAAATTCGTGAATAACCGGATAGAACTGAACGAAGACTCCGTCGTATGCGCCATCTTTCTTATGACAGGTAACACACTCGTTGGGTAAAGGCATTTCTTCTGCAACAGCATCATCATTTTGAAAGGTGTAGAAATTGAAGCCATCAGGAAAGCGTTTGCTGTCCTTGTAGTGGATCTCCATAAAATGCTGGTCACCCATGACGAAACCGGCACGATTGATCAAAATCTTGTTCTGCGAACCAAAGAAATGCAAGGCGATCATCGTCCCATCGACGAATCGCCCCGTTTCGCGAAACGCCTTGTAAGCATTGGGCTCCATACGCGCTATCTGAAACATGCCGGGATTGCCAGGTTCGAACTCCGACTGCGAATACCCCATGCCCAGCGAGCTGCCCAGGAACACCCATTCGTCGATATCGCCCGGCAGTACCAGTTTGTCGTCTTCAAATATCGCAACATCGACCGCATCCGGGCCGGTGTCCCCGGCTATCGACGTGACGCCGAGGCCTGCGGCGAAAACCAGGCAAATCATCAAAAATAAGCGCTTCATCGATCACCCCTATGACAGTATTAAAACGAATACTAGTAGTGGCAGACAGGCAAGGCGAGCCAGCATTAGGCCCTTGGCAGGAATTGCCGGTAGCTTGGCCGAATTTCCGGCTTGGCCTACAAGTTGCTCCCGTTAATCGGACACAATAATCTTGCTCAGGCGAATCTCCCATTCAGCACCGGCGTGCACATCGAAGCGTTCGGCGAAACTGCCGCTGTTAACTGCAAGCCCAAGTGTCTGGAGTGAGTCCGAATAAAGCAATGGTTCGCCTTCCGCGACATGCCCGAACGATGGAACGAAAGGAATCCTCAGCTTCAGGATTTGCTCGCTCGCGCGGAATATGTTGACCAGCATCATTGCACCATCCTGCGGTGACACGCCGAGCTCTTTGACCAAATTTCCCGGGATGTTCGTCACGATGTTCCCGAATGGCACTTCAACGTGAACGATGTTTCCGATAACGGTGACATCATCGAGTCTTCTTGGCTGCTGATAGTTGAATTTCTCGACCTTCGGGGCCAATGACGGACCTACAGCAGTGAATTCTATGTCGCCGGCAGCCAGTCTGGCTCCCGTATATGCATAAACGTCCCGTCCATGAAAGGTATGCATTTCGTCGGTACCTGGTCGGCGATTTGTCGATTCGTCTATCTCTCGCAGCTCCACAATCCCGTGCTTGTCTGCGACCAGGGTCAAGCTGCCGTTGTCGGGAGTCACGATGAAATGACCGGAGCCAGTCTTTGCAACTACGGACTTGCGCTCCGTACCGACGCCGGGATCGACGACCGAAACAAAAACTGTACCGGTCGGCCAATATTCGATGGTGCCTGCAAGCACAAACGAGGCCTGCCAGATGTTGAACGGTTCAATGTGGTGAGTCAGGTCGTGGACCTGCAGATTCGCGTCTACATCTAATGCGACGCCCTTCATACTGGCAACGAATCGTTCTGTTGTGCCAAAGTCAGACAGCAGTACCAGCGCTCGGCGCGGTTCATCTGATGCAGCGGCAGCCCCGATAGCTATAATCAGCAAACATGCTGTCTGGTGACGCAGCGCCCGGAACATTGAACAGTGCCTCCTGTCTGAACATGATAATTGCAGCGGGGAACAGTATATGAAGAACAACAAGCCGGCAATCGCACTGTTTATGGTCCTTGCGGCTCCGGCTTCCTGGTCAGGTGGGCCGCTCGTCTTGCAGTCGGATTTCGGTGTCAAGGATTCGGCGGTCGCCTCAATGAAAGGGGTCGCGGTCAGTGTTTCCCGAGATCTGGATATTTATGACCTGACCCACGAGGTGCCCACATACAACATTTGGGAAGCTTCACTGCGTCTGGCACAGGCAGCAAAGTACTGGCCAAAAGGAACGGTGTTTGTTTCGGTCGTCGATCCCGGCGTCGGTACGGAGCGCAAGTCCGTCGTGTTAGAGACGAAGTCGGGTCATTACTTCGTTTCACCGGATAACGGTAGTCTGACGGCCGTGGCGGAACTGCTCGGAGTTGAAGCCGTCCGGGAAATCGACGAAGCGGTTAATCGCCTTAAGAATTCTGAACAGTCTTATACGTTTCACGGTCGTGACGTTTATGCTTACACTGGCGCACGCCTGGCCGCGGACGTCATTTCGTTTGCAGAAGTAGGACGCGAGTTACCTGCAGAGGTATTGTCGATTCCGTATCAAAAGCCGCGCTTCGATGATGGAAAAGTGTACGGAAACATCGAAGTGCTCGATCCCCAGTTTGGCAATATATGGACCAACATCGACCGGGAAACTTTCAAAAAGATGAGCTTAGCACCAGGGGATGAAGTGAATATTGAAATCGCCAACGATGACAATGTTTTGCTCACACAGATGCTGCCGTACTTCCCGACTTTCGGTAGCGTCCCGGTGGGGAAACCGTTACTTTATTTGAACAGCCTGAACAAGGTCGCCCTTGCGATCAATCAGGGTAACTACTCCGAGACCTTTAATATTCAATCCGGCGCTAGCTGGAGTATAAGGATAGAAAAATGAAACGATTAAGCACGCTTACAGTTTTGACCATTGCCTCGTTCCCGGTGGCACTGATTACCAGCGGCGCAGCTGTAGCACAGGATCAGGATGAGGTGACGGAAGAAGTAGTTGTTGTGGGTTCGCGCGGTGATGCACGCAACCCGCTCGAAAGCGCCGTTCCTGTCGATGTAATCAGCGCGGACGAAATCGCCGCGGCTCACGCATTTGGTGGTGAGTTGGGTGAGCTTCTGCAAGCGTTGGCGCCATCGTTCAATTTTCCACGTCAGTCAAATTCGGGCGCGGGAGATCATGTGCGTGCAGCGCAGCTTCGTGGGATGAGCCCGGACCATACACTGGTCCTGGTGAACGGCAAACGCCAGCACACGGCGTCGATAGTCGCGCTGGAGTCAGCCATCGGGCTTGGCACGAATCCGTTCGATTTCAATACCATTCCGTTGAATTCCATCGAGCGTATTGAAATATTGAGGGACGGAGCCGGAGCGCAATACGGCTCAGACGCTATTGCGGGGGTTATCAATATCGTGCTGAAAGGTGGCGCTGAGGGTGGAAGCGTGTCGGCATCCTATGGTGCGCACCGGACCGACTTCGAACCGATCGGCGCCGACCTCGATGATGGGGATACATTTTCCGTAGCCGCTGACTACGCGTTTGCGGTTGGTGACGGTGGCGGATTAAGAGTTGGTGTCGAGTATCGCGATCGAAAATCGACCAACCGGGCAGGAATCGGTGACTTGCCATTCTTTGAGAATCAGACACCGCCGAATCTCGCATTGGATCCTGCACGCGTATTCTCGCCCGGCGACGGCGGAGCGGAGGACATCTACATCTTTTATAACGCCAACATTCCGGTTGACGATCGGGAATTCTATTTTTTCGGCCGCTACTCTAATCGAGAGTCTGAAGGCACCGGATTCTTCCGCTATCCGGACGCCTTTGACAGCAATATTCTCGTGCATCCAAACGGATTCCGGCCGATAACCACAGGTGACAATACGGACTTTTCTATTTCTGGCGGCCTGCGGGGCACCAATTTTGATTCTGACTGGGACCTCAGCTTGACTTACGGTAAAAACGATTTCGATTCCGGCGTTATAAATTCCGCAAATCCATCACTGGGTGCGGCGAGCCCAACGAGCTTTTTTCTCGGCAGTTTCGAGTTCACGCAATTTACGTTGAATGCCGACGTCGTCCGCGAATTTGACGTTGGTAATACCAGTAGTCCGCTGACGTTCGCTTACGGCGCAGAGTATCGTTCGGAAGACTATGAAACCAGCGCTGGCGATCCGGCATCATTCGAACCCGGCCCCGTCATCGCTGCTATCGGCGCACAGGCAGGGCCCGGGCTACCGACAGGTAGTGAGGCCAACGTCGATCGCAGCGTATTCTCTTTATATGTTGACGTGGAAACCAATCTCACTGATCAGTTCAGTATCGGCGCTGCAGCGCGTTACGAGGACTATGATGATTTCGGCGATGCGCTAACCGGAAAGCTGTCGGCAAGATTCCAGGTTTCGGACGCATTTGCGATTCGTGGTGCCGTAGGTACCAGCTTCCGTGCGCCATCGCTCGCACAGATCGGCTACCAGAGAACGACAACCAACTTTGGGGCTGGGGGCATGCTGGAGGAATTCCGACTTTTACCGGTGTCCCACCCCGACGCAATCGCGGAAGGCGCGTTACCGTTGAAGGAGGAAGAATCCACTAACTTCAGCATCGGTTTTGTCGCTGACATTGGCGATGTATTCAATCTCACCGTCGACTATTTCCAGATAGACGTCGACGATCGAATTTTTCTACTAAATGCCGGAAATAACGTTCAGTTTTTCTCCAACCTGGTCGATACGGAGACAACTGGTTTCGATATTGTTGCATCCGGTGCTTTTGATGTAGGTGCCGGCAGTCTTGCCTGGAGTGCCTCGTACAACAATTCGGAAACCGACGCCAAGAATCCCAGCGTGCTTGGTGTAGAAGATCTCAATACGATCGAAGGGAAATCACCGGAAGAAAAATTGATTCTCTCTGGAAACTGGACAGTGGATCGCTGGTCGGCATTGCTGCGCCTGACACAGTTCGGAGACACAACACGTGTATTTGATTTCGGCGGCGGATTCGAGCCAACTCAGACTTACGGGTCGGTCTGGTCCGTGGATGCGGAGCTTGCGGTCGAAGTGGTAGACGGCTGGACCGTCGCAATTGGCGGAGATAATTTGACGGACGAGTATCCGGATCGATCAATCGACGACATTAGTTTCTTCGGTCATCTGCCCTATGATGTGCTGTCGCCGATTGGTATGAATGGCGCGTATTGGTATTTTCGGACTAAGTTTGACTTTTAGAAATCGGCTTCTGTTCTGCTGTGCGAGCGGACCTGCGTAGCAGTTGTTCCACAATCCTCGGTCCTCGACCGGGGATGCTCCATGGACATACTGCGATACAGATGCCGCAGCCGAAGTTCTCGTTGAAGAAGGGAATGCACTTGTCGAAGTCGACGTACCATTTCGACTCGCCGCGAACCATCGTCTTCTCCGGCAAAATCGCGTCTGGCGGACAGGCGTTGCTGCAGACCTGGCAGCGGCTGCAAAAATCGTCGACATCATAGGAAACTCGCGTAGTCGGCATCACCGGTAAATTGGTCAGCACGGCTGCAAGACGAAACGAAGATCCGTGATCCTTGTTGATAATCGAGCCGTGTTTTCCAAGCTCGCCAAAACCGCATTCGATCGCCGGCGGAATCAGCAGCAGTGGTCCCGCCATCGGTCCGCCAAAGGGTTCTGCGTCCCAGCCACGCTCGCGAATCCAGGCTGCAATGTCTTTAGCCGCTTTGATTCCCCGCCCGTATTGCCGGATCACCTCGGCGCCCGCCGACGTCTTCGGGGCTGTCTTGATCTGTTCGTAATCATGAGCAACACCGATCATCAGGATGTACTTGTGATTAAGGCTAAGCCCTTCAAAAGTCCACTCAGGCCGGAATGGGGTGATGCCGAACAACTCCATGTCCAGCGTATCGGCATACAAAGTCAGGTCATCTGTCCATTGCTCGGCAGATTGCTGCAACGCCTCGTCTGCGACCGGCGGCAATTCGATACCCAGAATTTCGGCGCGAACCTTGCGAGCCTGGTCGATGGCCGGGTCATCGACATGCTGTGTGTAAAACCACTTTTGTAAGTCACCGTGGTGCAGGGATTCCGGATCGTGCCAGTAGATTGGGGAGGCGCGCCGAAAGACGGATTCACCGACGCCATTGATCTCATTACCGGAAATCGAGGGCACCAAAGCGATCTGCTCTGGATCAGGCGTATAGGGCCGGTACGGAGACTTGGCCATGCCGCATTCCTGGGGTGACTCAATGGCTAGGAACTATATAACAATCGAAATGCCGGTCGGGAATATGTCAAAACGTGATCGAAATCCGCGCGGGCCATTGAAGACCGCGGGAAAATCGAGGCCAGAGATAGTGAATAACGGGATTATCGCGATGCTCAAGCGACTGAGGACCATGACCCTGATCATCAACGTCAAGGCGATTGTTATCGCCAGCCTGGCTGTCCTGTCCACCTATCTTTGCCTTTATTTTGAAGTCACCGCAAATTTTCCACTAACGCTGCTCGCAACAGCGATCGTATTTCCGATCGTATTCTCCATAAACAGCGCGTACAAGCGCCGGGAAGCCGCCCTGGATGACTACGGCTCGTTGAAATCACATGGCCGTGCAATTTACTTCGCGACACGCGACTGGCTGGAAGACACGGATAGCGACAAGCTGGATAGATGCCGTAATCTGCTCGGCGAGCTTTTTGTAAGTACGAGGGCCCTGTTCGGCGGCGCACGTGAGCAAATGCATGACCGTGAAGAGCGCGTGTATGAGTCTTTTTCGAATTTGTCGAAGTTCATTCGTATCGATCTCCGCCAGGGCGGGCTAGCATCGGGCGAAGTCTCACGTTGTAATCAGTACCTGTCGAAAATGATTCTAGCTTTCGAACAGATCAAGCATATTTACCAGTACCGCACTCCGCGTACCTTGAGAGCGTTCAGCGACTTTTTCATAACGGTTCTGCCGGTCTTATACGGGCCTTACTTCGCGCACATATCGAAGGACTTCTCCGCTGGTTTAACGTATGTAATGCCGGTGCTGTTCGCGCTGGTTCTGGTGAGCCTGGATAACATTCAGGAGCATCTCGAGAATCCCTTCGATCAGGTCGGTCAGGACGACGTAATGATCAACGCGGAGAAGTTCATGGAGCGGCTGGAAGCCGGGTGATCAGGTAGTTTCGACAACCGGCTGGGCCAGTATCCACAGGCTCAGCATCGTGTATCCCACCATTAGAAAGAGCATCGGGATCTGGCTTCGAAGGGCGGCTTTGCTGTCACCCAAACGACGAAGTGCAACGACGTGGGAAAGCCAGACGGCAATTATATGTCCGGTAACCACCGCGATCACAGATGTAATCCAGACGAATTTGGCGTTAACGATGCCGATATCGGGAAAGTAGATTCTTGTGCCGAACAGATCCCAGCCAAATCCGAACGGATCGGACGAAAGCGGAATGATGTACTGGCCGACGATTAGCAGAAACGACAGGTAGTGTGCAAGATGATAAGCCAGCGCAATCGGGATCAGGCTCAGAACGAACAGTCTTGCTACTTCACCGATCGTCAAGCCGGCTCTGGCATTTGCCGGTGTCGAAATATACATAAGCACGCTGAATGCCAGGTACAGCAGCTGGAATACGACAAGAAAGACGATGAGAGCGATCGTACTGATCGCCGCGATCGCATTGCCGGTAGTGTCCTGCAGTAAGAGAATGAACGGTCGGACCAGATCCGAGATCAACATCCACTGAGCGACCTCTCCCCACAGGGGGGTGGCAAGTAGCCCATCAAAGGTCACGCTCGACAACATCAACAGGACAAACATAGTCAGCGATACTGATATCGGCTTGTCCGGGAGAAGCCCTACTGCCCAGGGTCGTAAATTCCATTCATTCTTCTCGGCGATATATTCCGTCGGCGCGAATCTGGCCAAGAGGCCGAAGAGTACAGTGAACACTTCACCGTGGCGCAGCCAGTTACGACAACCGAATATGAGCATGCCGATCCAGGTGATGACGCTGTAGATAATTACGATGCGCGAAATCTCTGACGGTGTATCGCTTTCTGGCCAGATCAGCTCCGCCCAGATAAACCACACAAAGAGCACTACGACCGCCCAGCTTCCGAGTTTCCCGGGATAATCCCTGTTCAGGCCGAGGCGCATGTTCGGCCGGAACTTTCCCAGCAGCCAGTCGATTGCCTCGAAGACCGCCTTCCAGGGATTGATCACCGCCCAGAGATCTCCGAGCAAGCCGGACACGTAAGCGAGCCCCACCCACCAGATAACCCATACAGCCGTTGGAGCGATATTTTTGAATGGATCTTCGATACCGATCAGCCCGGCAACAACGACGAGCACGAGCATGAAAACGGTGAAAGTCCGCAGCAGGAAACGGACAGGAATGCTAGCAATGATGCGACCCGCGCTTGTGCTTAAAAGATTGAAGCTTGGGTAGTGTTTGACGGTTCGATCACCGCGGACGAAGCATGCGACGACGACGAAAGATAGCGCGACTGCGGCAGCCGCTCCCCCGACATAAAGATGCAGCGGTACAGGGAGGTCATATCGCTGGGCAAAACCATGGGCGCTGGCCATGACACAGATGGTGCATCCGGTGAGCGCAAGAACTAAACGGTTCACCAGCATCACTTACTTCGGATAAACCTCGATATACAGGAGCATCTCGTGCATCTTCCCGTACTCGCCGCCGAAGCCGTGGCTGGTCACGGGGTAGCGGCCGGTGGCATGCGCTTCGAACATTATTTCTGCCGGGGCCTCCGGGGAAGTCGGGATGTGGATTTCATAGCCGTGGATGTGGACCTGAGTTTCTTCATCTGATTTCCAGATCATCTTGACGATCTGTCCCTGAGTAAGCCGAATAACCTGATCGCCGAGAACTTTGCGCTCCCTGATCTCAACCTCGATCGTGACATCCGCATCGCCCGCAGTCTCGGGCGCATCTTGCTCCGCAAGACTTAGACTCGATCCAAGAATCATTGCCGCGAACGCAATTACTTGTGCCGTTTTGTCGAAAACTGAATTCATCTAGATGCTGAGCAAATGGTCAATTCATAGTATAAACTGAGGACAAGACATGCAAAGCATGCACACCTGCCTAGGGGGGTTGGGACCATGAAAAAAATAATCTCGCTTATTCTTGCGAGTGCATTGCTGATTCCGCTCATCAGCAACGCTGAAATTCTCGCATTGCTCAATTACGAGTCCAAACCGAACGATTCACTGAAGGAATTGAAGATGCCTTTCGGCACCAAAGGCCGCAAGGAAGGCATTGCCGTAATAGATGTCGATCCCGAGTCGGATAACTACGGTAACATTTTGGTGGACTATCCGCTGCCGCCGGACCTTGTGGCGCATCACGTGTTCTACAATAAAGATATGACAAAGATTTATCTGACGGCGCTCGGCAAGCCGGAACTTCGGGTAATCGACATGACGGCAAATCCGTATCGCATAAAAGTCATCGACGTGCCTGATTGCCAGGTTGGCGAAGATGTCATATTTTCTTCGGATAACTCGACATGGTACGAAAGCTGTATGGGCTCGAACGCCGTCGTCGTTGGCAACGCCGTCGATGACACCTATACACATACCATCAAGACACCTGTGCCTTACCCGCACGGCATCGCGATTCACGAAGGCATAGACCGCATGCTACTCAGCAGTACGGTTCGCGCGACAGACCTCGCCGATCCTGGCGAGGAAATCGCCGTATTTAAAGCGAGCACAGGCGAGTTCCTGAACCGGATCAAAGTGTCCAACAAGGAGTCGCCATCGGGTGAGGCGCCGGTAGAGGTTCTCTTCGTGCCGGGATCGGATCCAGCGGTCGCCTACATCACGAATATGTACGGCGGATCACTCTGGACGGCCACCTGGAATGCCGGGAAAGAAGATTTCGATGTTGCAGAAGCATTCGATTTCGCGCCGGAAGAAGTTGGCGTGCCGCTGGAGATCTACTTCAACGATGAGGGCACCGAGATGCACGTAACAACCGCAAACCCGGGCCGCATGCATTTCTTCGATATCAGTGGCGATCCGATCAAGCCGACCCTGACCAAAACGCTCGAAGCCGGCGAGGGCGCTCATCATGTCGCGTACACCAAGGATGGAAAATATGCGTTCGTGCAGAACTCGTTTATCAATCTGCCGGGCATGAGCGAAGGCTCGATCACGGTTGTCGACATGCAGAAGAAAGAAGTCATCGATACGATCGATACTTTCATAGAGAACGGATTCAATCCGAACTGTATGGTTCTGCTGCCCGAGTGGAACCTGGGGATGGGCCACTAGCCCGCCGGCAAGCATTTACGCGTCTCAAAGCAGCGAAGGTCTGTAAAGACCTTCGTTGCTATCGGAATGTTTTAGTCGAACGCAGGATCGAGACAGGTTTCCCTTTCAGACCAGCAAGGAAACATAAATCGCTGCACAGGCAAGCAAATTTCATGTTCTCTGACAAATAGTTATAGTTAGAATTAATCTAAGATCCATCAGTTCACCTCGGTTAGCGCTTATAGCTGAGAATATATCAACTAGCATAGAGTCCCGTGGATCAGCCGCTTGCGACTGACTGAACCGCGTGAAAAATTACTAGGGGGAAAGACCATGAATACCGAAAATCGGCTGATTCTTGCATCGGTCGTGGCATTGTTATCCATACTGGCCACAAGCGGAAATTCCCGGGCGCAAACAGATAGCACTGCGGGAGAACTCGAGGAAATCATCGTAACTGCCAGACGTATCGAAGAGCGTATGCAGGATACGCCTATTTCCATCAGCGCATTTACGGCAGAGAGTCTGCGGGAAAGAATGATCGTTTCCACCGAGGAACTGGACCAGATTACGCCAAATCTGCAGTTCACCAACGACACGACGCTGGCTGGTAACAACAACTCGTCGAACGTATTTATTCGCGGTGTTGGCCAGACAGATCCGACGTCCACCGTTGACCCTGGCGTGGGTTTGTATATCGATGACGTTTACATGGGACAGTCCGTTGGTGGGTCTATGGCCTTACGGGATATCGATACAGTGCAAATCTTGCGCGGCCCGCAAGGCACGCTGTTCGGAAAGAACAGCGTTGGCGGTGCCATTCTGCTTTCTACCGTGGATCCGGGTGACGATTTCGGTGGCACGATTCGAGCCGGCTTCGGGTCCGATAGTCTCGGAGATCTTTTCGTCGCGTTTGACACGCCATTTTCCGATACCGTCAAAAGCCGATTCAGCTTCGGCACGCGCCAGCAGGACGGCTATGTAACTCGAATACAGACGGGCGAGGATCTTGGCGATACGAGCACTTACACGATAACCGGCAAGCTGGTGTTTACGCCCAACGAAAAGTTTCGTGCCAAAGTTCAATTTGATTACACCGAGGCCGACGAGAACGGCAATCCGTTCGTATTTGCGGCCAGCACTGAGTCAGCAATATTTCAAATCATAGCGAGCCGGGACGCAGGCTGCCCGGGTGCGACTTTTCCTCCGCCCGGAATTCCGGTGCCAATGATTGATGATGAACGTTGCGCCAACGATTTTCAGAACAAGGGCCCCTACTCGAACAACGGTACTTATCCGATCGAAAGTAAGCTCACAAACTGGGGCGCTTCCCTGAATCTTACCTACGATATCAACGAGTCCGTCAGCCTCAAGTCGATCACGGCGTCCCGATCGCTCGAGTGGGAAGGAATTCGCGATGCGGATAACACACCGTTACCGATTTTGCACACAGACTATGACAGTGACGGCGACCAGTTCAGTCAGGAATTCCAGCTCCTGTATGCTTCGGAATCAGTAAACGGCGTGGCCGGGGCTTATTACTTCTCGGAAGAAATCACAGACATCGTTTTCGTTCAGTTAAACGATCCTGCCCCGGGTACACAGGAAGACAGTGATAACAATATCACCGACAACAGCAGCTGGGCGTTATTCACGCAATGGACTTTCGATGCAACCGATCAGCTGGCACTCACTTTGGGTGCCCGGTATACGGAAGACACAAAGGCTTCAACCCCGGACCAGTTTAACTATGCCGTTCCGACTGCGAAGTATCTTCCGGTGCAGAAATATGAGGCGACATTTACCGACACCTCGATAACAGCATCTGCGGCATATCGGTTTAACGAGCAGGCGATGGGCTACATCAGCTACTCGGAGGCCTTCAAGGGCGGCGGCTGGAACAGCCATTTCAACACCTGCCAGGTGATAGATCCCTGTTTCGCAGATCTGGGCCTGGTACCGGGCACCCCACCATACAATAACGCCCTTGCGGCAGTAGCTGCATTCGACCAGGGAGTTCACTCGTTCGGACCGGAAGAGGCTGTTACCTATGAGGTCGGTTTCAAGCTGGATCTGGCGAACAATACCCTGCGTCTGAATGGCGCGTACTTCAGCACGGATTATGAAGATCTGCAATTCACCTATCGGTCCGGGGTTGCGCCGTATCTTGCCAACGCCGGCGAGGCCAGTATCGACGGCTTCGAAATCGAGGCAACTTGGCTGCCGACAAGTTCCTGGACCGTGACCGGTGGTTTTGGGTCACTGGATACGAGTGTCGACAGCCTCCGCCTGATTGCCGGAACAGGAATCGGCGTGAACGTGGGCAACAAACTGCCGTATTCGCCCGAGTCGCAATTCAGCTTAGGAATTGGCTACAATGGCATGCTGGGGAATGGCTGGTCGATCGCACCGCGGGTAGACTTCTTCTACCAGGATGACAGCTTCTGGGATGCGAATAACACATCGGAGATAGCTGTGAACTCGGACTATTCGCTCGTAAACGTTGCGATAGCAGTTGGTCCTGACGAGGGTGCCTGGCGAGTACGCGCGGCGGTCACTAACGCCACAGACGAACTGTACTCATCGGGCGGCAACTCGTCTCTGACAACGGGCAGTGGTTATGCAGAAATTGCATATGCTCGCCCGCGTGAGTACTTCCTCCAATTAACCTACGATTTCTAATAGGGTTTTCAAGGCTCGATGCTTGAGCCCGAATCGAAAGCAAAGGGGGCCGCCGGCCCCCTTTTTTTAGTATTGTTACTCCACAAGTATTTCTCGCCAAACCCGAGGGACCCGGTATGAACGATTCGTCGTCATTGCCCAGAGTATCGATGCTGATCATTGCAGTTGTGCAGGGCATTTTGTTGTTCGCACTTTATCGTGCGTTCGATAGCAATTTCTGGCCGAGTGAATCACCGATCTGGTCCTATCCGTTGTGGACACTGGCGACGGCGGTTCCATTACTCCTTCTGCTGTCACTTAATCACGGCAACGAACGACGCGTCGTGCAGCTGGTGGCTGGATTCGCTGCGGTTTTGACATTGTTGGCCGTGTACACGGGCTGGCAGGCCGAGCCATTCGGCGAGTTTCCCTTATGGAGTTTGTCCTTCGCGTTTACGGCGAGCATCACGCTGGCCTGTTTCAAGGCGCTGATGTATATGCAGCAGCGCGCGAACCAGGTGTCGCTGACTTACCAGGTCCTGTTTACAAACTCCTGGCGCAATTTTCTCGTCACCGCCCTGTCGGCTATTTTCGTCTTTATCTTCTGGCTGATTCTGATGCTCTGGGGCGCCTTGTTCCGGGTCATTGAAATCGACTTTTTCCGGGACCTGTTCCAGGAGGACTGGTTCATCTTCCCGGTGCTGGGCTTTGCGCTCGGTCTCGGCATGATTATTTTCCGGAACCTCACTCGGGTAATCGACAACATCACCAAACTGCTTCATGGCCTGATCAAACTGTTGTTACCCTTGATCATTGTTGTCGCGGTTATCTTTCTTGCGGCGCTGCCGTTCGTCGGGCTGGATGTTCTCTGGTCAACAGGCAGGGGAACCGCATTGCTGTTGTGGCTGCTGGCAATCCTGCTGTTCTTTACAAATGCCGTCTATCAAGACGGTCGGGAAACCAATCCCTACTCGCCGCTCATTCATCGCCTGATTTTTTCAGGCCTATGTGTCATGCCGATCGTTTCGGCGCTCAGTCTCTACGGCCTCGTCCTGCGCCTGAATCAGTATGGCTGGACCGTTGAACGATGCTGGGCCTTCGTCGTCTGGTTCATCGTGACGCTGATCGCAGTTGGTTATGTTGCCGGCATCATCCGGCGTCGCTCGGAATGGACCAGTGATCTGGCGCGCGTCAATACGGCAATGGGTCTTGTGGTGCTGGCGATAATGTTGCTTGCTAACAGCCCATTGCTTGACTTTCGCAAGATATCTCTGGCAAGTCAGCTAAATCGCGTCGACTCAGGAGAAATAGAACTCAGGGAATTCGATTTCTGGTACACGAAAAACAACCTGGCGAGAGCCGGCTACCTGGCAATGGAAAAGATGAAACAGGAGGTCGGGGATTCGGATCCTGAACTCCTCAATCTAATCAACAATCCGGTCAATAGGTGGGGCGCACAAAGACTGCGCAGCGCAGAGGACATGTGGGCATCGATGCTCTATCGGCCTGAGTCGTTCGAAGTACCGGACAGCCTCAAGGTGTTTATCAACAGCCAGCATTTCGGATACACGGATGGCGAGCCGGTGCTGATGAGGGCTGACCTGGATAGCGATGGTCAGAATGAATTCCTGTTGTTCGTGTTACAGCAACAGGGCATGGCTTATTCTCAGTTCTATTATCTGACAGACGACGGCTGGAAGACCGGTACTCTTAATCAAACCGGCTGGCTATACGGCGGCGACGAAGTACATGAGAAGATCAAGAACGGCGATATCGAGATTGTAGAGCCGCGATTCAAGCATCTGGATATCGACGGATTCTTGCTGCAACCATCTACAGGCAACTAGCGTTAGTTATGAAGCTTGGACTGATGCTGGGCTATTCCGGGAAGACCATCGATCTTCCGATGGAAGGCATTCTCGAAGCCGAACGCCTGGGCTTTGATTCCGCCTGGGTGGCCGAAGCCTGGGGCAGCGATTCGGTCTCGGTGGCATCCTGGGTGCTGGCGCATACCCGGCGGCTGCGTGTTGGAACGGGCATCATGCAGATCCCTGCACGTACACCTGCGATGACCGCAATGACGGCGATGACAATTTCGCAGCTGTCCGGGGGACGGTTCATTCTTGGCGTCGGAGCATCAGGGCCGCAGGTCGCCGAAGGCTGGCATGGGCAGCCTTATGCGAATCCGCTGCAACGAACGCGTGAGTATATTGAGATCGTTCGAATGATCATGGCACGGAAGGCGCCCGTCACCTACGAAGGTGAAATTTACCAGCTTCCCTATGAGGGCCCCGGATCCACCGGTCTCGGCAAACCGCTGAAAAGCATCATGCGAGCCGATACTTCCATTCCTATCTATGCAGCGTCATTTACGCCGGGTGGGTTCAGGCTCAGCGGTGAGTTGGCTGACGGTGTGATACCCGCATTCGTGAGCCCCGCCAAGATGGACTTCGTCCTGAAAAACGTCCGCGAAGGTCAGGATAAGGCGAGTCGTTCCGGAGACACGGAACAATTCGATATTGCTCCGCTTGTGCACTTCAGTCTTGGCGACGACATTGAGGTCTGTCGCGAATCGACCCGTCAGATGCTGGCCTTGTATGTAGGCGGAATGGGCGCCAGGTCAAAAAACTTTTATAACGACTTCGCCCGCCGCATTGGCTACGCTGACGCGGCAGCGGAAATTCAGGAACTCTACTTGTCGGGGCGCAAGCATGAGGCTGCGAAAGCCGTCCCGGCGGAACTCATCGACGAGATTTCACTGCTCGGAACGGAGGAACGAATCCGGGAGCAGGCGAAGCTCTGGTTGGCGGCTCGCGACGCAGGCCACCTTCAGACCATGATCCTGCGCATAGACAATCCGACGGCAATGGCTCTGGCTGCGGATATTTTCCTGAACTGATCTCGTCCGTTTCGGCGAGCTTACTCGCGCACTGTCGTAAAGATCTTTTCTTCCGTGCCGGTCGAGTCGAAGGAGTAGTTAGCGGCACTGTCGAAAAGCAAGCCTGCGCCATCATTCACTGTGTGCGGATTGTCCGCAGCACGGCTCGTGATCGTCGGAGGCGTATATCCCTCACGCAATGGTTGCCCAATTGTCAGACCGTCGGTGCTTGCCCAGAAAATCGTATGTTCCTGACTGGGATTGTCACCGGTGTGGTCAGCGTCCGAACCGAAGACGACATAGTTACCGAATCCTGCGATCTCCAGGGCGCCCGGTGCTCCGCTCGTGTAAGTACCAGAATTATCATCACTGTCCGTTATTTGCACGGTAGAGGTTCCGTCCGTGTTGGCTACGAAGACTTCGTAGCTTCCGTCGGCATTACCGCCCGGAATCAAATCTGCACGGCTTGTAAACGCGACCAAAGAGCCATCGTCCGATATGCTGGGGTCTACGGAGTCGCCGGCACCCATGGTTAACTGTCTGTGATCTACGCCCGCGATATCGAGAACAAAAATCTCGCGGCTGGAGTCAACGTTCATGCCGAATGGATCCGATACGCTATGGTAGGCGATCCAGGACCCATCGTCGGCAAATTCAAGCTCCTCGGGCATGGCATCTACGTTCGTGAGTTGTGCAAGGTTGCTGCCATCCGAATTGATCGAAAATATCTCCCGATTGAGGGTCGCGTTGTTTCCGACCAGATCGCTTTCGGAATAAAAAACAATAACGGAACCGGCACCGGCGCCTCCGATCTGCGGATCAGCCAGAAAACCGAGCGTATTACTGGTTACCTGTGTGACCGCGCCGCCATCTGTTGGAGCCATGAAGATGTTTGAACTATTTGCTTGATTGCTTGGAGGCACAATGTCTTCGGTGCTGACGAATACGACATGGCTGCCGTTATCGGTAATGTCGAAATCTGTGAAATTGTTGGGGCTTCCCAAGGGCTCGAATGTCAATTGCCTCAGGACGTCCTGACCGATGTCATAACTGAATATCTGCTCTTCATTATCCGGGTTTGTTCCGAAGGGGTCTTCGTCGCTGACAAAGACGACCATCAGATTGACGCCGGAGATGCGAAGGACAAACAATCGCGTACCGTTGTCCGGCTGGTAGGTAAGCCTTGGCTCGATCCATCCACCGCCCGGGGGGATTCCGGCAGGGGGAGCGCCGCCGCCAGCGGGATTACCAAAATCGGGGTCGACCCGGCCGCTGAAGCCTTTGCCACCGTCTGTACAGGCCGCTAGCGACATGAGTGCCGCCAATACGGCGAGTGGAGCAGCATATCTCATTGATTTCATTACTGTAATCTCCGTGCGAGCTTTCCCGTATATGGTTACAGGAACACAGAGGATATTCCGGTACGGTGTCTCACTTTTTGCCATAATCTGGCCGCCAGCGCGGTCGCTCCGGGGCTTTACAAGGGCGCTGCCGGCTATATCATCGGTCCGGCATATAACAGCGCTCAGACATGACATTCGGCTGCAGGCGCAGGGGACCCCTGAGTAAATACTAGAGCGTCAGCTGCTCTGTCACGTCAGCACAGGTTTCCGGCAGTGGACGCCAGGCATCCGGCACCGGATTGTTGAAGCAGATAGTCTGAAGAAGTTCTTCACGATGTTTGGCAAGAATCGCGTCCATTTCCTGTTGTAAGGAAATGAATCGGGAGTCGTCCAGCATGGAGTCGAATATCGGGTCGAGGAAAAGCCCGGGATCACGCCATCCAAAATTTGATGCACGCTTGATTGCTGCTACAACAGCATCGGCATCATTATCAAATGCCGCAAACATCGCCTCGGCCTGAGCAGTATTTTGATTTACATACCCAGCGTCGATCCGCTTTTCATAGTCTTGCCTGGCGATCTCGCTGGTCAATCGCGCATCGTCTTCGTCGCCAGTTTGCCGAAGAATTGTTGCGAGTCTCATCATCGTGGAGATGTCATTGTTGATTGGCCGGCCCGGAGGTTGGTACTCACGCATGCGCTCATAGTGTGGTCGCGCTTCGTCAAATCGCCTGACCATGTACAGGGCATCCGCCGCTCCGACGATGACCGCCTCATTATCTGGATCGAACAGTAACTTTCTCTGGGTTGTGGCAATCGCATTATCATGCCGGCCCTGCATCGTATCGACCAATGCGTCCAACACATCTGTTATTCGGCGGGCCTCGTCATACAGCCCTGTCCAACCAAAAACCTGAACTAGAATGTTGTTCGAAAAAATATCCGTTGGCTCCTCCGCATAGGCGCGCAGTGCGTATGCCACTCCCGTGGGATAGTCGGACTCATAATAAATATAAATTTCGGCGTGTCTGGAATAGCCGGACCAGGCGTTTTGCTCAAGCAACTCTTCTGCAACTTTGTGAGCCTCTTCGTATCTGCCCGTCAGGCCTAATTCGGAAATGTAATTCGCCCTGCCAACAAATGTCATTGGATCCGTTGCAAGCAGCTTTTTCATAACGGCGCGCTGTTCCGTGTATCGACCAAGTTCGCCGAGTGCGAGGTAAAGCCAGTTCATTGGATCGATATAGCTCGGGTTTAGATCAAGCGCCTTCTGCGCGTAGTCAATCGCAATCGATAAATCATTGGTATCCATCGCGAGAAGCGCGCGGCCGGCAAATCCTTCGGCAAGATTCGGTTCCAGTTCGAGCGCGCGGTCCAGATGTGGAATAGCGACGCGTTTGACTTGCTCCAGGCTGAGATCGCCATACGTTTCTGGCGATTCGAGAAGCAAGGTCGTCGCAATTGCCAACTGAGCGTGGGCCGGCGCGAAGTTATTGTCGAGACGCAGTGACCGCTCGAGGTGTCGCACCGCTTCCTCCAACGACGCACGGCCCCGGCGATGTATCAGCTGCCGGCCACGCAGGTAAGCCTCATAGGCTTCAGTATTGGCAGACTGTATTGACACCGGTTGTTCGGTGCCGTCAGCCGAATCCAGCGCAAGCTTTATCTTTAACGCCTCGCTGATCGCGCTGGCGATTTCATCCTGCACTGCAAAGATGTCATTGAGTTCGCGGTCATAGGTGTCTGACCACAGGTGATAGCCACTATCAGCCCTTATCAACTGTGCGGTGATTCGGAGCGTGGTACCGGCTTTACGGACGCTGCCCTCGAGCACGTGTGCGACATTCAGAGTATCTGCAATCTTCCCGATGTCCTGATTCTGGCCCTTGAACTGGAACGAAGATGTACGCGCCGCGACTCGCAGGCCGGGAAACTTCGCGAGCATGTTCAATAGTTCTTCCGAGATGCCGTCCGAAAAGAACTCCTGCTCCGGATCAGAGCTCATGTTGACGAACGGCAGGACGGCAATCGACATCTCGGGAATGTCTGTATCGGTCACTTCGTCTTCGAGAGCAACCGCAGAATCGTCGCCCGGCCCACCAACGACAAACTTGTCATAGGCGAAATAACCAAGGGCGATTACAAGAATGCCAATGATGACAAAATCGAGCTTGCGCCCGGTCACATGGGTGATTGACTGTGAGCGATCGACGTCTTTTTCCTTCTTCAGGCCTTCGGGTGTCAATTCAAATGCCCAGGCGAAAAGCAGCGCAAGCGGAAAGCCGAGTCCAACGACCAATAGAATGGCCTGAAAAACCCACTCCGGAGCTTCGATGTTATTGAGTACGACATCGGCTACCTGAAGCAATAGCCATGCAGCAACGATGTAAGCGAGCCCAACGCGGATGACGTTGCGTCGCCTCAGCTCGGTAAAGAGACTGCTCATGTTTCTGATTCCGTTGCCACCGCTTTAGATCGTCTCGGCAGGAACGTCGCAGCGGAACGGGATGTCGAGCAGCAGTGGTCGCTTGATGCCCTGCTGCTCCAGCACTTCCATCAGCCGTCGATGCGGTGTTGGGTCGAAGTACGGATATGCAAGGTAACTTGACAACGCAAAGAGCTGATTCGCTCGATCATACGGCGCAATTACCGCGCTGGCATGCGCTCGCTGCCCAAGGATATGGTGAGAAATCCAAAGAACCGCCTCACCCTCGGTATATTTGTCCAAGAACTCCTGATGAATTTTCACAGCCTGTTCCGCATTTCCATCTGCACAGGCCTGGCGCATAGTTGCGAGCTTCTTGTTGAACCAGGGCAACTGACTTGCATTCAAGAACGGGAGCAATTTACGGGCTTCATCATTGGCGCCATCCCACAAGAAGGCACGATGCACCTGGTATACGAAATTAGCGTTGTCTCCATAATGCTTGAGTGCTTGTCGCGCAATTGTAGAAGCGCCGGCCGCATCGTTCGAGAACACGAGGTTTATTACGGCAGCTTGTAGTGCTTCGACATCGTCGCCGCCAATATTTGCGAGTTGACGAGCAACTTCCTGTGCGTCTTCCCACCTGGCAAGAAGCAAAAGAGTATATAAACGCGACTGCATCGCCTCCCGGTCGTTTGGGCGTTCTGCAAGATAGTCGCTTATCAGCCGCAGGCTCTCCAGGAACCGAAGTTCGACGGTTGCTTCATCGGCACGATACCTGGTTCGTCGGACGACATCTTTCTCGGACTCAATGGCCTTGTTAACGGCGATTTTGTACTTTTCCTTCCTTTCTTCTGCCGTATCGCTGGTTAATTCCGAGCCGATGTTGGTAACCACCATCTGGTTTTGCCAGAACAAGGCCAATTCCCAATGCGCGGCCGCAAACTCAGGATCCAGCTCCTGAGCGCGTTCAAGAGCTGCTCTGGACTTCAACGACAACAATTCATCTCCTGATTGCGACGATCGAGCCAGGTATGCCAGCGCTTCCAGATAAGCCTCGTACGCGGGCACAGACGAGGTACCTGCGGAAACCATTTGCTGTAGCGCTTCGGGATCCATCGCCGTCTCAAGTGCGTTCGCAATCGCTATTGCCACGTCTTCCTGGATGGCGATAACGTCGTCGGAACTTCGATCATAAGTCTCAGACCAGAGATGAAATCCATCATTGGCACGAATCAACTGCGCTGTTACACGCAGCCTGTCTCCACCACGCCTCACCGAACCTTCAAGTACATGAGCTACGCCGAGTGTTTTTGCTATTTCCTGGATCGGGGCTTTGGAGCCTTTGAAGTTGAACGACGAGGTACGTGCGGCGACGAGCAGATCCGGCGCGCGCGCCAGCGCATTCAGAATTTCTTCGGTCAGGCCATCGGCAAACCACTCCTGATCCTGGTCCGAGGACATGTTGATGAAGGGCAGTACCGCGATCGAGCGTTTGATCAGAGATGCAGGCCCGGTCGCAGGTGAGTTTACTGCTGCCGTTTCACCGGATGGTGCCACATAGCTCTGACGCTCCCAGAGAAAATAGCCGAGTGCGACAACCAGCATGCCGATAATGACGAAATCTAGTTTGCGGCCGGTGGCAGGAGTGATGGACTGTGAGCGATCGACTTCCTTTTCTTTTTTCAGTCCGTCGGGCGTCATTTCGTAGGCCCAGGCGAAAAGCAGGGCAATCGGAAAGCCTATTGCCAGTACGAGCATGATGCTCTGAAAAACCCAGTCCGGCGCTTCGATGTTATTGAGGACGACATCTGACAGCTGCAGAAGCAGCCAGGCCGTGACAATATAGGCCAACGCAACGCGAATGACGTTGCGCCGTTTTAGTTCGCTGAAGATATTCCCCATACTCTTATAATTCTTCCCGCCAGCGTGCAAACGATAGCACCAAACGGCTAAAAATGTCCTGCGGAATCATGTCCAACGGCCTGAAAATGCTGAAACTAGAGTAATATGGGCCACAGGAATCGGAGTTAGAAAGATGAAAAAATTAGTCCCGATTATGTCACTCCTATGTGCTCTCGCAGCGATGATTGCGAATGCTGAAGAGACGAGCAAACCGGCCGAGATCAAGAGGATACCGGCGCATAATCCGGAATGGACAAATTCCAAAGGTAGTGACCCGGGGACGACGGAAAGTGTGGTTCCTGAACTGCAGGGAATTGTCGTGCTATGCGCCACCGAACCGCAATCCGCCGGGTTCAAGAAGCAGTGGGCGGCCTATGTGCGCGGCAACTACAAGTCGGGCATGAAAATCGACGCCGTCATCGAAGATGTTCTTCGCAGAGCTGACGCGTATCGAAACAGACAGCACAGCAGCTCACAACCGGCGACGACAAGAGCTGCTCAGTCAAACGACGCGACCCGGAAAATGATGCACGATACCGCGATGACCACCATCAAAAGTCTGAAGCGCTAGGCGGCAATTTCAACTCTCTGCATTGGTTGCATTTGACATCGCGGGACAATAAGAGTGAGCGCTTTAAAGAACCTGATTCTTGAAATGCGCCGGCGCCGTGTTTTTCGCACAGTCGGCCTGTATATCGTTGGCGCCTGGGTGTTACTGCAGGTGGCCGATCTTGCTTTTCAGTCTCTCAATATCCCTGATACTGCTCTCGTTTGGGTTTGGCTTGCTGCGCTAATCGGCTTTCCTTTGGCGCTGATCTTCGCCTGGCGATATGACATCACTGTGGATGGAATCCGCCGTACGCCGCCACCACAATCGGGACAAACGGAGGAACTGTCTTTACGCCGAAATGACTACCTGATTCTGGCAGCGCTTGCAGTAATTGCCGTCGCCGCCGGCTTCAGGCTGATTGTTGAAATCGGCGAGGCGGAGCGCAGCCGGGCAAGCGCCACGACGGCTACCGCCGTGCCTGCAAACTCCATCGCAGTTCTGCCGCTCGATAACCTGTCCGGAGATCCGGAACAGGAGTTTTTTGTGTCGGGCATGTATGAAGCGCTGATCGCGGACCTTACCCGCATAAGCGGACTGAAAGTTATCTCCCGTACATCTACAGAGCAATATCGTGACAGCATAAAGCCGTTACCGGAGATCGGCATGGAGCTCGGCGTAGCAAATCTGATCGAAGGATCAGTGTTCCGCGACGGAGACCAGGTCCGAATTACGGTACAGCTAATAGATGCCGCGACCGACGAACACCTCTGGGCCGAAAGCTATGAAAGGAAACTGATTAACGTCTTGAGCTTACAAAACAATGTCGCCAGGGCGATCGCCGGGCAGGTCAAAGTGACGCTTACGCCATACGAAGACACTTTGTTGGCGTCAAGCGTGCAAGTCGATCCGGAGGCCTACGAGTTGTATCTGAGGGGAAGATTTCACTGGTACAGGTTTACGGAAACCGATCTGCAGCTGGCGCTGGAGTACTTTCAAATGGCGATTGATAAAGACCCGAACTATGCGCTCGCATATGTCGGATTCGCGGATGCGCTTGCAACGCCTGCCCACATTGGCCTGATGCCGACTACGAAAGTCTATCCGGCGGCGAAGCAGTCTCTCCAACGAGCACTGGAGTTGGATAAAGACCTTGCTGAAGCTCACGATCTTCGTGCGCGGATCGACTTTGCCTACGACTGGGACTGGGATGCTGCCGAGCGGGGTTTTCGACGAGCTATCAGCCTGAATCCCGGACATCCCGACGCACACATCGTCTATTCACAGTTTTTGGCCGTCACCAATCGCTGGCAAGAGTCCCTGAAAGAGGTCAAAACGGGACTCGGGTCGGACCCACTAAACCCCTGGTATCGGCTGGAATTGGCTCAACGACTCTCCTGGTTCGGCCGGCACGATGAGGCAAGACAGAGAATCAGCGTCTTGATGGAGAGCCAGCCCGACTGGTGGGCGCCATACAAAGTTCTTTGGTTTATCGCACACGATCAGGGTCATTATGAGGAAGCGATCACTGCGGCAAGTAAGTACTTCATGTTGCGGGGTGAGATGGCGATAGCGGAGGTTCTGGACGCTGGTCTCCCGGATATTGAGTACCAGGAGCTTATGCGACGCGCCGCTGATCATTTTGAAACGGATTCGATACGGCCTTATGTAAGCCATATAGAGCATGCCCAGATGCGCATGCACTCAGGTGAGCTGGACAAAGCACTGGATCACCTCGAACAAGCGTATCAGGAGCACGAAAGTCATCTGGTCTATACAATTGCAGAACCGTTGTTTCGGCCGATCTGGACAAGTGAACGCTACAAGGAATTACTGAACAATATTAACTATAAGTAATTAGATCAGGGACGTTATGAACCGCTTTTCAATTCAGTCGCCATATATCGTGTTTGTATTTGCGATATTTTTTGCCTCGCCACCCATATTGGCACAAACAGATGATGCGATATCTGCGCCATTGATACTGGGCGTACTCGACTTTCCGAACTCGGGGGCGGAAGCGGCACAGGAGCCCTTCGAACGAGGCGTCATGCTGTTACACAGCTTCGAGTTCGAGGATTCGCGAGTTGCGTTTCTCGAAGCTCAGGAGATCGACCCGGGGTTTGCGATGGCGATCTGGGGCGAGGCCATGACGCTGAACCATCCGCTGTGGAAGCAACAGGATAGGGACACGGCACTAGAGATACTGACAAGGTTGCCGCCAAGGGATGAGCGCAATACGACGGAAAGAGAGGAACGCTTTATTAGCGCTATCGAGGTTCTTTATGGTGAGGGCGCAAAGAATGCCCGCGACGTCGCCTACAGGGATGCAATGCGACAGATGCACGAAGACTATCCGGACGATCTCGAGGCGGCCGCATTTTATGCGCTCTCGATTCTCGGTTCGGTTTATGAGCGCGACTTTCGGACTTACATGCTTGCCGCATCCATCGCGGAGGAAGTGTTCGCCAAACAGCCGAAGCATCCCGGTGCCGCGCACTACCTGATTCACAGTTACGACGACCAGATTCATGCGCCACTTGGTCTGCGCGCAGCACGGGCCTATTCGAAGATCGCTCCGGCAGCCGCACATGCCCAGCATATGGTGTCGCATATCTATACCTCTCTCGGCATGTGGGACGACGTCATTTATGCGAACAGGACCGCCGTGCAGGTATCCGAAGACAGCATGCGAAGAATGGGCAGGCCGGTCGCCTTGCGGAACAAGCACTCGCTGCACTGGCTGGAATACGCGCTTTTGCAACAGGGCCGGCTCAGCGAGGCCCGTGACACGTTGGTAGTCATGAAGGAAGATGTGGCCACCTTTCCGAGCATGCAGCAACAACGGCACAGCGCCATGATGCGGGCGTCATATGCCGTACAGGATCCGCAGGGGGAAATCATTCTTGGGGTTGCCGACCACAGCGAGTTGCCGCTCGAGTGGCGTGCGGTCGATATATTCGCATCAGCGTTCATGATGATCGCCAATGGCGACCTCGACGAAGCACAAGGTGAACTGAACGCTCTTCAGAAACAGATCGACGGAGCAAAAGTACTGACAGTCGAAGAAGGCTTGCACGAAGACGATAGCGCGACGTCGGAAGACGGCTACAAGATAGCGACGATCATTGCTAGAGAGCTCGAGTCCCTGCTGCTGTTTCACGTCGGAGACGTAGATAGCGCGATCAATATTCTGGCAGCAGCTGTTGCCGACGAGAACACGCGCCCGCTAACATACGGGCCGCCGCATGTGCCAAAGCCGTCGAGCGAACTGATGGGCGAGATGTTGCTGACGCTGGAGCGGCCCGAAGATGCAATTCCGAATTTCGAGCAATCGCTCGCTCGCAATACGAGTAAGACTTTGTCGCTGCTTGGGCTCGCGCGGGCGCAGGAAGCCGCTGGCGATCCGGTTGCTTCAGAGACCTGGAAGAAAATAGAGGCAAACTGGCAAGGCGACACCGCTACATTACGAGCAATGCAGTACTCGTGGCTGCCGACAGTCAAGGCAGCTGCAGCGAAGTAGCTGGTGTCGGCGGAACTTAGTTGGTGACAGGCAGGAAGCTGTAGTTCTTTTCGAGCTCGAGCATACGACTCACAAAATCATCCGGGTGATCGATCTTCACGTCGACGATCTCACCGCCTTCCTCGATGGCCAAGACTCGTGGCTCGATGAAGCCTTTGTACGGAGCGACATTCAGAGGCTCGACGCGTGCCAGGACCTCTTCGTGAATATCCTGGTCAACCTTGACGCCGTAAGTCTCGATTAGTGCTTTGCCGGCCTCGAAGTCTCCTTCGGACTTGATGCGCTGAATCTCTTTCAACAATTCACCAAGCAGGCCGCGTAAAGCTTTGTAGTCGCGAATGACAAAGTAGGTCTTGCCGTCATCGACGACTTTCTCGATGATGTTGCTTTCGCGTCCTTTCTCATAAGCCCAGCCCGCGATGAGCTGCCGATTACGCATGTGTGCCTCTTCGATATCATCGCCCGGTTTGACGCGTCGTAACTGAGTGAGCAGACCGTTTCGAATTGCTTCATCGAAAGTAACCATTCCGACATCGACCGATGGCATTAGCCCCAGCTCGACGAGCTTCGGATCCATCGCGTAATAAAGAGAGACCAGATCCGCGCGTGCTTCTTCGAGTGCCGACGCGTAACTCTTGAGCGTTTCTTTCGGTGTACCGACCCCCGGGTTGATCTGACCCGATGCGTGCCCGATTACCTCGTGCATGTCGACGTCGAGCAATGATGCGAGAGCGCCGTACTTGGCATTACGGTCTTTCTCCTCTTCGCTGTGGGTGAACTCATCGCTCAAACCGCTGGCTTTGGCAGATATTTCGAATGCCTCCATGATATTGCCGAGCGTTACGGACTTGGAGCCGTGGTCCTTTCTTATCCAGTTGGCGTTGGGCAAATTGATGCCGATCAGGGATGTATGTGCCGCGTCGCCGCCTTCCATGATGACAGTGATCACCTTGGCCGAAATCCCGACAACGCTCTCCTTCTTATGTTCGTGAGAAATCGTAGAGTTATCTTCGAACCATTGCGCGTTATTGCCAATTGTCGAGATGCGATGAGTTGCGACGAGGTCACGCAGGGAAACAACCGATTCCCAGGACCCGCGATAACCGATGGGATCACCGTAGACTTCGGTGAAGCCATTGACCGCATCGAGGCGGGAGTCTGCATCAGCCACCCAGGCTATGTTGTAGTCATCGTAGTCCTTGAGATCACCAGTCTTGTAAAACTTGATCAGCTTGTCGATCCAGTCTTTCTGTACATCGTTTTCGGCGACGGTTGAGGCTTTCTCCAGCCAGAACACAATCTGCTCGATCGCCGGACCGTACATGCCATCGATCCTCCATACTCTTTCTACGATCTCACCGTCTTCCTTGACGAGTTGGGAGTTCAGGCCCCATGACACGGGCCGGTCCGGGTCCTCACTGACCTTGGCAGCGTAATACGCAGCGACCTCGTCGGCCGTTACGTCGCGGTAATAATTGGTTGCAGAATTGACGACCTGGTCCACGTCAGGATCGAGAGTAACTTTCTTCGGTGCCGTGTCCGGGTCGAAGATCGGAGCCTGTAACATCGCCAGCAGTTCTTCCACGGTTTGCCGTTCATCCAGCGGCAACTTCGAGGGATCACTCTTTGCGACCATCGCGGCAAGTTCATCTGCGGTGAAGTCCGGCAGCATCTTGTCCATTGAATAGTGATGGTGAATACCATGCGCATACCAGACGCGCTTTGCGTATTCGAGTAGCTTGGCAAAACTCTCACTATCGCGATCGCCACTGTAGGAAGTAACGACGGCAGTCAACAACTTGCGAATGCGCAGATTGTGCTCGTAGTTCTGGTCATAGATGATGTCGCGCCCGGCCAGTGCGGCCTGCGAAAGGTAATAGGCCAGCTTCTTCTCCTGCAGGGAGAGCTCATCGAAGCCCGGCACTTCGTAGCGCAGAACCTCGACGTCGGCAAAGCGATCTACATGGACGTCAAAATCCACATCCTGCGCGGCCTGATCATGTGCTTCTGTAGTATCTACAGGTGCCTCGGACTGACTGCAGGCCGCAAGCATGAATGCCACTGAAATGGCTGTGAATCTCTGCACGGGGTTCCCCTCTGGATTAGTTCGTATTCTGGCGCAAGGCCGAAAAAGGGTCATATTGTCCGTGAAAGGCTCCGCACTTCCAAGTCAGCTGAGCCACAGAACACGAAGTTATAATGATAGAACGCATCGGTCTTGGGCAAATATTGCCGGCCGAACATCGGCATCAGTAGCATGTGCCGATGCCAAAAATCCATGTCATCCATGAAAACGACGAGTGGACCGCACCACTGAAACGGGAGCTTCGGGCGCTGGGCCTTCCGTTCGAGGAATGGTACCTGGACGAGGGTCACCTGGACCTGTCGGTTCCTCCGCCTCCGGGTATTTTCTACAATCGCATGAGTGCGTCCTCGCATACCCGAGACCACCGCTATGCTGCCGAGTACACGGCGGCGGTGCTTTCATGGCTGGAGAGCCATGGCCGTCGGGTGATTAACCCGGGCCGTGCGCTACAGCTCGAAGTCAGCAAGGTTGCCCAGTACACGGCGCTGAATGCACATGGCATAAGAACACCGCGGACGATCGCCGCAATCGGCAGAGACGAGATTCTTGCGGCCGCGAAAAGCTTCGATGCACCCTTCATCACCAAGCACAACCGCGGCGGCAAAGGGCTCGGCGTCAGGCTTTTCCGGAATTCGATCGCGCTACGTGAATATGTGGATGGACCCGAGTTCGAGGCGCCGGTCGACGGCATCACACTCGTACAGCAATACATCGAGTCGCCGGAACCTTACATCACCCGTTGTGAATTTATCGGTGGCGATTTTCTGTACGCTGTTCGTGCGGATACTTCTGACGGCTTTCTGTTGTGCCCGGCCGATGAATGTCAGACCGATGATGCATTCTGTCCGGCTGCATCAACATCAAAGTTCCGGATCGTAAAAAACTTCGATCATGAGATTCTCGAAAGCTACAAATCCTTCCTGGAAGAAAACAACATTCATATCGCAGGTATCGAATTCATCCTCGACAAAACCGGCGGCATGTATACATACGACATCAACACGAACACCAACTACAATCCGAACGCCGAAGCCGAGGCAGGTATATCCGGCATGCAAAGAATTGCCCAATACCTCGGCGACGAGCTCGCTGAAATCTCAAGCCCGGGGCTCAGCCCGGCGAAAATCGCCGCAAGATAGAATCCGCCCGTCAAAACACACAGCAAAACAGTCCTGCGGCGTGCAGAATAGGGGCATGAGGGTAATACTGATTTTGACGATAGCGACTCTGATCTGGTCTGCGCCGTCAATCGCTACAGACCAGGGCGAAGTCGCGCCTGCATGGCAGGCGGAAAATCTGAAGGGTGAAGCGGTGACGTTCCCGGAACTGGCCGGCGGGAGACCGGCAGTCATGATTTTCTGGGCGACCTGGTGTCCCTATTGCAGGGCATTCATGCCGTATCTGAAAAAAATCCACGAAGACTACGGATCCGATCGACTCGTCATCGTAGCCGTGAACGCCAAGGACAAGGACGGCGACAAACAGGCGTACGTAGATGCGCTGGGATTTCCGGTCGTGGCAATTCCCGAAGGCGATGAAATCGCTGCGACCTACGGCGTCAGGTTTATTCCGGGACTGATGGTCGTGGATGGTGGCGGTACGGTATCCTATCGTCGGCGCTCGACGGAGTTACCGCCGGGAAAGACAATCGCAGAGCTCTGGTCGGAACAGGTACGGGCAGCGCTCGATCAGGCACTTGAATAGCGGCACCAGCAAACATCATGAACGAACCCTGGGGACCACATGACATAGGCGGCCAGATGGCCGGTCCGATCGATCTGAGCGAGCATGAAAATGCTCACTGGGAATGGCAGATCGATGCCATGGTGCGCCTGGCCCTCGCTAAAGGCCTGATCAGCGACTTTGCCGAACTGCGCGACGGTATTGAGCAGCTCTCACCGGAAGACTATAAGCAATTGAGCTACTACGAGCGCTGGGCGAAATCGCTGGCCTATACACTCGTATCCAAAGGCGCAATCACCGAAGAACGACTTGGTCAAAAAGTCGCGGCAATTCGCGCACGCCAGGAAGCGGAGGGCCTTCGATGAGCGAGCCGCGTTTTGTGAAAGGCCAACGCGTCCGTATCGCCGACCGCACACCGCCGGTGCATCACCGGGTCCCGTCCTATGCGAAAGGGCAGGTTGGCATCATCGAGCGTGTCTGTGGCATGCATCCGGAGCCGGAACGATGCATACGCGGAGATGGTAAGCCATTCCAGCGGATATACCGGGTACGCATTCCGCAAACTGATTTATGGCGATCCTATAAAGGTACCGAAGGCGACAAGCTCGAGATCGAGATCTTCGAGCACTGGCTGGAGCCGGCAGAATGAGTGACCACGACGACCACGATCATTCACGAACTTTTCAGCCCGATCACCCGGAGCCGACCAGTGACGCTGCCCTGGTAGGACTGGCCCTGAGAGAGATCCTGATCGAAGACGGGCATTACACCGCCGAGGAGGAGCAGGCTGTTATCGCCAGGATGCAGGGCGCCTCTCCCGAGAACGGCGGCAAAATAGTCGCCCGCGCCTGGACCGACCCCGAATACAGACAACGGTTACTGGAAAACGGCGCCGAGTCGATCAGGGAACTCGGCTTCGAGCTCGAGCCTTACGAGTTCACGGTCATGGAGAATACGGATGACGTACACAATGTCATCGTCTGTACGCTTTGCTCCTGTTATCCACGCGCGCTTCTCGGCATGTCACCTGCCTGGTACAAATCGAATAGCTATCGATCCCGCGTGGTGCGAGAACCGCGAACCGTTCTTTCCGAATTTGGCGTGAATCTCACAGACGATGTCGATGTGCGCGTGCACGATTCCACGGCAGAGTTACGTTACATGGTGTTGCCGCAACGCCCCGAGGGAACGGATGCCTGGTCGGAAGAAAACCTTGCTGCGCTGATTACCCGAGACTCACTGATTGGCACGCAGCGGGATCTGGTTCCCGGATAAGTCGATCACCGGTTCTTCCGGATACAGGAAAGCGCATGGCACCCAGCCCTGCCGGACCGGTACGTCCGGCGCGTGCGTTAGATTCAGTGACAGTAGTTCGGGCAACAGGTGCGTATGAGGACCCTCGGGCGTCTTGTCGTCGGTGTGTTCGCCTCCGATCGGCTGATAAACCTCGATACGCCCAAGGCGAGTGACAATGACTCTGTGCGGCTGTGCCTCGAGCAAGCGGCCAAAGACAGGCGACTCATGGGTGAATATGTCAGTTCCGCAATGTTCACGTAGAAAATCGATCAAGTCCTGATCTTCAGTTCGAATGCAGAAATCCAGTTGAAAGCAACCGCTACCGAGAGATGAAACTCCCAAATCGAATAGCACAACATCGCGATCTTTCTTATTAAGCGCCAGGGTGTCCAGTCCTACTTCAGTCAGGACCTCATTACCCGACATTCTCGATGCTTTTTCCGGCAGACACAGTGCAATATGTTGCCGGATACCGCCGTGTCCACCCGTATTCTCATACGCGCACAGGCCCATATCTTCGCGAAGCTCGAATCGAATGCCACCACGCGGAGTCAAACGAATCAACTTATCAGAAGTGCCCGAATCCATTGCCTCACCGGAGTCCTGAAAGAACTCTGCCACGGCGCCATAGCTACCCATACTCCAGGACGTATGTGAATCTCTGAGCTGTTCGGCGAGTAAATCGTTTGTAACGGCCACAACAGAACTCACAACGTGTTTGACTGCTGTTCGCGAATCTCCGCGATTCTCTGTTGAACCCGGGTGAAGACCTCGTCTCGGAGATGTAAAAGCTTGAATATTTCGACGATGGTGAAGAAGGGGGCAGCAAGATTAGCCTGGACTGGATGTTTAACCAGGACGGGCATGGATTTCTCGATTGCATGTCCGACGAACTGCGCCGCATAACCTCCGAAGAATGCTGCCCCGGCAATAATCCATGCGGTCGATGACGGATAGCCTCCCAGTTTTGCAGCCAGAGTTGCGATTGCTGCTGCCATGACGAGAAACACCATAGCGAAAATCCAGTCGAGTGTCAGGTAGAAGATGAACATGGCGATCAATGTGATCTGTGCCAGGTTCAGCTTGATATTGATGACTTCGATGCTGAGCCAGGTCATCGGAATAAAGACGCCCAGCATGATGATCGGGATACCGACGAGGTGAACAGCAATGTTGATTGGATGCTGATGGGCAGCGGCATAGCCGGTCAGCATATCCATTAACCTGGAGTCAGCGCTCATCGAAAAACCTGCGTAGTCCGGAATCATCCCGAGATCCATTAATTTACCACGGGAAATGAGGCAATATTGGATCATGTCTTTGGAAGAGTCTGAGCAACACAGTCGCCTCTGGCATGGCAAGCTGAACCTGACGGTTCTCGTCTTGCTGGCCTTGGGGGTGACCATCGCATTCCCGGAGCTCGGAGTCCTTGGTGCATTTGTCATAGCGATCGTCGTACCTCTGATTGCGCGCAAAGCTGGCAGCTATCGGGACATGGGATTCCGGGCGCCGGATTCCTGGTCCAAAATGCTTGGAACTACACTTGTATACGGCCTCGTCATCCAGTTGATCTTCATGGTCATCATCGAACCCGCGTTGTTGCGCCTGACAGAACAAGCCGTGGACATCAGTGTGTTTGATGGCGTCCGCGGCAATTTCGTGAATTTCCTTCTGATGCTGGCGCTCGGCTGGGTCGTTGGTGGATTTCTCGAGGAAATGACCTTCCGTGGCTTCATTGTGGGTCGGGTGCGATGGTTGCTTGGCTCCGGTATTGCGGCTACCTGGCTTGCCGTGCTGGCGGCTGCCGTAGCATTCGGAATAGCTCATTCGTATCAGGGGCCGACGGGTATGATTGCGACGGGAATGATCGGGTTTATCCAGGGAGCGGTTTATATCCGGCACAGGTTCAATTTGTGGTATGCGATATTCACGCACGGGTTTATCGACACCGTGGGCATCGTTGCCTTGTATATGGATGTCGATCGTGAAATGGGTGCCTGGCTATTCTGAATGGACAGCATGCACTTCCAGGGAGTCTCGATGATGAATTTACGTCTTGCCCGATGGGTATCGCTTCTCGCACTTTGTGTTACTGGCGTAAGCGCCCAGAGTCAGCAGGTAGTCGCTGAATTCTCGGGTAGCAACAATACAACGACGCGGGAGTTCCAAGTGAGAGCGCCGTGGATCATGAACTGGCGGGTCACGGGCAATTACACGAGCTCGGTTGGCTTCGAGCTGATGTTGCTGGATGGCAAGACCCGCATGCATAAGGGAGTGATCCTGCGCCTGAGGCGAGTCGGAAACGGCGTCAAGTTGTTCAATGAAAGCGGGACTTTTCGTTTCAGAGTCAGTTCAGGGCTTGCGAACTGGCACCTGAAAGTGGAGGAAATCTCGGAGGAAGAGGCGAAGCTCTACACACCCAGGAAAGGCAATTGACGTGAGTAGCTTGCGTTTATTGGCCTCAGTACTTTGTCTGCAGTTTCTTGTCGGTGGCTGTTCCGACAAGGTCGATCAAAGCCAATCGGATGCTGCGGCGAGTTTTCAGAAGGAGCTTCAGTTGCAGCTGATCAATGCCAGGGCCGGAGACGTCATAACGATTCCGGCTGGCGTGCACGAGATCAATCGCAGCCTGTCGCTCAACGTCTCCGGTGTCACCATTCGCGGGGAGGGTATGGACAAAAGCGTACTCTCCTTTAAGAAACAGGTGCAGGGTGCGGAAGGTCTGCTTGTTAATGCAAGCGACTTCACGATCGAAGATCTGGGAATCGAGGATACGGCTGGCGACGGACTCAAGGTTAACGACGGCAAAAATGTCGTGATTCGGCGCGTGCGGACTGAATGGACGAATGGCCCGGACGAAAATAATGGCGCCTACGGCATATATCCGGTGCAGGTCGAAAACGTGCTGCTCGAGGAATGCGTCGCTATCGCGGCTTCTGATGCAGGCATATACGTCGGGCAATCGCGGAACGTGATCGTGCGAAACAACAGGGCCGAGCACAACGTCGCCGGGTTCGAGATCGAGAATACGGTTGGCGCAGACGTATACGGCAATACCGCGACGAACAACACGGGTGGTATTCTGGTATTCAACATGCCGGACCTGCCACAGGAAGGGCACAGTACCCGCGTTTTCCGAAATCAGGTCACATCGAATAACACGGAGAACTTCGGCGCCGAAGGAACACCTGTTGCCAGCGTGCCAGCCGGTTCCGGGATCGTTATCAATTCGAATGACAAGGTAGAGATATTCGATAACGATATTGCTGATAACGATACTGCGAACATTATTATTTCGAGTTTCTACTCGACGGGGTTCCAGGGTACTCGTGACGTTGCCGAGCACTATGATCCGTATCCAGAGACTATTTACATCTACGGCAATCGCTTCTCGGGTGGCGGAAAGTCGCCGGACGGTATAGAGCTCAAAGCGCTGAAAGTCGCATTGTTTGGATTGACCGGTAGCTTTCCCGACGTGCTCTGGGACGGCTTCGTCAACAGCGATAAGACCGATGCCAACGGCTACCTGAAGCCCGACTACGCAATCTGCGTCGACAATGGTGATGCAGGAGTGCTGAACGCCGATCTTGGCAATGACAGCGACAACATTACGACGGACGTAACACAGCATCAGTGTCAGCATGAAAAATTACCTTCAGTCGAATTGACGACGATCTGAACCAGGACATCCGATGAAAATCAGGGATGTATTTCTCTTAGCGTCTTTCTGGCTGGCGGGTGGATGTGTACCGGACACGGGATCGGTTGCATTTTTCGAGGCTGACGAAGTTCCCCGGAACTTAAGTGAGTGGCGTCTGCTGGTTGCCGATCGCGGAGAGCTGCGACTGAATGATCGCGTGGTACCTTACGCGCTCAACACGCCGCTTTTTTCTGACTATGCACTGAAACTCCGAACAGTCTGGATGCCGCTGGGGGCGACCGCAAGGTATCGCACTGATCGAGAACTCGATTTTCCTGTCGGCACTATCATCAGCAAGACCTTTCACTATCAGTATGCCGAACAGGATGGCGGGGAGACTGTCCGGGTCATCAAAGCGGACCGCGAAGCGAGACTGAATGAGCAAGGCGCGCTGAGCCTGAAAGATTATTTCCTGATTGAGACTCGATTATTCGTCAGATACGAGGAGGGCTGGAAAGCGTTTCCCTATGTCTGGAATGCAGAACAGACCGAGGCATTCCTGGAACCTGCGGGAGAGTTACTGAAACTGGAACTGGTACCCGAAACAGGCGAAAGTGAGCCAGTTGCCTATGTCGTTCCGGACAGCAATCAATGTGCAGCGTGTCATACACCGGATCATGCCTCGAAGGAGCTTCGGCCTCTTGGGCCAAAGGCACGGCAACTCAACAGGGATTACTCTTATATAAGTGGTGACGAAAACCAGCTGGCTTACTGGACCAGGAACGGAATGCTTTCGGGCATTGAGGATGCTGAGCTGTCGCACGCACCCAGGATCGCAAATTGGTCGAACCCGGGCGATGCAACGCTAGCAGCGCGTGCCCGGGCCTATCTCGATGCAAACTGTGGCCACTGCCACAATCCAAATGGTGCCGCAAACACCTCCGCACTCAATCTGAATATCGAAGCCAGCCTTGATCGCCATTTTGGAGTTTGCAAACCGCCGGTTGCAGTCGGGCGCGGAAGCGGCAATCGGCCTTTCGACATCTATCCGGGGAGGGCAGAAGAGTCGATTCTGCTATTTCGGATGGAAGATGCTGATCCTGCGATCGCGATGCCGGAGCTCGGCAGGGCATCGAATCACATCGAAGGGATCACAGCGATACGCGACTGGATCGATAGCCTGAGCGGTGAATGTTAGGTGTCAGTGAACCGGAAACTGCAGCTTCAACTTGTTCATCGGCTTTGTTCCTTGGGATGTGCGGGCGCAGAAAACCATGCGCCGCTGGACAATGCGCGCAGAACGTCGCGCCGGGAAATCAGGCCGATCAGCTTGCCATCTTCCACCACCGGAAAACGCCGGAACGGGGCCCGCGTAAATGTCTCTGCCAGGTCCATCATGCTGACATCGGCATCGATCGTCTCGATGTTTGTCGTCATGAAGTCTTGCACCAGGCCGCCTGCCTCATCGAAGTAACCGGACTGCAGTGCGACATCGATGCAGTCACGTTCGGTCAGAATGCCCACCAGCACGCCGCTGTCATCGGTGACAAGCAGGCCCGAGATGTCCAGATCCACCAGCATCTTCACGGCGCTCATGATCTCGGTATCGGGCGCCACGGTATGGAGATTGGTAGCCATGAAATCTCGGATACGCAGTGGCTGAATCATCGCGGGTGATTCCAGTTATTGTGCACCGTCGACGCGGCATCGTTATCTGACATCGATTGCGCGCACTTGCATTCGGCGCCGCAACCGCGCCGGAGTTCGTCGGTCCGGCCGAGCAACAGCTTCAGTGCCATGGCCGTCATAGCCAGGGCGAAAAATGCGAATGTGATCAGAAACAGCATCAGGCACCGAAATCGTCGTAAAAAATCCTGTCGCGCTCCACGCCGATGTCCTCCAGCATGGCGGCCACTGCGCTGCTCATGAGCGGCGGGCCACACATATAATACTCGACCTCTTCGGGGACAGGGTGGTCCTTCAGGTACTGGTCATAGAGTACGGAGTGAATGAAGCCCGTTGGCCCGCTCCAGCTTGTTCCGGCTTCGGGTTCCGACAGCGCGACCCGCCATGTGAAGTTGTTGAAACGTGCAGAGAGCGCATCGAATTCCGCGCGATAGCAAATCTCGGTGGCGTTTCGTGCTCCGTACCACAAGCTCATCCTGCGTCGCGTCTGCTTCGCCAGAAGCTGATCGAGAACGATTGCCCGCAGCGGTGCGATTCCTGCGCCGCCCCCTATCAGTATCATCTCGGCGTCACCGTCCCGGGCATGAAACTCACCGAAAGGCCCGGATACCTTGACTTCGGCACCAGTTTTGAGGCCGAAAAGGTAGGAAGACACCCTCCCGGGCGGGGTGACGGCCGGTGAACCGTGCGGTGGTGTCGCGATTCTCACGACCAGCGTAACGATACCTTGTTCCCCGGGAGGATTTGCCATCGAGTAGGCCCGTATTTCGGTCGACTCGCGGATTGCCGCGAGATCGAGAAGGCCACGGCGCTTCCATTCCTCACGATAGGCCGCTTCGATCTCGAAGTCCGCGAATCGGGAGCGCCCGGGTGGCGCCTCGATTTGCACATAGTCACCAGCCTGGAATTCCATCGAGGCGCCTTCGGGCAGCGCCAGAATGAGTTCCTTCAGATAGGTGGCGACGTGGCGGGCCGTGCGTACCGTGCAAGTCCAGCGACGGGCGGCAAGCGCCGCATCCGGTACCCGGATCGACAGGTCGCTGCGAACAGTCACCATGCAGGCCAGGCGTTCGCCGGCCGCCGCATCGCGCTTCGAAATGTTTGCTGCCTCTGTCGCCAGGATCTGACCGCCACCCGACAGCACGGTCAGGCGGCATTGCCCGCAGGAGCCGCGGCCGCCGCAAGCCGACGGAAGCAGGACACCGTTTGCTGCCAGCGCCCACAACAGCTTGTCACCACGCGCGGCCGAAATCGTGCGGCGGTGGTTGATTGTTACATTGGCGTCGCCCGCGGGCAGGAGCTGCCGCCGCGCGACCAGTACCAGGCACGACAAAGCCAGCAAGATGCCGGTGGAGACGGAGACGGCGACGAGGATCTGCTGCATGGCCTTATAGCTCGATGCCGGACAGGCCGGCAAAGCCGAAAGCCAGCAAACCAGTAACGATGAAGGCAAGTCCGAGCCCCTGAAGGCCTTCAGGAATGTCGCTGTAACGCAGCCGCTCCCTGATAGCTGCGAAGACGACGATAGCAAGTGCCCACCCCGCGCCGACGCCGAAGCCGTAGGCAATGCTCTCGGTGAAGGTCAGATTGCGCTGCACCATCAAGAGCGATGCGCCAAGAATGGCGCAGTTGACGGTCAAAAGTGGCAGGTAAATGCCGAGCGCCTGATGCAGCCGCGGGAAGAACCGGTCCAGTGCCAGTTCCAGGATCTGCACGAGCGCTGCGATTACGCCGATGAAAATGATAAATCGCAGGAACGAGAGATCCATGTTCGGATACCCTGCCCACGATAACGCCCCGGGTGCGAGCAATAACTGGTAGATGAGGTTGTTCAACGGAACGGTAACGATTTGCACGGCCATCACCGCGATGCCGAGGCCGATTGCTGTCTCCACGCGCTTCGAGACAGCGATGTAAGTGCACATGCCGAGCAGGTAGACGAGCGCCAGATTCTCGATGAACATCGACCGCAGCACGATGTTGGCAAGCTGTTCCATCAGCCAATCTCCTGATAACTTACCGGGTCCGCCGAGCGCTCGGGTTCCTCGGCTTGCCGGGGTCGCCAGCTGCGGATGCCCCAGACAATGAGACCGAGAATAAAGAACGCGCTGGGTGCATAAAGCATAAGCGCATTTTTCGGATACGCATGCGGCAGGATCGCGCGATCGAGCAGCGTACCGGCACCGATGAGCTCCCGGATCGCTGCGATTGAAATCAGTATTACCGCGTAGCCCAGGCCATTGCCGAGCGCATCGGCCAGGCTGTCCGTCACCGGATTGTGCAGGGCGAAGGATTCCGCCCGGCCCAGTACGATGCAGTTGGTAATTATCAGGCCGACGAATACTGAAAGAATTTGCGAGGTGCCGGGGGCGTAGGCCTTCAAAACCTCGTCGACGACAATGACCGCGGAAGCAATCAGCGTGACCTCCAGAATCAGACGGATACTCCTTGGCATCAGCCCGCGGAGCAGGCTGACGGTTACGTTTGAGAAGATCAGCACGGCGATAACGGAGGCAGCCATGATCAAGGCAGGACGTAATGAATTCGACACGGCGAGGGCCGAGCAGAGACCCAGGATTTGCACCGTGACCGGATTGTCGTCGATCAAGGGCTTCAATATGCGGTTCCTGTAATTGCCCATCACAGTTCCTCCCGCCCTCGCAGCCGATCCAGAAACAGACGATAGCCGTCGTCTCCGAACCAGTAGCGAACCAGGTCGCCAGTAGCACTGCTGGTAACAGAGGCACCTGAAATGAGATCGACTTCGTATGGGCCCTGTGCTCCCTTGACCACTCGTAAACGCGCCTCGCCGCTTTCGTCATAAATCCGTTTGCCGCGCCAGTTCGCGAGCCACGCCGGGTCCTGGATTCGGTCGCCGATGCCTGGCGTCTCACCGTGGCGGAAAAACGCAATGTCCACGACAGTCGTGAGATCCGCGTCCAGCGCCACATAGCCATAGATGGCCGACCACATGCCGCGACCGTGCACCGGCAGCACCATGCGTTCGAGTACTTTGTCCTTCCTGACAAGGTAGACCGGGGCGAGAGTCGGGCGGTGCACGGGTGAGGCGGGATCGACCTCGGTCTTCCAGTGATCGAAGCTGCGAGCGTCCACGTTTGTCGCATAGTTCCCCGTTGCTGTGTCGACCACGTGCGCCTCGAGATCGATAAATCGAGCAACGATCTCGCGATCAGCAACGTCGCCGGTTGGGAGCCGACCCGCGACGGCGAGGATGGCCCGGTTGCGCTCGAGCCTGGCGTAGCCTTGCTGAATCGGTCGAAGGATATACACCGCGCTCGACACCATGGCGGAACAGGCGAGTGCGACGATCGCCGCGACGGCAAGAGTCCGCGGTACCGTGTTTACATTCACGTCTCGATCTCCAGCTGACCCCCGAAGAGCAGGTGCTGCGCACGCAGTACGGCAAAATCGATAAGCGGCACGAACAGGCCCGCCAGCAGCACTGCGAACAACGTTCCTTCGGGATGCGTGGGATCGGCCTCCCGCATCAAGATCACCAGCACGCCGAAAAAAATGCCGTGCAGCCAGCGACCGCCGCGGGTCAGCGGCAGCGTTGTAGGATCGGTCAGCGTGAATGCCCAGCAAAAAGCGAAACTGCCGAGGGCAAAATGCCAATGCGCGGCAAAAGTTCCGCCGAGGGCGCTGGCAATAGTGGCAGCAAGCAGCAGCCCGAAAAGGGCTCCCGCCAGCGTGCGCAGCGAAGCGACGCCGGCCACGGCAAGCCACAGGCCGCCGCCCGCGCAGGCGAGTGCCGAACCGGTCCCGAGGAGTCCGAGTTCACGGTGGGCAAAGGTTTGCCACCAGCTCATGCCCTGATTCATAAGTTCTGCGGTGCCGAACTTGTCTGTCGTGTGCCAGATCGTCATGTCCGCAAAAAGTGTCGGGTAGGCGTAATGCAGGAACAGCGCGCCGAGAACGGCCGGGCTGGCGATGTAACGGCCTGTGCCACCAAAAATGTGCTTGCCGAGCACGACCCCGAATGTCATGCCGACAGCCGCCAACACAAGCGGCGTACCGGGTGGGAGCAATAGCACGAACAGCCAACTCGCCATGGGCCAGCCCGGATCGACAGGGCGTCGGCGCAGGGCGGCAAAGACGATCTCCCAGGTAATGCTTGTGAACGTTGCCACAAGGACCAGCGGTGCGACGATCATCAGGCCCAACAGCAGTGTGGCCAGTGCGCCATCGGGCGAGGTCGAAAATCCGGCTGCTTTCAGTGCAAACATGCGCCAGCCGGTATTCAGATCAGGCTGTGCAACAATCGCCGCCAGGTAGTCGGCCCCGGCGCTCAGCATTCCGATGATCGCCGCCGGCATCGAGGCAAGGACAAACAACGCGAGCAGGCGATCGGTGTTCACCGGATTGCGGATGTGCAGCGAGCCCGTGGTCTTTGTCACCGCCCGGCCGGTGAATCTTTCGACGATGCCGGCGGCGGCGCGCTGCCAGTGATTCTCCGGCCGGCCGATCATCCGAGTCGCTCGATCAATCGAAGGGTCTCACGCAAGGCAGCGGCGTAATCTCGCTTGGCCGGACAGACGTAGCCGCAAAGCGCCAGGTCTTCCTCGACCAATCCCAGGCAACCCAGGCGGGCTGCGCCCTCCGCATCACCGGTAAGCAGCGCGCGTAGCAGTGGCACCGGCGGTGTGCGGAACGGCCACACGCGTTCAAAAATCTCAAGCGGCAACATGCCGCTTGGGGAGCCGTTGAGTGCGGCGCTCGAAGTCACACCGACACGCGCACCCCGCAGCATGTTGCCGACGGCCGATGCCCAGGATCGCGAATGCGACTGCTCGCTCGAAGTATCGGGCAAATATGTCACCTGATTGTGATAGCGGCCGAGATAAAGAGCGGATCCGGTTCCCGACAACGGCGAACCTGAAATAACGCGGCACGGCTGCGTGGCCGATTCCTGTGACCAGCCCGCGAGTTCAGCTCCCAGGCGTGTTCGCACAAGGCGCGGATGCCTGGCAGCTGGCCCCGCGATGGCGACAATTCGTTCGGCAGAAATGCGCCCGGTGAGCAGCAGCTTGCCGATGGCGGTGACGTCCTGATAGCCGACATACCACAGATCCGGCTGCGCCTGGACGGGCAGACCCGAAGCGTGAATATGGGTGCCCGGCAGCCCGGCCGGGTGAGGCCCGCCGATTTCTATTCGCAGCAAGCGCTCGCCATCGGGCACCGGTATTGCTGCGCCCGGAGATGTGCATACATAGGTCCTGCCGGGCGTGAGTTTCGATACGGCATTTAGTCCGACCACGAATTCCTCGACGCACCCGCCTAGTACCAGCGCAGGGTCCGGCGCCAGCGGATTCGTATCTATGGCCGTTACGAACAGGGCTCGCGGCTCGACGTCAGGAGATGCGACGCGGTCGAACGGTCTTGCACGCAGCGCAGTCCAGGCGCCGGAGGCCAGCAAAATGTCGCGCACTGCCGCAGAAGAAAGACCTGTGATTGCCGCCGCCGTATAGTGGGGAAACGAGACGACGTCTTCGCCGTCGCGTTCAATGACAAGGTGGCGAATGCGGCGCCTGGCGCCGCGCTGGATATCCCGGACCACTCCCGAATCGAATGCGGTGAATGCGACCTCGGGATGCCTGCGGTCGACAAACAACTTCTGGCCGAGCGCAACCCGGTCTCCGACAGCAACGGCGAGCACGGGCCGCAGATCGCGATAGTCGTCCAGCACCAGCGCCGTGCGCTCCGGATCGACCATATCCTCGATGATCTGCTCGGGCTCCCCGCCGAGGCGCACATCCAGGCCGCGTTTCAGGTCAATGCGCATCTTGTTGCCGAGAAGTGTTGCCATGAAGTTCGAGCTTTGTAGCCCGGCCAGGGACAGATACCTGCAGGCTGCAGCAACTGATTCAAGAACAGAATTCTAATTGACCTTCTTCTGGTGCGAGACGTACGTTCGCAGGAACCAGCCGACAATCCCGCCGAGGAAAAACACAACAAAAAGCAACAACGCACGGGATATTTCGCCCCGCTAAATGAAAAATGCAATATCGACTGTCGCGGCATTCTGCACGGCGAAAAGGAACAAGAGCCCGATTAACGCCAGCGAGGCAATCAACCGTGGTCGCATGTCAGGTTCGCTCCCCTATCAATATTCCCTGGTGATATTCTTATCAACGTCACTCCGCGGGCGCAGTCACCCCTGCCCATTTTGTCCTATGTGCACAGGCAAATTACAAGCGCACGCGCTGCAGGTAAAGCCGTACATGTACGGATGCATGATCGATACAACGCAAGGCAATCTGCAAACTGTCGTATAGGGAACGGAATTCTGATTGCAGCAAGGCTATTGCAAAACGCATCGCGAACAGCGACATAGCAATCATCATGGGCGGGACTACTCTCGTCCTCGTGGCTGACGACCAGTGTATCGCCCGGGACCGAAATTCTGATCACGACTTTATAGCGACGACCCTTGTGGTGGTGTCGATGAGGTGCGTCAATCGTCACATGGCAGTCGGTGATTCGTTCGTAATATTGACTCAACGAATCGACATGGTTTTTTACATCAGCCTCGAGGGCAGGGGATCGGTCCATGTTGTGAAAGTGAATACTCGATGGAATGCTCATGATGCGAATTACCGGCTAACGGAAATATGAGTCAGCGCGGATAGGATTGAAATAACTTGGCGACGCCTTCCTTGATTACCGAGCTTGGGTCTTCACGGTCACTTTCGGTTATCGTTTTTTCAGCCCAACCGTGCCACACAGGTTTCTTTGACTTGCCATCAAAGATATCGACACCCAAAGTGCCTTCGGTGTACCTGTGTTCCGAGTATTCACGGACGTAATAATAACTACCGTGAACATGCCAGCCCCAACTTCCATGGTATCCAACAGGGTAAGAGGTGACCGAAATTTTCTCGCGTGTGCCCACCGTGAACGCAACGACGAAATCGGCGACTCTACGATCATCGACGAACGAGTAACCCTTTTCTTCTAGTTGAGCCTGGATCGCCTGTTGGATTTTGCTTTGCGTAAGCGGGCTAAGTCGAACTGTGGAGTCATCACTGATATACGGGGATTCATCAATCCAGGAAAATGTCTGGTAGGCACCAAAATTGGTGGTTTCATCGTAGTGAGAACCGGTGCTGATCGTCGAGCAGGCTGTGAGGAAAGCGCTTACTGCAGTGATCGTCATCATCATTGTCAGTATTTGCCGAATTCCGAAAATCGTCATATTGATAATCCCTCAGTCGAATCTGCCCCATCGATCACTCTCAATCAGGATATCGATGAATGCTATTCGTAGTAATGGACAGTCCGTTGTGATGACTACATACCGTGGACACAAGGTGGCTGGCGGAGTTGTGGGTACTACGCATAGGTGCAGGATTGCCGCGCAAGGATAATGCTATTGTCTATCGAGCTATATTGAGCGCCCGGCCGAACGACGCCAGGGTGAAGGAAAAAGCGGTGCGGTATGGGAGCAGCGGCGGCTGGTCAGTCGTATGGAATATCAGGACTATTACAAAACAATGGGCGTGAGCCGGGACGCAACGGCGCAGGATATAAAGCGCGCGTATCAAAAGCTTGCCCGAAAGTATCATCCGGATGTCAGTAAAGAGGCGGACGCTGAAGCCCGTTTCAAGGAGGTGGGCGAAGCCTATGCCGTGCTTAAGGATCCGGAAAAGCGTGCTGCCTATGATCAGCTGGGGTCCAACTGGAAGGCCGGGCAGGATTTCACAGCGCCTCCGGGTTGGGATGCCGGCTTCGAGTTTCACGGTAGTGGCTTGCATGGGGCGGATCAGTTCGCCGCCAGCGATTTTTTCGAGTCACTGTTTGGCGGTGCTTTTCGTCAGCAGCCTGGCGGGTTTCGCGACAGGACCCACGAGCGCGGCGAAGACCATCACGCCAAGGTATTGATCGACCTGGAAAATGCATGGAGTGGCGCCACACGGCAATTCACCCTGCGCGTTCCCGAACTCGATGACTCAGGAATGCTCAGGACGAAGAAGCGCACGATCGACGTACGTATTCCGAAGGGAGTCAAGCAGGGCCAGCATATCCGCTTGGCGGGTCTCGGAGCACCCGGATCCACAAAGGGCAAACCGGGCGATTTGTATCTTGAGGTCGAGTTCAAACCACATCCTCTGTATCGGGCGGACGGCCATGATCTGATCATCGAACTTCCGGTCGCACCCTGGGAAGCCGCATTAGGCGCAAGCGTCAAGTTACCGACGCCGGGCGGAACGGTCGAACTGAATATTCCTGCGGGAACTTCCTCCGGGTCCAGGCTGCGCCTGAAAGGACGCGGAATACCTGGCGGCACTCTGGGCGATCTGTACGCAATACTCAGGATCGTCTTGCCGGATGCAAGCACCGATGCAGCGCAGGCGTTCTATAAGAGGATGCAAGAGGAACTGGCGTTTGATCCACGAAGCCACTTTGGCAAGTGAGGATATTATGGGCGATCAAGAGAAATCCGTCATCGGGGTAGAGCTGCTTGAGGTAGACGTGGAGTTTACGCTTTCGGAAATGTGTCACGCCTGCGGTGTCGAGAGTGCAGAACTCGTCAAGTTGGTAGACGAAGGTGTCCTCGAGCCGATTGGCAGAAACAGAAATCGGTGGCGCTTCCCCGGAGTTAGTTTGCAGCGGGCGAGAAAAGCGCTGCGATTGCAACAGGACCTCGGAGTCAACGCTGCTGGGGCGGCGCTGGCACTGGATCTGATCGATGAACTCGACAGGCTAAAAGCCGAGATGAAACGGGTTGCTCAGGAAAGCCTCGCCGACAACGAGCCATTCTGAAGTGGATATCAAGACCTCCTTCGTCGCTGAATTGCGACGGGTCATGAATTTGCGGCCGGTATCTGGTGGCGACAAAATCGATCGATACTTCATAAAAATTCCAATTTGCGGGCAGGCTGGGGTGCTGACAAGTTAACGCATTCAGCGACCGGAACCTGGGAATGTCATGCGTCTTTCGACCTCAAAGCACGCTCCAACTGGTCGCTTTCATCGACATATTGGGCGCTACAATCTCCATCCAGTAGCGCTGGCCCACGTCTGCGAGTTAACTTGTCAGTACCGAATATCTGACTAAGGCTGGGCTGCCAGACCAGAAGCATCGCTGCGCACAGATGCTTGTCCATCCGTACGACGAACCAGGTATTTCACGAACCATTGCCGAGTTAGGCTTGCAACTTGTTCCAGAGTTCCAGGCTCTTCAAATAGATGCGATGCCTGGTCGATGACTGCGATTTCCGACAGGCTGCGTACCTGTTCCCGTGCAGCCGTGTTGAGCCTGAGAACCTCGTGATCTATGCCGCCGACGATCATTAGAGTTGGCGCCTCGACTTTATCGAGATAGTCGCCAGCCAGGTCGACTCGTCCGCCACGCGATACGACAGCAGCGACTCGGTTGGGTATCCGCGCGGCCACGATCAGCGCGGCCGCAGCACCCGTGCTGGATCCAAATAACCCTACGGGGAGATCAGCGGCTTCGGGCTGTTCACTCAACCAACTGATTGCGCTTGCCAAACGCTGGCTCAGCAACGGAATGTCAAAGCGATATGCGCGGGTGGCAGTGTCGATTCGCTCTTCATCGCTCGTCAACAGGTCGAACAGGAGAGTCCCTAAGCGCCCTTCACGCAGGTACTCGGCGACAGCATTATTCCGTACGCTAAAACGGCTGCTGCCGCTACCGTGCACAAATACGACGATACCTCTGGCTCCGGCTGGAACTTCGAGCCATCCCTTGAGCACCGTATCGCCGACGACGATATTCGATTCAGTTCTTTGAGATGGCGCGCTCATCTCGGAAGCATACTCGGAGCGATTGCATTATCGCGGCGGTCATTGCCACATCGGCCACCGATGGCAACGGCGCTGTTAGGCAGCCGCGGCGTGGTCCACGAGGCCTACACAGCCGGCCGATTTGGCACAATTCGCGCAGCAAAACACCGTGTCATTGCTCTGCACCCCATGACCGAGAACCCGGCAGCCACAATGCTCACAAGCTGGTGCCAACGCGTGGATCGCGCACTCGAAGGAATCGAAATCATAGCTTCGACCCTTCAATGTTATGCGAAAAGTATCTTCATACGAATTACCGCAGGTGTCACAGGTAGCCATGTCGCTCTCCAACCTTGATGAAAACTGTAATCCTAATTCGCTTTGTGGCCCAAATTCTATTCGCAAAAGTACCTAATCTATTAATACGGGCGGACAGTGTCGTGACCACGTAGATTTTGACTGCTCTTTTTTTCGGGACCCATAGGTACATGTGCAGATTCTGTGAAGTCCAAGGCTGCGATAGAATTGTTGCGGTTACTGTGATTCCCATGGATTGCAACGTCTGCGAAAACAATGCATTGGCGCTTGACCAGCCATATGACGAGCTTCTATCCGCTGCTTGCAGGCATACCTTCGACGGTAGCTGACCGCCAAAGGTCCGAACAAGGAGGGAGTAGCGCGTGAGTTGGTGCCATTTTCCTCACGATGCGGATCTTGGGCTACGAGGAACGGGTGTCGACAAGGCAAGCGCTTTCGAGGCGATTGCGCTTGCACTCACTGCGGCCGTTACCGATCTGTCGACGGTAGCGGCCAAAGAGACCGTTAGCGTGTGCTGTAAAGCACCTGATGATGAGTTGCTGCTGGTCGACTGGCTCAATGCGCTGATTTACGAGATGGCGGTCAGAAAGATGCTATTTGGTGAATTCCATGTGGAAATTAATGACGGTGAATTGGTGGCACAGGTCGCAGGTGAGCCGGTCGAGCAGTCGAAGCATCGCCCCGCTGTGGAAGTAAAGGGTGCAACGTATACTTCGTTGGCCGTGGAGCAAACTGACGAGGGATGGCTTGTGCAATGCGTAGTAGACGTTTAGCCAAGCCGCTCGTGAAGCAATAGCAAAGATATCTCCGAGTAGTCGGAACAGGTCATGGACACCGAAAAACTGGAACGGCTCGATGAGTATCGCTGGCGGGTACCGGTCGGCGGCGGTATGCGCGTTCCGGCGATCATTTTTGCCGACAGGGACCTCATCAAAGGTATGGACGGCAAGGTTCACGAACAGATCTGCAATGTCTGTCGCTTACCCGGCATCGTCAACAACGCGCTGGTGATGCCGGACGCGCATTGGGGCTATGGGTTCCCAATTGGTGGCGTTGCTGCCTTCGATGCAGATGCAGGCGGTGTGATTTCTGCCGGTGGTGTCGGCTTCGACATCTCCTGCGGTGTACGACTGATCCACACCGGCCTTTCCCGCCAGGATATCGAGGACGTGCAAAGAGGATTGGCAGACCGCCTGGCGTCCGTAGTCCCGGCGGGTGTCGGCAGCACCGGTGCTATCCATCTGAACGATTCCGAGATGGACGGCATGCTGCTGGGAGGCGCCCGATGGGCGGTCGAGCTCGGATATGGTGTTAGCGACGACCTCGAAAGAATGGAAGAAAATGGCTGTCAGGCCAACGCAGTGCCTGAGGCCGTCTCGGCACATGCACGACGTCGTCAACGCAACGAAATGGGCACACTTGGCTCCGGTAATCACTATCTGGAAGTGCAATATGTCAGTGAAGTGTTCGACGCCCGTATTGCTGAGGCATACGGACTCGGAGTAGGCGATGCGGTCATCAGCATCCACTGCGGATCGCGTGGCCTGGGACATCAGATCGGTACGGAATACTTGCGTGAAATGGCTATTGCTGCAGCCGATTTTGGAATTGAGCTTCCCGACCGGGAGCTCGCCTGTGCGCCGATCAATTCGGAACTCGGGCAGCGTTATCTCGGCGCGATGCGAGCGGCTGTCAACTGCGCATTAGCGAACCGGCAAATATTGACCCACATTACACGAGACGTGTTCTCGAAGTTTTTCCCGGACAACATGCTCAAACTTGTCTATGACGTGTCGCACAACATCTGCAAGTCAGAAAAGCATGCGGTCAATGGCGAGATGCGCAATCTGCACGTCCACCGCAAGGGCGCAACGCGGGCGCTTGGGCCAGGCTCTGCAGGCGTGCCACCGGCTTTCCAGCATGCAGGGCAACCGGTATTCATAGGCGGCTCGATGGGTACCTCGTCCTACGTTCTTGCCGGTACCGAAGAAGGAGAGTCGCTTGCCTACAGTTCTGCCTGCCATGGCGCTGGACGCCGCATGAGCAGGAACCAGGCGAAAAAGACATGGCATGGCAGGCAGGTGGTCGACGAGCTTGCCGAGCAGGGTATCCTGATCCACAGCCCTTCTTTTCGCGGTGTTGCCGAGGAAGCACCTGGGGCTTACAAGGACGTCAGCGGTGTAGTTAATGTGGCCGATCGCTCCGGTCTTGCGAGAACAGTCTGCTGCCTCAAGCCTATGATCTGCGTCAAAGGTTAGGGCGCCAAGAGCCTGGATGCTTGATCAATGAGTGGCTGAGCTCACCAGCACCTGGTTTGCCTCGGTGATTCGAAATCCTGTTGAAACATCCTCGCTGACGGAATTCAACGTACCGGTGAGCCACTGACGATCTTCGCTACTTGCTTGCACCAGACGCATTCTTCGCACCGATAATGGCACGATCTCGAATCTTTCTATTTCTCGGGACGGCAGGCTCAGAGTCACGAGATACATCAACGATAACCAGGGGCGATAGTGCTGATAACCGCCAATTCCCTCATAATCGTTCAAGAAATCGCCACAGCCGTAGATGATGGCCTTGCCTCTGTAGAACTCGATGGCCTTGGAGTGATGCGATGAGTGTCCGTGTATGATGTCCACGCCGCCATCGTCAATGAGATGGTGAGCAAACTCGCGCTGTTCGACGGGCACCTCGTAGCCCCAATTGCTTCCCCAGTGGATGGATGCGATGACGGTATCATCCATCTTCTTCAGCTTACGAATGCGCTCGGCAACACGTCGGGCAGTAGTCGCGGACAGATCGCTCAGGAGATTAACGCCAGCCCGATGTTCGTCGACACGCCAGCTTTCAGGAACGCCACTCGAAGGGTCTGCGAATCCGAATATCAGCACATTATCTTTGTGCTGGAGCGGAATTCGGATCGGTGAGGACGCTTCATCGATATTTTCGCCGGCCCCAACGGTCGGCAGGCCTGCTCGACGAAGCGACGCCAGCGTCTCGGTCAGGCCTGCATATCCAAAATCCAGGACATGATTGTTCGCAAGTACGCAGCAGTCGATGCTGGCCGCAGTCAGACACGGCAGATTCTCGGGCTGCATGCGGTAATGAATACTTTTCCCGGGCCAGAAAACATCGCTGACAGTGACACTGGTCTCGAGATTGACAATACCAACGTCCGGTTTGGCGGTTTGCCAGACTTTGAGCGCGTCGCCCCAGATATATGTGTAGTCGACCGGCTTCGCAATCGGACCGTTCTCGCGCTCTGCCAGTTTGACGTACTCGGTGGCGTTGTTCACAAAAGCTTCGTGCAGCCCGGGTTTGCTGGGAGACGGCAGGATCTGGTCAACGCCTCGGCCCGTCATCACATCGCCACATAAGAATAATGTGAGATGTTGCTGCCCGGTCATATTCCTGCCATTTGCCTGACCCTCGACCTTCACTGAACAGATCACATTTCCACCCACTGCCAGCAACAAGCCATGACGCAGCGCTTTCAAGAAATCACGGCGTTTCATGTGCCGATCAGCAAACTCAAGCTTACTTGTGCCCTTGAGCTTGAAGTCTTCGCGAGGCAACAAAGGCCACACCGGTGAATCACGAGGCCAGGTGGTGCTTTCCGATCACATATGCTGAAGTCGCTTGCGGGCCTTTTTCGCCGGCCTCCTCAACAAAACGCATTTCCGTGTCAATCGACAAATCATCGAATGAAGAGCCAACTACGCTATTGCGATGGAAATAGACTTCCCGGCCATCCGGTGTCTCTATTCTTCCGTAGTCCAGCTCGGGCTCGAGATAACATACGCGACCATGTGGCATAACTTCGTGCGTCTTAACCTTGCCGCGTTTCAAGCGGGCATAATCCTCAAGTTGCCGTCGCATGCTATCGAACGCATCCCGCACGGCGACGAAGGCATCCTCATGAGAATGCTGCGCATCCGGTGTGTGCCCTACCGTGATCTCCTTGCCGGGAACCGTGACATCGATGCGAATATCGTAGAGGCTTCCTTTGTGATGGTGCTTGTGAGGCGCTTCGACGATGACGTGACAGCCGATCATGTCGGAACAGAATTTTTCCAGTTTCCCGGCACGCTCCCGGACAGTCGCTTCCAGAGCCGGCGAAGGCTTCAAGTGTCGAAAAGTGATTTCGAGAGGTGTTTGCACAGATTCCTCGGCTGTTAATCAGAATCGCTTTACGCTGCGCTCTCGTGCGATTTCGTATGCAGGATGTGCGCTTGTTCGTACTCAATCTGGCGAGCGACCATTCCTGTCAGGTTATTCACAAGCTCCGCCATCGCCTCGATTACGTCATCCACGCTGATCAGGCCCAGTAGCTCTGAATCTTTCGCGACCAAAAGTCGCCGCACACCATGCTCATTCATTGCGGCTGTGATTTCTGTTAAGTCGGCATCGGGTTTGATGGTAATTAAGTCCCGGAGGCACAGGTCTCCGGCGGTTATGGTTTCGAGATCAAGATCACAGGCAATTCCGTGAACCACGATGTCGCGGTCCGTAATCACACCGATCGGCTGCATCGCGCGGCCGCTGCCGCGAGTAATAACAATATCGCCGATTCCGTGCTCGCGCATCAGTTTGGCAGCCTCCATCAAGCTTGTGGATTCATCAGTTGTCACGACTTCCGGAGGGGTCAGATCAATCGCACGCATCAGCTTATCCTTTGGGCAAGAGGACCGAAGCTATCTCCCAATGAGATAATCCGGGCTATTTACGTCAGTAAATATGCGGCTGATGAAGTTATTTCTGAAGTAGTAGTTATGCTTATTGCGGACGTACGTTGGCGGTATCCGCGCCACGAATCCGTAGTATTCCTTACGGAACTGTATCAGGTATCGCGTTAGCATTTAGCTATGAAGTTTTTCGCGCTTAACGCGAGTTCGGCTTTGGGGCTCCGGATCGCCTCTCAGTTAGGCTGTGGTCTGGATTCTCATGAGGAGCGCGAGTTCTCTTATGGCGAGCACAAGGCGCGTCCGCTGGTCAGCGTACAGGGAGAGGACGCCTACGTAATTTCGTCACTGCACGGAGATCGGGACTACTCGGTGAATGACAAGATCTGCCGATTGTTGTTTTTCATCGGCGCATTGAAGGATGCCGGTGCCGGGCGCGTAACGGCCGTGTCACCTTATCTCGCCTATTCGCGAAAAGACTGCAGGACGAAGTCGAGGGACCCTGTCACGACCCGTTATCTCGCTACTGCGTTGCAGAGTATTGGTACGGATCGCGTGGTCACGATGGATATCCATAACCTCGCAGCCTTTGAGAACAGTTTCCGCTGTCCGACCGTCAACCTGGAAACTACCGAATTGTTTGCGGATTATTTCTACCGTACTGCAAATTACGATATCGATAGTATTGTGTCGCCGGATCTCGGCGGCATCAAGGCAACGAGACGCTTTACCGATGCATATTCCCGCCTGTCCGGCCGTACCCTGAGATTCTCTGTCATGGATAAGCGGCGCAGCGAAGGCCAGGTCAGCGGCAGCGGACTCATTGGCACTGTCGGCGAACATGTGTTGATTGTTGATGACATGATTGGCAGCGGCACAACACTGTGCCGGGCAACTGCCGCCTGCCTTGAAGCCGGTGCAGCGCGTGTCTCCGTCGGCGCGACGCACGGCCTGTTTCAAGAGGGCGCCACAGCCCTGTTTGCTCAATCCGGGATAGATACTATTGCTGTTTCCGACAGCGTCGCAATTGAAAAGCTCGGTCTGCCGGACGAGAACTTGGCACGAGTACAATGCGTCGAGACAGCCGACATGATTGCTGAGTGCATACGAGAATTACAGAATTCATAAATCCGGCGTCACTTGATGCCTGCCAGTCCGATGTAGTGTCGGGTATCCCTTAGATAATCCGTCGCCATGCTGGTCCAGATACTGACGGCTTTGGAATCCAGTAAATGCCACACGGACAGGACGGCTCGCATGGTCGCCCGGAGGGCGGCATAGAAGTGCCATAAGTGCAGGTGGAAGTCCGGATCGCCGCTGTCCGTTCTGTAGTGGTCAATGCATTGCTGCTCGATCCAGGACAGGCCCAGGTGCCGGCATTCCATGCCAAAAAACGCGAGTTCCTCGATGCAATCCAGACGGCGAAGTTCCGGATCAAATTCGAGGCAATCGATAATCTCCGGTTCCGCTCCCGCAAGGAAGCAAACATGCTCTGGTCTGAGATCGCCGTGTATCTCCCGGACATGGCCGTCGTGCTGGCGCTGCTCGAGAAGCTGCGCCCGGTCATCGATATATGCGAACTGGCGTTCCGTCACATCGTGAACGAGTTTCGGCGCAAGCCGGAAACGCGGGCGCAGCAATTCGTGGCGCAATTCGTCCAGCCGCTCCCGAAGCAATGCGGTGTAAGCAGATTCGGCAAAACGAATGACAGGCGCTTGCCGATAGAAACGCAGCAGTTTTTGCATCAGAGTGTGAATATCGTGCTCGCACACCAGGCCGCGTGCTGCGGCGATGTGCAACATCTGCATCTGGGGCAGTCTGCGCATCTTTACCAGCCATTCGACGGCACGACCTTCGCCGTCGATTTCCAGGTGCCCGACTCGATTGACAATCAGTGGCACGACACCCAGATAAGTATGTTTGGCAAGCCGGCGGTTCAGCCGATACTCCTCGTTACACATATGCCGGCGTGCCTCGAGCGTCGAGTAGTCGATCCTGCCGTGCTTGAACGGCTTCTTCATCTTGAACACGAGCCGATCGGTAAAAAACAGCCACGCATGATGCGTCTGCATTACTTCGATTGATTTCGTACGTTTGCCGAAGATTTCTGGGGCGCTGAGAAAGCAAATCTTTTCGTCGAGACTAACAGGCACGTCACATGACAGTAGTGGAACGGATTTTGCGACAGGACGCATGACAGCCGGGTCCGATAACGTGACCGCAGTCTAGCAACCGCACTGATTTTCGGCATATAGGTAGCACTACTTACTGCCAGTTACTTCTCTGTCTCTCATACTGTTGTCGCCCGTATGGGAGACGCGTTTTTGAGGTATTAGGCCGTGAACTTCAGAATATTTGAGGATCGCCACGATGCTGGTAGAGCCCTAGTACCAGCTATACGGGACCGTGCGCTGAATAACCCGATTATCATCGGGTTACCGAGAGGCGGCGTCCCAGTCGCATACGAGATAGCGCTCGCGTTGAAGGCACCGCTCGACCTTATCACCGTGCGCAAACTCGGTGCCCCGTCACAGCCCGAATTGGCGATTGGCGCGATCGCCTCCGGTGGCATCCAGGTGCTGAACGAGGCGCTGGTTGCCCAGATACCGGGATTGGACGATTCCGTTATCGAGACACTGGTCGCAAACGAGTTGCGAGAAATGTCACGCCGGGAGCGGCTTTACCGCGGAGACAGACCGTTCCCCAATTTGCGCCAGCGGGACGTCGTGCTGGTGGACGACGGAATGGCCACCGGTGCAACCATGCGGGCGGCCGCAGAAGCCGTACTGTCTCAGGAACCATCGAAGGTGTTGGTTGCTGTACCGACGGCCTCGGAGGAAGCTGTGCGGCTGCTCGAGGACAAGGTGGATGATGTCATCTGCCTGGAGACGCCGTCGCCGTTCTTTGCGGTTGGCTACTTCTATCGCAATTTCGGGCAGACCAGTGATGAGGAGGTTCGTAGGCTGTTGACCGAAACTCACGACAATCGGTCCGCGGCCTGAGCGACCGCCTACCTGCATATCGGCACGACGGGCATAGAACTCGAGCGAACCGGCCGGAGCAATTGGTAAGCCTCTGGATTTTAGTAAATTGGTAACAGACACTACATCAATGAATCAAAGTACGAGTGATTTACGATTGATGGAGCGAAATGTTAGCCGAACATGACGCTTTGCTGGTGGTCGACGTGCAGCGGGACTTCCTGCCTGGCGGTGCACTTGCCGTGCCACGTGGCGATGAGGTCGTGCCTTTTCTGGCGGCGTGTGTAGAGAAGTTCAAGCGCTGCAATCTGCCGATAGCCGCGAGTCGAGACTGGCATCCGTCTGACCATTGTTCATTCCGCGATTTTGGGGGACCGTGGCCGCCACACTGTGTTGCCGGCAGTGCCGGCGCCGAACTCGATCAGGCGCTTCATTTACCCGCTGATGCAAAGATCGTGGACAAAGGTCGACAAACCGATCTAGATGCATACTCAGCTTTCGAAGGGAAAGAGCTACATTCGTGGCTGCGCGAACAGGGCGTTCGAAGACTGTTTATCGGCGGATTGGCAACCAACTATTGTGTACAACATAGTGCACGTGACGCTCTCCGGCATGGCTATGAAGTCATACTGCTGGAAGACGCAATGCGCGCAATTGATCCGGCCGCCGGCGAACGCATCGTCGAGGAACTATGCAGCCTCAATGTGACAGTCATCCAATCTGGCGAATTACTCGATGAGTAGCGCCGGCAGCTCTGTTGAATCGCATATACTCGCCGAAAGCCCTCGATTGGTGCAACAACAGAGCGCTTTACTGACTGATCTCTACCAGCTCACGATGCTTGACGCCTATCTTGGGCAGGGTATGTGCGACCAGGCAGTTTTCGAATTCTTTGTACGTCGTTTACCGGAAAATCGTAGCTTTTTGATGGTAGCGGGCCTTGAGCAGCTCCTGGAATATCTCGAGACCTTGTCATTCAGCTCAGCCGAGATCGAGTGGCTGGAGTCCACCGGACGGTTCAGCCTACGATTGCTCGACTACCTCGCAGAATTCCGCTTTCGTGGTGATATCTGCGCGATGCCCGAAGGGACAACTTTTTTCTCCGATGAACCTGTCGTGCAGGTCATAGCGTCGTTGCCCGAGGCGCAGCTCATAGAGACCAGGCTGATAAACATAGTTCACTATCAGACGCTGATCGCGAGCAAGGCGGCGCGTTGCGTAATGGCCGCGCCCAAGAAAACATTGGTCGATTTCGGACTTCGCCGCGCCCACGGAGCGGAGGCTGGCCTACTCGCCGCGCGTGCGGCCTTCATCGCGGGATTTTCTGGGACGTCGAACGTCCTTGCAGAAGCTTGTTTCGGCATTCCGATATATGGAACCATGGCACACTCTTTCATTCAGGCGCACACATCTGAAATCGAAGCGTTTGAGCATTTCGCGCGAATGTCTCCAGACGGATCCGTATTGCTCATCGACACGTATGATACGTTGGTCGGGGCGCAACGAGTCACTGAGCTCATACACCGGCTGCGTCCGGTAGGCATCAAAGTTCAGGCAGTGCGACTTGACAGCGGCGATCTGCCAGCTCTTGCCGCGGGCGTTCGGAAAATTCTGGACGACAATGGTTGCTCCGATGTTTCTATTTTCTGCAGCGGTAGTCTAGATGAATACACTTTGGCCAAGGACTTCGCAGACGGGACTCCGGCGGACGGGTTCGGCATCGGTACCCACCTGGATGTATCGGCCGATGCGCCGTATCTCGACTGCGCCTATAAGATTGAGGAATATGCTGGCAGACCACGGCGTAAGCGCTCAGCAGGCAAGTCGACCTGGCCTGGTCGCAAGCAGGTCTTTCGACTGAGCGATTCCAGCGGACATATTCGAAACGACCTGATTACGCTCGCCGACGAGGACGCACGTGGACGCGCGTTGCTCGAATGCGTGATGCGCGACGGGCTTCGAATGGCGAGTTCACCAACGCTGGAAGAGGTCCGTGATTACGCGGCAAGCGAGCTTACAGCGTTGCCTGACACAATGGGTGACCCATTCAGCCATACATGCTATCCGGTGGAGATTTCAGCGTCTTTGCAAGCGCTTGCGAAACGGGTCGACAGCACCTATCGCTAGCGCTGAGACGGCAGTGTCTTCCGATGGCCGTGAAATTACAAGCTGGCATGGTTTAATTCGAGCGATATGATCACGACTGCCGCGGTGAGTGTTGGTAGTATCCGGCTGCCTTGCACTGCAATTCGCCTCCGATACAACACGCGATTCATCACGCGTCCGAACTGTAGTCAATTTATGACAAGGAAAAAACGACCACCGCCTCGAATGACACCGAGCGCCGTAGGTTTCCTGGCAGAAGTAATGGCGTTCGAGAACTCCTTTACGGACATCACACGGTCTCTGTTGACAGACACAAGTACATCGCCTTGTTGTAACCCAAGGCGCGCAGCCGAGCTGCCACTCCTTACGTCGGCCACTATTACACCTCGGGTTTCGTCGTAGAGCGGGTGGTTGGACGGCATGTCTTGAAACTCCGTTCCAGCCAGCTGTGGGACATCATTTTCGGTTCCCAGCACCTCTTCATCAATGTTACTTATTTGCGCGATGGCCTCTTTCCTTTTGCCGTTCCTGATATAAGTGATATTCAGCTGATCACCAACGCGCATTAAGCCGATCAAATTGCGCAGTTGACCTGCGCGCGTTATGGTGTTGCCATCAACACTCGTTATGATGTCGCCGGGCAGGAGGCCCGCGCGATCTGCGGCGGAACCGTGCTCAATCTGCGTGATGATAATGCCTTCGGATGCGTCCAGCTCCAATGCTGCAGCAAGGTCAGGTGTGATGTCCTGTATATAAACTCCAAGTTTTCCCCGTCGAACAACACCGTACTCTATAAGCTGGTTCATGATTGCGCGAGCCATGTTGACCGGTATTGCGAAACCAATTCCTACGCTGCCACCGCCAGGCGAAATTATTGCTGTGTTGATTCCGATCAGTTCACCATTGAAGTCCACAAGGGCGCCACCTGAGTTTCCGACGTTGATCGAAGCGTCCGTCTGAATGAAGTTCTCATATTCTTCGACGTTCAAGCCACTCCGCCCTAGTGCGCTGATGATTCCAACCGTCACTGTTTGGCCGAGGCCGAACGGATTGCCGATTGCGGCGACAAAATCCCCGACTCTGATTTCGTCGGAATCGCCAAAGTCAATTTCCTCGAGTGCATCTGCATCAATCTGAAGCAAGGCTATATCCGTTCCCTCATCGCTGCCAACCAGTATCGAGTCAAATCGCCGGTGGTCTTGGGTTGCCACGATGATCTCGTCTGCGCCGGCAATGACGTGATGATTGGTCAAGATATAACCATTGTGGCTATCAACGATGACGCCCGACCCTGCGGCCTGACGAGGTATAGTCGGCCCCACGTCTGGCAAGTCAAAGAATCGTCTGAAAATTGGATCATCAAGGAGCGAATTAGATGGCAACGAGGCCCTGCCAGATATTGAGATGTTTACAACACTTGGCGTAACGTCCTGAAGCATAGGCGCGATTGTGGGGCGGGATTCCTCATCCTGTGATGTGAAAACTTGTGCATGCGCATAGGAATGAGGCGCGGATAAAGCAATCGCCAGGAGCACAAATTTGGAAATCCGGCGACCGACTACTACAGAATCCAAATTGCTTCGCGTCTTTAACTGCAATCCTCCAGGGCAGCTCGATTTGTCCAATACTAGAGGAAGAGAATCGATCGACGATATTGCACTGGTGAGCACTGATCTAAAGTTCATGACTCAGCCTAATCAAACTTTGTCTGGCACTGATTACTGAGCGATTACAGATCCATCACTATCGGAACCTGCACAGATCAAGGCTTGAGATAACATTCTACGAAAGACGTCGGTGCTGCGGATTGCATTACAGTCTCCTCCGATTTTGATTTCTCCGCCTAATCTTCGAACTTGAGACTCACGACAATTACTCCACTTAATATATAGCACGTGATACGGCAGATGACGATACGGGAAAGCCGCAGCGACAGTTGCTTCACTACCGAATGTCAACTATCGTTGGATGAGGTGTCAGTCGCGACATACTGCTGATCTTTGTGTGATTGCGCCGGACTCCGAGTTGTCACTATAGATTGGGTTGGCGACGCCAATGCGTTCAAAAAAAGTCGGTACAAATTTGACAACTGTTCCGGCTATTTGATGCGACTGCTCTTGAGAGCCCATGACCCGATTGTATGGCACGCATATAGGACGGTTTTGGCATTAGGGAATCGCACAAGACGAGATCCTTCCGCCCGGCTACAGCGTTGCTGCACCGGCCCGGATTCTGGTCGCCGGGTTGACGTAAAGTATTCGCGCGTTGACATTTCGTAGATAATCGGTTCGATTTGCCTCGTCATGTCGGTACCCCAGGCGTCCTCTTGGTCACGTCAAGTCGCGGGCGGAAAAGGCACCGACTTTCTGTAACTCCCACTGTTGCTTCAATAAGGAGAATTCCACAGTCGAGCTTTTCTATATGAGCAAAGACGGGTCGACTAGTTACGAAAGATGGACTTATCAGCCTGTTTCGGGCGTGTCCAGATGCTGCCTGATCGCTAAGGCGATCAGGCAGCCTACGTATATCACGCATTGAACGACAATACGCACTCCACACAGCACACTCAGGACAATCTCGGATGGCAACAATATTTTGCCGGGATTAGACTCGATGATCATCTGGCAGAGGTCGAGCGATCCGGACAAATGAGCGGGTCAACTGACGAATTAAGCAATATCCGCGCTCTCGTCGCGGATCTTTTCGACGATATCGGGCTCAATTCATACGTCTTCAATATCGAACAGAACCAGGTTCGCATCGCCGAGATAAACCCGAGCAGTAGCGCCACAAATGACCGCTCAGATTGGGGTTTTACTCACCAGCGATGAAGGCACTCTCAATAAACGGAGATAAATCAATGAATAACGGTGATCCAGAGATACCACCGGACAATCCAACCGAGGTACCGCCGGAAAAAGCTCCACCAGACATTCCTCCCGGAAACCCACTCGAGGAACCCGGGCAACCGCAGGAAACACCGCCGGGGCCACCACCTGAGGTGCCTCCATTCCCGACGGAATTTGAGCCGGATACAGGGACGCCGAAATCGACGAGACAATCGGTCATTGGTGATAAGCATCGAATCTCAACCGTGTCAAAGCTACCCGACGGCGTCTTTACACGTTTGTCGCGGGCGATATCGAACTGCTAGTCCTTCCAACGCCCACTGGATCACCCGAACGCACGGCTGGGTAATAAGCAAGCTCGATCTACGACGAGCAGCAGCGGCGGCCGCACCGTTGCCATCAATCGATCAGAGGTTTCCTAAGTAAAAGTACGAACGGCTTGCTCCGAGCATGCGTCCTAGACTTAATGGACGTCATACTGATGGAGAATCCCTAATGATTGCAACGCAACTGGAGTTCGGCGCGGATGCGCGCAAGCGTATGGCGGACGGAGCGACTATTCTGGCGCGTGCTGTGAAGGCGACGCTTGGACCGAAGGGACGCAACGTCCTGATCTACAAAAGTTTTGGTGCGCCTGCAATGACTAAGGATGGCGTATCTGTAGCGAAAGAGATCAAGCTCGAGGACAAATTCGAGGATATGGGCGCGCAGATGGTCAAGGAGGTGGCCGCCCGCACCTCAGAGCTGGCGGGCGATGGTACTACTACGGCGACAGTACTTGCTGAGTCTATTCTGAGCGAAGGACTTAAGGCCGTAGCCGCGGGAATGAATCCTATGGATCTTAAGCGAGGCATCGATTCGGCAGTGGATGCGACGGTGGGAGAGCTCAACGCGCTCTCCATACCGTGCAAAGAAACGACGGCTATCCAGCAGGTGGGTACAGTTTCGGCGAATGGTGACGAGGATATTGGGCGAATGATCGCAGAAGCCATGGACAAGGTTGGGCACGACGGTGTGCTGACCGTGGAGGAGGGCTCGGGACTGGAAAACGAGATGGAAATTGTGGAGGGCTTGCAGTTTGACAGGGGCTATCTATCACCGTATTTCATCACGGATCAGGAAGAACTTCGGGCAGAACTTGATGAACCCTATATCCTACTTTACGACAAGAAGATTTCTAATATCCACGATCTGTTGCCGTTATTGGAGAGCATATCAGAGTCATCTAAACCATTGCTGCTTATCGCCGAGGATATCGAAGGTGAAGCATTGGCGACCCTCGTCGTCAATCACATGCGCGGCGTGTTAAAGGCCGTCGCAGTCAAGGCACCTGGTTTTGGTGACCGGCGTAAAGAGATGCTGCAAGATATTGCCGTTGTGACGGGTGGGACCGTGGTTGCGGAGGAGACTGGTCTCTCGCTGGAGAAGGTGACATTGGATCAGCTTGGTACAGCAAAAAGGATCATGGCAAACAAAGACAGTACGACACTCATTGGTGGCGGCGGTGGTTCTAAAGACATCGATGGTCGAATCCGACAACTAAAAAAACGTATTGAGGAAACCACGTCAGAGTATGACAAAGAGAAGTTGCAGGAACGAGTCGCCAAGCTCTCAGGCGGGGTTGCTGTGCTCAAAGTCGGAGCTGCCACTGAGATTGAGATGAAGGAGAAGAAAGATCGTGTCGAGGATGCCATGAATGCTACCCGCGCGGCCATCGAAGAAGGCGTGGTGCCGGGGGGCGGTGTCGCCCTTATACGGGTCCGGCAACAAATTCGGCAGAAAGGATTGAGCGGTGCCAACGCTGACCAGGAGATGGGGATCAGCATTGTCTTGAAGGCCCTGGAACAACCGTTGCGGGTGATCGTCGAGAACTCGGGAGAGGATGCCTCCGATGTACTTAGTGAAGTTCGCAAAGGCGAATCAAATTTCGGCTACAACGGCCAGACCGAAGAGTACGGTGACTTGGTAGAGATGGGTATCATCGATCCGGCCAAAGTTGTTCGTGTCGCTTTGCAGAATGCCGCTTCTGTAGCTGGCCTTATGATCACGACCGAGGCGATGATTGCACCAATTCCAGAGGAGAAGGCGGCAGGTCAGAGTGAGTATCCCCCGATGTAGGCATTGCCTGCAAAACTCGGATTGCCTGGCTGCTTAGAGTCGTCTCTATTCTTCCCGGCGGGCCGACTTACGGAGGTGACATCATGACATTTTCATTAACTTCTAAAGCTTTCGTTCATGAGGGTGACATCCCCGCAAGATACACCTGTGATGGTGACGATTTGTCACCGCCGCTGTGCTGGTCTGAGGTTCCGGATGGTGCGCAAAGCCTGGCGTTGATCGTCGATGATCCGGATGCGCCGGACCCGGCGGCGCCCAAGACAATCTGGGTTCACTGGGTACTGTACGACTTGCCCGTGAACAGTGCGGGTCTGCCTGAAGCTGTTGCCGTAACGGCGCCATCCGGCGGCACGCTGCAAGGCCGGAACGACTGGAAGCAAATCGGATATCGAGGACCTTGTCCACCAATAGGGCGTCACCGCTATTTCTTTAGGCTCTGTGCCTTGGACGTTGTACTGCCCGATCTTCGGCGTCCAACCAAAGCAGAACTGGAGCAGGCTATGCAGGATCATATTCTGGCTGATGCGATCCTGATGGGAACCTACAGTCGGGGTTGACGAGGACGGCCAGGCAGTTCGGCCCCAGCTGGTACTCATAAGAACAACTACCTACTCTCCCTGCCGCTATAGCGCAGTACCATTCGACACGAGGATAAGGATCTCGACCCATCGTTGGTAATCGGTGCCGACACCTGCATAAGGGCCAAATGTTCGGGTGATTGCCGTTGACGAAAATCAGGCGTACATAGAGCTGCAGGCCGTTACGTGGGTGATGGCTGCCCGATCATATTCATCTCCTGCACGATGGGATTCGAAGAACGCATTAATTGCATACACACGCTTGGGCATCTCGTCAACAGCCTGTAATCCGATCGTTACATCGAGGTTCGTAGAAGCAAATTTCGTATCGGGTAGTTAGGGCCCGCACCGGGTTGAGACGGAGACGATGGCTGGTGAGCAAGACAATAAATCAGGGCGCGGCACAATGCTCGCGAGTCAACTGCTTGAGATCATCCGGGAGTTGACGCTAGAGCTGCAGCCGAGCCGGTCCCATATTCAAATCGGGATAGACACCGATCTGGATCGGCAATTGGGTTTCGATAGTCTGTCCCGGGTCGAGCTTCTGCTTCGCATCGAGCGCGCGCTGGATGTCAGCCTACCCGAGCGACTGTTCAGCACGGCTGAAACGCCTCGGGATCTCCTCCACGCGGTGCTGTCGGCGCGCTCGGTAGATCACGAGGCGACCGTACCGGTCAAGTTCGATCAGGCAGAGCTGGGAGCGGCCGACGCGGTGCCCGCACATGCCGACACGCTGCTCAGTGTGCTGGCCTGGCGCGCGCAGCACCAGCCCGAGCGCACCCACGTTCAGCTGTACGAGACCAATGCCGAAGCGCCGAGCAGCATCACTTATGCAGACCTGCAGGCAGGTGCGCAGACCTTGGCGGCGGGCCTGGTTCGCCAAGGCCTGGAACCCACCGAAGCCGTCGCGATCATGTTGCCCACCGGCCGGAAATATCTCGAAAGCTTCTTTGGCGTTCTGCTGGCTGGTGGGGTTCCAGTGCCCATATACCCACCGGTCCGCCCATCCCAGCTGGAAGATCATTTGCGACGGCACGTCAAGATACTCACCAACGCCGGTGCCAGAACGTTGATCACCGTTCCGGAAGCCCGGGACGTTGGCCGATTGCTCAGGAGCTATGTGGAAGGGTTGCGGTCCGTCATCACCCCGGAGGCCCTAATGGCCAGCGCCGGGTCGTATACCCCGGTGTCGGTGGGCGCTGATGGTGTGGCGCTGCTGCAATACACATCAGGCAGCACGGGGCAGCCAAAAGGCGTGGTTCTTACCCATGCTAACCTGCTCGCCAACATCCGCGCGATGGGCGAGTGGATCCACGCCGGACCCGATGACGTTTTCGTCAGCTGGCTGCCCCTGAATCACGACATGGGGCTGATTGGTGCTTGGCTTGGCAGTCTCTACTACGCCATGCTGTCGGTGCTGATGCCGCCGGTTGCGTTCATGGCGCGACCCTGGCGCTGGCTCTGGGCCATTCACAATCACCGCGGCACGATCTCCGCGGCACCCAACTTCGCATACGAGCTATGCCTCAGCAAGATACCGGATGCCGAACTCGAAGGGCTCGATCTCAGTTCCTGGCGGCTGGCGTTCAACGGCGCGGAGCCAGTCAGCCCGCAGACGATCCGTCGCTTCGGTGAGCGCTTTGCGCACCACGGATTCGAACCCGTTGCCATCACCCCCGTATACGGCCTGGCGGAATCCGCGGTCGGCCTGACTTTCCCTCCTCTGCATCGAGGTCCCCTCATCGATCACGTTCAGCGTGACGCATTCGAGCGAACGGGCCGAGCGCTGGTCGCGGCGGCGGATGAGGCGGGGGCATTGGAATTTGTCGCCTGCGGGCAACCGCTTTCCGGGTACGAGATACGTATCGTCGATCAGGCTGGTCGAGAGCTGTCGGATCGGGAGGAGGGGCGCCTGGAATTTCGCGGGCCCTCGGCCACTAGCGGCTACATTGGCAACCCCGAGGCAACATCTCGGCTGTTCGATGGGGATTGGCTCGATTCAGGTGATCTTGCCTACATCAGCGGCGGCGACGTGTACCTGACCAGCCGGGTCAAGGACGTCATCATCCGCGCTGGCCGGAACATTTATCCTTATGAGCTCGAAGAAGCCGTCGGTGACATCCCGGAGATACGTAAGGGATGCGTGGCCGTGTTCGGCAGCACCGACCCGGCTTCTGACATCGAGCAGATCATTGTGGTAGCCGAGACCCGGCAATCCGATCCCGCAGCACTGGACGCGCTGAAATCGCGCATCGACACCCTGGCCTCGGATCTGCAGGGCTTTTCCCCGGATCACGTGCTGCTGGCGCCACCGCACACCGTGCTGAAGACTTCCAGCGGCAAGATCCGACGGGCCGCTTGTCGGCAGCTCTACGAGAAGGGGCGCATCGACAGAAGGTCACGACCTGCGTGGTGGCAAGTCGCCAGGCTCCGGCTTGCTGGATTGGGGCCGCGATGGCGCCGCAGCAGACGAACGCTCGGCGATCTCGGTTACGCGGCCTATGTGTACGTCGTGTTCGGCATGATTCTGCCCGTCGCTTTGCTGGCGCTGGCCGTGCTGCCCCGGCTTAGCACGCGCTGGGCCGTGCTGCGTTGGAGCGCGCGCCAGTTGCTGCGTCTGGCTCGGGTGCCGCTGCTTGTGCAAGGCAGCGAAAATCTGCCCGAAAATGGTGCTTGCGTCGTTGTAGCCAATCATGCCAGCTATCTGGATGGCCTGATTCTGCTGTCGATCCTGCCTTACCCGGTCTCGTTCGTCGCCAAGGCGGAACTTCGGGACCAGCCTTTTCCGCATTGGTTCCTGAAGCGCATTGATACCCAGTTCGTTGAACGCTTCGACGTGCAACAGGGCAAAGCAGGCGCCCGCCGCTTGGCAAAAAAGGCGTATGAAGGTGTGCCGCTCATGTTTTTCGCCGAAGGCACCTTTACCCGGTATCCCGGATTGCTGCCTTTTCACATGGGCGCGTTCGTAACTGCAGCGGAGAGTGACTTGCCTGTGGTTCCGATCACGCTTCGAGGTACCCGGTCAGTTCTAAGATCAGACGACTGGTTTCCGCGGTGGGGAACCGTTGCCGTAATCATCGGCGAACCCCTGGAATGCGGTGGAGCGGATTGGAACGCGGCGCTGGAAGTCCGCAACAGAGCTCGCCAGCAAATTCTGCGTCACCTGGGAGAGCCGGATCTCGCTGGCGAACGGGCCCCAAGCTGATGGTCGGGGACGCTCCTCCATCTGCGGCCACCGGGGCGGAACGGTTCGCCTGGTCCATGTATGACTTCGCCAATTCCGGATATACCACGGTGGTTTTGACCACGGTGTTCAATGCCTATTTCGTGGCAGTCGTGGCCGGGGGCGCGGAGATATCTTCAGGTGCGGCCACGTTCCTCTGGACGGTCACGGTTGCCACGGGCAACGTCATCGTTTTGTTCTCCAGTCCTGTGATCGGCGCCATTGCCGACCGCCACGCCTGCAAGAAGCGCTTTCTCATGTTTACCACCATCGGGTGCATTGTGACGACCGGGTTGTTGGGCTTCATTGGCGAGGGAGACTTCATTGCAGGCGTGATGCTGCTCGTCCTGTCTTTGGTGATGTTTGCCAGCGGAGAGAATCTGATCGCGGCCTTTCTGCCGGAAATCGCCCCGGATCAGCATATGGGGCGACTCTCCGGTTATGGTTGGGGACTTGGCTATGTAGGCGGCTTGGTGACGCTGGGCTGCTGCCTCACGTACATTACCTGGGCCCAGAATCAGGGCCAGAACCCGACCCAGTTCATTCCGGTGACCCTCTGGATCACCGCGGTCATCTTCGCCGCTGCGGCGTTGCCGACGTTTCTCGTGCTGCGGGAGCGCGCCATCCCCATGGCAACAACGGCGGGCACATCGTACCTGGCCGAGGGGTTTGCCCAAGTGCGTAACACGCTGCGCAACGCGCGCCGCTTCAAGGACTTATTTCGATTCCTGACGACGTTGGTGGTGTTTCAGGCTGGCGTGAGCACGGTGATCGTCGTGGCCGCCATCTACGCTCAGGAGGTGCTGGAATTCTCCAGCGACGAGCTCGTATTCCTGGTAATGATCGTCAACGCGACAGCGGCAGTGGGCGCGCTCGCCATCGGTCACCTGCAGGACAGGGTGGGTTCTTGCCGCGCGCTCACACTGGCGCTATCGATCTGGGTCATCGCGATAGTCCTGGTGTTCGCCGCGCGGAGCCGCGGTGATATCTGGCTGGCCGCCAACCTGATCGGCCTCGCCATGGGGTCGTCCCAGTCCGCGGGCCGGGCACTCATGGGATATTTCATCCCGGTTGCGCGAGCAGGCGAGTTTTTTGGCCTGTGGGGGCTAGCGTTACGATGCGCGGCGATCATAGGCCCGGCAACCTACGGTGCCATCAGCATGCTAAGCGGGGGCAACCAGCGGATGGCACTACTTTCAACGCTTGGCTTTTTCTTATTGGGCCTGCTGCTGCTGGCAACGGTCAACGAGGCGCGTGGCAGGCGCGCCGCGATGCTGTCGAACAACCATGACCGTTTCCGGCACGGACGAATTTCCAACGGTGCGACCGGAGGGGAAACCGGAGCATGACGCACAGCCCGGATTTCATCCTGCTCCGTGGCGCATACCTGCTCTGATATAGACCTGTCCCTGGCGAATCGGCGATTGTGGACAGAAATGTGTCTGATCTCCAAGTCTCGCCACGCGTGATCTCATCGCCTCAATAGCCACATCATGCGTGACTTCGCTGTGCTTTGATCTGTGCGCGAGGAGTGCAAGCGCGGCAAAAATTAGCGGGCTAACGAACCACCTCACGAATAATGTAGCCGCCAGAGCGCTCGTCCAATTCCAGATCCACTTGACCTCGGGCCTGGGCTTCCTCAAGCAACTTACTAAATGATTCGAACCCGTAGTAGCTTTCATTGAAGCCGGGCCGGCGGCGCTTCAATGCTTGTTTGACCATCGACCCCCAGAGCTTCTCCTCATCACCCCGCTCGGCATTGAGTGCGGCCGCCGTCTCGAGCGCCAGATCGATCCCTTCCTGCATTTGGTCCTCCGGCTTGGCCTTGGTCTCCTTACGCTTGGGCGGGCGCCCTTTCGTCGGTCTACGCGCTCTACGTTTTTGCTCTTGCTCGCGAATGAGGTCGTCGTAATAGATGAACTCGTCACAGTTGCTGATCAGAAGATCGGAGCTTGAATTCTTAACGCCGACACCAATGACTGTCTTCGCGTTCTCCCGGAGCTTGCTGACAAGCGGAGAAAAATCAGAATCGCCGCTGATGATGACAAAAGTATTGACATGAGATTTCGTGTAGCAGAGGTCAAGTGCATCGACGACCATCCGTATATCCGCCGAGTTCTTGCCGGACTGGCGCACATGCGGAATGTCGATGAGCTCAAATGCCGCCTCATGCATCGTGGCCTTGAAGTCCTTATAACGCTCCCAGTCGCAGTAAGCCTTCTTTACGACAATGCTGCCTTTAACGAGCAAGCGTTCAAGAATTTTGTTGATGTCAAACTTCGCATATTTAGCATCTCGAACACCAAGCGCGATATTCTCGAAATCGCAGAACAGGGCATGGTTATTGTCAACTGGACTGGCCATAGGGTTACTCAGGCTAGAGAAGGCAATTCTTCTTAAACAATCATCCGGAGACCGGATCTAAGCGGCCGTCCTAATATAGTCCATCTGACGATGGCATACGCCGCCGCAACCTTGAGGACATTGCGCCTTCCTAACTCCCACAAGTAGGAAACCATATGTTTCCCTCAAGAACGAGAATCATCCACCGCAGATTCTACAGAGATCAGTGCGTTGAATAATGAAATTCACCTCATATCAGGCCGTAATCGGCGTGTTATTGAAGAATGCGATAGGACGATTCAGTCGTTAACGTGGCAAAGCAGGCGCGGAAAGTCCTGTCAGAAACGTCCGGATCCCTTCAATATAGGCGCGCTCATCCCGGAGAAACGCGTCGTTATGGGTGCCACGAAGCGCCAGTAGGGTCCGGGGTTCATTCGCCGATGTGAAGATTGCTTCGCCGTGGTGGAAGGGGATGATCTCGTCGTCGCGACTGTGAGCGACCAGTACCGGGCAGCGAACGTCTCGAATGTAATCACGTGTCGCGTGACTAAGACGGCTCAACCAGCGGGCCGGGAGCCACGGATAGAGTTCCTGGGCAATGTCCGGGACGGACGTGAAGGACGACTCCACGATAAGCGCCAACGGTTGATGCTGTGCGGCCAGCCGTGACGCGGCAGAAGCACCCAATGAACGCCCGAATATTACGATATCGCTGGCGGATATGCCGCGATCCTCAGTGAGATAACGCCACGCTGCGTCAGCATCGCGATAGATCCCTCTTTCGGTGGTCCTGCCGCCGCTCTGACCATAACCCCGATAGTCGATAATCAATACTGACAAGCCCAGTTCTTGGAACTGCCGTATCGAGTCCAGACGATGTGAGATATTTCCTGCATTGCCGTGAAAGAATAACAGCACCTGAGAAGACCGCCCCGCGATGAACCAGCCGTGCAGTGTCACTCCGTCAGTAGTTTCGATGGAGACATCTTGATAATCCATGCCAACATTGGTCGGTGTCATGGTCAACGTTCGCCCCGGTACTTCTGGAAGGTAGAGCATGCGACCCTGCATGAAGTACACGACTCCTACGAGCAGACCGTAACTGGCAACGACTACAAAGATGAATTTCAGCATGGCGCTCTGTATTTTTGATACGGGCGGTGATCAGGTTTGTCTTTTAAGTTCCAACGAAGAATGAAACTTTGAATGTCAGCTTACGGCCGAGGCTGTGTGAAAACTCCGCAACAGTCTCACCCCAAGAGTCGCCTTCAAACACAACGTGAGACGTTATTGACTGGCTTACGAACCGATAACGTCCTGTTAGTAAGCAACTGACCTCAACTGAAAATTCGCGTAGCTTGGAAACGATCTCAAGCGGTCGATTTTGCGTTTTCACACAGCCTCGGCCAATAATAGACATTGAGAACGTCACAGTTAACCTATGTTGCCGGTGACGCCGGTTACAGGCTCTTGTGTTGTGGCTCTTTCAACACTGTGCCGTGCTGATCACTATCGTAGGTAAGCTGCAACTTTTAATGACCCTACTCCTTTTTGATTAATTCAGGCATCTGACAACCACGCGATTCCGTCATCTGCTTCATCTTAGCCATATCTGGCTTGCGTTCCTGACCGCAAAATTCCTTCAACATTTGCAGAGCAGTATCACTAAACTCGCTTTTTCCACGGTCCTCCATGAACTGATTAATCATGTCGAAGGCGGGTTTGTCGGCGCCGCTGCAGCATTGATCTATCATCTCCTTCACTATCAGACTCCTCGAAATATTGGTAGCAGCCTATTTTTATGCTCCTTCTCATTGTGGTGCGCAATTCGGAATTATCCTTACGCGCAACGCCTCGGAGCGATACATTGTCCGGTGACGGGGCGGAGGCAGACTAGGATTGGCCGGTCTTCGTGAATCTCCGCATTGGAACCAAAGCAGATATTGGATTTAGTCTATTTGAGACCGTGAATAATATCCGCTTTGGGTCGCTTTTTGCCGGTCGAAAGTCTATCACCTGAACCGCGGCTCCCGCGCTCGAGCAGCCAGTGAATCGATGTCATATTCGGAACGTTGGCAGGCCGAGAACGGCCAAAAGCAGTCGTTCGTGAGAGCCTCGCGCGCGTGCTTGACAGCCTTTACGGGCGGGCACCTGCAAACAGCTTACTGAGCAACAGATGGGTTGGAAGGTAGAAACCCAAGGGGATCATAACCATCAGCAAAACGAGGAACAGGTGGCCGGGCATCCAAGTTTGCGGCTCACGTCCAAAGCCGTAAACCCAGTTAATGTTTGCTAACGGGTCAGTGACAACATAGGTTACAGGCAGAACGATCCACGCCAGGAGCGTCTGGTAGAGCAATGCCTGTCGCTGGTAGCCGAGCCGATAGACCAGCCAGACAAGAAGCACAGGCAGAACAAAGTGGAACAAGGAGAGGCCACGTACGAATAAAGGGGCCTCGGAGTTGAACATATACTGTGTACCAAGCGTCAGTGCCGCCTCGGGTCCGAAGATGACTCTGAAGACGAAATCGATGCTCCAGGCCAGTTCCGGCAGCAGGACCGCGACCGCCATCATACTGACTAGTAAGCGGTTTTCCGTCCAAAGGGCTAGCAGGGTTACAAACAATGCGATGTCTGATCCCCAAAGAAAATTCTTCGGCCCGTATTCGACCCAGTAGACCGGCACCAGAACACAAACAAAAACGGTATGGGTCACCTTTATCCATAGAGAGATAATCGTTGTGCTCCGCAAAAATCTCCGTTCAGCTATTTCATCGTGCCCAACTCGGCGATTCTAACTTGAGTCCTAATGGTCTTGAACTTGAAACGGACCAAATGATTTGGTGAGGCCCTTCGGCCGGCCAGTTACAGGATCGTCAATCTCGAAATCAACCTCGTGAAATACCTTTGATCGAAATATTTCATTGCCATCCTCGCGAACCAAAAAATATAGGTCCGGGGTTTGTTCACCGACAGAATCGAACGAAAGAATATCTGCGGCGAAAACCAAGAACTCGGCAGTGCCGTCAGCATTCAGCCCGACCTCTCCCAGCTTGTCATCGAAGTAGCGGTCTTCGTCCCGAAGGCTAACCGAATACTGATTGCCAAAAAGGGGGTCTCCCTCGGCATTCTGGAAGCTAGCGATCACTTTAAAGATACCAGACGACATAACCAGTTCTCCTGTTGGAAATATCAAACTCGAGCGCACAGCCTAGATCGACGTTCTCCGGTTGGTCATTAGCCTTGATGGTCGTGCGCTCATGAACGTCCGTTTTCGGCGGTGGATTCAAAACAGTTCCCGTCGCCCAGTCACCGCATAAAACACAAATATGGCTCCCAGAGCTATAAAACTCGGCCCAATCACGTATCGCTGATATGCGCCGTCGGCAACATGCCCGAATAGCGCAAAGGTGCCGAATGCAATGAATGTTATACCCACAATTCCGCCGGATATGCGCAACAGGATCTGCAGGGCATTCCTTGTCATGCCAATAGGGGTCCGAGCTGCCGCCTAAAAGGTAATATACGGACAAGAGTGACAAGTTATCATTCCACGGAATCCCGTGAGAACCGGCGTTTTCATCAACAAACTCAATGGCGTATTGGCCATTTTACCAATATATGGTGGACGCAAATGCCGACAGGATTATTACCGGGTAATTCTACAGTCTGAATGGCCAGTTCAGGTCCAGACTGTGCAAAAACTCGTCGAATTTCGTGGCCGATGGGACAGCACTCCACATTGGCTACAACGGCGTCTCAGATGCGGTGCTGATTTCCCATGTCGGTACCGGAAATTCGCAAGAGCTGGTGCAATATACCACCGGCTATTGTCGTTTTGGGTTTTCACATAGCCTCGGCCAAGAGCAGACCTTGGTTCCCAAGAAGAACCCCTGAAGGGCGCAAAAACCTCATCCCGTTGGTAATCTGAGCTTAGGTCCCGCGCCCCCGAACAACGCGCCTCCCCTTCATTGGCCAGTGAGTTTCTGTGACGACTGTTTGCTGGCCCTCGCGATGATCACCGCCGTAAAAATACACAACGACCCAATCGTGGGTCCGGTGAAGCTCATGCGCCCTTGCCGTGTTCGAGAATAATGCAGTGAAGTGCCAGCCCTGCCGGTCGGTGTGAAGGATTGGCAGCCAGGCCTCACCTTCCGGGTTGAATCGTTTGGGGGCGATCCTCGGCAGGCTGTCGTCCTCAACCTTGCTACGATACTCTTTGTCTACGTCGAGCAGTATGTTGACGGAGGGTGCTTTGTCGGTGCGGCAGCGCTGGCCCGTGCCGGCGCGACCGAGCAGGGCTGCCAGATTCGAGCGGATCGCCGCGGCCCGCCGTGGGCCGATACCTTTTAAAGACGCCAGCCGCCCGTCGTGTGCGGTAATTTCCAGTGCCTCGAGTGTTTCGACGTGTAAGCTATCGTGGATAGCACGTGCGGTTGCCGGGCCTATACCGGGAACGGTTTGAAATACGACCTCGGGGTCGACCGATCCACGCAAGCGATCGAGTTGCGTCAGACGGCCGCTGCGGGCGATCTCCGCGATCGAGGACGCGAGACCCGTGCCGATGAATGGCAGTTGCTTGAGGCCGTCTACGCCCTGGTCGTTCAGTATGTCGCGCACGTCACCGGGCTGGGATTCGAGTGTCTGGGCGGCGCGGAGGTAAGCATTGACACGAAACGGGTTCGCATCCTGCTCTCGCAACAACTGCGCGCAGTCCCGCAGTATCCTTGCAGCCTCCAGGTTGAAGGAATGGCCTGCCAACTTGTTGTCGTGTCTGCTCAAGGATCACCTGTACAGCGCTCAGCCGTGAATGTATCGACTGGTGCCGACTGGCACGATACGAACTTGTACCTAGCGCCGGGCGTGATGAGAATCGATTACCGGCTGCGAATGGATGCGGGACGGCTAGCCGGCTGCTGCCGTCGTTTGCGGCAGATCGGTTGTGAGTGCGGCGCCCAGTGCATCATCGACGGTCTTGAGCCAGACAAAAGTCAAGGCTTGGCGAGTTGCCTCGGGTATATCGTCGAAGTCCTTGCGGTTGCGTTCGGGCAGGAGCACGGTCTTGATGCCGGCACGATGTGCAGCGATGACTTTTTCCTTGATGCCGCCAACCGGTAATACCTGGCCGCGAAGGCTGATTTCGCCGGTCATGGCGACGTCGTGGAGTACGGTGCGGTTGGTCAGCATGGATGCAAGCGACACGAACATGGCGACGCCGGCGCTGGGACCGTCTTTGGGAATCGCGCCGGCTGGCACATGCACATGAATGTCGCTGGATCGGAGCTCTGCTTTGTCCAGGCCGAGGGACTGCGAGCGACTTTTGACCAGGCTGAGGGCTGCCTGCCCGCTTTCCTTCATGACGTCGCCGAGCTGGCCGGTGAGAATCAAGTGCCCCTCGCCGGGGATGCTGGTGGATTCAATGAACAGGATATCTCCGCCAACCGGCGTCCAGGCGAGCCCGGTTGCAACGCCGGGCATGCCGGTCCGCAGTGCCACTTCATCCTCGAATCTGGGTGCGCCGAGTATCGCGGCGACGTTGCCTGAATCGATGCGAATTTTTTCCATGGTGCCCTCGCCTACACTCACTGCCACGTGCCGGAGTAATGCGCCGATCTGTTTTTCCAGGCCGCGACAGCCGGCTTCGCGTGTGTAGTCGGTGACGACACATTCCAGTGCGGCGTCGGTAATCTCGACCTGGTCCTCGCTGACGCCATTTGCTTTGCGTTGTCGCTCGACGAGATAGCGTTTTGCGATCTGCACTTTTTCGTCAGTGGTGTAGCCACTCAGTTCTATTACCTCCATGCGATCCAGCAACGCCGCCGGAATCGTATCGAGCCGGTTGGCAGTTGCGATAAACATGACCTTGCTCAGGTCGAACGGCACGGCCAGATAGTTATCCTGGAAGGTGGAGTTCTGCTCCGGATCGAGGACTTCGAGCAGCGCGGAAGAGGGATCGCCATGGAATCCGGCGCCCAGCTTGTCGATTTCATCCAGCATGAATACCGGGTTGCGCGCCCCGGCCTTTTTGACCGTCTGAATGATCTTCCCGGGTAGTGCGCCGATGTATGTTCGTCTGTGCCCGCGAATCTCGGCCTCGTCATGCAGCCCGCCGAGGCTGATGCGGACGAATTTCAGGCCGATGGCGCGGGCTATGCTTTGACCGAGTGAGGTCTTGCCGACGCCGGGCGGACCGATGAAACAGAGTATGGGACTGCGGCCTTCGGGGTTGAGCTTGCGCACGGCGAGATACTCGATGATGCGCTTCTTGATCTTGGAAAGCCCGTAATGATCTTCCTCGAGCGTCTTGCGCGCTCTGGCGATATCGATGCTTTCCGTGTCGATGACCGACCAGGGAAGTTCGATCAACCAGTCGATATAGCTGCGCAGCATTGGATACTCGCCCGATGCGCTGGGCATCCGTTTCAGGCGATCGAATTCCTTTCTGGCATGTGCTTCGACGTCCTGTGGCATGCCTGCCTCGGCAATGGCTTTGTCGAGCGTTTCGAATTCGGCACTGTCCGAGTCGTCTTCACCGAGCTGTACCTGAATCGTACGCATCTGCTCCCGCAAAACCGCCTCGCGCTGCCGCTCGCTGATGGAAGCACGCGTTTTCGTTTCGATTTCGTGGGACAGCTCGATGATCTCGAGGTGTTTGGCCATTTTCTCAACGACGATCTCGAGTCGCGTTCGTACGTCGAATGTCTCGAGGAGTTCCTGCTTCTCGCTGGCAGGGACGTCCAGGAAACCGGCAATCAGGTCACCCAACGCGCCCGGAGATTCGATGGACTGTACCGCCCCGGCGAGTTCCGGCGGCACCAGCGGCAGCAGTTCGATCGCCTTGGTCGCCTGTTGCTTCAATAACAGCACGCGGGCCTGAATCTCGTGCTCGTCGCGCACCGGCTCATCGGGTATCTCTATGCGTGCGACCAGGAAAGGATATCCGTGCACAAACTCGACCAACCGGAAACGCGACTCACCGTTGCAGATCAAATGGCGTGCGTTATCGGAGCTGGTGACGTAACGCAGGATGCTGGCGATCGTACCGACGGAGTAAAGGTCTTCGGGACCCGGCTCGTCCGTGGTCTGATCTTTCTGCAGCAGGAAGCCCAGGCGGCCGGAGCCCGCCACCGCGTTCTGCGCCGCAGCCACGGACTTCTCGCGGGCCACCGTCACCGGCGCGATGACGCCGGGAAAGAGCACCATGTTGCGAACGGGAATGACGATCAGCATGTCGTCAGACAATGCTGGCATTGAAGACGGTGATTGCGGATTCGATTTCATACCTGAGGACCAGTTCGCCGCAGTCGAATTTCGAGGCAGCCATTCACATAGCTGTGGGAATCGAGTTCGAAAGACCCTTCAGGGAGCGAGATTGCCCGTTCGATACGTCCATAGGGCATTTCGAGGCGATGTATGAAGGATTCCCGGGCCGCTATCGGCAGCCGGCGTTGTCCGGTCAGGCGTAAAACGGCGGGCTCGAGATATATACCGAAATCCTGGTCCACTGCGTCTGGCACAGCAGCGCGAATCAGCAGCCCCCAATCCGATTCAAAAAGGTCGACCGGCGGCTCCCAGACCAGCGTGCGCCCGATGCGGCCGAGCTGGAAGAACTGCCGTCGCAGGTGATCGGCCCGATCGAGCATGTCGCAGGCCTGCAACCACATGGAGTCAACAAATCGGTTCGAATTCATCAGCGGATAATTCTATCGAAAACTCAAGCTGTGGCGGTGATCTGCGTTGGCTTATCCCGATATTCACTGTATTGTAGCGCCCCCTGCAGGCCCATCCGTAGAATCCGAAGCAAAGCAGCGGCAGGCCGTGCGAAACGAGGTGCGGATGCAGGTCATGCTGGCGAGAATCACAGTGTTAAAACTGCCACGATGAACAAGGCAGTGCCGGCGAGAAGGTCAGGCTTCACCGCAATGAAAAGTGTGCGAGTGTGGATACGTTCGGGCGCGACGTGATTGATCACCGGGCGATTACTGCGGCAGTGGTGTTGTACGACTAGTGTGACAGCCTGGTGTTTTCAGAGGACACCTCAAATAGAACAAGAAAGGCGGCCGTATGGCCGCCTTTTCAAGATGAGGACGCTAGAGCAGATCTGCTGGTCCCATTTTCCAAACTCTTTCCCGGCTCACTCTCCTTGCGGCTAGCTCCCCGCGTCCAAGCCCGAATCTGTTCTTAATATCGGGCTGCTCAAGGTATAGCACTTTGATTCTTCCGAGGTCCCCAAAGTGTTCCGCCAGTTCCACCGATCAGCTTTCACTAAACAGCTTCCCGTCAGGTTTTACCTTCCGCGTCCACCGCCCCCGACACTGGCAGAGGCTCGGACCTCTTTCAGCAGGACGGTGCTAACAACCGAAGCCATTAGCAATGAGGCCGAAGCCTCGATTATCATACTAGTCATAATGTGCGAGTCCGCAATCGTGTCAAATACGTATTGTCCAAGTTGGTATTGGTCGCGCTATAGAGAAATGCCACATCGATCACGAAGTAAAGTTACGGGCGAGTCGCCGCGCCAGAAAGCACACTGTACCGTTGCAAGCTGACTAGCTGAGCGTCCGGATTATGAACTCCCACCTCTTGACCGCTCCGATACCGACAAGCTTGACGCAGACACCAAAAATAAACGCCGCCTGCATGGTGTCTAATGGATACGTAGCGCTGGCTGGTGAGCCGCAAGGCAAGGGCAGTGCCGTGCGAGACAGCAGATGAAAACACTCTCGGGGCATGATCGATTTGCGTTGGTGCTTCTGGCGATTTTCGTGGTTATCTGGACAGCGTTGGCGATCGATCCGTGGTACCGGTCGGATTGGTTGCTCGAGAACATGGTCGTTTTTGTCGCCGTGCCGGTATTGCTTCAGATACATGGGCACATGCCGCTTTCGAAAATATCCTACAGCCTTATTTTCACATTCTTGTGTTTGCATGAGGTGGGTGCGCACTAAACCTATGCCGAGGTTCCATACGACAGCTGATTCGAGACATTGACCGGTAGAGGATTGAACGAGCGGTTGGGTTGGGACCGCAATCACTACGATCGCCTGATTCATCTTTCTTACGGCCTGCTGATCGCATACCCAGTGCGCGAGATCGTCATACGCGTATCGAGAGCGCAGGGATTTTGGGCGTATCTTCTGCCAGTGTTGGTCGTCATTGTGACCTCGATCATTTTTGAGCTGCTTGAGTGGGCTGCGGTTATCGTTTTTGGTGGCGATCTGGGCATCGCTTATCTGGGTACACAGGGAGACGAGTGGGACGCACAAAAGGACATGTTACTCGCGGCCATCGGCGCCACTCTGGTTGTTGCCGGCGTCAATTACACGCTGGATCGTAACTTCACGCGCGAGTGGATGGAAAGCCTGCGAGTAAAACGCCGTGAGCCGCTCGGCGAGGTCGCGATCGCAAAAATGCTGGCGGAGAAGCGTAAATCAGAGATAAGCGAGTGATATTGACCTGGCTGCAAGAAAGACTGGCTTTCGCCTGTTGTCAGTTTGCTGCGCAAAATCCTCAGCTCAGCCTATCAAAAACACCGGGGCGACAGCCTTCTGCTGAAGCGCTACGGATTCCACGTATTGCCATGTAATCAAAAGTTCATTGAACATAGTAATTACGGTTTTATGTGCCGGGTTTAAGTTCGCAACGTGAGAACTCCGGTCGGTACTGAAATTGAACCGGGATGAGGATCATGAACAGACGCTTTTGTATGATTTCCGTCGGCGTTATCTCAATATTGGCCACTTCAGCGGTCACCGCAGATTCTGTCAGACTTGATGGACAAGGGAGCGACCGGCCGCCTGCATTTACGGCCGAGGGCCCATGGATACTGGATTGGAGCACGCGCAGCGAATTTCCCATGCTCGCGAATTTTGAGATGCGCCTTCTTGATGCTTCGAGCGGAGAATTTCTGGGAACTATCGCACAACTCGAGGGGACAGGACGCGGTCTCAAGCTCTTTGAGTTTTCGGGTTCGTACCAACTGGTAATTGTGGCGAGCAATGTCAATTGGGAAATCGAGATCTCGGAGGTCAGCGAGGATGAGGTCGGACAAATGAGGCGTGCTGCGAAAGGCAAGCCGTCACTGGAGGACTCTTCACAGATGGTGCTTCGTCGCGTTCGCGAGAGCAGCTTTGTCGAATGGCGGCCCGTTGACGATGACACCTTGCTTTTGTTCAGCGACGATGGATTGGGCTGGCGGGCAACATTCGCGTCGGCGTGTCCCGGGCTGAAAGCGGCGACCGCCATTTCCTTCGTGGCACCAATGACAAGCGCTGACAGTCAATACGACTCTATTCTGCTGGACGATGGCACACGCTGCTATTTTGACCGTGTAAGTCTTCTGGCTGTGGAATGACGCTGTCAGTCTCGTCTGATACTTTGATATCGAATTATGATTACTGCTACCCATGACGACATCGTTCGATTATTTCCGGGCATCCAGGATCATACGGTGGTGGAAGTTCTCGCGACAGAGGCCACCGTCAGTGAGCTGGAGGCTGCATCCTTGTTGCTCGGAAATCAAGACAATGGGCTGTTCGAAGCCAAAAGGGAGGCGGGCGGTCAGTTGTCCAGGGTGCTCGAAATTCTGACAAAGGCGGAGCTTATGCCGGCGGACGAAAGCGACCGGTAAACACAGTTCGTCTTGCCGGAGTTATTCGATCTCGAGCTTCAGCGCAATCAGATCCAGCAGGTCCTTGAGTGAGATCATACCCACGAGTTGACCGTCATCAACGACCATATAACGGGATACTTTCCCTGGCCCGACCATGGCCGAAAGCAACCTTGTCGTTTCCGTATCCGCGGAGATCGTATTCGTCTTCGAACAGGGTTCCATAAAGTCGCGGACCCTTCTATTCTGCCACTCGTCCCTGGGAATTTTCTTGATGCTTTGAATACTGATGCAACCCAGGAGGTTCGAGTTCTCGACGACCGGAAACATCTTGAATTGATGACGGTACACGTAGTCTTCAACCCATTCTTGAACAGTGATCGATGGTGAAACAGTCACTGGATCGCGTTTCATGAAACGTCTTACCGGCTGGTCCTGTAAGACTTCGTGCATAAGCAGTTGCTGGTACGAAGCTGAGGCAGCTCCGCGCAGGAAGATGCCAATCAGAAACCACCACATGCCGCCGATGAAGTTCCCTTGAGTAAGGGCGAAGACGCCAAGGATCATCAGTGCCAGGCCGAATCCACGCCCAAGCCGACTGGAAATGCGCGTAGCGATGCGCAGATCCTTTTTCCAATTCCACAGAATGGCCCGTAGCATTCGGCCACCGTCCAGGGGGAAGGCCGGCACGAGATTGAACACAGCAACGACCATATTGATGTAAGCAAGAGTACCGAACACTCCTATGACCGGGGTTGGCCAAGCGCTCGTCAGGGACACCGCCTCGAGCCTCGAGAAAATGAATGCGAGCAAAAAGCTGGCAAGCGGACCGGCGATAGCCATCAGGAACTCGGATTTCGGGCTCGGGGGCTCCTTTTCCATCTCGGCGACCCCACCGAAAATGAAGAGAGTAATGCCCTTGATCGGTATACCGAATTGTCGCGCGACCAATGAATGGGAAAACTCGTGAAAGACGATCGAGAAGAACACGCCGACTGCGCAGGCGATGCCCATCCACGCGTAGGCTTGTTTGGACAGGTCAGGATACTCGGTCGGGAACAGGCCTGCGGCCAGCGACCAGCTGATGAGCAGCGCCAGCAACAGCCAGCTCAGGTCGATCTTGACCTGAAACCCGAACAGCGAAAACAGGCGATATTGCCCGAAACCGATGGAGTGCTTCTCCTTACGTGCCATTGTAGAACTCACTGACATGCACGGTTTCCCTCTACTGTCTCGATAGGCACGATTCGGCAATCAAGTGCACTACTATGAGACCACATGGGATTTGCAAAATGTCAGTAGGGCTTACCCGTATGCCGGGCAGCACTCAGCTTGTTCTTAACCGGCCGAAACCAGCTACGCAGAAGCCCGTATCGCCAAACCTGGTAGGGCGTGCTAACGTTTTTTTTTGGGGCAGACGAACGTCAGGGAGAAGACCCATGTCGGTAGCACGAGTTACCGAGATTATCGCCGCTTCCGGGACCAGCTTTGACGATGCGATTAAAGTCGGCGTCGCCAGAGCTGCCAAGACGCTCGATAACGTGAGAGGTGCCTGGGTTCAGGATCAGGAGATTATTCTGGATGGCGGATCGATCAAGGAGTATCGAGTCCATCTGAAGGTGACCTTCGTACTGAACGACTGAATTGCTTGCTGACAGGCCGCAGCAGGCTGAAGTTTATGCCCGGTGAATCAGGCAACCGGGTATGTGCGAGCTGCACGACATGACATGAGTTATTGCAGCAACATCGTATTCATCGCCGGCACGATAGCTTTCAAAGTACTCGTTCAGCTTTTGAACACGATCGGGCATTTCGCCCACGGCCTGTAAACCGACGGACACACCATAGTTCGTAAAAGCAAATCGCGTGTTTGGTAAATAGGGTTCCCGACAGAAATATCCTTCCGGCCGCCACATGCTATTCAACATCTCGAGGGAACGCTGCTTCTGAATAATTGCCCAGTCCTCGGACGGGAAGAAATGGCTCAACCACAATATCATGCCGAGTCCCAGGTCCTGGGTAATAAACAAGTCCGGGTAACTGCCGTCGATAAGACCTCGCATGTCGGCGATTTCTGCTGACAATGCCTGCTCATCGAGCATTCGGTACGAGACATATCCATCGAAGGCATCCAGTGCGCCAAGACCGATACCGGGGTAGGGCCCGCTGAGATCCTCCTTCATCTTCCAGATGATGCCGCGGCCAGCCACCAGGAATGGTTCGTGAATCTGGCGGACGAGATTGATGCCTTTCTGTTTGTAAGATGGTTTGTGGCGACCAAGAACAGCGAGAGCGTATAGCCACATCGCGAGATAGTGAAAATACTGCCCGTCTCTGTCCGGCTCCTCCCCGATACGGATGCCGCGCGGTCGCCCAAGTACCCGGTCGACTTCAGAGACCAGCCATTCGGCCTGCTCAAGAAACGAATGATCATCCAGTTTCTCGTAAAGTGACACCAGCAGCACGACGCCAAACGCGTCAGTCCAGAGATAGCGCAGGCCGTTGGGCCAGATCTGATTCGAACGCATCCATCGAAGCTTTTTCTGTACGTAAGAGACGGATTGGTCCACTGAAGATGCCGGGGTGCTCATAAGCCGAACGGATAGGTGTCAGGAAGGCCCTCGAGTTCGGCAGTATCAAATGGTTGCACGGCCCGGGTCGTATCGATCCACACGTACTCATCGAATTGTTTTGGCAACACGGCATGAAAGTAATGGCTTGCGAATTCTGTTTCAGGCCGGTAGATGACGCCAATGGCCCGTTCGAGTCGTGGCTTCAACAAGCCCTTTAGCAGCGGCTTCGACTTATAATCACGGAGCCCAAGCATGAAGCCCGGCACGCCGGTTTCATGACAAAGTCGCTCGTAGCTATCGGCCACCGATGGCCGCACCGTCTTGACCTCCATCGGTCCATCCCAGTTCGATGCAGCAGCAACCGTACCGTTGTCGGTACCAAAACCGATCGAATATACGCGATCACCGAATTCCTTGCGGCACAGATGACCGATATTGAGTTCGCCGCGGCTCGACATTTCCGTTGCCGCCGCATCTCCAACGTGGGAATTATGTGCCCAGACAATCGCCTTGTTATGTGGCTTGTGGAAATCCAGAAGTGTCTTCAGGGTCTCGAACATGTAACTGTCACGCAAATTCCACGATTCACGGGAGCCGTAATACATGACTCGATAGTAGCGTTCAGCATTGGCAACCAATCGCGCATTCTGAACGGCGTCAAGAAACCGCTCACCATCGTGTTCGGCGTACTCGCGGTGTTTGGTAGCAAGCTCTCTCAACATGCGCACCACCTCCGCTTCACAGCTGCGGTAAGAACCCGTAAGTGCTGCTCTGCCGTATGTCGCAGGATCTGCCTGCCAGGGAGTGAGGCATCCGTATCTTTGTCGTGCAAGTTGAGCGGTGGCGGGGTCGACCTCATCGAGGTATTTCAGAATCGACCGGATCGAACTGTACAGGCTGTAGAGATCGAGACCGTGGAATGCAACCCGCTTGCGTAACGGTTTATCCGTGTTATGGATGCGCAGCCAGTCGATGAATTCACGGACGTCATTGTTGCGCCACATCCAGGTCGGGAAGCGGGCAAACGCGGCCCACTCTGAAGGTGGCGTATCAAAGTGCCTTACAAAATGGTCAATGCGTGCCGAGTCGGGCCAGTCTCCTTCAATAGCGATGAACTTGAAGTTCTTTTTGGTAATGAGTTCGCGGGAAATGCGGCTGCGCATCTTGTAAAACTCCGATGTGCCGTGGCTGGCCTCGCCGATAAGCACGAGTTCGGCATCGCCGACGCGATCGAGCAGCGGGCCCAGATCTACTGTCTCTATTGAATCGAAAGGATTGCAGTTGCTGACAATGAGGCTTTTGAGTTCGTCGTCCGTTGGGACTGTTTCCCTGACCTGTCTGACGGGTCCGCGGACGGCTTCGTCTCTTGGTTTCCAGCCTTCTTCTCCAAGCAGGGGAACAAATCTCACATCGGCAAGATCCTCCTGTTGGTAGTCGGTTTCTGACAGGCGGGTGACCCGAACCAACTCCTGGACATCGCGATACTCGCCGACAGGTATAAGGATACGACCGCCGATCTTTAGCTGCTTTTTCAGGGATTCCGGAACCTCCGGGCCCCCGGCGGCAACAACGATGGCATCAAAAGGAGCCTGCTCAGGCAAGCCGAGCGTCCCGTCGGCGTGAATAACTTCGACATTGTCGTATCCGAGGTCGGCGAGCACCGATGCAGCATGAGTCACGAGTTCCTCTATGCGCTCGATCGTGTAGACTTCTTTGGCGATTTCTCCCAGAACCGCGGCCGCATATCCCGAGCCGGCGCCAATTTCCAGCACTTTTTCCCCGCCTTCCAGTGCGAGGCCTTCGGTCATGAATGCAACGATGTAGGGCTGTGAGATGGTCTGGTCTGCTTCAATCGGCAGCGGCGTATCCTCATACGCGAATTCCCGCAAATCTTCGGGAAGGAACGACTCGCGCGGAACCTTTCGCATGGCATCGAGAACTTTTTGCGAGCGCACGCCGCGCGATTCGATCTGTTGATGTACCATCTGTTGTCGTAACTTCGAATAGTCTGTCATTTCAATCGGCCTCTCGGTCAACGTCGCAACAATGCGATTCCCCACGGGCACGCAATACCTGGCCCCGTAGTACACCCGGCCGGAAAACAGTGCAGCCTTTGATGCCAAGTGCATGTGCTTTTGAAAAAATGTCCGCCACGTCTTCCGCCGTTGCATGTGCCGGAAGGTTGACGGTCTTGGATATCGCGTTATCTACGAAGCTTTGCAGGCACGACTGCATTTCCATATGCGCCTGCGGCGTTAGGGAGTCAGCTGTGACGAAACATTTCGGCAAGTCTGCCTGTCCCTGATTGCTTGCCAGCCAAAGTTCATACGCGCGGTCCCGCACGGTAAACCGACGCAACTTCAGATCGCTGCCACGAACGTCCCGGTCGGCCTCAAGCGCATATATGGGCTCGATACCGCTGGATATATTGTTGGCGAGCAGGCTGATCGTCCCGGTCGGTGCGATCGCGAGCAGATGACTATTACGAATGCCGTCCCTAGCGATGCCGGATTTCAGTGCCTCGGGCAAGCGGCTGATAAATGGTGCTTGCAGATACCTTTGTCTGTCCAGAAATGGAAAGGCGCCTTTTTCCTTCGCCAGCTCAATCGACGTCGCATAGGCAGTGTCTCGGATGAGCTGCATCGTGCCGGCGGCCAGGGCACGCGCCGCATCACTGTCATAGTGCAGGCGCAGCGTGACAAGTGTATCTGCGAGCCCGGTGATACCCAGGCCGATTCGCCGCGTGCTCAGCGCTTGCGCGACCTGCTGCTCCAGCGGATAGCGGGAGACGTCGATAACGTTATCGAGAAACCTGACAGCGATGCCGACCGTTTCCCGAATCGAGCGTTCATCCAGGTGCGCATTCTTCGTAAACGACTCGCGCACGAATGCAGTCAGATTTACGGAACCAAGATCGCAGGCACCATACGGCGGCAAGGGAATTTCCCCACAGGGATTCGTGGCGCTGATCTCCTCGTGGTAATAAAGATTGTTCTCTCGATTTATGCTGTCAATGAACAAGACGCCGGGTTCCGCGGTTTCGTGGGCAGCACTTACTATCCGGTACCATAATTGTCTTGCTGGTACCTTGCGGCAGGTACTATCGGCTGGCGGTGAATCAGACGCAGGAAACCTGAGTTCCCATTCGGAATCGTCGGCAACGGCTTGCATAAAGGCATCGGTGACGAGAACGGACAGGTTGAAGTTGTTTAGCGCATCTTGTTGTCGCTTCGCATCAATAAACGCCTCGATGTCGGGATGATCACAGCGCAATGTGGCCATCATCGCTCCGCGTCTTGTGCTCGTCTGCAGCAAGGTTTCGCACAACGCGTCCCAAATCCGCATGAATGGCACCGGGCCGGATGCAATTGTTCCGCTCGTAACGGCAGGGCTGCCAGCGGGCCGCAGCGTGGAGAAATCACACCCTATGCCGCCGCCTTGCTGCATGGTGAGCGCAGCCTCTTTTAGAGAGTCAAAGATACTTTCAACGGAATCAACGATGGGTCCCATAACAAAGCAGTTGAACAGAGTCACGCGTTTCCCGGTTCCTGCGCCGGCGAGGATTCGCCCACCTGGGAGAAAACGATAATCCGAAAGGATGTCCTGGAATGCCCGCTGCCAGAAGTCTTGATCATCTTCGATAGCAGCCACTGCGCCAGCAACACGTTTCCAGGTATCGGTGATTTCCTTATCGTCAGTCGTGGATCCCTGCGAGTAACAATACCGCGTTTTCCATATGTGCCCGGAAAAAGGCGTCATCTCCATATATATGCGATAGCTAATTCACGGTCACCCGGCCATTCGCACTTATACCTAGGTAACTGCGGCATCGGGCGTCGTAGCTGCGGGCTATTGAAACTGCCAACGGGATACCGGTAATGTGGAGTCAGCTGCCTGGAGCATCGGCGCAGATAAGAGTGGCAATCAGACCCCTGTGAAATAGACGCGATACAACTGCAATGACATTTGAAGTAACTTTTTTTGGCGCTGCGGAACGGGTTACCGGATCGCTTTATCTGATCCGCGCGGGCGGTCACAACGTTTTGCTCGAGTGCGGCCTGGTTCAGGGGAGCCGGGAAGACGAAGCCCTCAATCGAGATCCTTTTCCGATACCACCCGATCAGATAGATGCAGTCGTTCTGAGCCACGCGCATATTGACCACTCCGGCAGAGTACCGCTGCTCGCGAAACAGGGTTTTCAGGGGCCGGTTTATACGCAGCACGCGACTCTTGCGCTATGCAAAATTATGTTGCCCGATTCTGGCTATCTCAATGAGAAAGATGCCGAGTGGGAGAATAAGAAAAGGAAACGGCAAAATACGGTAAGCGTCAAGCCACTCTATACCCGAGCCGACGCAGAGGCCTGCCTGAACCAGTTCCACGGTATCGATTACGAGGAAGACAGGGAGATCGTGCCAGGCCTCAGTGTTCGATTCAGAAATGCCGGACACATTCTGGGTTCGGCCATTGTCGAATTGACATACACGAAAGGTCGCGAATCTCGCAAACTGGCGTTCAGCGGCGACCTGGGATACAGGGATGCGCCTGTTATGGAGCCGCCCGGCAAAGTTCGGACAGCGGACATCGTAATGATGGAAAGCACCTATGGTAATCGTTTGCATCGTCCCTATGATGAAACGCTAAAAGAACTGGGCGAGGTATTCGAAAGCGCGAAATCCGCCGGCGGCAACATTCTGATACCGGCATTTGCGGTTGGCCGAACCCAGGATCTGCTCTACCTCCTGACAAAGCATTGCGATGAATGGGGCTTGCAGGACTGGAACATTTTTCTCGACAGTCCCATGGCGATTCAGGCGACGGAAGTCTATTCGCGTCACCAGGACCTTTATGATGCGAAGTTTTTTGAGCCGGGTACGCATCAACCAATATTGCCCAAATTCTATATGACAAGAAGCACGGAGGAATCCATGGTCATCAATCGCGTCCGCTCCGGCGCGATCATCATTGCCGGCAGTGGCATGTGCAGCGGCGGGCGCATAAGACATCATCTAAAGAACAATATCTCGCGCCCCGGGACTCATGTTGTCATCGTCGGCTTTCAGGCTTATGGAACGCTGGGAAGACGCCTGGTTGATGGCGCAGAAGAAATAAGACTATGGGGCGACACCTACCGGGTCAGGTCCGAAATCCACACCATCGGCGGCCTGTCGGCGCACGGCGATCAGGCGGATCTGCTCGACTGGTACGGTTCCTTCGAGAACAAGCCTCCCCTTTATCTCGTCCACGGAGAGCCCAAGGCCCAGACGAGCCTTGCTGCGGAGATTCGCAAGCAGCACCACGCAGAGGTGTCGATTGCCAAATACGGACAGAAAATCGCTATCGCCGGGTGCTAGTTAGCACCATCCGCAGTCGGCTGTTACCAGCCGCAACACCTTAGGTAAAACACCGAATTGATTCCCAGGCACTTGAGAGCAATATGCTCTTGTAGTTCTTCACGAGCGGATAAGGAAGATAGAGCAATGAAAATCCAGACGGGAATCAATTGGCTACAGACGATGGAACGCCTTCTAATAGTGGTATTTATCTCTTCACTGTTTTTCCTGCATGGCTGCGAGACGACGTCACATGCACAGGAGGGAGAGGTCATCGGTGCTGTAATTGGCGGTGTAATCGGCGCACAGATCGATGATGGAGATACGCGAACCGCTGCCATCATACTCGGCACGATTGCCGGTGCCATGATCGGCCGTCATATCGGGCAAAGCATGGATGACACAGATCGTATGATGACAGCTCAATCATTGAATGATTCTCGCACCGGTGAAGCGACAACCTGGGTCAATCCCGACACCGGATATGAATACACAGTCACGCCGACCCGAACTTATGAAGAGAGCGGTGGGCCCTGCCGCGAGTTTCAACTTGATGCGACAGTCGGCGGCCGAACCGATCAGGACGTTTACGGCACTGCCTGCCTGCAGGCAGACGGCAGCTGGCTGGTGCAATAACGCGACACGCTTGTTGGTTCGTGAGTAAAAAAAGATTGCTTCATACGAAGCGGTCTTTTCATTCGCGACTGGGTAGAAAGTCTTTCCGGGCCTTGCTAAGAAAAAGGGCGCTCGAGGACGCCCTTAAGTGAACTTCGATGACACTTCGTTAGAAATTTACGCTTGCCTGCAGGGCAACTGACCGCGGCCGCTCGATGAACGCGTAGTGGCTGTTCCCTCCAAATGTTGAAGCTAGTGGCACCGGGTTGGTGTATGGCACGACAACTTCGTCGGTCAGGTTACGACCCAATACTGCTATTTCCCATCTGCCATCATTTCCGGCCAGCGCCAGGCGCAGGTTGACCTTGGCATAACTGTCCTGAACGGTCAGCGGGTCATTGTTCTGCGCCGTGAAATAATCGTCGGTGAAGTTGACATCAAGGGCCGCCCGGAACTCCAATGACGAACCCACGGGAACGTAAAAGTCGAGGCCGAGCGATCCCGAGTAATCGGCTACGTATTGATTGGTTGCGCCAGTACGAGAGCAAGTGCCGTCAGGGTTCGCATTTGGTTCACCGACGTAGCAAACACCTGTATCCCATTTCGTGAACTCGAAATCGAGCAAAGCGATGGATCCGTACATGCCAAAGTTGTCGCTGATTTGCCAACGACCATCGAGCTCCAATCCCTTGATGTCGGCCTCGGCGGCATTACCAACATTGAAGCCGACGCCACCATCGAACTGGCTGATTTGCAGATCGTCATATTCGGTGAAAAATGCCGCCAGATTGAGGTCCGCCCGACCACCGGCGACACGCATTTTCGCGCCGACCTCGTAGGACAGCGCAGTCTCATCCTCAAACTCGAATGTGCCATCCGTGAGTGTGCCCGGAGCGATGACGCCAGGGATGAAGAAGGATGATGCAGTGGGGGTCTTGTTGGAGCGGGTATCAAAGCCGCCTGCCTTGAACCCTGAGGCGACCGAGCCGTACAGCATGACGTCGTCGCTCGCATCCCATTGTGCGACCACGGAGAAATCCGTCGAAGTGTCGTTTCGGCTTCCGGACAGATCATGCCCGGCCACCTGAACCTGCAAGAACCCGGCATAGAGCGCGGTGGCCGTGCCCCACCTCAGCGGGTCGCTCGTTGGGGTGATTGGCGCGCCGCCGAACGCTTCTGCCAGGATCAGGGACCGTGCGCCGTCCTTTTCTTCGTCGGTGTACCGAAGCCCAAGATTCAGGCGAAAGATATCCGACACATTCCAGGTGATCTGGCCGAAAACGCTCCATGAGTCTGTCTCCTGAGTGAACGATCGCGTAGCGCCGGTACCGTTAAACAAGGGTGCCACACCAGGCAGGCCCGCTACTATCTCAAGTGCCGGTCCGACAATGCTGTTGGAAGGAAAACTGGTGACATCGGGAGACGACTGCTCATTGCTTTGAAAGAATGCACCGACAATCCAATCTACTTTGTCGCCACCGGGTGACACCAGGCGAAGTTCCTGACTGAATTGCTCATAGTCTTCGTCCAGGGGCGCGTCCAGGACGACGGCGCTGGAGAAGTCGCAGTCGCAGAGCTCGGAGAATTCATACTCGAGGACGCCGGTGATGGCCGTTAACTGCACGTCATTGGCAAAACTGTAATTCAAAGTCAGCGTAAAGTTATCGGCTTCGTTCTTACTGGAATCGGCGTTGGAACTTCGCACATAGTCCTGCGAGACGTTTAGAGCGGTCGGGTCCTGGCCAAACAGACCAACCTGTATTTGCGAATAGGGTGGACCTCCGGGAACCAACGAGACGTCATCGATGATTTCAACCTGGCGACCGACAATGTCAAACTCGTTGCGCTCGTATTTCAGGGTGGCATCGAATCGGTCGGTGACATCCCAGCGGAACGTGCCACGTATTGTCAGCTCATCCCGATCGGGCTCGTCCGCAGTGAGAAACGGATTACTGATGTAGCCAGCCATATCGCGTTTGCGAACGGCGAGCCTGGCTGCGAAAGAGTCCCCAAGTGGACCTGAAAGGACCAAAGACAATTCCTGTTCTTCGTGATCGGGCTCATAAAGCACGGAGACCAAGCCTTCGAATTCGTCGGTCGGCTGAGCGGTGATGACACTGATCGCACCGGCAATCGCATTCTTGCCAAACAGGATGCTTTGTGGGCCCCGCAACACTTCGACCCGCGCCATATCGAATAGTGGTGCACGATAGAGCTGACCTCGACCGTAATGGATTCCGTCGACGAACATTGCCGAAGATTGCTCAACCCCAGGATTGATTCCGGAGCCGATGCCGCGGATGTATATGTTGTTGCCGATGCCCGTCTCCGACATGATCAGATTGGGCACAAATGCTGAGAGATTTTCGATATTGTTGATACCGGCCTCGTTCATTTTGTTGCCAGTCATGACGTTTACTGAAATGGGAACGTCCTGAAGGCTTTGTTCGCGCTTCTGCGCGGTAACAACGATTTCTTCTAGAATTCTCTCTGATGTTATTTCCTGTGCAAGAGTGGAATTTGCAAGCGCGAGTCCGGCTAGTGTTGCGGCCAGCAAAGAGACATATTTCTTGATGGTAGAAGTCTGCATTTTGGATCCCCCAGAAACTCTTCCGGTGACGGAGCTGTCGTTGCGACCACAACAAAATTGGCAGGCCGGGACTGTACGCCAGCTCTTGTTTTGATTCAGTCTATGGTACTGAAAGTGCAGAGATATTGGTATCTCCGCAACTACGTAATCGCCGCAGACACAGCCGTTTCGCTTCGATTTGTTGCGAAAACGATACGTTATTGACGTTTTATTGCTGGATCAGGCCAATGAGCAGGAAGCCGATTGCCGCAATGCCGGCAGCCAGCAAGGCATAAGGCAATTGCGTGCGGACGTGGTCTATATGGTCGGTTGCCGAGGCCATCGAGGCCAAGACGGTAGTGTCGCTGATAGGTGAGGCGTGGTCGCCGAATATTGCGCCCGATATGGCCGCGCCGAGCAGTAGTGGCACAGGCAGGCCTAGTGTGGTCGCGATCGGCACTGCGATCGGGATCATGATGGCGAACGTGCCCCAGCTCGAGCCGACAGAAAACGCGATGAATGCCGAGACCAGGAAAACCAGCGGTGCCAACAAGACGGGTGGAATATTCTCACCAACGAGATTTGCAACATAAACGCCGGTACCGAGGGTCTGCGCGACATCGCCGAGCGCGAGCGCCAGTAACAGAATGATCGCGATAGGTAGCAGCGAGCCGGCGCCTGTCATGAATACCTGCATCAGTTCGCCCACAGAGCTGTCGCCTTTGCTGAGAGTCAACACCCAGGCGACTACGATCGCGAAACAAACTGACCAGAGGACTGCGACCGAGCCCGATCCGTCGATGATGTCGCCATCACCGGTGACGTAAAGGCCGATCGGCATCATTACTATCATTGCCAGTATGGGCAGAATCATCAGCCATGCCGAAGGAATATTTTGTTCGTCGGGATTCTGCTGTTCGGCGGAGACATCGAGAAGTGGTACAGCACCGGGCCACAGGATGTCGCCTCCCTTTGTTCTCTCTTCCGCTTTTTTCATCGGGCCGATGTCGATGTTCTTCCAGATTACGACGCCCGCGAGGAGGACGGCGACGATGGCGTACAAATTATGCGGAACTGCGGCAATGAAAGTCCTGAGTGGATTTTCGATGCCAGTCGATGCGACGAGGCTGACAATGAACGCGCCCCAAGCATTCAGGGGAATCATTACGCAGACTGGCGCTGACGTTGCATCGATCAGGTAGGCCAGTTTTTCCCGCGAGACTTTGTAGCGGTCGAATAACGGTCGGCTGACGGCACCGGCGACGAGCAGTGTAATGCTGGACTCGACAAATATGATCAGGCCGGTTCCCCACGCCAGATATTGGGCGCGCACGCCGTTATGAACCCAGCGTCTCGTCTCGAGGTAATGTACGAATCCCCGCACACCACCGGACCGTTCTATCGTGGCGATCAAAGGACCTATCAACATGGTGAAAACAAGAACCCTTGCATCGCCCGGGTCCGTGAATACATGTATCACGCCGTCAAGACTGTCGCTGATACCGGCCAGAGGATTGAGCTGGTTGAGCAGGGTGTGGCCCATCCAGATACCGGCGAACAGCGACAGGATGACCTGTTTGCTCCAGATAGCGAGGACGATCGCCAGGACCGGCGGAAGTACTGAAATCCAGGTTGGATCAGACATCAGGAAGCATCAGCCAGTGCCGGTATGGTTTTACGAAGCCGAACATACATCAAAGCGTAAATAAACAGGCCCCCGAGCGCCATTGTTCCGCACATCACGAAAACTGCGCTATATCCCATATTGGCTCCGAGGATGGACGCCGCGATATTTGGCCCAACGATCTGACCGAGGCCCTGAGCACCGGGCATGAGTGATGCGTATTTGCCCGAGTGATCGACGTTTGCGACTGTCGCCATTTGATACACATCGATGAAAACCCAAAGCAGATTGAATGAAAAGACGCTAAGCATGATCTTCATGTTTCCGATGCCGGTTGCGAGCATGCCAACGACGGTGGCCATAGCGATCAAAGAAACGAACAATGGCCGGGCAAGCCCCCAGCGATTGCTGATCATGGTTGCAACAAGGCAACCCAAAATGCTGAAGAAAGAGCCCCAGACCAATATGGGGGAGATCCAGTCATTGGGGATACCTGCATCGAGACTGGCGAGTTCTATGTAGGTCCAGTAGGCACCAATGTTGATATAGGTGACGAATATGGCACCCAGGCACAGCCATGGAACGTATGCCGGTACGTGTTTGTGCTCGATGTGATGTTCGCCTATTCGCTCTTCGACATCCACTTCGACGTCGAGGCTCTTGTCCACGGGAAAGGGCGGCATCCACTTGAGGAACAATAGCGTTACTGCATAGAAGCCTATGAACACGCCGTAAATGCCATTCATTGGAAGCAAAGGCAGGAAATGCATCTCGAGTGCCTGCGAGAACGCGAAAGCAAATAGCAACATGTTATATGCGCGTGCCGGTCTGGATGTTCCACCGAGCGTTGCGACAGCAACCGCTGTGTAAATACCGCTGCCAATGCCGGCAATAACGCGAAGCCACAGCACCGTTTCGTAATCGACATACACGATGCAAAGGCCGTTCGCGATTACGGCCAAAGCGACACCGAGCGACACGAGGTGGCGCCGGTTCATCCGGCCGATAACCAGAGATGTCAGGATGGCGCCAAGGGACAGCCCACCCAGATCGGCACCGGCAACGCGGCCGACCTGGACCTCCGTGAAACCGAGCAGTTCTACCCAGGCGGTGCTGATGACGGGAATACCAACCAGTACACCGTAGCCGACCAGTGCCATATAGAGCGATAAGGAGATAGATCGCCAGCCGTCAAATACGGTTCTATGATGAGTCAGCGTCGCGGCAGTATCGGCCATTGGATCTTGTTCTTATGTATTAACCAGGTGGCGTCAGTAGGCCATCATAATATGGATGGGTGGGTAATTCAGTTTGGCCATCGCGGGGCTGAAGGGATACGATTCCACGGGCTGATAAGAACCGGTAAGCCGACAGGACCGTGCAACAAAACCTATTCGAAAAAGCACTCTCGGAAGATCGGCCGATCGTGTTGGACGGCGGCTTGGCCACTGAGCTTGAATCACGGGGTTTCGATATCGGCACGAAGCTCTGGTCGGCAGGGCTGCTTCAGTCAAATCCGTCGGCGATTGTCGATGCACATCTCGCTTTTCTCGAAGCCGGTGCGGAAATCATTATCAGTGCAAGCTATCAGGCGAGTCGGCAGGGTTTCATGTCACTGGGATTGTCGGAACAGGAGGCGGATGAACTCATCGTCAGTTCGGTAAATCTGGCGCGGGAAGCAAGAAATCAGTTCGTCGACGCACATCCGGATATTGAATTTACGCCGGTTGTTGCTGCGAGTATCGGCCCGTATGGGGCGGCAATGCATGATGGCTCTGAATACACCGGAAACTACGCTGTAACCGAGCAAGCGTTACGGGAGTTTCACGAGAAGCGGCTATCTTTGCTGGATAAAAGCGGCGCCGATATGCTGGCTTGCGAGACGATTCCAAACTCAATGGAAGCCCGGGTGCTACATGATCTGCTAATGCAAGTCGACCGACCAGCCTGGGTGAGTTTTTCCTGCCGTGACGAGACTTGTATCTGTGATGGCACCCGTCTGTGGGAAGTATCGAGAATATTTCGCGATCATCCCAAAGTACTTGCTCTCGGCATCAACTGTACGGCGCCGCATCTGATCACGTCATTGATTGGGGAGATCAAACTGGCAGTACTGGACAAAGCAATTGTGGTTTATCCAAATTCAGGCGAAAGATACAAGGTCGATGACAATTCTTGGTACGGAACCGTCAGCCCGATCGACTGGGCTGTGGAAGCCAATACATGGTTGAATGCGGGTGCGAAGGTCATAGGGGGTTGTTGCCGGATGGGGCCCGGGCACATTGCCGCCATATCCAATCAGTTGAATTGACAGGGGCACACAAATGCTAACGGGCGTACATCACATAAATTTTCTGGTCGCGGACCTGGACGCCGCTATTGAGCGATACAAGAGTTTGTTCGGTCTCGAATCGATCGAGATTGAACCTTTGCCTGAACGCGGCGTAGTAACCGGCCGATTCGAGTTGGGCGGCGTCTGGATAGTCCTCGTACAACCTGTTGACGACGAGTCGGAGCCCGCTCGAGTGCTCCGTCAGCAGGGGGAGGGCATATTCCTGGTCTCATTCGCGGTAGACGATCTGGATGGCGCGAAGGAAGAACTTGTCGCGAAAGGCGCGATCAATGGGTCGGCAATACCAAGGGACGGGCTGTTGAACTGGCGGGTAATCGATCTCGATCCGCAAGCAGTATTTGGTGCAGCAATTCAGCTGACCGAAGAGCAGTCGTAGCCTGACACTGGTTTAGTCCTTGTCCAGACAAGCCCAGCAAATAATTGATGCGAACGGGATAAGGTCGTATTATTCTAATGTACCAACATTAAGACATTTAAACCTGCGACCCACGGGGGGTTTGGCATCGCTGCAGTTCCATGCAGCGCAGCAATAAAAGTGAGAGGTGCAGATCATGGTTTCATCCCGGCGTAATTTCACACAGTGGTTTCTTTTGACAGCAATCGTGCTCAGTCCGGCATATACGACAGTGCCGGCGCTTGGCCAGGAACTCGAGGAAATCATCGTCACCGCAAGAAAACGACTGGAAACTTTGCAGGACGTACCTATCTCAGTCACGGCATTCACCGAGAGTCAGATCGAGAGCGCCGGAATACAGCGGCCGGCCGACTTCATCAGCAAAATTCCGAACATAACGATTGTCGATACGGCAAACGTCGGCGACACGCAGGTCAGTATTCGCGGCATCGTGTCGACTCGTGATGCCGAATCGACATTCGCATATGTCGTCGACGGCGTACTGACCACCAATCCGAACAGTTTCAACGAAGAATTGCTGGACGTTGCGCAGATCGAAGTGCTGAAGGGGCCGCAAGGCGCACTCTACGGTCGAAATGCAGTTGCCGGTGCGGTCCTGGTCACGACGAAGGAACCAGGCGACGAATTCGAAGGCAGATTAAGGGCGGGTGCCGGCAATAATTCTTCTACCAACTACAGCGCCATTCTGAGCGGACCGTTGGGTGGTTCTGCACGTGGCAGAATTGCAGCAAGTTATCGCGAAACGGATGGTCATTATACAAACGTTTACGAAGGCGTAAGCCACCGCGTCGATTACCTTGAAGATACATCGGTCAAGGCTCGGCTGATGTTCGATATCGGCGACAATTTTTCTCTGGATTTTCGTGGCGGCGCAAGTGAAGTCGAAGGCGGCGCAATTAACTTTAACGCGGTCTTTGCAATTCCGAACTTCGTAGGTCTCCTTGGGCCCAATGCTATGGGCGACGTTAATCAACACAATTTTATTTACGCATTCAATGTCCCCGGCGAAAATGAACAGGAAACTGTCGATTTTTCAATCAAGGCGGACTGGGCATTCAATAACATGGATCTGACAGCGACTGTCGCCTACAACAACCTCGATGAGTTTCTGTTGTCCGACGGCACCAGCGCGACATTCTATGGCTATGAGCTAACGCCGGCCTGCCTGGCGGACAGGGCAGCGCTGAACAATGCACCATCGGCATTTGTCCCGGGAGGTGCCGACCGGACTGACCTGTTTGGCCCATTCTTCCAGCCGTTCGGTTTATTCCCGCCGGGACCCGGCCTGTTCCCGCCAGATAACGTTTTCGATTTTGAGGGGGTCTACGGTCCATATACGCCCACCGCCTGTGATGGCTATCAGTATCAGGAACGCAATCAGGAAGACTTGAGTTTCGAGCTCAGGCTTACGTCAGCCGAGGATCAGGCATTGCGATGGATCGCCGGGATATACGTTGCTGATATCGAACGCGAGGTTGTTGTCACCTACGGTGCGGATCAAGGCCAGGGTTTTCTTCGACAGCCCTATGTCGATCCGACGGGACCCAATCCGACCGATCTGATGTTTCACGACATCTTCGATACGCAGGTCTTTGCTGCATTCGGCCAGGTAGAATACGACATATCGGACAACGTAGAACTCGCTGTCGCACTGCGTTATGACACTGAGGATAGAGAGGTGCATAACCAGGTGCCCAACGTTACCGCGTCAGGTTTGAACCTGAATACACTTGGCCCTACGTTTTTGCCTGGTCCTATAAACCCTGCATTTATTGCTAATCCGAGCGGCATTCCCTCGAGAAGCCGGGATTTCAGCCAGCTACAGCCAAAAGTCAGTTTGAGCTGGCGAGCTAATGACACGACCAACCTTTATGTGACCTATGGTGTGGGCTTCCGCAGCGGCGGATTCAACTCATTGGGCAGCGAAGCACTCTTGAACTTGTGGTTCAACGATCTCGGCGACCCTACGCTTCCCGGTGCCGCAGTCGATGCCGGGCTGATAATCAAAGACGAGTATGACAAGGAAGTGACCGATAGTATCGAGCTGGGAGCCAAGTTCGTCCTGGCGGATAATCGTGTCCATATAAATGCCGCATTCTTCTACAACAGCATAGAGGACAATCAATTCTTCGAATTCTTTGCCGGGCCGTTTGGTCTGCTCAGGGTCGTGACGACTATCGAAGAAGTAGAAATGAAGGGGTTTGAACTGGATTTCAATGCATTGGTGACCGAAAACCTGTCTATATTTGGAGGAGTAGGCCTTCTCGACAGTGAAATAAAACAGAATCTGAACCGACCACTCAGCGTTGGCAACAATGCGCCGCAAGCCCCGGAGGAGACACGTAATTTCGGTGCGGAGCTGAACTATCCATTGGACGGCGGATTGAATTTGACCATACGAGCCGACTGGCAATATGTAGGGGAAATGTGGTTCCACACGATGCAGGGTCAGGAAACGCCGACGATCTGGAACGTCTTCTTCGGCCCCGCCTTCGGCAACATATTCGATTCGAACTTCAGAAACGCCAAGAGAGACGCCTTCGACACGATCGACGCGCGCGTGACAATTTCGGGCGAACACTGGGACCTGGCGTTGTGGGGTAGAAACATTGGCAACGAGAGGTATCTGGAAGAGATAATTCCGGCGCCGGAATTTGGCGGCTCGTTTATTCACGAGGCTCCCGGGGATTCTTTCGGCGCGGAGTTCACCTATCGATTCTGAATAAAGTCGGGGACGGACTCCATGGAGTCCGTCCCCCAATTCTAAAAACGATGAAAATCTGTGAGCTGTCCGCTTGGGGGTTCGAAAACCTGCACTTCAGAGATGTCGAGACGCCACAGCCTGGTCCCGACCAGGTACTGTTGAAATTCGGGGCTGCCTCGGTCAACTATCGTGACTACCAGATTGTGGCGGGCGAGTTCGCACCGACCCACCCTTTGCCAATCATTCCGGGCTCCGACGGGGCCGGCCAGATCGTTGCCACCGGCGACAATGTTGAGGGGCTTTCTGCCGGCGACCGGGTTTCACCCCTGTTTTTTCCTGAATGGATGTGCGGCGAAGCGCTTGGCAGCGAACGATCCGTTTCATCAGGTCTTGAGACACCCGGGGTGTTGCGAGAGTACGGCATCTACGAGCAACACCAGGTTTGCAGGGTTGCTCCGCACCTGACTGATGCTGAGGCATCCTGCTATCCCTGCGCGGGACTGACTGCCTGGAACTCGCTCGTCACGCTCTCCGGTATAGCAGTGGGAAATACCGTCCTGGTGCAGGGTACAGGCGGTGTCGCCATCATGGCCTTGCAGATGGCAAAGGCCATGGGTGCACAGCTTATTGTCACCTCGAGCAGCAATGACCGTCTGCAACGCGCAATGGCGCTGGGAGCCGACCATGGCATCAACTACGCGGAAACACCGAACTGGGGTGAGGCTGCCCGCAAGCTGACGGACGGGCAGGGCGTGGACGCCGTGATCGAGATCGGCGGAGAGGGCACCTTGTCACAATCTATATCAGCCCTCCGTCGCGGCGGCCACATTAACGTCATCGGATACCTGGCAGGTATCGGGCTGGGACTTTCTGTGTTCGACTTGATTGAACGCAATGCCAACCTTCACGGGCTAAGCGTCGGCAACCGCGAACAATTCGAGGGAATGATGGACTTTATCGGCAAGCATGGCATCAGGCCGGTAATCAGCCGGACGTATCCCTTCGAAGAGGCTGGACAGGCACTTCAGGATATTGCGGAAGGCGGAAATTTCGGCAAGCTTGTAGTGACCATCTAAATGGAATTAGTGGTCTTATAGCACGCCCTTTTCTGCAAGGGCGCTCATTTCCTCGTCGCTCATGTTCAGAAGCTCCCCGTAGACTTCTGAATTGTGCTGCCCGAGTTCTTCGGGTCCGGGCCAGCTGATTCTGCATGGGGTTGCTGAAAGTTTCGGAAAAATGTTCTGCATTTTGAGATTGTCCCAACGCTCGTGCGGGACATCGACGATTGCTTCGCGATCGATGAACTGCGGATCATCCAACATGTCACTTGCACGATAGATTCTTCCGGCCGGAACACCGTGTTTTTGCATGAGTTCGTCGATCTCGTCCATGGTTTTGGTTCTGGTCCATTCCTCGATGGTCGCGTCGAGTTCCTGCTGACGTTCACCGCGTGCGGTGTGGGTACTGTATTTGGCATCGTCGGCGAGTTTCGCTTGTCCCATCGCCTCACATAAGCGTCGAAACACAGTGTCCTGATTTGCGGCAATGAGAAAAGAACCGTCTTTACACTCGTACAGGTTTGAGGGTGCCACGTTAGGTAATGCGGACCCGGTACGCTCGCGCGTGTAGTCGCTGACGACATACTCAGGGATAGTCGACTCCATGACATTGAGAACAGCTTCGTAAATTGCGGAATCGACGACCTGGCCTTGTCCGGTTTTTTCCCGATGATGCAGGGCGGCGAGTGCGCCGGTGCAGGCGAATGTTGCGGCGAGGCTGTCGCCGATGGAAATTCCTGCCCGGCTCGGCGGTTTGTCGGGCCAGCCGGCGAGGTAGCGCATGCCGCCCATTGCCTCACCAATAGCCGCATAGCCGGCGCGAGTTGCGTAGGGCCCGGTCTGGCCGTAGCCCGAGACCCGCACCATGATCAAACCGGGATTTATTTTCGACAGGACATCGTAACCGAGGCCCCATTTCTCCATCGTGCCAGGCCGAAAATTCTCAATGATAATGTCGGCCTTCGTGACCAGTTTTCTAACGATCTCCTGGCCCTCTTCTACCCTGAGATTGGCGGTGACGCAGCGCTTGTTTCTAGCGCACACCGTCCACCACAAGGGATAGTCGCCGCGGCCCCAGACACGCATCGGGTCACCCTTGCCCGGGGGCTCGACTTTGATGACGTCGGCACCCATGTCGCCCAGGAGTTGTCCACAGAACGGACCGGCAATCAGTTGTCCAAGCTCTATGACGCGGATATCAGTAAGCGGTCCACTGCGTTCGATCATCGACTTACCAGACGGGCTGTTTGGGCGCTGGAAGTCCGGTGTCCTTCAAAGCGGTCTTCCGGAGAGACTCGATATCGGGACCGTAATCGAAGAGTTGCGGCTCACCCCGGTCCTTGGCCATTTTCTTGCGGAGTTTTTCTGTCGCAGCTGCATCGACGGAATTGTCCTTCTTTAATACGACGCCATAGTCTTTGGCGCCTTCCGGGGAAACCAATCCCTGGCGGACCTCGGTTGCTACGAGATCAGCGTCTCGATTCAACGGGTCCCCCCATCCTCCGCCACCCCAGGTGACGTAGTGCAGAAGATCGCCTTCGTTCACCTCGACATTGTCCATCTTCGATCCAAGCGCAAGCTTCGTGCCATCAGCTTTTTCCATCTGCTTCCACGATCGCTTTGCAGGAATTCCTCCGTTGACGCCCCAGGGTGGTACGAACCAGCGGTCATCGTGAATCGAAACCTTGCCCTTCTGCGTGAAACGGTAAGTCATATGGATGCCGTTGCCGCCCCGATGCAGACCAGCGCCACCCGAGTCAGCCGCAGACTCATATTTTTCGATGATTAACGGGAAGTAATTCTCGAGGAATTCGTTCGGCACGTTCGTGAATCCGGGCCACAAGGAATGTCCATCCATGCCGTCTCCGAGAGGCCGGCCGGGAATACCGCCGAAGCCGATCTGGAACAGCTGGTACCACTCGCCATTTTCATCGAAACCTGAATACATCAGGTGCGGGCTGGATGAGAAACCAGCAGCGTTTAGAAACTCCGGCGTCTTTTGTCCAAGCAGTGCGCCGAGCACGTCGAAGATACGACCGAGCGCGTGAGTTCGGCAAGATAACGCGGCAGGGAACTTCGGCTTTAGCAGGGAGCCTTCCGGAATCCGGACCTCGACAAGATCGTAAAAGCCATCATTAAAGAGGATCTGCGGATCGAACACCATGATCATGTAGATGCCGAAAAACATCTTGAACATGTTTTCGTTGAGGTAGAAATTGATCGATGATTCCGATTGCGGGTCCGTACCCTCAAAATCGAGAATGACCTTGTCGCCCTCGCGCCACATGCTGCACTTGATCTTGAACGGACCGTTACCGAGGCCATCGTCACAGACATAATCTTCGAAAAATACGGGTTCCTCTCCGATAGCCTGACTGATCAGATGTTTCATTGCCCGATGATTCCGCATCAGGAGCTCGTCCATCGCAGAGACAAAAACATCCTCACCAAATCGATCGCAAATCTCGTCGATACGAAGTCCGGCAACGCGGCAGGATGCAACAATCGCGTGCAGATCGGCCTTGTACCATTCCGGCATACGACTCTGATGCATTGCGATCTTGAGAATGTCTTCATGGAATTCGCCTTTCCGATAGAGCTTGACAGGAGGCAGGCGCATCCCCTCTTCGAATACAGACGCGGCGTTCGTTGGCAATGATCCCGGTACCTTGCCGCCTATGTCCGTCATGTGGCCGAACATGGCAGCCCAGGTGATGATCCTGCCGTGCCGGTAGATGGGCATGATGACGAGCTGATCGTTGTTGTGACTGACCGCGCCTTCGCAGCTATAGGGATCGCAGAGCAGAATGACGTCGCCTTCCTCGATCTCGCCTTCGTATGCACGAAGGAAGCCGTCGATAAAGGAGCCAAACTGGCCCACCACCATCTTGCCGTTTCGTTCAGCAATCAGCGGAAATGCATCACCCTGTTCCCGAATGCCTGGTGACAATGCCGTTCGAAACAGGGTCGCATCCATTTCTACGCGGGCGTTGCGCAACGCATTTTCGATGATATCGAGTGTAATCGGATCAACCGCGACTTTTGCGAACGCTTCCTGGTTGGTTTCAATTAGTTTTGCTGGCATGAGCTTGTCTCACTTACGCTGGGTTGATCAGAATGTTGCCGAAGTTATCAACTTCCGCCACGTGCTTGGGCAGAATAAGTGCCGTACTGTCCATTTCCACGACGATCGCGGGTCCTTCGATGCGATCGCCGGCCTTGAGCTTGCTTCGTTCATAGATGACTGCGGCTTGCGCGTGACCGTCCACCCAGATCTCGTGGTCGTCGACTTTCGCAGCAGACGGATCACCGTTGCCCTTTTCGATATCCAGTGCGGGCAATGAAAGTTCACGACCCAGCGCAACGACTCTTAGATTTACGAGCTCGTGTTCGGCCTCCATGTTGAACGTGAACATACGCCGGTGCTCTTCGTCAAAGGCCGCACAGAGTTGCTCAATCGCATTGTCGCCGCCATCGGTAGCGTACGGCATTGGGATCTCATATCCCTGGCCGTGATAGCGAACATCAATCTCATACTGAACTTCGGCCTCATCCCGGCTCACGCCCTCTTCAGAAAGCTCATCGAGAACTTTTTTCTGCATCTCGGCGAGGAACGCGCTGACTTCCGCCGCGCTGGTTTCGGAAACGCGCTTCGAGTGGCTGCGCGCCGCTTCTGCACGTACGCGGGTGGTGGCATCGCCGAGGGCGCAGAGCACGCCGGGAGAATTGGGAACGATAACGGGCCAGGAACCCATCAGCTTGGCAACTGCGTTCGAGTGCAGCGATCCGGCGCCGCCAAAACCCATCAATGCGAAGTCACGTGGATCGTATCCTTGCTGTACGGAGATCATTCGCAGCGCGCCGAACATGTTTTCGTTAACAATGTCGATGATACCTGCCGCTGCTTCATGCAGGCCGATACCCATCGCGTCGGCGATTCCCTGAACGGCAGTCTTTGCTGCTTCCTTGTCGAGCTTGAACTCACCCCCCAGCAAAGATTCCGGCAGGTAGCCGAGGACGACATTTGCGTCAGTCACCGTGGCGCCCGTGCCGCCCATGCCGTAACTCGCGGGGCCTGGATCCGCGCCCGCGCTTTCCGGACCGACACGGAGCGCTTTGGTCAGTTCGGGAACGTGGGCGATCGAGCCTCCGCCGGCACCGACCGTCTTAACATCGAGCGAGGATGCCCTGACTTTCAGGTGGCCAACATCGGTATTTCGCACGAGTCGTGGCTCCGCGTTTTCGATGAGCGCAACGTCGGTGGAAGTGCCGCCGACGTCCAGCGTCAGAATATTCTTAAAGCCTGCGTTGTTGGCAACCCAGAGTGCACCCGTGACGCCGCCGGCTGGTCCTGAGAGCAGCAGATTGACGGGTGCGTCCTGGGCTTTTGCTGCGGTCATCAGGCCACCGTCCGAGCGCAGCATATGGATGTGCCCGTTCATATCCATGCCGCGTAATTCCTTCTCGAGATTGGCAATGTATTGTCCAACAACAGGACGTACTGAAGAGTTGGCAACGGTTGTGAGCGTCCGCTCGTACTCGTACATCTCAGGCAGAATCTCGTGGCTCAAGGAGATCGTCAGATCAGGGAATATTTCCCGTGCAATCTCGGCCACCTGATTTTCGTGCTCACCATTCACATAGGAATTCATCAGGCAGATCGTGATCGCTTCTATACCCGAATCCTTCAGCGTGGATATCGCTTTTCGGGCCTGAACTTTATCAACAGGCCGGTACTCCTCTCCGCGCGCCGTCATGCGGCCGGATACCTCGACGGTATCTTCGAGGGCGGCGAGGGGCGTCGGCTTGGGCCAGATGATCCAACCGGCAAGGCCACCTGGAACGAACGAACGAGCGACCTGCAATACCTGCCGGTAACCTTCAGTGACAATGAGGCCGACTCGCGCGCCTTTGCCCTGCAGAATGGCATTGGTGGCAACCGTTGTACCGTGTAGAAAACTTTCGATTTCGGATGGCTTGATACCGGCTTCCGAACATATGTGGGTCGTACCGGACAAAACCGCCTGCGATGGATCCGCTGGCGTACTGTGGACCTTCGCGCGGTTGGTCGCACCGGTCACATCATCAAAAAGCAAGAGATCGGTAAAGGTTCCGCCGACGTCTACGCCCAATCGATATGTCATTACTATTAACCTCTAGTGTTTAGGGAAAACTTCCCGCCCTGCTGACCATGGCCGGTAGCTGCCGGCCGACAACATCGTTCATCCAGCTGCATGTATCCATAAGTGTAGTCAGATCAACGCCGGATTCTATGCCGCCGCGATCGAGCATATAAACGAGATCCTCTGTCGCAATATTTCCCGTGGCAGCGGGTGCGAAGGGGCAGCCGCCCAATCCGCCGATGCTGGCATCGATGCTCGTGACTCCAGCCTGAATGGCTGCGTAAGCGTTCGCAATGCCCGTATTTCTCGTGTTGTGAAAGTGGCCGCGTAATGGCATGCCGGGCACGGCATCCCGGAGTTTGTCGAATAGCGCAGCGACGCGCCAGGGGTCGCCTACACCGATGGTATCGGCAAGCGCAATCTCACAGGGTTCAACTTCCGCCAATCGTTTCGCAAAGTCGATTACGTCGTTTTCTGAGATCTCGCCTTCGAAAGGGCATCCAAAGGCAGACGAGATCATGACAGTTGCGGTGCGCCCTTCGGCCCGGGCGAGGCGAATGATTTCGGAAGCGACATCCAGTGTCTCACGAGCAGTTTGACCCTGATTTTTTTGCGCAAAAGTGTCAGAGCACAGAGTAATGGCGCCAAGCTGGTCGATGTCAGTGTCAAGAGCGCGTTCTGCTCCACGCCGATTCATTACGAGGCCGATGTAAGTTACGTCTTCCGATCGCGGTGCCTTTGCAATGACTTCTTCGGCATCGGCCATTTGTGGAACACGTTTTGGATTTACAAAGCTTGCGATTTCAAGACGCCTGATACCGGCGCTAATCGCTCGCTCGATAAGAAGCAGTTTGTCTTCTGTCGATACGGCCTGCGCTTCGTTCTGCAAGCCATCGCGCGGACTTACCTCGACGATTTCTATGCTTGTTGTGGCCACAGAAGACACCTTTCACGATCGCCGGGGACGGCCTTGATCACTACCTTTAATTGTTCTAATGTTGGAACATTAGTACTCTAGCGAAGAACCGACACAACAGCAAGCGAGAACAAATGTTGGATTCAAACGTGGAATTTGATCGCGACGACCTGATGGGAAAACTAAATCGTCGCACTATAGATCCGTCGTCGCCCGCCCCACTGTACGACCAACTGTACACAATGCTTCGAGATGCAATCGCAAGCGGGGCCCTGCAATCGGGGTCCAGGATGCCGTCTGAAATGGAACTGGCCGCGACATTTGATGTTTCGAGAAATACCGCGCGTCGTGCATTGGCCGAGCTGGCGAATGAAAAAATGGTCGTCCGCCGACGCGGTCGCGGAACGGTTGTTGACTACAACAAGCAACATGACCCGGTACATGCGTCGCTGACTGATCTGATGCAGGGCCTGGACGAAATAAATACGAAAGTTACCGTGCTGAAAATAGATTTCACCACGCCGCCCACAGAGATTGCTGAGAAATTTGGGGAAGGTGATGAGGAGCTGTGCAATCTTCACCGGCTGCGTAATATTCATGAAGTCCCGTACGTTTACTACGATACATGGACCCGTGGCTTCGACCATACGCTGACGAAGAAGAGGCTCGAGACAAATGCACGGTTCGAACTATTTGTTGAATATGGAATCGAAATAAAACGATTCGAGCAATACCTCAGCGCCGAAAGAGCCGCTCCTGAGGTCGCAAAAGCCCTGGCGATCGGAACCGGCAAGCCGCTGCTGAAGAGAGTACGGTATTCCTACGATGACGACGGAGAACTCGTTGATTTCTTGACGGGTGTATACAATACGGATCTCTTCAGCTACAAGATGGAAGCGGACCTGAAATAATCCGAGCCATCGGATTCAATAGTCCCAAACCATCAGGCTCAAAATGACGTCCAGCCTTGATAAAAACTATTCGAAGGCATACGGCCATTCGCTTACCCCCGGAGCCAATCCAGCCCTGATCCTGATCGATCTTGTACAAGCGTACTTTGAACCCGACTGCGAGTTATTTGCGGACGTCGATGACGCGCTGCAGAGCGCGCTCCGAATTCTGGAAATTGCGAGAGAGCAGGAATTACTGGTTATCTACACGAATGTTATATATCAGTCGGGCGGCATGGATGGTGGCCGCTTTTTTGAAAAAGCATTGCCGCTGAAGCATTTCTGCAAAGGCAATCCAATGGGGAACTTCGCGGAAGGCATACAACCGCGTGGAAACGAGCTTATTGTCTCAAAGCAATATCCGAGTGCGTTTTTCGGCACATCATTGGCGTCGACGCTCACGGCAAAGGGAATTGATACTCTGGTTATTACCGGCTTAACAACGAGCGGCTGCATAAGAGCAACTTGCGTCGATGCGATGTCGAGCGGCTTCATTCCAATCGTAGTCGCTGATGCCTGTGGTGACCGACACGAATCGCCACATGAGGCGAATCTGTTTGACATGCAGGCCAAATATGCCGAAGTATGGTCTGAGACTGATGCCTGCGATTATTTAAACAAATCAGGCAAACCCTGACCGACCAGCCGGGTGGCTATGACAACAATAAAAACGCCGACCCTGATTGATGCACTGATTCCCGTCGCAGCGCTCATCCTTATGCTGAGCCTATCCGTTAAGTTATTCGGAGCAGATTCCTCTTCTGGTCCGAATCAGATTGTCCTGACGATCGGTGCGGCGATTGCAGCAATCATCTCGATAAGGAATGGCCACCGCTGGGCCGATATACAAAAAGCGATCGTTGCGGGTATTGGCACGGCAATGGGTGCGATCATGATCCTGCTCTCAGTCGGCGCCCTGATCGGTACCTGGTTAATGGCGGGAACTGTTCCATCGCTGATCTATTACGGCCTCAAACTTCTGAACCCGCAAGTCTTTTATGCTGCAGCCTGTCTTATCTGCGCGATCGCATCTCTGACGACGGGGAGTTCCTGGACAGTCGCCGGCACATTGGGCGTTGCACTGATAGGTGTTGCAATGGGCCTCGGTTTGTCGCCACCGATTGCGGCCGGGGCAATCATCTCGGGCGCTTATTTTGGCGACAAAATGTCACCGTTGTCGGATACGACAAATCTCGCACCGGCCGTCGCCGGGACAGACCTGTTCACACACATCCGGCATATGGCCTGGACGACTTTTCCGTCATTCCTGATCGCGTTGAGCATGTTTGCGGTAGTAGGTTTCAGTGTTGCCAGCGGAGCAGACAGTGCGTCACTTCGGGAACTGAAGTCCACGCTCGATGTGGCGTTCAACATCACGCCCTGGGCGCTGCTGCCACTTGTCGTTGTTTTTTTCATGGCCTACAGAAAAGCGCCGCCGATGCCAACGATCCTGTTTGGAGCACTACTGGGAGGAGTTCTCGCCATCATTCTTCAAGGCGAGACGGTTCTGGCATTCGCTGATGCACCAAATCTGCCACAATGGATGGCGATGACGAAGGGCGTCTGGCTGGCGTTGGCGAACGGATTCGTTTCTTCGACCGGTAATGCTGCAGTCGATGATCTGCTGACACGTGGCGGCATGAGCAGCATGCTGGTCACGATCTGGCTCGTAGTGACGGCCATGGCATTTGGTGCGGTACTTGAGCACAGTGGCATGTTGATGCGACTGATCGAGTCGGCGTTAAAGGCAGCAAAATCAACCGGGTCGCTTGTTTTGACAGTAGCGCTCAGCTGCATCGGCATCAATATAGTTGCTGCAGATCAGTACATCGCAATCGTACTGCCCGGCAAAATGTATAAAGCGGAGTTTCAGAAACGCGGTCTCGATGCAAAGAACTTGTCGCGCGTTATCGAAGACTCGGGCACGCTAACATCACCGCTTGTGCCGTGGAACACTTGCGGAGCATACATGGCTGCGACGCTCGGCGTCGCGACGCTGGCTTACCTGCCGTTCGTCTTCTTTAACCTGATCAACCCGTTTGTCTCGGTGGTTTACGGCTACACCGGATTCACGATCAGAAAAATTGAGGAAGCGCCGGAAGAGGCAATAATGGCCTGAATTGCGCTGGCCAGAATGCCGTCATCGATCAGTCACCAACTTTACCGAGCACCATCGCTATAACGGCGCCAGATATTCCTCCGCGAACTCCTTCCAATACGGTATCAGCGACAGTCCCTGTCAGAGTGTTGATATTGGTAAAACCATATATAACAAAATCAGCAGTACCCCAAAGTAGCGCGCCGACGACTACACCGACTTTCAATCCAGCAGCCAACGACTTTGAGGCATTCTGAGATTCCAGGGCCAGGGTCAGCAACACTGCGTAGAACAGCGTGCCAACAATGACCGCCCAGAGTATTGGAGCATCACGATCAACTCCGGTCGCCGATCCCGAATTTGCGTCGAAGAAATCTGTGAACAAGTTCTCCCAAAACAGCATGCCCAGCAAATACAAGGTGATTGTTCCTACCACGCTGCCGATAACCATTCGTTTAGTATTCATGGAACCCGCCTACTTAGATTTATTATTGCTTGTTGCCACTATAAGAGTAGTCGAGAAAGTCTGGGCGCGCCAGACGAGAACAGTCTTATTTACGTGACCGTCTGAGCCGCTGCATTCCAGGGATACCACTCCGGTTCAATGCCCGGGTTCCACTTGATATTGCAAGCAATGCTGGGCGTCTGATCCTCAGACCCGGCGACCCGGTAATTACACAGTCACCGGCGTCTCGAAAGCCGCGGGCTTGATCGCCATCACGGAACAGTCCAGCGCGCCCAGGGTCTTCTCCGCTGTATTGCCGATAAAGAATCCCGGCACGCCGGTTCTGGCTACCGTGCCCATGATGACGAGTTCCGTGCGTGTCTTCTTTGCCACCGAGGAAATAATGCTGGCCGGATCGCCTTTGGCCATGTGGATCCGCGTCGTGATTCCGGTGAGATCGTGCTGGGCGAGCAACTTGTCAAGCTGTTCCTTGTGCGCTTTCTTGAAGTCCCGGACGATTCGGCTGATTTCCTTCGGGGACATTCTCGCCCGCCCGGAGTGCATCAACTTTTCGTTCGGGACGGACCAGGCGTGTACGACGTGCAGCTCACTGTGCTCCTGGATGGCGAGAGACGTCGCCAGCTCGAGGATATGCCGGTTCAGTTCCTCGTGCGCCTCGACGCCGGGATCGGGATCGACCGCCGCCAGCACACGCGCATATTTCTTGCGCTTCGTCGGCTTCACGATCCAGACCGGGCGCGGGCACTTCCGCAGCAGATGCAGATCCGTACTGCCGAACAACCATTTTGACAGGCCGCCCCTCCCTTTGGCCGTCTTCATCAGCAGGTCATGCTTGTCGCGTATGACCGTCCTGACGATCTCGATGAACGATATGCCGGTCAGGGCGCTGCAGGTCACCGAAATTCCCTTTTTGGCAAATATCTTCGCCAGCGCGTCAAGCGGGCCTTGCTGTTGCTGAAGAATGGCGCCGACAAAATCCCGCATGTTGTGGTGGAGTTCCGGCTGTACGCTGACGATCGTGACTTGCGCCTTGTTTTCCCTGGCCAGCTGCATAGCCCGATCGACCACCGGTTCGGTCGCTGACATCGGCTGCAACACGACGAGAATTTTTTTGAATCGCTTCATTTCACAACTCCTGCGGCAATGCACTTCACTGCTTTAGCGCACGCGGGACCTGTATCGCAGCAAGGGAGCCTGTCCTGCAGTGCGTCCAGCGGCGCAGTACGTGATTCCTTTTTTAAATTCGTTCACCTACGGTTGGCATTCGTGCCTATACGTATATCGGATGGGCCACTGCTTGGCACGAAATTTCGGCCAATCGGCGTTCCCTTGTAGGGACAGGAAATTCTGTCCTGTTGTCGAGGCCTGATTCGCCGGGGATAGTACGTGAGTCCTCGCATCGGCGCTGAATGGCGAAGCTGAGCGCGGGACTCCAGGTGTGAAGTCGTGATTATTCACTGCGTCAAGCGAATATCGTTATCCGTACCATTCGGGTTCATTGCCCGGTTTCCACTTGATGTTGCAGCCGATGCTGGGAATCTGATCTTCCGATACAGGTGATCCAGCCAGGACAGCATCGAGCGCGGCACGAAGATCGCCGCCGGTGACAGGGATACCATTTGAAGGCCTGCTGCTGTCCAGCTGTCCCCGATAAACGAGCTTTCTGTCAGCATCGAAGACGTATATGTCGGGAGTGCAAGCGGCGCGATACGCTTTCGCAACAGACTGGTCTTCGTCGAATAGATAAGGAAAGGTATATCCCCGGTAAACGCCTTCCTTTTTCATTGCGGCCGGGCTGTCGGCGGGATGCGTTCGAATGTCGTTGCTGTTGATCGCATATATCGCAACATTACGCGAGCCGTAGTCACGCCCGATGTTCGCAAGCTCCCCGGCGACATGCTTTACGAACGGACAATGGTTGCTGATGAACATGACGAGGTAGGCATCGGCATTTTCGCCGCCGTCCAGCGAATACTGCCTGCCGTCGGGATCGGACAGCGTGAATCCTGACGCCTCTGTGCCAAGCGCAAGCATCTGTGATTCGGTTGCCGCCATGTTCAAAAGCATAGCAGAAGCGCATGTTTTCGAGGATCTGGTGTCTGCATATGCGATGATTGGCGCCATGAGCGCAATCGTCCGTGAGAATACGAACGCCGTCATTAGCGCAGCCGCTGTGATCATCCTGATCTTCGGGATGCAGGCTGCCAAGGTACTGCTCGTACCGTTTCTGCTCGCAATTTTCCTGGCCCTGATTACTGTTCGGCCGATGCTGTGGATGCAGAACAGGCGCGTGCCCGGAGTGATTGCTGCCCTGATCGTCGTCGTCATGATGATGTTGATCCTGGCAGTCGTTGGCACGATCGTTGGCACGTCGATCGGGGAATTCAAATCGGTGCTGCCTTCCTATCAGGAGCGACTGGATGTCATCGTCGAGAGAATGTTCAGGTTCATTGCAACGCGAATCGATGAGGACTTCTCCGGGGAGAGTCTCGGTGACCTCATTGATGCCAGCTGGGCCATGGGTCTTGCGGCGTCGATTCTTTATAGCCTCGGGGATGTGTTGACTAATGTTTTTTTGATCCTGTTCACGATGGTATTCATTCTGCTCGAGGCTTCGAGCATTCCGACGAAAATCAGCGCTGCTTTTGGCGTCGGAGCAGATACATTTGAACGCCCCCGGAAATTTCTGGACAACCTCGGCCGCTACCTCGCCATCAAGACTCTCGTCAGTATTCTGACCGGGCTGCTGATCGGGCTGATTACCTGGTCGCTGGGGGTCGACTTTCCGTTACTGTGGGGAATGCTGGCATTCTTGTTGAACTATATTCCGAACATCGGCTCTATCATTGCCGCTGTTCCGGCTGTAGTGGTTGCGGGCCTGCAGCTTGGTACCGGCGAAGCATTAGCGACCGCAACCGGTTTTCTGGCTGTCAACATGCTTTTCGGCAATATCATCGAGCCGCGACTAATGGGTTATGGCGTCGGATTATCGCCACTGATCGTCTTCATCGGACTGGTGTTTTGGGGCTGGGTATTGGGCCCGGTCGGCATGTTGTTGTCCGTGCCGCTGACAATGGCCCTGAAAATGGGCCTGGAGAGGAACGAGAACACCCGGTGGATTGCCGTGTTTCTCGGTTCCGAAGGGGATGCGGAATATGCGCTAGAGAAGCGAGGGCTCGAAGAGGGCACCTAGACTTCGATCTTTTGCCAGCGCCGGCTTTTCCACTTGAGCAAAAAGACTGCCGCCTGAAACGAGCGGGTGCCGCCCTGTAGAATCCAGATTGTCAGCAGTCCGAATCCCAGCACCGGGCCACTCAGGTAAGCCAGGGGCAGAAGCAATAGCCACTGAATGCCGACGCTCACGTACATGACGCTCTTGGCATCACCCGCCCCCAACAGTGCATGCATGAATATAAAGCCGACGGCTTCTACAGGCATCGTCAGGCCCATCACGCGCATTGGCCAGCGAGCGAGCTCGCGGGTTGCAGCATCGTGAATGAACAGGGTCGACACAAGGTCCGGCGTCACCCACATGGGCAGGCCGAGAACGGTCATGACGATCATCGTCACTTTGGTTACATCCCAGGCCCAGCAATAGGCATCGTTTGGATCGCCCCGACCGAGCGCCTCGCTTACCAGCGTAGTGCAGGCGATGCCCAAGCCGAGGCCCGGCAACATCGCAAACAGGATTACTGTAATCAAGACATTGGCTACGGCCAGTTCGGCAGTACCGATCTTGCCGATGATCCAGAACAGCGCGACGAAACCTGCGGCAAAAAACAGCTGCTGCACGCCGGACGGGATGGAGATTCTCATCAATGAACCGGTTTCCTGGCGGCTGGCGAGTGCCTCAAAAAATCCGTCCTTGCGCGCATGCCTGAAGCCAAGGTACATATAAATAGCCGTGCCGACAGCCACCGAAATAGCGCTTGCGAGACCGGCGCCAGTGACGCCGAGAGCAGGCGCGCCGAAGTGACCGAAGATCAGCACATAGTTCAGGAAGATATTGCACGCGTGCATGATGATCAGCGTCATCATGTACAGGCGTGATAAGTCGAGGGCGTTCCAGTAGCCACGGAAAGCGAAATTCATGCCGACGAATACGATCGCCGCGAGCCGTAGTTGCAGGTAGGGTACGCCCTGTTCAACAACAGATTCGTCCTTGTTCAGGAGTGGAAACAAAGGCTCGGCGAGTTGAATAAGCAACAATGAGAGCAGCGGTGCAGCTACCAGGACGACGAGCAGCGCCGTATTGAGTATGCTGACCGCGCGGTCAGTGCGGCCTGCTCCTTTCTTGCGAGCGGCAAGTGTCTGCACGCCCGTGGAAATTCCGACGACCGGCGCCTGGCACATAAAAACCACGAAACTGCCGAGGCCGACGGCTGCGAGCGCCGCGTTGCCGAGGAAACCGACCATCGCAGTGTCGACCACATTGAGCAGGTTCTGGGAAACCATGCCGCCGATGATGGGCAAGGCGAGTGTAAAAATACGCTGGCGACGGCTGGCGTCCATGCGTTGGGAGGACTCCTCTGATTATCAGCTAATAATAGAGGAGATTTAAGACTCAATCCCTAGCTGTGATAATCGGTACCGGGCAAGAACGACACTGACAAACAAGATCGAGATCGAATGACTGCATCGAGGGTAAAGCGGCCCCTAGCCTGATTTTATCTTTATTGGCCGCTAGCGACTTATTTGAGACGGTCGCGTTGGTTGTTGACATGTTTCAAGGCACGAGATAATTTGCCCTTATGAACTTTTCAACACTGCTTGGATATTATCGAAGTCGCCGACATTTGCCGGGAGGCTTCCCTTTGTAAACCAGCTTCGATACTCCGATCGCCAAAAGATAGCCTCCTTCGCGGAGGCTTTTTCGTTCTACGGCGAGTGAAAATACTGAGGAAGCGACGAATGGTCAGAATAATGCCGCTAACTGAATCGGACGTCCCACAGATCCTGAAGATCATTCGGGAAGTGCGGGAAGAACATGGACTAAAACACCGGCTGGGTGACGTTCTGGAACCATCAGACCGAGCTCTGCTGGTGACCTATCGGAAGCAGCACTCGCGATACTTCGTTGCACAAGTGGATTCGGCTATTGTCGGTGGTGCTGGAATCGCACCACTACCTGGCGCTGAGGCACTGACTTGCGAGCTGCAACGAATGTACCTACGTCCCAGATACCGAAACCGTGGCATCGGGAAAGCGCTGCTTGACAGATGCATCAAAGTCGCCAGTGCACTTGGGTATCGGGGCTGCTACGCAGAGACGATCCACGAAATGACAAGGGCCATCGCGCTATACCGATCCCGCGGATTTCAGCGACTAGATGCCCCTTTGGGCGACACTGGTCATAGTCACAACGATTGCTGGCTTTATCTTGACCTGAGCATTGGAGGCGAGTCTATTTGAGAGCAATCGTGTGGGGCCGGTTATGGCCGATGGAGTGCCCCCCGAACTTTGGACCAGAGCTATGTTAGGTTTTCCTCAATCTGAGGAGAACCAAGGTGAAAAAGAGTCGCTATACAGAAGAGCAGATCGTAACGATATTGCGAGAAGCCGAGTCGAGCACGGTGACGGCCGCGGCGCGCAAGCATGGGGTAGCCGAGCAAACAGTTTATCGCTGGCGTAGGCAGTTTTCAGACATGGAGGTATCGGATGTCCGCGAACTCAGGCGATTACGCGATGAGAACGCGAGGCTGAAAAAGCTGGTGGCCGAACGTGATCTCGAAGTTGAAGTAATGAAGGAAATCCAGGCAAAAAAGTGGTGAGCCCGCCGGCACGGCGGGCGATGGCACGATTTGCAGTGAATCGGGGCTTGAGCCGGCGTCGCGCGGCGTGGCTGTGTTCGACACCGCGTTCCGGGATGGAGTATCGATCAGTCAGGGCACGCCAGGACCGCTGGCTGTCAGCCGCGTTGCGGATCGTGGCACGAGACGATCCGAGCTGGGGCTACCGACTGGCTGGTGGATACCTGCGGCTGCGCGGCTGGCAGCTTAACGACAAACGGGTATTTCGGCTGTGGCGCTTGAATGGCCTGTCGTTGCCACCGTATCGGCGGCGCCGCAAGGTGCGCACCGGTGACAAACTGGAGGGACCTGCACGGCATCGGAACGACGTCTGGGCGTGGGATTTTGTACATGATCGCTATGGCGATGCAGAGCCGCTTCGTTGTCTGACCGTCAAGGATGAGGCAACGGGCTATTGTCTGGCGATCAAGACCGAGCGGCACTTGCAACATCAGCACGTCAAAGCGGCATTGAAGGAGATGATCACACGCTTTGGAATACCGAAAGCGATCCGCAGCGATAACGGTAGTGAACTGCTCGCCGGAGCGCTGCAGGAACAGATGAAGACCTACGGCATCAAACTGGCGAACATCGAACCGGGCAAGCCGTGGCAGAACGGCAGCAACGAAAGTTTCAATGGCACTTTTCGAAGGGAATGTCTGAACGCAGAAATCTTTGCTAGTCTGACCGAGGCGAGAGTGATCATTGAAAAATGGCGCCGTCGATACAACGAAAGACGGCCGCATAGTTCACAGAACTACATTACGCCAGAGATGGCCTATTTTGGAGTACGTGAAAAACGGAAAGCCTAACAGGCCAGGTGGCCAAAGAATGGGGGCACTCCAC